>WNFS01000002.1_pt1 | contig 560350 bp, 472 predicted proteins | sample 5400141 | NCBI WGS metagenome assembly WNFS01 (sample SAMN13153358, study PRJNA577476) | soil metagenome | isolation source: 60 cm saprolite under Madrone tree | place: USA:California | collected 2016-06-14 | reverse complement strand
TTCGCGATTGGGAGTTGCAGTCGCTGCGAGAGAACTTTGCCGTGGTCCTGCAGGAGATCTTTCTTTTCACGGGTACCGTGGAAAGCAATATTCGCCTGGGCCGTGAAGATATTTCTGACGAGCGCATTCGCTGGGCCGCTACGGAAGTGTGTGCTGATAATTTTATTCAACGCTTGCCGCATGATTACAAATCGGAGGTGCGCGAACGCGGCGCCGGCTTATCAGTCGGCCAAAAACAGTTGATTTCGTTCGCGCGCGCGCTGGCCTTCGATCCGGCGTTGCTGATTCTGGATGAAGCCACCAGCTCAATCGACACTGAAACCGAGCAGTTCATCCAGATGGCAATCGATCGGGTGATGCGAAATCGCACCTCGCTCGTCGTCGCGCACCGCTTGTCAACGATTCAGCGCGCAGACAAAATCATCGTGCTGCATCATGGTGAAGTGCGCGAGCAGGGCACTCATCAGGACTTGCTTGCTCTGCAGGGCTTGTACTGGAAGCTTTACAAGTTGCAGTATTCAGATCCGGAACGGAATATCCCCACGAAAGACGCGGAAGAGGAAGAGCAGTTAACGTATCGATTGCCGGCGCCGCGAGTCCAATTCAGCGAATGAGATCCATTGCGCGACGTTCTGATTCGAAGAGACACACTGTGGCTTCCTAAAACACCCAGGCTCCAGAGGCTGATCAGTGCAGTGATCTCTCCGTCGCGTTGTAATTTCCGGGTCAGCCCGAAGTGGGAAAGAAAAGGAGGGGGGTGTTGCGAGATCACCCCCCCTTCGTCTAAATGGTCGCCAGACGAGGTGCGATTATTGTCACGATAGCCGCGATGAATCCACCTCGTCTGACCGCATGGGCATCATCATCTTTATCCCTATTTCTGAATCTGCATGCCTTGCACCTGCACGACTTCAAGATCCACTGATACACCTCGCAAGTCATTGGCTGTGTATACAGCTGTCACTGTTAATTCCACGGGACTGACGATTTCCAGGAAGTAAATCGACAACGGCTCGTCGCCTGGAGAGTCGTGCAGAATCTCGTGAATGCGGAAGCAGTCGTCGAACGTTGCACTTTTCGGCGGAAGCGTGATGGCGTCTTCGCCGCGGCGCCCGACGCTGCGCGGCTCGCGTCCCACGGGCTCGGTCTGGCGCATGAGCGAGTAGAGATACTTATGTATCGTTATCGCGCCGGTGTGATAGTTCAGGATGTTCACCTCGGTCGCATAAATGCCCGGTCTGAGTGTCGCGCCAGCTGTCAGCGGAACGACTCCGGGAGGTGTTTCCTTCACATAACCGCACAGGAATTTCACTCCGTAACTCCAACGCTCGCAGGCAATCACCGTGAGCGTTACCTTTTTCTGTGCGACCACATGTCCATCGCCAACAACATCCAGCGTACCCGTGAACACCTGATCGGTGTCCTTGCACGGGGGACCGGTGAAAGTGACCTTGAAGACATAGTCGTGTCCCTTGTTATCCACCGGCCCGTATCCTCCGGCGGGAGTGATCGATGTCACAAAAGGCGCTGTGCCCCCGGCTGGCACGAGCGTGATATTGTTAAAGAGGTTGGTGGCCGCCGTGACCAGCGTAATGATCGTGCTGCTGATCATAGCGGCATTAACGCCAGCCGTGTACGAACCTCCTGTGGCTGTTGCAATGCGAGTCCCCTGTCCGGCAGTCCCGGCATTCGCGCAAGGGTAGCTGCCCTGCGTCGGAGTATCGTCAAGTCCGTTGGGATATCCGGTATTCGTGCTGACGGCCAGGACTTTGATCGGGTGGTTCAGGCCGGTGGTACTGAGGGCGGTTTTTACGTTTTCTACGGTTAGTGACGCAGCGATCATCTCGCTGATTGTCTTCGGCACGAATTGCGGGGCGCAGATGGGATCGTGGCCCGGCGCGTCTCCGAACCAAACCAGTATCCGTTGCGAGCCAGGACGCCACCCGATGGTCGGGCTTTGGGCGATTTGATCGAGCGCGAAGAGTTGTCCTTCAGGCCCGTCGCCGCCGCCGCTCGCGTTCCAGCCGTTGATACCCGTCTGGGCCGCGCCGCCGATGTTTATCTGATGCTGAAAGCAAAAAGGATCGCCGCTCCCAAAGTCCTTGTAGTTCCCGACGCCAAACTTCATGTCAACGCCCGGGAGACCACTAAGCGTGGTCAGGATGGTCGCTGCCCCATTTTTCACCGCGTTGATGATGTTGCCCATGCTCCCCGTCGTGTCGGCAAGGAAGTACACGTCGAACAACGGGTCCGGCCCTGCCGGGATGGTCACATGAATATCTTCGGTAAAGACCTGCCCGGGGGTGAGATGCAGATCGTTGACGCTCGGGTTGATGGTTACGGCGACCGTCGGTGGTGAAGCAGGAGCAAAAGATGTCGTCCGAACCGCGGGGTTAATATCATCCCGCACGGCGGTAGGCGTGGTCAACGATCCGGCCGCAGCGCTTTTGGCTGCCGTCTCACGTCGCGGAAACGGCGGGAAGAATTCCACCTTCTCGCTTCCGGAAAGCGCCTTCAAATCGACGGTCTTTCCCTGATCATCGAGAACCACGGTGTAAATCGGGCCGTTTGGTTGGTCTTTCGCGACAGCGCTGACTTGATAGATAATCGCCCCGGTTGAGGGCACTCGATCGGCCACCCAGCCTGCAGGCTGGATGTCTTTCAACTTATTCTGATCGGCAAGAAGCTTCATTGCGACCGGTATCAGTGATTCAATATCTTGTCCCATAGCATTCCTTTCAGTAGTGAGAGTAAAGGATGTCACGCGTCTTATCCCTGATACGCTGTTGGCCCCGTGGCAATTCACATGGAACTCCACAGGCAGGAAACCGTCGTGCCGCCATGAAGGCAGAAATGACCCCGACGTAGAAACAACGGCAGTAAAAACTAGTGGGATTAGGTGTTGGAGGCGAGAATATTACACCTGTATTCTTAGGGACCGCGCTTCGCGGAGCCTGGGAGTAACTCTCCGGCTAGTTGTCGTCTCTAGTCTTTATGCGAGCACTGCGCAAGACGTTTCAGAGAAACTGCAAGGCAATAGGAAGTGTTCCATGACAGATTCGGCTGACCGTTTGTTCCGAAATGAATTGAAAGTTAGACTTCCTGGAGCAGGAACCGGCACAAATGAATAATAAAACAGTCATCGGATCTCACGAGGCGGTAATAACCGCAAGGCACTCGGCAATTGATTTACCGGTCACAGATTTCCTGAGCGCTGAATGGAGCAAGGCACAGCCGGTCGCGATCAACCGGTACTGGTCGGGAGACGCAGCGCCGGCCTCGCGACATTGCGAGGCCAGAATCCTCTGGTCCAGCAAGGCGCTGCACCTTCGCTTTGTGTGTAATCAGGCCGAGCCGCTAATTGTGAGCGCGACGCCGCAAATCGCTAAGAAGACTATGGGCCTTTGGGATCGCGACGTGTGCGAGATTTTCATCGCCCCTGATGCAAACGTCATCGAACGATATTTCGAGTTTGAAGCAGCACCGACAGGTGAATGGCTGGACGTCGCGATTCACTGGACACCGGAGAAGCGCGAATCTGATTGGGACTTCCAGTCACATATGACCACGGCGTCGCAGGTCGAGCGGGATCGTATAACTATCGGGATGCGCATTCCCTGGAACCATTGGATTCACGAACCACAACGAGGTGAACGCTGGCGCGTCAATCTGTTTCGCTGTGTTGGACTAGATCCTGGGCGTGGATATCTGACCTGGCAACCGACACGTACGAAGGAAGCAAACTTTCACGTTCCTCAGGTTTTCGGCTGGCTGGTATTTGGATAAACCGGACACAGATTTACACCGATAACGCAGATCTTTTCGGAGCCGATTATCCTGGCTCATTTGTGACTGCTTATTTCTCGAGACGCGTAGGCGATCGAGTTCCACGGTTGAGTTCCCTCCCTTGCGGATCAGAATTTTCCTTCGAGTCCCTGCGCGATAAAACTCGAATACCGCTGGCGGTCTTCCTCGTCGATATGCACGATTCGAACACCAATTAGGTAATTACATCCGAGTTCAGCCTCTTCCAAACGTTCATAACGTTTGGAAATGACGCGCATGGGAACCGCTCCCCCGGGCAATTCGAGTCTTAACTCCAGCTCACTTCCTTCAGCGGCAAGATGATGGCCGTCGACGTGTATTTGGGGCAGGTTCAGGGCCATCCCATTCATGCTGATATCGCGTGTGTGTCCTTTTAGGGTGCGCCCGCGATGCGATAAGCCATTGCCGTTTGGCTTGCGGCAGACTGAGACCGAGAACAATAAGCGCACACGAAATCGCGGCGACCGCCTTCGATCCTTAACATAGATCCGCATCCGGGAGACTACTGAACGGATTAGCTCTGGCATGGTTCAACCTCTTTCGAGTGGGTGCTGCGGACTGGAATAGATTTGAGAGGGGAACGGCAAGAAGGAACGCAAAGGGCGTTCGCCGTGTATCTTAGCCCTTTAGCTTCGATAAGGCCAACAAATATTCTCCGCTTTTCGTTTTAAGGGTGAAGCGGTCGCAGCCGAATTCCCGAGGCAAACCGGCGCCTTCACCCAGAGTCAGCTTGAAAGCGAGAAAACTGGACTAAACAAAGGCGATTTGAAAATAGGGATAGTTCTCGCGACTGTTGAAGAGGTAGGCTTAGGGTCGGGACGAAATTGGCTTTAAGAATCTAAAATTCCCCCGGGCTCGCTGGTTACCTGGTCGGGTGACCTTACTTAGTTGGGCGACTGTTACTTGGCCGGATTTACAGGCTTGCCGCCATTGTCGACACTCTTGATGGTGCCGGTTTGATCCATCCAGTACGAGAGCTTGCCAGTATGACCGTAACGAGTAGGCTCGGCGCCGGCCACATAAGTCTTTCCGTCTGGTCCAACCATGACGCGGAAGTTGTAACCGAGCTCCTTTGGATCCGCCGCGGCTTTGGGAATCAGTCCAGCGTTTATCAGGGCCGCCGTATCTCCAAAGCCACCGTGCTGCTGAACGTAAACGATCTGGACTGCAATTACGCGCTTGAGCAGGTCTTCGATGTCACTGTGGTGTTGAGCGATCAGCGCATCGAGAAAAAATCTGCGCCCAACCTTCCTGACGATTGCCTGGTTGGCTTCGTCGCCGATGATCCAGAAGCCGCCTGATTTGATTAGGGTCACTGGTTGGGAAGTGTTCTGCGGCGTGGTGTCGCTGACGGGAACCTTGACGAAGACTGTCGCGATGTCACCGCTGATTTGCTCGCCCGAGATTTCCACTGGATCCGGAATCGCGGCAGCCTTCTCTTCAAAGTCCGGGCGCAGGTCCTCCATCTCCTGTGTGTTCAGACTCTCGACGGCCGCCTTATAGATCGTCAACGCCCACGCTTCCTTGAAGCGATGATCGTGCATGGCTTTGTAGAATTCGCGCACCGTGTCTGAGGGTGTGCGCTGGGTCTGCGACCAGGCACTAGACAGTCCGCCAAACAGTGTTATGACGGAAAGAGAGCCCAACAGGAAAAGCGGGCGCACGCGAACCTCGAGGTGAAACATGTCTATCCCTTATCCAGGACGAAATATGAGGCGCGCTGAGGAGCTCATCGCCAGCGCGCCTCGAACTTCAAAACATCAGATTCAGAATCTGCGAAAAACGTTTGTCCGATCCAGCAATTTCTACCTTCACGCATTCTTCGAGCGAAGAATAACCTCGCGCCCTACCAAATATAGCAGGAGCATGATCACGAGAAACGGGATCATCGATAGCAAATCCGAGTTGGGACCACCGAATAGAGGATTCCTGGCAGTCGCCCAGTCCTCGACACCTTTGTTAAAGTCCACTAGTCCCTGCCTCGGCACGCCCTGCAGGATGGCGATCACGATCGCCGCCAGAGCGCCGCCGGCAATGTAGCCCGAGGCCATCAGAACGCCGGGACTCTTATCAGTCTCAGCTACCAGTTGGTCCTCGGTAAGTTCTTTGTGCTTCAGTTTATTCCGCAAATACTTATCGACCAGCCAGCGGATCATGCCCCCGATAAAGATCGGACTGGACGAGGACAATGGCAGATAGACGCCGACCGCGAACGCGAGCGAAGGAATTCCGCTCATCTCGAGGACAATGGCGATCATTACACCCAGCAGCACCAAGCCCCAGGGCAACTGACGATTCAGGATGCCCTTGATGATGTAAGACATCAGGGTCGCTTTGGGAGCGTCATACTTGGTCACCTGCGATCCGTCGGGTCTGGTTTTATGGATTCCGTTGATTCCCGGATCGGCGAGATAGACCGGCACACCCTGGTCATTCACCAAGTAGCGGCCGGCTGGACCGCCTTCGGTATCTGTCTTGTGGAAAGGCCGGTAGAGGGCCGGATCCTGATTGGCCTGCGGGCCCTTAAGTTTTTCCGGCTGACCGGCCTGGGCCGGATTAACCTTTAGCGTCGCCGGAAAATTCTCTTCGACTTTGTAAACGATCTTTCCGCTGCTGTCGACCAGATACTCGCCCGGATCCAGGCCGGCAACAATCGGTGCGGTCGCATCATTCTTCAAGACTCGATAATTCCCCGGCGTCGCAGGCTTGATTTGATCGGTGAAGGCCGGCAAAGAATTCGCCTTTGCTGGATCCACCGTCACGCCTTTAGTTGCCGCTTCAAAGCTAAGACGCGGCACATAGACAGTCGCGGAGTCATTGAGCACCAGGAGAATGGGTCCCAGGATTAACGCCGACGCAAATGCGCCGATCAGAATCGCGATCTGCTGGTACTTTGGCGTTGAGCCAACCAGAAATCCGGTCTTCAGATCCTGTGAAGTAGTGCCGCCATTCGAAGAGGCAATACAGACTATGCCTCCGATGGATAGTGCCGTGATGTAGTAATTTGGCCCGGTCCATCCCAGCAACAGGAAGATCAGGCAGGTAAGCAACAAGGTCGCGACCGTCATTCCCGAGATCGGATTTGACGACGAGCCGATCTCTCCGGTCAGGCGCGACGACACTGTCACAAACAGAAAACCGAAGGCGACGATTAGAACAGCGCCGAGGAAAGCAACGAAGATGTTGACCTGCAATCCCAACTGGGGGAATGACATAATCATTCCCACCAAAGCGAGAATCCCGCCGATCACAAACTTCATCGACAGATCCTGATCTGTGCGGGGCGTGTTGGCAGCAGCGGCCTGACCGCCTCGAAGATCGGCGAGACCTCCCTTGAGCCCGTGCCAGATGGTCGGCAACGATCGGAACAAACTGATAATTCCGCCCGCGGCCACCGCGCCGGCACCAATATACAGGATGTAAGCGCCGCGAATCTGCGACGGACCCATCTCGCTGATAGGCACAGTGCCCGGTGCGAGAGGGGTGGTCATGCCAGAACCAAAAAACTTGATGGCGGGAATCAAAACCAGGTAAGCCAGCACGCCGCCCGCGCACATAATCGAAGCTATCCGCGGACCAATAATGTAGCCGACGCCCAGCAAAGCCGGAGAAATCTCGGCCGAGATCGAACCCGCCCTAAAAGGCGCGCCAAAGACTTTTTCCGGCGTGTCCTTCCAACCCTTTAACCCGGTCATCAAGACTTGATAGAGGAAGCCTACTCCCAATCCAGCGAAGATGGTTTTCGCTCCGGTACTTTCCGCTTCGTCCACTGCTCCGGCGTGCTGCGCTGATCCTTTGGCCGCCGCTTGTCGCGACTCGTCCGAAGCGCCGGCTTTCAAAACTTCCGCACAAGCAGTCCCTTCCGGATACTTCAAGTAACCGTGCTGGGCCACGATTAAAGCGCGACGCAGTGGGATCATCATCAGAATGCCAAGGAGTCCGCCCAGCAGCGCGACCAGCATCACCCGCGTAACTTCCAGATCCAACCCCAGGATCATGATCGCGGGCATGGTCACGCCGACGCCGAAAGCGATCGACTCTCCCGCCGACCCTGCGGTCTGCACAATATTGTTCTCGAGAATGGTGGCGTCGCGCAGGCCCAGCTTCGAAAGCAAACGGAACAAAGTGATCGAAATTACGGCGACTGGAATCGAAGCGCTCACGGTCAGTCCAACCTTAAGAACCAGGTAAAGGGACGACGCGCCAAAGACCATGCCGAGAAACGTGCCCATGATTAGCGGCAGCACTGTCAATTCGCGCAAGCGAACCTCTGGTGGGATGTACGGGCGGAAGTTCTCGAGATACGGATTGTCAGGTTTAAATCCTACGCGATCCGGATACTCGACTGCCTTTGCGGCCTCAACAGGATCTATGCGCTCGCTGGACATCAGTTACTGACCTCCGACTAGTTTGGCAAAACGGGAGAATGCGGGATAGACCGTACTTTACACGCGGCCCACGTGCGAGGGCAAGCAGAAGACAGAAGGAGCCAGCGGGGCAGTAGCCCGACCGTGAGGGAGGGCGTCAAACTTCAGAACCCCAGAAGCGTGAAAGTAAGAAATGAAAAAAGCGGAGACTCGATCATTCGAAGTCTCCGCCCTTGGTTAGGATAAAGCCCGCCCTCATGGTCGGACTACTGCCACTTCTGTCTATTGCTTTCCGCCGGCCGCCTTACTGCTGGCCGCGTCCGGCTTCGGCGCGTTGTAGACTTCGCGCGCCTTCACCACATAAGCCTTATCATCGTATTGACCGTCGCCATCGACATCGACCTTCACCACGATCTTGTGCGACTTACCGTCGGCTACGTCGTCGGGCTTAAATCCCAGACTGTACTGGCTGCGGAGCATGGCATTGATATTTCCCAGCACCGATGGTAATTCGCCTTCGAAAGTTACGGGAAAGAAAGAACCGCCGCTCTCTTTTGCGAAGGTCTTCATGGTGTTGTCGGCTTGCAGAAATGTCATCCGGTCGATGGGGATACCGCCAATGTTTGACCCTCGGCCGGGATCCATCGTGTCGCCATACTTCTTTACGAACATCTGTCCAGTGCCAACGATGTAGATCGGAATGCCCGCATTCTGCACAATCTTACGAGCCTGGTCCATATTGATCTTGCTGAAGGTATCCAGACCGGAAGCGACCAAAAGCACCGCCCTCCGACGGCCGCCCGGCACCGCCACCATTCCCGCATAGTCAGACTTGGATTCCTTTGAATCTTCCAACACCACGGAATCGGCGCGTCCACCGACCAGCGTCAGCTTGAGAGCGTCGAAGAGGTTGCTCTCCCTGAAAGCGGGCGTGTTGCGCAGTAACAAATTGATTACTTGCTGAATTCGTTGAGGATTGTTGGTGAAATCGGTCAGCGGCGTAGGCCGCATATCATAAGCGATAACCGAAACGTAATCCTGAGGAGTAATGAATTGAGAAAGAAACATGGCCGTCGGCCGAATGACTTCATTCTGGCCGGCTTCCATACCGTTGCTCCCGTAATAACCAAGGATCTCCGCAGTCTTACTATATTCCACGACCAGGGTAAGCGTAATGGGAGCTTCCGGCGTGGCAAAGTTCGTGATTTCTTTTTTTGCGCCGTCGACGAAGATCGTGAAGTTGTCCTTCTTGAGATTCATCGTCGGCTGGCCGGTCTTCTTGTTATAAACGACCGCGTCAACGTTAACCAGGTTGGTAGTCACGCTGACCTTCTCGGCGTCTTGCGGTTTGCCCACGACATCCGGCGGTAGCGGTTCCTGCTTCTGCTCCTCAGTCTGCTCGGCCGGGCGCTTGTTCTTCTTTTGATCGGAAGATGGCGGTTGGCGACGCGCCTGAGCCAGAACGGAGCTACTCGGCGCGGCAACAAACGAAAACGCGATACCGACGATCAGAATTCGACGGCAAAGATTAATGCTTTTCATGATGACGATCCTCTTACTGAGGTTCAGAGTTCAAGCTTTAGCTTGTTAATCCAATACGGACAAACTGAAGGTTGAACTCTCAACTTAATTTCCGACTCGAGGCAGGCCTAATTCAGCTGCAGCAAATATAGGGCGCTCGCGGAAGCGCGGTCAAGCTCTTGGGTGCCGGCCTGCCAGTTCTGATGCAAGGTTGCGCGGGGGCGTTTCCTGCAGATTTGCAGTGCGGTGGCAATCCCGAAGCATTGGGAGACATCGCTTTGGATAGACATTGCAGGGCGCCGGCAGAATCCAAAGCCGTCGCCGCTTCGCTCTGCCGGCGTATTCCAAAGCCTATCGCGGATTTGCGGCCTCAGCCTCGATTACCACTTCGAAGAGTCCTGAATTGTCGCTCAGATTGCCTTCATTTACACCCAGAAAAAGAACCCCGTCACGCTGCGCCACAAAGTCGCGGCTGCGCCCTACAAAAATGAAGTCATCATTATCGTCCCCGATTACCGCTATCAGGCCGCCGGTCGGTTGGTTGCGCATCAATTTATCGCGGTCGGTAATACTCGGCAGACCATCGGGTGTCGTCATGCGGTTGGCGCCCAGGTTCACCCTTCCCGTCGCTGTTATGCGGAGACGCTGGCCGCGTCGTACAACCAATCCAGTGTTAGTCCAGCCATTACTCGCGTTGTCCGCCCGCACCTTCACGTTTATTTGAAAGAACGTCGGCGCAGCCGACTGATTGTTTGAAGTCGGCGGAGTATAGGTTGGTTGGTTGTTTGCCGGTTGGTTGTTTGATGGTTGGTTGTTGGTCGGTGGTTGATAGACGGGTTGATTGTTGTTCGCTGTGTCATTGTTGGGCCCGGTGGAGTTGCTCGTATTGCCGGTCGAGTCAAAATCGATCGAGTCGACGTCTTCCATATAAACTGTGATCTGGCTCTTGCGTCCCCGCGAACCGCCACCCACCATAATCGTGAACTGTTCGTTCTTGAAGCTGACGATCTGTCCGCGAATGACGCTGCCGTCTTTGAGGCGAATCGTGTCGGCAAACACACAGAGGCTCGCGCCCACAACCAGAGTAACCATTAGCAAGCAACGAAAGAAAAACTTTTTCATGAGAACCTCCAACCCGCAAAACGATAGATTTGATTGACTGCTTAGCAGGCACGTGTGCGCGCTGCCTTCAGGAGAGTAATGTGAGCTGCAACGCTGACCCATTTCTTCAGAGCGGCAGTTTATCACAATCATGCATTGATCGGGGCTGATCGGCACGCGGTGATTGGGGCAGTAGCCCGACCGTGAGGGAGGGCTCAGTCAGACGGCGGCAAGTCACCATCCTGTCCTAACAGCACATATTAAACTGCATTCGCCACATCGCGCTCCTTCCACAGATAGATCGTACTGCCGTGACTATTGCTTTCTCTCCGCAGATCGTTTAGAAGTAGCGCCGTTCATGAACATTCGAATAAGTCCATCTTGCCTGTTCGCCTGGGTTGGAGGCCTTCCTTACGGTCGGGCTAGCGCCCCCTTCACCAGGATAACCATCGTGGCGCTAATGCTGATCGGCTTTGCGCATGCCGTTCGTTCGCAAGTCCCTCGGACTGATACCAAGCCGAACATACCCAAGTTAACGTCACGCAGGCCGGCGTCAAGCAAGCCGCAAACAAAGAAACTCCCAGGCAACACTGCCACGCCAAATCTCGCCAAAGAACCAACTCTCTATGTCGTCGGCTACGCCCATCTCGATACTGAATGGCGCTGGGAGTATCCGCAGGTGATCTCTGAATATCTCACCAAGACCATGCGCAACAACTTTGCGCTCTTTGAAAAGTATCCGCACTACATTTTCAATTTCACCGGCGCGAATCGTTATCGCCTGATGAAAGAGTATTACCCCTCGGACTTCGAGCGGTTGAAACACTACGTCGCCAGCGGGCGCTGGTTTCCCGCCGGATCGTCGATGGAAGAAGGCGACGTCAACTCTCCCAACGCCGAATCGATTATTCGCCAGATACTCTATGGCAACAATTGGTTTCGTAAAGAATTTGGGACGGCGAGCGACGAATACATGCTGCCGGATTGCTTTGGCTTTCCGGCATCGCTGCCCAGCATCCTGGCGCATGCCGGCATCAAAGGTTTTTCGACCCAGAAACTTTCATCCGCGTGGCAGCCGGCGCCACACGTCGGAGGGCCCGATTCACCCGAGAAGACCCCGGTTGGCATTCCTTTCAATGTGGGAATCTGGGAAGGGCCCGATGGCAAGACGATCATCGCTGCGTTGAACCCGCTCAGCTATGGCAGCCAGGTCACGTACGACATCAGCAAGACTCCGCCACCTCCACCCGGGCCTGATCCTGCTCTGAGCGCTCAACAGAATCAAACTCGATCGAGAGGACAGGAGGATTGGGTAAAGCGAATTCAAACGAACGGAAATCTGACCGGCATCTTTGCTGACTATCATTACGTGGGCACCGGCGACGTGGGTGGCTCGCCGAATGAAGCCTCGGTGCGTTTGATGGAGGCAATCACTTCCAAAGGCAAGACGACGTTGCCTCCGCTGTTCCAGTTCGGCCCGCCAGGCTCGACGCCATCCGGTCCGCTGGTCTCTGTCGGAGATGGCCCGGTCAAAGTCGTTTGGTCTAAAGCCGACCAGATGTTTCGGGACATCGCGAACTGTTGCGCCCCCGAACGTCTGCCTCGCTATAAAGGTGACCTCGAGCTGATTAATCACTCTGCCGGATCGCTAACTTCAGAAGCGTATCAAAAGCGCTGGATGCGGAAGAACGAGCTATTGGCGGACGCGGCTGAGAAGGCTTCCGTCGCCGCTGACTGGCTGGGTGGCAGTCCTTACCCGCTTGAGCGTTTGAATAAGGCGTGGACTTTGGTGATGGGCGGACAGTTTCACGATTTGTTGCCGGGGACGGCGACGCCCAAAGCATTCGAGTTCGCCTGGAACGATGATGTGATCGCGTTGAATCAATTTGCCGGAGTCCTTACCAGCGCTGCTGCCGCGGTGTCCTCAACCCTCGACACCAATACCAAAGGAAATGCGATCGTCGTTTACAATCCGCTCAACATCGAGCGTGAAGACGTAGTTGAAGCGAAGACAACTTTTCTTAACGACGCCGCCCCGAAAGCCGTTCGCGTCACCGGGCCAGACGGCGCGAAAGTGCCGGCGCAGATCTCGAACGGCAAAGTCCTGTTCCTCGCGAAAACGCCGTCGGTGGGCTTTGCGGTTTACAACGTCGAAGCCGCAGAGGCCGTCACTGCATCCAGCGAACTCAAGGCCACTGAGCGTTCCCTCGAGAATGGACGCTATCGGATCGCGATAGACAAGAACGGCGACGTGTCCAGCATCTTTGACAAGAAGATCACCCGCGAGCTTTTGTCGGCGCCGATTCGCCTGGCGATATCGAATGATAACCCGCGGCAGTGGCCCGCCTGGAACATGGATTTCGAAGACGAGCAGAAACCACCGCGCGCATTCGTCGGTGGATCGGCGAAGATCAGAGTGGTAGAAGACGGTCCGGCGCGAGTGGCTGTCGAAGTGAAGCGCGAAACCGAAGACTCAACATTTGTGCAGACGATCAGTTTGTCGGCCGGTGACGCCGGCAATCGCGTCGAATTTCGCAATGTCATCGACTGGAAGACCAAAGAAGCGAATCTGAAAGCTACCTTTTCCTTCGCTGCCGCAAACAGACTCGCTACTTACAACTGGGACATCGGTACCGTACAAAGAACGAACGCTGAAGAACGGCAATTCGAGGTCGCTTCGCATCAATGGATTGATTTGACGGACCAGTCCGGATCGTACGGCGCCACGGTACTTACCGATTGCAAGAACGGTTCCGATAAGCCTGATGACAAGACTCTGCGGCTGACGCTTGTGCGCACGCCGGGAACGCGTGGCGGGTATGCCGACCAGGGAACGCAGGACCTGGGCCGGCACGAAATCGTTTTCGGTCTCGCCGGTCACCAACGTGGTTGGCGCGAAGCCGGAACTGACTGGCAAGCTTACCGTCTGAATCAACCATTGATTGCTTTTGAAAGTTCGAAACATCCGGGCGCGATTGGAAAGAGTTTCTCGCTCTTGAAAATCAATAACGATCGGGTGCGCCTGCTGGCTTTGAAGAAAGCCGAACTCACCAACGAAGTAATCGTGCGTGTAGTCGAAATGGATGGTAAGCCGGCTGTGAATGTTCGACTGAACTTCCCGGTGCCTATCCTCGCGGCGCGCGAAGTCAACGGACAGGAGCAGCCCGTCGGACCAGCGAAGATAGAAAGCGGCGTTTTGGTTACTTCCCTGAGTGAGTATCAGCCACGCACTTTCGCTTTGAAGCTGGCAGCGCCGAGTTCAAAGACACCTTTGACTCGATCTCAGCCCGTGGCTTTGGATTATGACTTGTCAGTGGCTTCGCGGAGGAACCGGCCCGCGGACGGCAGCTTTGACTGGGCGCCAAACAATCAAGGAGCGTCACAGGGAAAGGCCCTCCCCGCCGAAATGTTGCCGAGCGAAATAAGTCTTGCCGGCATTCGTTTCCGGTTGGCGCCGGCTGATCTGGGCAAGCCCAACGCAGTCGTGCCGCACGGTCAAACGATCACACTGCCGTCCGGAAAATACAATCGAGTTTATCTGCTGGCCGCCGTGGCTAACGGGGATCAGAAGGCCACATTTCGTGTGGGCGAGAAGTCAGTCGAGTTAAATATCCAGGAGTGGACTGGTTTTGTTGGGCAATGGGATGACCGAATCTGGAAAGTGACTGAAGAGCAAATCGTGCAACGTCGCGGCGCACCCGTGCCGCCGGCCGGAACCCAACCAACGCGAACTCGCACGAACATCTATGGAGAGATGTTGGGACTGCGACCCGGTTTCATTAAACGGGCTGAGATTGCCTGGTTTGCTTCTCATCGCAACGCCGCCGACGGCAGCCCGGAAGCTTATGCTTATTCTTATCTCTTCGCGTATGCGATAGATCTCCCGGCCGGCGCCCGTACTCTGGTCTTGCCGGATAATGACAGGATTCGCATTCTGGCGATCACTGTGGCAGACGAGCCGGCGAGTATCTTTCCGGCGCATCCGCTGTATGACACGCTGGATCGAAATTAACCACAGAGGACACCGAGAAGACTAAACGGGTTGAGGACATTATCTGATTATTTTGTGAAGGACTCGGGCCGAATCGGTAATCTATCTTTTTCGTCTTTTCTGTGTCCTCTGTGGTAAATATCTTCACTGAAGGTCATCCATTATGAACTATCGACGATTTGGCCGCACCGATTGGAACATCAGCGAAATAGGCTATGGCATGTGGGGCATGGGAGGCTGGACCGGCTCGGACGACGACGAGTCACTTCAGGCTCTGCAGCGCGCCGTCGATCTGGGTTGTAATTTTTTTGATACGGCCTGGGCATACGGCGAAGGTCACAGCGAGAAGTTGCTGGGCGAGATCGTGCATGCTAACAGCGCCAAGCGACTGTACACCGCCACCAAGATCCCGCCAAAGAATCTTCAGTGGCCCAGCCGCCGCGGCTCAACTCTTGACGACTGCTTTCCTCCCGAACACATTGACGAGTACGTCCACAGCAGTCTGGAGAATGCCGGCCTGGATAGTTTCGATCTCATCCAGTTCCACGTGTGGGAAGATGCCTGGGTCGAAGACGATCGCTGGGCGAAAAAGATTGACGAGCTTCGCAGCGCGGGATTAATCAAAGCCGTTGGCATCAGCCTCAATCGTTGGGAACCCTGGAACGGCGTGCGCACGGTGAAGAGCGGTCTGATTGATTCAGTGCAGGTCATCTATAACATCTTCGACCAGAATCCCGAGGACGATCTTTTTCCCGCCTGCGTCGAGATGGACATTGCCGTGATTGCGCGCGTGCCGTTTGACGAAGGCTCGCTGACCGGCACGCTCACGAAACAAAGCAAGTGGCCAGAGGGCGACTGGCGCAACGTCTATTTCGTGCCTGAAAATCTAATTCCCAGCGTAGAGCGCGCCGACGCTCTCAAGCCGATTGCCGAGCGAGCTGGAATCAGCATGCCTGAGATGGCCTTGCGCTTCATTCTCGGCAACCCGGTCGTCAGCACGATCATTCCTGGTATGCGCAAGGTCGCACACGTCGATTCCAACATAGCGGCGAGTAACGTTGGCAGGCTGTCTGACGATCTGCTGGCTGAACTTACAGAGCATCGCTGGGATCGGCAGCCGGCGAAATGGAGTGATTGATTGCTGGGAGCGCGGACGTCCCGTCCGCACACGCGAGCGTAGCTCGCGTCGAGCCGTTCCGGAATATGTCACCTGCGAATTATCTTTTCGCGCTGAGGCGCTCAGTGCGGGCGAGACGCCCGCGCTCCCAGCACGACGCGCTCGCTATCTGCACGTCTCCCCGCTTAAGCACTACAGCATTCGCCGTTCTTTGTTTTATTGCTACGCCGATCGCCATCCAAACCCAGGTCAAAGTTACTGTCGATCACAACCCAAACGCCACCGCCACCGGTGCATTCAAATTCAAGAACGTCCCCTCACCAGCAAAGGATGACGCGGCCGCAAAGGCCAAACTGTTGCTGGTTGAAGGTGAGGCCGATGGAAACGGCGCCGACCTGAGTGCTCTCACCGACGGTGTGCTGCCCACTGAAGAGGATCAGCCGGCGTCAAACTTTTTCTGGGACGCCGGCACCGGGGGTGGACGCTTTCAGATGGATCTCGGAAGCATAATCGAGATCGCGCAGGTCAATACTTATTCATGGCACCCAAACACGCGCGGACCACAGGTGTACCGGCTCTGGACCAGTGACGGCGCTGCCCCCAATTTCAATTCCGCTCCCAAAACAAATATCGATCTCGCTGCTAGCGGATGGAAGCTGATCACGGTTGTCGATACGCGTTCGAAGGAAGGCGAGGATGGCGGCCAGTTCGGCGTCAGCATCACGGATGCGCGAGGCCGTTTGGGAAAGTTTCGCTACCTGCTGTTCGATTGTTACGTGACCGAGACGGCAGATGAATATGGCAACACCTTCTACAGCGAAATCGACGTCGTGGCCAGGAAGTAAGGCTGGCAGCTTTGCCAAACAAGGCAGAATTGCTCAAGTGGACGAGATCAGACAAGCCCAGCGATTTAGAATGTGTCAGAGCCCGCGTGTACACAACGGCGACACGGTCGAGGGTCCTCTACCGGCATCAACCCAACGCCAGAATTGACCGGGCGCTACGATTAGATTCAAGCTTCGATTAAATCAATCAAGTTATGAAAGGCTTGGTTGGATAGCGCCCCAATTTTGCGCGGGATTCGAAGAACTTGTTGGCATTGACGGCCGACCAGTTGGCGAAGCCAACGAAATATTAGTAGCCCACAGCGCAAGCTGTGGGTAAAGCGCAACCATCAGAAGCAGAGCCCCAGCGGGGCGACATGAAATGTGACGCGATGATCAACCTTCCGAATTATGTCGCTCGCTTCGCGAGCTAGTTTCAAGTGGCGATGTGAACCCACAGCTTACGGTGTGGGCTACTGATATACCTCCCGCGATGCGGGCTTCACCTGCAAACATCCGAAACGATCCAACGGTGAAATTGACCGTGCGCGAAGACAACGAAACGACCATCTTGCGGATGAAGAGCCCGCTGCACGCGCTTCGGTTCAATGACTTGTTATAGCGCCGGCCCACCACACAAGTTTCATAGCGCCAGTAAATCGTTATTTTCACTTTCGTCCGGTCCGCTGACGAAAGCATTCTTTTGGGCACAGCAGAGGCCGCCAGTACCTCAAAAACCCACAAGAAAACCCATCTATTCCGCGCGAGCAGCCAACCTCCGTACCACATTCCGACCCAGACAGCGAATCTCCGAACAGGGCAGCTTGCCACTCTTTCCCCAGAAAAGGGTTTACAGATTCCTGCAGTCTGAGTATAAATATTACGAAAGCAACGTCCCCCCGGGCGTTTCTCTCTTCCCCCAATAACTAAATTGTCCCCCGCTCAATTCGTGGACGGTCTGCGTCCGTGCGGCGTGGCTTCCAGACTTATCGCCTGGCATTCAACTGTCCCACAAGGCTAGTCCGAACTCTTTCCGAATGAACCTGAAACTTCGAAAGGGAAATCAATGAGAACCCAAACCGTCAAAGCTGACTCACTAAATACCAAACTGCTTTTGAAAACTTTACTGGCTTTTAAGAAAGGCGATTTTTCCGCTCGCTTACCCGGCGACTGGACCGGAGAAGCCGGCAAGATTGCCGATACTTTCAACGACATTATTGAGCTTAGCGACCACACCGCGCGCGAGTTGGAACGCGTGAGCCGCGTGGTTGGTAAAGAGGGAAAGATTATGCATCGCGCGGCCGTGCCCCAGGCGGCCGGCTCTTGGCTCCGTCTGGTTGACTCAACCAACCTGCTCATCGACGACATGGCGCGGCCCACCAGTGAAATGGCGCGCGTGATCGGCGCCGTAGCCAACGGCGATTTGTCGGAACGGATGGCCCTCGAGGTGGACAATCGGCCTTTGAAAGGCGAGTTCCTGCGCACGGTAAAAATCGTCAACTCGATGGTCGATCAGCTGGGATCGTTCGCCTCGGAAGTGACGCGCGTGGCCCGCGAAGTGGGCACCGAAGGAAAGCTCGGCGGCGAAGCTAAGGTCAAAGGCGTGGCCGGCACCTGGAAAGACTTGACCGACAGCGTCAACTCAATGGCGAGTAATTTGACGAGTCAGGTTAGGAACATCGCTGAGGTAACCACTGCCGTAGCCAACGGCGACCTTTCAAAAAAAATCACGGTGGACGTGAAGGGTGAAATTCTGGAATTGAAAAACACCATCAACACGATGGTGGACCAATTGAATTCGTTCGCTTCTGAGGTGACGCGCGTGGCGCGCGAGGTCGGTACCGAAGGAAAGCTTGGTGGCCAGGCGCAGGTAATCGGCGTGGCTGGTACCTGGAAGGACTTAACCGACAACGTGAATTTCATGGCCGGCAATCTTACCGGTCAGGTTCGAAACATCGCTGAAGTCACGACCGCCGTGGCCAACGGCGACCTTTCAAAGAAGATTACGGTGGATGTGAAGGGCGAAATTCTGGAATTAAAGAACACCATTAATACGATGGTGGACCAATTGAACTCGTTCGCTTCGGAAGTAACGCGCGTGGCGCGCGAGGTCGGTACCGAAGGAAAACTTGGCGGTCAGGCGCAGGTGATGGGCGTGGCAGGAACCTGGAAGGATCTGACCGACAATGTGAACTTCATGGCCGGCAATCTTACCGGCCAGGTGCGCAACATCGCTGAAGTCACGACCGCCGTGGCCAACGGCGATCTTTCAAAGAAAATCACCGTGGACGTGAAGGGCGAAATCCTCGAGCTCAAAGACACGATCAATACGATGGTGGATCAGCTCAACGCTTTCGCCTCGGAAGTAACGCGCGTGGCGCGCGAAGTCGGTTCGGAAGGAAAACTCGGCGGCCAGGCTGAAGTGAAGGGCGTCGCCGGAACCTGGAAAGATTTGACTGACAGCGTGAACCTGATGGCCGGGAACCTGACCGGCCAGGTGCGCAACATCGCCGAGGTCACGACCGCGGTAGCCAACGGCGATCTTTCCAAGAAGATTACCGTGGACGTGAAGGGCGAGATCCTTGAGCTAAAGAACACCATCAACACCATGGTGGACCAGCTGAACGGCTTCGCCTCGGAAGTAACCCGCGTGGCGCGCGAGGTCGGTACCGAAGGTGAACTGGGCGGCCAAGCCGACGTGAAGGGCGTCGCTGGAACGTGGAAGGACCTCACCGACAGTGTGAACTCAATGGCCGGCAACCTGACCGCGCAGGTAAGAAACATAGCGGAAGTAACCACGGCCGTGGCCAACGGCGATCTTTCCAAGAAGATCACCGTGGATGTGAAGGGCGAAATACTTGAATTGAAGAATACCATCAACACGATGGTGGATCAGCTCAGCTCCTTCGCTTCGGAAGTGACGCGCGTGGCGAGAGAGGTCGGAACCGAAGGCCGGCTCGGCGGCCAGGCACAGGTGATGGACGTGGCCGGAACCTGGAAGGATCTGACCGACAATGTGAACTTCATGGCCGGCAATCTTACCGGCCAGGTCCGCAACATCGCTGAAGTCACGACTGCCGTGGCCAACGGCGATCTTTCCAAGAAAATTACCGTGGACGTGAAGGGCGAGATTCTCGAATTAAAGAACACTATCAACACGATGGTGGATCAGTTGAATTCGTTCGCGTCGGAAGTAACTCGCGTGGCTCGTGAAGTGGGAACGGAAGGAAAGCTCGGCGGCCAGGCTGACGTGCCCGGCGTTGCCGGAACGTGGAAGGACCTGACTGACAACGTGAATTCAATGGCCAGTAACCTGACGGGTCAGGTACGCAACATCGCCGAGGTAACGACCGCGGTGGCCAACGGCGACTTGTCAAAGAAGATCACGGTGGACGTGAAGGGTGAGATTCTCGAATTGAAAAACACCATCAACACAATGGTGGACCAGTTAAATTCCTTCGCTTCGGAAGTAACCCGTGTGGCGCGCGAAGTCGGTACCGAAGGAAAACTTGGCGGCCAGGCCGATGTGCGAGGCGTGGCCGGAACCTGGGAAGATCTCACCGACAACGTGAATTCGATGGCCAGCAACCTGACCGATCAGGTACGCGGTATTGCTCGCGTCGTGACCGCGGTGGCCAATGGCGATTTGAAACGCAAACTGACGGTGGAAGCGAAGGGCGAAATCGCCGAACTTGCTGACACGATTAACAACATGACCGACACCCTGGCTACGTTCGCCGATCAGGTGACGTCAGTCGCCCGCGAGGTCGGCGTCGAAGGAAAACTCGGTGGCCAGGCCAACGTGCCGGGCGCCGCCGGTACGTGGCGCGATTTGACAGACAACGTGAACGGACTCGCGGCCAACCTGACTAACCAGGTGCGCGCCATCGCCGAAGTATCAACGGCCGTGACCAAAGGCGACCTGACGCGATCGATTACCGTGCAAGCCCAGGGAGAAGTCGCGGCGTTGAAAGACAATATCAACGAGATGATTCTGAATCTCAAAGACACCACCCAGAAGAACACTGAGCAGGACTGGCTCAAAACCAATCTCGCTCGATTTACAAGAATGCTGCAAGGACAGCGCGACATGAAGACCGTCGCCCAGATGGTATTATCTGAGCTGGCCCCCCTGGTAAACGCCCAACAGGGCGTCTTCTACGTAAATCAGAGCGACAACGGTCAGCCGGTAATGAAACTGATGGGCGGATACGCCTACAGCAAACGCAAAAACCTGGCAAATGCGTTTCACGCCGGCGAAGGTCTCGTCGGCCAGTGCACACTCGAACGCGAAAGGATTCTGGTAACGAACGTTCCGGGGAATTATGTGCACGTTAGTTCAGGCCTGGGCGAAGCGCCACCCAACAATATCGTCGTGCTACCCGTGTTGTTCGAAGGTGAAGCCAAGGCCGTGATCGAACTGTCTACCTTTCATACTTTCAGCGACACGCACCTGACCTTTCTTGATCAGTTGACAGAAAGTATCGGCATCGTTATCAACACAATCGAGGCCAACACCCGCACTGAAGATTTGCTGCAACAGTCGCAATCGCTCGCCGCCGAGCTGCAGAGTCAGCAGGACGAGCTAAAGAAGACGAATGAACAACTCGAACAGCAGGCAGAATCGCTGCGCGAGTCCGAAGACCTGCTGAAGAGCCAGCAGGAAGAGCTGCAACAAACCAACGAGGAGTTGCAGGAAAAGGCGGAACTACTGGCGCGGCAAAAGGCGGAAGTCGAAGCCAAGAACCGTGAAGTAGAAGAAGCGCGCTGGGAGATGGAAGAGAAGGCCGAGCAACTCGCTTTGACTTCCAAGTACAAATCTGAATTTCTGGCCAACATGTCGCACGAGCTGCGTACACCGCTTAACAGCATGTTGATTCTCTCGCGTCAGTTGGCAGAGAACGGCGAAGATAACCTCACCGATAAGCAGGTCCAGTTTGCCGAGACGATTCACTCGTCCGGGTCTGACCTGCTTTCGCTCATTAATGACATTCTCGATCTGTCGAAGATCGAATCGGGCATGATGGGCATCGAGGTTTCGGATGTTTCCATCGACGACATCACGGATCAGCTCGAACGCAGCTTCCATCAACTTGCTCAGGACAAGAACCTCGGCTTCTTCATTGAACGCGGTGAGAATCTCAATGCTACCGTGGTGACTGATGACAAACGCCTGCAGCAAATACTGATGAACCTGCTTTCCAACGCTTTCAAATTTACTGCGCAGGGTAATGTCGTCCTGAAGATTGCGCCGGCTCGCCGAGGGGAGAAATATGATATCGAATCGCTGAACCGCGCCAACGAAGTCATTGCCTTTTCGGTGCGCGACACTGGCATCGGCATTCCCACTGAGAAGCAGCGAATCATTTTCGAAGCCTTTCAGCAGGCCGATGGAACCACGAATCGCAAATACGGGGGCACCGGTCTCGGTTTGTCAATCAGCCGCGAAATCGCGCGATTGCTGGGCGGCGAGATTCGCGTCACCAGCATTCCCGGAGAGGGCAGCACTTTCACCCTCTATCTGCCGCGCACCTATGAAGCGTCGAGAACAGTGATCGTGCCCGCTAAAAAGAATTCAAAGCACGACTTCAAGACAATCGAAGCCGCCTGGACGCCCGCTGAGAGCTTCGATCGTGAACTGGCTTTGCTGTCGAGTGAGTCGCCGGCGATCCTCGACGATCGCAACGAAATCGAAGAGGGCGACAGGATCGTGCTGATCGTGGAGGACGATCTTAACTTTGCCAGGATCCTTTTGGACGTAACCCACAAGAAAGGATTCAAGGCATTGGTTGCCACTACCGGAAACATGGCCCTGGCGTTGGCACACAAATACAGTCCCGCGGCCATCACACTGGACATCCGTTTACCGGATCGCGACGGTTGGACCGTACTGGATCGTTTGAAGCACGACTCGCGCACCAAACATATTCCGGTCCATATCATCACGGTCGAAGAACACCGGCGCCGGGCCTTGCGACAGGGCGCGATTGCTCACGTGCAAAAGCCGGTCAGCAATGAAGACTTGACCATTACCTTCGACACTATCGCCGCGTTTGCGAAGCGCAGCGCCAGGAAACTGCTGGTAGTTGAAGATGATGAAATTCAGCGAATGAGCGTGGTTGAATTAATCGGCAATGGTGACGTCAACACCACCGCGGTGGCAACCGGAGCGGAAGCTCTGCGCAAACTGGAGGACGAAAAGTTTGATTGTGTGGTGCTCGATCTAAAACTGCCCGACATGACCGGCTTTGAATTGATCGAGAAACTGCAGACCAACGGCCAATTGGATCTGCCCATCATCGTCTATACGGGCAAGGAGCTTACCCGCAAAGAAGAGCTTCATCTGAAGCGGGTCGCCACTTCCATAATCATCAAGGAAGCGGATTCGCCTGAGCGCCTGTTGGCTGAGACGGCGATTTTCCTGCATCGCGTCGAGGCAAATCTGCCGGAAACAAAACGGCGCATGATCGAACAGGTGAATCGAAGAGATCCGGTGCTGGCTGGCCGCAAGGTGCTGGTCGTGGACGACGACGTGCGGAATATTTTTGCGCTGACCAGCGCGCTCGAAGCATACAACATGGAGGTCGTTCATGCTGAGAATGGCCAGGAGGGCATCGATTTGCTGAAGGTCACTCCTGGTATCGAAGCCGTCCTCATGGACATCATGATGCCCGAGATGGATGGCTACGAAGCCATCAGCGCCATTCGTGATATGAATGAGTTCAAGAAACTTCCCATTATCGCTTTGACGGCCAAGGCGATGAAGGCAGACCGCGACCACTGTCTGGAGGTGGGCGCGTCGGATTATATTTCCAAACCGCTGGACATCAATCAGTTGCTCTCGCTATTGCGCGTCTGGCTCTACCGGCAGGATGAAAGCATTTGAAAAATTCACCGGACGAACAACCCATCAATATTTTGATGGTCGACGATAGCGCCACCAATCTGCTGGCGCTCGAATCCATTCTGAAGACGCCGGACCGAAATCTGGTCGGGGCGTCATCGGGAGAGGACGCTCTGCGTTATCTCCTCGATCACGACGCGGCGGTGGTGTTGCTGGATGTCTACATGCCGGGCATCGACGGTCTGGAGACAGCGGAATTGATCCGCAGCCGGGAAAAATCGCGCGACATTCCGATCATTTTTCTCACCGCGAACAGCACCGGCGTCAGTCATCTCAGCCGCGGCTATTCGCTGGGCGCGGTTGACTATATCGTCAAGCCCGTCGATCCCGATATTCTGAGATCGAAGGTGGCCGTCTTCGTCGATCTCTTTAAGAAGAACCAGGAGATTCACCAACAGGCGGAATTGCTCGAAGAAAAGAATCGCCAACTTGAAAATGCCAATCTGGCCCGGCTCAACATGTTGATCGATCTGGGGCAGGAACTGGCGGCCGAAAACGATCCCACCAGGGTGCTGGCAAAGTTTTGTCACTCAGCCCGCCGCATTGTCGGAGCGGGCGAAGCCGCGGTCGGCATGTTGGATAATGACGGCAAAGTACTCCGTTATTTCTTCCGTTGCACGGCTGACAAGGAAACCGTTTCGCCCAACGCTATGCCGGCCGAAGTCCTGCGCGCCATCGAGCGTCTGGTCACAGAACAGCGGGCCCAGCGTTTGACTGAATCGGACGATTTGCTGCTGGACACAGATGTTGTCGACGGTGCGGTTCAATCATTCCTCGGCGCTCCAATCCTGTCGCCGCTGGGAGTGTCAGGCTGGATGTATCTGCTTAACAAGAACGATGAAGATGATTTCACCGAAGCCGATGAACGGTTGGCAGCCACGCTGGCCACGCAGGTCGCCGTCGCTTACGAGAATGCGAGGCTCTACACCGAGGCGCAGAATCATGCGACCGAATTGCGTCTGGAAGTAGCTGAGCGAAAGCAGGCCGAAGAAGAGCGAGCGGAAATGCTGATTCGCGAGCAGGCCGCTCGGGCTGAAGCTGAAACCGCCAATCGAACAAAGGACGAATTTCTGGCGACGCTTTCCCACGAGTTGCGGACTCCTCTGACTGCCATTCTGGGTTGGAGTCATTTGCTGCGCATGAACAAACTTCGCGAGCCGCAATTCGCTCATGCGCTGGAAACGATCGAACGCAACGCGCGATCGCAATCCCAACTGATAGACGATCTACTGGACGTCTCGCGGATTGTCACCGGCAAGCTGCAAATCGAGTTCGCCACCGTCAATCTGGCGTCGGTGATCGAGGCGGCAATCGAATCGGTACATCCGGCTTTAGCGGCCAGGGAGATCAAACTGGAAACTGTCGTGGAATCCGATTTCCGCCTGTTGGGAGACGCCAACCGGCTGCAGCAAATCTTCTGGAATCTTCTTACTAACGCGATCAAGTTCACACCTAAAGGCGGACAAGTCACAATCACCGCCGAACGGAAAGACTCTGAGATAAGAGTCCGGGTCACCGATAACGGGATCGGCCTCAGCAAGGAGTTTCTGCCGTACATTTTCGATCGTTTCCGACAGGCCGATGGTTCGACTACTCGGGCGCAGGGTGGACTCGGGCTGGGATTGGCGATCGTACGACATCTGGTTGAAGCTCATCGCGGTAAAGTTGAAGTGGAGAGCCCTGGGCAACATCGCGGGTCCACCTTTACCGTTAGCTTTCCGATTGCCATTACCGTTATCGATCATTCAAACGGCCACGGCGAGACTCTCCGACTCGCGGATGAAGAGTTGCTCGTGAAATCAACGCGAATTCTGGACGGTGTGAAAATTCTGGTGGTTGACGACGACCCTGATACGCGTGATTTGGTGACCACGATTCTTACTCGCTGTGGCAGCGAAGTGCGCTCCAGCGAATCCGCCGCCGACGCCTTGCTGGCGTTTCAGGAATGGCATCCGGATCTGCTGGTGAGCGACATCGGCATGCCGCAGATGGATGGTTATGGCCTAATCAGGAAATTGCGAAAGCTGAAATCGAAGCGAGCAAAACTGATTCCGGCCCTCGCGCTCACCGCTTACGCCACTGACGAAGACCGATCGCTGGCACTCTCTGCCGGATTCCAAATGCATCTGGCCAAACCAATCGAACCAGAAAGCCTGGTGAGTTCAATCGCCGCGGCCCTCGGGCGTCAGTCGTCGTCTTAGATCGCGGAACGGCACAAGCAAGTGTCAGAAGCCCGACCGTAAGGGAGGGCTACTTCATGAATCGGACCCTCCCTCGCGGTCGGGCTTCTGATGCTGTGAACCCAGATTCCTAAGCGCCGCTTGGTTCGATAACTCCTTTTGGCAACAGGAACGTTGCAGATTCGAAACCGAGGCAACGTACGCTCCGTTGTATGCTTTCAAATAGTCGTGCAATCATTTGAGAAGAAGGAGGGAACAAATGCCGACCGCAACAATCCAAAACGGCAAAGCCGCTGCATTTAAGCTCGCGCATCTGACCGCTAAAGCCGCTGAGGGCAAGATGCTCGCGGAAGATCTGGTGGAGATCGGAAAAAGAAAGGCGCAGCGGATCGTTAGGAAAGGGTATGAGACCGGAGAAGATTATCTCGACGAATCAAAGCGCTACATAAAACATAACCCGTGGAAATCCGTGGGCGTGGCATTAGGAGTTGGGCTCACGCTGGGATTCGTGAGCGGGTTTCTCAGCCGGCGACGCTGAGCGATAAGTAGAAACCAAGGAATCGGCTTTGCCGTCAGATGTGCGGAAGGCCTTTGGCTTTCCGTGCCAGCTCGATGTCTTCGTAAGAGGCTCGCCTGGTCTTATCGCGAGGCCCAGCCTCGCGATTCTTTGGGAAAGAGTGTTTCGGTAAGGCGGAGCCTTACCGCACATCAGGCGGCAGAGCCGCTACTATAGTTTTCCAGCAGGACGAAACCTCTCAAAAAGCGCCCCGTTTAGCATTCAGTCTGTCGCCCGCGACCCAGTATAATGCTCAGCCCTGAAACTTAAACTGCTGTGCGCTCAGGTTACAAATGAAACGATCCGGAATCGCAGATCTGCCGCTTCACGGTGGCCGAGTCCCGCAATGGCTGGCGGAACGAATGACCAGGCTGGGCACGGCGATCACCGAGACGATCATCCACGATTACGGCAGATCGGCGTTTCTCTCGCGGCTCAGCGATCCTTTCTGGTTCCAGGCGCTGGGCGCGGTGATGGGAATGGACTGGCACTCTTCAGGGATCACTACTTCGGTCATAGGGGCATTGAAACGCGGCCTCGCACCGCGCGCTCACCAACTGGGTTTATACATCTGCGGAGGCCGCGGCAGACACTCCCGCAACACACCGCAGGAATTGAGACAGATAGCAGAGCGCCGCGGCTTTGATGGCGAGGCACTGGTGCGCGCCAGCCGCCTGACCGCGCGCATCGACAACAACGCAATTGCCGATGGCTTTCAGATTTATCTGCATAGCTTCATCGTGACGGCCAAAGGCGAATGGGCGGTCGTGCAACAGGGCCTGAATGATCAGAGCGGAATGGCTCGCCGCTATCACTGGCATTCGGCATCAGTGAAGAATTTCGTTGCTGAACCACACACCGGAATAGTTGGAGAGCATCAGGGCCAAATCATGAATCTTGTCGATGCTCAGGCTCAGCCGGCGCAAACCGCCATGCTGGATATCGCCCGCGAACATCCTGAGAAGACTCTCGCCGCGGCTCGTCATTTGCGCATGCCCGCGCATCATGATGTGCGAGCGGCAAACGTGGATCTAAAGCGTCTGGGCGCTGTGCTCGCGGTTGCTTATGAACGCGACCTGCATGACTTCGCCGAACTCCTGCTGCTCGAAAAGCTTGGTCCGCGCACTCTGCAGTCACTCGCTATGGTTGCTGAGGTCGTTCACGGCGCTCCGAGCCGTTTCAACGATCCGGCCCGCTTTTCTTTCGCGCTCGGCGGCAAGGATCGTCATCCGTTTCCGGTGCCTTTGAAAACCTACGATGAATCGCTCAACTTTCTGCGCACGTCCCTCGATCAAGCCAAAGTCGGCGACCACGAAAAGCTTGACGGCTTCCGGCGCCTCGAGCGCTTTGTCCACTCAGTCGAAACGAAACGAAAGCCCGAAGCTGACTTTGACGCAGTTATCGCCCATGAGAATGCGATCTCACCCTCGCTCGGCGGCCGCTCAGTCTTCGACGACAAACCGAAAGGGCATTCCTTCATTGACAGGCACAGACAGCGCACCCTCTTCTGAGTGTGAACCCAGCGAGGCGAGATAATGTTCAAGAACACAAAAGCATTTTCCAGTTTCTCGGTGAGCGATTTAGAAAAAGCGCGAGCATTCTATAGCCAGACTCTGGGAGTCACGGCCGCGGAAATGCCGGAGGGACTGCAACTAAACCTGGCAGGCGGCGGGATGATTTTCATATATCCCAAGCCCGGCCACACTCCGGCATCGTTCACCGTTCTGAATTTTCAGGTGGACGATATCGAAGCGGCCGTGGATGAACTGACAAAACGGGGCGTGCATTTTGAGAGCTACGAAGGCGACCTCAAGACGGACGAAAAAGGTATTCATCGCGGCGAGAAAGGCCCAGTCATCGCCTGGTTCAAAGATCCCGCCGGAAACATTTTGTCCGTGCTGCAGAATAGCGACTAGTGGCACTCGCATTCATTGTCACGCGTAAGATTATTCAGGCCGCCTGAATGACCTTCGTGTTTTCTATTTCCCAGAGTCGCTCCTGGGATCGCTCGACGTTTCTCGGGGAGACCAGATGAAACGCATCTTCTCTGTATTGGCCCTGTCACTGTGCTACGCAGTTTCCAATGCACAGACGCCGACGGTCACAGACTTTTCTGGCCGGGTTGAGGCGCTCTCAAGAAGCATGCATGGACTCATCTATCTCGCCGTGAAACGTCCATCGACATAACAATGGCAAAGACTCTTTTATATCGTCTGTTCGGCTTGGGAAAGATCCCCGCGCAGCTTATGGCGACACTTAACTCCGAAGGCATTCTCGCCTTCGATGAAGGTATTAAGGGTTCCGTGACGTATCGGGACTTTCGCGCGCCGGGAAAATATTCCGCCTGGCGGCGTCAATGGTTCACCGGCTCTATCTTATTGACGAAGGTCCGGCTGGTATCACTTCAATCTTTGAGTCAGGCCATCGACGTTCCTTTGACTGACGAGCGCATCCACAATATGCGAATCTCGGTAGAGAAGGAGGACACTCTGCTGATCGCATTTGATCCATCCCTTTTTCACCCGGACTGGTCCGGAACGATCGAGTATCGATTTCGCTCTCCCGAGGCCAAAGCGTTCGTCGCAAAACTACGCGAGCAGATTGGTTGAATCGTTGGAACCGGCTCGGATAAATCTTCACTAACGGGGGCCGACCCCTGGACACTCATGAAAGTCATTTCTCTAAACATCGCTCTTCCTCGAATCGTCGAATACAACGGCGATCCGGTGTCGACCGGAATCTTCAAAGAGCCCGTGGAGGGACCGGTCGTGTTGCGCACGCTTAATCTCGATGGCGACAGGCAGGCTGACTTGTCTGTCCATGGTGGCGTGAGCAAGGCGGTCTATGCCTATCCATCAGAGCATTATGCTTTTTGGAAACAAGAATTGCCCGAGATGGATTTGCCTTACGGAATGTTTGGCGAAAACTTTTCGACGGAGGGTTTGACGGAGGACGCGGTCAACGTCGGTGATCGTTTTCGCGTCGGCGAAGCTGAGTTAATGGTTACTGAGCCGCGCCTGCCTTGCTACAAGCTGGGAATCAAGTTCGGCCGCGCCGACATCATCAGAAAGTTTCTGCAAAGCCGGCGGACCGGGTTCTACTTTGCGGTGTTGAAAGAAGGAAATGTCACTGCCGGCGACGCGATAGAATTGTTGAGCCGCGACGAGAACGACATCGCCATCTCAGACATTACCCGTTTGTATGCTTTTGAGAAAGATGACCTGCAGACTTTGCGCCGCGCCGTGAAGTTGGCAGCTTTGTCCGAAAGCTGGCGTGAATACTTTCAAAAGCAGATTGAAAGACTGGCGCATTGACTATTTATGGAATGCCGTGGCAAGCGTAGCGCGACACTGCTTTGGATGTTCGACGCTTAGTGCCCGAACTCAGCGATGAGGTCAAGTACCGAGATCGGTAGCGACCGGGTCACAATTTTTCGCGATTCTGTTTTGCTGATAACTAGACCCTGTCGCTATCGCACTACCTGCCGCTGCACTCCACACACACCTAAATCGCGATGAGCTCCTTCGTCATCCCCACGAAATTAACTGGTAGTTTTGTTTCGACCTCCGATGGAAACGGATGGATTCCCGTGTCGACGTAACCACGTTTGTGATAGAACCCGAAGAGGTCTTCGCGGAGATTGACGACCTGAATGTCCATAAACCGACACTCGTGTGCGCGGCAGCTTTCTTCGGCAGCAGCCATCAACAACGATCCCAGTCCCGACTGTTGATGTGTAGGATCAACCGACAAAAGACCGAGATAGGCGCGTTCTCCGCGGAGTTCGACATAAACGCAAGCGGCGATCAGACCGTTGCTGTCGGCCAAAAAGAACTGTCCCTTCTTGAAAAGATCCTGGACACTCTGCAAGTCGATACGATCCGTTTCAATGAAGAACCCCTCGGCGCGTCGAAAGGCGCGATTGATAAGCGCAGTGATTTGATCGGCGTCTGTCAGCAACGCCTGACGTACTGAACTGGTTATGTTTCTGCTGGTTTCACTCTTCATTCGTAATCAGTTGTCAGTATAGCGAGTCCTCGGTGCTCTTTTCAGCATGCGGAGCGCATATTCTCAGATGCCGGATAGCGGCTCAGTTTGTTTGTGGCACAAGCGCGTGATTCACGGGCACGATGCCCGTGCCACTCTTCAGACCACTAACCATACCCGGTCGCTTCTCAAATCGCCTTCTCCGATGTATTTTTCTTACGTGTCGAATCCATTGATAAGGAACTAAATCGTATGTGTCGAAATATCAAGACCCTTCACAACTTCAAGCCACCGGCCACCGATGAAGAAATCCGCGCGTCGGCACTGCAATTCGTGCGCAAACTCAGCGGCTTTGCCAAGCCTGCCAAGGCGAACGAGGTAGTTTTCCAACGCGCCGTCGATCAGGTAACTCAGGCCGCTCACGAACTTCTGGACTCTCTGGTGACAAACGCGGCTCCCAAAGATCGTGAGGTTGAAGCTGCCAAGGCCCGCGCCCGGACGGCGGAGCGCTTTCGTCCCTCCGCTGAACAGGGACCATAACTGTCGTTCGAATAGGAGCAGCGTTCTATGAAATCCAATCACGTTACTCGCCGAGACTTCTCTGTTCGGCTCGCTTCGGTCTTACGAGTGCTCGGGGTTAGTTCTGGGTGGACGCCTGGCGTCAACAGCCCGACTACGAAACTCGAGAGCAGCGATAACAATGGAGCTTAACCCGAATCTGAGGGAACTATGAAAGCACTATTCACACGAGCCGCACCTTACGGCGGCGATGCAATGAATCTTCCTGTCGAGAGTGTTGAGGCGGCAATTCCTTTCTATGAAGAGACCATGGGATTTAGCGTCGTGTCACGGCAAGACGCGCCACATCAGACGGTTTCTCTGACGCGAGACAAAGTCCAAATCGGTCTGGCCGAAAACGGTGGTGATCCGACCCAGGAAGGCTGCTTCTTTGAAGTCGACAACGTGGAGGCGGCGTTTGTGGAGATCAAAGGCAATACGCCGGTGGGGTCTGACTTCCGCGTCGATAGATTCGGCGAGCAGTCTTATCGCGTCTTTTTCGTGGTCGCTCCGGATGGATTGTGTTACATGATCGGGCAATGTCAGGAATGAATATTGGATTGACTGCGCTGGCCTGGGCTGTGCTGGCCTTGCTCTGGCGCGATCCAATCTCACGCAAAGGCGCTAAATCCGCAAAGACAATCTTCAGCGTAACGAGAAAGGGACGAGAGACTAATCAATGTGCGGGCGATACACACTTCGATCTGCCGATCGGATCCGGATTAAGCTGGCGGGCGCCGACCAGCTTGAGCTCGATGACATTGTTCCGCGATTCAATATCGCCCCTGGTCAGATGGTCCTCGCGATTCTCAATCTGGAACAGCAAACTTTTGCCAGGATGCTTCTTTGGGGTCTGGTGCCGTCGTGGACTAAGGAGTCGAAGGGATTCATCAACGCCCGCGCGGAAACTCTGGCCCAGAAGCCAAGTTTTTATGAATCGTTTCAAAGGCGCCGGTGCCTGATTCCCGCGGACGGTTTCTATGAATGGAAGCGAACGGGCCGGGCGCGCCAGGCGTTTTTCATTCAGTTGAAGGACGAAGCACCATTCGTTTTTGCCGGGATATGGGATGAATGGAAAAAGGACGGGGTTTTGATCGCCTCTTGCGCTATCGTCACAACCACAGCCAACGAACTATTGGAGCCAATTCATGATCGCATGCCGGTGATTCTGCCGGAAGAGTCTTATCGGCTTTGGCTTGACCCACGCAGTCGTCTCGATGAATTAGCGCAGATCCTGGTCCCGTTTCCGGCCCACGCCATGAAGAGCCATCCGGTGGGCAGCGACGTAAACTATCCAAAGATCGACAACAACAAGTTGATCACACGCGTAGACGTCGAGCGCGGCACAACTCGCAGTTTGTTCTAGCCGCTAACAAAATAATTCCCTTTTGCTACGATCGGCTACTCGCAGCAGCGACTGATGTCGGTGGTTTCATGGACTGTCCAATGTACAGGGCAGGCGGCAACTTCTCAAACAAAACACCACCCGCATCGGCGGATCAGTCGCCGATGATCTTTACCAATACGCGTTTCTTCCGTCCACCATCAAACTCGCCATAGAAAATCTGTTCCCATGGTCCAAAATCAAGCCGGCCGGCCGTAACTGCGACGACCACCTCTCTGCCCATGACTTGTCTCTTGATGTGAGCGTCCGCGTTGTCTTCACCCGTAAGATTATGTTGATAACGGCTGACCGGTTCGTGTGGCGCTAGCTGCTCGAGCCAGGTTTCATAGTCATGATGCAGGCCGCTTTCATCGTCGTTGATGAATACTGAAGCAGTTATGTGCATCGCGTTGACCAGCACGAGGCCCTCTTTGATGCCGCTCGTCTGCAAGCATGACTGAACCTCCCGCGTGATGTTGATAAAGGCCCGCCGGGTGGGCACGTCGAACCAAAGTTCTCGTCGGTAATTTTTCATATACCTCTGGTACTGACCACATCCCGCTCATTGCGCTATCTTCGCGTGGAGCGCGCTCACTTCCGCCCGTCGTACAGCACATCGAAATGCTTGACCTTCGGTTCGAGTTCTAAAAGATACTGTGGATCCTTGGCCAGGAAGTGGGTCTTCTCAATATCGTCGCCGGCAAACTTCTTTATCGCTTCCCGCGATTCCCAGTAAGAAATCACGGTGAATTCTGTGTCGTTACCGTCAGTCCGGCGCAAAATCTGCGCGCCCAGATTGCCTTCGATCGCTTCGATCTTGTCGATGCCTTCATGTTTCAGATACGCATAATACTCGTCCGCTTTCGCAGTCAACGTACGGCCGTGCCACATTCGCGCCACCACCTTCTTTGACTGAGGAGGCGTTTCAATCGATCCGGCAGTTGAACCGGATCGATGAGTACCAGCTAAACAAATCGCGGCGAGTGCGCACGACATCACTGCCCAGGTGAGAACCAAGTGCGACGTCTTATTCCATCTCATACTAAGTCTCCTTTTAAGGGTAGCGCATGTTCAATGCTTGAAGAGTTGCATTACCTCCCGATGCGCCAGCACGGCCTCGGGTTCAGACTGTAAGGCGGCATAATATCGGCGTTGGAATTCATTGCCGGTCTCGGCCGGAGTCAGCAGGACCTGGCCTTGTGTCAGCAGAGCCTTCGCATCCGATTCCAGCGCAGGTTCTTTAGGGCTCAGCATTTCATCTATGCGGACGATGAGTTCGGAAATGGTGTGCAGCCACGCGAACTGCTCGTGATTGATTACCAGTTGCAGCAACTCCCCGCGCGTGACGCTACCATGGGCCTGTTCATAAGCGACAGTTTCCTGATCGAGCAGTGTCTTGTGCAGACCCAGCAAACCGCGGCGCAGATTCCTTAGGGTTAGAGACGTAACTTCAGACAGTTCCGTTGACATGATTCTCCAATTTTATCGTCTGGCCTCCTGGATCGGCTACAGATAAGCATGGATGTCCATTAAGAATCAATGAACCGGATCGATGAGATAATATTTGTACTCTAGCGAGAGGTGTTCAGAGTACTGACTTTAGTCGGGCTATTACCTGGCAAAACGACCCAACTAAGCTGGGTTGTTATGTTCAAGAGTAATTACGACCTTTCCTCGAGCGTGCCCTTGCTCCAAATAGCGGATAGCTGCTGGCGCTTCACTCAAGCTGTAATACTTGTCTATCACCGGTGTGATCTTTCCGGCTTCTATGAGCTCGCCCAGTATGGCCAGATCCTCTTTGCTGATTTTCGCCATCAACGTGACGAACTTCTGGGTCACAAAGAGTGAACATAAAAGCTCTGTGATCTGATGAGCCAGGAGACGGACCATCGAGCCGCCCAGGCCGACGATACCGGCCCCGATATATGTCCCCTTCGGATTTAAGACGCGCCTGCGGGCTGAGAATGAATGGTTCGCCACGAGGTCGAAAATCAGGTCGTAGTGCTGTCCACTTTTGGTGAAATCCTCTCGGGTGTAATCGATGACGTGATCTGCGCCGATGGATCGTGCCTGGTCCACGTTCCTCGTACTGCAGACGGCGGTCACGTCTGCCCCGAGTGACTTGGCGATCTGAACGGCAAACGTACCCACGCCTCCCGATGCGCCGTTGATCAAGATCTTCTGGCCCGGCTGAACCTTCCCCGCGTCGCGCAGACCCTGCAAGGCGGTGATTCCCGCCAGGGGTACAGCAGCCGCTTGCTCAAACGATGCGTTATCCGGCTTTATGACCAATCTCGACTGGGGAGTACATGCATACTCGGCAAAGGCCCCACCGCACCAGCCGAACACCGCGTCGCCCGGCTTGAACTGGGTTACATTACTGCCGACCGCTTCGACCTGGCCCGCCACATCACGCCCAGGCCGTGTACTTTTTCGTTTACTGAGCGCAGATAGTATCCGACGCAGGAAAGCATGTCTCAGTAAGGCGGAGTCAAACGGATTGACTGAAGCCGCGCGAACCTTTATCAGGACTTCGTCGTCGCCGACGGTTGGTCTTTCAATGTCCGCCAACTTGAGAGCGTTGGGCGAACCGGCGTTATCATAGATAATGGCTTTCATTCGTCCCGTCTACGATTCTGCAGAATCCAAGTTCGACCTGAGGCTATGATCGGTCAGAGTTTCCGAGAACCCTTTACAGCGAAAGAGGTTCAGTCATTTTGTCCGTTGAAGGACGCTTCCCGCACGAAACGACTTGTTCCCAGGCAGCATGAAAGTGGACTCTTCGTTATGATGATTCGCATCAACGATCGTAAACGCGATACGGTTCATGAATCCTTTTTCGGTATACCCAGTTATATCGAAGAGGGTGAATTCCACACTGTTACCGTCCGGCGAGATCTTCCCTTCCATGCGGGGCCGGTTCCCGGAGTCACAATAATGCGTCAAGAGCAGCCGGTCTCCGTCCACATAGATCATCGTGATCGGATTGTCCGGCATTCCACTCGATGTCATCTCGTGAAGGATGGCGTTACCTCTGGATGTCACGCGAATGGTCGTTTGCACGGACATGCCCATCACGCTTCCTTGCCAGGTACCGGCCAGAGTCTTCAGTTTCTCAAAAGCCTTTTGTGCATCGGACTGGGCGGCAGCCGTTTTCGGCATCGGCGTCGGCATGGGCATCTCCTGCGCCGTCACGACGATGGCCGAGGCAACGAGCATAATTAGGATTGTTAGTTTTCGCATTGGTTCTCCTTTTTCTTCAACGGTTAATACGCGTAAACTATCCATGGCGGAAACCAATTGAGATGACGCCGCGTATCAAGAACATAACCGTAGGTTGCAAGGAGCTAGTAGCAGATGCCTAATCCGACGATTGCCGCCGGTTATCCCAAAGCCCTTCTGGATTTCGCCGTCGCGAGAGGCGCCGATCGCCAGATGCTGATCGAGCGTTCGCATATCCGTCTTGACGATCTCAATGACCAGGACAACCGCATACCCCTGACAAATTACCTGGCCTTGCTGAAAGCGGGTATCGAATTGTGCAACGAACCAGCTCTATCGCTACTTTTTGGCGAAGCGGTTAGGTTGCAGGACATATCGCTGGTTGGGCTGATCGGCGTGGCCTTTGACAACGTGGAGGCAGTGCGCCGGCAAGTGAACCGCTATGCACCTCTGACGCTCGATGCGGACGACGGTGGAACCGCAGACGCAGTTGAGTTCGTCCGTGAAAATGGCGATGTCTGGATGAAATTCACAAGCGAGATTTACAAGGCCAATCCACTTCTTGCGGAATCCGGCTTCGCGCGCAATGTCTGTGGTGCCCGGGCGCTGGCGGCTTCCATGCCTAATTTCGCGAACCTGTCGTTTCCGAAAGCTATTCGCTTCACGCATTCGGAGCCGAGCTACCGCGCCGAATACGACCGCATCTTCGGCGTGCCACTGTTCTTCGGCAGCCACATGAATGCACTGTTGATTGACGAGGCATTCCTGAACATGAAGTTGCCACGCACGAACCCGTATCTATCAGAGATATTGAGCGCTCGAGCGGATGAATTGCTCAAGAGTCTGGAGATGTCGAAAACCATCAGGGGCTCCGTCGAGAACCTATTGATCCCCATCCTGCACACTGGTGAAGCGAGCATGGAGATGATCGCCGTCAAATTAAGTCTCAGCCGTCAGACTCTCTTTCGCAAGCTGAAAGCGGAGGGTGTGACCTTCGCACAGGTAATGGATGAATTGCGCCACAAGCTGGCGCTTGACTACTTGAACGGAAGGAAAGCCTCAGTCAACGAGACGGCCTATCTGGTGGGCTTCTCAGAACCAGCCGCGTTCTCGCGCGCCTTCAAGCGTTGGACCGGGTCGAGCCCGCGCATTTATCTCTCGCGGCGCATAGCCTCAGCCTGACCTGCTGAGATCGAGCTGCGCGAGCATCCTAACGCCGCAGTCCTTAAAGAACGAATCGAGCCTTGCGTCCGCAGCAACTGCCCACTCTAATGCTGCGCGGACAGCTTCGCTTAGAAAGTCATTCCAGCTCGGCCACACCGACGATCAGTTAACTCTGCCACTTGGCGTTACGGCCGCGCTCGACGCAATCAGCGGTACGCTGGAAATAAAGGAGGCAGGCGTCCGCTGATCTAAGATCGCGGCAGCTTGTCGCCTCAAAATGCCAATCTCAGTTGATCCGATCTTGCGTTCCTGGCTTGAAATGAAACAAAGCAACTGAAACGGCTAACTTCTTATCGGGAGTGAAGTGCATGAAGATGGGCACGACCTTGCCGTCGTAAGCGGAAATTCCGCTATAGTCTCCGAAGAACACTATCGGATCGCAGGCGAACGCCGGCTGATCGATCTTGTAGTTGACGAAGGTACGACCACCGTCAACGCTGCGCGCAAGCGTAAGCTTTGTGAGCGCGCCTTCGGTGTCGCGCCGATCGTAAAAGACCACGTTCACCGAACCGTCAATCGGATCTACAGACATCCAGGTGAAGAACTGCGCCTTGCCATTCTTCACCGGGTCGTCATTGACGCGGTCCGGCGCCGACCACGTTTCGCCGCCATCGGGCGACGACATCACAAAGACGTCGGGGTCACCATTCCGCGCGTCAATCCAGTTGACATAGAGTGTTCCCTTGTTCGGGCCGTTGCTCAGATCAACGCCGGTAACCGGCATGGCGTTCGCGCGATCGAGACCTTCCACAGAAAAGTCCCAACCACCCGGCATTAATCCAATCACTTTGTCCTTGCCAAATGTCAGACCGCCATCGAGGGATTTCTTGAAGACGAGACCAAGTGGACCCGCCCAAACTATGTAGACTTCTCCCTTCGGCCCAACCGCCGGCACTGCGCCTTCGACGGTATTATCGCTGTCGCGGCAGTCACCGCTCGCGTCTGAGATTCGAAAAGGCATTGAGAACGTCTTACCACCATCAATCGAACGCGAAAAATAGATATGTGAGTGACAGTCGGGATCGGCACTCCCATAAACATCGAATCGCGTCCAAGCCAGATAGACATTTCCTTTGTACCTGGACAGCGGAGCGTTATCCACCACGATACCGGGTTTGTCTTCGAATGGGATCACAGAGTTAGTGTGATTGATCGCCGGAACAGACTCATTCCATGTCAGGCCGCCATCTTTTGACGATCCGATGAAGATTCCGCTCTCAGCGCGCGGTGGCCTGGCGACGCGAATCCCGACAAAGGAAATATGAGAATGATAAGCAGTACCATCGTTGCTGAAATAAACAGCATCGTCTCCCTGAGTCAGACCTTTTGGATCTTCGACTGGAATCGTCTTCCAGGTCCGGCCGCCATCCATCGAGACATAGTTGTAACTGGCGGCGGGCGGTCGTGGAGGACGCCCGGTCTGGAACGAAGCGGCTACGATGTTCTGCGGATTCTTCGGATTGATCGCGATCGAGACTTCAGCCGGATTGATTGCGTCAGCGTCACTAACTCTGACTACTTGCTGAGCTAACAAAATTTGCGAAGGAAGGCAAACGAGCGCCAGGGCAATCGCCATTCTTTGCCGCGACGTCATACTTGTTTGCTTCCTGTTCCCCTATCGCCCAATGAATGCCCTTCCCATATCTAGTACCGAAGGAGCGTCAATTCTGTCTTCAAAGTCGCAACAGGCTCTCAGCAAGATCCGCGATTGCAACCGGCTGGCCTGTAACTGCTGGTTATTCTTGAGCGAGACAACAAAGGCGCCGCCAGGCATCGGACTGACACGGGCGATCATTTCGATGTTTACCAGCTGCCGCGCGCCAGTCTGACGAAAAGGTCGGGATTAAGGCGGGCTCTTTTTGGCTGCGCCCTCTAATAACCATAAGTTTCGGTTAGTTTTCGAAAGTGATAGCCAAGAGCCGCCAACATCAGACCGTCTTCAATCTTGTCCCGGTGTTCAGAGACAACGTGTCCCATAAAGCGCCAGAACTCTCCGCGTGACTTATCGCGCACACCCAGCGCGAAGATGATGCGGGCAAAGGCGGTGATGTCTTCTCGCTTCAGTCCACTTTCACCAATCTGAGGCGCGCCATCACGTATGACCCGGCCAAGACTATCAAGCGAACGTGCATAATACTCCCGCGGGTTGTAAATATTTCGGATGATTGATTTGTAGCCTTCGATCAAACGGCTGGCGTCCATTTTCGGGACAAAATTGAGTACGCAATCCGTATTGCTTCCCGTGTGCTCTTCTACTCCTGTGAGACGCCCTTCGCGTTCAAGTCGCCGCCAGAGCTGCGTGTCGGGAATTGCCGCCAGCAAGCCGACCATCGCAACCGGTATGGCGCTTTCGCGAATGAAGCTTATCTGCCGCTCGAAGATGTCTTCAGGGTCATTATCGAAGCCGACGATGAAACCGGCTAACACTTCCATCCCGTAGCTTTGTACGTGTCTTACCGAGTCTATTAGATCGCGGCGAGTGTTCTGACCCTTTTGTGCCTCTTTCAGACTCTCCACAACTGGTGTTTCGATACCAATGAAGACTTGCCTGAACCCGGCCGTCCGCATCTGCTCCAGCAACTCATCGTCATCAGCGAGGTTCACGCTGGCTTCCGTAGTGAATGAGAATGGATACTTATTGCGAGCAGACCATTCGGCGAGTTCCGGCATCAGGAGCCTGACATTCTTTTTGTTGCCGATAAAGTTGTCGTCAACGATGAAGACCTCACCACGCCAGCCAATCCGCAACAGCGCATCCAATTCGGCGAGAATCTGCTCATTGCTCTTGGTGCGTGGAACACGACCGTAGATTTCAATTATGTCGCAGAACTCACAATTGAATGGACAGCCGCGCGAGTACTGCACGGACATGTCGCTGTACTGGCTGAGTTCGGCCAGCCCGAAATCCGGTATCGGCGTTAAAGAGAGCGAAGGCCGTTCCGGAGCCTGATAAACGGCTTTCGCCTCGCCACGTTCAAAATCATCTAAGAAACCAGGAAACGTCGTCTCGACTTCGCCTACGAACACGTGATCGGCCTCAATAGCATCGTTTAAGCCCATCGAAGCGTAGGGGCCACCCATGACAACTGTCTTTCCTTCAACCTTACACAAGCGGATGACTTGCCTGAGCGATTCCTTCTGAACATACATCGCGCTCGCAAAGACTACATCCGCCCATTTGAGATCGGCCGTTGTGAGCGGACGGACATTCATGTCTATCAGTCGCCGGTTCCATGACTCGGGAAGCATCGCTGAGATCGTTAGGAGTCCGAGCGGTGGAAAGGCGGATTTCTTGCCGATAAACCTAAGGGCGTGACGAAAGCTCCAGAAGGTGTCGGGAAATTCGGGATAGACGAGTAAGGCATTCATAAGGATTAACCCAACCGAAGCGACTTGCTTCTACTAATATATGCGACTACTAATAGCGGAACGTCAAACCGGGGTTGCGGCCGATACCATAATGGTTCAAACGAGGCGAGGCAAAGCCATTCTCCGCTGGTCCAAAACGCGCTTTAGCTTTCTGCCGTTCCTTAAGCTGCCGGGCTCGCACGGGACGATGCGAAACTCATAGAGCTTCATTTCATAATTCTTCCAGAAGTCAGCAAATCCTTCCCGCAGATTGTCGAGCACAGCCCGTTCCACTTCTGTTTGATGATCAGAGTCTTTCAACTCAAGGCGCAATTCGACAACGTCTCGCCTGCCATCATGTTTGATCACGGCCTGCCAGTCAGCGCCGTGGCCATTAACGTTGCGCAAGACTTCCTCGAACACCCAGGCACCGACGTTACCCATGCCGCACACAACCATTTCATCAGTGCGCGACCGTATCTTGGCGATGCGCTTTGCAAATAAGCCGCATTCACACGGCTCTTCAACCAGTCGAGTTAAGTCTGTGGATCGATAGCGAATTAAGGGCATTACATCGCGCATGAGCGTCGTATAGACAAGCTCGCCGTATCCGTCAGTGTCCGTCTCCGGCGTCTCGAAGAGGAAGAAAAGATCGTTGCGGTGATAACCGTCCTGGCGTTCGCACTCTGCGCCGAGGGTGCCGAACGATTCGGTCTGACCGTAGCTGAGATAGAGCGGGGCTCCCCACACGCTCTCGACGACCTGTCGCGCTTCTTCAGCGATATTCTCCCCGCCTCCGAAGAGAAGCTTAACGGGCCAGGTGCCGCTTTCCCGGGCAAACTCCGACAGGCGCATTAGCCAGGAAGGCTCGCCGAATATCACATTCGGTTTGTATACGCGGGCCCGTTCATAAAAAGCATGCGGCGAAATCTTGCCCGCTTCGACGTGGAAGCAATGCAAATACTGCAGCCCCATGCGCAAGACCGCCGGCGAAACCCAGAACGAACAATCGTAAGCACTCAAGACTCGATCTTCGGCACGAATTCCCAAATGATAGAGACCAATGGCAGAGGTCCGGCCCATCTCGTCAAGCTCGCGCCGTGAAAAGAAGACCTGCTTCGGAATTGGCGAGGTCGTGCCGGTCGTTTCAAAGGCCGTATCCGCGCGTCCGGTGAGAAAAGCCTCAGCGCCGTGCGAACGGAGATCTTCACCGGTTGTGTAGAAGTCGCCCAATTCCGATGGATGTTCGATACGATGCACGTCAATGCCACGCTTGCGAAACTGCTCTCGATAGAACGAAGAACGCTCCGCAGCGAGCCGCACTGTCCTTCGAAAGCGGGCTCGCTGCATAGCGTCTATCGCCCACGGCGGCGATAAATTTAGGAAACGAACTGAACGGTGCGGTTCCATGTGCAGCACCATGCGCTCGATCTGCTCGATGATTGTTGTCAGCATTGATTCTGTCAAATTCTCTCTGGAGCGCAACGGCGAATCAGTTGCTCAAATAGTTCAACGGCAATGTCGATTTCTTCTTCCGTCATGTCGAAACACGGGGCCAGGGTAAAAACGTTTTTGTAGTAGCCGCCAATATCCAGAACGAGACCGGTCCGTCGCCCACGAGCGTCGAGATCGCCTTTCAAGCCTTCGGCAAAAATCTTATCGGTCAAATCGCGGTCAGGCTCAAAACCGTCTGACTGACAAATCTCAATACGAAGTGCCATCCCCATGCCGTCCGTGTTGCCGATCACTTTGGGATAGCGTCGCTGGAGTTCCCTGATCTGCGCTAAAAAATAGGTGCCTTTCCGGCCAGTAGTCTCTTCGTAGTTTTCTTCTGCCATCATTCGCACTGCTTCGAGACCGACGGCAGTGCCCAATGGATTTGCAGAGAAGGTCGAGTGCGTCGAGCCTGGCGGGAAAACTTCTGGCGAGATCAGCTCTTCGCGCGCCCAGAGGCCGGAGAGCGGATTCAATCCGTTAGTCAGCGCCTTACCAAAAACGATAATGTCCGGCTCGACGTTAAAGTTTTCCATGGCCCAGAACTTTCCGGCCCGATAAAAACCCATTTGAATCTCGTCATCAACGAGCAGGATATTACGTTCGTCGAGAATCTTCTTGAGCGCGGGAAAGTATTCGCGCGGCGGAATTACGTAACCACCCGTCGCCTGGATCGGCTCGGCGTAGAAAGCCGCAAATTCAGATTCGCCGGCCTTCGCATCCCAGAAGGAGTTGTATTCAGTGTCGAAGTTCTTCGCGAACTGATCGACGCAGTACAGGCCGCAATCTTCCACCTTCTTTCCGTATGGGCATCGGAAACAATAGGGAAAAGGAACGAAGTGAGCGCGGTCCGCGAAATGCCCAAAGCGACGGCGATAACGGTAACTCGAAGTAATCGCGGAAGCGCCCAGAGTGCGTCCGTGATAGCCGCCCATGAACGCGAAGACCAGATTCTTCCCGGTCGAGTTGCGCACGATCTTCAGCGAGTCCTCAATCGCCTGCGCGCCGCCCACATTGAAGTGGACGCGCCCTTCGAGGCCGAACTTCGACTGGTTCAGTCGTCCAATTGCCGCCGCCAACTCGACCTTTTCTGAGTGTAGATATTGACAGGCAAGCTGCGGTAATTTGTCTATCTGATCTTTCAGCACGTCATTCAGTCGCTTGTTGCCATAGCCGAAACTCGCGGCCGAGTACCACATCTGTAAATCCAAATATGGAATGCCTTCGCGATCGTAAAGGTAGTGGCCCTGTGCGCGCTCGAAGAATTTGGGCGGATCGAGATAGTGAACCGTGTCTCCCCACGAGCAATACTTGCGCTCAAGTGCCAGCAGTTCCTGCTCGTCGGTCGCGGGTGTCATTAGCTCAAGGTCGCTGATAGCTGTGCTCATAATTGACGCTCTTTTCTGCTGAACGGATTTTCAGGCGCTGGCTTCGACCGCTGTCTCTTCCCTGGGAAACACCCGGGCGGCCAGCCAGCGGTCGAGATGGGCGGCCACGTCGCCAAGATTCTGATATGGAGTGTATCGGATTGAGTTCTCGGTGCAATATGAGGCGAGGCCATCTTTCGCGAAAACTACATCCGCGCTCTCAACCGCATAGCGATCCGACAAACCGTCGCCGACGAAAATAGCCGGCGCGTTCGCCTGGTTGAGCAGTCGCATTACCGCCGGCTTACATGTCGCACAGCCATGCGCACACGACTGATGGAACGAGGGAAAATCAACTTTCCATTGGTTTTTGTCGCGCTCGATATGACTCGACAGGATTCGCACACTCTCAAGCAGGCCCCTCAAATTTAGCGAAGGACGATTGAGGATTCGATTGATACAATAGTCGAAACCGTCGCTGATGATATGTACATCAACTCCGTTCGCCGAGCAGGTCTCGAGTAAGCGGACAAAAGCGTCGTCCACATCGATCGAATCGAGCAAAGCATCAATCTGATCCTTGGTTGCGCGCACGAGCTGCATTTGCGCTGAGAGACATTCGCGCGAACCGATTCGTCCCGCTTTCCAATCCTCTTCAATCGTCTGCCAATGCGGATCGGCAAACTCTTCAAGAATCGCGTCAACCACATCGCGATGCGTAATTGTGCCGTCAAAGTCCAAAAAAACAATTGGTTTCACTTCTTGTTGAGACTTGCGCAGAACGCGTCGTTTGCCAAATTGTCGATGGCTTTCGGGCTCGAGCAACTGCGAGAGCGGTACGACATTCAGTCCACGAACTCGCAGACCTTCGATAATCATCGGCACAGCTACGACGGTCGCGCTACGATCACGTTTACCGTCGCTGTCACCGTCATGCAGGAGAATCACCGAGCCAGGTTCAACTTCTCGTAAAACCCGTTCGGCAATTTCGGCTCCAGTAAGTTTCTTCCAATCAAAGCCGGCCACGCTCCACTGAACCGTGCGCAAGCCCAATCGACGGGCCGCGGCAAAGTATGCCGGAGTCCGCACACCGCACGGAGGTCGAGCGAAACGTGGCCGGGCGCCGGTGACGTTGGCGATCGTTTCCTGTGCCCGTTCGAGTTGATGGCGGGTCTCGCTGCGCCCGCGAAACAGGTATATCGGATGGGAATACGAATGATTACCGACTTCGTGCCCTTCGTCGATCACTCGCCGGGCAATCTGCGGAAACAGTTCGACCTGACGGCCCAACATGAAAAATGTCGCACTCAAGTTATGAACCGCGAGCACATCAAGAATGCGCTCGGTATCTGCGGATGGCCCGTCGTCAAACGTCAGCGCTACCGCTGAAGTGTCGGTTCGTCCGTGCCAGTCACTCGGGCCAAGCCACTGCGATCGTACGGCGTATGTTGCGTAGTAAACGCCTCCGGTCAAGAGCGAACCAGTGCCGAGAATAATTGGGAACGCGAGTATCATTGCGACCTTGCCTCTATGTGCTGAAAATGTAAAAGCTCGGTATCACCGTTCACAACCAATGCAGGCTTAGTAGACACTTCCGGCCGGCCCTGGCCAACTTCGCATCTCATTTTGAGCCAGTGTGCGACCCGATCCGCAGCCCCCATCAGCCGCCGCCCGCGCTGCCGCTCGCGCATCGCGTCCAGCTCGACTGAATGCTCCAATAGGCCGGAGATGGTGTCAGCCATTTCATCAACCGTGCGCACCGCGCAGCCAACTCCCCATTCATCGAGCAGCCCGTACTGGACGCGCTCCGATCCCGGAGGCGGTTCCAGGGCCACGATTGGAAGCTCTGCCGCGATTGCTTCATCGAAAGTATTGCCTAGTTTCGAGACCGTCAGATCAGACGCGCGCATCAATTCGGCGATCCGATTCGTCCATCCGAGCACGCGTACTCTATGACCGTTTTCCCCTAATACATTCTCGAGCGAGCGCTGCAAGCGTTGGTTCTTTCCCGTCACGACGACGATCTGCGGAGTTGATTCAAGTCGCAGCAATCGCAGAGTGATTTTTTCTATCGGTCCGATTCCCTCACCGCCGCCAGAGATAAGGACTAGTCCCTCATCAGGATCGAGTTTGAGCCAACGACAAACCTGCGCCCGTGCGCAATCGCGGTCCAGACTCGCAAAACCCGCGGACATAGGCACACCCCACGCCGCGATCCGGTCGTGAGGAGCACCAAAGTCAATCAGTTCTGCGCGCACCTCTTCAGTCGTGACGCCGTAGAAATCAACCTCAGGTCGAAGCCAGGCATAGTCGGCGTCATAGTTGACATTGATGGCGACCAATGGAACATCGAGTTTCAAATCTCTTTTGATCAACGCTGCAATCTCGCAACAGCCAACCTCGGTAGCCACCATGGCCTTTGGTCGCAACTCTCGCACCAATTGAAACAAACGTGCGCAGCCGAGACGGTAATACCAATCGGGGCTGGTTCGCGTCTGTTTCTTTTGATAGCGGTCGATACGATCCCAAAGTCGCGGAGCATTCTTTACTAACCAAATGTAAGCGGTGATGTGCGTGAATCGCGCTGTTCCGGACATGTAATCTGCGACATCGACAACGACGGCAGAACCACCATCAGCACGGATCGCCTCGGCTATTGCTTCGGCTGCGCGAATGTGTCCCGCTCCGTTCGAAATCGCCAGAATCAGAGTCGGTTCCGCCATTCGGATTCTGGCCTTATCCATTGTCATCCCGACCATCAACCCATCCTCGTCCGCGCAACTTGCGTCGCAACATATCCATTGCCCAAAACAATTTGGGCTATGTTCTTCGCTGCATCCGGGCTTGCAAGCTGTCTCGCCTTCAGTGACATTTTGCACCTGGATCGTTCATCTCGAAGCAATGAGATCACCGCCGCGACAGTTTCTTCAACTCCTTTTGTGATCAATGCGGCATCGCCGCTCGCCAGGCGGGCGGCGTTTCTCTGCTCCGGGCCGGGCAGGGCATCAAAGAGAACCACCGGCAGGCCGCACAGCGCTGCCTCGGAAATTGTCAGTCCACCCGGCTTCGTGACAAGTAAGGTCGCATCCTGCATCAAGGCCGCGACATCGTCTGCCCAGCCGACTACCCTCAACGACACCGGCACTTCTGCGCGAAGTTGGCTAAGCTTCTTTTGCATACGCCGGTCATGCCCCGCGACAGCGACGATTCGCATTGGCACTCCGCTCTCACAAAGCATTTTGGCCACCTGGTCCATCCGCGTCGGTCCCATCCCGCCGCCCATCAAGAGCACCAGCGGCTTGGAGTGACTGTTGGAATTTGGCGACGTCCCGAGACATGCTTTTGCGAACGAGGCATCAACTGCAATGCCAGTCACTTCAATCTTCTTTCGAGGCGTTCCCCAGAGAATCAACTGCTCGCGCACCGCTTCATCCGCAACGGCATAAGTGTCCACTTCCTGCTTTACCCATACCGGCTCGGCCTCATAATCGGTAATGACGCTAACGAGTCGTGCGGCAGTGAGACCTTCACGCTTGGCGATGGCGCCCATCTCGCAGGCTGCAACCTCGACCGCGACAATCACGTCGGGGTTGATTCGGGTAATTGCATCGAACACTTCCGAGCAACCAACGCGAAAAACCCACGCGGGCGCAGTCCGCGAGTGTCTATTCCGAACGCGCGTCGCAAACAATCGCCGCCAAACTCGTGGAAAATGACGTACCATCATCCAGTACGGTGCGACATAAAACACATTAAACCACCAACGACACCCTTCGAGCGCATCGATAACCGAAACCTGCACGGCAGGTTTCAGATGTTTTAACTCTTTCGCGATAGTTTGCGCGGCCCGGACATGACCGGATCCAAAGGAAAGAGTCAAGACTAGAATGCGAGGCTTTTCATTCATGCTTGAACCGTAGAATTGTAGGATTTCTTAGATTAATTCTCCCTAAACTGCATCAACTTAAATCCAAGTGAAAGAGTAACTGCGGCCATCGCGCCCAGGATCAAAAGATCGCTGAGTGCATAGCTTCCCGCGAGAGCAGCTTGCACCGCGTGTGCGCCGAGGGCTGTCGGCATCCACGCGGACGCGGCTCGCAGAAAATGCGGGACGGCCTGCGGAGAATAATAAACGGGCGCAAGAAAAATCAAACCCGCACCCAGCGAATCCGTTAGTAACGATCCTTCGCTGAAACTGCGCGCGCGGGTGGCGATTATTACACTCAGACCACTCAGGCAAAGCATCGTCAGCAGCACGCTGACGAGTAGCGGTAGCACACTCATCTGGGTTCTCACGCCCAGCAGGCGCGCGACAATCAACAACGCGCTAATTCCCAGGACTGCTTGTACAATCCCAAAAACCAGAATGCCGAAGACATACGAGGACGGGGCCAACGGAAGCGTCGCAAAAAGTTTCAGTCGCCCTGTGAAGCGATTTTCCAAAAGTAAATAACCTAACCAACTGATTGCGGTCAGAGAAAGCGAAAAAACAATCGAGCCCGCGAGAAACCTGGGACGATTCTCTTGTTCGCCCCCGCCACCGCTAATGGCGTTCGTAAACATATACATCGCGGTCGGAAAGACTAACGCCGCAAGCAGAAAAGGGCCGGCCTCCGCGCGCAGGCGAGCGAGGTGGATGCGAAAGATAGAAATGATGGCTCTCAGGCTGGGCACAGCTCGATCTCCTCGGTCTGTTCTGCTTCTTCAAAGAGATGACCCGTGAGTTCGAAGTAAACATCTTCAAGTGAAGCGCGAGCCAGCGAGTATTCCGCCAGACCGCTTCGGGCCGCATGTTGCTGCGCTTCGTTGAATGTCGCAAAGTATCGAACTCTGCGATCAAGAGATGGATAGCTAAGCCGATAACTCTTTGATAGTCGTGAAAGGTGCTCGTCCAGCGTTCCCAGGGCGACCATCCTGCCTTCACTGACGATCCCAATACGATCGCTGAGCTGTTCGGCTTCCTCGATGTAGTGCGTCGATAGAATGACGGTGGAGCCCCGGCCGACTGCCTTACGAATTACATCCCACGTCATGCGTCGTGACACCGGATCGAGACCAGTAGTTGGTTCATCAAGCACGAGCAGCGGCGGACTGCCCAACAAAGCTAGCCCGATCAGAATTCGTCTTCGCTGGCCACCGGAGAGGTCGCCCACGCGTCTGTTAGTTTCCCCGTCGAGATCCAACTGGTTAATGACCTCAGTGGTCGATCTTCGCGCTTCATCTTTGGCGAGTCCCTTGAGACTGGCGAATAGTTCCAGGTGTTCTCGCACGGTTAGAGTCTCGAAGACCCCGGCCTCTTGAGGCGTAATTCCCATCTTCTGCTTGACCTGCCGCGGAAGCGCAATCGCATCCAGACCAAAGATTTCGATACTACCGGAGGTAGGCCGTAACTCGCTGGTTACTTGACGCAGAAAAGTTGTCTTGCCGGCTCCGTTTGGGCCGAGAATTGAAAGGATCTCTCCGCGGCGCACATCGAGATCGATGCCCCGGTTTGCCTCAGTGCCGTCACGATATCGTTTGACTAGTCCGCGGACGCGCACGGCTAGTACGCTACCCTCAGCCGACATGAATTTCTTCGTCGCTTCAATTTTGCCGACTTCAGTTCGTTGCTCTTCGACAATTGTAGCAGCGCTTGACATACGTCTTCAGCTCAATTGCAGGAAATCCATTGCAGACCTGATCGCCGTCAACGGGCTGTTGCGATAAGCCGACACTTCATACGGGCAACCGATCTTGCAGCCCTTACAAAACTCCCACATGTCGGGTGACTGACGGATTATCTTTCTCACTTCGGGCGACTCGTAGATCTCGCGCAAGGTCATGTTTGGCGCGCCCCGGTGCAGGCTGACGAAGGCACAGGGAAACTGAATTGAGCCGTCGGGGCGCATGTTGACCAGATGCGACGCCGAGCGGCAGGGAAATCTCTCATTGAATCCATCATTGCGATAGAACCTATAGTAGTCGGTATAGAACCGAACGCACTTGTATTCTTTCTTCAAGGTCTTGATATAGGCCGCCACGTGATCTAGCGCTTCCTGCTCCATCTCGACGTCCTCAGTTTTCCATGTGGTTCGCACTACGTTGTGAACAGCTTCAGTGTGCAGCAGGAACCCACGTTCCCTGCAAAACTTTGCGAGCGCCGGTAGGTCTTCCAAATTGTCGAGGTCGACGGCCGCGTTGATCTGAATTGTGTTGTGATTAAGCTTACCCAGAATATGATCCAGCGCTTCGAGAATGACTGGCAGGCCATCGATGCCTCTTCGCAGGGCAAACTTTTCACGATCGAGTGTGTCAATGGAAACTTCAAGCTGATCCAGTTTGACGCAGGCCTGGGCATACTTCTTGAGCGCCAGGCCATTTGTCGGCATCGACGTAAAGAAACCATTGCGAACGGCGTATTCGATGTAGTCAGGCATGTTTGGATTCATCAGCGGCTCGCCACCCGAGAAACTCCACGCGAAAACTCCGAAATCCGCCGCTTCGTCCATCCGCGCAAAGACGCGGTCACGCGCTGCGCGATCTTCGGGCTGTTGGTTCTGCCATATCGCGCAATAGCCGCACTTCATGTTGCAGTGCAGCGTCGATTCGAACATCACCATGAAAGGGCGATTGAACCCGTGCCGCAGTTGCCGCACTGCATTCTTGAACATCAAGCTTTTCTTCATATTGTTAACGCTGCCCGCACCTTTACCCACTGCCGCAGTGTGGTTGCGAAATAGCCAAAGTACACCGCCAGGGCCAACGCAACCACTGCCGAGGTGAGACTGACGATGTAGCCCGTAATTTCCGCTCGGCTTCGCTCCAACCGCAATCTAACGTCGTGATTTCCCGGAGGCACGCTAAAGCTCAATAGTCCAGTAGGCCTCGATGGGATTATAGCCACGGTTGTCGTTTCTCCTGACAGCTGGGCTGTCCAATTCGGATAATAGAATTGTGGCGCCTCGAGTAAGGCACCCGTGGGCGTTTCCACGTGCAAGTCGATCTCTCTCGGCTTCCGAGCAGTGACGGTAGCTTGTCCGACTCCTTGAGTCAGTCTTACGCCCGGTGCGGATCCGTCGGTTGGAGCAACTCGCTGAAGTACAGAGTCAAACTCCCTTTCCAGCAGCGCGTCCCAATTGTCTATGTCCATTGAGGCGTTCCAGTCTAGCGCTCCGATTGATTCATTCCATCTGGGCCGGTATTCGGGAGCATCTCTGCTTAAGCCAATCTGTCTGTTCTTGGCGTTGCTGGTTGCCGGATCGGGGCTCGTTAGCGGAAACATCCTCCAGGCTTCGAACGTTATCGCTGGGATCCAAACCACAATCAATACCAGAGCGATCATCCTCAAACTCTTCCCGGAAGCGAGTGGGGCCGTTCTTAATGAAAAGAGGGCCAGAGCCAGGAGCGCCGCAGCTGAGATCGAAAGCGGCACGTTGAATCTCCACGGAAACTGAATCTTTTGCAAGGGACGAATAATCGACCATATCGGCTTGCTTAGCTCGGTCATCATAAACACGGACACTCCGGCGACAGCAAACCAAAATCGACTCAATGTCCCCTGGCGATCGCTCAAACGAGTTCTGGTAATGAAAAATGAGCAGCCCGCAATCCCGATCATGTCGACGGCCAGTAAGAGCAGAATCAGCTTGTCTTCTTTCCATATTGACCACTTGGAAAATAGAAACCAGTTGTTGTAGTTGAAATAGCCCGTCACCATCCGATCAATTGAAACATTTTGTTGGGTCAGCAAGGCTGGCAGTAGATAGGCCGCGGACAATCCGATGCCGAGCAGCAAAGAAGCCAAAGTAATCGCTGCTGCCTTCATTCTCAAATTCTTATTTGCCCTGAACCATGCATAACTTACCGGCACGACGGAACAAATCAACGTCGTGGGCAGGTGCGTCATGACGAGCAATGCGTAACTTGCCGCCAGTCCCACGCACGCGAGCTTGCGACCGCTAACGACCTTGTCGGTAAAGAAAAGAATCAAAGGGATCCAGACAAAAGCCCATAGCTCTGACAGCGAGCCGCGCAAGTAGATCTCGGCTAAGTGGTACGGCATGGCCATGTAAAGGAACGCCGCCATCAGGGCGGAAATATCATCGCTGAAGTTCTTCAGCCACAAATATGCTGCGATGCCTGAACCAGCCAGCGAGATCGACATCGATACGCCAACCTGATGCCAACCTTGCGAATCGCTTGCAAAGAATGGTCGTAGCAAGCTGGTGAGAAAAAACGGGACGGGCGGATAATAGAAAAAGACAGGGCTACCGAATCCGGCATTCATGTTCATCAGCCATCTTGGGTAGAGGTCGCCGCCAAAAAGTTGCTCCGAGAAATGGGCATACCACATAGCATGCGTGACACCGTCATCGCTGAAAAAAGGAACACCGAGAATAAGCACAGGTAGGCTGAGAACCATGCCCGCCCCCGCAATTACAACCAGGTGCGTTGCTTTCATCTTTGACGTAATTCCGACCTCAGTCCCGTTGCCGCTGCGTGGCGAGGATTGTCTGCGAGAAATTCGCCAGCGGCTTCCGTCTCAGCGTTTACAACTTCTTCGACGTACAACTTGCCGTCGTTGTGATATGCGGCGAGTCCGCGGAAAAAGAGCTCTCGGACAATCTGAGCATTCCCTAATCCATGTTCCCTGGCCAACTCCTCGATTTCACAAAAGTTCACCTGCGGAAAGCTGGTCGCAACATATACTCTGAAGTTGGGACCCTTGCTCTTTCCCTTAGCACGCTCGCTCATGTTTGTTTCCCCCTAAATCGGAACGGTCCAGGGAAGCTACAAACCGCACGCGACGGCCGAGCTTCTTTTGTGCCTGGTCTTTGCCGACGCTGGCGGGACTTTGATCCGGTGTCATACCTCTTCCTAAGAAAATAAAAGCCCAGAAGAAAATCAAGAGCAAGCGTACGGCCAGACGGGATCGTATCGGCGCGCTCGCGCTGAATCCGCGTTTTTCTAAAGCTCGATACCAAAGCGCTCGGCCATGCGGTATAAGGTCCTTCGGTTAATGCCGAGAAGCTCCGCGGCCCGTTTGCGATTGCCGCCCGTGAGTTCAAGCACGCGAATCACATGCTCGCGTTCCAACTCATCGATAGTCTGTATGCGCGAACCAGCTTCGGCCGAGCCAACCTGCGAAGCGCCAGCGATTGTAGCTTCATAGGCATTTGGCTGCTCGCCGGTTAGAACACTGGGCGGAAGATCACTGACGGTAATGCGACCGTCGCGATTGAGCGTTATGGCGCGCTGGATGACATTTTCCAATTCGCGGACATTCCCGGGCCATGAGTACGCGATCAAACAGGCTAATGCGTCTTCATCAACCTGGGGAGGAGACTGATTGTCTGGCGTGTGTCGGCGAATAAGATGCGTCACCAGTAGAGGAATGTCGTCCCGACGGTCGCGCACCGGCGGTAAGTGAAGATTGATAACGTTCAGACGGTAAAACAGATCTCGGCGGAACAAGCCCGCCTCGCAGAGTTTGTTGAGATTTCCATTTGTCGCCGCTACCACGCGCGCGTGTACCTTAGCGGCAGCCGCTCCGCCAACGGGCATGATCTCTCGTTCCTGTAGCACCCGCAGCAATTTTACCTGTAGGGCAGGACTGGTTTCACTAATCTCGTCGAGAAAGACCGTGCCGTCCTCTGCTTGTTCGAAGATACCTCGCTTATTGACGATGGCCCCCGTGAAAGAGCCCTTGACGTGTCCGAAGAGTTCAGACTCGAGAAGAGTTTCGGTTAAAGCTCCGCAGTTCACGGCCACGAATGGTGCAGCATGACGATTACCCTGCGAGTGAACAGCTCGCGCGATGAGCTCTTTTCCCGTCCCAGACTCTCCCGTAATCAGAATCGGAACCGGGGCATCGGCCACCCTGCCAATCGTCTTATAGATTTCCAGCATCGCTGGATTGCGTCCGATGAGGCTGGCACTTAACTCGGACTCTTCCGAATCCTCATCTGCCCGCGTTGCTGCAACGGCTGGCGAGACTGCGAGGGCCCGTCGGACCGTCGAGACAACCTCTTCCATCAGGAAGGGCTTACTTATGTAGTCGAATGCGCCCTCTTTCACTGCTCGGACTGCCGTATCCATGGAACCGAAAGCGGTCATCAGAACAACCGGGATCGCCGGGCATTCGCGTCGCAAATCGGCCAATAGGTTCAGTCCATCATTTCGCGATTTCATGCGGATGTCACTAACCACGACGTCCGGCTCGTAGGTACTTAGGGCAGAAAGAGCCGCATCGCTGCTTTGCTCAAACCGCGCGATGAAACCCTCTTTCTCAAAAACCTCGCAAAGGAGATCACACGTTACGGGATCATCATCTACAATCATCACTCGGGGAGAATCACGCAACATAGGACATTACTTCCTCTTCACGGACCGATCGAGTCTGCGGCTGAGCGATTGGGATCGTAAGTCGGAAAGCGGCGCCGACCGATTGATCTTCGACAATATGGATGTCGCCCCCATGGTCATTCATCGTCTCGCGGGCGATCGCCAAACCAAATCCGCCGCCCGACGGCTTTGTGGTCCACATTGGCTCGAAGAGATGTTGGGCGGCATCAGCTTGGATTCCCGGGCCTGAGTCTCGAAAAATGATTTCCACAGCGCCGGCTGGAACGTCAACAGCTGTAGTAATCTCAATTCTTCCCCCTCCTGGCATCGCTTCGATGCTGTTGTTTATTAAATTGAGAAACACCTGCTGAAGGCTTTCACGGTCGACCTCTATCATGAGGAATTGTTCCTTCGTGGTCAGTCTTGTGGAAATGGAATGCTCGTCAAGGGTGGGGCCAACCAGCCAAAGAACCTCACGTAAAAGCTTCTCGATGTTGACCGGCTTAAGCGCGAGCTTTCTCTTATGTGTCCATTCAAGAAGTCTCTTAACGGTTCCCACAATGAAATCAAGTTGCTGCCGGATAATCCGAATGCGACGGCGCGAGTCGCTATCGTTCGAATGATCGTCAGCAAGCAACTCCAAATGCCCCGATATCGCGTTTAACGGCGTGCCGATTTCATGTGCAAGCGAAGCAGCCATCTGGCCCACCACAGCCAATCTCTCGGATCGCACCAGGTGCTGTTGAGTCTTAAGAAGTGCGTCGTTGGTTTGGCCAAGCTCCTGCGTCGCCGAGGCGACCTCTCGACGCAGCTCGTCATTGAAGCCTTCGATCTGAGTCAATAGTTTGCCGCGCTCGTCCATTAGCCGCTTGCGGGTACCGTTTAGCCAACTGACAAGAGAGGATACTGCGATGAAAACACCCATCCTTACTACATTTGGAACACTCCACTCAAAATGGTTGAAGGGGGAAACGAAAAGGTAGTCAATCGTTAACGCCGATATCACCGAAACGAATAAGCCGGGACCAAAACCACCCCAGAAAGCGGCGACGATGGCCGCGAAGAAAAGGGGAACGGGGGACGGCTGGATGATAGGCCAGAGTAGCCGCGTGAGCAGGAGAGCCAAAAAATAGACGATCAGGGAAACCCCGTATCGCAGTAATAAGTCTTTCGCGCGGGCTACCATTTGTATCACTATCGATCTCGCCTAGTACGACTAAAATCTCATCTTCTTAACTATTAACCGCAGGTGCGAATTTGTCGTCCCACCCAGAAAAACTATTCACCATTTATCGTAAGCACCCGCTATTCCGCGCGCGCTAGTTAGATCTCCCGGCATCTGCTAAGCTTCGCAAATTGAAAACTAGTCGGCGGGTAAATTGTATCCCGACTCGCCAAGACAAGATAGTTATGAAATTCCAGGCGCTTAGCACCCAACCAAGTGACCGAAGGGGCGTCGACGACGAGTGAGGCGATATTGACCAGCGCGCGCACACCTCGCGCTAACCCGCCACACGGACGGGCCAGGGCTCATGTATTTGACTTCGAACTCGCGATTGGGGCAGTGATTGTCTTGTCCTCCAGTTAAGAACCATCTGGGAAGAAAACAGCGCCGTGAGGTGACCAGTGAAGAGTATGAGGGCGTCCGAGCTGGCGATGAAGGCAAATCGCGCACAGGAAATTTGGGCGGCACAGCGGTTGCCCCTGCACTCTAAACATTGGACTAGTGACGATTCGTCGTTTACAGATCAAATAACGACCGACGTTCGGCGACACTACAACGTTGGAGGGCGGGGACGAATTTTGCCGGCTGTGTGAAACGCGGGCCAAAACAAAGCGCGAGGTGCGACCTCGCCATCCTTGAACAACGGGCATTGAGTCGTCCTCGCGAAGAAATGTTTCGATGATTTCTGCCAGACAACGAATATTTTTTGCTCTGTCCTTTGGCGCTACACTCTTCGCATGGTCAGGACAATTTACGACTGTGATGGCAGGTATTGGTGTTGGAAGCATCAAAGGAACTGTCAGTGCCACCACCGGCGATACCAGCGCTCGCCCAGCCTTGCTTCCCGGTGCGCGATTGACGCTTGCCAATCGCGACTTGCCCGGTAAAGTGCTTGAGTCGGTCACGGATGAAACAGGTAGTTTCATTTTCAGCGAGCTGCCAGCCGCGACCTATTTATTGTCCGTAGACGCTGATGGAATTCCGGGCGTCACCAAAGAAATCAACTTAGCGGCAGGCGCAACAGTCAACGTTGAAATCCTGCTGACTGCGTCGGTCTCTGCATCAGTCACCGTGCGCGATGATGAAGGGCTGCTTAGTACCGGCGAAACGACTACCACCAACATCATTCGCGCTAAGACCTTGTCGGACATGCCGCTCCGAGCGGAAAACTATCAGAGCGCGCTCCTTTTGACACCCGGCGTCGTGCGCGACACGAGTGGAGGCGATCATTTGAAGGGAGCACGCACCGGGCAGAGCTCCTACACGGTAAATGGCGTAGACGTCACCGATCCCGTAAGCGGCAATCTCGCGTTCGATATCCCGCTCGAAGCGGCCGCCGCCGTCGCTGTTGAGGAGAACCCCTATTCGGCTGAGTTCGGACATTTGACCGGCGCAGCTACTAATCTGGAGACGAAAGGGGGCGGCAATAAGTTTAAGCTGGGCGCGACGCGCTTCTTTCCGATCTTTCACAACATCTTCGGCGGCGCAGTCGACTCTTTCAGGCCTCGCGTGACGGTAAGTGGCCCCGTCATTCGCGACAGACTTCTCTTTCTCCAATCCTTTGAGTATCGTTTCAGCCGCATTTACGTGCCGAGTCTGGCAGCAGGACGCGACAGTTCAACCTCAGAGAATATCAACTCGTTCACGCAACTCGATCTGATCGCCAACAAGAACAACCGCCTCAAATTCATCGCGGCGATCTTTGGGCAGAACGCCCGCTATCTTGGGCTGAATACTTTCAACCCACAGGAAGCAACGCCAAGTCTCAAACAACACGGCAACCTCTTCTCGGTCTCTGAGCAGGCAATCTTCGGTGATGCTTCGTTTCTCAATTCGTCGCTGAGCTATCGAGGATCGAGCGTCAATGTGTTTGCACAAGGTTCGCAGCCGTTGACGGCCTTGCCCGCCGGCAACACCGGCAACTACTACGCAGATACCAACCGGCGGTCCCAACGCATTCAGTGGCAGGAAACTTATTTCGCAAAGAGTTTCACACTCGCGGGACAACATTCATTCAAGCTGGGAACCGAGTTTGACCGCACCGATCTCTCAGGCTTGGCCCATGACCGTTCAATCCTAATTCGAAGAGGCGATCAGACCTTGTCGCAACGGATTGACTTTGTGGACGACGGGAAGACCGCCAACACGATCAGTGAATTTACTTCCTTCATTCAGGATCGCTGGGTGGTCAATAAGAGACTGACGATTGATGCTGGATTGCGCTTTGATCGTGACGGAACTGCCGAACGGAATAATTTCGCTCCGCGTCTCTCGTGGCTCTATCTGCCGTTCAAGAATGGCCGCACAATTATTCGCGGCGGCGCCGGTCTTTTCTACGATCGGGTTTCACTTTCCCTGGGTGACCTTTCCGTTAGTGAAGAGCCGGATGATTTGACTACGCTCGCGCGGGCGACGCGCTTCACCCAATTGCCGCGGCGCACGGTCACGAGCTTTATGGCCGATGGCGTCTCAATCCTCGATGGCCCTCGCGCCTTTAGGAATATTATTAGTGGCCGATTAACGGACCCGCGCAGCGTACGTTGGAGTTTGCAACTCGATCATGCGTTTACCAGGAACCTGACGGCCCGCGCCGGCTATCTCGCGCGTTCCACCTCCAACGATCTACTGCTCGATCCCCACATCGGCAAATTCAACAGTCTCCTCCTACACAGCGTTGGCCGCGCGCAGTATCACGAGCTACAAATGCTCGGCACGTACTCAAGTAATCATCTTGGCAATTGGACGGCGTCATACACCTGGTCCCGGGCGCGGGGCGATCTCAACACGGCAGATAACTTTCTCGGTGATTTCCCGGCGCTGGTCGTTCGAAGCAACGAATATGGGCCACTGGCCTGGGATGTGCCCCATCGGTTCCTCGTCTTTGGTCAGTTGAAGGCGCCTTTTGGTCTTACGGTTTCGCCCGCAGTTGAGATTAGATCCGGCTTTCCTTTCTCGGCTGTAAATGAGCGTTTGGATTTCGTCGGGCCGCGCAATCAAGCGGGGCGCTTCCCTACATTCGTTTCAATCGACGCGCAAGTTACCAAGGATTTCACTGTTCCCAAGTTCATTCCGAAACTTGACGGAAAGAAAGCGCGCATCGGCGTTGCCGTCTTTAACTTGACCAACCACTTCAATCCTCGTGATGTGCAGAACAACCTTGGAAGCCTGCAATTCGGCCAGTTCTTCAACAGTCTGGGAACATCTGTGCGCGGCAAATTTGAGATAGACTATTAATGCGAAGATCGAACTTCCCCCTGGCTGTCATACGGCTTTGCTGTGCTCTGGCAATGTCCGTGTCTGCTGTTGGCTCATGCTTCGCTCAGCAGTCTCAGGGCGGCGCTCCGGGCTTGCGGGTGTTAGTGACAGACGCGCAGCAACACGTATTAGCTGGTGCTGTTTGCTCATTGCAGGTTGCCAGTGATAACGCAAAAGTTGCCGCCACCGCGACGACCGATGAGCAAGGCATCGCTGCTTTTCCGGCCACCCTCGCGGCTGGCACCTATATACTGCGCGTCGAAAGCCAGGGATTTGAAACCTTCAACCGGAACGATGTCATTATCAAGCATGGCGGGATGACCGAGATCGCAGTCGCGCTAAAGGTTGCGGCGCTGACCGAGAGCGTAACTATCGCTGCGTCTTCTGAAGAAGCGACGAATGTCCATGCTGGCGCCTCAACAGCAGCTGGCATTCTGAAACGCGGGTCGCTCCAACGTCTACCTCTCGCTGCCGCACGTGTCGATCAGGCGTTGCCACTCATTCCTGGCGTGGTGCGTTCGTCAACTGGTGAGATCAACATTGAGGGAGCGCGAGAGCAACAGAGCACGTTGCTTGTAAACGGTCTCAACGTAGCAGATCCCGCCAGCGGAAATTTCAGGCTGAACTTACCTATTGATTCAGTTGAGTCAGTGCAAGTCTTTCAGCACCCGTATACCGCAGAGTATGGTGCGTTTACCGGGGGCGTAACTGCGGTCGAGACCCGTCGAGGGAAAGATCATTGGCATTTTGAATTCAACGACTTCCTTCCGGATATGCGCTTTAAAGGAGGACACCTGTTTGGCGTCGCCGAAGATACCCCCAGGCTGAGCTTCAATGGCCCCTTGATCAAAGATCGCCTGTTCCTGTCCCAATCCCTCGCATATTCCATTGCGAAGCAGCCCGTTCGTGGACTGCCCTTTCCACTTAACGAGACGAAAACCGAATCACAGAGCGACTTCACTCAGCTCGATCTGATCTTGAGTAACCGCCACACTCAGACTTTCACGTTCGGCTATTTCCCTCAGCGCGATCAGTTTGTTAACCTGGACTTCTTTCGACCGCAACCCGTAACCCCAAACTACAAGCAAAAGGATTTCGTCTTTACTGTTCGCGACCATTACCAACTGCGAGAAGGCTTGCTGCAGTCCGCCTTTTCCTTCAAGCGATTCGACGCCGACGTATGGGGTCAGGGTGAGGACGATCAAACACTAACACCGACCGGGGAGCAAGGTGACTACTTCGCGACCCAGTCAAGACACTCACACCGGCTCGAGTTGTTTGAGGTCTACAGCTCACCGGCAAAACATTTCCTGGGCGCGGCACACGAGATCAAAGTTGGTTTCGACTTCAATAGTGTCGACAACCTTCTTAATTACTCATCACGTCCCGTCAACGTTCTGCGGGACGACGGTACTCTTGCCGAACGAATCATTTTCAGGGGAGTGCGGCCGATTCAGGCCGCCAACCGTGAGTACGTCGGCTTTGCGCAGGATCGGCTGCTTTTGCGACCGAATCTAAGCGTTGACCTGGGGCTACGTCTCGAAGATCAGCAGATCGGATCAGAAAGCAATCTTGCACCCCGCGCCGGCCTGGCCTGGTCGCCGTTTAAGAGCGACCGAACCGTCCTGCGCGGTGGCATCGGCCTCTTCTACGATAAGGTGCCGCTAAACATTCGTAGCTTCGCGCGCTACCCCTCGCGCACTGTAACGGAGTACGCCGCGGACGGAGTGACCGTGCTCGACAGCCATCACTTTGTGAACGTGTTGGTGGACACTCCACCCATAGAACCCCTCGACTTTAGAAGAAGAGCAAGCACTGAGGCCGGCTTTGTGCCAGAGAATCTCAAGTGGAACGTTCAGGTAGATCAGATTGCTTCGCGATGGCTCGATCTGCGCGCCAACCTGACCGGCAGTCGCACAAATCATATCTACATAGTCAATCCTGAACTGGACTTCCGGGGGCGGACCGGCATTGTGCTGCGGTCGGCTGGGCAAGCCACCTATCGCGCCCTGGAGTTGACCGCGCGGTTCCATCTGCCTCACAACGATCAATTCTTTGTCTCTTATGTGCGATCGCACGCGCGCGGCGACCTCAATGATTTCAACAGCTACTTCGGCGATTTTGGAGCGCCGGTCATTCGGGAAAACCAGTATTCCAACCTGCCTTTCGACGTGCCGAACCGATTGATTGCATGGGGCACCATCAATCTGCCGCGCCGGGTCACGATAGCGCCGATCCTCGAAGTGCGTTCCGGCTTCCCATATTCAGTGCGCGACGCCGAACAGAATTTCGTCGGCATACCCAATTCGAACCAGACACGTTTTCCTAAGTTCCTATCGCTCGACGCCGAAATAGCGAAAGAGTTTCAGGTGACCAGGAAGTATGGTGTGCGACTATCTCTCCGCGTCTTTAATGCAACCAATCATTTCAATCCGCGTAATGTTCGCGCCAACACCGCCGACCCAAGGTTCGGTGAGTTCTTGAATTCTTACCATCGGTTTTCCAGCGCAGGCTTCGACATTATTTTTTGACAGTTCGGTTCGACAAAAGTCTCGCCTCTTCCCTGTTTGACTTATTCAACTACAAGCTTTTCAAACCTTCACCAACCTTGTCTTTGCCTATGATAAGTTGGGCGGCTCCGACAATGGTATTGAATGCTGACAGCTAAGCGCTGGCGATCCATCGTGACGTAAAGAACCTTATCAGGAGGAAGGCTAAGCACGCCACGAACGTCCGTTAGAATTGCAACTTCACGGACATCTGGATGCTCCGTGGTCCGCCGGATTGATATGCCGAGTTCAACCCGACGCTGCCGACATTACTTCCCAGACTTCGTCCGAACATCGCGGTCGAGCGGCCGAAGAGTCCGCTGTTGAGGTCGCCGACAGGATCGCCAAAATTTGGTCGATTCAAGAGGTTAAAGATGTCCGTCCTGAATTGCAGGTTCATTCTTTCGGTAACCGCGAAGCGCCGACGCAGCGCCAAATCCAATTGTCTTAAAGGAAAACCACGCAGAGCGTTCCGACCTAGTGTGCCCTGACGCGCGGTCTGGGGAACGGTGAACGCTTGGCGATTAATGGCTCGTCCACCCGGAAACGATGAATCGTTGAGATAGAGTGGAACTTCGGGAACTAAGTCTGGACGAAAATTGAACGGCCCAAAACCAATGTCGCGCGTGAAAAATATATCTACAGGTGTCGCCGTGCGTGCGGTGAGGATGCCGTCCACGGACCAGCCGCGCAGCAGCCGGCTTCCGAATGCGCCGAAAGGCGGGGCGGGAATGTTGTAAGTGATAGCTCCAGCAAGCGAGTGGCGCACGTCGAAGTCGGATGAAGCTCGATCTAAACGGGGGTCAATGATCGTTGACGGCGAATTGGCAAAGGAATCATTGGATGCATTGTCAATCGAGTGTGCCCAGGTGTAGGCGATGTGTGATTGCAGACTGCGGGAGAGCCGGCGCTGGAATTGAACCTGAAGCGCGTGATAGCTGGAACTGGCTCCGTTAGTCGTGACAAAGACCTGGCCAAAATTGGGATTTGGATTGCTGAGCAATTCGAGACGGAGTAAGCGGCGGCCCGCTGCGCCGACGTATGAAATTAACAAGCTGCGCTTGGAGCCGAGCGATTGGTCAAAGCTAAGATTCCATTGCATCGTCAGAGGCAGCCTGAGGCGCGGATCAGACGCTTGAATCCGACCGACTGGAGGAGCAAGGCTCGGAGCAGGCGGATCGGTCAAAGATGGATGCAGCGGATAACTGACATTGGATAAGACTCGTCTTCGCAGGTATGGGAAGGAAACAGCGGCATTTGCGAGCGACCCCGTGCCCAGATCGTAGAAGATGCCAAAGCCTCCGCGCAGCACTCTCTCCCGACCCCGGCGCTCAGACAGTTGATAGGCTGCCCCGATACGGGGCGCGAAATTATTGTAGGTCGCGCTGTAGAAAGGCGTGCCCGCAGACGCGAGCGTAAGCGTTTGGGGATCATCCAGGCCTTGCACTGTATAGAGGGCTTGGCCCTCTCTGCCTTTCGGCGGCGGGTTGAATTCCCAGCGCAATCCGTAGGTGAACGTCAGACGACGCGAGAGTTTCCAAGTGTCCTGTGCATAGGCAGAAAAGTTTGTGAAGAGGAGGCCAACCTTGTCCTGCGTTTGAATCACAACCGACGAAGCAGTTCCACTGAGCGCATCAGCAATGCCATTGAATGAAGCGGATTGCTTATATTTCCATTGGCCATAAACCGGGGTCAGGCGGCGATAGTCAACCCCGAGTTTTACTTGATGCGAGCCTGCGAGGATCGCCAGGCTATCAACCAGATTCAGTTGATGCTGAAAGTTGGTTGCGTCTTTGCCAAACGAGAATGCTACATTGCCACCGAGGCTAAACCTATAAAGCGAGTCCTGGGCCGACGAAAGAAGTGGAAAAACCAGGGAGTCATCGAAGGATTCAGCTCCGCCAAAATCGGCGAGCTGATAATATTTTCCACCTTTGGTCGTGCTGTAGTTAATGCGAAAGTCGTTACCGATCTTCGGAGTGATCACCTGAGTCGCACTGACAGTCAAAGTTTGAGTGCTGAAGGCCATCTGGAGCGTCGTGCTCAGGCTGGTATTCGCTCCCCCGCGTGTTTCCGTTTCCGAACCTCCCAGGCTGTAGCGACCAAATACCGAGAGCTTATCGCCGAGCTTCTGATCCATGCGAAGGCTTGTTGTGTGCAAGGTTGCGGCATCTGTGTAACTAGAGGAAAAGCGCGCGAACCCGTTTACAGTCTCACCGCCATTTGGCACAGGGAAGGCATTCAAGAATGGCCGAATATTTTCCGGAGCAGCGTCACGCGCGAACATCGAGGGCACATCAACTGTCGCCAACTGCGGCAGACGCAAGCGCAGGCCCTCATAAGAGAAAAAGAAAAATGTCTTGCCCCTGATGACTGGCCCACCTAGAACACCGCCGAAGTCGTGATGACTAAGCTGAGGTTTGCGCAGACCGTCGCGGTTCGCGAACCAATCATTGGCGCTTAAGGCGCCGCTGCGAAAATATTCAAAGAGACTGCCGCGAAACTGATTGCCACCCGCGCGGGTTTGCACGAGCACTTGCGCCCCAGGCGTGCGGCCAAATTCAGGTGCAAAAGTGCTCGTCAGAATTTTGAACTCTTGCAACGCGTCAATCGAGAATAGGCTGTGCGTCGTACCGAGCGCAGTGAGACCCGGCAGAGAGCCGGAGCCGGATTGGCCTAGTCCATCGGCCCCAGCGGCGACCCCGATGTTAGCGCTGACCCCATCTACCACGAAGTAATTAGCGCTGGCGCGTTGGCCGTTTACACTGAACTGTCCTTGTTCGGCAAACGTTGGTTTGGTAACTGCTACGCCGGGCGTCAGTGATATGACTGGTTGAAGACTACGCCCGTTGAGCGGCAGATTCTCAATCATCTGCCGGTTGAGCGTCGTACCAACTACCGCAGACCGTTGCACGATGGAACTATCAGGATCGACAATTACAGTTTCTCCAACCTGGCCCACCTTAAGCTGAATCCTGAGCGCGAGCTGATCGTTAATCTTGAGTGCGAGACCTTTAATTTCGGCAGTGGCGAATCCCTGCTGCTGCACGGCAACGGTGTAGTTGCCGGGCGGAAGCGCGCTGATAATAAAGACGCCCACGTGGCTGGTCTTCGTCTCTTTTCTTATTGTTTTGCTAATGTCCTTTACCGATACGGTAGCTTCCGGGACAACTGCGTCATTCTCGTCCACAACTGTTCCCAGCAGAGTAGCTGTCGCCGGTAACGGGTCAGCGACAATGAACGCCTTCCTCAACAGTTCTCGATTCTGTCCTCGACCGACGTGAATAATTGAAAGGAGTAGGCAGAGAGACACCAAAGCCGTTTCGAGTGAAGCGTTGCGAGATAAAGGTCTCACGATCTCCGCCGTCTGGTGATTTACTTGCTATAGGGGTTTCGAGGGATTGTACGATACTGAATGGTGCGAGGACAAGGAACTCGCTACAAGGATAGACCAGTATGCGAGACATCTGCCGGCGCAGCAGTTGACAACACATAGTAAACAACAGTGATGATGTAACCTTGGGCCGAAGATCGCGAGTTGATGCGCCAAAGCTCCACGGGCTCCGGGGTCGAATCTTTGCAGCCGGAAGATAGCCTGAATGAAAGTCGCGGACTGTCAGGAGTAGGATTGATGAGCCAATGCAGCGAAAGACTTCCTGGCTTCCGCCTTCGAATTACCCTCCGTTGCGCGGTTGGTTCAATTGCAATTCTCCTTTTCGGTTTATCGTCTAACAGCATCGCTAAGCCTTCCTCTCGGATAGAGGGATCATCTCAACAAGACAACCGAATTTCAGCCGCCGAGCAAACTTTCGCCGAAGGCCAGCAACTTTTTGGAGCAGGCACGGCCGTCTCGAAACGCCAAGCCATCGAGAAATTTTCTGAAGCCGCCAAGCTCTGGCATGCCGTAGGAGACAAACGGCGAGAAGCCATAGCCCTCAGCTTGATCGGCAAGGTCTATGATCTCCTGGGCGAGAAAGAGAAAGCCCTTGCCTATTACACTCAGACGCTTTCGCTGGTACGGACAGTCGGTGATCGTTCAAGCGAAGCCGCCACACTGAATAATATTGGCTTGATTTACGACTCCCTGGGCGAGAAGCAGAAGGCACTTGGCTACTACAACAACGCGCTTCCCATCCTGCAAGAGACCGGCAACACGCGCGTCCAGGCCATAACATTCGTTAACATTGGCCTGCTCCACGATTCCATGGGCGAGAAGCAGAGGGCACTCGAGTTTTATCAGAAGGCGCTTCCACTGCTACGCGCCGCACATGATCGCGAAAGCGAAGCTGTCACCCTCAACAACATTGGCTACCTTTACGATTCAATCGGAGAGCAGCAAAAGGCCCTAAGTTATTTCGGTCAGGCGCTGCCCATTTTGCAAGAGATTGGTGATCGCCGAGTTGAAGCCATCACGCTCAACAACATCGGTTATGTTTACGATGCACTGGATGAGAAGCAGAAATCTCTGGACTATTACAATCGCGCGCTTCCGGTTCTGCGCGTCGTAGGCGATCGTCGCATGGAAGCCGTCACGCTCAACAATATCGGTCTGGTGCAAAAGGCGCTCGGTGATAAGCAGAAGGCGCTGGGGATCCTTAATCAGGCTCTCGAACTCCGACGCGCCGTAGGCGACCGTTCGGGCGAAGCGATCACGCTGAGCGACATCGGCTCCGTTTATGCTTTGCTCGCTGAAAGGCAAAAGGCGCTCGATCTTTACAAACAGGCTCTTCAGCTTAGCCGCGCCGTCGAAGATCGGAATACAGAAGCTTCCGTGTTACGCCGCAGTGCGATGGTCGAGAGCGAACGCGGTGAACTTGTAGAAGCGCGCGCAGACCTGGAACACGCACTCACTATCGTCGAACGTTTGCGCACGAGAATCGCAGGTCAGGAACTACGCGGCTCTTATTTCGCTTCGGTGCATGAGTTTTTTGAATCATACATTGATGTTCTGATGCTCCTTCATCACCTTGATCCTGCTGGAGGCTACGACGCGCTGGCGCTACAAGCGACCGAGCGTGCTCGAGCACGTACTTTGCTGGACACTCTCGCGGAAGTCCGCGGTAACATCCGCCAGGGTATTGCACCTGAGCTTTTGGAGCGCGAACGAGCATTGCAAAAGAAACTTGACGTCACCGCGGAAAGGCAGGCCCGATTCTTTAACAGCAATCACACCGAGGAACAAGGCACAGACCTAAAGAAGGAAACCGAAGGGTTGCTTCTTCAATATCAAGAAGTCGAAGCAGAGATCAGGAGTAGCAGCCCACGTTATGCCGCGCTGACTCAGCCGGTTCCTTTGAGTCTCAAGGAAATTCAACAGCAAGTGCTTGATTCAGACACCCTGCTGCTTGAATACGCTCTCGGCGATCAGAAGAGTTATCTCTGGGCTGTGACGCCAAGCTCCGTCAATAGTTTTGAGTTACCGCCGCGCGTCGAAATAGAAGTGGCGACTCGTCGAGTCTACGAGTTGCTAACGGCGCGCAACAAACAGATCAAGTTTGAGAAGCCCGACGAACGACGCGCACGCATTGCTAAAGCCGACGCCGACTATGCATCAGCATGCGCCGCACTCAGCCGAATGCTGCTTGGACCTGCCGCTTCGCGGTTAGAGAAGAAGCGTCTGCTCATCGTAAGCGACGGCGGGCTTAACTATCTTCCCTTCGCGGCATTGCCTGCGCCTCTTAATACGGATTCCGGCGACATTAAGTCATCTGACTCCAGACTTCAGACTCCGGACTCACAACTACCTCTGATCTTCGAGCACGAGATCGTTAGCCTTCCTTCTGCTTCTGCGCTCTCTGCATTGCGACGCGAGTTGATCGGGCGCACACCCGCGGAGAAAGCGCTGGCAGTCGTGGCTGACCCCGTGTTTGAGAAAGGTGATGAGCGAGTCAAAGGGACTAAGGCTGGACAAAGACGCAATGTGGGACCTAAGAGATCAATTGAAATGGGAAGTACGACCGATCCGGGCACAGGAGAATCTTTGAGGTCGACCCGGCAATCGGACTCAGACGAAGTGACCCAGATTCATCGTCTTCCTTTCACACGACGCGAGGCTAATCAAATTCTGGCGCTCGTCCCTGAAGCCGATCGCTTTAAGGCGCTGGACTTCGACGCGAATCGAACCATCGCAACCAGCCCTGTGTTGGGCCAATATCGTTACGTACATTTTGCCACCCACGGTTTTCTGAACGCATCGCATCCTGAGCTTTCAAGTATCGTGCTCTCGTTGGTAGATCGCCAGGGCGCGGAGCAAGATGGTTTTCTCTGGGCTCATGAAGTGTATAACTTGCGCCTGCCTGCCGAAATGGTAGTTCTGAGCGGTTGCCGCACAGGACTCGGCAAAGAAATCAAGGGCGAAGGACTCGTGGGACTCACGCGGGGCTTCATGTACGCCGGATCGGCGCGTGTGTTGGTCAGCCTGTGGGATATTGATGATGAAGCTTCCGCGGAGCTAATGGCCCATCTCTACAAAGCGATATTGACGGAACACATGACACCGGCTGCTGCGCTCAGGGCAGCGCAGATCAAAGTTTCGAACGACAAGCGCTGGCAAGCGCCGTACTACTGGGCCGCGTTTGTGCTCCAAGGTGAGCCCCGCTGAGAAACTAACACATCGCAGCGATGGCTTTGATTCAGGCTTGATCGCTTCATTTCCGCTGTTTTGAGTTTTTGATGGCCGCTAGTAAATCTCTGATGATGCCGGCGCTAAGCTCAGCCGGGGAACCCTGGTAATTCTCGCTGGGATTGCTCCAGATCACGCTGCCCCGAGCGTTTACGAGTTCAACGAGAACGTTGGCTTTTTCCGGTTCAGCGCTTGCGCTTCTTACGACAGTGACTCTCAACAAAGCATCGGCATCATCTCGATTATGGACCAGGATGATCTGGTTAGTAGCGCGCAATCGCTCGGCGAGCGTCTGTCGCAGACTCTGGCTTAACGTCTCGTCTCCGACTGCCTCAACGTAAATTCTTTTCACGGCAGAGAGCGCCGTATCCCGAAGCGCTCTGATGCTCCTTGTTTCCGTCACTGTCCCAGGCCCAGTTGCAATACCAGGCTTCTCTTGAGCGGAATTGCGAGCAGTCTCTTCAATTTTCGGAGAGGGACCGACGTTCTTGAGTTGTGGCGGATTTGGCGATTTCGGCAAGCTCGTCACTCCTGCGGTCGAAGTGGTGCCACCATCAGTTGCTGCTTTTGTGGGTTGAGTTTCAGCTCTTGTCTGGCCTCTCTGCTGATTGACAGCTATCTGGTTCGGGTCCGTACCGGCGCTCCTTTCTCTTCGAATGTACGTCATTACGACAGCAAACGAGATGACGAGGAATATTACGAGTGCAGGCATGAAAACTCGACGATCTTTCCAGAAACTTCGAGAAGAGCCGTCGCCCACTGCTTGTGAGAGTTGATGAAAAAAGAGTGATGTAGCGCGGAACGGACTGATCTCGTGGTAGGTGATGTCGACAACCGCGATCTTCTCATTCGACGGAGGCGATACACAGATGGAAATCTTCTGCCCGGCTTCCAGGATGATTGAAGCATCGACAGACTGAACTCCATTCACAGACTCCGTGGGCGCGAGCAGATGTGAAGCCAGTAACAACTCTTCACCAGCGTTGTCGCGCGAGCGAACCTCGATTAGCTCCGCATCCGTCTCCAATCCGAAACGCGTGCTGCTGGTCTTATCAAGATCAATGCGAGCACGCTCCACTCCATCAACCACGATCCGCAAGACACCTGTGTTCGCCGCCTTGCGGCGGGCGGCATTACGTTCAAGTGAGCTTGTGATTGACTGTAGCTCCTGTTCATCTAACTGCAGCGGATTGCGGCGATTACTATTCGAGCCATTGCCCTTCGTATCGTTCGCATAAAAGAAGTGCGGAATCTCCAAACGGGTGTCTGGAGAATCGAAGCGCAGATCGGCTGTCAAACGTTGGAAGCAATCCGGGTGGAGCACGGCATGGATGCGATTCACTTCAATCTTATCCTCCTCGTCGTGTCCTTGATATGAGAAGGAAGAAATACCGTCTCTGATCGGATCGATTCCGGCTGGGACGAGGCAGGGTGTGTGCCAGGGTGTAAAGAAGCTCAGACACTCGCCCACAAGTTCAACGAACCGGCCCTGATTGTTATCCGCCTCGAATCTCTCTTCGCCACGAGACCCATGACCAATGTTGATGAGGTCGCCGAAGCGCAGTTTCAATTCTTGCATGAGAACTCCCTTTCGCGAGCGATAGTAATAATCATCCTTCACACGTTCAGGGTCTTGAATCACAGCATTATAAATATCCATGGTCTCTGCGGTGGTATAGCTGTAAATCAGCCGGCTAAGTCCGAGCGTGACGTAAAACGAGTTGCGCTTGACGGTCTTTTTGGTGAGGTGCTTGATGAAGTGAATCACCAGGTCTTCTTCGCCCGCAGCCGCTGAGCCTTTTGCTTGTTCGTGCGCGATCTCGAATGGCTCGGATTCAACATAGATGAGACGCTGAAGAAGATGCGGTTCGTTGAAAGAAATATTATTTCGAAAACGACTCGATTGCGGGTGACGGGACCAGAGACGGCCCGTCGGTCTGTAATAGAGTCGCTTGCCTTGCGCCGCAGTGGCAACCTCCAACTTCGCCAATGCACCTGTGACAACGCGAAGTGCAGCGTCCCTGTCGTTGAGTATGAAACAGGCGAGGCGAAAGGCCTTGTTAAGCAAGTCGTCAATAGACGCAAGATTAATCACTACGTTCTCAAGGTGTCTCCGCTCGATCTGCCAAGCCACTTGTCGCAAACGGGGCGACGGAAGATTAGCGCTCGATTATATTGAAAATTCAATTCTTCCTGCTCAGCCTGGATGCTTCCCCATGATGATCCCTGGATGAACTACAAATCATATAACGCATGTATGGAAGCCCAGCGTGTCATTTTCCGAAATTCCGATCCTGAATGTGTCTGAATCTGCTGTCTGAATCTGAATGTCACGCCCTTCTGTCGACGGCGATATTCCTGAACTTCCGAAAATAACACGCTGCTCAGTCGGTCAAACATATAAAGTCGCCACACCCGTTTACCCTTTTTTCGTTTGGAAGCTTGGCCCCTGGAGAAGAGACGCCTCTCCGGGAGTTCAAAGCGCAGTGTTCAAGGGTAACCCCCCATCTGGTCCCCGGGCCCAAGTCACCGAGAGTAACAACAGGGAGAAGAGAACATGAGAAAGAAGACGAGAAAAATCGAGACGTTGATCCTGGTGCTAGTGTTTGTGAGCGCAGGCGTGTTGTCGCCAACAAGACGTACGGCCTCCTCGCCAGGAAAGGCCAGTGAAAAGGAAACTGTTGCTCGTGGGCCGGCTCGCTCATCTTCAACTCCGACCACCACCTTCACGCAGACCAACCTCGTTTCCGATGTCCCGGGATCGGCGAGCTTTACCGATCCAAACCTGGTGAACCCCTGGGGCATGACGCTGGGCTTGAACAGTGGGCTCTGGATCTCGGATAACGGCGCCGGCAAGGCCACGACCTATGACGGGACGGGTCAACCCATCCCATCGGTGTCGCCCCTGGTCGTCACGATCCCGGCTCCCGGAGGCGGTGCGAGCAAGCCCACCGGTGCGGCCACGAACGGAACGACTGGTTTCGTCATTTCGTCCGGAGGCAATTCGGCGCCGAGTATCGAGATCTTCTCCACTGAGGACGGTACGATCGCCGGCTGGAACGCCAGCGTCGACGCAACGAATGCCGTCATCGCCGTGAACAAGTCGTCAGCGGGTGCGATCTACAAGGGCCTCGCCATCGGCTTCAACGAGTCGGGTGCATTCCTCTTTGCCACCAATTTCCACGCCGGCACCGTGGACGTGTTCGACTCGAATTTCCAAACGGTCAGTTTTCCCAACGCTTTTCGCGATCCGAAAATCCCTGCAGGCTATGCGCCGTTTGGCATCGCGGCCATTAACAGTCACCTTTACGTAACCTACGCTCAGCAGAACGCGGAGAAGGAAGACGACGTCGCGGGCGCCGGGCACGGCTTCATCGACATTTTCGACACCCATGGGAAGCTGTTGCAGCGGTTTGCCAGCCGCGCGCAGCTCAACTCACCCTGGGGAATGGCCTGGGCTCCTTTCGAGCGGTTCGGCAACTTCAATAACGCTCTGTTCGTCGGCAACTTCGGCGACGGCGCGGTTAACGCGTTCGACTTCGATTCCGGCGACTTTCTCGGTAACGTACGCGACGTTAGCGGTAACCAAATCATCATTCCGGGCGTCTGGGCCCTGCAATTCGGCCTCGGCGTTGCGGGAGCTTCTTCCAGTGCGTTGTACTTCACGGCGGGAATTGACGACGAACAGCATGGACTCTTCGGCAAGCTGACAGTCAATCCATCTTCGCTGCCACCAGCGGAGGGCCCAACGATGCTCGATCCGGACTTGCACGTGACTACGGTTGTCAGCGGCCTGGACCAGCCGACCAGCATGGTATTCCTCGGCTTCAACGATTTTCTCATTCTTGAAAAAGCCACGGGCAAGGTGCAGCACGTGGTCAACGGCGCCGTCGCTGGTACCGCCCTGGACTTAGCCGTCAACTCTGCCTCCGAGCGGGGGCTGCTTGGCATCGCCCTTCAGCCCGATTTCGGGTCCACTCATGGTGTCTACCTATACTGGACACAAAGCAGCACGGGTGCTGATAGCACTAACCTCGCCGAGGTGCCGCTACTTGGTAATCGCGTTGACCGCTATGTCTGGAACCCGGCCACGCAGACGCTGACACTAGACAAGAACATCATCACACTGCGCTCGTTCCAGGCGGACGCCAATCAGCCGATGCGCGGCAATCACGATGGCGGCAAAATACTCTTCGGCCCTGATGGCAAGCTCTATTTCCAGATTGGCGATCAGGGTCGTCGCGGTCAATTGCAGAACCTGGCGAGCGGACCATTCGGCCCGGGACAGCCGGATGATCAATTCGGCGGTCCGGCACCCGACGACGCCCATGTTACGGGGGCCATCTTCCGTTTGAACGCTGACGGCACGGTTCCGGCAGATAACCCTTTCGCAAACGTGACGGCAGCGGACATGGCTCCGCTCGAGCAGCAAGCCGGCGTGACCTTGACCCCGGCTCAACTGGAAAACGTCGCCGCGAACGTCCGCAAGATCTTCTCGTACGGCCGGCGCAACGGCTTTGGTCTCGCCTTTGATCCAGCGACTGGTTCCTTGTGGGAGGCAGAGAACGGTGACGATGCCTTCGACGAGATGAATCGAATCACCGCTGGATCGAATGGCGGGTGGATCCAGATCATAGGCCCGTCGAGCCGGGCCCCTGATTTCAAGCAAATCGAGACCTCGTTCACGCCTCTGCAGGGGAATCTCCCGGTAGCGGGCAACTTACCCTTCAGCGCGATCGATCCGGCTACGTTCATCCCGGCTCTGCAGCAAGTGCGCTGGCCTCCGACCTTGATCGCCGACACGCCGGAAGAAGCGCTGAACCGCCTGTTCGTTCTGCCGAACTCGCACTATGACAACCCGGAGTTCAGTTGGAAATGGGCTGTGGCCCCGGCTGGTATCGGCTTCGCGAGTAGTGGACTCGGCCCGCAGCACGCCAGCAACCTGTTTGTTGGCGCTGCCCGGACATTTTTGGATGGCGGTTATCTGTTCGAGTTCAAGTTCGATCAGAGCCGGCGACATTTTGCCTTCAGCGATGCAGGGTTGAAAGACAAGGTCGATGACAATGACTACAAGTTCGACGAGGGCCAGAGCGAAGGCTTGATACTTGGAAAGAATTTCGGCATCGGCACGAACATTGTCAGCGGCCCCGACGGCAACTTGTACGTGACTTCGCTGAGCAACGGAGCGGTCTACATGATCAGTCGCTAGCGCATGAATGCGGCTGATTTCTATTCGCTTCGGCAGACAAAGAGGGAAATCAAAGTGTCCAAACATCGCGAAATTGCCTATGCGCTCTTAAGACTGACTCTGGGAATAGTCTTCCTCTTCGCCGGGATTGGAAAGTTCAGGGGCGGTCTCGGTAATTTTGCAGGCGGCATGCTTCAGCAATTCTCCGGCAAACTTCCGGCGGTACTGGTTGAGCCGTTCGCATATACGTTGCCGTTCGCTGAGACAACGCTGGGTGCACTGATCCTGCTTGGTCTATTCACCCCAGGCGCTTACTTTGTCAGGGCTGCTGCTCGCGGCCCTGACTTTCGGCACCGTGATGTTGGGCGACTTCCCAACCGTGGCGCACAACGTTCAGTACGGATTAGTGAACTTCATACTGCTGTGGCTTGCTGATTTGAACAAGTTTTCAATCGATCACCTGCGAAAGGGCGGCGGTTCTGCGACCGGCATGTAGCGAACCGATTTCCACCGCGTACAGCGTATTGGCCAATCACAACGACTAGGAGCGATAAACAAGGGAGGGAAAGCCAAATGAAGGCCTTACGAAATCTCGTAGCTGGGTTGTGCTGCTTAGTAGCCGTGGGAGTGTTCGGCTCGAATCTAAGCCGGCCGACCAGGTTAGCTTATCAGGCGCCAGCGCGTTATCAACTAGACGCCAGCGAGAGCAAATTCATCGCTCATGCTTTGCGCGGCGGTCTGCTCTGGTTCAAAGGTCACGACCACCTCGTTGCGGCCAGCCAGTTCACTGGCGAAGCAGAGATGACTCCCGACTCAATTGCGCCCGCTTCGCTGCGCCTTGTTGTGAAGACGGAATCGATGCGGGAAACCAATAGCGTATTCACTGCACAGCAAATACAAATCATTGATAAGGAGCTGCGCGAGATTGTGCTGTTACCAGCCAGGTATCCCGAGATCGTTTTCCAGAGCACCGATGTGAACGGAAAATCGCTCGGCAACGGCCAATATGAGTTGAAGATAGGCGGCGATCTCACTCTGAACGGCGTGACGCGCCGGATTGTAATTCCGGCTCAGGTAACTTTGACCGGGAACGATCTCAGAGCGCGCGGCGAGTTTTCCATCAATCGATCTGACTACAAGATCAAAGCCACTTCCGCTGTGCATGGTCTGATTCGAGTTCGAAACAAAATCAAGTTCACGTTCGATATTGTCGGTCACAAAGTCTAGAGACTAAATTATTATGTTGAGCCGTTTCAGACAACCAGTTCGCGTAGTTATTACGGGCATGGGATGTGTGACGCCTATCGGAATTGGTCGCGAAGCTTACTGGTCGGCGCTGTGCAAAGGCGAAAGTGGTGTGCGCAGAATTGAGGCATTCGACGTTTCTGATGCGCCAGTCAAGATCGCTGCTGAAGTTCGTGGCTTTGACTGGGAAGCCGAACTCAGTCCCAAGGATCGTAAGCACGTCCCACGTACTGTACCTCTCGCACTTGCAGCCAGTCGCGAAGCTCTCAAGGATGCAAACTTTTTTCCAAATGACATATCGTTGGACGAGCGGCGCGGAGTAGGAGTGATTCTCGGTACGGGCGGTGGCGGGTTGGCATTCACCGAGCGTCAGTACGAACACTGGTATGCTGGCGTGGCTAACAAAGCCAGCGTCTACACGATTCCCTCATCAACTCACGGCAGTCTTTCAAGCGAGCTCTCAATGGCGTTCGGTTTCCGGGGCCTCTCGCACGTCATTTCGACAGGTTGCACCAGTTCGACTGACGCGATCGCTTACGCTGCCCAGCACATCGCGTTGGGCCGTCAGGACGTCATGCTCGCCGGAGGGGTTGACGCGCCTATCGCACCCGGCATTCTCGCCGGCTTCAATCTGATGACGGTGTTGACGAGCGAGTGGAACCAGGAACCGCATCGTGCTTCTCGACCCTTTTCTCTAAATCGTTCCGGCACTGTTTTAGGCGAAGGCGCTTGGATATATATGCTGGAAGAGCTTCAACACGCGACGAGACGTGGTTCGAGAATCTACGCGGAGATCACTGGCTATGGTGCAACGTGCGATGCCTATCACCGTGTGCGCCTCGAAGAAAGCGGCAGTGAGCCTGCGCGCGCAATGAGTCTTGCTCTGGAAGACGCCGGACTTGAACCGAGGGACATTGACTACATAAATTTGCATGGCACTTCGACCCTCTTGAACGACAGGATCGAAACGAGTGCGCTGAAGCTTGCCTTTAATAGTAATTCCAAGCGCATTCCAATGTCGGCTACCAAATCACAGATCGGACATCCGCAGGGAGCCAGCGGCGCGGCTGGCCTCGGCGCGGCCCTGTGCGCGATGCACACGAACCTTATTCCGCCTACGATCAATTTGGACGAGTCTGATCCCGAATGCGATCTTGATTACGTGCCTAACGAGGCGCGGAAAGCAAATGTTCGTGTCGCGCTATGCAATTGTATTGGGTTTGGATCCAAGAACAGTGCCCTGGTGATCGAAAGGGTCTGAAGGGTTTTTCAACTTTCTACGTGTTATCGAGGAGAGAACCGTTTGGTTGCAGCACAAGGAACCGCAGCACCTTGGAGGTCAGATTATGAAGAGTACTTTAACGCGAGGTGCCTTTTGTGTGTGGGAACTGGGCATCGTCTTCGCGTCGCGAAATCTTAACACGTCGCATCCTGTTTTTTTCGTTACAAATTGGTCATTTGGAAACGGGGACCAATTGTCGCCCGCGTGCTTCAGATGTACCGGTTCAATCAGAACCTTCTTCATCATACCTGCTGGTCTTTGCTCATTTTCCAGATAACCATCTATCCAGGCGGTGGCGATACGTGCGGCTGACTTTCAAGTCAGCGCCACTGGTCAATCTCAGGAGCAGTTCGCGATTTGGTAGTGTACAAAGCTCGCTAATCCTCGATATCTGAACTATCGCAGACCGATGAATCCGAACGAATTTCTCAGGGTCCAAACGCGTTTCCAGAGAATTCAACGTTTCTCGAAGAAGTGGACTCTTGTTTCCGACATGCAAACCGGCGTAGTCTCCGACTGCTTCGATCCAATCGATCTCATCTACCACCACGAAACTTATCCGCCTGCCTGTGCGAACGGTGAAGCGTTCCAGGTATCGGCTGGGTTTGCCAGTTGATCCATACTCAGCCAGCAAGCCGTATAAGCGCGCCTCGATCAAGCCGGCAGTCTGCAGCTTCAATTGACGACGGGCGCGATTTATCGCCTCGGCAAAGCGCTCGGCGTCTATGGGCTTGAGAAGATAATCCAATGCATGCACTTCGAATGCGCGCAATGCATATTGATCGTATGCAGTTAAAAAGATTATGAAGGGGCTTCGATTCTTCGGCAGACGCTTCAGCATTTGGAAGCCATTCAAACCGGGCATTTGCACGTCAAGAAAAACAAGGTCCGGATCATGCTGTCGAATCGCGGTAATGCCGGCCACGCCGTCTTCGCAGTCTTCCAGGATAGTGAAATCGGAAAACGATTTGAGGCGCGCCCGGATACCTCGCCTGGCCAACGGCTCATCGTCGATGATCAGCGCTTTGTATTTCATTGCCGGTCCGAAGATAAAAGCGCGTCTTCACAATAAGGTATTTTCAAGACCGCTTGACATCCGCCGCTGCTCGGCCAAATCAACTCAAGACTACCTGAGTTGCCGTAGAGTTCTCTCAAGCGTTTGTCGATATTCGTCAATCCGATCCCGTGACTGCCCCCATTGTTGGCAGCCCCACGTGACTGTTTTCCCATGCCGTCGTCTGTGACACTGATGACCAATTTGCCTTGAGTCTTGTGCCCGTTGATCGACACCAGCCCGGCACCGCGGCGGGGAGCAATACCGTGACGAATAGCGTTCTCGACTAAGGGCTGTAGAACGAGGTGTGGAACTCGACACATTAGCAGTGCGGGATTGACCACGACCTCCACCCGTAATCGATCACCCAGTCGGAGTTGTTCGATCTCCAGGTATTGTTTGGTTAGGAACAACTCATCTTGCAATGGAACTTCTTCCGCCATGCGTTCCTCAAGCGTTCCCCGAAAGAAATCGGCGAGTCTGGTGATCATAGCCGTTGCCGCTTCCCTGTCTCCTTCGATCACTAAGGTAGAAATCGCATTGAGCGTGTTGAATAAGAAGTGTGGGTGGACCTGGTAACGTAATGCTCGCAGCTCTGATTCGCGCGCGGATTTTTCGGCGCTTAGCGCCCGGTGTCGCTCAGCTTCAATCGCCTGATAGTACTTGATGCCAACGTATAACGCGCTCCATGACAGCAGAATAAAACCCGCGGTCGTGGTGGACGTGAGGTTAAGGAGCAAACGAAACCGCAAGAGTCCGCTACCAAAAGCATATTCGGCTTTGACAGCAAAAGCTGCGCAAACGATAGCAAGCCCCGAGCACCACGCGAGAACAATTAATAAGGAGCGCGGAAATGTGAACCCCCGGCGCCACTGTCGCCGACAAACAACATGCATTACAAAGCTGGCGAGGAAACAACAGACAAACAATACCGACCTATAAGCGACTGTCGCTCTTTCATTCGCAAAAGGAATAGTCGACAGCACCAGGATGATCCCATACGCCAGCCACCCGCTGAATTGGAATAACCAGAATGTCGGTATGCGCTCGGCAGTCGATCCCATTAGCCGTAATTTAGCACACCACCAGCTGCACGATCTTATCTCCCCAACCGCTTCAACTTGTCAAAAACACGGCTGAACGCATTTTTGTACAGAAGCAAGATCAAATGCTTGAACTGTTGATGACAGATCGACTAAACCTCAAGAAGCTGTACGCGTCTGAGAAGCTTTTCGAGTCTCAGCAGACTCAGAGATTGAAGGTGATTAGTAGAGTGAAATTGCCAAATCAGAGACGACGATTGTTCGCGCTGCCAGCATCATTTCTACTGATTCTGTTTGCAACAGCGCAGCGCTCGGCCCAGTCGCCCGAGGTTGTCACGCTGGTTAAAGCCGGCCGGCTGCTCGACCCTGAGTGCCTCCGAGTGGATTGCGGCGGCTCGTGGATGTTTCCGGCGTGGCTGCTGCGACCGGCCACCCGAGAGCGCAATCCCGCCGGCTACCGCAATGACATCATGGGTTTCCGTGTAGCCAGAACGCTGCCATGAAGCGCGCAATAGATCGAGGAGAAGCACTCCAATGAAGCAAATGACGATCCGCCTGCTGTTAGCAGTTTTTGCCTTTGCCGCAAGTGCTGTGGGACAGGGCACAACCAGCCCTGCCCCAGATGACATCATGTACGCGAGTCCCGGAAAACTCGTTTCCGCGAAAGGGACGCGCCTGAATCTCTACTGCATGGGGAGCGGCTCGCCCACAGTCGTTTTCGATTCCGGATGGGGAGACTGGGCGCCTGCGTGGTCGAAGGTGCAGCCACAGATCGCAAAGTGGACGCGCGCCTGCAGCTATGATCGCGCCGGAACCGGGTTCAGCGATCCCGGTCCCATGCCGCGTACCAGCGTGCGCATCGCCGAGGAGCTACGCACGGCGCTTCACCATGCCGGCATCGGCGGGCCTTACATTCTGGTGGGATCCGCCTTCGGCGGCGACAACGTGCGGACGTTTGCTGACCTGTACATGCGCGAGGTTGCGGGGCTGGTATTGGTTGAGGCCGATCCCGACGACCTTGAACCGGAGGCGATGCGAGAAGAAGCACATCGAGGACATGCTGGGATTCCTTCTGACTTGCATGATTGTCGTAATGCGATTGCCGAGCACAAGCCGCTGCCGGCGGTGCCGTCCCGTCCTGGGCAGCCGCAACGGACCTGTGCTCAGCAGTTTTTTTTTAGGGGTTTGCCGGAGGCAGAGTGGTCTCCGGAATTGAACGCCAAAGTGTTGGAGATCGCGCAAACCAAAGTTGCCATGTACGACGCTTATTCTTCAGAAATGGAACAAACAGCGTCGGACGAAACCTATCTGCAACAGCACCGCCGCTCATTCGGCTCCCGTCCCATCCGCGTGCTCAGCTCAGGAAACCACGGCGTCGGCCACCTGGAGAGGAAGCCTCCGGACACGCCGAAGCACTTGAAATACGAGCAGGAGACCATGCTGGCCCAGGCGCGCTGGCTCGGACTCTCGTCGAACGCCAAACAAATATTCGCCCGCCACAGTTCGGAATACATCCAATTCGACGAGCCGGAAACCGTAATCACCGCGATTCGCGAAGTTAATGACGAAGCACGGAAGCGCATGACTGGGAATCGCCTGATGAGGTTAGCTTTCCGAAGAAACTTTTTTCGATGGGCTGCGATTTCTGCGCCAACGTCGCAACTGCCGGAGCTGTTCGTCGTAGCCGACAGACGACGAATACCCTCCCACGGTAGAGGCGCCGCCAAATGATTCGAAGCTCGTTTACTCCCCGTCAGACCAGCCGACGGTTCAGATCGCAAACCTGTAAAACCGGTCGCTGGCGCTCCTGGTACTTACCCCATGACGCCTGACGTTCTTAAGGCCTTCGGAAATGCCGGTCACAACTATTTCGGTCGTACTGAAACTATGATATTCGTGCCTACAGGACTTCAGAAAGGCATCTAGCAACCAGCTTCTCCGCGTCAGCTTCATAAAGAACTCGCGCCCTTGTTGGTTTCTTAAAAGTGCTGACAAGTCTCTTGATCTCATCCGCTACTCCACCTGTACCCATCAAACATCCGATGACCTTATCTTCGTCATACGCAATCGTGAATTCATTTAGTGATCCAATAGAACCGGCGATGAAGAGCACAACATCGCACGATCGAACTAATACGACGTTGCGACCTTTCAAGCCAAAGCCCGTGTAGATAATCACACTGCATGCGTCCAAAGGAAGTGCGTATCGATCAACGTGCTCGCGTTCATCACCGGCCGGCGAGATGCCGATGTGAAGGGCGCCGGCCTCGGCCGCTGCCCTGCCACTCTCATAAACCAGTCCAGTGGTTGCGCCGGAGAGAAGGATCACCTCAAACCTTGCGATCGTCCGGCCGAGGGCCCTCGCCGCTTCAAGCAGCGGCCCCTCAGCAATCGTCTCAGCTGATCCCATGACGCCAACCTTGAATTTTCTTTTGGTAGTCACTAATTGGATGCTATGCGCGAATCTCCCTTCCACTTCTTCTCAGGTAGTACGGTCATTTGAAACGGTAGCGCAACCGCTAAACTTCAAGATGCTCGGTACCCAGGCTTGGCGGAATTTCCTCGACCTTTTCTGAGTTTGGTCCTGTCTCACCAATCTTTGCTTTGTGGTCCCATAACTTCTCAGTCGTAAACCAGATCAATCCGGGCAATAGAAAAAACGTGCCGACACCGGCCGTCACCACCCGCGGCGAGAAACCAAAACGATCCATTAGCTCACCGACAAGATAATTCGAAGCAGCCATGGTCAGGGTCAGTAACGCCAACTCTGCCGCGAACACTCGTCCCCTAAACTTGTCCTCGACCTCGCGTTGCAGCAATACGGTCGAGAAGACCCAAAGGATGCTTCCCCCCGTGTGCGCGATTGCCAGGAAAAGCAGCGCCCACCCGAAGCTGCGCGAAACGCCAAAAGCTATGTAGAACACTCCCGCGATCAAAAACGCGGTGCCGATTGCGTTCTGCATCTGCCTTAGGGTTTCACCTGCCCAGCGTCGCGCGACAATCGGTCCGACCGCGGTGCCGATTCCACGCGCCGTAAACAGAACGCCGATCCCTGTTGCGGTTTTCCCCGCGACTGGAAACACTCGCTCGCCAAACACCGCCAGCAACGTCAGAATGCCTCCACCCATTCCCCAGGCAGGCTTGACCATCAAGTACACCAGCACCCGCGATCGATGCTTGACGTAACGAGCACCCTCAAGTGTGTCGGTTATTCCCAGTGCTTTCCCAATCGTAAGTTTCGCTTTCTCACGAGGAGGGCGTTTGGGAAAGCGGACGTTTGCGATCAGCAGTGCGGACGCAACGAACGTTAACGAGTCAAGCACAAAAGCTGCGTCTGTTCCGAACCAACCTGCTACAAATCCGCCAATCGCCGCTCCGAGGGTTAGCATCACCGACCATGTCACGGACGCGATCGCGTTAGCAGATAGCAACTCGTGGTCGGAAACGATCGACGGAATGACGGCAGTTTTGGCCGGCTCAAAGAACGCCGAGAACGCCAACTGCATAATCGTCAGAACATAGACCAGCCACATCTGATCGGGCCGACGAATGAACAAGAAGCCAAGTACTACAACCGCTCTGAGCAAATCAGCGGTAATCATGATAGAGCGTCGACTGAATCTGTCAGCAACGACTCCGGACAGCGGCCCCATGACAACGCTTGGCAGAAACCGCGCAACCATGATCAAAGCCACCGAACGGCTTGAACCCGTCAGACGCAACGCGATCGTATAAACCGCAATTGTGTCAAACCAATCTCCCAACTGACTGACAACCTGACCGAACCAAAGAAAACGAAAACCGCGATTGCCACGTAGCAATTCCATGTAACCGACAGTTGGCGGGCGTTCGCGTCTGGCTTCGAGCAGTTTAGTCACGGCTGATTGACCGAGCTGAAAATGTTGAAGGTGCACCTTGGAAACAACGCTTGTCAACTCTCAAAATTATCTCGTTATACTTACGAGATGGGAGCTCAAGCTGTACCGCTGACCGAACCTTCACATTGACCTGTCATATTGAAGTTAGGGATTGCGGTTAAGAGATAGTTACCGTCGGTGTCGTACAAAGACTCCTTAATCGTTATGTTTCTGAAATTTTCCCGCCGATAAGTCCGCGGCACGGGCTTTGTAAGTCAGGGAGCGCGGCTAGAAGCGTTAACCGCTGATTGGGTCCACCGCACTGGGCCCGCTAGCCGCGTAAGAACATTCGAAGCGAGTGCCCAGATCGTCGGCGAGGTCAGTAAGCAGTGAGTTCCATACACCCCAGGTGGCGGACGCGTGCCAGCATCCGCCAACTTGCCCGGTCTTGCGTCGGAAGCGAGAGCCCAGTTGCTCCGGGATGTCGCTTTCGGCGCAGACGCATTCGTGGTGACAACCTGCAAGGAAAACCGTTGTGTTGATTTGATTCCTGTATCTTTCCGATAGCTTCAGCTAACCGCACAGCATGAGCCGCCAAAAGATGAAACTGATCGAAATGTCAGATTACAACCGCGCTGCAAAGACCTATTGGACAATCATGGTCATTGCCGGCGCAAGTGTAATCGGTTGGGCGATCCGACATACCTTTGGTTTCTCACCAGCTCAATGGGCCGGGTTTGCCGGCCTCCTCTCTCTAGCAATTCTGGCCGGGTCGAATCCAATTCGCATTCCCAACACAAAATCCAGTTTTACGGCGGGCGACGTCTTCATATTCCTTGGCATTATGTTTCTGGGCATACCGGCCGCGATAGTGATCGGCGTCTCAGATGCGTTTGTAAGTGCGCTCAGGACTTCAAAACGCGCCACAAGTTGGATTGCGGCACCTGCGATGATGGCCTTAGCAGTGCTGATTGCCGGGGAAACTTTCTATTTTGCGCTGGCTCATTATGTCCACGTCGCACAGCAGCCCCTGGGCACAACTCCAATTCGCCTCGACCGACTGCTCGGCACACTCGGGTTGTTAGCAATGGTGCACTACCTGATTAACGGTTTTACGATTTCGACGATCTATGCGTTAAGAAGCCGGCGCCCTATCATGAAGCTCTGGCGTGATGGTTATTTGTGGACCTGGTGGTCGTTTCTGGCCTCAGCAATTGCGGCGGCAGTCATCTATTCGGCGATGATGCATTTGGGTGCCGCTTATGTGCTCTTGAGCGTGCCGATTATTGCCGCGACATTTTGGACTTATAAGATCTATTTTGAGCGCGTCAATGCCAAGACTCGGGAAGCTGAAGAATTAAGCCGTCTGCACCTGGCGACCGTAGAAGCTCTGGCGACCGCCATTGATGCGAAGGATCAGACGACACATTTTCATGTGCGTCGCGTGCAGATTTACGCTGAAGGACTGGGCCGGCTGCTAAATTTATCCGACGCCGAAATAGCCGCACTCAACGCAGGGGCCTTGTTACACGATGTGGGGAAACTCGCGGTGCCCGATCACATTCTGAATAAACCCGGAACTCTAACACCGGCTGAATTCGAGAAGACCAAGATACATACAGTGGTGGGCGCTGAGATTCTCGGTCGCGTCAACTTTCCTTACCCAGTTGTGCCCATCGTCAGACATCATCACGAGCGATGGGACGGCAAAGGATATCCGGACGGCTTGCGGGAAGAAGAAATTCCGATCACAGCGCGGATCATGTCGGTGATCGATTGCTTTGACTCAGCGCGCGAGGACCGGCCGTTTCGTCCCGGGATGCCGCGCGAAGACGCTATCGAGTTATTGCGCGGAGACTCGGGGACGCAATTCGACCCTAAAATCGTCGATCTGTTTATAAAGCAGCTGCCGGGTTTCGAAGTTGAAATCGCAGCTCGAGGCCTGGCTGATCAAATCCATATCAGCGCGCCCGGTAGTCCGATCGTCCCTGCCGCGGAACAGATGGCCCAGGCCAGGGAAAATAAATCGTTCGGCGCCTACGACCAGATTCGGAATGCACATCGCGAAGTCTACGCGCTATATGAGATTGCTCGCACGTTTGGATCTTCACTAGAGGTCGAGAACACGCTGGCCGTTCTGGTCGATAAGGTGGGGCAGATTGTACCGTTCGATACCTGCGTCGTTTATCTCTACGACGAAGTGAAAGGTTACGCCACTGCCGCGCTGGCCGTGGGTGAGAACGCTGAACTCCTGCACGCGCGATGTGTCGCGCAAGGAGAAGGCGGGACCGGCTTTGCTCTGTCAAACAGGCGACCGGTTAACCGGATTCATCCCAGCCTGGATTTTGCGGGTATCCGGTTAGGCACCGATAGTGACTATAGCTCGATGGCCTCGTTGCCATTGTTCAAGGACGACCTTTTGCTGGGTGCACTTTCGGTTTATTCGATGAGCCTCAAGGAATACGGCGACGATCAGATCCGTCTACTGGAAACGGTAACCCGGCTTGCATCAGACGCGCTGGCAAACGCTGTGAATCATGCTCGGGCCGAATCAAACGCGCTGACCGACTCGCTCACTGGCCTGCCGAACGCGCGCCGATTGCACGTTCGTTTCGAAGAGGAAGTGTCGCGCGCCCGCCGCACTGGGAACCCATTCCAGGTGATCATGCTTGACCTTGATGATTTCAAACTAGTCAACGACACATTCGGGCACAAGCTCGGCGATCGCATGCTGCGCGAGGTCGCCGGCCTGGTTAATGCTCAATTACGAGAATACGATTTTCTGGCGCGCTATGCTGGAGACGAATTTGTCGCGATCGTAAACGATGCGACTGTTGAGCAGGTAGAGGAACTGCGCGAGCGTATCGAAAGGACCGTCTCAGACTTCTCAATCGACATTCGCGCGCAGGGTCGCGCGCGGGTCGGGATCAGTGTTGGTTCAGCCGTTTACGGAGCCGACGGCGAAACTTTGGATCAGCTCCTGGTGGCCGCCGATCAGGCGATGTATCGCGCCAAATCAACCCACAAGACCAGCGTTTTCCGTCCTGCCAACAAACAATCTTCTTCCTCCAAAGCCGCGACGGACCTTCCCGATGGCCCGCTGGTCACCACCGCCATCAACTAACTTACCGCTGCGTATGTGAACTCAGTAGCCGAATCCCGACTTTCCAGAAAAGGCCCAATAAACCCTTGACAACTCGACTCTCAGCCGTCAAATTGGAAGAGTGGCATGCGGGTCCACTTTTCTGCCTTACCCGCGACCTGGCCGGCGTTCTGACTGGCCAGCTGAATCCAACGCCTTTGTCCCAGGCTCTTGACCGTTGGCCGAAGCAAGCGGTTCTCTAATTACGCCTCATCATCTTCAGGAACCACCTCTCAAAGCGAAGGACTGCCACAAACTCGTGCAACGAAGAATGTCAGTTTCACCCACACCACAAACAACCGGAGCCACCCTTCTAATCGTCGACGATGACCGATTGGCACGCGAAGGTTTACGAAGCGTTTTCGAACGGGCCGGGCATATCACGATAAGTGTGCCGGACGCTCCCTCAGCTCTGCGTCTGCTACACAAACAGATGTGCGACCTCGTGGTACTCGACGTTGAGCTTCCTGAAGTCGACGGTCTTGCGCTTTGCCGTCTGCTGCGTGCCCAGCCGGCAATGACAAAATTGCCAGTGGTTGTTTTCTCCGCCGACGATAGCGAAGGTCGCAAAGTCGAAGCCTTTACCGCCGGGGCGGATGATTACATCGTCAAGCCCTCCACACCGGGCGAGTTAGTTTCGCGGGTTAACTCTCATCTGAATTTTGCGCAACGGGAATCGGAACTAATTGGGAGCAATCGAGAATTGAGCTTCCTCGCCGACCTTGGTCGCGGCCTCTTGCGAGCCATCGTGCCCGAACAAGTCGCGCGTCGCGTCGCCGGGGCCCTCTATGAAGGGACAAACGCTGCGCAGAGCGCATGTGCCGTAAAGAACAACGGCCAGGAGCTCGCGGTGTGCGTTTTTGATCGAGAAGGAAGTGCTGGCGCTTCTGATCTGATCAAGATAGACCGCCTGGAACGCTGGTTGACTTCTTCCCGCTCAAACGCTCCGGCGTGGCTCACCAACAATCGGGAGTTCTTGTTTCGCGACGCCCAACATGAAACGGAATATCTGGTACCTATTCGTTTTGGCGAAAAGATTTTTGGCGCCATGGTGGTGGCCTTTGCGAAGGCAGAAGATTGTACTGACGATGAACGGCGTCTGATAAATGCCGCCGCCCAACAAGCCGCGCTGGCTGCGGACATCTCAACGCTGTACCTTGGCGCACGGGAATCGGCCGCCACTCTGGCCCGGGAAGTAGACCGCCGTACTGCTGAATCCGAAATGCAGCAACGCTTCACCGAAGCGATCATCGACACGCTGCCGCTGTCTCTCTATGCAATCGATCGCGATTATAAGATTGTCGCCTGGAACCGAAATCGCGAGTTGGGCGAACTCGGACTGCCCCGCGGAGAAGCTTTGGGACGAAATATTTTCGACGTTCTCACCAAGCAGAATCGCGAGTTGCTGGAGCGCGAATTCGGTAAGGTTTTTGCTACCGGCGAGATCCATCGCGTCGAACAGGAAAGCATTACTGACGCGGGGGAGATCAATCACTGGTTGATTAGCAAGATCCCCATGCGGGCCGACGAAGACGACCAGGTCTCGCATGTGATTACAGTGGGTGAAAACATTACGGTTCGTGTCAAAGCTCACCGCGCTGTGGCACGCGCCGAGAAGCTGGCGGCAGTCGGCCGTTTGGCCGCGGGTGTGGTGCATGAAATCAACAATCCCCTGGCAACTATCGCCGCGTGTGCTGAGTCGCTAGAGAAGCGAATGCGAGAGGGCGCGTTTAGCGAGTCGCCTGAGGCGGAAGACTTGCGCGAATACCTCGGCTTGATTCGCGACGAAGCTTTTCGCTGCAAGACCATTACTAACGGGCTGCTTGATTTCAGCCGCCTGCGCGCCGGCCAACGCGTGCCGGTTGATATGAGGGAAGTAATCAAAGCTACCGCGCGATTGGTGACACACCAACAACGAGGGAACAACATTCAGATTGCTATCGAAGCCGCCGCCGATCTCCCCAGCGTTTCCGGTGACGTTTGCCAACTACAGCAGGCGGTGATAGCTTTGGCCACCAACGCGATAGACGCAATGCCCGAGGGCGGCACCCTGACGCTGCGAGCGATTCATTCCAATTCTCGCGTGCTGGTCCAGGTCATAGACGTCGGCATTGGAATCGAGCCTGATCACATGACTAAAATCTTCGATCCGTTTTTTACTACCAAGGACGTGGGCCGCGGCACGGGTCTGGGGCTGGCCGTCTGTTATGGTATTTTATCTGATCATGGCGGCCGTTTGGATGTGCGGTCCACGGTGGGAGTCGGCACAACGTTTACGATTACCCTGCCGATCGCGGATGAGTGAACTTATCTTCCTGAGTACGGAGCATAAGCAGTGAACGAACAGCGTGACGCAAGGTTGTTGATCGCAGAAGACGAAGCCAATCTGCGATTGGTGTTGCAGAAGGAACTGCAACGCCTGGGGTATCGCGTTCAGGCTGCGGCCGACGGCGAGGCCGCCCTGCGCAAGCTTGAAGAAAGCAATGTGGATGTGCTGCTGTGCGACATCAACATGCCCCGCATGGACGGCATGGAGCTGTTGCGCCGCGTTCACGAACGGCCTAACCCACCTGAAGTAATAATGCTCACTGGTCAGGGCACGATCGAAACCGCTGTTGAAGCGATGAAGAACGGCGCCTATGATTATCTAACCAAGCCCTACAGCATCAACGAACTGGATGTGCGCGTGCGGCAGGCGGCGGAAAAACGAAATCTGCGGGTCGACAACGTCAGATTGCGGGCGCAGCTCGATCGGCAATCAGCGATGCCGGAAATCGTGAGCCAGTCACAAGCGATGAACGAAGCAATCCGCCTGGTTGAGCGCGTCGCACCGTCGGATGCTTCCGTCTTGATCACCGGCGAGTCAGGCACGGGTAAAGAATTGATTGCACACGCCATCCATCGCCTATCGAATCGCGCTAATGGATCGTTCATCGATCTAAACTGCGCCGCCTTCCAGGAGACGCTGCTTGAGTCAGAGTTGTTTGGTTACGAGGCGGGCGCGTTCTCTGGCGCCAAAGCGCGCAAACTGGGTTTGATTGAATTGGCGGACGGCGGCACGCTCTTTTTGGATGAGGTAACTGAATTACCGGCCAGCCTGCAGGCGAAACTGCTGCGAGCGATCGAGACGCGCACTTTTTTCCGCGTGGGGGGCGTGCGCAAAGTGGAAGTAAATGTGCGTATAGTCGCGGCGACCAACCGCAATCTCGATTCGGTCCTGGGAAATGGAACGTTTCGCGCGGATCTGCTCTATCGCATCAACAGCTTTCAGATTCATCTGGCGCCTCTGCGCGAGCGACCCGAAGATGTCGAACCGCTGATGCATTACATTCTGAAACAACTGGGAGGCGCTAACCCTCCTGAGGTTTCCGCAGATGCACTGGCAAAAATGCGATCGTACGCGTGGCCGGGCAATGTCCGCCAACTACGCAACTGTCTGGAGCGCGCCATTCTGCTGTCTAATGAAGGACGCATAACCTCAAACGAGTTGCCGCCGGAAGTTGCTCGCAGTACCAATGGCGCCGCGCCTTTCGTGTCTGGTCTGTCACCCGCACCTGTTTCGTCCGGTGATGCCATGCCGATGGGCGCAGGCGACACCGGTGCTCAGTCGGGCACTGGATCGCTACGCGATGTCGAAAAACAACAAATTATCTCGGCACTTGAACAGACCGGATGGCATCGCGGGAAGGCCGCTGAAATGCTGGGCATCTCACCGTCAACTCTTTATCGGCGGCTGCGCGACTACAACCTCGAAGGCCGGCTGCGTTAGAAAGAATTGTTCAGAGTTCAAGCTTCAGCTTATGGTTTCCAAAACCTGACAGCCTGAAGGGCCGAACTCTAAACCTCGACCCGATTTCACGCGCGACGTACCTCACGAAGCTCCATCAGACTAAGAGCGCCTATTACTTCTTGAGCAGTTTCCGATCGATTTTTCCACGATCGTTCTTCGGTAAAGAATCAGCAAACTCGATCCAGCGAGGATATTTATAGATTGCGATTCTGGACTTCACGAATTGCTTGATGCCGTCCGCCAATGCTTCACATGCTTCGTAATTCTCACGGACCACAATAAAGGCCTTTGGTTTTACCAGCCCGTCCCCATCATCGTGACCGACAACCGCACATTCCAATACCGCTTCGTGTTGCAGTAGACAGTTTTCGATTTCTGCGGGCGCCACAAAGACACCGCTGACCTTCAACATGTCATCGGTGCGGCCGTGATACCAATAGTACCCGTCGTCGTCCACATGAAATTGATCCCCACTAGTGCACCAATCGCCGGCAAATGTCTCCTTCGACTTCTCATGCGCGTTCCAGTAACAAAGTGCAGCCGAATCGCCTTTTATCTTTAATGTGCCCATCGAGCCCGTGGCTACTTGATCCCCTTTCGCATCGACGATTTTGGCCTCGTAGCCTTCGACAATCCGACCCAGCGTTCCCGGCTTCACATCACCCGGTCGATTCGTTATGTAGATGTGAAACATTTCAGCCGAACCAATGCCGTCACAGATTTCCACGCCGAAGACTTCCCGCCAACGATGATAGAGCTCAACAGGTAGGGCCTCGCCCGCCGAATAGCAAAAGCGAATACTTGAAATGTCACGCGCGCGTGCGCCTTCGGCATTGAGCATCGAGTTGATCATTGTCGGAACGGTTGTGAGAATTGTGGGGCGATAACGCTCGATCACTTCAAACATCTTTTCCGGCGTTGAGCGCTCCGGAAAGAGCGCCGTGGCGCCGCCCACTGAAAAAGGAAACAACAGATTAGTGCCAGTGGCATAACCAAAGAAGAGCTTGGGAACGGAAACGGTCAAATCATTTTCGTTGACGCCCATCGTGCGCCTGGCAAAGACTTCGGTGTTGTAAGGCAAGTCGTGTTGCAGGTGCACCGCGCCTTTCGGATGGCCCGTTGAGCCAGACGTGAACAACCAGATTGCGATGTCGTCACGATGCGTATTCGCCGGGCGGCAAGTGTCTGGCTGGGAAAGAACAGAATCAGAGAACGATACAAACTTGACGCGGTTTTGTTCGGGAGTAATGGGATCAACTGCGTCTTCGTTTTGGACTACCAAAGCTGCTCGTAAATAGTTTGCATCCCTTGCAGCTTCGGCAAACGGCTCAATAAAAGACTCGTGAACAATCGCCGTGCGAGCACGGGTGTATTCGAGGTAGTAACGGTAATCAGCGGCTGGTAGCAGTGGATTTACCATCGTAATTACCGCGCCGACGCGGGCCGCGCCAAACCATGACCAGACAAACTCCGGGCAATCTGGCAGAACGATCAGCACGCGATCTTCTATTCCAATACCGGCTTCCCGCAGCGCATTCCCCACGCGGTCCGACATCCGGGCTACATCGCCATAGGTGTAAGTTTGATCTTTGAAGTACAGACAGACCTTGTTTTCCCTACCCGCCTCCAGATTGTGATAGAGGAAGTAGTCCGCCATGTTGAAGCGTTCGGGAAATTCGACGGTCATTTCTTTGTGCCCTCTCATTTAGCAGTGGGCTTCAACCCGTGCACCCCAATGCACCACTCAAGCCGAGACCGTTTTAAACGGTTTCCATTTCTAACACAACCACTTATCACGAGAGAGCGTAACCATTCACTCGCCAGTGTCCACACGCAGGCGCCAAAAAACCGGGCGTGCGCTCGAACACACACGCCCGGCAAAGGAGTTAAGGTTTAAGACTCGAGGCGCCCCGCAAACAGTATCACTCGCGGCGGAAACGTCACGATGAGATTGTAGTTACCCGCCGTGCTGATGTTCCGATACTGATTGGCGATCGCGAAGTTGGTCTGATTCAGCAGATTGAAAGCGCCTGCCCGCAGCTGCAGCCGCACGTTCTCCTTCAGTTGGATTCAACAGCCAATCCTGATCGAGTGTTGGATCGACGCGCTCACGCAGGCGGTACTGACTTCATACCGATGCTTGATTTGCACTCGCGTTAGTCCAGCCACCAAAAAAGCCCAGGGCGGCAACTCCCCGGGCTGGTGTGGATCAATCGAGCTTCGATTAAGAACGCGATCGAGTTGCTTTCAGAATAATCAAGCAGCGCTCTCCTGATCCTCAGTCTTTTCGAGATCCAGCTTACGACCATCGATGGGGATCTTGTACCGCTTGATCTTGGCATTTAGGGTAGTGAGGTTAACCCCCAAGAGCCGAGCCGCTCGAGTTTGGTTTCCCGCCGTGCGGCTGAGCGCGCTGCAGATCAAATCAACCTCGAATCTTTGCACTTCATCGGACAATCGGATTTTGCGGCTCAAGGTCACGGGTTCGGTAATTCTCAGCGACTCAACTTCTCGCAGCAGTGTGAGCGCGACTTCCCTGAGCGCACTGAGCCGATTATCCAAAACCACTTCATTGCGCAAGATCACCTCATTGGCCGGTAACATGCGCGGTCCCCAGGCTATTTGAGTACTCATCTCTTCTCCTCCTCGACAACGCTAATGCTTTCGTTCCGCGCAGGTCGTGGCCGGGAATCCACGATATATTTCCTGCATTAAAACTAATGCCCGGCGGGAATATCGCGACGGCAAGGTCGTTATTACACCGGCCAATATACGAAGGTTTGGAAGGTCGGAGATCAGCTTTGTGACGAATGGGACAAAACGGGGGACAGAGCGGCTGGGCTGTGGGTCAATCTGTTATCAGAGAGAATTGCCAACTGCTTCCTGCAGATTTGCTCGATAATTCCGGCTCAGAGTGAGTTGTTTGCCGCCCTCGAGGATGACGTGGTACTCCCCGTGAAACCACGGTTGGAGTTCTTTGATCTTGTCGATCCTGACAATCGCAGAGCGATGGATGCGCAGAAATTTCCTGGGATCCAATTGGGACTCGAGCCCACTGATAGTTTCGCGCAGCAGGTAAGACTTGCCGCCATTATGAACGCGTACGTAGTTGCCTTCCGCTTCGATACAATCAATGTCGCTGACATCAAGGAAAAAAACGCGGCCCGCGGTCTTCACTACCAGCCGTTCAATATACCGGGTGCGTGCTTTCAGCTCCTCGAGCAGAGCCATGATGTGTTGATCGCGTCGATCGAATTGCTGCTCGCGAATCTGAATTCTGGCCCGCTCCCAGGCGGTCATGAAACGCTCGCGATCGAAGGGCTTGAGCAAATAGTCCAGCGCATGCACTTCAAACGCCCGCACCGCATATTGATCATAGGCAGTTACGAAAATGACCCTTGGCAAAGGTTGATCCTTAAAAGATTCGAGTACGTCGAAGCCGCCGAACTCAGACATCTGCACATCCAGAAAAACCAGATCGGGGGCCAGCGTCTTGATCGCGCTAATGGCTTCACGCCCGTTCGAGCACTCAGCCACAATCTCGGCTTCAGGATCCTGTTCGAGCATCTCGCGGACCATTCCACGAGCCAAAGGCTCGTCATCAACGACTACAACCCGAATCCGGTTTGAGTCCGTCATCTTCGCTCCACAGTCAGGCGATGCAAAATAGTGCATAGCCTGACGATTCCCTGGACCCTTTGTCTTGAATGCTTGGAACTGATCTCGACGTCGATCAGTTTGCGTTAGACAACTTGCGCCTCTGACCACTCGGTACGAGTGGAGCTGACAAAAGGTTTCCAATACTCTGTGCCGATATGCGAAAAAATGGTTTTGCTTACAAAAGAATGACCGGGCCCGGGAACTTATGGACCTTCTAACGCCGGGATATCCGGTTTGTTCCTATTTCATTAGGAGGAAGAAGATTTACCAGGAGCAGAATGCCGCAGTGCAAGTCAGGGCGTGTCTTAATTCGGAATCCTCTGCGCCGCCTCGGCGTCTCCACGGTGAATGTATTAGCGGTTAGGCCAGTGCCATGTTACGAAGATGGAAGGTTCGCTTTGGCGAGCATCATTTCCGAAACCCTTGGAATCTCAATCGTCACAACGAATCCGCCCGTGGGCTCGTTCGCCAACTCGAATCGGTGATTGGATCCGTACAAACGTTCGAGGCGGGCCCGGGTATTTGCCAGGCCGACTCCTTGTTTCAAATTACCTGGGCCCGGAGCGAGCGGTAATCCCGGACCGTTGTCCTTGACCTCAATGCGAAGCATGCCGTTCCCGGCGCTGGCCACAATTTCAATCCGCCCCGCGTTCGAGTTACTGGCGATAGCATGGCGCATGGCGTTCTCTACGATCGGCTGAAGAATCAGATTGGGCACTCGCACATCCAAAACCGCAGGGTCAATCTCGACGTTGGTCGTCAGCCGATCTTGAAAACGAATCCGTTCAATTTCGAGATAACCGTTGAGGAACTCGATCTCCTGCTGAAGCGGCACTTCCTGAGCGCCCGAATTCTCGAGCGTCAAACGCAGAAAATCTCCCAGCCTCGTAATCATGGTGCGCGCGCCGTCAATATCCTTGTTCAAGAGCGCTGAAATCGAATGCAGCGTGTTGAAAAGAAAGTGGGGTTGCAGCTGCATCTTCAGCGCTTCCAACTGCGCCTGGGCCAGCTGCGTACGCAGCCGCGCCGCGTTAAGCTCTCCCTTACGGAAGCTCTTGTAGTAATTGAAGGCATGGCTGCTCAACACAATCACCCAGTACGTAAGCAACCAACGGTCGACGTTGTAAACCAGAAATTGTCCGATGTGCACTAATGTAAGGTTCGAAGGGCGGCCCGTACCGAACATATAAACTACATAATCGATGGTCATCAGCGTGCTGATCAGACCCAGGCCGATCGCAAAATGAAGCGGCACCCGGCGGCGCCAATTACTCCGTTCGATGCGGAACCGCCTGGCCAGCCACAGCACCAGGGGTGTTGCCAGCGCCCAAAGAAAACAACCCACACCTTCAACGAAAAGCGCCCGGCTGAAAGGCACCGGCTTTTCCTCGTGGTAATAGAGCATGTACACCTGAGTGGCAAAGAAAAATGCCATGACAGTCCAGACACTCCAGATTAGACCCAGACGAATTGGCCACTTCTGCAGCAATCGTTCTGCGCGAGACTGTTCTTCAGGGATATTGGTTGAATCGTTCATGATTACCATGCGGATTCCGGTAGTGCCCTAATTTCCGTCGTCATGGAGTCAGTACCGACAGCGGTAGCGACCGGGTCCAATTTATTAGCAAAATCAGGATCGCGAATTATTGTTAGCCGGTCGCTACCGCTCTCGGTACCGACCTCATCACCAAATTACGGCACTACCCGAATTCCAATTCAGCGAATGAGTAACGTTCCTTGTGACGCGAAGGTTTCAACACAGGTCTGTAACCAACGGGTGTTTTGGGGATTGCCACTGGTTAATCTGCGTCAAAAATGAGGCCTCAGTACTCTGATTGCAAGAAGTCGGGGATGAAGAGGCCTGGCAAGGTGATAGACCGTCCTTTATTCCCTGGACGATCAGATCACTTACGGGACATGCATCTTGCGGTGATCCACCAGCGAGTCGCCCGTGCCATTCTCTTTCCAGACTGATTCACTAGCTCCCCGAACTCTTTCCAGACTGATTCACTAGCTCCCCGAACGATTAAGTCCGTTGGCCTCAGAAGGCCTCGCAGATTGCGCGCCAAGAAGTTCTTCTTCAAAGCTGAGGTTGTGCAGCGCTTTGATTTGCTCTCCACAAACATTGAGCACACGCTGCGTGTTCGCCTCACTCTCGCCGGCACTATCTCCGTCGTTGGGCAACAACCATTGCCCGTCACGCCTCCGAATCATATGGCCTAACTCGTGCAAGACCGTCGTGACTCGCGCCTCTCGTGTGTTGGGTTCGAAGGGACCGATTTGAGGAATGCGGCCGGGATCGAAAGGGACATTCCCCCGATAGAAGGGCCCTTCAAGATTCACCTCGGCCTTCTTGAACAAGCGAAAGGTGAAGCCGGTTAACGCGCTCACTACGATAGTTGTCTCGCCCGTCATCTTGATGCCGATCCGGCGATCCAAACGCTTCGGTCGTATCTGCTGCGTTAACTCGTTTAGCGCAGCGATCGCGGATGAGCCACCATAGAATGCACTGCATGGACTCTCATATTTCAGGATGCTGAACGAATCCAAATATGCCTGTTCAAGTTCCGTCGGCTTTGCTGGATTCGCCGGCGGTAATAGCTCAATCGAATTAGGACTCGCATGGTCTTCATTTCTCGCGAAACCCAGAACCTTCTGCCGCACAAAGGTGACTGAAGCCAGCAAACTTAAGGTACATGCGATACTGAACCAATATCCTGTTTTCATGCCCGCACCTCACTCGAGATTTCTCAACGTGCCGAACAGGCTGGGTGGAGTGTCGCAAGGGTACGGAGTTATTCAACTCTTGGTTAAGAGTTTGTGACGGGCAGGCGGCATCAAGTGACAGAGCGGCCCGAGGAATAACATCGAACGATCGATATTCAATTTGCCGTGTCGTGATCCACGAAATGGGCCGATCCAAGTGCGGGCAAAGCTGCAAAAAACGAGATGAGAAATTCATTATGCTGGACGAGTTTGAACGATCGTTGTGTACGAAGATCATGAAGCCCGCGTCGCGGGCGGCATATCAGTAGCCCACAGCGCGAGCTGTGGGTTTGCACGCGCCAGAATTCCAGCCCGCGAATGCGGGCGAGGTAGAGTCCGCCTACGCGTTCCAGCCATGACCCGTATTACGTCACCCCACTGGGCTCGGTTTGGGATTATAGATTTTTCCCACAGCGCAAGCTGTGGATACACACTCCGCTCGAAAACAAGTTCGCGAAGCGATCGTCGTAATTCGCAAAACGGCGAATCGTCGAATAGATTCTATGTCGCCCCTCCGGGACTCTGATTTCAATGGTCGCGACCTTACCCACACCTTGCGCTGTGGGCTACTGATATTTCGTCGGCTGCGCCGACTAGAATCCTTTTTTGATTTATAGTTTGTTGTTGGACAGAACGCCCTACTTCCTTTAGGGTTGCGGCCGCTTCATGGCATCGAAAGGGCGTTAGGAAATTGGAGATGTGCAATACTGCGTCTGGCGCTCTTATGAATCAGTTTGGACCTAGATGTAGTTCGGCGTCACCTTATGGCTCCTGTAAACAACGATTTTGATTCTCCTGGTTGTTTTGTTCTGTCCCGGCGCTCGGTACAGAACCGGGAGCGATAGCGACCGGGTCAAATACTCAACCTGACTGATGATGGATAGTATTCAAGCGACCATCACTCAAGATGCGCCAAATTTGCTCGTCCCACCTGGTTGGATGGCGAGACCCGGTCGCTACCGCTCCCGGTTCTGTACCGAGGTGATGATTAATTTCATCCTGGCGCAACCCAAACGATTCGGTGCCGGCGAGCCGCGATTGCACGCCACCAAACGAACTTCGTTAAATACCGCAGGCTGGAGGTACAAACGTGACGCAAGATAATAAGCCCTACCGGGCAATCAAAGCTCTATTAGGAACGCTGCTGGCCGTCATAGCCTTCACCGGCTGTGCGGCCGCGCAGAATGATCCTGCCTGGACCGAACCCTTTCCGCCGTTTCACATCGCCGGAAATCTCTACTATGTCGGTAGCAAGGGCCTGGCGAACTATTTGATTACCACTCCACAGGGGCACATCCTCATCAACAGCGACCTCGAAGCCAACGTTCCGCTGATTCGCGCCAGTGTCGAGAAACTGGGATTCAAGTTCACTGACATTAAGATTCTCCTGATCAGCCATGCGCACTGGGATCACGATGCCGGCAGCGCCATGATCAAACAGCTCACTGGGGCCAGGTACATGGTGATGGACGCCGATGTGCCCGTGGTTGAATCCGGCGGCAAGAGTGATTTTCAATACGGCGGCATGCCGGCCAATCTGTATCCGCCCACAAAAGTTGATCGCGTCCTGCACGATGGCGATGAGGTGAAGCTCGGGGACGCAGTGCTCGTCGCGCATCTGACACCCGGGCACACGAAGGGCTGCACAACCTGGACGATGAAAGTGCGCGAAGACGGGCAGACCCGCAACGTGGTGATTGTTGGCAGCCCTAACGTGAATCCCGGATACCGACTCGTCGGCAATACCCTCTATCCCCAGATCGTCGAAGACTATGAACGCAGTTTCCGAGTGTTGAATTCATTGCCTTGTGACTACTTTCTCGGCGCGCACGGCAATTACTTCGACATGGAAACCAAGTATGCCCGTTTCAAGGAAGGCATCAAGACAGCTTTCATCGATCCCGACGGCTACAAGAAGTATGTGGCTGACAGGGAGCAGGCTTTTCGAACTGAGTTGGCGAGGCAAAGAGCACTTCCGGTTCCGTAGCGTATAAATTGCTTCTCAAACGACTCTATCCGGCGACCCGGCTTGCCCAAGAAATCGGTGATCCTTGTTTGCAAGTTGTGCTTCGTCGCAGAGTCGACGGCTGAATTTAGCCTGATCCTCAGAGCCTGTCGAAAAAAGCGGATGTCTCTGTGCAAACTCTGTGCTCCTCTGTGTCTCTGTGGTGAAATGACTTAGCAAAACCTTCACCACAGAGGCACAGAGGTCACACAGAGAACCACAGAGTTCTTTTCTCCGACAGGCTCTTCGAAGCGGATCAAAAAGGCACGTAGAGTTCCGTCGCGTCAGCGACGATTGAGAGAATGTTTCATCCGTCGCTGACGCGACGACATTGGCGCCGACACTGATCCTGCCTTGAAAGGCCGGGCCATATTCAAACGACTACGCGTCGAACCGTAAGAGCCAGAAACCATGAACAAGCGTCCACTCTCAGTCACCGTCATTGGTTGCATATTCATAGCCGCCGGCGTCATTGGATTTGCATACCATATCACCGAGTTCAAGTCGCTGCGTCCGTTTCCAAACGAAATTGTCTGGGCCGCCAGCGTGCGGCTGCTCGCTGTTCTGGGCGGAGTATTTGTGCTCCTTGGTCGCAACTGGGCACGCTGGCTGCTCCTTGCCTGGATCGCCTTCCACGTTGTCCTTAGCGCCTTTCACTCGTGGTCTGAGTTGATTGTGCACGGCGTACTGTTCGTGGTGGTTGCATATATTCTCTTTCGCCCGCGGTCGTCGGCTTATTTTCGGGGCGACAGCGACCGGATGCGGCCACTCAACCCATGAGGGACACTCCGAAGCAAACGACGTGTGGCAGAAGTCACCCCCACACTATTGGGGTTCAGTATGAAATTCGATGAATTCTGACTAGAACGAAAGTGAATCAATATTCACAAGCGCTGATTCGAAACACTAAGTTGGATGGCTTCAGCTACCGCTGAGGTTCGGTATCGAGACGAGTATCAGTTTTTCGCAAACGGACACCCTGCTACTTCGTGTGTGCTGCTCAGGTAGGTGCGCGCGCCCCACAGCTCGGGAAAGAATTTTTTGTCCAGCGTCTTTTGCAGGTACCCGACACCTTCTGAACCGCCGGTGCCGGGTTTCGCGCCAACCATCCGCTCGACCATTTTGATGTGGTGCGAACGCCAGAGAGAGAAGTATTCGTCGTGCTCGAGCAACCCTTCGGCAAGTTGGAATTCTCTATAGAACTCCTCTTCGTGCGTGAGCACTTCGACCAGCGCGCGTTGTCGCTTGCCATAATTGCTGCGTCGCTCCTTTTCCTCACGCGGTGAATCGCTGGCTGGGGTGTCGAACCCGTGACGGCGCAGCAGCGCAAAGAACGCCTCCGACAACGAAGGCGCATTCATGCGCGCCTGCAAACGGCGGAAGGCAAAATCGTCGCCCGCGAATGCGCGCAGGATCTTTTCATCTTTCAAACCGGATGAGAATTCGATTTCGCGAAACTGCATCGACTGAAAGCCGCTGGCCGGGTTCAATTCATCGCGAAAGCTGAGGAAGCGAACCGGCTTCATGGTTTCGAGAATGTGAATCTGGGCAATCAGGAGTTTTTCAATTTCCACAATGCGGCGCAACGACTGTGCGGCTTCGGTGGCGCGGTCTTCCTTCATCAACCCGATCGAGGCGTCGATCTCGTGCAGGATTTGCTTGAACCAGAGCTCATAAGCCTGGTGCACGGTGATAAAAAGCAATTCATCGTGATGGGCCGGGGTCGACAGGCACGACTGCAAGTCGATTAGTTCCGGCACCCGCAGGTATTTGTTGTAGGAGAGTGGGGCGTCTTTACCTTGGTTATTTGGCATGTAGGTGGAGCGCGTGCATCCTGCCCGCACAGCGTGCGCAGCACGCTCATTCTCTCAAGCTAAAATCTAACGAATCACGTTCGCCCTTCGCGCTCAGGCAAGATGCCCGCGCTTCAGTAAGTCAATTCTCAAAAGGCCGCGCCGACCCTTTCACTCGTGGCAAACGTTTTCTGGTCGCGGATCTTTTTCAGCTCGGCGATTATCAACTCAAGCTCTTCATCCTTCGTATAAAAGTGCGGCGAAATGCGCACACCCGCGCCGGGCCGATAATCGACGATGAATTCGCGGCGAATTAGCTCTTTCGTGAGCGCGGCGGCGTTGTCGTCCCAAACTGTAATCGTGCCGCCACGCTGCGCCGGATTCTTTGGGCTGGTCACCCGAAAACCTGCTTCCCTGGCCAACGAGATTAGATGCTCAGTCTGCCGCACACTCTTTTCCCGAATCCTTTCCACGCCGACCTGGTTGATGATGTCATAGCCGGACTGCGCCGCGTACAGGGCCGGGATCGCCGGCGAGCCATGCAAGAACCGCGTGATGTTAGGAGCGTAACGCAGCTCACTCTCAAATGCGAAGGGATGTTCGTGGGCCATCCACCCGGTCGTCTTTGGTTCCAATCGATCAATCAAGTCCGGCCGCACGTAAAGATATCCCGCGCCCGGCCCACCACACAGCCACTTCACCGAACCGCCGGTGGCAAAATCAACTTGTAAATCTTTCACGCTGAATGGAACAGTCCCCGCCGATTGATACGTATCCAGCACTACCATGGCGCCGACTTCGTGGGCGCGCTCTGTGATTGCTTTCGCGTCTTGCAGAAACGCACTCTTAAACAATACATGAGAGATGGGAACCAGCAGTGTTTCTTCATCGATGGCGGAGAGTATTCTTTCCAACGGTACGGTGATGCCGTCGTCAGACTTTACAGTTTCGATGCGGAGACCATGTTCACGCGCGTGCGCTTCGTAGACGTACATTACCGAAGGAAAATTGAGCTCGGAATAAACAATCTTGCGGCGCTTCGAATTTTCCGGCAGCGGCAGCAGGCAGGAGAGAATCAGCGACTGACAAATAGAGACGTTCTGATGCATCACCACGGTTTCCGGATCAGCGCCGACGATACGCGCAACGTCATTCCCCACCGTCACCGGCATGTTCCACCAGCCCTCGGCCCAGGCGCGCACGCCGCGCGTTGCCCAAATCTCAGCGTACTCATGCAGTCGTTCGTAGGTGGCGCGCGGCATCGCACCCAGACTGTGCGAGATCAGGTAGACAGTCTTCTCTAAGATGGGAAACTCCGGGCGCCATTTGAGAAGGTCATCAGTCAAGGAAGATTCTCCGAATTGGTTCGGTTAATTTACCACAGACAAACGGTGGGGTCTTAACTAGTCGTACCGCGGCTTTGCCGCTTGATGTGCGGAAGGGTAGCCCTTCCGGCAATCGCTCGCTCCTTTTTTTGGGCTATGCCCCTCGATCAGATTCGAGGCAGAGCCTCTCACGCGTTCTAAGTGATTCAACGGAAAGGCAAGGCCTTTCCGCACCTCAGGGGGCAAAGCCGCTACGCTTCAGATCGAACTTGCATGATAAAGTGAATTGAAATGTGGAAGTTCGCGAATCCCATTAAGCACCAGATACCCGAGGCCCGCTGGCCCTCTGCGGAAGAAGCCGCGAACTCGCTGCTGTTTCAACCGATAAGAATTGGGTCGCTTGAGTTATCCAGCCGAACCTGGGTTCCCGCGATGGTCCCCTGGCGGGCCACCGAAGATGGCTTTGTCACCGAGGACAACCTGGATTGGTATCGACGCTTCGCCGCAGGCCAACCGGCTGCCATGGTCGTCGAAGCCACCGGCATTCGCGATATTCCCAGCGGACCGCTTTTACGAATCAGTCACGATCGATTCCTGCCGGGACTGCGGCAACTGGTCGATGCCGTGCGCACAGCGAGCGAAGGCCACACCAAACTCTTCATTCAGATTATCGATTTTCTGGCGGTCAAGCGCCGACCCGATCCAACGAAATATTTTCAGCGCTTTCTCAATATCACCGAACATCATCGCGAGGCGATTGCCAAAGCGACTGACGATTCAAGCTGGCTCGCCGCCGACGAAAATGCCGTTCGGGCATTTCTCAACGACGCGCCGGACGATGTTATCGAACGCGTACTCAACGAGGCCGAGCTCGAATCCCTGCGTTTCGGTTATCGTGAACGCGTTACCGATACACATCTGCCGCACATTCGCGAACTGCCGCAGGTTCTGCCGTCGATTTTTGACGACGCGGCGCGCCGCGCGCGCACCGCCGGATTCGATGGCGTCGAGTTGCATTACGCGCATGCGTACACGATGGCCGGGTTTTTGAGCGCCTTGAATGATCGCGCCGATGAGTATGGAGGGCCCCGAGAGAATCGCGCGCGCTTGCCGCTCGAAGTATATCGCTCAGTCCGTAAAGCCGTAGGTGACGAATATGTAGTCGGGACGCGCTTCCTCGGCGATGAAGTGATCGCCGGCGGCAACCGGATCGATGATGCCGTTTATTTCGGCGTCGAGTTCGCGAGAGCTGGAATGGACTATCTTTCGATCTCGAAGGGTGGAAAGTTCGAGGATGCCGAGCAGCCAAAAATTGGACACGCCGTCTATCCTTACACCGGGCAGAGCGGTTACGAATGCATGCCGACGACCCTATCTGATGAACGCGGACCATTCGGACGCTCAGTGCCGCTGGTCGCGAGAATCAAACACGCAGTGAACGCCGCCGGATTAGCCACGCCAATTGTCGCCACTGGAGGCATCACGACCTTTGATCAAGCCGAATCAATACTTCAGAGAGGTGAGGCGGACATTGCCGGTCTCGCGCGTCAGGCTTTGGCCGATCCTGATTGGTTCATCAAAGTTAAGCGCGGTCGCGGTGATGAAATACGCCGCTGCACCTACACAAACTATTGTGAAGCTCTGGATCAGGCGCATCGACAGGTGACGTGCAAACTTTGGGATCGGAAGGAACTGGATGAAGTGGGCGTAGCTTTGGCCGAAGATGGGCGTCGACGATTGCTGGCGCCTGATTGGAAAGCATGATCTGTTAATCCACAGATTATGCAGAGAAAGAAGTTATCCCGACCCATTAAGAGAAAGGCCTTCATCTCTTCCAGTCTGATGGGCTTTCTAATCTGTGAAATCTGCGTAATCTGTGGATCTTGCTTCGTACTTCGCTACAAACTCAAGATCGCGCCGCCGCAAACTTTCCCGATCCACCTTGCCGCTCCGCGTCATCAACACGTAAGCAAGTTCAATCGGGGACAGATGCATGTAATCTCTCGCCTTCTCAAACCAGACCATGCTTTCGTAAGCCGCTGCTTGATACGTCTCGATGATCGGTTTGCGCGTTGCTTCGAATCGTTGCAGAGCCTGAGCCACATCAGACGTTTCATCGAACGACTCTTTCAGCGCAATTGCATCTTCCATCGCCAGCTTTGTACCCGAGCCGATGGAGAAATGCGCCGTGTGCAGCGCGTCCCCGAGCAGCACAACATTCTCAAAACTCCAGTTACCATTCTTTACCAGCAGAAAATTGATCCATTTTGAGTTGTTTGAAAGGAGCGGTTGACGATCTAAATCCGTCGCGAATACTTCGGCGAGATAGGTGCGCGTTTCTGCTTCAGACATGTTCGCGAACCCGGCATTCGTCCACGTGCGTTTATCGCATTCCACGATGAACGTACTGGTTGTCTGATCAAACTTATACGAGTGCGCGGCGAAGACGCCGACCGCAGTTTCGCGAAACGTCAGGGTCAATCCCTGAAATAGACGGTTCGTGCCATACCAGATGTACTTGTTCGGTCGCACGCTGAGGTCGGGCCGGAGTGCATCCGAGAAAGCTTGCCTGACGAAGCTGTTTACCCCGTCCGCGGCAACGACCAGATCGCTGCCGGCTTTCAGAGCGTAAAAGTCCTTGACGTCCGTGCGAAACCTGATCTCAACGTCCAGCTGTTCGCAACGCCGCTGGAGGATTTTAAGCAGGCGGAGACGTGCGATCCCGGTAAAGCTATTGCCGTGAATTGAGATCTTCTCGCCGCGATGAACGACGTCGACATTGTCCCAGGCCGCAAAGTTCCGAGTAATTTCGGCATGCGAGGGTTCGTCAGCCGCGCGCAGATTAGCGAGTGTCTTTCCGGAAAACACGACGCCCCAACCGAAGGTGTCGTCAGGGCCGTTGCGTTCATAGATGGTGATGTCATGCGCGGAGTCGGCGCTCTTCATGAGGATGGCGAAGTACATGCCGGCCGGGCCACCGCCAATGATATTAATTTTCATACCGCTTCGTCGCGCGCCCGGTTTAGTAGTTCGGTAAGGTCCAATTGTGCGGCCCAGTCTTCCAGATAGACTAGATCCAAGCGCTCGCCTTGAAGGCGTATTATTCCAAGTACATCGGCCCACTGCCGATCCGACACCTGATTGCCTTTTCGGTACCAAATAAGCTTAGCAAGCAGAGTGTCTTCCGCGGTCGCCAGATAGACGATAGCGTCAGAATCAGGAAAGACTTTCTCGGGAAGATGTCGACTCAACTGTTGCTGGCTTAGGAGATCTGAATCACTCGGCACAAAGACATCGACCTTGAACATCGAATCGAGATGAATCGCGTTGAAATGAGTCCGGTTGATGACCGCTGATCGAATCGACAGGCGATCAATATAGTAACGACCGGTTAGTCTCTCGAAAATCGAATCAACCTGGTTCACGCCGATTTTGGCAAGGATGTCGACATCTCTGGTCGCCCGCTGAAACCCGCGCGCCGAGCTGGCAAACGAACCCACGACTACGTACTGAATTCCCAGTTCATCGAGGACGCGAGTGAAATCTAGCAGGACTGCGAGCGGGCCTGGCATTTTGAGTATCAGTAACCTTCGATTTCAGGGTCCCATCCGTATGCAGCCATCACTTCTTCCCGCTTTAAAAGTCGCGCGGCAAGGCGTTTCTTCAACTCCTTCTCGTTGGCGGCCGGATAACATCGCCGCAAGTCCGCGCTAGCGAGGGCCCGAAGGGACTCGTTAAGATCTTCAATCATTTTGAGTCTCTTCCATATGGGCGCTGTTCGTAATAATCTTACCAGCACCTCTTCAGCATCAGTGACCGTATCGGTTAAGACGATTTTCATCTTGTCTTTGTCCTAGAGTATCAAACTCTCGGAAGATTTCATTAGCCTAACTCATCCAATGCCGCGACCAGTCTTTCAACTCCGACTTTGAACAGCCCCGGCTCGGCACACATGCCAATCCGAAAGTGTTGCGGCGATTCAAAGAAGCGTCCGGGCACGATTGCCGTATCGTATTTCTGATGTAGAGAGTCGTAGAGATCCCCGACGCGCCCTTTCAGCAGCTGAGGAAACGTGGTGGTGCCGGTCCCACTGCGCACAACGTGCAGCTCTTCCCGTGTATCGAGGAAGTCATTCAAGACCGCGCGATTGGTTTCCAGGACTTTCCTGGCGCGTGCGATGAACTTTGGCAGTTTGGTGAGCGCCAGGACGCTGAGCCGTTCTGAAGGCTGCGGCCCTACTGCTCCAAACACATCGTGCAGCAGCCGCATCCGCTGCGCCAGATCAGGCTCAGCCAGAATCCACCCACAGCGCAGACCACTTAGTCCGTAGCCTTTCGTCAGACTGGTCGTGGCAATAAATTCAGGGCCAAGGTGAACCGACGATCGTGGCGCAGCTTCAAACATCGCTTCCAAATAAACTTCGTCGACCAGTACACGCGCCCCGACGCTCGTGGCCAGTTCACCAATTTGTCTCAGCGTGTCTTCCGAAACCAGCGTGCTGCTCGGATTGTGCAGGTTCGTCAGAACGATCAAACGAGTTCGCGGCGAGACCTGTTTCGCGAGTTCCTCAACCTCGATCCGATAGCCGTTCTCAAAGGATCGCGGGAAGCGCTTGATCTGCGCTCCTAAATATTCAGCGAGTGCAAGAATTGGTTCGTATGTCGGCTCCTCGATCAGTACCTCGTCGCCGTGCTCAATTGCCGCGGCCATAGCCAGGTGGTTCGCCATCGAAGTGCCGCCGGAAATCGTGACCACAGAATCGGGCGAGACCTGGCTGTGCGCGGCCAGTGCTTCGACCAGCGGCCCGTAGCCATAAGAATTATCGCCATTGAGATCGAGATCTTCGATCGTCGCCTCTAACTCGGCGAAGGGAAGATTAAGGATGCCACTTAGAGCGAGATCGTATTTGACCTTCGGGCGCGTCTTGGCCCAATTCATATAGATGGATTGCGTGTTCATGTTTTTAACTGTAGCGCGCTCGCTGCTGCTCGAGCCGCTCACCACGAACTAAGAGCAAAGGGCGCAAAAGTCTCTCGCAAAGAACGCAAAGAGTTGGTGATCGGTCAACCCTTGGCGTGCCTTTGCGAAAACTTTTGCGTTCCTTTGCGTTAAGATCAATCGCTAACTCCACGCCCTCGTCAGGTCTGATCAAGTCGCTCTCGCCTCGTCCGCAACCACGCCCAAACAAAGTACGCCGGCAGCCCCGCCAGCATGATCCCGAGACTAATCGCAGTGTTCAGCGGCTCCTTATAAACGACGCTAAAGGTAATCACGCAGCAGGCCGCGATAAAGAAGAGGGTCGTAAACGGATGACCGGGAATGTGGAAAAAGTCGCCTTGGGGGTTCCGCCTGCGAAAGACAAACACACAGACCGCCGTCAGCGCAAAGAACACCACATCCACCGATACCACGTAGTTCAGAATCTGTTCGAAGCGGCTGGCTACCAACACGATCACAATTGCCAGCAAGCCCTGCAGCGCTATCGCTATCGCCGGTACTCGAGCGCGATTAAGCCAGGCGAGCTGCTTGAAAAACAGACCGTCATCCGCCATAGCGAAATAAACTCGTGGCGCGGTCAGCATGCTCTGACTTAAGAATCCGATCGTCGAAATCGCGATGCCCGCGGCCAGGAAGCGCCGACCTCTTTCACCGAGCGCCAGACGCATGACGGCCGATGCCGGAGTTTTTGTTTGCGCCAGCCCTTGCGCGCCCAGAGCATGCACGCAGACATAGTTAACCGACAGATAAACCACGATCACGCCCAAGACGCCAAACAGCAATCCCCGCGGAAGATTGCGGCGCGGCTCGCGTACCTCGCCGGCGACAAAACAGGCTGTCTGCCAACCGCCATAGGCAAATTGCGCTGGAATCAAAGCGGCGCCGAACGCAATCAACGATTGCCAGATCGTCACCACCGTTCCAGTTGCGTTTGTCACCGCTGCCGCTTGAGATGGCCCGCCCAATATCAATCCGAAGGCGACCAGCGCGCCAATCGCAATCAGCTTGAGGACCATGAAAACGTTCTGAGTTACGCTGCCGGCCCGCACACCGATGCAGTTTATCAGCGTTAGCAGAGCCAGAGCGGCAGAGCCCAGGAGCGCTGCGCGCAAATCCGTCACTCGCACGCCGACCAGTTCAAAAACATAATTCGCAAAGATGAGTGCGACCGCTGCCATTCCGCCGGTCTGAATTACGAACAGCAAGCTCCAACCGTAACCGAAAGCGAGCATAGGATGGAGCGCGTCGCGCAGATAAACGTACTGACCTCCGGACTCTGAGCTCTGCGATGACAGTTCGGCATAAATGAACGCACCTGCCAGCGCAATCAACCCGCCAACCGCCCACGCTCCCAGAATCAACAGCGGCGAATGCACCTGCAGCGCCACCACGTGGGGAGTAGTGAAGATACCCGCGCCGATGATCCCGCCCATCACAATCATTGTCGCATCGAAGAGGCCGAGACGACGCGCGAGTATTTGGTCATGGCCGTTTGTTCCTTTAGCTTGACTCATCGCGCACTATCATTCGCTCCACTCAGTACTCTTTGTCTTAGTGTGATTTCGTGGATCGACTCCTCGTCAGATGAAAAACAGATCCACGAAATGACACGAATCACGTAAGCGGCGGTTTACTCTTTCAAGAGCTGATTCGCGATCACCAGTTTCTGAATTTCGGAAGTGCCTTCATAGATGCGCAGCGCGCGCACATCGCGATAGAGGCGTTCGACGACCGTGCCGCGTACCAGACCCGTGCCGCCGTGAATCTGCACGGCTTGATCGATGATGCGGCCGGCGGCCTCTGTGGCGAACAGTTTGGCCTGGCTCGCCTCGCGGGTTGAGCCCGTGGCGCCTGCATCTTTCAAATAAGCGGCGCGATAGACCAACAGGCGAGCAGCGTCCAGTTCGGTCGCCATGTCCGCCAGCTTCTCCTGAATCAACTGATGGCCTGAGAGTGGACGGCCAAATTGCTCGCGCGACTTTGCGTGCAAAATACTTTCGTCAAGCGCGCGCCGCGCCATGCCGCAGGCGGCGGCGCCCACACTGGCGCGAAACATATCCAAAGTTTGCAGCGACAGTCGCAGACCGTCGCCCGGCGCGCCGATCATGTCTTCTTCCGGCACCTTGCAACCTTTGAATTCAAGCTCGCCGATCGGATGCGGCGCCATCATTTCGGTTCGTTCTGTCACGCTGAATCCGGGCATTCGCGCCGAAATAACAAACGCGGAAATTTCCGCGCGTCCATCGTCGCGCGTGCCGGTGCGGGCAAACACCGTGTAGAAATCCGCCACTCCGGCATTTGAGATGAAGCGCTTACGGCCGTCGATGACGTACGAGTCATCCTCGCGTCGTGCCGTTGTTTTGAGCGCGGCGACGTCGGACCCGGCATCCGGTTCAGTCAAAGCAAAAGCGCCGATGGCTTTGCCATTTGCGGCGCGCGCCAGCCAGAAGTCGCGCACGTGTTCTTTGGCCGCCTGGCTGATCGCGTAGGTGCCCAACCCCTGCATCACGAAAGCGAGATCCGCGAGCGAAGACGAGTACGACAGCGTCTCGCGAATGATGCAGAAACTGCGCAGATCAAATTTCTGGCCAGGAGTCGCGACAGCATAGCGCAACAGATCTGCTTCGAACAGCAGCATTACGTAACTGCGGACGGCTTCGTCGGCGTCCTGCTCGTCGTCGCCGGCGCGCACTTCGACTTCCCGCTCCGCTAAATCGGCGACTTCCGCCGACAGCTTTCGATGATCGGAAGTAAAGAATGGGGTTGTTTCGATGAAGCGGTCCATTTTGGAGTTACATTGTTTGCGGAGCGCGGACATCCTGTCCGCCAGCGCCGCCAGGCGCTCATGATTCTTGAGTTGAGCCAAACTGTTCGCGCTTCGCGCTCAGTGCGGGCAGGATGCCCGCGCTCCACACTACTTGAATTTCGCTTCCCGCTTCGCTAAAAACGCGTCGTGCGCTTCGTGAAAATCCGGATGCTGCATACACAGCGCCTGGGTCACGGCTTCAGCTTCCAGACCCGACTCGAATCCCATATGCATCTCGCGGTTCAGCATTTCTTTTGTCTTAGCTAACCCCAGCGCCGGACCGCGCGCTAATTTTTCAGCCAACTCGCGCGTTGCTTTTTCCAGTTGATCACGCAAGACGACTTGATTGTAGAGACCAATGCGCTCGGCTTCTTCAGCTGAGATGAAATCGCCGGTCATTAATAATTCAGTCGCTTTCGATAGGCCCACGATACGCGGCAAAAGATATGTAGCGCCCATGTCGGTTCCCGCCAGTCCCACTTTCACAAAGATAAAGGCAATCTTCGCTTCCTCGGCGGCAATGCGTATATCAGCAGCGAGCGCGATGCATGATCCAGCGCCGGCAGTAGTCCCATTCAAGCTGGCAATTATTGGTTTCGGAAGCAAACGCATCTTACTAATTAATTCGCAGGTCAAACGCGTGAAGTCCAACAAGCCCGCGGCATCGCGGCCCTGTAACTCGCCGATGATGTCGCGGACGTCGCCGCCGGAACAAAAGGCGCGGCCGGCGCCGGTGATCACCACGACGCGCACGTCCTTTTCATCGCGCAGCGCCGCGAACATATCGGTTAGCTCGCGGTAGACTTCGAACGTAATTGCGTTAAGACGGTCGGGACGATTAAGCGTGATAGTCGCAATGCCGTCGCGCTCTTCATAGAGAAAGGATTTGGGTTCTAACATCGTCGCTTTATCAGTCCATTACACTTTGCTATTCAATAGGTCTTTGAAAACGCTTTCTTGCTCTGTGCTCGCAAAGGCTCTCTTCGGAATCACAGTTAAGATCGACGCACCATCCGACAATAAATAGAACTTGTCGGTCTCCCAAGCTTCTTTGTACAGCTCCCATGAAATCTTGGATTCAATGAGCAGGGTATTGAATTCGATTCCGTCATCAACGAAGCGCAAACAATACTCATGCTTAAACCGCGGGTCAGCACGAAATCGCCGCGCGGGAAGAATTGTAAATGAATTGAGTAACAAAAAGCTTAGCACCAAACCGGTCCCGAGAAACGAAATCATCAAAGTCGGATCGGCGCCCATAACCAACAAAAATGCTCCGATGAGCACAAGACTCGAAGTAAGTATGAGGTAGAAAATCGTACCTTTCCGTGAGAGCATGTACCTTCTTTGAGCCGATAGGTATTCTTTCTCGGTATGTTTGAATCTAATCTCGATGGCTGACATACTGCCGGGCCTCGTCAATCATCTCAACACGGCCACGCCTTCAATTTCGATCATAGCCGCATCTTCCAGCAGACTCTTGACCTCAACCAGCACCATTGCCGGGAAGTGTTTGCCCATGCGCGCGCGATAGCGGTCACCAATCTCTTTCATCCGTTCGCGATACTCGTTCTTCTCGGTTACATAGATCACGAGGCGCGCGACTTGTTCCGGCTGGCCACCTGCTTCCGTTACGACCGTGATGACATTGGCCAGTGCCCGATCGAATTGTTCGACCAGATCAGCGCTGACGATCTGCTGTTGCTGGTCCCAGGCGATTTGTCCCGCGATGAACAAAAGTCGGCCACCCTCTGCCAGGACACCGTTTGCGTAACCATGCGGTGCGCCCAGTGATTCCGGATTAATAAGCTTCAAACTCATTTGGTTTTCTATATGAGCAGAGATTACACAGAGGCCTGAACGATCTCCAATTGGTTCCCACCCGGGTCGCGCACATAGAAACGCGGCCTTCCCGGCATCGGGCGCGGGTCGGGGACTATCCCAACTCCGGCGTCACGGAATCTTTTCTCCGCCGCGCCCAGATCAGAAACTGCAAAGCATATATGGCGCGAACTCAACGGACCTGCCTCTTCGTTATCGACAGACAAGTGCAATTGCGTAGCGCCGATCTGATACCACGCGCCGCTTTGCCGCGCGGCGGCCGGCTTTGGCACTTGCTCAAGACCCAACACGCTACCGTAGAAATTCTTCGTCGCCGCTTCGAGCTCCGCAGGAACAGTGACATTCACATGATGAAGTTGGATAACCATAACCGAATTACACGTCCCCACAGCTTGCGCTGTGGGCTACTAAAATATCGCCGGCTGCGCCGGCTGGTTGAAATTCAAGTCTTGCCCGGTGCTAAGTGCACTAGCGACATCTTCGCGCTTAACGGATCGCTGCTCTCCCGAGCGCAGGTCTTTGATCGCGACTCGCTTTCCTTTTAATCCAAAGCTCAATCAGCCAGCGAAGCTGGCGAAATATCAGTAGCCCACAGCGCCAGCTGTGGGGTTCGACGCCATTCAAGTCATCAAGCCCCGGCAGGGGCGACATGACAACGAGTCGACGAATTATGTCGCCCGCTAAAACGGGCTCGTTTGATTATCTTCCAACACGTACCCACAGCTGGCGCTGTGGGCTACTAAAATATCGCCGGCTGCGCCGGCTGGTTGAATCAACCCTGGGTATCTCGAATTGCCGTCGCGACTTCACTGCGCTTCACTGATCTTTGCTCTCCCGACCGCAGGTCTTTGATTGCCACTTCACCACGAGTGCGTTCGTCATCACCAACGATCGCCACAAACGAAATACCTCGTGATGAAGCGTACTTAAACTGCTTACCCATCTTGTCCGCTTCCGGATAAAGATCGACTCGCAGGCCCTGGCCTCTTAATTCCGTCGCCAACGCCAGAGACTCGCAAAACGACTGTTCATTCCAGATCGTCACCATCGCATCCGCCGGTGATGAAGCCAACTCAGCCGGAAACATTCCTCGCTCTGTCATCACCACGATGATGCGCTCGAGGCCGAGAGAGAAGCCGCACGCGGGTATATCTTTGCCCAGAAACATTCCCACCAGATTATCGTAGCGGCCGCCGCCGCCAAGGCTGCCCCCCAGATCGGCTACACTAATTTCAATGATCGCTCCGGTATAGTAGGACAATCCGCGAGCCAACGTCGGGTCGAGCTTGATCCGCTTTTCAAGCCCGCTGGCTCTTGCCAAACGCAGTATTTGCCGGAGTTCATCAACACCCCGCGAACCTGTTTCATGTGCGCCGATGAACTCTACTAAACGACCAAGAGCATCGGCGTTGACCGCCGCCCTTACCGCGCCCGGCTCACCCAGGTCCGCGAACCCAGCCGCGTGCTCCGCCCCCGCGAGCCCTTCGAAGAAACGCATAAGTTTAACTGCAGCACCTCCAATGATGCCGCGCACATTTAACTCGCGGGCGACGCCTTCAGCTCCGGCCTTATCCATCTTGTCGAGCGCGATCAGGGCGTCGCCTTGCTTGTCGGGAGGCACACCGGCTTGATCGAGTATCCCTGTCAACACTTGACGGTGATTTACGCGAATCACAAAGTCGTTGAAGCCAAGTGCGATCAAAGCATCGCTCGCGGCCCCAATCAACTCCGCCTCCACCACCATCGACTTCGATCCCAGCACATCAACATCACATTGATAGAACTCGCGAAATCTTCCCCGCGCCGGCCGATCGGCGCGCCAGACAGGTTGAATTTGATAGCGTTTGAAAAACTTTGGCAGCTCGTTTTGATATTGTGCGACCACGCGCGCCAAAGGCACGGTCAGATCGTAACGCAAGGCCAGATCGGCCTGACCGCTCTTTTCATGCTCGCCGCGCTTGAGAATTTTGAAGATGAGCTGATTGCCTTCTTCGCCATACTTGCCCATCAAAGTCTCGATGTTTTCCACTGCCGGAGTTTCCAGCGGCTCGAAACCATAACGTTCGTACACCTGCTTGATCACGCCGATGACGTATTCGCGTTTGCGCACGTCGGCGGGAAGAAAGTCGCGCATGCCGCGCGCCGGTTGAGTTTTAGCTGATGACATGATTAACGACGGTCTAATTCGCCGGCAATCATAACCTGAAATTACTGTGGGGCAGTAGCCCGACCGTCAGGGAGGTCTTGCGCAATAAAGTCAGTCTGGCCTGCGTACGCGGGCAGGACCAGCGGGCCAGATGGGATCCAAATGGAGAGTTGGCTCCACAACGCCGCCCTCGGCCGCACGTGGCTTGGGGATCCACGAATCTCCGAAATTGTCGCCGAGGCTTTGCACCACCGGGCCGGCAAGAAATACAGATTGGCTGGCGTCAATCATGCATTCTCTAGAGCGACTTACCGCGAAGCGCGCCAACAAGTTCTCGCACGCGCTGGCGCGTTTTGGGAACATGAGAGCTTCGACCAATACATACGAGACGTAGCTGAATGGACGCGAATAGTAAATTACGTGCTTGCGAATCCGGTGAAGGCGGGGCTGGCACGAACATGAACCGATTGGCCCTGGAACTATCTCAGGGATCCGCTAACGAAACCTGACGCAAGTTAACAACTTGGGCTACATTAACTGCGCTTTAACCACCAATCACAACTTCCAGCCAGTAGCGTCTTAGCTTGTCACGGTTGGTGGCTCGATAGGCTGGGTAGTCGCGCGCGATTCCGGCGTCGGGTCGAGCGTAAAGAACATACGCTTCGATAAAGCCGGCATCGTAAAGCTTAATGAGGTTATGCAGAGAAACATCGAGCAACTTGGTTTTTCCCGCCTTGAAATCTTTCGAAGCAAGCTCGGCGACTGTTCTGAGCGCGGCAGCTTCTTCCTTCAGACTATGCCGGTATGCTTTCTCGTCAGGATATTCTTTGGCGAAGGTCGCGGTTTGGTAAGCTACGCGGGTCAAGTCATAAAACGACCAGTAGTACGCGGGACTCGTGGGATCCAATTTGCTCGGGTCAACCAGAATCGTAGTCTTGTCTCCTGAGCTTTCTGATCTTATCGAAGGCGCGGGCTGTTCGATTCTCGGGTGGCCGAGCTGGACCTGCTTCTCCTGCGCCCACTGCTTGATGCCGTTATAGACAAACGAATTATATGGTTCAGCAATGATTGCATCGATGTACTTGGCCTGGGCGTCGTCCGCTTTTCCCTGCTTAAGCAAGGCGTCACCCCAGTAGCGGTAAGCCGTTTCGCGGTCCGGATCCAACGCTATGGCTCGGGCGTACCAGAGCCCGGCTTTATCAAACTGATCGCTACGGGTTTGGGGATCGGTGGAATTCAATCCTTTCCGATACTCCATGTCTCCGGCATACAACGGCGCCGTATAAAGTTTCGGATCAAGTTGAAATGCAAGACCGTAGGAACGGATGGCCTTATCCAATTCCCCGCGCGCAAACGAAGCTTCGGCGTCTTTAACCGCCGCGTCGGCCGCCGCGTTGTTTGACAGCGTGGGATCGTCTCCACCGTCAACCGGAACAGACTGCAGAACGCTCTCTGACAACTCATCACTGGCCCCCAGTTGCTTGGCTCGGACCAAATAGTCGCGTCCGCGTTTGCGTTCAGCTTTTCGTTCCGCTGGCTCCTTAACGTCATTGGCCTTTAGGATGTGAAGAAATCCGAGCCAATAGGCAACTTGTGGGTCATCCGGTTTCTGAGCAGCCAACTTTTCGAACAGCGGGAGCGCCTGGATGTACTTGCTCTCCTCAAGCAGGTCGAACGCGCGCTGCCGATCTGGCGGTTCCTGCGCGGGACGGCCCGCAACGACCGGTGCCAAAAGGATCAGCCCAGCCATGATCACTAGAAGGACATTGAGGAAGATTCTTTTTGCGGTTAAGCTTTGGCTGCGCATTTCCAGAACCTCGGAATTCGCTGTTGCCGGGAGTCTGCCTGAGAAGCCGTGGCAAGTCTAGGGCCGATCACAGAAACGGTCAAACGAACTTAGTTTGAACCTGGAGAAACCCATAAGCATGATCTACAGGACCCGCATTATCATCGCTCTTTGCCTGGTGCTCTCGGGCGGCGTAATTCAGCGAGGGCACGCCAGGACGTTGGTTAGTAGAGACCAGGCCGCTGGTGAGTGGCTGAGATATACGGTAAGCGGCGAAGACTTCTCAGTATTACTGCCGGTTGTGCCCGCGATGAGCACCTCAGACCTGTATATCGATGCGAGAAGAAGCCGCCGCGAGCGCATCCTCGCGGCCTATTCGAATGGGGTGGTCTATGCCGTCTACACCTTCGAAAACAAGTCTCTCTCGCTCGACGATCTGATTGGCAGATTCGCGAAGCAGCCAATGGAACCAGTGACAGTGGATGGTACTACTGGAAAGAGATCCAGGTTCGAGACCGATGATCGGCTGGGGGCGGTTGAGCTCTTTGCAGCGGGTAAGAACCTCTACGTCTTTCAGGTCTCGGGCTCCAAATTGGGGAATCCCGACGCCGGAATGACAAAGTTTTTTTCCTCGATCAGACTTGGCAATCAACCCGAAGGAAATCAGGTGCCGGAGGGTCCGGGAGAGCAGCCCACCTCAAACAGCGAAACAAGTCTGATCAATCCAAAAGTATTTCCAGGCAAAGAAGTAGCTATTAGAGTGGCCGTGATTACCAAGCCGGAACCACGGTACACGGAAGAGGCACGAAAGAATTCGATCACGGGACAGGTCGTCCTGCGCGCTGTGTTTTCGTCGTCGGGCGGAGTGACAAATATTCATCCAGTAACGTATCTTCCGAATGGGCTCACCGAACGTTCGATCGAGGCCGCAAAACAAATCAGATTCATACCAGCCGTGAAAGATGGCCGATTTGTCTCGACGTGGATCGAGCTTCAGTACAACTTTAATCTCTTTTAGCTATGGCCTCAGCTCCGGGATTTATGCATTTACTGGAAGTCAAAAACCTCCATACATACTTTCAGACCCGGGAAGGTTTGGTCTGTGCGGTTGAGGGCGTCAGCTTTCATCTGGATCGCGGAGAATTGCTCGGACTGGTGGGCGAGAGCGGTTGTGGCAAATCAATGACCGCCCTTTCGATCATGCGTCTGGTCACATCGCCGGGAAAGATTGTCGCGGGCGAAATTCTGTTCGACGGCAAAAATCTCCTGGAATTATCCAACCCACAGATGCGCGCAGTGCGTGGCAACGACATCGCCATGATCTTTCAGGATCCGATGACGTCGCTCAATCCGGTATTTACCGTGGGCGAACAGATTGCCGAGGCGCTACGCCTGCATCGCGGTCTTTCCCGTAAAGACGCTCGCGCCGCCGCGATTGCAGCTATGCGGGAAGTTTCCATCCCCGATGCCGCCCTGCGGGCTGACGATTATCCGCATCAGCTTTCCGGCGGCATGAGACAGCGCGTGATGATCGCGATGGCCCTCGCTTGCGATCCGAAACTGCTGATAGCCGACGAGCCTACTACGGCCCTGGATGTTACGATTCAGGCCCAGATTCTGGATCTGCTTAACCAACTGCGGCGAACGCGCGAGCTGGCCGTGCTGCTGATCACGCATGACCTCGGCGTAGTTGCGGAAGTTGCCGAACGCGTGGCCGTAATGTACACCGGCAAGATTGTCGAGGAATCGCCCGTCGATGAATTATTCGCCCGCCCGAAACATCCTTACACCGAGGGTCTGTTGCAATCGGTGCCAAAGCTGACCGCGAAAGAGGTCGCTAAGGCTGAACGACTGCAAACGATCGAAGGCACGGTGCCAAAGCCGACCGCTCTGCCACCGGGATGCCACTTCGAGCCGCGCTGTCAGTATCGGATGCCGCGATGCAAGGAAGGCGAGATTCCGCTTTATGACGTAATGGCGGGCGTGCAGGTGCGGTGCGTTTTGTTTGATCCCAACTTGGATGAGGCCGCGGGGCTGATTAACCACAGAGACCCGGAGGGTGACAGAGTTTCACAGCGATAACTCCGTGATCCTCTGTGATCCTCTGTGGTGAAGACGTGATTCATCAGATGAGCCTGGAAGAAAACCATAATCACCACAACCACGAACTTGTCCGCGTCGGCGGACTGGTCAAGCATTTTCCCGTCGAAGACACCGGCGACGTCTACCGCGCGGTGGATGGCGTGTCGTTTGAGATCATGAACGGCGAGACCCTCGGGCTGGTCGGAGAATCAGGCTGCGGTAAGTCGACGGTCGGGCGTTGCCTCTTGCGTCTTATTGAACCGACCCAGGGAAAGATTCAATTTGAAGGTCGCGAAGTGACGGCAATGGGCAAAGGCGAGCTGCGCCAGTTACGTCGCGAGATGCAGATCATCTTTCAAGATCCAAACGCGTCCCTGAATCCGCGCATGAAAGTTGGCGACATCGTGGCTGAGCCACTAGTCATTCACAAAATTGGAAATCGCCCGCAGCAGCGTGAACGGGTGGCCTGGTTGCTGGGCAAAGTCGGGCTCGACGCGGACTTTATGAAGCGTTACAGTCACGAATTTTCCGGCGGGCAGTTGCAACGCATCGGCGTGGCTCGGGCGCTGGCCCTGAATCCAAAATTAATCGTGGCCGATGAGCCCGTCTCAGCTCTCGATGTTTCAGTTCAGGCCCAGGTAGTGAATCTGCTCCAGGACTTGCAGAAAGAATTTGGTCTTACGTATCTCTTCATCTCGCATGGACTCGCCGTCGTCGAACACATCTCGACGCGCGTCGCAGTGATGTACCTGGGCCGGATCGTGGAGATCGCGAGCGCGGCGGAACTGTACCTGAAGCCGCTGCACCCTTATACGCAGGCTTTGCTTTCGGCGATCCCGGTTCCCGATCCAAAGGTCCAGCGCGACCGGGTAATCTTAAAAGGCGATGTACCCACGTCACGCAATCCGCCGTCGGGATGTCGCTTTCGTACCCGATGCCCGATTGCGATTGACGAATGCGCGCGAATCGATCCAGAGTTACGCGAAATTTCACCTGGGCACACCGCAGCCTGCATTCGAGTCGAGGGCTACGAAAGTGCTCGGCCAGTCGAGTCGCATGCCGCGGTGAGGAACTAAGCGCGCTGACTCGTGTCAGAAGCCCGACCGTGAGGGAGGACTACCCGCCGATCCAGCCCTCCCAAACGGTCGGGCTTCTGACACACAGGAACACTCGGTGAAACAAGCACAGCGTTGCGCGCGTAAGAACGAATCTATACACACCTAAACCAGAAACCTGGACGGAAAAGCAATCTCCCCGTCCTTCGCCTTTCAACAGGAGGATAGTTTCATGAGCGACCCCTATCAGGAATTTCAACCACCACCGCCGCCCCCTACTGCAATCGAGCCCGAGCGCCAACGCCCTGTCAATCTTCTCTGGGCTGGCGTCGCTTTGGTCGTTCTGGGAATTATCATTTTGATCGGCGGCATCGCTAATTTCATTCCGGGCGGACTCGGAACCGGCGGGGCAATCTGCGCCCTCGGCGTGTTGTTTTTCGGCTTTAGTTTTATCTCTTTGCCTTATGTGCCGGAAGCCCCACCGCCCATGTCAACAGCGGGCCGACTGACGGGAATCTTCTTCGAACCTACAGTCGTGTTTCGAAATCTGCGGGCCCATCCGCGATGGCTGGCGGCAATTTTGATCATTGGGTGTCTAAGCGCGGCTTATGCTGCGGCTTTTTATCATCGCTTGACGCCTGAGCGAATCATTAACTACACGATGGACAAGCTAGAGGAGAGTCCCATCAAGCCACCGCCTGAGGCCATGGCTAAGGCCCGGACTGAGGGCGTCGCGCAGGAAAAGAACCCGATCTTCCAGGCAGGCAAAGCCGTCAAGACAATCGTTGGCACATTCTTCGGCATAGCTCTTTTTGCCGCGCTTTATCTTCTCGGCGTGCTGGCTTTCGGCGGCCGCATGCATTTCTGGCAAGCCTATGCGGTCGCCGCATATGCTGCCCTTCCAGTACTGCTAATACAGAGAGTGATCAGTTTCGTAATTCTCTTCGTCAAGTCACCCGACGACATACACCCGATCCTCGGCCAGGAAACTCTGGTTACCGATAACCTGGGGATCCTGTTTAAGTCGGCCGAGCATCCGGTGCTGTTTGTCGCAGCCAGCTCGATCGGGATTCTTTCGTTTTACAAGCTCTGGTTGACCGCAACAGGTCTGCGCGAAGGCGGATATAAAGTCAGTTCTTCGGCAGGTTGGGGCGTGGCAATTACGCTGTGGGTTTTAGGACTGTTGCTGGGCCTCGCGGCTGCAGCGATCTTCGGAAGTTTCTTTTCCTAAGAGCACGAGCGGTGATTTGTAGGGGCGAGGCTTGTCCTTGCCCGTGCTTCGAATGGAGCCGGGCAGGCACAAGACCTGCCCCTTTTTTTATTCGTACCGAAGCGATTCGATGGGGTCGAGCCGCGCGGCCTTCCATGCCGGCCACAAGCCAAAGATCATGCCGATACCGACGCTGGCGAAAAAGCCCGCCACCGGCGCCCACAGCGGGACGTACGACGGCATAATCAGCTTCACCAGCAGGGTCAGCAGCCAGCCAATCGCCAGGCCCACGAATCCGCCAAAGCCGGTTAGGGTCATGGCTTCGATCAGGAATTGCCACAGGATGTCTCTGCGGCGCGCGCCGATGGCTTTGCGCACACCGATTTCGCGAGTGCGCTCAGTCACCGACACCAGCATGATGTTCATCACGCCAATGCCGCCGACCATCAAGCCGACCGACGAAATGACTACCATAGCGATGGCGATGCCGCCGGTGATTGAATGAAAAGTGCTGATCAATGATTCAGTGGTTTCAATGCCGAAGTTATCCGGATTGCCGAAAGGAACCTGACGGCGAACCCGCAACATGTCGGTCACTTGATCCATGGCCTCCGACATCAGGCCGGGCTTGGCCACGGCCAGCAGGTAAATATCCTGCGAGTTCGGCTTCAGTTTGCGCGCATTATTGTAAGGCAGATAGATGACATTGTTTTGATCGTCGCTGCCACCGCTAAAGAGAAACTGCTCGCGCTTTAGCAGCACACCCACGACCCGATAGTCTTCCGAACCGATCTTGAGGGTGTCGCCCACCGGCGAGCCGAACGGGAAAAAATCGTCGGCCACCTTCGAGCCGATTACACAGACGTTTTGATTCTGGTCGTTTTCAAACTGGGAGAAGAAGCGCCCTTCAGAGACGGTTTGCGTTCCGGCCTTTTCAAAATCGGGCAACGTCCCCTGCAGCCCGACCTGAGCAGATGTCTTGCCGCCGCCGCTGACCAAAATCTTCTGGCCAAAAAAGTTGTTGGTAATTTCCAGGAAAGGAACCGCCACTTCCACCGTCGACAGTTTGGAGAGCGCAATAGCGTCGTCATAGGTCAACGGTTTGCGCATGCGCTCTTCCCGTGACAACCGGCCAACGTGAATGCCGGGATTGTACTTACTGATATACATTGAGCGGGTACCAAATGACTCGACCTCTTTGGTAAAGGCCGTGTCAATGCCGCTGATGATCGAGGCAATCAGCATCACCGTAACTACGCCAATGATCACGCCGATAACCGTCAGGAAAGAACGGAGCTTGTTGTCGCGCAGCGTGGCCAGGGCCAGCCAGAGATTTTCGAGGATGTCGCTTCTGAGTAAGTTCATAGGTTTGTTAGTGGTCAGTTGTCAATTGGCAGTTGGTAAAGCCGAATCGTAAATTCAACTAATTAAAACAGCTGCCGACCGAACTAAGCAGAACTAACAACTGACTACTAACCCTCTTAACCATCCGCACGCAACGCTTCAATCGGATCCAGCCGCGCGGCTTTCCATGCGGGCACGATTCCGGAAAGCACTCCCACGCCTCCCGACGCCGCCAGAGCACCCAGCACGGCCACGATCGAAAGATAAGTAGGAAAGAAAGTCGCGGTAACGATCTTGCCCACCACCCATGCCAGAAATATGCCGACGGCTCCACCAATCGTAGCCAGGGTTAGGGCTTCCAACAGGAATTGTTTCAGGATGTCTGCCTTCCGTGCGCCGAGTGACTTGCGCAGCCCGATCTCTTTAGTTCGCTCAGTAACTGAAACCAGCATGATATTCATTATCACGATAGCGCCCACCAGCATTGCAATCGCAGGCACAGAGATGGCCACCAGAAAGATCGTTCCGAAGAGCCGATCGCGCAACCCCGTGATGGCATCGGGTGTGACAATACCAAAATTGTCCTTCTCGTTTGGCGCCAGGCGGCGGCGGGCGCGCATCAGGTATCTCGCTTCGTCCACTGCATCATTGAATCCCTCATCGGTCCTGGACGTGGCAGTGAAGTAAAGCGACCGCTGCCGAATCAAGGGACCAAAGTCAAGGCTATAGGTTTTCAACGGGATCACGATAAAGCTGTCCTGCGGAATTCCGAACACGGTTCCTTTCACTTCCTCAACACCGATTACCCGGTAAGGCAGCCCGCGAATATCGATCTGACCGCCAATCGCGTTGCCGGCCGGAAAAAATTTGGTAGCGATGTCCGCACCGACATAGGCGACCCGCGCGGCACCATCAGCTTCAGTATCCGTAAAGAAACGACCGTTGGCGATAGTTCGATTGTCGATGTCCGACGTGTTGGCGGTGGCGCCGATTACGAGTACATCGTCAAGCAACTGATCATTACGCTTTATCTGTGACGGTGTACCCCGCGCTTTAGCGCCAATCTTGCCGATCAGACTGGCGTGATCTTTGAGATATTGGTAATCGTCAAGCGTGAGCTCTTTGTTGCGCCGTTGCGCGGCTGCAATGGTATCGGTGTCTTTGAAATCCTCGAACGGGTTGAAGCGTTGCACGGAAAAAGACTTGGCCCCGATGCCGGCAATTTTTTCGTCAATGTAAACGTTGAATCCCTGAATGAGCGAGACCACGGTTACAAAGGCAGTAACGCCGACGATCATGCCTAGCAGGGTCAGGGCTGAGCGCAGCTTGTGCGCCCAGATCGCCGCCACAGCAACTTTCAGTACTTCAATAAGGTTCATTGCTACTAGTACGAATGACGAACGGGTTTGGTTACTAAACTGGCGGCTTTGCCGCAACCGTTATTCATATCTTAATGATTCGATCGGATCCAGCCGGGCGGCTTTCCATGCCGGCCACAACCCGAAAACAATTCCGACCGCAGCCGAGATGCCCACACCCACGCCAATTGCCCATGCCGGCACGAATGCAGGCAAAGGTGAGTACTTGTTCATTAAGATGCTGGCGAATTCTCCCACGATCAGCCCGACGAGCCCGCCAATTCCCGTGAGCACCACGGCTTCGATCAGGAACTGCCAAAGAATATTACTGCGCGTCGCGCCGACAGCTTTGCGCAACCCAATCTCTTTCGTTCTTTCAGTCACCGACACCAGCATAATATTCATTACGCCGATACCGCCAATCATCAGGGCCACAAATGAAATTGCGGTCAGCACCAGATAAGTCGCGCCGGTGAGCTGGTTATACACGTCCAGCAGTGCGTCCTGTGACGAAATGCCGAAGGTGCTGGGCGCGCCGGCCGGCACGCGCCGGCGGCGGCGCAGGATGTCCGTCATCTCGTCAATTGCCGATTTCACATACGCGCGGGACACCGGCCGCACGATGATGACATAGATGCTCTCGGGAAAATGCAATTCGGGATAGTATTTTTCGAACGTCTTGATCGGAATAAAGATCGAGTTGTCGCGGGATTGACCAAGGAAGTTCCCCAGGGGCTCCATCACACCGATCACTGTGAAAGGTCGTCCGGCGATCTTGACCTGCTTATCCAAAGGATCCACAAATGGAAACAACGCGCGCACCAAATCCTGGCCAATCACGCAGACATTTGACCGTCCTTCGACGTCGATATCACTGATGAAGCGGCCGCGGCCTACATAACTCGATTGAGTGAACTCGTAATACGGCGTAACTCCCAGCAGGATCGGGGTATCGCTTTGCTTGTCTTCATAACGAACCGTTTCGGCAATCTTGCGATAGAGCGGCGAGACACTCAGCACCGAAGGCGCTTCACGGCGAATCGCGTCGGCATCATCCAGAGTTAGTTCTTTGCGATGCAGTTCTTCCGAATTCGGTTGATGGCCAAAACTGGGCTCGAATTTCGTGGCCCAGATCGAGTTCGAACCCAGTGCTTCGATCTGTTCAGCGAAGGCTTTGTCCAATCCCTGAATGATCGACACCATAAACACCACAGTGACCACGCCCACACTGACACCCAAGATCGTCAACAGCGAGCGCAGCTTATTCGAGCGTACGGTATCGATCGCCATAAAGGCGGATTCTTTAATGTCGATGAAGTTCATCGCCTATTCAGATCGCAAAGCTTCAATCGGATCCAACTTCGCCGCGCGCCACGCCGGCCAGAGGCCGCTAATCACGCCTACTATCGATGACATGCTGACGCCCAGTACGGCTGACCAGACGCTGAAGAGCAACGGAAAGCCGATCAGCAAAGCAATCAACCAAGCCACGCCAAAGCCGCTTAAGACGCCCAGTACACCTCCGATCGCGGTAACCGTAACGGCTTCAATCAAAAATTGGGTCAGGATGTCTTTGCGGCGCGCCCCCACAGCTTTGCGAATGCCTATCTCTTTTGTGCGCTCAGTCACCGAAACCAGCATGATGTTCATTACCACGATGCCACCAACTACCAGCGAGATGGCAGAGACGCCGATGGTCACGATATAAATGTTGGACGTGGCACTGCTATAAAGATTCAGAAACACATCCTGGGTCTCGAGCGCAAAGCCGTCGTCGTCATCGCGAAAACTCTTGCCGCGACGGTTGCGCATAACGGCGCGAGCCTGGTCCTCGGCCTGTTCGAGCTGTGGCGCCGTTTCCGTTTGCACAAAGACCACCAGCGAATTGTGCGCACCGAAATTCTTCTCGAAATTCGAGTATGGAATGTAGATTACATTGTCGCGCGACGCGCCAAAAATCTTGCCCAGCGGTTGCAGCACGCCAATGATCGTGTACTTGTGGCCGCCGGTCCAGAGGTCCTGGCCGATCGCCCGATCCATCGGCAGATCCGGGAACAAGTTGGTTACAATATCCGGACCTACGACGCAAATTTCGCGCGCCGAGGCACTCTCACTTTCAGTCCAGAGCCGGCCTATATCGACAGCCACGCCGTCGATATCAAACATGGCAGCCGGCGTAATCGCGCGCACACGAACCCCCTCAAATTTCTGATCGCCGTGCTTGGCAATTTCAAAACTATTGGCCGCGATGCCCGTGCGCCAGCACGCGGTACACGCTCTGAAAATCGCCTCTGCATCTTCGCGCACCACGTCCTTCCGCTTATTGAATTTGATGAAGTCTTCGCGTGAGGTAATAACCTGTGGCCGTTTGGAAATCGTGAACACCGTCGAACCTTGTGAAGAGAAGGTCGAGGCCACTGTCTGATCCAAACCTTTGATGATCGTAACGACGGCGATGACAGCCGTAACTCCGACGATGATGCCAATCAGGGTCAAGCCGGTGCGTAGTTTGTTTTGTCGCAGGCTGCCGGCGGCCACCAGGAAGGCTTCCCAAAGCGCGGCCAGCCTTAAGGATGGTAGCGAACGGATGCGGCTGGGAAGAACGATGCGGCGGCCGAAGGTATCGCCGCGGCCCTCGTGTTTTGCTTCGCTGCGGGGGGACATCGCAGCCTCTCCTATCTGATGCGCTCGTCTTTTTCGATCAGCCCGTCGCGGATCGAAATAACGCGATGAGCGCGAGCCGCAATGTCGTGCTCGTGAGTGACGAGCACAATGGTGTTACCGTCTTCGTGAAGTTTCTCGAACAGCTTCATGATGTCGTAACTGGTAGCGGTATCAAGTGCGCCTGTGGGTTCGTCAGCGAGCAGAATCGAAGGATGGTTAACCAAAGCGCGGGCGATCGCCACACGCTGCCGCTGTCCGCCCGAGAGCTCGTTGGGCCGGTGCGTCATGCGATCAGTGAGATCGACCGCACTGAGCGCCTCTTTGGCCATTTCCTTACGCTTGGCTCCCGGAACTCCACCGTAGATCAGCGGCAACTCGACGTTGTGCAGGGCCGTGGCCCGGGCCAGCAGGTTGAAAGTCTGAAACACAAACCCGACTTCCTGGTTGCGAATGCGCGCCAGATCGTCGTCATCCATTTCGGCAACATTTTTTCCGTTCAGCCAGTACTCGCCCTGCGAAGGCGTATCGAGACAGCCGATCAAATTCATCAGCGTCGACTTCCCCGATCCGGACGGCCCGGTAATAGCTAGATAGTCTCCTCTTTTCACCTCGAAAGAAACGCCATGGAGCGCATGCACCTTCTCTGCGCCCATGTCATATGTCTTCCAGAGGTTACTCATCACGATTAGCAAGTCAGCTTCGCCGTTCGCGCGTAACTCTGGTTTACCGATTACCCCGGAAGAGGTTTGCGATAGAACGACTGGGGCTTCGGTCATTAGCTCCCTCCGCCGGCGTTAGCGTTCAGGCCCACGGCTTTGCTTTGACGCTTCACACTCGCGCCGTCCTTCAAAGTTTTCAAGACGCGACTGGGACCCGTGATGACTTCGGCGCCGGCTTGCAAGCCGCTGGTGATTTCGATGTCCGACTCGCCGGTGATACCCGTGGTGACTTCAACGAATTTTACCTTGTTATTCTTATCCAGAACGTAAACGCCTTTTTGTTCCTTGACCTTTTCACCAATCGGAGTTGGTGCGCTACTGGCAATCGAAGGACCGGGCGAAGGCGCTGGTGGCGCTTTCTCGACAATCGCCTGCAACGGCACTGCGACCACATTGGTCTTGGTCTTTGTGGTAATTGTCGCGGTGGAACTCATACCGGGACGCAGCTTGGCGCGCACGTCGTCGGCAAGGTCCTTGAGCTCGAGGGTGACTTTGAACTCTTTGGCCTCCTGCACGTTCACGCGATTGTTAAGACCGCCCGTGGTGTCGGATTTTGCGACGGCCAGCGGGTTCTTCATCGTCACAACCGCGTTGACTTCCTTGTCCCCCAGCGCGTCAACCTTCACTTTGGCCTGCTGGCCCACGTCGACGTTGGAGATTTCAGTTTCGTCGACATTGACCTCAACATTAATCGTTGACATGTCCGCGATGGTCATCAAAGGCGTCGATGACAAAGCTGACACGGCATATTCCCCGACGCGCGTGGGAATATCAGCAATGACACCGTTGAGCGGCGAATACTGGGTTGCTTTTTCGCGCTGGCTCGACTGGCCACGCAGAAATGCCTGTTGTTGGTTGGCTCGCGCTTCACTTGTCTTCACACCGGTCTGGGCTTCTTTCACCGCCACCTTCTGCTGATTGGCCCGTTCCTGTGCTTCCTTAACGGCGAGCTTCTGCGATTCGAGATTTGCTTTCGCAGTGTCCAGCGCGACCTTTGTCTGTTCGTAGCGATCGCGCGCCGCGTCATAGTCGAAACGTGACGCCACGCCCTTCTCGATCAATTCGGTCGAGCGCTTCAGCTCCCGTTGGGCCGTATTCACGTCGATCATTGCGCGATCTACGGCCGTCTGTTGGGCAATGACCTGCTGCCGCGCAGCCGCAACTGAGGCCTCCGTGACAGACAGTCCCTGTTGAGCAGACGCCACCGCATTGCGCGAGGTCTGGACGTCGCTGAGCGAGGCCTGAGTGGCCGCAAACTGCGCTTCCTGGCTGGACTGCAACTGGGTCGGATCGATTCGCACTAGAGGCTGGTTCTTGGTGACCTGATCGCCGGGATTGACGTAAATCTCCAGAATGCGGCCTGCTATTTCACTGGTCAGCTTGATATAGCGAACAGGACGCACTTCGCCCGAGGCGGTTACGGTCGATCGCAATTCAGGCCGGACCTCCAGCTTTACCGTGGTGACTTCCGCTTCGTCTTTCCGGGTGGCAAAGACACTGATGATAACGACCAGGGCCAGCACGACAACTGCCGATACCGCGATGATGATTTTCTTCTTTCTACTGAGGGCCATTTCGGTTCAGATCCTTAATTAACTTGATTTAGCCGGGATTTCGCTTTTGTCAGATTGGTGAACGCGCCGCGAATAGTTCACGTTGAGTTGTTTTTACGATGAAATCCGCTGCCCGGTTTCAAAGAAATCTCGACACCACAATCAATTATAGACGATGACGGCAATACCGACGAACCCGGCCGGGACAGGACTAATGCCGACGGTTCGTCGGCCCCAGCGCCGTCGCGCCCGTGCATACAACTCGTTGGCGCGGTTAACAGTTTCGCGCTAAGATGTCTTGCCACGCAGGTTAATTTTTGCAATAGCACCTGCGCGCGCCGGAACGTAATGATCATTTGCGAGCGGTGTGGAACAGAAAATCTAAATGGATCGCGCTACTGTGATGAGTGCGGCGCCGCCCTGTGGTTAGCAGGAAAATCGGGTGGATCTTCATTGCCGGGGGCCAAAAGCAACGGTTCCGATAACGGCGGAAGCCAGGATGCGGCGGCGACTGTCGCGCAATCAGCCGCGAAAAGGGGTGCGGCCTTGATATCAGAGCAACAGACTGCGCTCCCGCCGGTAGGGACCGGAAACACCGTACATGCGACGCTGGTAATCGAACGCGGCAGCTCTGCGGGCAAGCAATTTCCCCTCAACAACCAGGACGCTAACATTGGCCGCTGGGATGCCGATGGTGGAGTTTTTCCCGATGTTGATTTGGACTCTGATGACCCCGAAGCCAAGGTCTCTCGGCGTCATGCTCGTATTTCGTTGCGGGATGGTCAATACGTGATCGAGGATTTGGGATCCACAAATGGAACTTTTGTAAATCGCGGGCATCGATTAGCGCCCGGTGATCGTCAACCTCTGAAGGATGGCGATGAAATTATTGTCGGTAAGACTTTTTTGCGTTTTCGTGTTTCCAGGTAACCGGCTCACGGCCAGCGGACCGCGCAGCCTGATGTTTTTCGGCTCTTCCAGCAATTAGCAAATGACCACTTGTTGTGAATGTGGCTTAAGCCTAGGCCCGGATGAAAATTTCTGCGGTGGGTGCGGCGCTCGCCGACAGCGCGACGACACCCCACTGGTGTCTAAGAGTGGAAGTGTGAGCAGCGCCGATCGCCCCTCCGGCATCGTCCCGGATTATTCGCAGAAGCTGGTTGAAGATGGGAGCACCTGGACGGAAGAGACAGATCCGCCGCCTGCCGATAAACGCCGCGGCACCGGCGAGCTGGTCGAGAGCTCTGAATTCTCTTCGAAGACTTCCCGCGCCGATGCCGTCCCCGACAAACGACCGAAACCCAAGGCGCTTGCCGGCGGAAAAATCCTGAACGGCCGTTATGAGATCGTGCGCCGGATCGGCGGCGGCGGAATGGGCGCTGTCTATCTGGCGAAAGATCGCAACCTGGGCGAGGCGTCCCGCGCCGTCAAGGAAATGATCGAGTCGCATATCGACGACTCACAACACGAAAAAGCGATCGCCGATTTCAAGCGCGAGTCGCTGCTGCTCACCGAACTCGAACATCCTTCGATTCCTACCGTCTACGATTATTTTTACGATGACGCATCGGAACGTTTCTATCTGGTAATGAAGTTCATTCCCGGAAATGATCTGTCCTCGCGTTTGCGAAACGCGCCCGGGGGGCGTATCGACGAGTTGACGGTGACTGAGTGGGGCATACAAGTGGCCGACGTCCTCCACTATCTGCACACGCGGCCTCAATCAATCATCTACCGCGACTTAAAACCTGCGAACCTGATGATCGACAGCAACAGCAACCGCATCATGCTGATTGATTTTGGAATCGCGCGTTGGGTTAATAAGAAAGAAAAGGGCGTCACCGCGGTGGGCACCATGGGTTATGCGCCTCCCGAGTTATTCAGCGGCCAGGCGGATCCGCGCGTCGATATCTACAGCCTGGGAGCAACTATGTTTCATCTGTTGACTGGCTCAGATCCGCAGGACAACCCGCTGCTCATCTTTGACTTTACCAAGAATCCTCGTCCGCGCCAGATTAACCCCGCACTTTCCAGCGAGATGGAACGGCTGCTGATTCGGACCGTCGAATATAAGCCGGAACATCGCTTTCAGTCTGGAGCAGAGCTCCGTGACGCGCTCGCCAGCCATCTCGAGAAGTTGCGTTCGGGCCAGGTCAGTTATGGCCTGCCGCCGGGCGTTGAGGTGGGCGGCGAAACCCTGCGCGTGGCGATCGTGTTTTGCGGATTTTGTGGGGGCCGCATCGCCGCTGATGATGTTTTCTGTGCGCATTGCGGTTCGCGTCAGCCGATGGCCGGAGGTTCCAGCGCGGCGCTGGCCCAGGCCCGTGCCACTGCTAAGCTGGTGGTCTCCGGCACGACTGAACTGGACGCGTCGTTCCTCTTGCAGGATAGCAATCTGGTCGGGCGCACCGATCCGTTGTCGAACATTTTTCCGGAGGTAGATCTATCGCGTTTCGATCCGCAGACTAAAGTCTCGCGTCGTCACGCCAGGATCTGGCGCGAAGGCGAAGCATTCATGGTTGAGGACCTCGGCTCGGTAAACGGAACGGTAATCAATGATATCATTCGCCTGGAGCCCAGACAGCCGCGCCCCCTGGACAGCGGAGATCGGATTCGCCTGGGTGAGACTACTTTGCACTTCCTGGTTGGATAGTGACCGCATTGGATTTGCGATTTTTGATTTTTGATTTAGTCTTGGGCCTCGCGTTTTAGCGTTGCAAACGGGCCAGCCAGTGACAATCGCAAATCATAAACCAATATTACAAGTGGTAATCCCCTTATGACCGCAAAGGTTGAGACTGTAAGACTACCATCCGGCGCCGCAACACCCAGATCCGACACCCGCGCGCGGGTGCGCTTTCGCGCGCCTTTTGCTCTCCGGTGCGGCGCTTTGTTAATCGACTATATTTTGCTCGCTCTGATAATGGTTATTAGTACGATGATCGCTCGTCTGATGGGCGGCGGCGCGCGGATGGCCGGCGGAACAGCAGAGAAAGTCGGAATTATTATTACTCTGATCGTCGCTCTCCTCGATCTAATCGTCCTGGCCGGACTTACCGGTAAGACACTCGGTAAGTGGACGACGGGTTTGCGTCTGGAACGCACCGACGGCCGCGTGCCGGGAATTGGGCGGGCGGCGCTGCGTCACCTGGTGGGATACCCCTTGTCGTTGTTGCCGCTCGGTCTGGGTTTCTTGATCGTGACGGTTAGTCCAACTGGCCGCGCCCTTCACGATTATATCGCCGGCACAATTGTCGTAAGAAGATCCGGCGGGCCTTTGGTCGCGCCGGCGCGCCGGCCGCGCCCTCAGGGAGCATAACTGTAGCGCAAGCTGGCAGCTTGCGCTGATCGCTACAAATTCTCGCTGGTCCAGAACGCAAGCTGCCAGCTTGCGCTACAAAAAACTTTATGGCTGAGTTGATCGTCAAATATCCGGATCGAGCCGCTGAGCATTTTCAGATCAGTCGTTTGCGCGTCACGATTGGACGCTCAGCTCGCAACGATCTCTGTATTCCCGATCCTTTCGCCTCGCGCGTGCACGCCGAAGTGCGCAACGAAGGTGACGAGTACTTTCTCCAGGATCTGGGATCGGCCAACGGCACCCTCTACAACGGATCGGTAGTCGAAACGCCGATCACGCTTTCTCGCGGCGGCCGGATTCAGATCGGCGAAACCGAAATCGTTTTCAATGACAGCTCGTTCCCGCTCAGCAGCGGGGCGACGATGATCACAGACAACTCATCGTCGATTCCTGAGGCTACGATCGCCCTCTCTTCGGCCGATCGCACGACCTCGGGATTGTTCGAAGCGATTGAAGGCGCGCGCACACAATCCGAAGAAACGGCCGCACAGCGCCCCGCAAATCAAAGCGATCTGCTGGCTTTGATCAGCAAGGTGGGCGTGGCTCTGCTGGCCTCAGTCACCCTGAACGAAACCCTTGAACAGGTGGTTAGTTTGGTTTTCGAAGCGGTGCCGGCGGATCGGTGCATGGTGATGATGCGCGACGAGAAGAGCCCTGAGCTTAAGGTCGCGGTCGCCCGTTTGCGCGATCGGATCGGCGAAATCGGCGAGATTCGCATCAGCCGTTCCGTGATCGACGAAGTCGTTACCAATGGCAAGTCCGTTTTAACTTCCGACGCTCAGGCTGATCCTCGCTTTGCGGGCGGCACTGTAATGTTGCAGGGCGTGCGCTCGGTTCTGGCTGTGCCCCTGGGAGTGGGGGCCAATGTTTTCGGCATCATTTACGCCGACTCACCTTTGGCCGAAGGACGCTTTACCGAAGATCATTTGAAAGTCCTGACCACGCTGGCTTCGGTCGCGGCCATTCGCGTCGAGAACGCGCGCTTGACCGAAGAACAGATGGAACGCGAGCGTTTGGAACGCGAACAGCAGGTAGCCAGCGAAATTCAGCAGCGGTTTCTGCCGGCCACCGCGCCAATAGTCGCGGGCTATGAACTGCAGGGCATCAGTTTTCCCTGTTATGAAATCGGCGGAGACTATTACGACTTTATCCAGCGTGAAGACGGCAGGCTGGTAGTCGCTCTCGGAGATGTTTCCGGCAAAGGCACGGCGGCCGCTCTGCTCATGTCATCGTTGCACGCGGCCGTCCACGCGCAGGCCGACATCCACAACTCTCTGGCTAAGACCATCGGCGCCGTCAATCGTTACCTGGTGGAAAGCATACCCGCCAATCGATTCGTCACGCTGTTTTATGCGGAGCTGGATCCGAAGAGCGGCGCGTTGGCCTTCCTCAATGCCGGGCACAACCCGCCATTGATTGTTCATTCGGGCGGTACCATGGAGCAGTTGGCCGCCGGCGGTCTGCCTTTAGGCATCATGCCGAACGCGGATTTTCGCGAAGGGCGAACTCAGCTTCAGCCTGGTGATGTATTGGTGATCTATTCGGACGGAGTGTCGGAAGCGTGTAACCCCGCCGGCGAAGAGTTTGGTCCAACGCGGCTTTACGAAGTGGTCGCGCGAAACATGGATGCATCGGCCGGCGGGATTCGCGATCGGATCGAATCAGCGCTGACCAAATTCTGTCAGGGCACGCCCGCCGCTGACGATATCACCCTGGTGATCTGCAAGCGCCTGGCCGAAGCAGCGGAAGTTGCTGCGGCCGCCGGAGGTTAGTAGACAAACAGCGCCATCGGTTTGAGTCTTTCGGTAGGCCTCACTCCCTAACCTAAACGTATTTTAAAAGGTGCTTTCGTTATGAATAAAGATTGGTTTAGGGCGAGAATCTTTGACATCTATCTATGGGAAATCGGTGATAAGAACCTAATGAGAGATTGATAGAACGGTTCCCGCGCCTGACAAGTAGTGAGCCTCAAACTTGAATGCTGGCATCCGGTCGCTACCGCTCCCGGTTCTGTAACTTTCCGACGTGGCTTGTCGTCGCTTGTTCGTATCGCAACTCTTAGTCCCAATACTCTGCATGCGCAGCGTCGCGCGTGACCCAGACGGAGATAGCGTAGCGTGTACCGCGTAGGATCGGCGTCACTTCATGCTGATACTTGCGGTCACAAATAAATCCGACCAGCATCCCTGCCTGGGGAATTATTTCCTGCTCGAGGGAAGGAAATCTGAGGACGCCACCCTCATAGTCAATGCCGCAGTTGTTCAAGTAGAGCAAAGCTGCACCGTAATGATATGAAGTGTGATTGGCGGTCCAGACGCCCTCGTCGTTGCGAGACTCGCTGTCTGCGTGTACTGGGTGACAGTCACCCACTCGCATTTCTGTAGCGAGCGTGAAATCTATATGGGTCGGCACCACAAAATCATAAAACTGGCGCAAAGCGTCTGCCGCGCACTGACGGATTTCGCTAATCCGATCGCTGACTCCTTCGATCTCAGCTCGCTTGATTGCTATGCCGCAGATCGACGTCCGATACTCATACCGGCGCACATAGTCGTCCGCCTTTTCGTATGTCTCTGAGATTTGTTTAAGGCCCGCAATCAAGTCACGGCACACAGTGGAAGAGAGGAATCCATGTTGAATCAACAACATCGTGAAGAGTTCCGACAGGGTTTGTTGCGAGTCTAACGGTTCATAGTCGTCTCATCGCGACGCATAGAAGATCCATAATCCACCGGCCTTGAAGTCATGAGCAGCCATCGCATTGTCGTCTCGGCAGAGAATACACCTTACGCAGCGTGGCAGGCCAAATTGCTCTGTTACTCCTGCCTCCACCACCTCCAGGAATCGCCGCTGATCGTGGTCCACGAGTCAGGCCGCGAATTACACGCGGATTATCAAGGCATCATTAAGGCCGGTGGTGTGGTGCAAAGCGTTCCGAACTATCGAATCACGGAGCATGGCGATGATTACTTTCCGCGGAACACCGCCGGCACGCTCTTACATGCGGCTGAAATCTGTAACGGAAAAAATGAATTCATAGTCCTCTGCGATCCAGATATGATCTTTGTGCGCCGGCCGGATTTCCCCTCTACCCTTTCCGGCGATTTCTATGCCTATATGAACTACGATCGAGAAGTTGTTGACTTAGCGGCCCAGGCCGTCGGTGTGACCAAAGAAACGATCGCGGCAAAAGGCCGGGAACTGCGTTGCGGCGTGCCGTACGTTATTCCTGTTGCCGAAGCCGGCCGCCTGGCCGAATTGTGGCTCGCCGCAATTGACGCATTCCCGCCGCGCCGTTGGGAAGACAACATGTACGCGTTTGGATTGGCCGTCGCTAAACTGGATCTGAAAGTCACCGTGACGCAGTTGGCAGATCATAATTACTGGCCCGGTAACCGCGTCCAGAGAGAAATGATTCACTACTGCTATGGCGATGAGTCCTGGACCAAGCGTGATTTCCTGACCGAAGCAGAGGCCCGGAAAGTCTGGGAACCTCCGACTGTCTCCGTCGAGGGCACAATCGCAGGGGAGATCTTTCTCCAACTCAGAGAAGCCAGGAAATTCTATGCCCGCCTCGAATGATGACGGCACTAACCTTTAGAAGCTGGTGGCAGATCGACCGTCGCCGGTCTATGGTTTACCGCCACCAGTTTCACGTTTTCACGCTTGGGCTTTAACTATCTTCGGCTTGCGGCGGTGTCTCTGGTATGTCGGGCCTGGTCGGGCTCTCGGGAATCTCGGGCGGCGGCGGTGCCTCTGGGATGGGTGGCGCCTCCGGAATGTCCGGCCGCTGCGGAACATCGATTTCGGGCGGGGCCTCAGGAATCGGGGGCGCGGACAGGCTTTGACCTAACACTGATTCAGAAAAGCTGTGAAGTTGAGTTTCCATTAGCTAATTCTCCTTGGGAATGTGGGGCTTGGAAGCCGGGAAGGTCACCTAAAAAATCTTATTCCGATTGTCGGGCGGAGCTTACAGCATGTGCCCGGCTATTTCAATCTGTTGTTCGTTCACAGGCTGGGCTAACAGATTGGAAGCGCCCTGGGTTTAAGCTATTTCAGATCGTTGGCGAGAAAGAGAGTGGTGAGATTGCGGCGCATCTCGTAAACATACGACTTGCCATCGGGTGTCAGGAGAATCCTGGGAGCCAGGATTAATCCGGCACGATCAGCGGGCATCAATTCTTTGACCATCTCTTTATGGCCGCTGATCGGATCGAGGCGATACACCCTGATCGGCAGTACTTCCGTCCCCCGCACAAAGAGCAGGTGTCCATCGCCGGTCCAGCTGATTATTTTCTCACCGGCAGAGAGGCCGGTGAAAGGACGCGGCTCGCCTCCATCAATCGGGTAGAGGGAAGTCTGATTGCCCGGATTCGCAGCGACGACAAATTTGCCGTCGGGTGAAATCTGAGTACCCACCACGCCTTCCGGAGTTACCGCACGTGGTTTCGAGCCTTCGCCGATCTCCTGGACATAACAACGCATGGGCCGGCCCCGTTCCCGGCCGGTAAAGAGTATGCGCTTGCCATCGGGGAACCAGGTGGCCCAGCTGTACTCATCGATTGTCCCACGCTCCAGAGTCGCAGGCTGCCCTGTTCCGGTTGGCAGAATCATGATTTTCGGAGGAGTGTGGAGCACCGTCGCCGCCCATTTCCCATCCAGAGAGAGCGATGTGGCCGCTCCTTCACCGAGCCGAATGGCCGGAGAGCCATCAGTCTTGCGCAGATATGAGGTGTAGTTGGTCCCGCTTCCTTCGCCGAAGTACTGGAAGATAAAGGTCCTGCCATCCGCAGAGATATCGAAGACCGAGACACTGTCGAGCCACGAGAGATCTCGTTCCCTGGTTTCATTTGGCGCCAGCCCGACGAGATCGGTTGTAAAACTACCACGCGTCAAAAGCACCCGGCCGTCCTGAGAAATGTCATGCAACATTAACCCAACTGGCGCGCGCGCGACGACGCGTTCCCGGCCTGAGAGATTGATGGCATAAAGTGCCTGGGCTTCACCACTTCTGGTTGCCGTGAACCAAACTTCTGCTCCATCGGACGACCACGCCAGCCCTTCCTCAGCACCCCACTCGCTCGACACCGCTTTCCGGCTGCCCGCTAGATCCACGACCGCCACTGAACCTCGATCGTCGCCGAGGATCTGATGGTCCAGAAAAGCGATCAGATTGCCTTTGGGCGAGATTCGAGGATGGCCGATCCATCCAGCTGTTTCGTAAATCACTTTGCCGATCGGATATTCAAGCCGTCGCCGGTCTCCGACATCATGGACGGCGGCCAGCTCTTTTCCGTCAGGGGACCAATCGGCCTGCACGACGTTGTCCAGAATTTCTCGCGGCGCACCACCCATAATCGGCATTCGCGCCAAAGTGCCCTCACCCATAAAGAAACCGATGCGACGGCGATTGAGCAGGACGGCCATTTCGCCGGCAGACGAGATAGAAAGGACCTCGGCATTGGTCAATTCGAGCGAGCGCGACTCCAGAGCTTCGAGGCGCATCGAATAGCATTCGTCAGCGCCTCCTCCCCAGGAAGTGCTGTACAGGACTGTATGGCTATCCGGCGCGAACCTCGCCGACCAGATAGTGCCGCGCCTGAAGGTGAGCTGTTGATATGAGGGCAAAGGCCGACTGAAAAAAGCTCGCCCGGCAAAAATGCCGCCAACGGTTACCAGCGCGAGCAAAGCCAGTCCAGTGAAAAGTGGCCACAATTTTCGTCTGCGCTTTTGTCTTGCTTCGATCACCCGCGTGCTGTCGCTAGTCATTCCTGACAGAGCTTCGATCGCATAGGCGACGTCACTGGCCGATTGAAAACGGTCGTCGGGTCTTTTCTCTAAACAACGCCTGACAATCCGATCCAGAATTCCCGAGAGACTGCTATTTGAAAGCTTCACCTCAGGCGGATCGTCGTTAAGAATCGCACTGATCATGTCAGCCGAAGACTCTCCGTCGAGCGCTCGCTTGCCGGTCAGCATTTCGTAAAAGACCAGTCCGAAAGAAAAGATATCTGAGCGGTAATCCACGAGGTCGTGCCGGCCGCGCACTTGCTCTGGCGCCATGTATGAAATGGTTCCCATGACGATACCAGGAGCAGTTTTGGGTCTCACCGTGGGGGCTTCAGAGCTAATAGCGTCCTGATCCGCTGACGTCATCAGCTTGGCCAGGCCAAAATCCAAAATCTTCACGTGCCCGTCTTTAGTGATGAAGATGTTTTCCGGCTTGAGGTCCCGATGGACGATGCTCTTCTCATGAGCCGCTGCCAGACCGCGCAGAATTTGCACGGCATAGTCGAGCGCCTTCCTCACAGAGACACTCTCTAACTCATGACGCTCATGCAGCGTCTGCCCTTCCAGTAGTTCAGACACCACAAAAAACGAGCCCGCATCGGAACCGACGTCGAGAATAGAAACAATGTTTGGATGGTTGAGCCGGGCGAGGGCCTGCGCTTCCTGCTTGAAACGGCTTAGTCTTTCGGCATCCTCGGAGACGTCAGCCGGCAGGACTTTGACTGCCACGTCGCGGTTGAGCTCTGTGTCATGAGCACAATACACGACGCCCATTCCGCCCTTGCCGATAAGGGAGCGGATCTCGTAGCGGCCGAGTCGCGAGCCAATATCAACACTCATTATTTCGTATTTCCGGGTTACTGCTCTCTGTATTTCTTAACGATTGTCAGGAAAAGCAAGTCGTAGAGCGCTCGGGCATGATACGCCCTTAGTGCCCGTGAAGATAAGCACACTCAACCGGGAGACCGTCTTAGAAAACCGTCCGTCGGTGCTCGCGCACTTTGGTTTCCAGACTAAAACGCGGCTCGATTCCTTCGGCGCTGCCGGCGACTCTGGCAGCGACATATTCGCCCACCACCGGCCCATGCTTGAAACCGTGGCCCGAGCCGCCGCCGACCAGCCAGACGTTATCAAACTCTGGATGTTGGTCGACAAGAAAGTCGCCGTTTGAGGTGTTCTCGTACTGGCAAACCCGGGTTTCGATTAGCGGCGCGTCCTTCAATTCCGGTAAGCGCCGGGCCAGACAACGGCGTACCTCTGCGAGTCCCTCTGTGGTAGCGATTCGATTTCCGCTGTCGGGATCAAACGGAGGCCCATGACGATCGATCGCGATCTTGATGCCGCGCCCTTCCAGATCCGGTAAGCCGTAGACTTCGTCTTTAAAGTCGATCCAGGAGGGCAAAGCCGGAGGATCATAGCCGCGGCCTGACGAAGCGCCGAAAAAGAAAACCTCCTGCCGCGTCGAATGGATTCGACTTGCCAATTGATTTGGAAACATCCGCGGCAGCCATGGTCCACAGGCAAAAACGTATTGGCCGGCTGAAATGCGTTGGCCACTTCCGCACGTAATCTCTTTTAACGGCCTTGATCCGATCGGCGGCTTGACCGCCTCCTGCAAATACTCAACGCCACTTTTGATGGCTTCTTCGACCACGGCCTGGACCGCGCGGCGCGCCATCAGGACTCCACTTTCCGGCTCCAGGATGGCTCTGGAAATTCCTGCCAGACCAATCTGTGGATAGCGCCGGCTGACTTCCGCGGTCGTCAACTTTTCAAAAGAGATCTTTAATTTCCGTAGTGTCTCCGCGGACTGATCGGGATAAGGATCGTCTTCGTGAGCCAGCCACAAGACGCCGGTTTGCCAAAAGAGCGGCTGATCGATTCGCATAAATAAGTCCTGCCATAGCTGCAATGAACGCAGCGCCGAGCGCGTGTAAATCTCATCGGGGCCATAGCCCATTCGAATGATGCGTGATTCACCACCTGAACTCGAACGACTGTGACCCGGGTCATGAGCATCGATTAGAATGACGCGCTTCCCCGCGCGTTGAATTTGAAGAGCCGTCCAGGCGCCAAACACTCCGGCGCCGACAACCACCACGTCATATGCGATGTTGTTCATTGCTCGATGTTATTGGCGCGGGATGATTACTCAAATGCCTTCGAGGTACGCCGTTTCACCGTGAATCGCCGTGTCGAGTCCCGCAGTCTCTCCGGCTTCATCAACTTTCACCGGAGTTATCCGATCGATTATCCAGAGCATTCCGTAAGTAAACACGAAAGCCCACAGCGAAGAGAGCCCGACCGCCCCGAGTTGGACGAGGAAGAAATGTGAGTTACCGCGCAGCAGGCCATCCACGCCTGCCGGATTAAATAACGTCGTCGCGAATATCCCGCAAAGGACTATGCCGAGAAAACCGCCCACACCATGCACGCCCCAGACATCGAGCGCGTCATCCCAACGCAGCTTGTTCTTGAGCGCCACCGCATAAAAGCAGACGACGCCGGCGATCACCCCGATCAGACAGGCGGTCGCCGGAGACACATAACCCGCGGCCGGGGTGATCGTGGCCAGTCCCGCCACGGCGCCGGTTAGCAAACCGAGAAATTTTGGTTTCTTTGTCGTCATCCAATCCATGCAGAGCCACGCGATCGCGGCAAAGCTCGCCGCCAGATCGGTATTCAGAAAGGCGACAGCCGTGACCGAATCGACGCGAAACTCGCTGCCTGCATTGAAGCCGTACCAGCCGAACCAGAGTAGGCCTGTACCCAACGCTACGAGCGGAATCGAGTGCGGCCCTGAGTCCGCGATCTTACGTCTGCCAACATAGAGGACAGAGGCCAGCGCGGCGATGCCCGCGATGTTGTGGACAACAATGCCGCCCGCGAAGTCGAGCACGCCCCAACTCGCCATCACCCCGCCGCCCCAAACCATGTGCACAAACGGGAAGTAAACCAGTGTGAGCCAGCCGGTGAGAAAGAGCATGTACGCTTTAAAGGTCACGCGATTCGCAAACGCGCCCGTGATTAGCGCCGGCGTGATGATCGCAAACATCATCTGGTAAGCGCAGAAAACAATCATCGGAATTGAAGGATTGACTAACGACGGCGTGTCCAAAGTGATCCCGCGGAGAAAGATCCAATGAAAGTTTCCCAGGATGCCGAAATAATCCGTGCCGCTTTTTAGATCGCCGCTAAAGCAAACCGAGAAACCAAACGCCCACCACAGCACCGTCGTCCATCCCATGGACACGAAGCTCTGGATCATTATCGCCAGCACATTCTTCCGGCCAACCAGCCCGCCGTAGAAGAAAGCCAGCCCCGGCGTCATCAGCATGACGAGACTGGAGCAAAGCAACATGAAAGCCGTGTTTCCCGTGTCGATAGTTAGAGGTGGCATGGTGGCTTCTCCTCATTGGGCGGTTATGCGAATGCACGGAGCGCCGTGCCGACGACTAGATGTTGCCGCATGATACGCCTTTCGAGCAGGTGATCAAGATTCGCGACGGGGCGGTAGCCCGACCGTCTCACTCGGCCAATGTTCGTGCGCGGCTCTGCCGCCTGATGTGCGGAAAGGCTCTGCCTTTCCGGGAGCGTTAGTTTTTGATTCAGCGAGGCTACGCCTCGCATTCGGGGCATAGCCCCGAGGTTCATAGAAGCATCTGCCGGAAGGTCATAGACCTTCCGCACATCAGACGGGCAAAGCCGCATCCAGGAAATTGAGCTCTTGCTTACTCGCGGGCTACTGCCCCGGAGTGATCAAGATTCTGTAGTCCCGTTAGGGACGGAATATTTATAGAACGACGCTATGGAAGATTCACCAAACTCCGTCAGGAGCGGAATGTTGGATCGTTATTCAAGAGCTACGAGAATAATATTTCGCTCCTGACGGAGCTGATGGTTGATTGGATTCAGTGACTATAAACATTCGGCTCCTACGGAGCCCATCCAGGCCGAACTATGAGAGCTTCTATCACTCCAGCTTAACTCTCATTCCCTCCACCACCATCTCTTCCCTTTCACCTACTGGCTGTCCAAGTTCGCTGTATTTGCCGGCCAAATTGATCAGCGCCTGTGATTGACGATACCCATCATTAATCAGAGCCACAGTGTTGAGAGCCTCGAATAGAATTTCTGAGGCTTTGCCAGTTTGTTCTCTGCGCGCCAGCCTGGCAGCGATTTCGATTAAGGTCAGTGCCTTCTGGTCGGGCCGCTCGATCATGCCTGTGCGAACAAGTGCTTCAGATAGCGTATGGTCAGCCAAAGCCAATTGCTCGGATGCTATGAACGCGTCGACAACTCCAAGGTCACAAATCACTCTCGCATAGTTGTCTTTGATCATCCCGGACACTTCGAACACACGGCCACTATTCCCGGAACGCACACATAGTTTTGCTATCTCGCCCAGGGTATAGTTTTGCTGCTCCTGAGAATTCATTAATGCCGGCATTTGCAGAGCCTCTTCGTAATGACCGGCCGTGGCATAACAAAGCGCCAGCTCATGCAGCAGACTCTCGCGCATCATCAGACCCTGTTCGCCATAAACCTCCTCGTCTCTGCTTATCTCCGACGCGTCTGCCAACAGCGCCAGCGCCGCCCTGGTGTCACCCGCCTGTTGGTATTCAAAGGCCACCCTCGTCGTCGCGTGCGCGAATTGAAACGGATCGCCGATTTCTTCAATAACCTGATCGGCCTGATCGTAGCGCTTTAGTTCGGCAAACCCGACGGCGATTTGCGCTAAAGCGGGATCTTTGGCGAGGTCTTCCGATTCATTGCAGAGGCGATGAGCACCGGTCAGGATTTCAAAAGCCTGCTCTTCCTGACCAAACTTTTTGTTAAGAGAAGCAATCGCTACCAGAGCAGAAATCCGCGGCTCGGGAAACTCGATCTCTGCCGCGGTTTTGGTCGCTTCCTGCAGTAGTCCCAAAGCCTTAGGGTTACGTCCATCGGTAAAAATCTTGTCCGCCAATTCAACCAGGACCGACGCTTTCAAATCAGGGTAATCGAGTGATCGGGCTATCTCAAGAGCTTTGTCAGAAAGACCGGCGGTAGCGCACGCGAGAGCTATGCGGCTTAACATCGGAGCGCTTTCAGTTAATCTGTGGGCGACTTCGATAGACTTCTCACACGCGCCCGACTCAGCATAAGCAAGGGCCATCTGCTCAGTTGCCAAAGCATACGCAGTATCGTCTTCAATCGTTTCGGACAGCTTGTCGGCATAATCAGCGGCGCCAAGTTCAATACACTTGGCCGAAATGCCGGCCAAAGCCTGATCTCTAAGGTAGGAATCGTTGATGGTTTCCGCCAGGTCGACGGCAATATCAAGCTGTCCTGCGGCAGCGTATTTAACTGCTATGAGAGATAGAATTTCGGAACGCCCTTCAAGACCCTCAATGGACTTGGCGATCTCCACAGCGCAGTCCAGAAAGCTATTTCCGGCGTCATTGTCATGAGTGGATCCGTCGTTCACGTCAGCTCCTGTCCTCTCGCATGATTAATCAGCCACAGATGCACACGGATAAACACTGATTTGAAACCAGTGTAGCCGCTCTCTATCAGCGCCGGCATTGTTAGTTTGCCGCCTTGACGAACCGACTCGGCATAATACCCCTTTCGACTACCTAATCAAGATTCCCGATGCGTCTTATCTGGATTTGCTTCTTTCTCTCAAGCAAGAACGATCCACGAAATCACGCGAAGACTCACGAACCTAATTAAACCACTTCCGCTTCGTGTAATTTCGTGGGTCGCTAGCGGTATTCAGAGGACCAACTTTAGTTTGGCTTTGCTGCTGGAAAAAGAACCAACTGAAATTGGCACCTATGAGCCGTCAAACCAGGAGGCCCCCGGCCACTTCCTTGACACTGCTCGCAACGCTCACTTAGGCTGAGTAACTCATCCGCGGCATTAGGCTTTGCGGCTTCCTGCCTTTATGATTTGTGACTCCATTGGCTGGAACTATTCATGATCAAGAACGAAATCATCAAGCTGATTAAGGACAAGCGCGCTCACGTCGGAGTGATCGGACTTGGCTATGTCGGATTGCCACTGGCAACTGAATTTGCCGGCCGGGGATTCAACGCTACGGGATTCGAAGTCGACCAAAAGAAAGTCGAGCAGATCAATGGCGGCCAATCATATATCGGCGATGTTTCCACCGGCCAGGTCAAAGAGCAGGTGGACGCCGGCCGGCTGCGGGCCACCATCGACTTCGATCATTTGAAAGAGTGCGACGCCATCATCATTTGCGTGCCGACACCGCTCCGCAAAACGAAAGAGCCCGATGTTTCCTTCATCCTGGCCGCCGCGGAAGAGATCAAGCAGCGCCTGCGCCGCGGGCAGTTGGTGATCCTGGAATCAACCACGTATCCGGGCACGACCGACGAAGTCTTGTTGCCTATGTTGGCAGAGACGGGTCTGAAACTGGACGAGGATTTCCTTTTGGCCTTCTCTCCCGAGCGTGTCGATCCGGGTAATCCCGAATTTCAGACGCACAACATTCCCAAAGTGGTGGGCGGGGTTACCGACGATTCTACCGAGACCGCAGCGCATCTGTATTCGCAAATCGTGAACGACGTGCATTCGGTCAGTTCGGCGCGCGTCGCCGAGGCGGCCAAGCTTTTGGAGAATACTTTTCGCGCCGTCAACATCGGGATGGCGAACGAAATGGCGCGGCTCTGCTATGCGCTGAACATCGACACCTGGGAAGTGATTCGCGCGGCCGCCACCAAGCCGTTCGGCTTTATGCCCTTTTATCCGGGCCCCGGCATCGGCGGTCACTGCATCCCGCTCGATCCGCATTATCTTTCGTGGAAAGCGCGTCAGCACGGTTTCGATTCGCGCTTCATCGGGCTGGCCGAAGAAGTTAATTCGCGTATGCCGGAGCACGTAGTGCAACTGGTTGCCGACGGTTTGAATGACGATCGTAAGGCGATGAATGGATCGCGCATCCTGCTGCTGGGCGTGGCCTACAAGCGCGACATCGACGACGTGCGCGAGAGTCCGGCGCTTTCCATTATCGACCGGCTGCGCAGCAAAGGCTGCGACGTTCACTATCACGATCCGTTTGTGCGCAAGATCCGTTTTGACGACACCCATACGGATAGCGGCGGCGAGCCGATGTCATCGGTGGAGTTAAGTGACGAAGAGATCCAGGGGTCGGACTGCGTCCTGATCGTAACCAATCACAGCCAGATCGATTACCGGCGCATCATCGCGCTGGCGCCGTTGATTGTAGACACGCGCAACGCGCTCAATGGAGATTTGCGGCGCGATAGCCAGGCGCGAATTATTCGTTTGTAGGCCTTAGCCCTCTCCCTCTGGGAGAGGGTTGGGTGAGGGCCTAAGCGCTGACCTCACCCTCGACCGCCGTCGTGTATCGCGAAAGACACCTTTGAGAAGTGCTCGCGCGAGAGGCTGCCTAAGGTACGAGCCCCACCATGTTGATACGTAACTTCGGACATCTCTGGGAACGTAAGTACCTGAACTACGGCAGGCCGAAAGTGAAGGGCCACCTGAAGGGTTACTTAAGCCCCAGATCCCCCGAAGTAGATTTCAGAGAACAGATTGGCATTTACGTACTCTTCGACAAAGACCTAAATCCGGTTTTATCGGACAAGCGGACAGGAATCAGAGGCTCTTTGGAAGGCTGAAACAGCATGACTCCGATCACCTATGGAATAGATGGGAACACTTCAGTTGGTTTGGCTTTCGGCGGGTCAATAAGAGCGGACCGCTTTCGCTTTTCGATGACTTACAGAAGACCTTCAAAATAAGCGGAACGCTACTCCTAAACGAGATCGAAGGAGCCCTCATCACCGCTTTAGAGCCCAAACTGAACAAGCAGGGCGCTCGCTGGAAAGATGTCGATGAATACTTCCAGTTCGTCGACGAGGAAATGCAAGATGTCACCATGGGTGAGATCCTCAATCGCAGTGCTAGGCTAGAACAACTCATTGCCGGACTGGGTAAAAGACTCTCCAAAGGAAAATGAGTATCTGCTCGGGTCTGTTGGGTTTCCAATTCACATCATCCTTTTAATGAGGCTATGAATGAACAGTCCTTCTAGTCTCGTGTTGTTCTGGGTAAACACGGACGGACAATTAAGAAATACTTCGCGCTAAGCTTCGCACCCTCTCCCCTAACCCCCCTCCCAAAGGGAGAGTGGAATGTCACCCATCAATAAACGCCCGTTGCCACAACTCCAAAGTCAGCAACTGAAAAACCTGAAGGTTATAGTCTTCTCGGCCGGAAAGATTCGCCCCGATCACGCGCCTCACTTCCTGTGGCCGGAACAGACCGCGGCGTTTGACCGTCTCCTCTGACAATAGATCATCAACCATCGGCCGCAAGGGCCCACGCAACCACGAACGGATCGGCGCACCGAATCCGGCCTTCTTCCGCCAGACGACGTCGCGCGGCAAAAGCTTTTCGGCGGCGCGCTTAAGGATGTATTTGCGCTTCAGTCCGCGCAACTTCAAATCAGGCGGCATGCGGGCGGTAAGTTCCAGCATCGACTGATTGAGAAAGGGCACCCGCACCTCGAGGTTCGCGGCCATTGAAGTCTTGTCCGTGGTCATAAGATTCAAGCACGGCAGAAAGGTTTTCAGATCGAGGTAAAGCAATTGATTGAGCGGCGCTGCTTCCTTCACCCGCGCAAAATAGCACCGGTGCGCGCTGTAAGCGTCCAGGTTGCTCGTAGCGCCGCGCGTCTCTTCGGTATACAGCTTCGCCTTTGCCTCGTCCGTGAAATAAGTCCCATAGCCCAGGTAACGATTCTCGAAATCCAACGCGGCGCTGCGCGCGAATTTTTTCGCGTTGCGCAACGGTCCGGTGAACTTGCCTGGCAGTCCTCCGGGTAAAGCGTAGGCCAGCGCTTTCATCACCGGCCGCCTCAACATCTGAGGCACGGGATCAAACGCGCCCGCAAGTCTCATCGCCAATTGCCTTGGATAGCCGGCAAAAACTTCATCGCCGCCCATGCCGGAAAGCATCACCGTCAATGTTTCGCGGGCCGCGCGCGACACGAGATAGCTGGGAATCGCCATGTCGATCGCTGGTTCGTCCATGTGATAGACGAGCTTTGGCAACAGCTCTGCCACATCGGGCTGCAGCATTATCTCGTGATAGTCGGTGTCCAGTTGTTGATCTACGCGCCGGGCCCACTGAATGTCGTCGGGAACAATGTCATAACGCAGGTCTTCGGCTTCGATACCGATCGTGTACGTGCCAATCCGTCGTCCATTGCTGTGGTGCTTCATCATCGCCACGATGGTCGATGAATCAATTCCACCCGAAAGAAATGAACCCAACGGCACGTCTGCGACCATCTCGAGTTTCGTGACGCGATCGAGTGTCTCCAGGACTTGCTGTTGCCACCACGCGTCGCTTCTTCCTTCCTCGATCGAGTCGAATGAAATGTCCCACCATTCGCGCACAGTCAACTGATCGTCGCGCCACATGACAATGTGTCCCGGCGGAACTGTCTTGACTCCGGTAAACAGCGTGTTGGGATCCGGTACCCAGAGAAACGTCAGGAACTGATGCAGCGCTTCCCGATCAAGCTCAGCCTTGATTAGGCCAGAGGCAAGAATCGATTTCACTTCGGAAGCAAAGATAACGGAGCGCAGGCATCCTGCCTGCGGTTCGCCGGCATCTTTGCCGGCGTCTGCATAATAGAGCGGCTTGATACCAACCCGATCGCGCACCAAAAAAAGCGCTCTTTCTTTGTCATCCCAGAGCGCGAAGGCAAACATGCCGTTTAAGCGAGGCAGGCAATCCTCGCCCCATTCCGCCCAGGCCGCCAGTAGCACCTCAGTGTCTGTCTGCGTGCGAAAGGCGTGACCTTTGACCGCGAGTTCTTCCCTCAGTTCGCGATAGTTGTAAATTTCGCCGTTAAGAATCAGGACCAGGCGTCCATCCTGAGACAACATCGGCTGGTGTCCGGCGCTGCTCGTGTCAATAATCGACAAGCGGCGATGACCAAAGCAGACTCGGTGTCCTTTGTCATTGATTGCCGGCGACGTCCACGCGCCTTCGTCGTCGCGGCCGCGATGCTCAATGGCTTTCAGCATCGCGCCGATACGCGCTTCAGGATCCTGGGTGATGAGTCCGGCGATGCCACACATACGTTTTGTTACTCGATCAGTCTTATGACTTATAATAGCGCGCGCTTCGGACAAGTCGAGCGAGAAATGAAGCGTGACCAGCGGTATGAAGTCAGTACCACCTGCGTAAGCGGGTGCGATCAAAAGGCCAGATGGACCCGCCCGCTCACGCAGGCGGTACTGACCTCATTACAGAGGCGAGGTTAGACGGCGAATGAAAAGCGATAACGCTACAGATGTAACCGCACCCGACCTCGCTATCAAGAACTCTCCATCTCGCCACACACGCTTCGCAATTTGTCTTCTCATCTTTCTCACAGCTTTCGGCGTCCGGCTCTTGTTTTGGCATGATACACGTCTCGAAGTTGGAAAAGTACAGACCGCAGTCAGCGCCGATTACCAGCACATCGCCCAACTCATCAGGCAGGGCGGCGCCACATCGTTTCTCAGTTCATCTTCACCGTTAAGCGATCTCAACACTCTCGGTCACCCGCCCGGCTACTCGATTCTGATGTCAATGTTCGGCGGATCGAACACTGCCGTGCGGTTCGTGCAAATCACCGCCGACGCTTTTGCCGCTGTCATGATCTTTCTTATCGTCGCTGAGTTATTACCTTCCAGCGCCGCGGTCATCGCCGGGATGCTGGCTGCCTTTTCGCCACAGCTCGCCTGGAACTCCGTGCTGCTCCTGCCTGACTCCCTGGCGGTTCTTCCGATCCTGATCGCGGTTTACTGTCTGGCGCGCGCGGTCAAGAACCCGCGCCTCGCGACCTTCATGGTTGCCGGAGCGTTCGTCGGACTTTCGTGCTGGCTCAGAGCGAACGCGATGCTGCTGACGGTCTTCTTCGCCGCCGCAGTGCTGCTGCTGGTCAAAGGCGAGCGCCCATGGCGCTACGCGCTGGCGGTTGTCTTCGGCACGCTGCTGGTCGTCTTGCCGCTGACGATTAGAAACGCGATTGTGTTTCATCGGTTCATTCCGCTTTCGCTCGGCGCTGGACAGACTCTGTTGGAAGGCATCGCTGATTACGATGCGCAGGGAAGATTTGGAATTCCGAATACCGACCTCGGGATCATGAAGCAGGAAGCGGAAGAGTCTCAACGCCCGGATTATTCCGGAACGCTTTTCCAACCCGACGGAGTCGAGCGCGAACGGGCCCGTCTGGCCCGCGGCTTTGACGTGATTCGTTCGCATCCACTCTGGTTTGCGGGAGTAATGGGGCGGCGTGCCGGGTCGATGGTGCGACTGGAACGATCTCGAATTGTGTCCACTGAGCCACCGGTCACTCACTCACTGGCGACGGCAAATCTGCCACCGGTCTGGACAGAGACCTCGAACGAGTTGTTCAACTCAGGCAAGTCCAAATCAACCCAGGCCAGGATGTCTTACGATCAGATGAATCAAACAGTCGAACTCGTGGGCGATGATTCGAAATACGGCGAGCAGCTCTCTTCCGGCGCCGTCACTCTGAAGAAAGACGTGGATTACCTCTTCACCGTTCCCGTCAAGATAGCCAGCGGGCGACTGAGGATTAGCGTCACCAGCCCTGGCGGGAAAGTCTACTCATCCACGGTCGCCGAAGCGATCGAGCACACAAAGCCCGAAGACCAACCAGTCAACCTAATTCAAGTTTCGTTCGTGTCGACGCGTGACGAGCAGGCGCGCATCATTTTTGCAAACGAAGCATCTAACCCGGCAAACCCGATAGCGAGGATCGGCGAAATTAGACTGTTCGAGTTAGGGCCCGCGCGATTTCTATGGACTCGCTATCCTCGTCTCGTCGTCCATATTGTGCAGGGGATTTTCCTGACTGCCGTGATATTGCCGTTGGCAATCATTGGACTAGGGCTGCTAATCATCCAGAAGGAGAGCCGAGCGCTGATACTTCTGGCGGCTGTGCCCGTGTATTTCTTCTGCGTGCAATCGATCGTACACACCGAATATCGCTACGTGCTGGCCGTGGATTATTTTCTTTTTGCGCTGGTGGGAGTTGCCGTGGCCGGGACGATCGATTTGGTCAGGACCATCTACTTCTTGCCGGGAGCGCGGACGTCCCTTCTGCATTGAGCGCGAAGCGCAAAAACTCTTAGCTTGCTGCGCAAGCTATGCGGACAAGACGTCCGCGCTCTTCCGGCGGGGACTCCGCTTCAACTTCCGGATCTGAGTTCCTTTTTCTGCAACGCGTCGTCGATCAAACCACTGACCCACTCTGCTCGCGCGTCCCAGGTGCCATCACGAACTGAATCCTGACGGGCTCTCGCCAACTCAGTTCCTTCTTCCCGCAACGCCTCATCTACCAACTTCAGAAAATGATCTCGATGGCGGGCAATCCGCAGGACATCGCTCATCGTTTCATATTCGGGCAGAGGCGCGATCACCACTGGCTTACCCGACGCCAGATACTCACGAACCTTGATGGCTGAACCGTAACTCGTGAAAGTAACGTCAGTGCTCCAGGGCAAAACGCAAACATCGAATCCAGCGGCATAATTTGGCAAGTCGTTGTAAGCAACCGGCGGCAGAAAATGCACGCTCGGCAGGTTCTCGATTTCCAGACCTCGTGATTTATTGCCAATGAAGATCCAATTCCATTCCGGACGCTCACGCGCAGCCTGCCGAATTAGCTGTTGGTCGATGAGCCAAGGCTCGATCGCCCCAAAGTAGCCGATCCGCGGCCGCGGGATTTTCTCGATTTCCGGCGCAACCTTAAGATCGCCGTTTGCGATCCGGGCCCAGTGATCAAAATCCGCGGCCTGTTCCAATAAATGCGAACGTTCCAATCCGCGCGTCGCTTCGGCCAGCAATTTGCGACTGGAATAGAAAATCAAATCAGCCGATTCGATCGCTTTTTCGTGAAGCGATCGAATGAAAGCGGGATCAGTCGCATGGTCCATTGTGTTGGCGTCGTACTTGTCTGAAACATGATAGACCACCAGCGATTCATTCAAGCGGCCGGCAACTTCGATGGCGGTCGGAATCGCGATCCAGAGGATCGGACGAGATAAGCCGCGGCGTCGCGCCAGTCCCGCGATCTGGGAAGTCAGCAAGCTGCGATTTGCAATAGTGGCGGCGCGGCTGCCAAAGAACGGAATGACCGCGGGCGACACCACCGTGATTCCCTCTTCGGTAGTGCGGGCCAGCTTGGCATAGCTTTTCAGCTTACGAGTGATGCGCGGCACGAGATCCTTGCTCTTGACCGAAGCCAGACCCATTGAGATCGAGTTGACGAAGATGACTTTGTTACCGGCGCGCGCAAAGCGACGCATCAGGTGGTTTTTGGAATGCGGATGGTGATACCACCAGTCCTCGCCGCCAAAACAGATAATGGATTTGTCGTGCAGCATAGTCAGGTGGGTGATAGTACAATACAGCATCCACGAAGTCCGAAACCGCCTGCGGTAGCGGGCGGTTAATCTCTGACCTTCCGGTTCGATAAGATCAACCACCCGCTACCGCAGGTGGTTCTGACCTTTTATGCCGACGATCTATCTCGCTCTAACTCACGACTGGGAATTGCGCGGCGATGGCTCGGGCGATGTCGAGCAGATTCAATTCGCGCCGCTGCGCCGGTTGCTGGAGATCTATGCGAAGTTCGGCGCGCGTACAACTGTTCTTCCCGAGGTCATGCAGCAGCTTGCGTTCAGACGCGGCGAAAATGCGCATCCCAAGTTGAAACTCCTGGCCGATTCATGGGACCAACACCTGCGCGAAGCCTTTCTTCAGCATCACGACATTCAGTTGCACCTGCATCCTCAATGGCTCAACGCGAAATATGAAGGAGGGTCCTGGCATCCGCACGGAGATTGGTCAATTTTGAATTATGAGCGCGAAGCTGCCTATGCAATGTTGGCCAGTGGCAAGCAGTATTTGGAGGCTCTGCTCCGGCCACTGGATTCAGCCTATCGTTGTCTGGCTTTTCGTGCCGGCGCTCTTGCGGCCGCACCTTCGACTCATTTGTTTGAATCTCTAATCGACCTCGGAATCGAGATCGACGTGAGTATTGCCGGCGGCGTGTTCGTCAACAATGCCAACTTGCAGCTCGACTATCGCAACTGCGAAGAAACGTTCTTGCCTTTTTATCCAGTAAGGGAAGATGCCCGCAGAGTGTCACAGAAACTGGAAGACATTGTGTGCGTGCCGCTCAACCACTTCTACGGATCGCGGAGAGAAGTTGCTCGACAGAACATCGCGTTGGCGAGACAACAGCTTGCTCGGTCGCCGGCCACCGATCCGAAGGGCGCGCCCACACGGGTTGAATCAAAATCCAGTAGCCCGTCTCGAATAGGTTTGGCGTTTGAGAAGCTGATTGTACCGGCCATAAGACGGAAGCATTTTGTTTCTGACACCGGCCGTCTGAATTACCCTTTGCTGCGCGAGATGCTCGCATCGATCCGCCAACGCGCCGACGAATCGGGCCTGACGCAACTGCCCATCGTGTTGACGAACCATCCGAAAGACATTCGTGACTTTCCGGCCATTGAACGGTTTGTCGGCGAGGTTTCACGAGCGGACGACATCAGGTTTATTACGTTGAGTGAAATCGCGGGAAAAATTCGCAGCGTAGAGTTCCAGGTGAAAACTGCAAACTAGATGGAGCGCGGACATCTTGTCCGCCAGCGTGCGCAGCACGCTCAGTTTAGCCGATCAAGGTGAAAACTATTCGCACTTCGCGCTCAGGCGGACAGGATGTCCGCGCTGCTTCCGTTACTTCCGATAGACCGAACGCGGGTACGCGACGATGTCTCGCTCCGCCAGCTTCATCATTTCTGCAAACAGTTTCGGGGCGTCTGCACGAAAGAACCGCATTCCGCGCACCATTAGATCGCGGCAGGCTTCGGCTGAAACGTATTTCTGAAACCAAACCGGCATGTCCGGATGGATCACGCGGCTCATATCGTGGGCATAAGTTCTCACCGTCACCCGCTCTCCGTGATAATTAATACACGGCGCATCAAAAATCTCCTCGTGGTATACGCGCACGGGAAACTTTTCTTTCAAAAAATCGTCCACGCAATAGCCAAATGAAATGTAGTTCGTCGTCGCACCCAGGCCCACAATCTTTCCGCCACCTTCAATCAATTTGTAGTAAGGACTACAGGTATCATACGGATAGGGAGACAAATGATGCGTCGCGGTGATTTCCGCGGCGGCGGGCCCCATCGCGCAGACCGATTTGGTCGGATGCAAACTGCGCACAGACCCGCGTTGTCGCCGTGCAAACTCCGTCAGAATCCCGGTATACGAGGGCGTCCGGCGTACATCAAAGACACTACCCTGCCGCAGGTATTCATAAGAAGAAATTCGGTGATTTGGATAAGTCGGAAACAAAACCGTACCGGAAGAGCCGATTACTTCGCGAATCAAAAACAAGATTCGGTAGAAGGGGAACGCGAGGTTCAATCCGTCCATGCCGCTGTGAACGTAAACTAGATCGCCTTCTTTTAAATCAAGCTCGTTAGTCAGGATGGCCCTGAAATCTTCTTCGGTCAGCGGCGCCAGGGACGCGACGCGGCGGCATTCGCGGGCCCACTTCGCGCGCCGCAGCGACGTTACGGCACGGTCCGGCAAAATCGTTTTGGCGATCCTTTGCAGATCCATATCAGCCGATCTCGATCATTGTCGCGCCCCACGAATAGCCGACGCCAAAACCGATCAGGGCCACCCGATCACCAGTCTTAATACGGCCTTGCTCGAGTGCGCTCTCAAGTGCGATCGGAATTGTTGAAGAAACTGTATTGCCGACCTGTTCCATGTCGATCCAGAACTTTTCGGCAGGAATTTTCATCTTGGCTCGCAAGCGCTCGAGCATGAATTTGTTCGCCTGATGCGGGACTATGAAATCAATCTGGTCGAGAGTAAGCCCACACTTCTCCAATAGCTGGACTAGCGCGGCCGGCACAGTCTTCATGGCGAATCCGAATACATCGGCGCCGTCCATGAAAAGGTTTTGTTCTGAACGCCAGTTGCCGGCGGCGTCTTCTTTCTCAACCGCGGTGTCGGAGTTAGCCGGACAGCGCAAGCCACCGGCCTTAACCATGATCTGGTTTGCTCCCCGTCCATCCGTTCCCAAAACGAACGGTCCAATTAACTCTCGCCTAGCCGGGGTGCCGGCAACCAGAGTCGCTGCCGCCCCATCACCAAACAGAGTAAGCAGCGAACGATCCCGCCGATTAATAAATTTTGTATAGGTATCGGCGGTGATCAGGAGGACATTTCCGGCTGTTCCGGCTTCGACCAGACTCTTTGCCAGCGCCAGGCCATAGATGTATCCCGAGCAACCCTGGTTGATGTCGATGGCGCCGCAATCAGTTCTCAGTCCCAGGCGATCCTGCATCACGCAAGCCGTCGTGGGGGTGAAGTAATCCGGACTTTGCGTGCAAAAGATCAGGAAATCAACTTCTGCCGGCACGTGACCGGTGTCCGCAAACAAGAGCTGGGCTGCGGCGACTCCCAGATCTGATGCACATTCATCCGGTCTGGTTACGCCACGCACGGCGACACCAGTCTTCGAGAGAATTTGACTGGCATGCCAGTCGCCGAACTCTTCAGCCAGTTGCTCATTGGTCAGTTTTCCGGCAGGTAAGAAGGATCTGATTGCTTTGATTGCTGCTCTGTTCCGCATGATGGTTCGGTCGCGATTCATTATAGCCGGATCGCTAGTCGTATTTCATAACTGGGCGCCGCTAAGTTAGAATCGCCGGCGAGGAGAAATTGAATGGCCACCGACGAAAGAGTCAGCAGAGCAGTTTTCAGTGCTGTTGATGAGCTCAACACACAATTGCCCGCGGGCGTCAGCATAGAAAAATCGCTGGACGCGCCGCTGTACGGCGCGGGAGGCAAGCTGGAATCACTCGACTTTGTAACTCTGATTATGGAGGTCGAGGAAAAGATTAACGCTGAATTCGGCACAGACATCACTATCGCCGACGAAAATCTATTGTCAAAAGCGAAAAGCCCTTTTTCAACGCTGCGAACTTTGATTGAATATCTGGAAGAGTTGGTCAAGCAACCCGGCGCTGCGACTTAATGCTCATCCCCCTCCCTTATTTTCCAAATCCTTTGACCCGCACGATAGTCAGAATTCCGACCGTAAAGGGAGGGCTATCAGCCTTGACGTTGCCATCCCTTACGGTCGGCCTTCTGACACCTTGGTACGATCAGCTTTCAGCGCGTTCGTTGCCGAAGAGTGATGAAAACTTCCGGCTGACAACGAATTCCTTTATTCGCCAGCATGCCAGACCGGCAAAGACTGTGAGTAGAGCGTGCATTGGCAATCCATAGCGAATGTGCGTGTGCATCATTGAACCGACCACCCAATAATAGAACACGGTTGCCGACACTATTCCGGTAGTGCGCCAATCCAAACGGATCGCGATGATCACTCCAACCAACATCAGCGGCAAGAGAATGTAACGCAAGACGCTCTGCAGCATTCCCAATCCATTGACGAATGCCCCAGCGAATCCGCCCTGCCATTGTGTCGGCAGACACTTCGCGCTGGTAACATTGATGCCGGCGCTGCCATAGATTCCCGAAGGCGTGCCGGCATATTTTATTACCGCGGCCATCCGTCGAATGACCGTGCCGGCATACCAGAAGGGATGCTGCTTAATGATCGCGACCGCTCTGCGGCTGCGCTCGCGGTCGCGTTGAATTCCATCCGGGTAATAAAGATCGAAAAGCTCATTCGGCAGGGGATTCAGCGCGGCGCGTTCCTGCTCAACCAGTTCACGATCGTTCGACACCGCGCCAAACTCTTTCGCTCCTCGCTCTGTCTCCCCAATGCCTTCCCACAAATTAGTTCCGGCGCCCAGGCCCGTCGGCACGAAAGCATGAAACGCAATAGCGTTTCTGATCACGACCGGCGCAATCACCAGCATCGCCGCCAGTACTATACCGGCAGACATTAGTACGCGCCGGCGCCAACTGGTTCGGACGAACAAGAGCAACCCGAGCGCCCAAAAGAGCACCAGCAATATTGCATTGGCTCGCAGCCAACATGAAGCTCCTACTAATGCGCCTGCGCCGATGGCCCAAGCCAGACTTTGCCTCCTGGCAGCCAGCAGCAACAGCCAGGCTGCCGCAACGACAATCCAGGCCGTAGGCGCATCGGCCAAGGGGGCCGCTCCGGACAGCGCCAGCAAAGGCCAGAGCGCCGCAATCCATCCAGCCCACAAACCCGCGCGCCATCCAAAAGCTGATACGCCCAGGCCTACTATCAGCAGCACCGAAAAAGAATCGAGGACCCACTGAACATTCTGCACGGCGGCCGGAGATCTGTTACCGGTCAAGGTGTAGATGAAGGCCAACCAGAGCGGATAACCCGGAGGATAGATGGCCGCGTCCGTGTGCGAAGGATCGTTGATCCAGAAGATAGATGTACGACCGTCAAGCCAATCCTGTGCCGGGCGATCGAAGTTGGCGTAGATGCCGCTCGGAAACCAGCCGGGTTCGGCAAGATGAGCACGGAGAAAATTAGCCGTCAGTGCACGCACGGTGAATGAGAGCGCCAGGATGAAGAGGAGCGCGAGGATGCGCCTGCTTACGGGATTAGACAGTCTTTGGGAAAACCAGCTCAAGATTCTTGATCAAATCAGCGTGTGATTAGAAGGCGAATTGTAACAGGTCGGTGACGAGATGGAGAGAAAACGCTTGAGTAGGGTGATGGAGCGCGGGCATCCTGCCCGCCAGCGCGCGCAGCGCTCAACCTCTTCAGTGATTGCGTCAGCTCGTTCGCGCTTCGCGCTGAGGCGTAGAGGATGTCCGCGCTCCAAACGGTGCTCACTTCCGCGCCGAGATAATCACGTTCCATCCAATGCTTCGTGCCAACCGCCGGAAAATGACTTCAGGAATAATTCGTCCCAGAAAGTAGAGTTCCGGCCGCGTTAGTTGTTCGACCTGGATCTTCACTTCGCTGAACATTGAAAACAATTCGCGCGCTTCGCCGCGGCTATAGACCTTCACGAGCGGATTTCCACCGCCCTCGTTGAACTCTACATACTTGCCCATGATCTCCACCGGCGAGTTTCCGCGCAGCAACTCGCCTCGCAGAATTCCGTGGCGAATGATTACCTGGCCCCAATAGCCCAAAGACCCTCGATGATAAAGCATCACGCGAGCCAAGCCGCCGGGCCGTGACACTCGGTGGATCTCGCGCACTGCTCCCGCCGTGTCCGGTGTGTGATGCAGCACGCCGTTGGAGTAAACGACGTCGAAACTCTCGTCCGCGAATGGCAAGTGCTCGGCATCGCTAATCGCAAAGTCGCCACGCGCGCCATACACGGCAAAATGTTGCTGCGAGATCTGAATTGAGCGCGGGGTCAGATCAACTCCGGTAACTGATGCGCCAGCGCGCTCGAACTGCAAAAGGTCGGTGCCCATTCCGCAACCCACCTCGAGCAGACGCGCGCCAGCGAACTCTTTGAAGCCCATCACCTCAGGCATCCAGGGCGCGTACTCGGTATAGCGATGACGCTCGACTGCGTCAAAGAATTCGCGGGTACCAAACTCGTGCTCTCGACCATAGACAGCGCCGGCCGGATCTCCGGTCCACTGCTCGCGGGCGCGTCGTTTTTCGACGTCGATCTTCTGCTGGTTTTCAGTCACAGGTTTCAAATGGGCAGACTGAGGATGAAACCACTCAATGAGCCATCGAAGATGGCGGCAGAGTGTAGCCCCGGCCGTAAGCCCGGGGAAAGTGCCAAGGCAAAAATCAATGAGCCCGGTAGAGTCTGTCGGAATAAAGGTTCTTCTCTGCGCAACCTCGGCGTTCTCTGCGTCGCTGCGGTGAGTTCACGGGCAAAAACCTTCACCGCAGAGTACGCCGAGAACGCGCAGAGTTCCTTTCCCGACACATTCCGTAGGGCGACAGAATTCTCAAATTGATGCTGCGCACGAATTGTCATCTGCGGCCCGCTAACTAAAGCGGGCTTGGACTCGAGTAGAATCTGGTCCTCGGGCTTTACGCCTCGGGCGACACTCTGCCGCCATCTTCGATGGCTCGTTGACCTGTTCCCTCCGAATAAAATCGTTCTCAGAAGCTCTTCGACCAGGAATAATATGCGTCCAGCACGCGTTGCGCATTATGTTTCCACGTGTGCTTAGCAATCGCCGCCTGGCGTGCGGCCGATCCCAAATGTTCGCGCAACTCTCGTGAACGACTCAATCGCAGAATCGCCTCCAAAAGGACGTGCGCATTTCCAGGTTCTACTAGCAAAGCGGTTTTTTCATCAACCAGCACTTCGCCGATCTGCCCCAGACGACTGGCAATAATTCCTTTTCCCGTTGCCATATACTCAAAAAGTTTTGTGGGCGAGCCAAAGAATTCGCTGCCATCTTCCAACGGCACATGCGGCGACAAGAGCAGGTCACAGGCATCAAGCAAAGCCGGTACTCGCTCGTGATCGACATGGCCAACGAATATCACCCGATCCTCTTTTCCCGCATCTCTCACTATGCGCTCGACTTGCCCACGCAATCTTCCCGCGCCCACCAGCAGAAAACGCACTTCGGAATCGGCAGGCATTGTAGTGATTGCTTCAGCCAGCGTCAGCACGCCATGCCATGGACCAAAAGTACCGACGAAACCGGCAAGGGCTTCGTCCTCTGCCACACCCAGCTCGCGGCGAACGGCGAGCCCGCCAACGCCGGGGCGAAACTTTTCCGTATCCACACCATTCGGATTCACTACAATTTTTTCGTCAGGAATTCCAGCTCGCACAAGGTTGCGGCGTTCGACGTCCGCGACAACAAAGATGCGGGCCGCTGCTTCCAGGTTCAAACGCTCGAATCTGGCCAGCAGCGGCAACATTTTTCCGCGGTCCCAGTGCTTCCCCATCCAGACTTCTGACCCGTTGTATTCAAGGAACAGCGGCAGATGAGTGCGCAAACTGGCGGACACACCGGCCCAGCTAAAGCGTGCATAACGCTGGTAAATCAAATCAACGGGTGAGTTCTCGATCTCTCGCATCGCGCCCGCGGAAAAAATCAGATTGTTGCGCAGGTCAAAAGCGGCGCGCGTCGCACCCCACGGTTCGGGATCGATCAAAGTCAGCCTGGTTCTATCGATCCCGGCGATATAGTCGTTGCTAATCACCTTAATCGCTGCACCCAAATCAGTGGCCGCGTTGACGAAACCATTGATGTGGGTCGCTGCCCCGCCGGCCTGGGTGCCCACACCCGGAGTGCTGCGCAGGTACGCGATGCGGGGCGCGGCAAGTTTTCCTCCGACCGGTACTTGAGGAGAGAAGCGCCCCATGCTGGCGCTCGCTCGACTCTCAACCGCCAGCTCGAGTTTTTTCAGACCCGAGTATGAACGAGTGATCGCCAACGCACTGAGAATGGATTCGCGCGCAAACCGAAACGGCGTCCGCACCAGAACGCCCGGGCTGGCCTCGTCTCGATTATTGCCGCTCGCATCGACTAGCAGGACGCGACGCGCGCCCGCCAGCGTGCCGAAAAGTAGTAAATCGTTCTGCCCACTTTGCCAGGCGAGTCTTTCGCTGGCCACCGCAAAAACATCTGGACCCAGCGCATGCAGCGCGCGGACGCGACCGACCGGCGTGGAGCCTTCAAGCTGGCCTCGCGAGATCTCGGTGACCTGGGAGCCTGGATATTTCTTCTGCAACCATTCGCGGGCTTGTTTTGGATCGCCGCTAAGCACAAGCAAAACTATTTTCATATGGTTTCACTCGTGGGCATTAGTAGCTGAGGGGACCGGGGAAGCGAGGCGCGCCTGCACCAGCAGGTTGCGGACCTCGCGACCACGCAAGAGAAATATCTCGATCGGACGCCGGCCGGTTTTCAGGCAAAAGTAAACCGCGACGAAAAGAAAAATCAGCGCGTAACTTATAGTCGAAGCGACGGCTGCCCCCCGCGCGCCGAACACCGGCACAAGCGTCAGATTGAGAACGATGCTAACCGCGAAGGTGATCAGCCAGAACACCGGAATCGCGACCGGTAAACCTGTTCCGGTGAAATGCTGCACCAAAACCGATTCAATCCCAATCAGACAAACTCCAGGCAACAGAATCAGTAACTGAATCGTGGCGCCGGCAAACCGCGCCCCATAAATAAACGGCAGCAGGAACGAACCCGCCGCGACGACCACGCACATAATCAACATCACAAACGATACGTGTCGTGTGACCTGGATCGCGAACTCGCCCCGCTGATCCTGGTAAGAAGCGACGCGGGGGAACAGCAGCATGGCGATTACACCCGGCAACACGGTCAGCAGGTTTGCTACCTGCGACGCCACTGCGTACACGCCTGTCTCAGCCGCGCCACGAAAATGATTCACGATTAAGAGATCGACGCGGAAGATCAGTATCGCAGTCACCAAAGGAATGAAAAACTTGAGGCCGTAGGTAATCGCGGCCTTGAATAGATCGACGTTGGGGCGAAAGGGTAGACTCTCTTTCTGCCGGACTACCAGACGCCGTATAGTCCAAAGCATCCCTGCGCTCAAAACAACCGTCGCCCCAGTATTAAAAGAAACCAGGACCTTCAGATTCAAACGTAATACCAACAGCACTACAATCGCATTGAACAACGCCAACGCGGGCGCCATCGCGTCCATAAAATTAAGCTGACGGATTCGATCCATCGCGAGCAGCGCGTTTAGACCGAGTGACAGTAAGAACTGAAACGGAATCGCGAGGACCGCGATCACAATCAGGTCAATGGGAACACCGCCAAACAGCGAGGGAGCGAGCCTGGCGAGTGCGAGGACAGCGAACGCAACCAACGTCCCACCGAATAGCGCAAAGACAATCGCGTTTGCCCAAACCGGCGCCAGGGTCCGTCGATCCTTTGCGATGAAATAAGTATTGGCCGACGTGAGACCCAGACTGCCGATCGCCAGAGCCAGCACAATGGTCGTGTTCAGTACCGCCAATGACCCCAGGCCCTCCGGCCCGAGCCATCGCGCTACGATCACGCTGGCGCCGACCGTGCCCACAAGCATCAGGAGGCGGGTCACGATCGTCAGGGCTACACCCGACGCGAAACTGCCGAAGGCCCCCGGTTCAATCGGCGTTACGGCCGCGCCGTGGCTGGTCTCTAGGTTCGTATTTTCGAACAACTCTTCTGGCCTCGCTGGAGCGATCGCCGAGCCTGCTTACTTCACCCGAGCGCGGACATCCCGTCCGCCAGCGTGCGCAGCACGCTCAGCTTCCCGGCGGATCACTACCAAGTCCGTTCGCGCTTCGCGCTGAGGCGGACAGGATGTCCGCGATCCGTCTCCATATGTCTAGCTCTTGCCCGCAATCCAACGTTCATACCACAAACTCAAATTCAGCAGGCACCACAGATTCGCGCTCCAATCGCGTGTCCCGCGCCGATGTTCGTCGGCCATCCGCTGAACAAATGAATAGTCGAAAAAGTCCCTTTCGCGGGGCGGTGAATGCATCAGTTGCTTAATCAAGCCCTGCCCTCCGGTTCCGCGAAACCACTCATTTATCGGCGCGCCAAACCCGCGCTTCGGCTGGTACAGCACGTCCGCGGGCAAAATCGATTCGAGAGCCCGCTTCAAAATGTGTTTTCCGGTTGCACCTCTCACTTTCATATTTCGCGGCAAACCCATCGCGTATTCGATCAAATGATGATCCAGAAAAGGAACCCTTGCTTCGACCGACGTGGCCATGGTGATCTTGTCCACGCGCATCAGCAGCAACTCAGGCAGCCGCAGCTTCAATTCCAGGTAAGTCATGCGCGCAGCATAATCCGAATCGGGCCGCGCGGCGGCAATCGCCTCCTGATACTCGCGCACGACTTCATAGGTTGATAGCCCGTTGTATCGCGCCCTCATTTCCCGGCTTAGCACCGCCGGCTTCATGGTCTCGTCAAACACGATCGCTCCGCCCCAGAACAGAGATTCGTTCGCGCCCAGCCGGCGCACCAGTTCGCCGGCCATGCGTTTCTTCAGCATCATCTTCACCAGCGGTTTGGCTAATACCGTGGCCGCGCGACGGGCCGAGACCGGGAACCGCTCAGCATGACGCCAGAACCTCTCTTCGATCTGCAAATAAGTCCTGAACCAATCATAGCCACCAAAGATTTCATCCGATCCTTCGCCGACCTGAACCACGATCGTGCCGGTGTCGCGCGCCAGTTTCGAAACATAGTAAAGCGGCACACATACCGGATCGGCGATCGGCTCGTCCTGGTGAAACACCAGCTCGGGCAGAAACTTCTGCATCTCTTCGCGCCCGATCATTACCTCGTGATGATCCGTTCCGAACCGTTGTGAAATCGCCCGCGCGGAATCCAGCTCATTGAGTTCTTTACTATCATGAAAGCCAACCGTGAAAGTTCTAACCGGCTGACCCATCAGCTCAGACATCAACGCCACGTTGGCCGACGAATCGACCCCTCCAGACAGAAAGACACCGAAAGGGACGTCCGCCATCATGCGCTTCTTAATCGAAGCCCGCAGCAACTCCAGAATATTCCGCTGATGCTCCTCTTCACAGCGGACGACAGGCGATTTGGGTGGCAGCGCGTCCCAATATTGTGTCATGCTCGCTGAGCCATCACGATTAACCACCATCATGTGTCCGGCGGGAAGTTTTCGAACATTCCGAAACAGAGTCTGCGGCGCGGGTGTAGTGACGAAAGTGAGGTAGTGATAGAGAGCCTCTTCGTTAACTTCCGGCGTCACCGCAGGATGTTCGAGGATAGCTTTGATCTCTGATGCGAAGATAAAACGCCCACCCTGTTGATAGAAGTAGAGCGGCTTGACTCCCGCGCGGTCGCGGGCGAGCACGAGCTGTTCGCGATCAGCATCCCAGATCGCAATGGCATAGTCGCCTTCGATGTCATGAACAAAATCGAGCCCGCGCTCCTCATAAAGATGCAGGATTGTTTCCGAGTCAGTGTGGGAAGCGTAGGTGTGACCTCTCTGCTCCAGGCCGGCGCGCAGATCGGCGTGGTTGTAGATCTCTCCGTTGAAAACCATCCAGACGCGATCGGTGCAACCACGCATTGGCTGATGGCCGGCCGGCGATAGATCGATAATCGAAAGCCGGCGAAAACCAAAACCGCCGCGGCCTGCGTCAAAGATCAATTCTCCGGCATCGTCCGGCCCGCGGTGCGTCATCACATCGCGCATCTTTTCGATCAAGACGCGCTCGACTCGGCCCTCCGCCGCCCCATATTCCCAGATTCCGCAGATGCCACACATTCGTTATTTTGATTTCCGATTGCCAATTGCCGAGTGACTCGTTTCACAGAGTGCCGATCTATTTCGAAATTAAGTCAGTACCGGGAGCGGTAGCGACCGGGTCTCGATATACGCGCCGGTCGAGACGGCCAGAACGATGACCAGGTCGCTACCGCTCCCGGTACTGACTTCATCTCCCGACATTCGTCTAATGGCCAACCAAGCGCATGCGTTCGCTCTCGTCTTCATCTGCGCGAACCGGAATCAGCGCGAATCGCGCTGCCAAAGGAACCACAGCCTGCACGGCCCAACAAACCGACACTGACGCCTCTTTAGCGCCGTAATCCCGAGAAGAAAATCGCGATTCAAGGACCGGCTCGGCAGCCAGGCCGCTCGCCAGAATTAACAATCGCGCACCGTTCATCTTATCGCACACTTCGATAGTTCCGTCAGGACGTATACTGGTTTCGAGTTCGGGCGCGAAGTGAAAGCGAAAAGCAAGATCGTGAGTTCCCGCGCCACTCAACTCATCATCTATCACCCAGAAACGCCGGCGCTTTTCGAATCGAACTGTGCGCCGATGAATGACCGGCTGCGGCAATCGTTGGTAGCCGGCATGCTCCGCGATCACCACATCCCGTTCGGGTCCGCTCTCCCAGCTGATAACCGAGGGATGCGCTTCATCACCGATCACAAATGGCGCGGCCTCGTCAGTAGTGTTCTGCTCAACCTCATCAACTTCGACGGTCGAGTGATATGCGGTCGATCGGAACCGTTGGCGCTCTTTCAAATCACCCGTGTAAATGTATGAGCCTGGGTCAACAATGAAGGCCGATCCGCACGCCGAGACGTCGATGCCAAGCGCGTCGTTGTGCCCGTGAGAACCGCGTCCGTTGACTCCAGCGCCGCTGGCATTGAAAAGCAAATACAGATCGTCGCGCCGCATCACGTAGGTCCCCGCGTCGGGAAACGCCTGGGACCCGGCACGATCGCCGGCAGACAGCGCTGCATAATCGCTCAGGCCCTGCTGGCCCAAAACCCAGAGCAATTCCTCCGGCGTGCTGGAACCTTCGATCTTGAAACGCGGCTCCTGGAAAATTGTCGCGCCCAGCGCCAGCAAGTAAGCGTGATCGTCGCCCCGGCGGCGCACCAGCGGAAACGCCTGCCCGCTGTCTGAATCACCAATTAAAGGCGCACGCGTGTCAGGTCTCAGGTAAGCGCGCGCGTATTCGATCATTCCGCGCAGCTTGTCCCAGTAGCGCTGGTCGATGTCGATGGCGTTGATATGACAAAGCACGAAGGAATAGAGCCAGAGCTCCAGCTTCAAACGATGGTAACCGGTCGAAGCTTCGCAGTCCGCTCCGTCAGCCAGAAGTTGTTTATCCATCTCGGACAGCAACTCCTGTAAACCAAAGTCGCGCCATTCGCGCGCCGCATCCAATTCGGGCAGCAGCATTCCCAGCCACAACAAGCCGGTCACGTCGGCCAGATAATGGTTGCTCGTGGCGATGTGTGAATACTCCAGATTCCGCCGGATATGGGCGCCGTGCTGATCGAACATCCTGAGCAGTTCCGCGAGCTGGGTTTCAGTCGTTTGCGGTGCACCCAGAAACAGTTCGAACGCAGCGAGCAGGTTCATCGCACGCAACGCCACTTCCATCGCACAATTCCAATTCACTCCGCGCCCCACGGGGTTCTGCTCTCGCCAGCTGGCCAGTTGCCGGAAGAACTCAGTGCTGAATCTTTGATTGTCGGTTATGGCATAGGCACGCCCCAGCGTGATGAGGTGCGCCATTCGATTCAGTTCCCAAACCACACGCACGTCCGAGCCATCGTCCCTGAAGAGATTGATTTCCGCATGATGAGTTAGTGGCCAGTCATAACCGGACAGCGGATCGAGGTTCCAATCAATCTCGCCGACGCCGAAACACTTTTCGCCAAAGCCCAGCAGTGGCCAGGAATGTTCGTTAGCTATTCGCCTCGCCTGCGAAGTTAATTCCGTCGCCTCGTCAGGAAAAAGCTCTTGCTGCAGCGCTGCTGTCTGCTGTGCTCCGGCAGCGAAGCCGGGAAAGAATTCAGGCGATTGCCGCGCCCGAAAATGATTCAGCAACTCGGATGGCGAAAGCCGCGCGAATTCTGCGCAAAGGACCGCAGGGCGGCGATCCAGCGCAGCCAGCCCGGCGCGCTCGCGGCGTCGCTCAAGCGAGTTGCGAATGCGCCGCAGCGCTTCGAGCGCGGCAGTGCTTACACTGACCTCGCCACGTAGCATGCGCTTTAGTTTTGTAACTATGGTCATTGCCGGGAAGAAGGAAGAAGGGTAAAGGGGAAGAGGGTAAAGGGCAAACTGAAATGCCAATCTGGACGGATCGCGGACATCTTGTCCGCCTGAGCGCGAAGCGCGAACGGGACTTCGAAGGTACAACCAATCGGGAGCGGAGCGTGCTGCGCACGCTGGCGGACAAGGATGTCCGCGATCCGGAGGGCTTTCTATTGTGCGGCCTGCTTTCGCAGGCCCGGCTATCCCGCTGTGCTGACCAGCGCATCCAGAATGCGATCTGCGGTGTGACCGTCCCAAAGACGCGGCACTCGCGGCGCGGATGCGCTTGACGTCCTGTCGAGGACGACGGACGCCGCCTTGATGATATCTGCGGGATTGGTGCCGGCGATGGTGTTGGTGCCCATCTCAACCGTAATGGGCCGCTCGGTATTTTCTCGCAGCGTAACGCAGGGAATGCCAAGCACTGTGGTTTCTTCCTGAATGCCACCGGAATCGGTTAAGACTAAACGCGCCCCGCTGAGCAGTTGCAGAAAATCCAGATAGCCGACGGGATCGATAACCAGCAAGCCTTTGATTTTTTCGACTCGTTCACTCAAGCCAAGTTCAGCGATCATCTTGCGCGTCCGTGGATGCGCCGGGAAGACAATCGTTAGACGGCGCGCAATTTCTTCCAGCGCCTCGATGATTTGAATGAACGCGTCCGCGTCATCGACATTCGCGGGGCGATGCAGTGTCAGCACCGCATATTCTTTGTCAGCCAAATCGTGATCCACGCGAGCAGTGGCTTCTTTGGACCGATTGACATGGCCGAGCAGCGAATCGATCATCACGTTACCAACGAACCTGATTCGTTCTTCCGGTATTCCTTCGGCGCGGAGATTAGCATCGGCGTCCTGTGAAGGGGTCAACAGAAGGTCGGCAATCTGATCGGTCAGCAGACGATTAATCTCTTCAGGCATGGACCGATCGCGACTGCGCAAGCCGGCTTCGACATGCGCTACTTTGATTCCGAGCTTCACACACACCAGCGCGCATGCCAGGGTCGAATTTACGTCGCCGACTACTATCACCCAATCAGGTTTCTCTCTAATCGCCACTGGTTCGAACGCCTGCATAATGGCGGCGGTCTGTTGCGCGTGGCTCCCTGATCCAATGCCCAGATACGCATCAGCCTCCGGGATTTCCAAATCACGGAAAAATGCGTCAGACATTGCGTCGTCGTAATGTTGCCCGGTGTGAACCAGGAGAGGTTGGAACTCGTTGAGGCGCCGCTTCATGGCGGCCACGATCGGCGCCACCTTCATGAAGTTGGGCCGCGCGCCCGCTACGATGATGACTTTGAGCATTGGGTCTCGGTGGATCCTTCTTATTCCCTCTCCCTTTGGGAGAGGGTATGGCGCACTAACGCATCAATAACCTTGTCTGAACTTAATGAGCCTTAGCCCCTCTCCCCGGCCCCCTCCCAAAGGGAGAGGGAGATCCGGAATCACACTTCAGCCGGCAGTCCGGTTCGCAGCGATTCCAGGACCCGAAACGTGGCGCGCGTCGTCGTGGCTAAATCATCCAGAGCAATCGGCGCCGGCCCGCCGTCACGAACCATTGCACAGGCTGCGCGAATTTCATCTCTCTGTCCCTTGTCCTGCGCGCGCAGTTTGGTTTTGGTTTCGCGGCCGTTGTGCCACGCGCTGGCACTGCGAAAGTCATCGATTACGAACGACTTTCCCCCACCAAAGATTTCGATCCGCTCTTTGGGCAGAGCGCGATCGCCCTCCGCCAGATAAGCAATTGAGGCATTCGACCCGTCGGCCAAACGCAGCGTGATAAAAACCGAGTCCTCGTTGTTGACGTCCTGGTTGCCCGTGGAGATCGCTTCGGCGTAAACCCGAGTGGTCAGCGAGCCCGTAATGAAATGAATAAAGTCGATGAAATGACAAACCTCGCCGATGATTCTGCCGCCGCCTTCCTTCGGGTCGAGGGCCCAGTGACCCTGCGGCGCCCTGCCTGCATTGACGCGATAATTGATCGACAACGGCGCGCCTCGATCTGCGAACAGCTCGCGCGCCTCGAGCGCCAGCGGCGAAAAGCGCCGGTTAAACCCGACCATTAAATGGCCCTGCGACTGCTCAGCCGCGGTCAACACTCCGGCTAACTCTTCTTCGTTTAGCGCCAGCGGCTTCTCTACAAATACGTGGCGCCCGCGCTCGAGGGCTCTTTGCGCCAACTGCGCATGAGTGTCGTGGCGGGTGGCGATAACGATCAGATTTGTTGGCTCATCATCGATCACTTCGACGGCGTTCGAGACACAGAAGCGGAATCCGTTTTGCTCGCCCACTGCCCGCGCTGTTACGCCTGAGGCGGTGGCAATCGACTGAAACTCTGCGCCGGCCGCCTTGAAGTTCGGCAGCAGCATCGCTTTCGCATAGCCGCCCGCGCCGATCAAACCGACGCGGACGCCCGACGCCGCACTGGATGTTTTTGTGGAGAGGGGAATGCGATGCTCAAGCGGACGCTCAGTGTCGTATTGCAGGATGACGCCGAGGTAGGGTTCATCGCTCGTGATCAATTCGTAAGCGCGCTCGCTTTCCGCGAGCTTGAACCGATGGGTAATCAATGGCTCGATATTGATACGGCCCTCAGCCAGCAGATCAAGAAAGGCTTCGATGTTGCGGCCCTCAGTCCAGCGCACATAACCCAAAGGATAATCGTGGCCGCGCTCTTCGTATTCCGGATCGTAACGCCCGGGACCATACGACATTGAAATCCTGAAAGTGAGTTCGCGATCGTAATAAGACTTGCGTGGAATATTAAGTCCGACAGCGCCCACTACCACCACTCGGCCCTTGGGTCTGGAAAGATCCCCCGCGAGTTCCACCGGCTGATTGGATGAACTCGCCGCCGTAATTAGCACGCCGTCAGCCCCGCGTCCGCGTGACCACTCAATTACGCTCCGTTTCGGATCATCGTCTGGAGCACAACCGAGGTCGGCGCCAAAGTGACGAGCTAATTCGATTTTCTTCTTGTCAAGGTCGATGCCGAAGACACGGCACCCATTCGCCTTTAGCAACTGCACCGCAAGTTGTCCGATTAAGCCGAGTCCGATCACCACCACGGACTCGCCCAGAGTCGGCTCAGTCAAGCGCACGCCTTGCATGGCGATTGCACCCAGCGTGCTAAACGCGGCCGCATCAAAGCTGACCTGCGCCGGCAAACGAACACACAAATTTTTCGGGACTGCCAGGACTTCCGCATGTGACGCGTAGCCCACACCGGCGCACGCCACTCGATCGCTCGGATGAAATTCGATAACGCCCGCGCCAACCTCCAGAACAGTGCCGGCAGCGCTGTAACCCAGCGCCACGAGTGATTCCAATTTGGAACGAACAGCGTCGATCGTATTCAGCACACCTTCCGCACGCGCTTTTTGAATGACTTGCTTGACCAGGGCAGGCTGCTCGAATGCGCGCCCCATCAGACTCTTTTGTCCGGTTTCCACAGTCATTCGTTCGGTGCCGGCGCTAATCAGTGAAGTGGCGGTGCGCACCGTAACGAATCCCGGGCGGATCGCCGGCGCCGGAATGTCAGTCACAGCCACCGCACCTGTCTTGAGGTTTTGAAGAATCTGTTTCAATTTTCTGTAGTGCAAGTTGTTAACTTGCGGTTTTGCTTGATCAAACTGAATCCGTCGCAGAATGAGCGTCGTGTCGCGCTCGCAAGATAACATCTTGCGCTACCCATTAAGCTTTTGCAGGCCCACTCAGAGGTTGCCAAACCGGCGGCTCGGGTTTGAAATAATACTTGGCCAGCCTTGTTTGATTTCGCTTTGTTCCGCGAGGCCTTTCGCAACCGGCTCAGACTATCCTCGATTTCGGTTTGAGTAGTCAATCGCAAGGTGTGCTGCCCCCCAAGCTCTGCCGCACCAGCCCCGACCATGCCGGATGTTTAATTCATGAAATAGATTGACAATACCGCATCTCTTTTGTTAGTTATGCAGTCGCTATTTGCGGTCTAAACCCGGAAAAAAGAGCTGAAATTCATTTCATCGCTTAAGCAGGACACCGTCGCGTTCGCAGCCGGGTTTGGCATCAGAACGCGCAGAGATTGCTTCAGGCAGGCCTCATCGTTTGGGAAAGCTCGCAGTGCGAAATCAAAAAAAGTAGGAGACTAAAACATGTCGCAAAACTGGACTCCGCCCCCCGCGTCGGGCGGCGGATCTGCAACTGTACCGAACTACATGGTGCCGGCTATCATTTCAATATTCTGTTGCTGGCCGCTGGCGATCCCGGCGATTATTTTTGCTTCTCAGGTAAATTCCAAGCTGGCTGCGGGCGATACCGCGGGAGCGGAAGATGCGTCCAAGAAAGCCAAGATGTTCGCATTTATCGCCATCGGACTTGGCGTACTGCTCATTCTCATCTATGTGATCATGATGATCCTGGGTGTGGGCTTGAGCGCAATGGGCAATCGCTAGGGTCGTTCTGTCAAGACCTCGTCCGGATTATGTTAGTTTAATGGGCCGGACCGGCAGCCGCGATCCTGCATGCTCGGGCATGCGCTGTTCGCACAGCGTGTGTCCTTGTTTGTCGACATCGAACTGGTTTGAGATGCTGGGGAGTCCTTCAAACATAGGAGGATTCCCCGCTCCCGCTTGAGGATTTAGATAAAATGGCAGTTTTTTGCACCAAGTGCGGAGCGCAAAACGACGATTACTCACAGAACTGTCTGCAGTGTCAGGCGCCGCTGCCGGCGATCGGTGGACGAGAAACGGCGCATCAAGCGCAGACAGACTATCAGCAGCCTTACCAAGCGAGTTACGAACCTATTCAGCCACCCGCGCCACTGTACGGCCAATCGCAGGGTCAGGACTGGCAGGCCGCGGGAGCCGATAAGAAGATCGTCGCCGGCATTCTGGGAATCGTTCTTGGTGGTTTGGGTATTCACAAATTCATTCTCGGTTATCAAAAAGAGGGGCTGATCATGCTGCTCGTCTCTGTGCTGAGTTGCTTTACTCTCGCCGGCATAATGCACGTGATTGGAATTGTTGAGGGGATAATGTATCTCACCAAGTCGGATGAAGAATTTGTGAGGACCTATATTCAGGGCCGCAAGGGCTGGTTCTGAGACCTTGTCCTGCTCAGTTCCGAAACGATCAGAGCTGCGAGTAAAATAATCCGCGCCGGCTCAATGTTCTTTCTCGAGTCGGCTGCGGATTTCAGGTTATGACCAATGCGGTTGCTCGAGGGTATAATGCAGGCGATTCTGGTAGAGTTTCTGCAATGCAACAAACGGCGCTCAAGTACGATACCGAAGTGAAAGAAGGTGGGCGTCTGGAACTTGAGGTGCCGTTAGATCCTGGAGTTCACGTAACTGTCTTTGTGATCGAATCAACGAACGGAGCTTCCCACGATTTGCTTTCGGCGAGTCAGAGCAGTCTTGAGTTCTGGGATAATCCTCTGGATGACGAAGATTGGAACGATGCCTAAACAAGGCGATATCCTTCTCATTCCAATTCCTTTTACTGACCTCTCTTCGCACAAGCGCCGGCCGGTCATCGTGGTCTCAAATGATCAATATAATCGGAAGACGAGCGATATTGTCGTGGTAGCGATGACATCGAACCCGCAAGTTACGGATTATAGTCTGTCGATCACCTCATCTGATCTGGTTGAAGGAGCGCTTAATCGGCCAGGCAAGATTCGGGTTGACAAGATCTATACCTTATCTCAAGCCATCGTCGCGAAAACATTTGGACAGGTAGACGACAAGACCCTCGGTCGAATACGCCGTCGATTAGCAAACCTGGTGGCCTCGACGGCCAGTTCAAGAATCAAGCGGTAGCAAGCCATTACTCACTGCGAGATGGAGTTATCGACGTAGCGAGCGATCAGCGATGAGGGAGTTTCGGATTTTCAGATCATGACCGGCTTTCACTTTATCGAAACCAGCACCGACCGCGCGCGCCAACTGGCGATCGCATCGTTTGTGTGGCTGGGATTGGCATCGACTGGCGTCTTCCTCTTCTTTTTCAACCCTGCCCTGCCGCAAAATCAATTCTTTCCTAAATGCCCGTTCCGGCTGGTGACAGGTTTCCAATGTCCGGGTTGCGGTTCAACGCGCGCATGCTACCAATTGATCCACCTGCACCCGATCGCCGCTTTTAAGCTCAATCCGCTGATGGTGCTCACGCTGCCATTCATCGTCTATGGATTCCTGGGATTCACGCGGAGTGCCTTAACGGGTAAACCTCAACGGCGTGTTTTCATTCCGCCCATTTATCTTTGGGCCTGGCTCGTACTGCTGATCTTCTTCTGGATCTTTCGCAACACGCCCTGGTATCCATTCGTGTCCTGAGAGTTAGAAGATAATTATGGAGTGCGGCCGTAGAGCGAAGCGGCGACGGCGCTTTGGATCGGGCCGCCCAAAAAGAGAGAAGTTGGGTTGGTTTAGTGTGATTTCGTGGATCGTCGTGCTACGTTTCGGCAGACGGCCGCGTTACTTGTTTGTATCCGTCGAACGAATCGAAACAAACTCGGACGACCCAACTCCCTTTTCTTTCATCCGGCGAAGCCAGAATGAAATAACGACACCGACAACTATAGCCCCCAGCACTCCGCCTAGAAGCCGCTTTCCCAAATCGTTGAAACCACATTCCTCGCAATCCGCGGCCACAATGACGGCGTAAAGCGCTTCTTGCAGTCGGGCCACGATAAACGCACCGATCGGAGAAGCCAGAATTAACTCAAAGAGTACGAACATGATGAAACCTCTCTGGGCGGGAAATTCGCAACCGCTCCGTTAGACACCGCTCAGTGACGTTTGTTCCTGGGTGGCAAGGACATCTGTCCTTGCTTAACGGCGGCCGCAGTCTGTTCCTCCTCTCTGATAGTGGTGTCCCAATTTGAGAGCTCGCCTGGCCAAGTAAGACGAATCAGGAACACACACACGAAATGGAGTTCGTGCGCGGCTTTGCCGCTTGATGTGCGGTAAGGTTTTGCCTCGCAGGAACAGCAGCTTCTTGATTCCCGCGCTCATTGGTCGCGGTGCAGCCTCGAACCAATGAGATGAGCACAGGAAGTTAGGAGTCCCGGTCGGAAAGGCGAGGCCTTTCCGCACACCAGGCGGCGAAGCCGCGGACGAGCGTTGATTTCGTGGATGGTTCTCGTCCAAGGCGGGAGAAACAAATCGGGGACATGACCTCTCGGATTTACCATTTACCATTTTCCATCTACGATTCCATTCATGAACTCTGATCCGGCAATCCGCATCGCGATGCTGCCATGCGACACAAATTCGCAGGGCACGATTTTTGGCGGCGTCATTCTCAGCTACATCGACATGGCCGGCGCCATCGAAGCACACCGGCATACGGGCATGGATCGTTTTGTGACTGTAGCCATGCGTGAAGTGATTTTCCACGCGCCGGTTTTTGTCGGCGATCTGGTGAGCTTCTACTCTGAGACTCTGAAGATTGGCACGACTTCCATCACCGTACGCGTCGTAGTTGAAGCAGAGCGTTACGGTGGGCCCAGCGAGCGCGTGCAGGTTACTCAGGCCGAAGTGATCTATGTGGCCGTAGATCAGGCCCAGAAAAAGACAAAGATTGTGGTTAGGTAAGGCTGAGTCCGCGCAGCGGAAGTTTGAGAATAGGGCTTGGCGGACTAACGCCTTACAATGATCGCGCGACGCTAACCCTGCAGCTCGACGCCGTTCTCTCCCAGCTCGCGCCGTAATTGTCCTGCGTCCAGGAAATGGATTGTACGCAGACCGAGTTCGCGCGGGCACTCGAGATTCACTTCGCGGTCGTCGATAAAGATGCACTCGTCGGCTTCGCGCTGCAGGATATTCAGAACGGTGCGATAAATCGCCTCGTCCGGTTTCCGCAAACCGAGAAAGCATGAACTGAAAAAAGCTGAAAAGTATTTGCACAGATCGAAATGCTGGATCCGATAGAGATTCAATTCCAGCACTTCGTTGTTGAGCGTGGCCAGGAAGTACTTCTTCAGTCCGGCGAGTTGGTGCGCGAGTTCGAGCGATTCTGGCTTTGGCTGAGACTGGGCAAACACGAATTCGCGGAATTCGTCGCGGCTGAACGATCGTGGCCGGTAGAAGATCACCCGATCGAGATAATGCTCCAGGGTAAGGCGATTAGTTTCGATTAGGTGGGCGACTTTTTCATGACGGTCGGTAAAGTCTTCCCAATCGAGGTTGAACCGCGCGGCCGCGGCGCGACGAGAGTCATGATCCCAACCGTCCGTAAGCAGGACGCCGCCAATGTCAAACAGGATTGTAGTAATCACGGCGTTCAATGTGGCTCAGGCCAAAGTCTGTCCCATTCACCAACGATGATAAGCCGGGTGGCCGGGTTTGACGGCGACGAAAGTCCCGCGGCAGGTCGCACAAACCTTACCATGGGCGATTAGCTCGCCTTCGACGATCGCTCGATCGGCGGTCGACTCAATAACACGCGCGCGCAACTCGACCGCTTCGTCGGTAGGCGTCGGGCGCAGCAACTTGATCGCATAGTCCGCCGTTACAGTGCAGGGCGGGTGATCCAATCCCGCCTGGTTCATTAAATAATAGGTCGCGGTCCAGTTGCAGTGACAATCGAGCAGCGTGCCGATAATGCCGCCACTTAACATTCCCGGAAACGCTTCCTGATACGTCTCAGGCTGGAACGTCGCGACGACTTCATCGCCGCGCGGAAAGCTGCGAATGTGCAGGCCCTTTTCATTCGCGGGGCCGCACCCAAAACACGCGTTCTTCGGCGCGTATGTTTCCTGGATGCTTTTTTCAGTCATCAACGATAGACCTTTCAGGTACGAATGTTTCCAACCCTGGGCAAGTCTTCAAACTTTAGGATCAGGTAGTTGTCATTGCTCTTTCGAAAGCGTTCAATTTCCTGCCGGTGCTTCTGGTACTCATTCTCTGGTCCGATGAAAGCGGTCTCGAACTCCCTTTCGAAAGGAGTACCGTCTGGCTTGGCAACATTAAGACTTGATATTCGACCATGGATCATATCTGCTGGGACCCGTCTAACTTCCATAGCGGTGCCGTAATAAATCTCCACGCTGTCAACGTCACGTTTTAACTCGGACGAGGTTTGCAGCAAACCAGCTTCTGAGAAGGAGGGATACTGGCTACGGAAAAACGAAGTCGAGGGAAGCTTCAGCGCTCCCTTCACTCCGTACTCGATACGTATCCAGCCGTAGTAGCCCTCGCTAATGTATACGGCCTTTCGCTTATCAGCTTCTCCACATCCGACGCTAATCAAAGAGAGTGGAAGACACAAGAAGAATATCCATCGCTTGAGAGTTCTCAGAGTCATAAGTCAACCATGGGCCCCTAGTTGTTCTCTCAACTTGAAACGCTGAACTTTTCCGGTTGCAGTGTAAGGTAATTCCGAAACAAAAACGTAGCGGCGTGGCTGTTTGAATCGCGGCAGGGCGGTCTTGCAAAGCATGCGCAGTGATTCCTCTGCGGTTCCCGCGGTATCATCGCCGCAAACAACAAAAGCGCACACGCACGACAAGCCGTGCTCATCGAACCCTTCGACCACGGCTGCGGCCCGCACGGCCTCATGACTCAGCAGCACGCTCTCGACTTCAATCGGCGAGACCCATTGCCCGGTAGGCTTGAAACAATCATCGCTCCGGCCCATGTGCCACCAAAAATCATTTGGGTCGCAACGATAGAGATCACCCGTGCGGACCCAGCCATCAACGAAAGTTTCCGCTGACGTCTCAGACCGCTGCCAATAGCGCGTGGCCGCGCTGGCGCCGCGGATCCAAAGGTTCCCGGCTTCGCCGCCGGGTGTCGCTACGCCGCCGTGATCGGTCAAACGCGCTTCATAACCGCGCAACAACTTTCCGCTGCTGCCATAGCGTACCTCGCCCGTATGGTTCGACATGAACATGTGCAACATTTCAGTCGAGCCGATGCCGTCCAGAACTTCGACGCCAAAAGTTCGCTGCCAGTCCTCTCCCAATTGTGCCGGCAGGGCCTCACCCGCCGACACGCACAAGCGCAGACTCGAGGTGTCCAATTCGTGCTGTGGGCTTTCGCGATGATGCTCCAGCAACATTTTGTAGACGACCGGCACCGCAAAAAAGATCGTCGGACGATAATCTTTGAAAACCTGCTTGATCATCTCCGGCGCGGGTTTCTCGCGACAAAGAATGGTAGTAAGACCATTGAGCAGCGGAAAAGTGAAACTGTTGCCGAGCCCGTACGCGAACGGCAAACGCGAAGAAGAAAACAATCGATCGCCTTCACGCAATCGCAGGACCTCGCTACAGAATGTTTCGTTGGTATAGAAGATGTCCGCCTGCCGGTGCACTGCGCCTTTGGGTTCGCCCGTGCTGCCTGACGTGTAAAGAATGAACGCGTCGCTCTCGTGGCCCGTGCGAACAGGAAACACGTCATTGAGTAGGCGGCGTTTCGCGCTGGCAAAGTCTTGCGCGCACATTCCGGCAATTGACTGGGCATGCGGGGCGACTGATCCATCTTCCCGGCTGACGACGAGCACATCCCTCACGTCAGTCTCATCACCCGAGAGTGTCGACAAGCTCTCCACCGTCTTCGCTTCGACGATTGCCGCGCAGGCCCCGCAGTCTTTCAGAATGAAGAGTTGATCTTCGCGCCGCAAAGCCAGGTTGATGGGGACTGCGATGGCGCCGAGCGATATGATCGCAACGAACGAAGTGATGAATTCGGGCGAGTCATTAAGCAGGATGGCAACCCGATCACCCGTTGTGATTCCCAATGCATTTAGAGTCTCAGCGGCGCGGACGCTCCGATCACGCAGTTCTTCAAAAGTGATTTCTGTGTGCTCGTATAGCACGGCCACACGCGCCGCACGTTCCGGCGGGAACAATTGCTCGAAGAGATTCCTATCGTCCATACCAGAGCTCGCTAAACCTTTGATCTAGTTTTTGCGGACCAAATATTTCTTACTCTGCGGAGCAGGCGACAGCATAAAGCCTGGGTGGAGCGAAGCGAAACCCCAGGCGCGTGGGGCTGAGCGCCAGTTGCGATTCATCAGAAGCGTCAGACGGCCGGCGGCGGGCATCAAGGTGAGCGGCGCCAGACCGGCAATACGCTTCGATTCGAGCGTGACCGAAGAAAAAGCGGCACTTGGATTTAAGAAAGTCGCGTCGATCCATTTGAAGTTTTGAGAATCTATCACAAACCGAGATTGTCTGTATCACCTGCGATCCGTCGGTTAAGGCGGGGCAGTAGCCCGACCGTAAGGGAGGGAGGGCGTGCAGTTCGGATAGTCTCTCAGAACCGATACGACAATAGCTTCAGACTGAGCACCCCCCCGAAGCGTCACGCCTAAAGGTTCGCAGAGGATTCTTGATCTGTAGTCTACTACGCATGATCAAAACCGCGCCCTCCCTAACTCTTGCTACCGCCCCGTACTCAGTCCTAGAGAAACTGGCCGATAAGTTGCGCAACTACTTTTCTGAACATGTTCAAAATAAAGCTTGACAGCCCGCAAAAACCAGCCTATCCTGCAATAGTTGAACGTGTTCAATTCCCAAAGGAGGCTGGTTATGAACATTGAAATCGCCACATACCTGATTTATCTCAGTATCAGTATCGCGCTGACCATCTGGGTTGCGCACACGCTGCACAAGAACGGCCGCATTTTTCTGGTGGATGTTTTTCACGGCAACGAACCGCTGGCAGATTCAGTCAATCACCTGCTGGTGGTGGGTTTCTATCTGATCAATCTTGGCTTTGTCAGCCTGACTCTCAAGTTGGGCTACGAGATCGCTTCGCCCAAAGAAGGCATTGAGGCGCTGTCCGTCAAAGTCGGCACCGTGCTGCTCGTCCTGGGCGGAATGCACTTCTTTAACCTGCTGATCTTCAGCAGCATGCGCCGGCGGGCCACGCTGCGCAACGGTCCACCGCCGGTTTACCCCGACTCTTTCACGCCCGTGCAGGAGGCTTAGGCCATGTCGACACTGACACTTCTATACGACCCGACGTGCGGATTGTGCCGCCGGGTCCATGGTTGGCTGGCCGAACAGCCAAAGCTGATTGAACTCAGGATGATTCCCATTAAGACGGAAGCGGCGCGCCGGCGTTACCCGCAGCTCAATCACGATCTGACCGGCGAGGACCTGACGGCGATTAGCAATGAAGGCGCCGTCTATTTTGGTCCCAAGGCATGGCTGATGGTTTTGTGGACCCTGACACGTTATCGCGACTGGTCTTACCGCCTGGCCACGCCCGAGTTGCTGCCGACCACGCGGCGAGTTGTGTCCTTGATTTCCCAGTATCGTTATCAGATCAGCCGCGCGACCGGGATGGCGAGGTGACTTTATGACTCCTGGTACCCAGGCAAAATCAACCAAGACGGCAAAAGGTGAGCAAACGAAGGCGCTGATTCTTAACAGCGCACTCGGGCTGCTGCGAGAGCGTGGCTACGAAGCGACGACCATGCGCGCGATCGCCAGAAAAGCCGGTGTGTCGCTCGGCAATGCTTATCATTATTTCGGTTCGAAGGAACACCTGATTCAGGCGTTCTATCACCGCACGCATGAAGAGCATCTCGCAGCGGTGCTGCCTGTGCTGCAAGAGGAAACAAGTCTGAAAGCGCGTCTGCTCTCGGTGATGCGTCTGAAGATCTCTACGCTCGAGCCTTACCACGAGTTTGCCGGCGTTCTTTTCAAGACCGCCGCCGACCCGCACAGCCCGCTCAATCCTTTTGCGGATGATTCCGCGCCTACACGGCGGGACAGCGTAAAGCTCTTCGAGGATTTGATTGGCGATACAAAGGCGCGCATCCCGGCTGACTTGCGCGCCGAGTTGCCTTACCTGCTGTGGCTTTATCACATGGGGATCATTCTGTTCTGGATCCACGATGCGTCGCCCAGGCGCCGGCGCACCTATCGGCTTATCGACCAGACAGTGGATCTGTTGGACAAGCTGATCGCTTTGGCGAGCAATCCGCTGATGCGGCCGGTGCGGAAGCGGGCTTTGAAGTTGGTAGCTGAATTGCGCGATTTGGAACTGGCAGAGGCGTGAGGGTTGCGGTGAAAGATTTCATCCGATTCTTGTTGCGAGGTGGCCTGGGTAGCGCAATAGCCGGGGCAACTTTCACTTTGCTGATCTTCATGTATTACTTCGGACCGTTCTGGGAACAACTATATTTGTTTCATCCCTTAGCCCTGGCTTGCTTTGCCGTTCCCGGAATGATTGTAGGTTTGGTGCTGTGGATCGTTACTACACTCGTTGGCGCCCGTCTGACAACTATCCTGCGAATCGCAATTGGGATTGCGGTAGTTCTGACAAGCTACTTAGTCATAGTCTTTTACAATTTAGGCGGTCGTGTCGATCAAATCGATCTTAAGCAATTCTCGTTATCAGCCCCGGTCGTGTGGCTGCTTTGGATCGCAGTCACGGGAGGGTCGGCTGGCCTTTTGTCTCCGTCCGAAAGGCTCTTTACCAAAAAGGCTGGACTGACCTATTGGGATCGGGTAGCGCTGTACGAGATTGCGGAACGTGAAGCGAGTCTGGCCAGGACAAGACATGCACATTCGATTGGTGGTTGAGAAATGAAGATAGTTATCCCAGGTGGTTCAGGTCAGGTGGGCACGGTACTCGCCCGCGCCTTTCACAAAAACGGAAATGAAGTCGTGGTACTCAGTCGCAGACCATCACACGCGCCTTGGCGGACAGTCGACTGGGACGGCGAGACCCGAGGCGAGTGGGTCGCGGAGTTTGAAGGCGCCGATGCGATCATTAATCTGGCGGGACAGAGTGTCAACTGTCGCTACAACCATCAAAACCGGCGAATCATTAAGGACTCGCGGGTGAAATCAACGAAAGTCGTCGGTGACGCGATTGCCCAGGCATGGAAACCGCCGCGCGTCTGGTTACAGGCGAGTACCGCCACGATTTATGCACATCGATTCGATCAGGCCAATGATGAAGCTACCGGCGTGATCGGCGGTTCGGAACCAAACGCTCCGGACACCTGGCGATTCAGCATCGACGTCGCGACCTCGTGGGAACGCGCGCTGAAGCAATCGGCAACTCCGAACACTCGCAGAGTAGCAATGCGCTCGGCGATTTTGATGAATCCTGATCCCGGCAGTCCGTTTTCCGCTTTGCTGCAATTAGTAAAGTTAGGACTCGGCGGCGCCATGGGAGATGGCAGACAATACATGTCCTGGATTCACGATCGGGATTTTGCCGGCGCCGTGCTGTGGCTGATCGAACACGAAGAACTCGAAGGGCCAATCAATCTCGCCGCGCCGAATCCGCTCACCAATTCAGAGTTTATGCGGGTGCTGCGGTCAGCGTGGGGCATGCCTTTTGGTCTACCCGCGACAGAATGGATGCTGGAGCTGGGTGCGCTTGTGATGCAGAGCGAAACTGAGCTCATTCTCAAAAGCCGCCGCGTAGTTCCCAGCCTGCTCTTGCAGTCCGGATTCACGTTTCAGTTTCCGGCCTGGCCCGAAGCGGCGCGCGAGTTGTGTGAGAGGGCCCGCGGCAATGGACACATGGCTTAGTTCGCAACGGGCAGTAGTCCGACCGTGCTCCGCTGGTGCTAAAATATCCAGCCATGCGAACCAAACTGATCTTATTTGCTTGTAGCTGGATCATGCTGATAGCTCTTTGCGCGAATGCCGGAGCGCAGGTTGTGGGCCAGCCCTATCGCATCAGCGATCGCGAAGTTGGACGTTTACTGGATCGGATCAAGAGCAAGACAAACACTTTTCGCGACAGTCTCAAGAAGGCGCTTAACAAGAGCCGTCTGGACCGCACGCAACGCGAAGATAACATCAACGACTATGTCAAAGCGTTTGAGGAAGAGACGAAGCGGCTCGACGATCACTTTGATCATCACAAGTCGACAACCGCGGATGTTGATTCAGTGCTGCAGCGTGCTGCGCGCATTAACACCTTTGTGACCCTGCATCCGCTTGACGCGCGCGTGCAGGGCGATTGGGCCACGTTGCGCGCGGACCTCGAACTCCTGGCTAATGCTTACAACATCTCCTGGCAATGGGGCGGTGAATTCCGCACCCCGCCGTATGTCGACCTGCCATACCGGGTCAGCGACAAACAAGTCGAAGAGCTGATTCACCGTATCGAAACCCAATCGGATGTGTTCCGCAAGAGCCTGGATACAGCTTTGGACCGGAGCCGTTTGGACGGCACGCGGCGAGAGGACGACATCAATTCTTTTGTCAAAGAGTTCTATCAGGAAACCAAACGGCTGCACGAGCACTTTGACAGTCACAAGTCCACCGCCGGCGACGTGCAGACGGTGCTGAATCGCGCTGCCCAGATCGATCAGTTCATGCGCCGTAATCGCCTGCAGCGTGACCGGAAAGCTCAGAGAGAGTGGTTACAGTTGCGCACGCATCTCGAGGAATTGGCGCGGCTTTATAATGTGGATTGGAGATGGTGGGCAGGCGGCTTATGAAAGCCGGGAGCGCGGACGTTCCGGCAACGCGTCGAAAGCGTCTGCGGCGCTGATGCGGACGGGACGTGTGCACTCCGAGCCACTCGTCGCCTCATGCGCTTCAATTGAACGGATGTCATCGGCGCTTTGAATCACATGGGGTTCTCCTCTATCATGGCACGGCACTGATATCGGCATGATCGGCCGAAACCAAAGTGGGGGCCGTAGCTCAGCTGGGAGAGCGCATGAATGGCATTCATGAGGTCAGGGGTTCGATCCCCCTCGGCTCCACCAATCTCGCAGATACTTCGGGGCGTCCGCTACCAGACGCCCCCTTCTTTATTGGATCGGCCTCACTCCGCGCGCATCCGGTGTCCCGGCTGGGCCAGGTCATTTCTTTTTCGATGAAGACTTCTTCTTTGACGAGGACTTCTTCTTAGACGAAGATTTCTTGCTTGGGACTTTGCCTCCTGCCTTCCGCGCTTCTGACAGTCCGATGGCAATCGCTTGTTTCTTACTCGTTACTTTCTTTCCGGAGCGCCCGCTTTTCAAGGTGCCCTCTTTACGTTCATGCATTGCCTTCTCGACTTTTTTTGAAGCTTTCTTGCCGTATTTAGCCATAGTTTCTCCTCCCTGATTTCTATTCTGGTCAGCCTTTCAGAGTTAGTAACTATTCCGGAGTGCCGGAGTTGGAGTCCGGCTGGGTGCAGGCTCTGGTTCCGGCACAGGTGTAGGGGTTGGCGAGGGACTGGGAGCTGGTGACGGGCTCGGCAGGGGCGTAGGCGTAGGTGCCTGCAACGCGTCAAACCGATTTCGGGAGTAGCTGCCCGATGTCGCGAAAGAGAGCGCGACCAACCCAACTACTCCAAACATTACTAATGTGGCAACGAGATTCCCAATTTGCTTTTTCATTCCCTGCCTTCCTCCTGATGTCACCCTCGCGTACAGACATTGTTCGCGAACGTCCGGTTACGGTTCACGCAACTACACACCGGCCCACCGTCTGGGTGTTTAGAAGTACTCCGGGCAATTAGAATGCCGTTTTCATTTGATTGGGTTTTGGCTCCGGCCAGCAGGTTGCTGCACAGAGTGGTCAGTCTCTCAGTCACGAATGAGAACCCGCTGCTCCGGTGGCATTCAAACCTTTGTTATAAGGAGGCGGAAACTTATGAAACGCTTAGGTCGAATCATAATTCTTTCAGGCTTGATCACGAGTAGTCTCTTTACGATCCAAATCGCTGCACAAGAGAGCGGTCAGGAGCGGGCAACAAATCTTCGTGCTCAATTAGTCGACGTGCAGGCCAAACAAACTGAACTGCAAATGCGTCTGCAACAACTCACAGAGGATATTAAACCCGAAAACATTGAGCGCACTCTGGCTGGTGTTGGGAGCACTCACCCGGAAGACTTACGTGAGCAACGTCGTCGTCAACGTGAGATCGAAAAGAAGGGCGTAGAGTCGCAGCTCGACACGCTGGCAGCGAGTCGTGCGCGTTTGGAATCGGCAATTGCCAGTGCAGATGCGATCAAATATCAAAGCACCGGGTCGGGCAGCCCAAGCATTGGTCAATCGATAAATAATGTTCCAGCGGTTACAAAGACGTCGAAACACCTCAGCAGGCGCAAAACGAAAAAACACCGGACCCGTTATCAATAACCGATCGCCGAATTTTCGCATTTAGCGTCGTCGGTTTCACACCCAGGAGACGGGCAGGTCATCGTGTTATCCATCTCTCACTTCCTGGTTTCGGGTCTCTATCCCCGCTTGATCGCGATTGAGCCATTGACGTTGCTAAGACGAATGCGCGAACCGCCGTTACCAATCTGGCCACTCAAATCATGACCGACGTATTCGCCATCATTAACCTGCAGGCCAAAGTCATTGGTGATCGCGCCATGAATCGTGTTGGCCTTTACGTGCGCATTGGCATCCGACGGGATCGTCAGCACGATGCTGCCATTGACGGAGTTAAGAGAGGTCGATTTCGACTCGTCCAGACGGGTGATCGTCGCTTCTACGCCGCCATTGACAGTTGAAAGTTTCACCTCTCCGGTCAAGCCCCGGGCTTTCACGTTACCATTCACGCAGGCCGCTTTAACGTCGCCTTCGGCGCCCTCGATGTCGAGCGATCCATTGACCAGATCCGCGGAATCAATGCGCGCCTTACGCGGAATCGTCACTGAGTACTCGACCGAGGCCGGATTGTTGTACCGGCGCGGCTCGCTGCGGCTGAATGACTGATTCCCCTCCGGGTACTCGGTTCTGATTCTGATACTTTCCGGCGTGCTACTGACGTCAACTTTGGCTTCGTCCAGTCTCTCTTTTTTATACGCGCGTTTGACCGCATCGACCTTGACCTCGTTCTGGTCCCAGACAGAGATACGAACACCGCCGTTGATGTTCTCGATACTTACGCGACCGGTTGCGTTCAGAGGATAAGTCTGATGGAACTCTTCAGTTAGTTCCGGGCTTGTCTGCGGGTCGTCAGAGACCACCACTCGATTCTGGGCCGGCAGGCTGCGAGCTCCGTCTGCGCGCGCGACTCTTTCGCGATTATTGCCTACAGTCAGCAGGGCCAGCGCCAGGATTAGAATTGCGAGTATTGATCTTTTCATTTCGTTGATTTTCCTTTCGTTTACCGTCCGATTTATGGGGAGCCCTCCCTTTACGGTCGGGCTAGCGCTAAACTCTGTCTGTTTCTTCGTACTTATGTGTAGAACACCGGAACTCGTCTCTTTGTGGCAAGAAAAATTGAAGTTTGATGGCGGCGAAATAGACCGGGCTGCATAGAAAGTGTCAGAAGCCCGATCGTGAGGAAGGACTACGCTCGCGACAACGAACGCCGAAACGTTTCTCGGATCACGTTAGTCGGCAACATGAGCGTCGCCCTTGCTTACGCGCGGGCTTCTGACACGAGCTTAGTAGGCTATTTCTTTTTTAAATGGATCGCGCCACTGAATGATGACGCAGTTATCAAAGCATCGCCGGTTCCGTAGACTCCGCTGATGCGCTGCAGGCCGTAGCCAGTGCCCTTGATAAGAGTGTCCGGGTCGATCGACAAATCGCCTTTTGCCGGAGGCCCACTTCGGGGCGGAGACTGAGACGAGAGCCCCTTTGGCTCGGTGGTTTTGAGCGGAAATTCGGTAACTAGTTCGCCACCTCGGGAAAGGGTTGCGTCCAACCGAAAAGATGAATCGGCCGGCAAAGCCAGACTGATATCACCCGAAATGGTTTTGAATTCGTAACGGCTGCCGGCGGCTAACGGGCCGCTCAAGTTCAATGCGCCATCAACGGTCCTGGCCTTTAATTGTACGAAGGTGGTTTTTTCAATCGTAATATCACCGCCTACGGTCGCGGCTTCAAAGTTATCTCCAGCGGTGGCGGGTCCGACGCCACTCGCTTCGATGCTTCCACCCACCGAATAAAGCCTGATTGAACCGGTCGAGTTACTCAGCGAGATGTTCCCGCCGATAGTGTGCGCTTCAACCGACCGCTTCACGCCTCCCAGATCCAAATCGCCGCCCTGGGCGCTGGCGGACACCGCGCTTACATCAAGTACCTGAATGTCGCCATCTCGAGTCTGCAAACGCACAATCGCGCCGCGGGGCACGTCGAGTTCAATGTCTGCGTCAGCGGAACAGGGACCAGATCGATGCGAAGGCATATCCGAGAGCAGCACCGTGATCTCTTTTGCGGGTTCAGATTCGCGATCGCCGGCCGGCCGTCGGAATTCAATCGTCTCGGCGTCATTCGAGCGAGCTCGCACTTCGCTTCGATCCCAACCATGGACCTTAATGTCACCCGACACGAGACAGACCGAAACAGCCACGTTTGGCTGGACGGCAACGACACGCTCGACCACTGGCCCGGTGATCTTCTTTGCATGCTTGTCCGCACGCGCGCCGTCAATTAATCCAAAAGCCGAGCTGATCAGCGCGGCTATCAGGAACGAAACTCTGAAAAGTCTGAAATACTTCATTGCTGGTTCTTAGTTGCGTCTATCTGGGTTGGGTGTTGAAGAGCCGTGCGTCGGCTACCTGAGTCATAAGATCCACCTTGCTTTGATAAGCCGAAATCAGAAATTGTGCCGCGTCGGGATCTTTTGGATTCTTCTGTGCCGCGGCACGCGTGGCCGCGATAGCGTTATCAACTACGGCCAGATTGTGCTGATATTCAACCTGAAGCCCCGGTCGCATCTGCCGAGTGTTCGATTTGATGCTCGCGTCAAGAACGGCAATTGTCTTGATATAGCCCTGTTCACCCGGTAAGAGCTTCGCCGTGCTCTCGGTTTCACGGACTGAATGCCGTGGCAGAAGTTTTCTCGGCGGAGGCGGCGTAAAAGCGAGGTCCGGTGACTTAACGCCCGCCGGGCTCGGAACCGCCGAGGGCGCAACGTCCGGCGAAGAGTTTGGACTGGCAAGAGGAGCTGGCCCAACATTCTTAACCACCTCGAGAGGCGACGTTTGCTGTCCTCGCCTAACGTAAATGACACTGACGACAACAGCCGCGATGACAAGTCCGGCCACTGTCGCGTAAGTGAATGCCCGTTGCGAAGAGCTGAAGAACAAGTCATTGAGCCAGCCAAACCACGAGCGCGAAGAAGACGTCACGGGATATGCGCGCTTGCCGTTATTCAGTTGCAGTCCGGCAATAGCGTCTTCGATTCGGCCCCGGAGCCGTTCGGTAGGGACAGACACTTCTAATTCCGGCCGCAGGGCTGTCGAGAGCAGCAGCATTTCGCTTTGCACTTCACGAGCGGCTTCCGCGCAGCTCCCACACTCCGCCAAATGCGCCGCCGCTCGTTCGGCCGCTGCATGTGAAAGTTCGCCGTCAAAATAGCCCTGGAGGGTTCCTTCATCTAAACATTCCTTCATCGGCTTCCTCCCACTTTTCCGTACACTCTCACAAATTCCTTTCGCCCTCTGGCGACCAGACTGCCCACGCTGGTCTCTCTGATTGATAAGGTCCGGGAAATTTCGCGATAAGAAAGTCCCTGTTGTTTTAGCAGCAGACAACTTCGCATGGGCTCCTTTATCCGATCCAGGGCACGCCGTGCTTCTTCCAACTCCATCCGCCTTTCATAGTCTTTTTCCGGAGCCATCCAGCCGGGACCATTCGCGTCCTTCTCGTAGGCGGTGTCGCGAGCAAGCGAGCGGTTCTGGCCACGAACGGCATTGCGGGCCAGATTAATCGTCACGCGCAATAGCCAGGGCCGCAAAAGCTCACCCCCCGGAGCTGAGTCGAAGCCGCGATACAGTCTGAGAAACACTTCCTGAGTCACATCTTCAGCCAGCGCAGGATCGCGCAGCACGGCGTACGCCGCCCGAAAGACGGCGCGGTGATGGAGCGTAAATGCTTCGTCAAAACTGGCGGAAGCCCCCGCGGTCGCGATTTGGTCTGGCGTGGAGTGAATCAAGGCTCTTGCTTGTTCGCTCATTACTTTCAATAGTAAGAACACCGCCTGAAGAGAGTTTGTGGCAACTCTAGTATCTGGATCGGCCTCTTCAGAGTCTAGTTGCCCGCCAAACGAGTTAGGTCAAGACCCATCAAGAGGGTAAAGGGTTTTTCTGGTTCTCGATCAGGGCGTGGTTTGGTTGTGATCGAGTCCGGTAGCACCGGCGGAGCGTAACGATTCCGACCAAAGAAAAAATAATCGCGAGTAGAATGATTGCGACTCCCGAGATCATGAGGCCAATTAGGACCAGAGCCGGCCGGTACAGGAAGGTAACGTTATGCTTTCCGACGGGTACGACGACTCCCCGAAAAGCGTAGTTAACTCTCAAAACAGGTTGTTGCAAGCCATCAACTGTAGCCTTCCAGCCACTGTCCCACGAGTCGTTGAGAATCAGCATGGCAGGCTGGGGTGTGTTTACATCGATGCCAACCTCGTTCACCCGGTCACTCACTATAGTTGCGGTGCCCGGGAAGTTAGCCGAGGAAGAATTGAGCGGTGACAGGCCTGTCTTTGCCGCGGCGTCCTCGCCAATAACAATTGCCGCTTCACGCGCATTAAATTTCGGGTCCACCAGCATTGTCAGCGAAGCCTGCGAGTCAGACGCGACCCTCACACCGGGGACCAGAAACGCCCGTGGCAACGCATTCTTGAGTTTGTAAATTCGTCCATCCGGACCTCGATACTCGAGTTGAAGTGAACCGTCCGCGACGGATTCAGAGCCTTTAACATCGATCGGTTCCGCGCTTGGCGCAGTTGCCAGAAAGCCCACGGACAGATTTTCCAGAAGGTGTATGGGCAAGCGGTCGTGATAGAAGTACGGTCTGTATGCTGGCGGCACATCATCAGACACAACACCACCCTTTTCAACTGTCCTCCACAGAGTCGCCGTCCATTGCGGCAATAGTGATGCATAACCCGAGCTTGAGCGGAGGTTAAAATCTATGGCCACCATGCCCGATAGAACTGCCGGGTTCCAGCCGCCGGAAGGATCGCGATACGAGACTGGCAGCACGTGAAACTCTCCCTGCACGGCCTTGAGGTTAGTGATCATCGGGGTCTCTGGGAAGAGCCACTCAGGCTTGACTGGATGCGTGGGATTCGTGATCCAGGCGAACAGGATCAACTGCACGCATTCCAACGCAATTAAGGGGAGGCCGAGTCCAAGGAATAGGCGCTTCCGCACACCGCGTCGGTCAAAGCGCCGGCTGATCTCGCTGAGTCCAAACGCGGCCAGAACTGCAACTGCAAAGACAAGCACGTAGTAAGCATCATTCGGTCTCAAAGCTCCGAAATAAGGGAACACCAGTCGCAGGAAAATGAATAACGGGCGCCATCCGAAAATCATCCCCACGGAACCAATGCCCATGACGGTGGCGAAAATAACCGGAGCCGAACGGCGAAGGAGTCCAGCCAAAACCAAAATCAACGCCGGCGTTCCCACAAAAGCCAAAGATGGCCAGTCCGGTCCGGTACGCTCAGGCGCGAGAAAGCTTAATGGAAAAAACACGCCGCGGATAAATAACTTAAACGGCATTACCATGGCGACCTGATTATCCAGCGTGCTGACCTGGCGATGAACATGAGAGAGAAGCCCCACTAGTGAAAGCCAGGCTGCAGCCCCCAGCGAGGCGGCAGTTACAGCGCTAATGACCGGCAAGGACAGACAGAGCAGTGCAGACCGTCGCGCGCCCTGGAGAAAAAACTGCCGGGCAGCACGAACAGTCAACAAACCATACCAACAGGTCAGGACTATGGCGCCCAGATACTCCCAATGCTGAATTCCGTGGAGTACCGACATTCCCAAAGCAACTCCCGTAGCCAGGGCCCACCGCCAGGATTGCTTCCTGATTGCCAAAGTCGCCCCTAAAAGCATCAGCGGAAACCATGCGGCCGCCACGGTGAGAAACTCAAACTCTAAAAAGAAGGCACTGTGTCCATTAAACTGCCACACAACTGCACCGAACAGGGCTCCTAAAATGTTTGCGCCCCAGCAGCGTAGCAATGCATACATCCCAAAACCTGCAAGCAGCAAATGACTGAAGATCAAAAAGTCGTGTTGACGAATCGGCGATAGAATCGTCACGGCCAACATTTGCGGCGGGTAAGTCAATCCCGCTCCCATATCGGATTCCATGATCGGAACTCCGCTGAAGCTGTAGGGCAACCACATTGGCAACTGCCTACTACGCAGAGCGTTAGTAGCAAACACTGAAACAGGGTACAGGCCGTCTGGATGGTCGGTTTGCGCGAAGCTTATACCTCTCACTTCGCTAATATCGCCCTTCAGGACGGCGCCCCACGGATATTGGGCGAACATGTGAGCGCCCACCATGCTGAAACTTCGACCGCGGATCAGTGGCCAGAAGAATATGATCGTAATAGCCATTATCACGGCAACCGCCGCGACGTGCTCCTTTGTCTCTCGCCTGGTTTGATGGATCCAGCGTATGAATGCCCCCCGCGAGTAGCGAATTCTCTGCGAGAGACTTCTTTTTCTGTTGATTGTCCGCACGAGATTCTTTGAAGAGATCGTTTCGGGATTCTCAGATCTACTAATCATGCGCCTTGGATATTCGGCTCATGTTATCCGGCCTGAGCGTATAAGCAAAATCAGAATGGTGTCCGCAGGATTTCAGCATAGTTCAATCAGAACGGTTTGGACAACGTCCGCTTCCTGCTGCTTCCGTACGATATTTTGCGAACTGATCGAATTCTTCCCTGGATTAAGAGGAAGGATAACGGCGACGGTCCTGGCTGGGAATTACCATCCTGATGGATGAGTGCATACCGGGCTGTTCGATGGCCGAACCGCGAATAACGTGTTGTGATAAGGTAGCGAACCTATGCGTTGAGTGACGTGTTGCGCGCTGAATGCCGTTCCGGCTGTGTGTTTCGAAATTGTCCGGTGTAATGAAGCTGATGCCGGTTTTCTGTTGGGAATGATGAAAGGGAAGATGATGAAAAGATTTGCTTTGGTCCTGTTTCTACTAACGATCGCGTTCCGCGGTATTGGGAGCGTCGGTACTCGAGCGCAACAAACTGCGTTCATTCCAGTTTGTAGCGGGACGAATGATACGGCGGCGTTTCAGGCGATTATTAGCGGCGCCGCTTCTAACCCACGCACCATAAAGATTCCTTCCAAGCCGGACTCGACGAACCGATGCAGGGTCACGACGATCACTTTCCCCGGAAACATTACTCTTGATAACACCGACGGGAGCGGCATCGCCAGAGACACTCCGAGCGTCGTGACCATTCTCGGGCCGGTGGTAAACCCAGCCGGCAAAACATTATTCTTCGGTACTGGCACTACTAAGTTCGCGGGGAGAGTATTCGTCGGCGCCAGCGAACCAACCGAGTTTGGGAACGGAGCGGAGAATACGGGGGGAGACTCTGCTGATTCGACAGTTTCACGGTTGACAATCAAGCCGGTGCCTACGTTCGACCTGGCAGGCAATACGCTAGCCGTAGGTCAGCTTGTTCCGTTCTCTGGGACGGTCGCTGTTCCTGCTCTTGACACGCTTAGCCTGGTTCGCCTAACTAAAGCGGAGGGTGGTGACAACGTAGTCGCTCCGGGCAGCGGGGCAGTTGCCGTGGGCTTCCATTCTGCGCTAACCGCTGATGCCACTTCCGACATAAACTCGAATGTTTACTCGGTAATAGCGCACGTCAATAACGCCGGCCCTGGCGGTACGAAGGGCATACACGCCGAAGCAAGCGCCAGCGGCTCATCCACCGGCGTCGTCGTAGCAGGCAACTTTCAGATTCAACCGGTAGCCACCTCAAGCGGTGGAAGCGCCGCCATACAGTTGTCACTTACCTCAAGAGGCGTCAACGATGTAGCTAATGGAATCAACATTTTTTCCAGCGGCGACCGCTATGTCGTCGGCGTAGGCAGCGTCGTTTCCGCGGTTCCTTATACAGCGGCAGCGTTTCGCGCATGGATGGGTACAAATTCATTGCCGAACGCCAGAGCATTTCAAGTGCTCGACAATGCGGGCAGCGAGGTTGCCTTCATTCATCAGGATGGCGTCGGGAGCTTTCGCTCATTGTATGTTGGCGCTCGCAAGTCATCGACTCTCGACAGTGGCGGTATTTCAGATCAGCTTCATCTCCAGGGCGATGATTCCAAGCTTACGGCCCTGACGATTGACACGTATGCCACGGACGCCGGGCTCGGAACTTCCATCGTCGGGCGGCGGGCGGGGGGGACGGCAACCTCACCAATTGCCACCCAAGCCAACGACGCAGTATTTCTCATCGGAGCGCGCGGGTATCAAACTACCACCAATGCTTTTTCAACGGGCGCCCGAGCCGCAGTTTCCATGCGTGCAGCGGAGAACTTCACAAGCACGGCGCAGGGGATGTTTCTCTCTCTACAGACCACCCCGATTGGGAGCACCACAATGGTCGAACGGCTGCGAATTACCGATTCCGGAAATGCCGGCATTTCGACGGCTGGCAAAGGACTCATCCTGAAGAGTCCGGATGGGAATTGCTGGCTGACTACGGTTGCCAACGGAGGCGCGCTAACGACATCGTCCGTAGCTTGTCCGTAAAGCGTTTCGATGTTCGCTCAAGCCAAGTTGGTTTTATTCTCAGTTTAGCTCTCTGTCTCAATGCGTTCGGCGATAAATCTGGAGGTGGAAAGCTCACTGCAGACACCGAGAACGCAAAGGCTGCGCAGAGAAGAACTGATCTTACGACACCTGCCATTCAATAGTCTTGACCAGCAGTTAACCGTCACTTAGACTACGCCGGAGAGTTGAGTCATCGATACTAGCTGGCGACGACGCTGGTGTCGATTTATGATGGCCGTAAACAAACGAAGGCCACTCAAGCCGATCGATCTTGGATCCAGGTTCACACTCTGCACAGATTCGAGCGGCCTCATAACAGGACGAAAAGATGGCTAAGATCGTTATCATTGGTGACGGTGAAACCGCGGAGCTGGCTTACGAGTATTTCACGCATGACTCGCCGTCTGAGGTGGTGGCGTTTTCTGTCGAGAGCGCGTATCGAAAGAAGTCGGAAATGTTCGGTCTTCCGGTAATAGATTTTGAGCAAATCGAGCGCCATTATCCGCCGGCAGATTATCAGGCTTTCGCGGCCATCTCTTACACCCGACTCAATCGCGTCCGCGCCAAGCTTTATCAGGAGGCCAAGAAGAAGGGATATCATTTCGTATCCTATATCAGTTCAAAGGCATTTGTCTGGCGCAACGTCGAGATCGGAGAGAACTGTTTCATCATGGAAAATAACGTGCTGCAATATGCGGTGCGGGTCGGCAATAACGTCGTATTGTGGAGTGGGAATCATGTCGGACATCAATCCATAATCCATGACAACGTCTTCGTCTCGTCGCACGTTGTTATTTCCGGCTACTGCGAGATTGGAGAAAACTGTTTCCTCGGCGTCAACAGTTGTATTGCCAATAATGTAAAGATCGCGAAAGATTGCCTGATTGGAATGGGAGCAGTAATCCATAAGGACACCAGAGAACGAAAGGTCTATGTTGGGAATCCAGCCAAGCCTCTGCCCAAGGACGCTTATGCGGCTTTCGGGGTAAAGGATTCGCAATAAGAGGGAAACAAGCAATGCCGGACCAATGTCCGCTAATGACAAATACTCGTTTATCCGGTGCGACGACAGGCGTCCAGAGGGCCGGTATTAAGCGTCGGGACATAGCTTGAGGCAAAACCGCGAAGGGTTCGATTTGCTTAAGCCGTCATTCTCGGCAACAATGGCTCGGCGACAGGGCTGGAACGATCGAGACCGGAACGGTCCATTGTGCTCTCCTGGTGTCCATCCCAAAACTTCACAGCAAAAAGGAGCTCCTAATGAACAAATTTCGATTGACTATCAATGCATTCGCAGTTCTTGTTTTCACTCTGGCATTCCTTACGATCGCCCAGGCGCAAGCGACACGAACCTGGGTATCCGGCGTTGGTAACGATGCTGATCCATGTAGCCGGACAGCGCCATGTAAGACTTTCGCCGGCGCCTTTTCCAAAACTGCCACAGGCGGCGAGATCGACGTACTCGACCCGGGTGGCTTCGGCACGCTGAGCATTACTAAGGCAATCACGATTGATGGTGGCACTGGCGCCGGTTGGGGCTCAGTGCTGGCGAGCTCGGGAGCCACCGGTTTCATCATTAACATCACGACTAACCTGGCGACCGACAAAGTTATCCTGCGCAACCTTAGCATCAATGGCGCTGGACCATCGCTGGGCGTTGACGGCATCAAATTTTTGGACGGGGCCGAGTTGACCGTAGAGAATGTGGTCATTGAGAATTTTTCAGGTGTCGGAGTCAACATCGCCCAGACTCAGCAGTCAGCCACGCACCTCCGGAACGTAACCGTGAACAATGTCGCCACAGGAATTAAAGTCACCACAACGGTGGGTCAGGCTCTCGTCACTGCTGAAGACTCTTCAATCCATGGCACCTCTGTCGGGTTCGACGCTATTGCTAATGTCAGAGGAGCGTTGCGCAATAGTACCTTTGACAAGGGCACGACCTGCGCCAGGACGAGCGGCTCGGGATCTATCGTCAATGCCGATGCCCTGTTCATAACCTTTTGCTCCACGGGCGTCCAGGCAAGTTCCGGTTCCACTATTAACATTGGGAACAGCATGATTGTTCAGAACGCAACTGGTCTAAGCCTGAATGCGGGCACCATAAACTCGATGAGTGGGAACACCTTGTTTTCCAATACGACACCAGGGTCTTTTAGTTTTACTCAGCCCAAACAGTAAGACCCTTAACCAACCTGAGTTCATGATTTCAGTGCTCCCCGCTCACCTGGCTAAAGGCGCGGGGAGCATTTACCGTAAGGTAAAATTGCTTCCTGAGTGTCAACATCAAACCGCCAACAACATCAAGATGGCCAAAGACCCTCTCACCGGCATGGAGCAGTAGCTCGTAAGCATCGAGGAGCGAGGTCTATGGGAAAATTTGGGCAGACCTTGGCCAGGGACAGGCATGAAGCACTCGGAGTCAGGGATTAGGAATTAGAATGAAGTGGAACAAGAAGGGACGCATCTATGTGCCGGATGGCACGAAAAGTTGGCGCAGCAAATACGCCTTCCCTCCGACTCCCTATTTTCTGAATGATGAAGTCATCCGCATGTATGTCGCCTTCTGTGACAAGAACATCATTGGCCGCATAGGCTATGTGGATATTCTCGCGGATAATCCTTTAGAAATTCTGGGTGTTTCGGAAGAACCTGTCCTGGACATCGGCTCACCGGGCGCTTTTGACGAGAATGGCATCCTGCCAACGTCAATTGTTGAGGTGGATGATAGGTTGTACCTTTATTATGTCGGCTATCAACTGGGGATGAAGCTGAGATACTTTCAGTTCGAAGGCCTGGCAATCAGCACTGATAAAGGCGCGTCGTTTCAGCGAGCCCAGCGCGTTCCGGTTATCGATCGGAGCGACGAGGAGTTGTTTAATCGAACTTCGGCTTTCGTGCGCCTGCGAGATGGCATATTTCAAATGTGGTACGTCGGTGGCAGCGAATGGACGGAAGTTAACGGCAAGTCTTTGCCGGTTTATAACATCAGATACCTGGAATCCCAGGACGGCATTAACTGGCCCGGCGCGGGACGCGTCTGTATCGATTATGACAGCAGCGATGAGCACGCCTTCGGTAAGCCGTTCATCTTCGAAGAAGGCGGCAGCCAAAAAATGTTCTATTCAGTGCGCACGAGGTCGAAAGACTATCGCATTGGCTATGCCGAATCGACCGATGGACATAATTGGATCCGTAAAGACGACGAGATCGGCATTGACGTTTCTGACAGCGGCTGGGACTCGCAGATGCTCGCCTATGCTTGTGTGGTGCGGCACAAAGAGAAGGTCTATATGTTCTACAATGGCAACAACTGCGGCGAAACCGGCTTTGGCTATGCCGAACTGGAACACTGGTAGAGCGGGATCACGATGAACGACTTGAAGACACACGCCGTCCGTGAGTTTCACGAGAACGCTGACGAGTTTGATCTTTACGCGGAGGAAATTCGCAATGTCGGTTACACCGTGATGCAAAGTGACTTTTCGACGGACGAGTTGCAGATCATCCGACAAAAAATCGATGACATCTACCAGTTGCAAGTACGCGAGATTGGCGGCGAGCAGGCCCTCAAGCAAATCAACGATGCGAACCTCGCGCGCTGTCTGTTAGGTTACGATGACCATTTTCTGAAACTGGCTGCTCATCCGTCTATTATTAGCGTGGCCCAGAAGCTCCTGGGAGAGAAGTTCATTCTCATGTCGCAGAATGCGATCATCAATTGCCCTGCCGACGAGCATTATCAGACTACCTGGCATCGCGATCTAAACTATCAACACTTCGTCAGCTCGCGTCCATTGGGACTGAGCGCGCTCTACTGTATTGATGACTTCGCCGACGAAACAGGAGGAACATGGCTGATTCCGGCTTCGCATAAATCGGAAAAGTTTCCGTCGTTTGAATACGTGCGCCGGCACGAGCGATTGATGAACGCACCGGCGGGCTCGATCCTTTTGTTCGATGCCATGACCTATCATCGTGGCGGCACCAATCGCTCGGATCGACCGCGCCGAGCCGTCAATCACATTTACACGCTTCCTTTAGTTAAGCAACAGATCAGCTTGCCGCATATGCTGGGCGGAAAATTCAGTGACCAACCTTTCCTGCGGACTTTTTTGGGCTACGACAGCCAAACGGGTGAAAGCGTCCAGCAATGGCGAGAACAGAAGTTGGCTCAGGCAAATGCGCCAATTCACGCCTGACTCTCCTTGCGGTGCTGCCGCCTCGTCTCGACAGAATCAGCAATGATGATGCATGCCGACAGTCAAGCGGAATTGAATACTCTCTTGTCCGAGCCTTATGACCTGGCGGCGCAGCGAATGACGCGGCAGGCCCGGGCGCATGAGACCGGCAACGAGCTTTACGCGCTGTACGGAGCGGGTCAGCTTGGGCGCACCGTACTGGCTTACTTGCGCGCGGTTGGTGTCGAACCCGTTGCATTTGCCGATGACACGCCGGCGAAGCAGGGTCAGATGGTTGACGGGCTGCCCGTAATGTCGCCCCAGCAGGCGGCTTTGAAGTTTGGCCAACGACTGGTTCTGGTTGTTACGATCCTGAATCCGCAGCTTAACTTCCTGACGGCCCGAAGACGGTTGCAGAAGTTGACCGAGGCGCGCGTCATTTCATTTCTACATCTTGCGTGGCGTTATCCTGATTCATTCCTGCCCTACTGCCAATTCGAAAGCCCGATCAACATTCTCAAGAAAGCGGCTGATATTCGACGCGGGTTCCAACTCTTCGCCGACGAAGAGTCGCGCCGGCAATTCGTGGCTCATTTGCGATTTCGTCTGCAACTGGATTTCGAAGCGCTACCGGCATGTGTGCCGGACAACTACTTTCCGGACGGCGTGCTACCGGTTTTGCCTCCCAATGTCGTCTTCGTGGATTGCGGCGCGTATGACGGTGACAGCGTGCGCGCGTTCCTGGCGCATCAAGACGGGCGCTTCGATCATATCTATGCGTTTGAGCCGGATGCGCGCAACTGCGAACGATTGCGTTCATACGTTGCTTCGCTCGGAGCAGAGGCTGAACGCATTGACGTATTGAACGCGGCCACCGGCCAGCGACATGAAAAACTGCGCTTCGACTCAGCCGGGAACATGAGTTCGTCCTTCAGCTCTTCTGGTTCTGTCGAGGTCGACGTGTTGCCGATTGATGAAGTGGTCCAGGCAAACGGAGCTCCGGTCTATTTGAAATTCGACGTGGAGGGCGCAGAGTGGGAAGCGCTAAAGGGTTGCCGGCGACTGCTTGAGCGCGCCCGCCCCTTCATGGCGATCAGCGTGTATCATCGTCCCGACGATCTCTGGCAGTTGCCCCTGTATATCGAATCATTGGGCCTCGGCTATTATTCTTTTCTCCGCACGCAGGGCGAAGACGGCGCCGATGTGATCGCCTACTTCCTGCCCGCGACGCGCGTAGTTGCATGAGCAGGATCAAAGTCATCGCTTACGACCCCGGACGCAAGTCTGAGTGGGACGCTTTCGTCGCGCGAGCCAAGAACGGCGTCTTTCTCTTTTACCGCGATTACCTCGAATACCATGCCGATAGATTTCCCGACGACTCGTTGATGTTTTATGGCGAGGACGAACAACTCTTCGCCTTAATGCCCGCGACTATCCGCGACACAACTCTATCAAGCCACGCCGGCCTTACTTTTGGTGGAGTCGTCTCAGACAGCGCAATGAAAGCGTCGGTGATGCTGGAGATCTTTGATGCGATGCGCGCCAACCTGATCGAACGGGGCCTGAGCCGTGCGGTTTATAAGGCGGTGCCACACATCTATCACCGGTTGCCGGCTGAGGAAGATCTTTATGCGCTCTATCGTCATAGCGCGAGGATAGTTCGGCGCGACATTTCGTCTGCTATTCTTCTGAAAGAGAAATTGCCGTTTAGCAAAGGGCGAAAATGGGCGATCAAGCAAGGGCAAAAAAATGGTCTGCAAGTCAGATCGAGCAACGATTTCAAGTCATTTATGGCTATCGAGGAGCAAGTGCTCGACACGAAACACAATTTGCGGCCCGTTCATACCGCTGCAGAAATACAAATGCTCGCCGGGCGTTTTCCGGACAACATCAGACTCTTCAGTGCTTACTCAAAAAATACAATGCTGGCTGGGGTGATTATGTACGAGAGCGACAATGTTGCGCACGCGCAATACATGGCCGCGAACGATGAAGGAAAACAAAAAGGTGCTTTGGATATGATTCTTGATTACCTGATTAATGATTATTATCAGCACAAGAACTACTTTGACTTTGGCATTTCCACCGAAGATGATGGTCGTTATTTGAACTTCGGCTTGATCGAGAATAAGCAGGGTTTTGGCGCGCGCGCGATCGTTTATGATTATTACGAAATTGATCTCGCTTGAGAGCTTTAATGAACCTCGACAACTGCAAAAAGATTGAGCTGCCGAAGATCTCAGACCCGCGCGGCAATCTCACCTTTATCGAGAGCGGGCGCCATGTGCCGTTTGAGATAAAACGTGTCTATTATCTCTACGATGTGCCGGGAGGCGCTACGCGAGCGGGGCACAGTCACAAGTCGCTCGAGCAATTCATGATCGCCATGTCGGGCAGCTTTGATGTCGAGCTTGACGATGGCCACGCCAGGAAAAAGTATCATTTGAATCGTTCGAATTACGGGCTGTATATCCCCCGAATGATCTGGCGAAAGATCGACAACTTCTCTTCCGGATCAGTTTGTATGGTGCTGGCATCGGAACTCTTCGATGAGCGGGACTATTATCGGGACTATCAGGAGTTTCTGCGCGCGGCTAAGGAATTGTGATGCCGTCTTCAGGCCAGATCAGCACGGCTTGGGATCTTGAGTGCCGACCTTGCCGCGAAGGATTCTTCGGCTCAGGAGAAACGTCACCGGAATTGTCAGCACGATCACAAAGAGCGGCGCAACCAACTTACTGATCCCCAAAAAGTGCACCAGTAAATACAAAGAGACTGCTCCCAGCACATATTGGTTTACATAGACCAAAGGATACTTAATGGCCTTGCGTAGTTCCAGCTCCTGATGGAAAACGAATTTCGAGTTGAGGACATAAGAGACGAACACGCTAAGGCTGAATGCCAGGCTATAGGCAATTAGATAAGGCAAGAACAACAGCAGGAAGACGTAGACGAAGTAGCCTGTCAGCGTATTCACCCCGCCCCAGAAGACAAAGCGATAAAACTCCCGGTTAATAAATCTCATCAATGACTGATTCGGGTCGTTTGTTGATTTCATCAAAAATGCGCCAGATATACTCGCCGATCACACCGAGCATGACAATAATTAGGCCCAGCAGAAACGAAAGAATCGTCACGATCGTGGCAAAGCCGAGCACAATAGTCTTGCCGCGAAAGGCGTTGATCAAAATGAGAGTGCCGTATCCAAAACTAGCTAGGGAAACGAGAAAACCCACTAAAGAGATCAGGCGGATCGGAGCTACCGAGAATCCCAATAATGAGTCCAGAAACAGCGAGATCTTTTTCCAGAACGTCCACCGTGATTTGCCAAAGGTCCTTTTTTGTCTCTCGTAGAGAATTACTTCCGGCTGAAATCCAAGCCAGTAAGTAAAAAGAGGTGGGTTTATGTTCTTGCTGCTGTTTTGCAGATAAGGCAGCAGGGCGGCATCCATCAATCCCATGTCATAGCCGCGCGCCGGAAAGTCTTTAACCACAAAGAAACGGACCAGTTTGTAGTAGATGTACGCGAACAGTTTCGACATTGGTGGATCGTTTCGAGAGATCCGCTTGCAGATAACGTATTTGGTGCCTTGCAGCCACTTGTCAGCCATGCTCAATATGAGCTCAGGTGGGTCCTGCAAATCTGCGGCGGAATTCACAAAGAAATCTCCGGTAACAAATTGGAGTCCTGCCTTATAGGCATGAACTGCACCAAAATTCTTGGTTAGCTTGATTACTTTAGTCTCTTTTCGAAGTTCCTTTATCTTCAGCAACTCCTTTAGAGATCCGTCGCCGGAACCATCGTCCACAAAGATCAGCTCCATCTCGATACGCTTTTCGAGCAATCTCTTTTCAACCTGTATGAGGGCATCATAAAGGTGAGGCAGGGAGGTTTCATTGAAATAAACGGGAATGACGATCGACATCTTCCACGTGCGGTCATTCGCTGGAGGCTGCTTGTTTTCCATCAATAGATACTCTTATTCGATCTTAACCCGACTGTGATTCTTCGGGGAGTGATCGCCCTCGGGTGAGGACCGAGCTTGATAACGGGCATGCACCGACAATCGCCACGGACCCGGAAGCGATCCGGACAGTTGCGGTCAAAGGCTTCTCCACCGGTACGTGTTTGCCGGCATTGAGCATCGCTTTGACGCCGGAGTAACCACCGCCGCGGCATCAAGCCGGGAATCGCTGAGCAGCTTGCAGCCGTCACGCCAATGCGAATCGCTTTCATCAGGGCCAGAGCATAACCGGCATTCGATCAAAAATGAAAGGAGGGCCGGATACGCTGCGTAACGTTGGACCGAGGTGACCCAGAGCCGTGCAAAGCCAGGGCGACCGGAACCGTTAATTGATCCCTTATTAGCAGCTGGCTATAAGTCGGAAGGGTTACGACGTTGGAGATTAGTCATACCGAAGCTCTCGTTTTGCACTGGATGGACGTTGGTCTATCATACACCCCGCTCTTACGCCAGCAGCGCGGTCCCCGTAAATGAAGTCGAGGAAGGAAAGGATCAGACGCCAAAGGAGACAGAGTGCTAACGTCCGAATCAGCCCAATGGAAGAAAATACGTCTGGCGTTAACGCTGCTGATAATATCTCGTGGGGTGTTCGTACTCTGCGTGCTACCACCTTTTGAAGGTTGGGACGAATACCAACATCTCGCGTACATCGTTTACATTAAGGAACAGCGGGAAATACCACGCTTTGGCCATAGCACGGTTCCCCAATCAATGGATGAAATGTTGCAGCGGTACCCGCACGCACAATATGACGTTGAACAAACGGGGGCCTGGGGGTCAAAAACATATAACGAGTTTTGGGTAAGCGAGCACAACGATGTAGTCAAAGACCTCCCGCCGATCCCACTCTATGAAGGGCAACAGATGCCACTTTACTATCTTCTGGCGCTGCCTTTTTGGAGCTTGTTTTCAAACGTAAGCTATCTGGCCGGCATATATGCCCTGCGTTTGATTAATGTTTTGTTTCTTGCCGCAGCCGTCTTCATCTTTCTGCGAACACTGCAATCGTGTATTGCCAACGTGACACATAGACTGGTCATTGGACTGTTGGTGGCGTCCGCTCCCATGTATCTGACTAATGCTGCCAGAATATCTTGCGACGCCCTGGCCATACTCTTCGGCAGTTTGACACTCTATTTCACTATAGCGGCAGTACGGAAAAACCCCTTTCGTTCTCTTTCGCTCGCCAGCAGTTTCCTGGCCTTAGGGATTCTCGCCAAAGCCACGATGTGCATGATGGTACCGGTCGTGTTCACGGGAATAGTCATTTGCGCGTATCAGCGCGGACTCAGTTCTCCCGTCAAGACTCTGGCTACTTGCGGGTTGATCGTAGTCGTCCTCTTGGGTCCGTATTACTACTACCACTACAGAGCGGCGGGCGGTTTTTATCGGATGACTGACTTCATTACTTCTCACGTCCAGGGAAAAAGTAACCTCTGGATCTGGTCGCAGGCACTTAATGTTGGCTGGACGACCCGACTTCGGGAGTGGCTCTTCTGCCGGGAACTCTGGTGCAGTGGCTGGAGTTTCATATTTCTACCGATGTGGATGCGCGTGACTTACCGGTTCTCCATGTATGCCTTCTGGTGCCTGGCTGTTGGTCTGGGATTGAAACGTGGATGGGGCAAACGCTTACCGACTAATCATCTCGAGTATCTGTTTAGGGAGAATAGAGATCTGCTCGTCTTCGCCTGTCTCGTGCTTTCGGTAGTCGCTGGTCTAGCCGGTTTTGCCACGCTTTCTTTAGCGAATTGGGGCATAGTAGCGGTTATACCCTCATATTTCATGATCGCCTTTCCGGCTTGGACGGTGTTCATCTACCAGACAGCGCTATTTCTCGGGAGAAGATCCGCCTTCTGGTTCGTTCACATTTTGTTAGGGTTCTATCTAGTCTCGGAATTGCTAGGGACGCTTTATCTCATGCCGCGCGCATTTACCGCCAGCTGGTCATGGCAGTCTTGGACCAGGCTCATGCAGCTACATCCGGTTTTTCCCAGCCCCTGGTTCATCGTGCCGACGCTGATATTAATCGCGGGCCTGCTTATTTATTTGCTGAGAATTCTCTGGCGAAGCGAATTCACTAATCCAGTTCATGCGGAGGTTAGCGCGGGATGAAAACCGGATCATATTTAAGACTTTGCGGACAGTGCCATTCTTTTTGCTGACGCATCACGGACAATTGTGCGATGATCAGTCCGCCCTAGTTTCATCAGAGCGAACCAGCCATAGCTTAAGCAGCCCCGGTAACAGAGAGGCGATCAGAACTTTCAATGCCGACTCTCGATCCGGGAGAGTGCGTCGGCGTCTCCTGCGTTTCCAATTTGAGGTCTCTTTTCTTCAGTCGTTGGGAGAGTTTGGTTATGCTCGCTGAGTACCTTACCATCGGATCTAATTTTCTTATGTCTATTTGCGATTTTGTAATCTTTCTGGCTACATTCGAGTCAGCCGAGGCAAAACGGTAGTTGCCCGTCGTCTCGCCAGCTTCAGAACATGTGCGGAATAGTTGGACTGATCGATACAATCGCCGGTAACGTCTCGCCCCGATTAGTGGCAACGATGCGCGATGTAATGATCACGCGTGGCCCTGATGGCGACGGCCAGTACTTAGATGGGGCGGTCGGAATGGCCATGCGCCGCCTTTCGATCATTGACATTGAGCATGGACAGCAACCTTTCTCTAGTCGCGAAGGCCAGGTCGTGACTTTCCAAAACGGCGAGATTTACAACTACCGTAAATTGAAAAAGCAACTGGAAGATCGCGGCTATCAATTCATCAGTGATTGCGATACAGAGGTGCTGGCCCATGGGTTTGCGGAATGGGGTATCAGCGAGTTATTGCATCAACTCGATGGGATGTACGCGGTTGCCATTCTCGATCGCGGATCGAGAGAACTTCATCTGGCCCGCGATCGCTTCGGAGAGAAGCCACTTTTTTACACTGTCTCAAAAGGCCGGTTTGCTTATTCGTCAAACCTGCTGGCGCTGGCGGCGCTCGACTGGGTTGATGACGAAATAGACGCGCAGTCGCTGGAGCGTTATTTGGCCCTGCATTATGTGCCCGGCGAAGCGACGATCTTCAAGTCGATCAAGCGCGTCTTGCCTGGAGAGAGATTGGTGGTCCCTCTAGAGGATCCTGTGCCGACGCGCTGCCGCTATTACACGCTCCCGCTGGGAAGAGAGAAAACGATATCTGACAACGACCTGGCGGCAGTTATTGAGCAAGCCGTTGAATCCCGTTTGATCGCGGACGTGCCGGTCGGCATCTTTCTTTCCGGCGGGCTGGACAGCTCAATACTTGCGGCGGTTGCTGCAAAAAAGCATCCCGGCATCGCCACGTTTTCAATGGGCTTTGCTTCGCCCGGCCATGATGAAAGTCGTTATGCTCAAATTGTGGCCGCGCAAATCAAGAGTACTCATCATCATTTCCGTTTCGACGAAGATTCGTTCCGCTCTCTGTTGCCAAAGGTCGCGGATGCTCTGGATGAGCCGGTAGGGGATCAAGCGCAACTCCCATTGTTTTGGCTGTGCCAGGAAGCAAGCCGGCACGTAAAGGTTGCGCTGTCCGGCGAAGGCGCCGACGAAGTATTTGCGGGTTATAGTTATTATCCCAGTCAGAGGCCGCATGCCGGCTGGCTTAATACATTGCGGTCGCAAATGGGAAGACCCACAGTAACTCGCGAATGGTCACAGCGATTGATCGATAACGCAGAGCCCATTACGCCGTCGGGGTTTCCCCTATTGACCGACATCCACATGCGTGAACGTCTGACCGGAAAGAGCGGCTCCGACTTTGAGGAGTGGGAACACACTTTAGTTACCTGGCTGAATCGATCGCGAGACGACTTGCAGCGTGCCGCGGCCACAGACGTCGCCACTTGGCTGCCCGATGATTTGCTGGTGAAGTTTGACCGAATGTCGATGGCCCACAGTCTGGAAGGCCGCGCTCCCTATCTTGCCCGAGCCGTGGTCGAGAGCGGGGTCTCGCTGGCGCCGGCGCAAAAAATGGACCGGGAAATCGCTAAAGTGGCGCTGCGCCGCGTTGCCAGTCGATGGCTGCCAAAAGAGATTATCAATCGGCCGAAGCAGGGGTTCGTATTGCCGATGGCCAGCTGGCTTTCGCAATGGTTTGCGGCGCATGGTCAAGTCGATGAATACGTTCGCGCGCGACCATTTCCGGGACTCAACATGGGAGAGGTATCGAGACTGATCGAGGAAGACCTCTCCCGCAATGTGCACCGAGAGCGTTTGCTGTTTGCGCTCCTCTTACTAATTGAATGGTATCAATCGTTTCGGCGTCGACAACTCGAGGTTGCGGCGCGTTATCGGGAATCTGATCGATCAGCTAATGACTTGGATCGCAGGTTTGCGCCACCCGTAGGGTTACAAAAATAGCGCCGCGCACCGGAGAGGCTCAAGGAAAAATAGATGCAATCAGGCAAGGTGCTCTGCGCGATGGATCAACCTGCGACGGGATGGTTCGCGCGACTCCGCTCGCCCTTCATCGTGGCTGGCTGGGTAATCCCCGATCCGGAAAACCCCCTCAAGGAGATTGTCGTCAAGGTAAATGGCCAAGTTCGAGCGACAACTACGACCGGACTGCGGCGGCAGGACGTAGCCGATGCTTATCCTGACAGGGAAGCACGGTGGAGTGGTTTCGTTACCGAGGTGTTCGTTGACGATCTGGACCACACAAAGATAGACGTCGAAGTCAACGCTGTGTGCGAACAGGGTGAGTTGCCGCTGAATCGGTTTCAAGCCAGAGTCAAAGGCCTCGAGAGACTCGTTACTGCCCGTCCGCGGAACTGGCGGTATGAGGATGTTCTGGCTTGCCCTTCGTGCCTGGAATCGCTCGCCGAAACTGCGCACGGTTTTCAATGCCGCGGATGCGGGCGAGAAATTCTGAAGCGCAGAGGGGCGCCAGTTTTTACCAACGGCCATGACGTTGTTTCTTCGCAGTTACTCGTAACCAATCCAACCAACCCGAACGCACCCGAACAAACCAGGATCATCGAGTCACATAGTTTGGTTCTCGATTTGGGCGCGGGAAACGCTCGCGAATCCGAGCATTATCCGAACGTCGTTTTTCACGAGTTTGTTCATTACGCACATACGGACGTGGTGTCTACATGTGACAGACTGCCGTATAGAGGAGGAGTTTTTGACGCAGTCATTAGTAAGGCCGCATTTGAACATATGTTGAGGCCGTGGGAAATGGCGGCAGAAGTCTATCGCGTGTTAAAGCCTGGCGGCCTGGTGCATGTGGATACAGCATTCATGCAACCGGTTCATGGTGAGCCTTACCATTTCTTTAATATGACTCTGGCTGGTGTCAGGGAAATATTCAAGGCCTTCAATATGACCCGTTGCGGAGTCAAACCTTATCAAACTCCAGGTTACGGGCTGCGCATGCAGATCGACGTTATGCTTGAGCATCTCCAGTCTGAGGATTGGCGCCGGCGCTTTCAGGAATTGAAGGACTCGCTCGGCAATGATTTCGATAACGCGCTTGATGCGAAGGGCCGGGAGCGACTGGCGGCCGGAGTCTTTTTTGAAGGCACCAAGCCAATTGCCTGAATGATCAAGGGGAAATGAAGAAGGGCTGAACCAAACATGAAGGAACAAGAGCAGGCAAGAAGCTACTGGGATGCGAATCCGGCAAGCACCACAGTCTCGACAATGTGGACGAGCAACCCGGTTATTGGCGACGCCGTCTACCGGCGCATGTCAGGGGGCGAGTCGCCGCGCCATTGGTTGAATTGGCTGATGGAGGATTATTTCCGGGGCAAGAAGTTTAAGCATCAGTTGTCGCCTGGTTGCGGAACGGGCGCACATGAAATTCTCGTGGCGCGTTCGGGAATGGTTGAGCGCATTGACGCGTTCGATTTTTCTGAAGCCTCTTTAGAAATTGCCAGAGCTGAAGCAAAGAAGGTCAACGTACAGATAAACTTTTATCAGGACGATCTGAACAGCTTTGCGCCGGCGAAAAAGAAATATGATTTGGTGATTTGCTCAGGCTCGCTGCACCACACCCGTGAGATCGAGCGTTTCATGTCAACGATTCGTGACGCCTTAGCGCCTGACGGCTATTTTGTCGTTAATGAATATGTGGGGGATTGCTACAACATCTACAAGCAGCGGAAAGTCGAATTGCTAGACCGGCTATATCAATGTTTTCCCGGCGCTTTGAGATCCAGCCAGGCCGAAACTTTCAAAAATATTACCATCGAAGAAAGATTGGCCAGCGACGCTACTGAAAGTGTCCGGTCGGCTTTGATTCTTCCGCTCCTGCGCGAATATTTCCAAATGGAAGTTTGTCACCCCTTCGGCGGACAGATACTCCACCCGCTTTATGGCTTGTTGGATCACAATCAGCTCGCGGAGAGAGATGCAAAGACCGAAACCATTTTGCGTCTCCTGTTGGAGTTCGAGAATATACTGATGGACATACCAGGTGGACTCGAGTCAGATTTTTGTTTCTGCATCTGCCGTCCAAAATAGTTGGGACTCATCGGCTCCCATATGAAACTTTATGTCACGACTTGAGTCTAAGTAAAATTCGGGAAACACCAGTCTATTTCAACCATATCGTTCGCTGACAAAGTACCGGCAGACCGGATCGCACTGCTCAATTGAACAGTTATATCTCCCGAATTTTCCGGCACCGGCAATTCGATTGTGGCATAGTGCGTCTTTCCAAATACCGAACCATTACTGAATGGTAGTTTCTGGCTGACCAGAACCCTTTCCCCGGCCCTGATCTCGACCTGACACTCTATGAGGTAGTGCCCCACCGGACTAACCGAAGGGTAGACCACGAACCTTTTCTGACCATTCAAATTGAATTTGAGTTGTACCGGCCACCCTTTTGGATTCAGCGTCTCTCGCCACAGCCATTGTTCGGCAGTATCGTCCGCTTCAGATAGCGGCCTTGAGATTGCGCTCGCGTCCGCTGGCTTACGTAAAATGTAAAGGTCTTGTCCACCAGCCAAAACGCTCTGCGGAAACCATTTCACTTCTTCAAATGCCGAAAACTGCTTTCTGAAGAAAGCCGGAGTATGAGCGCAGGCCACGTCTACCTGTCCTTCATCCTCGCTGTTTCCAGAAAACGAGAGGCAATTGAACAAACCGTCCGCTCCAAACGAATACATTTCTTTTGTTATCGCCCGGCTGTTGCTTATCGCAAATAGGTTGGGAAAAAACAAAGGCCCTGAGACAGTCATAAATAAGACTCCGCCTGGCTCGAGAACACGATAGAGTTCCCAGGCCCACAAGAACTGCATATCCAACCTGAGGTGCGTGAACACCGATAACGCATAAACAAAATCAAATCGACCTTCGTCATAAGGCAACGGTGGATCGATGCTACAGTGTGCCGTCTCAGCAAATTCGATATTTTCCTGGCACCAGCGGGCACACTCTTCGTAAACATCACATCCCCAAAGCTTCTGGTGCGGCCTTAATTCTTTCTGAAACGTAAACATGAACCTTCCGACTCCGCAGCCAAAGTCGAGAATGTTCCGGAAGTTCGCGAAATCGAAGCCCGCGTCGCCGAGGAAACCCTTGATTTGGGTGCCCAAATACTCAAATGACCCAAAAAAAGCCGCACCATTGGTATTATTCGCGATGCGCTGCAAAAGGTGAGATGGCGGGGTGGGCTGCTGCTTCATGATAATTCTCGCATCCGGTTTCACATAAAGACACCGTCGGACAACGCGGCGCGCGCTCGCGTTCCACCACTCAGCCAGGCCTCGCGAAAAACTTCTGCGTAAGCGTCAACCATCGAATCAAAATCAATAAGTATGTTCAGCGCAAGGGCCGTATTGTCCGCCAACGTTTGTCTAAGAACGCTGGATTCAACCAGTCTTTCGATCAAGCGCGCCAGAACATCCACCTCCCCAGGTGGATAAAACAAGGCGCTGTCATTGTCCTTGACCTGTTCGGCAATCCCAAACGCGGGCGTAGTGATGATCGGCAATTTCGCAGCCATTGCTTCAAGAATGACTCTCGGAAAACTCTCGATCCGGGAACAACAGACGAAGATGTCGGCCGCCGAATAATAAAGAGCAGGGTCCGAGGTTTCTTCAACCAGCGTTATTCGCGATCGCCGCGAGTAGGGAAGGGCTCTGAGAACACTCTTCAGTCGTTCAGCATAAGCGTCGGCGCACCTTCCTACGATAAAACAACGAGTCTTCGCCGCATCCTCTTCGCTCAATCTGCCGATCGCCTCAACTAAATCGATCTGCCCTTTGCGTTCGCACACCGTTCCCATACTCAAAATGACTTGTTCTGCGGGAGATATTTTCAAGAGCTCACGAGCCATTTCCCTGGGCCACTTTCTTAATGCCGCGGCAAATCTCTCTCGATCCAAACCATTGTGAATAACCATGAAATTGTGACGAGAGTTGAGCGGCTGCCAAACCTTTAACGTTGCATTTGAAACGAAGACAATTTGATAAGGATAAGCAAAGCACTGTAACGCCCGTTGGCTGATATCGCGGGGTAGAAAATCAAAGTAGGTTTCCCACGGCTCGCTCTCGCGTGGATTCCAGATCGAAGGCAGGTCGAGCTGATGCGCCGCTTCGATCGCGTAGAACGTTTGTAAAGTGTTGCCGTAAACAAGATCTATATTCAGATCCTTTAGCCGGCGGCCCAAGGCCGCTATTCTGACGTCATAGTCCGCCAATTCGGTAACACCCATGAGGGGATGCGTCGTCACTAATACTTCGATTCCACGCTCTTCGTAATTCTGACGTAACGGCCCATCGGCCGGACTGTATACGATCGGATCGATAACGCCGTTCTCTTTTAGTCTGACGGTCATTTCGTACTGGCTGTAGGGCGCGCCTTCCCGATTAAGGTTGAAGCCACACATCAAGGTCCGAATGGGCCCGAGATTTCGCGGAGCCGCGGTTCGCGCTCTAATCTTAAACCGTTCGTCGGCCAGCGACAGATTCGGGTTGTAGTAAGGATCGATTTTATCGGCATACTTCTTTAGGTAGCTGGCTGGCTCGCGCGGATTGTCGCGGAAACCCCGGGAAGCACCTTCTTGATGAACCAGTTCCGCCTCAGGGCAATAGACAATCCGATAGCCAGCGGCGACCAGGCGATGGCAATAATCCACATCGTTGTAAGCGACGGCGAAAGCTTGCTCATCAAAACCGCCAAGGTTGGTAAAGAGACGCCTCGAAGTCAGCATACAAGCGGCCGTGACTGCTGAGTAATTCCTCGCCACCTTCGCATAACCCAGATAGCCAGCATCAGTAGCTGAGGTCAGCTTAAAAGCAGGGCCAGCCATGCGGTTGTAATATCCGTGCACAACACCCGCGTGTTGAATTCGGCCGTCCGGCAATAGCAAGCGGGCTCCGACCGCGCCCACACCCGACATCCTCATATAACCGACCATCTCAGATAGCCAGTCTGAAGAAATCACTTCCGTGTCATCGTTGAGAAAGAGCACGTAGTCTGTATTCAACTGCGCGACCGCACGATTGTTGATTGCGGCAAAATTAAAAACATCAGGGCTTGGGATCGTCAGAACTCTGTGCGAAATGCTCTTCAGGTAATCCATCGTGGCCTGGTCGTCGCTTTCGTTGTCCACGATCACCAGTTCATAGTTTCGGTAAGTGGTCTTCTCAATTGAATCGACGCAGGCCCTCAGACACGTGAGATTGTTTTTGGTGGGAACAATAATCGCGACGCTGGGACCCTCATGCGGGAAACGGTGCGAGAATATGCCGCACTTGGCCTCGACCGCCCAGTCAGGTTGAAACACGACGGCCTGAATGCCGCGGCGGTCGAAGGCATCTTCTACAGCGCGCATCCCGGCGGCAAAACTCTCGGGCTTCGCGCCTCCCGACGATGCTGTAGAATCTGGTAGAGCCCGCCAGTGATAGAGTATTTTCGGAATGTGCCCCACGTGATTTGATTTTTCTGTCGCTCTCAGCGCCAGGTCATAGTCCTGGGAACCTTCAACCCCCACCCGAACGCCTCTGACTTCGACGAACACCGTTCGCCGCAGCACAAAAAGATGACTGAAATACATATACGAGAGCAATAACTCCGGAGACCAGTCGGGCTTGAACTGCGGACCGTAGCGGCGACTTCCGGTGTCAATCTTATCGTCATCCGAATACAGAATGTCTGTCTCCGGCCTGTCCGCCAGATACGCAGCGACCTCGCCCAGGGCGTCCGGCGTTAACTCGTCATCCTGATCAAGAAAAACGAGGTACTCACCAGCAGCCAATTCCGCGGCGCTGTTGGAAGCGCGGCTGATATTTCCATTTTGTTCACGGATCGTCACTCTGATGCGGGTGTCGTGATCGGCCCAACGCTTGAGAGTGGCCGCCACCCCTGGATCAGTGCTGGCATCATCGGCGATACATAACTCCCAATTTCCGTACACCTGATTGACTACGCTCTGTATTGCTTTGTTAAGAAACTCAATGGGCGGATTGTAGACCGGCATTATCACGCTCAGTAGCGGTGGACGAGTGAGTTCTGCCAAACGCGCGCGCAGCACAGTCTCGCGCCTCGGGTTCCACTGATTCACTTCCAGCCAGGCTTTGTAGGAATCGATGAGGCGCGGAACGTGAAAGCCGCGTAAAATAACACGTCGATTTTCCACCGGGTGTCGCAGCCATCTGTACGCCGGTGCTAGATAGCCCAGCTTAAGACGTCCATAACGACTCACCCAGCGCCATGCCCTGGAGTGGAGAATGTTGTTGAGCTGGTTCTCTTTGACAGTTAAACGGTCCACTTCGGCAGACAGATGTGACAGCTCGGCACGGTTCTTTTCACTTTCTTTGTCCGCGACTTCGAGTTCGCCCAGCAGAGACTGAATAGTCCGCTCATTTTTTTCCGCCGCAAGAGTTTTTGCCTGAAGTTGCAGGAATGAGTCTTTCACCCTTGAATACAGATCTCTAACTTCAGGCTTATTTTCCAATTGAGCTCTTAACAGTCCTCCTGACTGCCGGAAGAATTCTCTGATTAGCGAGGTTTCCTTATCGTTCGCCTTGAACAATACTTCCAGTCCTTCAGGCACCTTCGTGCCGATAGAGAGAATTCCCAATCCGCCGTGGTGGCCAAACTCAAAGTGCGGCTGGTCGGCTTTGATCTCCTTCCAGAACCGCCAAACATCCAGTTCGCCGCTGTGGAGGTTTGCATTCTCAAGCACAATCAGGCCGTGGTCGCTCATCTTTGGCAGCCAACTCTCAATCCACTCGCTGAGTTTTTCGTAAGTTCCGTCAGCGCCAAGGTGCAGCAAATCAACGTCGCCGTCTTCGAAGCTCGCATGAGCTTCGCCAGGTGAGCCCTGGATTAGTTGTGAAAAGTCTTTATAGAGCGGATCGTGATGGGCCCTTAGATCCTCAAGGACTTGCAATTCATCGTCCGCGCCACCCCCGTCCTGCCAGTCGTCAATGGCGAAACAACGAGTATCCAATCTCAGTTCTTTAACCGCCTGAGCATACGCGCAGAAAAGCGTCCCCTCGCGTACGCCGAGTTGGACCAGTACTTTGGGTCTAAGGAGATCGACGAGGAACATCGCCAACGGCGCGTGTGCGAGTTCGGCAGTTGCAGCCAGCCTCAGGGGTCGGGAAAAACAGATAGGATGTTCGAGGGGATTGAACTTGGTCATTCTTTGAACTGCTTAGCTTCTCGGACGTGATCTATGCTATATCGTGATATTCGCTTTTACCACCGCCCGAAGAGCTCCCCGAGCTTAGTCGATGTCGGAGTCGAGCGTTCGCACGGTTGCATAGCAAGCTGAGAGCAAGATATAAGAAAAGGGCGTTCTGTTTGACGCCGACAATCTTCCAGCAATGATACTTATCGAAAAAGCAGGGTCGACCGTCTCCCAGACGCAGAACTCCTCAAACACGTCGCCCGCGAGTTCTCATGTATACCTTCCCGAGGAACCATTAATCAAGATCAGGGCACAGCGATCCTGGGCGGTCGTCGATGTACGAGAGATCTGGGTTCATCGGGAACTACTTTACTTCCTCATTTGGCGGGAGTTGAAGGCCAGGTATAAGCAGACCATTCTAGGTATCTCGTGGGTAATTCTACAACCACTTCTGATGACACTGGTCTTTACAGTTTTTCTCGGAAAGCTCGTGCGCGTTCCAACAGGTAATGTTCCATACCCGCTGTTTCTTTATGCGGGACTGCTACCCTGGACTTTCTTTTCCAACGCTGTCTCCAGTGGCAGTTACAGTCTGGTCGCGAGTTCCCAAATGATCACGAAGGTCTTTTTTCCCCGAATTATTATTCCGGCCGCTGCGGTCGGTGTGCGTCTTTCGGATTTTCTGGTCGCCTCGATTGTGCTAATCGTTTTGATGAGGTATTACGGCATTCCTTTCGGTTGGCATCTCTGGCTCGCGCCCCTGCTGGTGTTACATGTGACTGTGCTCGCGCTCGCTCTGAGTGCGTGGCTGTCAGCGCTGAATGTTAAGTATCGCGATACCGCGACGGCATTGCCCGTGGTGCTGCAACTCTTAATGTTCGCTTCACCCATTGTCTATCCCGCGTCACTGGTGCCGGCGCGATGGATTTGGCTTTACGAGTTAAATCCCTTGACTGGGATCGTGGAAGGATTCCGCGCCGCGCTGCTGGGGCTTCCCTTCAATAACCGCAGTCTAATCGTTTCGGTTGTGATAGCCATAGTCTTACTGGTCGGGTCGATCTTTGCGTTTAGACGCATGGAAGATGACTTCGCCGACATTGTTTAGCAAGAATGAAACCGATCGTCAGCGTCCGAAATGTCAGCAAGCGTTACCAGGTAGGTAAGCTAATAGTCGTGCGCCCGACCCTGCGTGAAGCGCTAACGACGGTTGTGAGATCGCAATGGGCGCGCTTCAACGGTGATTCGACACAAGAAACGCTCTGGGCGCTCAAAGATATCAGTTTCGATGCGCAACCGGGCGAGGTAATAGGCATCATTGGGCGCAATGGCGCGGGCAAATCCACCCTGTTGAGAATCCTGGCCAGAATTACCAAGCCCACGCGAGGCGAGATCGATATTTATGGCCGTTTGGGGACTCTGCTGGAAATCGGGACCGGTTTTCATCCTGACCTAACCGGACGGGAAAACATTTTTCTCAATGGAACGATCCTGGGAATGAAAGTGAGCGAGATCAAACGCAAGTTCGACGAAATTGTAGAGTTTTCCGAGGTCGAGCGATTTCTTGAAACGCCCCTGAAGCATTACTCGTCGGGCATGTATTTACGACTGGCGTTTTCGATCGCGGCCCATTTCGAGCCGGAAGTTCTGCTGCTGGACGAGGTCATCGCCGTAGGCGATCTGGGATTCCAACAAAAGTGTTTTGAAAAGATGCGATCCGTCAGCCGCGAGGGCCGAACGATTTTTCTGGTCAGCCATAATCTCGGCAGTATCCAGAGTCTGTGCAAACGGGTCTTCCTGCTGCGCGCGGGCCGGTTGTGCGAAGAAGAAGACGCACAGAAGGCAATCGAAATTTATGTCAATGACAAAGAAGCCGCCGATAATGGGTTTGAATAGCGCTGACCCGCGCTTAATCGGGCGCACTTGTCCCTCAATTCGCAAATGTATTTTGGCCTCAAGTTTAAAGTCAGACATTAAGATCTAAACATCGGAACAATTGCTGGAAAAAATTAATGCCGGTTTGCGTTACAGGAATGCATCGATCAGGCACGTCCTTAGTCGCCAATCTGCTGCATCGCTCGGGCCTTTATCTGGGAGAAGAAGACGATTTGCTTCCACCAAGTCCCGACAATACAGAGGGTTATTGGGAACACCGTAAATTTGTTTCTCTCAATGATGCGATTCTCCAGGGCTTAGGCACCGCATGGGATTTACCACCGGCAATGGCGACGGACGATTGGCCCTACGAAGAGAGATTCAACTCGCTGCGTCTCCGTGCTGAGACACTGCTGGAAGAATTTGCGAATCGCGAACCCTGGGGCTGGAAGGATCCCCGCGCATGTCTGACGCTCCCGTTTTGGCAGAGCCTCAATGGAATACGGATGCCCTTCTGGACGGGTCACGGAGAAAATTTGAAAACCGTAATCTGCATCAGAGATCCCCTGGAGGTTTTCCAGTCGTTGCGGGATCGGAGCTTTACTCCAAATCCCCACGGCTTGGATCTTTGGCTGGCATATAATCAGAGAGCTTTGGATTTCACAATTCCTGCGGACCGGATCGTTACGCACTACGAAGCCTATTTCCGTGACGCCAGCTCTGAATTGCAGCGAGTGCTTGATTTTATTGGTATGAAAGTTACGTCTGAACTGATCGAGGAGAGCACGACCATAGTTTCAAGTTCTCTGCGGCATAAGCGCTCGTCCATCGCTTCTCTGCGCGAAGCGAATGTGAATCCGGAAGTAATCGATCTGTATGTCGCTCTTTGCGAGGAAGCAAACTACTCGCAGCCACTCAACGCTTATTCGTTCGCGCCATGATTCCCACACAGCTTATTCCACCTTATGGCGGCAAATTAGTGTCGCTCATCGTGTCCGCCGGCGAACAGGAAGAACTCAAGGTGCGCGCATCACATCTGCCTTCAATGCAGATTTCCGAGCGCTCGGCCTGCGATCTGGAATTACTCGCCTGCGGCGCCTTCTCTCCGCTGGATCGCTTTGTTACAAAAGCAGACCATGAATCCATCCTTCGGGAAATGCGTTTGCAATCGGGACATTTGTTTCCCATTCCGGTGCCGCTGCCGGTTAATCCCGATTCCTCGTTGCATCTGGATCGGGACGTTGCCTTGCGCAACGTCAAGAACGAGTTGCTTGCAGTTATGACTGTAGAAGAGATCTACAAGTGGGATGCCAGCCAGGTCGCGCAAAAGGTTTTCAGCACACAGGATCCGAAGCATCCGCTGGTATCGGAAATGCAGCGTTGGGGCAAGTGCAATTTGAGCGGATCTCTGCGGGTGTTGTCCTTGCCGCGATACTACGATTTTGAAGACCTGCGTCTGACGCCCGCCGAAGTTCGCACTAAACTGGAAAGACGCAAGCATAAAAACGTGGTTGCGTTCCAGACCAGAAATCCGCTGCATCGCGCACACGAAGAAATGACCAAGCGAGCAGCCAGCGAGGTTGACGGCGTCCTGCTGCTCCATCCGGTGGTGGGAATGACCAAGCCGGGAGACATAGACCACTACACGACGCTATTATGATCCCGAGGGAATCCTGCTGGCTCTGTTGCCGCTGGCAATGCGTCTGGCGGGCCCGAGGGAAGCGCTTTGGCACGCGATCATCCGACGCAACTATGGCGCGAACTATTTAATCGTGGGCAGAGATCACGCCAGTCCTGGAAAGGACTCAACGAACAGACCTTTTTATGGCCCCTACGATGCCCAGGAGTTGGTTGCACAGTTCAGTGATGAACTGGGTGTGGGCGTGATGCCGTTTCGGGAGTTGGCCTATTTTCCGGATGAAGGATACAAGGAGATTGGCGCTGACTCAGCCGCTGCGCTGACCATCTCTGGCACCGAAGTGCGCGAAGAGTATTTGCAGAAGGGGCGGGAACTGCCCGAATGGTTTAGCCGGCCGGAAATCGCTCGAGTGCTCAGCGAGGCTTATCCTCCCCGTCATCGCCAGGGAGTCTGTGTTTGGTTTACAGGACTAAGCGGCGCGGGCAAGTCAACCACCGCTGAGGTCTTGACTGAGTTATTGCTGGAGCGCGGTCGCCAGTCCACTTCACTGGACGGCGATGTGGTGCGCACGCATCTTTCCAGAGGATTGGGTTTCAGCAAGGAAGACCGCGACACCAACATCCGGCGCATCGGGTTTGTAGCGGCGGAAATTGTCAGGCACGGAGGCATCGCCGTTTGTGCCGCAGTCAGTCCGTACCGCGCCACGCGTAATGATGTGCGGAACATGGTGGGAAGCGATCGCTTCATCGAGGTTTTCGTCGATACGCCTCTGGAGGTTTGCGAGCTCCGGGATACCAAAGGTATTTATGCTCAAGCGCGCCGGGGCGAGATTAAAAATTTCACGGGTATCGATGATCCGTACGAAACACCACTTAGTCCCGAGATCAGCTTGGACACCACCTCAAGTTCAGCGGAAGCAAACGCGCGATTGATTCTGGATTCTTTGGCTAAACGGGGCTTTGTGCGTACATAAAGTTTTGGCCGTTCGATATCGATTCTTCTACTATCGGCGAAGCCAAAGTTCTTCGTTCGAATTTTCGCCGGGGATCATTAATCAGACTGCGCCAGCCGCGATCATCAGAGGGGTTGGTCCACTCTCTGGCGTCAGCCGGCGACCCTCCTGGCGCCCGTGTGCGATCCAGTGTTCGAAACCTGATTCCAGGACGCCACTTCGGACCGCTTCATCCACGTCCGGGTTTGCTTCCAGGTACCCTAATTCTGTAAACCCTGCCGGTGAATTTGATGCGCGCCCCATGTAGCTTTCTATGAAGTGACCTATGACTGAGCTAACAGCACGGTCGGTCACATGGCGGCAATCTGGCGCGTAGGCTATCGAACGCGGTGAGAAATTTACCATCTCGTAAGATGGAAAATAGTCGACATCATCATGGGCGTCGGCGAAATGTTGGGCCACGGTCCGAAGCATTGACTTTGCTCTGGTGCTCGCAACGGCCGGATCAAGCCCCGAGAAGGAAAGTTCCATGGGCATTGGCGAAACTGTGATCACATAACTAAGACCGGGACGAAAAATACCAAGCGTCCGGTGCATTGATTCCAGCGCGTCAAGATTCTGCTCGTAGTTGGTGATTTCAACGACGTACTGGCCGGGATTCTGCCGCACGGTTTTCAGGGGCGGCGGCGCGTTCAGGCGCAGGCCCGAGCGTTGATCAAGCCATACCTCATCCAGGCCAAGTGTAATCACAATCACGTCCGCCTGACGAATCCGGGCGAAGTATTCCTCGGTCAAATAACACCGGCGCTCGATTGCCCGCGCCAGAGTGACAGGTCTCGCACCTGGCGACAATTGGAGGTCTATCCAACCACTAGAGCTCGGGATAAAGAAATCCTCCCCAAACCGGGCGGGATGAACTAACCAATCGATCTCATTAACAATGGATGCCGTCGTGAACTTGTTGGTAATGCCGTTAGGCCGCGCCGGCCACTCAGTCTTGGGGATACAAATGCGCCGACTCAATACGTTGAGGCCATTGAAAATTAAGTGTTCCTCGAGGTTGCGAGCAAAGCATGAACCGAGGCAGAAAAATCGCTGCTCCGGCGCGAGACTGAATTTCGGTCTGTGTGCGATGGGGAACACCGCCTCGGAAAACCGCGCGAGATCATTTTCCCAACGCAGCCGTGGATTGGCGGCCACGGTCTCCCAGGCGGTCACGCCCGGTATCCGATATCCCTCTATCATCCTATCCTGCTCCACTAATCGGGACGCTCCCGTCAAAAAAGAGTTTGGTGGAGGTTAGTCTCTAACGCTCAAGAATTCAAATGACATAAACCAGTTCATGCCACGAGCCGACGACTAAACTTTCCGGTGTTCACCGATTGGAATTCCTTCCGCAGTCAGCTGGCGTTCGTATTTAACTAAAAGACTTTCGCATAAGGCGCCTCGGACAACATTCTTGTCTTGTAATCTGCAGAGCTGCCTGGTCGTGGCCTCCTTAGCACCAATTTTGTTCGGCGTATTCTATCGATTAACTGCGACAGCTAAGTCAACCAAAGGCGGCCCCAGCAAAAACAGTCTGAATAGATCCGTGTTATACTCCGCAGCCCCCATAACGTAAGGATAAAATCTAAGGAGACCCCCTAAATGAATAAGTTTCGCTTCGAAATCAAGATACTAGCGATCGCCATCTTCATGTTCGCTTTCGCATCTATGGCCCAGGCGCAGGCAATGCGCACCTGGGTTTCCGGCGTCGGTGACGATGCTAATCCATGCAGCCGCACGGCGCCGTGCAAAACATATGCGGGCGCAATCTCAAAAACCGCCATCAACGGCGAAATCAACTGCCTCGATCCCGGCGGCTTCGGTCAGGTGACCATCGTCAAGTCAATTAGCATCGTCTGTGACTACACCGAGGGCGGCGTTCTCGCCAGCAGCGGCAGTGGCTTCGTCATCAACGCCCCTGCAGGCAGCAACATTACCCTAAAGGGTCAGGACGTCGATTGCTTTGGGACCGGAGCAAACGGAGTGAACATCGTTGGCGAGGGTGTCACCGTGCACATCCACAAATTTCAGATCAGGAATTGCCGCGCAGGCAACGGAATTCTCGTCGCTCCGTCTTCTGGTCAGGCGAAGGTATTCGTGGCTGACAGCTATATCACCGATAACGGCGCCGGCGTTAGCAATGCTGGAATCCTGATCAAGGCGACTAGCGGGGCGAGCGCTAATGTGTCCATCAATCGTGTTCAGTTCGAGAACAACACTAACGGCATCTTTGCGAACGACTCCGGCGGCGGTGGCGCCGCTAACATCAACGTGAAGGACAGCATACTCAGCGGCAGCTCCAACAGCGGGATCGTGATCGTGAGCAACAGCTCCGCCATCACTGCCATGGTCGACAGCACTATGATTAGTTTCAATATCAACACCGGCGCCGCTGTGGCTGGATCAGGTGCGACTCTGAGACTCGGCGGCAACACCATTTCCAACAACGTCACAGGTGTAGCCAACATCGGCGGAACTCTACAGTCGTTCAAGAACAACCAGGTCGTCGCGAACAGCACCGACGGCACTCCAATACCGGCCGTGAGTGTATCCGGCAGCGTTCTGAACTAAAGTCGTCTTCCGCAAGGAAAGCGTGGCCTGTGCTCCGGACGGTAACATACCGCCCGGAGCTTTTTTGAAACGCGCATTTCTGCCTATCGTAGGCGGAAGCCGCCGCTCGGCAGCCTCGGCAGATCACCTGCTATGAAAGACGACCGCTGCTGAAGTCTCGCCAGTCATACTATCCACAAGATAGATTTTGTGTTCGCCTTTCATCGCATAGAGCGAAACCGGAATTGAGCCGGTTACCGCATCCTCCGCGACCTTTGTAGGCAGCACGGATTGATCAAATACCACCAGCAGGTTCCAGTTAAGTCGCCCGGGAACTACTCGGATTGCGGAAGTCCCGTCTGGCTGCTGATTGAACGGCTTGCTCGCAGTTGCCTCGATCGGATCAAAACTAACGATTCTTAAAGGCTCCGTGTTCGCCTTGACGGCAGCCCCCGGCACGATTGATGGCCAATCGATCTGGTTGGCCAGGGCCTGAGCAACGAGACGATTACCTCTGTCTGCAAAGTGGTAGCTATCGATAAACATCTCAGTGTCTGGCGCAACTTCGCCAAATGATCGCGACAGATCGATCAGCCGATAATTTTTTCCGCTAAGTCCGCCCAGTGCGTTGCGCAAAGCTTCATAACAGGAATCCCAATAAGGTTTGTTCTGCGACGCCAGGAGCTGCTGCTCGTGCTTGCTTAGTCGCTTGCTCGTCGATATGACATTAGGTTGGAGTGCAAAGACCAGGTGTGCCTGGACACGTTCGAGGACGGACGCCGCGTCTTCGACATTATCAGCTGTAATTCGAGCCAGGTTCGTGCACTGCACTGGCTGGCTACTCAAAGGGAAGGCAGACGTCCACTCGGGGTGGCTACTGGCCTTATACGTCTCATTGAGAAGCGTCTGGTAGTTCTGGTCCATGTAAGTGTAAAACCAGCGGATATCCCTGCCTTCGAGCGCCCAGTGAACATCGTTGTTGCCTGACAACATGATTATGAGATCTGGATGAAAATCAACCAGGCGTTGTTGAATCAAAAGCTTTTCCTGTGTGGTCGACCAGGCGGGGAAAGCGGCATTGATTACTTCATATTGATAACCGGTGGCGCGCGACACTGTCCCGTTTAGCATCTGCTCCAGCAGGTAGGAAATAGTGTTCTTCTGAGATGATGTGCCACTGCCCCAGGCGGTCGAACCGCCGGTGATAAAAATTCGCACCGTTCGTTCCGGCTTGGTGAGATAGGTTTCCCGTTGGTCGCGGAAGCCCAATATATTGATATGCAAGTCGTCTCCAAAGAAAGGCCGCGCCATGTGACCGACGAACGGAGCCGGCCGGTAGGGCGGCGCCCAGACCACAGTGCGCAGTCGATTGACAAGCGCATCGCGATTCCCGATGGGAACGTCATAGATTCTGGCCAGAGCCTGTTCTATCACAGGGTCGTCTATGCTCTTGCCAACCACCTGAAAAAGGTTAAGTGGAGTACTGCCGGCCGAAACCAGGCTGGTGTTTTCGAGCGTGCCCTGCGTGCTCATCCTTTCGATAAATGCATCCCTGGTCAGGTGGCGCCCAATCAGAAACCCGCCCAGCGCACTGCCGACGGCGATCAGAGAAATGAGCGTGACCAGGAAGACTTCGTGCAGTGGGCCTGACACGCGCGGAGATTGCTTCATGGAGTTGGAAGGCATAATCACGTGGACTGGCCAGTTCTTGGTGTCTCAATCAACAAGCCATTTTCATTCAGTCGGATTTCCTCGGTTTGCTCCGCCTCAAATATCCTCTTGGATTCAGTGTCATCAAAAACCGCTCACAGCGTTCATCGACGACGAACTCATCGTTCTCTGAAAAGAATCTCTGCACGGCTTCCATTGGACCAGGGCCAAAATCCGGATACGCAGGATGTCCGTTCACGTTGGTGTCTTCGACGATGAGATAATCGCCCACCTGGACGAGCGGGCTATAAGCAATTATCTCCTCATAGACGTGCCGGGCCGCGTGATCGGAGTCGAGCAGGACCATGGTGCGCTGGTCACGGACTGCATCTCGCACTTCATCGACTACTTTCGAATCAATACTGGACCCGGTTAGGTAGGTGATCCGGGGATGCTCTGGCCGAGCCGGCTCGACCTCGATATCGACCGTGATTACGCGGCCATGGCCAATTTGATCGAGGACCATTGCTAAATAGAGCGCACTTCCCCCGAATTTAGTGCCGGTCTCGACGATCACATCAGGCTGAGTGCGAAACAGCAACTCCTGATAAATCCATAGGTCGAGGGGACACTTCAGAACCCGGTGGCCGAACCAGCTTAGATTGATCGTATCAGCGCCTTTCGCTATCCAGCGGCGATAATATAGATCGTGGAACCGGCGAATAGCTTCTACCTCGTCAGCAGACAATAGCGGTTGATCTTGATCGACAAAATAGCTGCCAGGTGGAACGATCATTCAAGTCGACTCCTTTGTGGCTTTATCCATTCTTCAAAGGATCCAAGAGCTAGCAGGTCCTCGTTCATAAGATCCCACGCTCCTTAAGCCGAGACTCCACAATACTCCAATCGTTGGGAAGCACATTGAGCATGGCCTGCAAAACAGACTCAACCGCCGCGAATGATGTGTCGATGAATCGCGCCACTGCCTCTTCATATCTTTCCTTGAGCACGCGCGACGTGAGATCGAGACCGGTTATCACGGTCAGGCCGCTTGGTGGTGTCGCGATCGTAAAGATATCCAGATCTGGTCGGAAATGTTTGAGACAGAGTATCGTCTTCCAAACGTCACCCGTATAGAATTGTTTTTGACGGGCTGGTCTTTGCGTGGGTTCGTCCAATGGAACAGTGTCATGAATCAGGACCACCGAACCAGGACCGCAAACAGCTTCGACATGCATGAAGTCCTTGAGTGATTGTTGAAAGACATGCAGCCCGTCAATAAAAGCCATTGCCAACGGCCGGTTATTGAGCAGTTGTGTGAGCCGGTGCTCGGCAAAGAATAGATCGCTGGGCTCGCAGAAAATATGCGTCTCGGCCTTGAGCGGCGCGTTGATCCTCGGCTCCGGATCAACGCCCACGGCCCGCGTAGGTGGCCTCGCATATGACAGGGATTGACCGCTGGCGATTCCGATCTCGAGATAGGTTTCGGGCGCCAACGCCGCGTGCAGGCGCTCAAGCCAGGTCAAATAAGAATCACCAGGCATGCGCAATTTGGAAAGGCCCAGGTGAGCTTCCACCAGGTCATCATCAAAGCCGAGGGCGGCGCGATACTCCGAGGCCGATTTATTCTCTTCACCGAGCATTCGGTATGCTTCACCAAGCGCGAGATGGAGGCCGGCTCGTTGATTATCCGGAGGCATCCTGGTCCGCAGCCAGGGGCTGGCATGAGCCAGTAACCTCTGCGGCTCGATTTCATCGGGCGCGTGACTCCGAGCCAGGCGGGCGACCGCGGCGGCTGCTTCAAAGCGTCCGGATCGAAACTCGGTGTGCGCCAGATCGACCAGAGTCGCGATCGTTGGATCGGCGGGACGCTCAATTGGCGTGACCGACCAGAGACTGCGATCAAATGAATCACCAAACGGGCCGCTGGTGCCCCGCGGGATCGGATCCAACGCCGGGCGAATCAGGTGGGAAAGTGCGGAACGCGGCAGGGTGCCCAGATAAGTCGGTCTGGCTTGCGCGGGAAAGGCCCATGGTTGCCCTCGGATAATCTCGTATTGCCGGGCCCAGTGTTCCAGCGCCTTCGGCAGAAAATCAATATCGGAGTTGGTGGCTATTCCGCCGTGAATTTGATGAAAGCTGCCTTCGCCGAGCAGCACCACGAGTTCTGCATCGGGCAGTTCCAGGGCCCGGCGATAAGTATCGAGGTTAACCAAACCGCCGCCCGGAAGGTCGAACCGCTGGTCAAAACCTTCCAGCATCTCCCAGGATTCGCGCCGGAGGAATAAAGCATTCGACTCTGCGATTGGCAGCAACCATCCATTCCTCGAAGATCCGGCCAGCGTTCCGATCTCGAAGAGGCGATATCCGTCAGCCGGCCAATCGATCGATTCGAGCAACGCGTCTTCCCGTGCGTGGTCGTAACCGGTCTCTTGTGCCCATCTCTGATCGTCGAACCCGAGAAACCAGCCAGTGGAAGCTACCACCGAGCGGTCATAAATCGCGGATCCGCGACGCGCAAAATGCAACAGTCCCGGCGTCACCATGCGCGCGCCATCGATCATCACGCCGATGACTTCCCCGCATGCATCGCCGATCCCGCGATTGATGGCCGCAGCGGGAGACGGCGCCGCGTCCTCCATACGGATCAAGCGAAAGTTGCCGACGAGGCTCTCGATCACCTTGGGATCGAAGGGAGGATCCGAACCATTATCTACGACGATCACCTCGTAGTCGTCAGGGTCGATATGGCGCTGGTAGCCTGCTGAGAGCGAATGCAGCGTGCGCGGCGCTTCGCGGGCCATGTTATAGACCACGACGACCACCGATAGGTCCGGCTTGCGTTCGACTCTCTTAACCAACTGCCGTGCTTTCCTTGTACCGGGATGCTGAGCGCCTGGGACTCTTCAAACTCGGGAATAATACCATAGAGGAGATCGGAGGTATCGGGAATCCACAGAGGCGGTTTTTCGCGGGCGGCCAACAAAAAACAATCCCTTCACGTCCGCCGAAGCAACGGACGTGAAGGGATTTCTATTCGGGCACCGTCTAATGAGCGGTTAATTTTGTGCCGTTGTGGTGCCGTTAGGCGCCTGGTTGTTCGTATTCCCGTGGATGGTGTTATTACCACCAGAGTCCACCGTGCCGCCCAGACCAAGCGCATTGCCGTTCTGGGATATGAGCATTCGCGAGATACGCACATGAACGCCTGCGGCAGTGTTTACTGCAACCGAACTGCCGGTGATCAGGCTGGAGTCAATGTTTACAAAAGTATTGCTAGTCGCTTGTGATGCATTGATGCCATTCGTATTCAGCGTGAAGGTGCTGCCCCGTATGCTGCCACTGCTGCCATTCTGGGCCTTGAAGCCATCACCGCAGTTGCTGACGTTGATGTTATCGAAGCCGAAGGCCGTCTGATTCGTGCTTGTCGTGGTGGTGTTGATACCGGCGACTGCGCAGTCTCTGATGACAACGTTTCTGAGGATGAGCTGGCTGGTTGCAGTCGTGTTGACAAGAATGCCGTTCTGGCTGTAACCCATGATGACTACGTCCTCGACATGCACGTCCGCGGCCGCGACGACGGCAATGCCGTTCGTGCCCAGGGTCACCCCTGCGCCCTGGATGGAGAGGCCGCGTATTCTAACGTTCTTTCCTGGCGCATTAATTATGATGCCCTGAACGCCCGAGGAGAGAACCGAGGCGAAGGTACCGGTGCCGTCGATGGTGATTGATTTGGTGATCGTGACAGCGCCGAAGCCGCCTGGATCAAGCGCGTCAATCTCGCCGGGATCGGCCGTTTTCGAAATAGCGCCGGCAAAGGTCTTGCAGGGCGCCGTACGGCTACAGGGATTGACGTCGTCACCGACGCCGGACACCCAGGTACGGGTTGCTTGCGCCTGGGCTATGGACGCAAAAGCGAACGTGAAGATCGCCATTGCCAATACATTAAGAGTGAACCGAAACTTGTTCATTTGGAGTCTCCTTTTTTTCTGTTGAAGTTTGGGATGGCCACCAGTAGAACGCGGATCCGTTCCGGCCACTGTTGCGCCGAATAGCCCATTATTGTTGTCGCGAAAAATCATAGCTGATAAAGCCTTTGAGAAATCGGGGAACAAGCCTCGGGACTTGCATTTAGGAGAGGAAGCGTCAGATGACTGCCGCTTCCCTCCGGTTCTCGATAATGTGGCTCACGAACAAGCATTGTTCGTGCAGCCAAGCGTATTCCGAACATGCGCAGCCGTACTAATCCAAGCATTCCCCATGGCCGCCGTAATGTTTGCGTGGTCGATATAGTTCTGGGTCGAATTAATGAAATCGGCCAGCTTTTGACACGCCGTACTCGTGTGCCCTTGAGCAAGAGCATCCTCAGCAGCCTGTAACTTAGCGATCAGGCCCTGCTTCTGTGTTCCGCTGAGCGGAGAACCGTTGACGCTGGTCTTCAGATCTTCAATTGTCTGCAACACAGTCTTGACCGTCACAGTAAAGCTGCACGACGTTGAGTTGCCCGCCGCGTCAGTCGCCGTGTAAGTAACTGTCGTTGTTCCAATCGGGAAGACCGTACCGCTGGCACCACCCGCCGTCCGAGCCGTGTTTACTCCCGGACAGTTGTCAGTGCCCACCGGTGCTGTGTACGTCGCGATTGCACCAGACGGACAGGTTGGTTCGAGCACGATGTTACTCGGACAACTAATTACTGGCGGCGTGTTGTCGACCACGGTGACCACCTGGGTAGCCGACCCGGTGTTCCCGTGCGCATCAGTCGCTGAGTAAGTCAGCGTCGTCGTCCCGACCGGGAAGCTGTTCCCCGAAGGAACTCCGCTGCGGCTTACCGCTCCCACGCCCGGACAGTTGTCAGTCGCTGAACCGGTGCCGAACGTTGCGTCGAGGTTACTGACCGTAACGCCACACGAAGTCGCACCCGCCCCTGTATAGAGCGTAACGGGTCCGGGCGCCGTGACGACCGGCACGGTGTTATCGACAACGGTCACTTTCTGCGTGGCCGCGGCCGTATTGCCGGAAGCGTCAGTCGCTGTGTAGGTAATGATGGTATTTCCAACCGGGAAGTTATTCCCCGCCGGAACACCCGTACGCGAGACAGTTACTCCCGCGCAGTTGTCGCTGGCCGATGCCGAACCCAGCGTCGCGTCCGCCACTACAGTGCCGCAGGAAGTTGCGCCTGGGCCGGTGTTAACGGTGACGTCTGCCGGCGCCAAAATGGTCGGCGGTATTGCCGGGCTTTCCAGTACCGTTACTCGCTGGGTTCCGACAGTTGTGTTACCAGCTGCATCCTTTGCCGTATAAGTAATGATCGTCGTTCCGGTCGGGAAGACGAAGCTCTCGCATTGCTTATTAGGATCGGTCGGAGTTGGACAAGCGAATGTCGGTACGCCGGTGCGAGTGATGTTTACTGAAGAGGTACAGTTGTCAGTGGCCGTTGCCACTCCCAGTTCGTCATCAAGCGTTGCCGTACAACTGCTGGTAGTCGCATTCACGTCCGGCGGTACCGTGAGCGCCGGAGCCTCAGTATCAACCGCGTTGACGTGGATCTTCTGTGTGCAAGAAGCACTCCCCAGCGTATTCGTTGCCGTCCAAGTGATGAAGGTATCACCCGCCGGATAGGGCGCCGTCAAATTCAGACTATCACTACGTTCGTTAGTGACCGTCACGCCTGCTCCCGTAGTTGAAGGCAGACCGATGTCTTCCGAGAGTACAGTTATCTGGCACGAGCCCGATGGAGCAGTAAACGTCCTATCGGTTGGGCAAGTGATCGTAGGCGCATCTGGCGAGGTGACCGTTATCGTCTGGGTGCAACTCGCGCTGCGTGCAAAGGGATCCGTGCACTGTGGAAAATCGAGACATTCCGTCGCGGTCCAGACGATTTGCGTCACGCCGACCGGGTAGGCCGCGATTAATGCCTGGCCATCGCTTCTGCCCCCGGTTACGGTTACGTTGGTACCGCTTGACGTGGGCGTGCCCGGATCAGAGGAAGCCGCGTTCGGGTCCGGTACAAAAGCCTGCGCATCTCCTGAGTTTGCCTGGACATTGATGTTCGCCGGGCAGGAAATGGTCGGAGCCGCGGAATCAATAACAGTAACAGTGAAACTACAGAAACCTCCGCCCGTGCCAGATGTGGCCGTGACTGTCGTGGTCCCTATCGGGAAAAACGATCCAGAGGCCTGACTCATGGTAACCGTTCCGCAGGTTCCAGACACTTCGGGAGCCGCGTAGGAAACATTGGCGCCCCCACCAGTACCGTGAGTTGTCGCGGTTACGACCATGTTGTTCGGACAATCGAGCGAGCACGTCGCGCCGCTCCCGCTAGCTGAAACCACATCCGAGGTGGTCCAGGTGTTATCGTTCGGAGTAAGTTCGTCTGTTCCATTAGTGACATCAACTATGTTGACCGTGTTTGAGACAATGGTTCCGGCACTAGCGGTCACCTGATAGGTAAACGTAAACTTGGCGAACGCGCCGGGAGCCAGGCTGTTAATCGTCCAAATAGTACTGGGGGTTTCCTGTGTGCGAGTGAACCCACCCGAGTCCTGGCTTGAGGAAACATACGTGGTCCCAGCGGGGACCGCGTCTGTCAATTGCACGTTGCTCGCGGTATCAGGACCATTATTCGTGGCAATGATTTCATAAGTAATAAAGCCACCGTTACTGATATCTCCGGACGTATTGCCCTTGAAAACCGACAGATCGACTTTGGGTGTTAACGGATCGCTAACTGAAAAGTCGTAAGCCTGCCGCAACGCGCCGTCGGAGTCGACAAGATAAGCTTTCCAGGTTCCCAGAGCGACGACCGTACGCGAGGCGCTCGGACTTGTCGAGCTTACGAAGTCCCGTTGGACGAGGAATCCATCGGGGTTAATCCAGTAGATAGCAACTGATGCGTCAGTAATATTCGTGACCTTGGCGCAAACTGCGTCGCCAGTAGTGAAGTGCTGCTCTGGCGTGGTGCAATCGGCTAGATAGGTCACAATGGTTTCCGGTCCCGGAGGTGGTATCGGCGAAAGAGACCGAGATAGGGACCTTTCGAGCCCATTCAAACCCGAAAGCGGAAAATGGAGTTGGCGCCCGTTCGCTGGGACCTTAGCAGGGGTGTTCGCCTGCAAAGCGCCGGTCGGAGAAAAAGTTGCGGTCGCCGAATAAAAGGGCACGGCCAAAACGGCTACCGCAAGAATGAAAACGCTGACGAGAAACACAGAACTGAGGCGCATCAGATGGCGGCGGCGGTTTTGGTTTTTCATGAGATGTCTCCTATGGCTCTTTTGACGAAATACTGGCGGCGCTCAGGCTAGCCTAAACAGTGCGAAGAAGTCGAACTCATCGCAAAGTGTATCAATCTAATGATGGGAAAACCCTATGTCCAGCACTCAACGCGAATTTGGCAAGTCTTCTGGATTCAAACCTCCCAAAAAGAGGAGCGGTTAATACCCCATTTCTCCCCACATGTCAACACAAATCCTTGGTTGCTTCATTGAATTTATTCATGATTGATATAAGAATAGCGATCACCTGGTCTCGCTGCTCGTGTTGGTGGATGGATCGGGAATTTATTTAGCTCCAGCTTGGATAGTCTGAGCGGTGAGGGAAAACCCCTCGGCTCATTAACGGCGAGCGAAGCCGACTTCCAATGGCTACTATCAGCGTCATAATACCTACTCACGACCGTCCCCATCTGCTTGCTCGCGCCGTCGAGAGCGCGCGGGCCGGCGGCACTAACGTCGAGGTTATCATGGTTGATGATGCTTCAATCGACGCGACTGCCGATGTGTGTCGGGAGCTTCGGGGCATCAAGTACGTTCGCCTGGAAAACAATCAAGGCGTGGCTGGCGCGCGGAATGTCGGAGTTCTGGAAAGCACGGGCCAGTACGTAGCTTTTCTGGACGATGATGACCTGCGGTTGCCGGGTTCGCTCGACACTCAGGCAGCGTTGCTGGACGAAAATCCGCAAGCAGGTTTTGTTTGTGGCGCGATGATCATGGCCGACCAGACTTATCAACCGACGGGCGAGGTAATTCTGCCACGAAATTCGGAGAATGTTTTTTGGGATCTCCTGGAACTGGATTTCCCGGTCATGCCGCTGTCGACCCTGATTCGCAAAGAGTGCTTTTTGCGAGTCGGCTTGCTGAACCACAAGCTCAAAGGCATCGACGATTGGGACATCTTCACTCGAATTGCAGAGATTTATCAGGTGCTGGTAATCGACCAACCGATGGGAATCTATCGGCAACCGACGCCATCCTCAGATCAAGGTTCATCCTCGCAGGTAACGCAGCTGCTCAAAGCCTCGCGCCACCAGCTCAAGCTTCTGGATCTCCCGACGGCAAGGGACGCTGAGCGCGGATTTCGTCGTGCAATTCGTCGGCGGGCAGTTAACCGTTGCGCGGATACTTTGCTTTGGACATCCGCGCGTCATCTGGCCGACGGTGAGTATCGAGCCTCATTCAGAAATATTCTGGGCGCCCTACGGCTCAATCCTTTGCGAATCGCGCGTCCACGGGGGTTTAAAAAGCTTGCTCAAAGACTCATCTTCGGCCCGACCGATTAGGGTTCGGCGCCGGCATGCATGGATTTCGAGACTGCTTCTTCTACACACTGAGCGACGAAATCAATCTGCGCTGGCGTCAATTCCGGATAAATCGGCAGTGAAATAATCTCGGTGGCAACGCGCTCTGTAATTGGCAGCGACACACCTCCATAACCCAACTTTAGATAAGCCGGCTGGCGATGCAGCGGTATCGGATAGTGGATTCCCGCATCCACACCTCGGAATCTGAGGTGCTCCAAAACGGCATCGCGCCGGGGTGTGCGAATAACGTAGAGATGATAGACGTGGCGAACGTTCGCAGCTTCAAAAGGCGTCTCAACTTCGATGTGGGACAACAATTCGTTGTACCGCCGGGCGTGGGCTCGCCGCTTTTCGGTCCAGTCCTCAAGGTGCGGCAGCTTCACGCCGAGGATAGCTGCCTGCAAAGCATCGGTTCGCTGACCAAATCCAATTTCATCGTGTTCGTATTTATTTATGCGGCCGTGGTCTCGCAGTTTTCGTACCTTCGCCAGTAACGATTCGTCATTCCCAGTGACTCCTCCGGCATCGCCGTATGCGCCGAGGTTCTTGCTGGGGTAAAAACTAAAGCAGGCAAGATCGCCGATGCTGCCGCAGCGCGTTCCCTCATACTCGGCCGCCACGGCCTGTGCGGCATCTTCGATCAGCCAGAGGCCATGACGCGTGCAGATGTCGCGCAAGGGTCGCATGTCCGCCGGTTGTCCGTAGAGATGAACCGGCAGGACCGCCCTGGTCCGCTGGGTGATTGCTGCTTCCACGAGGTTTGGATCGATGTTGTAAGTCGAGGGGTCGATGTCCACAAATACGGGCCGGGCGCCTAGTTGCGAAACTCCCTCAGCGGTAGCAAAGAAGGTATGCGCAGTCGTAATGACTTCGTCGCCGGGCCCGATTCCCACCGCCCTCAGTGCGAGCTGCAGCGCGCCCGTGCCTGAAGCCAGGCCGACTGTGCCTGCGGCTCCGACAGTTGCCGCAAAGGCTTCTTCGAAATCTGACACCTCCTTGCCCAGAATAAAACTCGAGTTATCAAGCACTCGCTTGATAGCCGCATCAATCTCGGCCTTGATGCTGACGTATTGCATCTGTAGATCAACTAAGGGTATTTGGATGATGACCTCCGAACGATTGCGTCTGCTGAATTTCCGACCGAGACTTTAACATCGGGTACACTATCAAACACAAGCGCTCCTGGCGAAGGGCGGTCCCGGGACTGGAGTCATGCAGAGATCAACGATTTCGTTTTTGACCTTGGCCTCAACCCTGGGTGAGCGTGGCTGCGCGAAAGTGGCCAAACCGGTCTTTCTTGTGGGAATATTCTCGCCGTTTCAGAGCCGAACACTTGCGCCTTGAAGGTTCGGGCGCGTATAAAAGACTGCCGCCAAACGGTCTATCGATGACGGTTGGAGTAATCGAGTTCGCAACTCTCAGTCTCAGTAAAGGACAGATTTCCGAAACCCGCAGATCTTTTCCCAATTGGTAATGGGCAGAAACGTGATGCCAAATCCCAGCGCCAGCATCATCATCGCTACGCACAATCGGCCTCACCTTTTGCCTCGGGCAGTGGAGAGCGCGCGGGCCGCGGGAAGCAATGTCGAGATTGTCGTTGTCGACGATGCTTCTTCGGATGAGACAGCCGCGGTGTGTAAACGTCTTGCGGGGATCAACTACGTAAGAGTCGAGCGGAACCAACGTGTCGCCGGCGCGCGCAATATTGGATTGGTAGCGAGCCGCGGCGAGTACCTGAGTTTTCTCGATGATGACGATGCGCGTCTGGCTGGTTCTCTTGACTCGCAGATCGAAATGCTCGAACGCGATCCGGGCGCCGGATTGATCTATGGTAGGGCGATCTTTGCCAACCAGGATGGCACTCCAGGAACTCGATCATATCCAACTGCGTGTCCCGCCGGCGATATCTTTTGGAAACTCTTGAGTCGTAATTTTATTCCCTGCGGCAGTGCCGTCTTTCGCCGGTCGTGTTTGGCTCGGGTCGGTCTGCTCGATGATAGTATTCCGGGGCTCGATGATTGGGATCTGTGGATTCGCATAGCTGAGATTTATCCGGTGTTGAGCGCAGAGACAGCGATAGCCATTTGGAGAAGATCGACACCCGCGTCTGGACAGGGCACATCGGATGCGGCCAATCTAACCTCAATGAGCGTGCAGAAGTTTCGCAACAGCTGGATTAGACTACCGCGAGCGGCCGCCGCGTCGCGAAAAATCAGGAGAGATACCTGGCGAGAGTTTTCCGAAAACATGGCAGAGCACTTGATCTGGGAGTCAGCCCGCGCGTTACGCGGCGGCGAACTGCGTCGGCCGTTCAAGAACCTTTCAATTTTGACGTGGCTGCATCCGTTAACGATCGGGCGCATTGCTGAGCATCGCATACTGCGGGTTCCCAGGGCTGGTCTCCGGGTCTCTCTGACCACGCTGGGCATTCAGTTTTGAGTTCAGATTAAGGATCGGACAGGTCCAGGGTATGATGGTAAGATAAGACCCCATGCGGATTCTCCTCTGCAAAGGCCAGATATATGGCCCCATCAGCGGCTCAGACGAGACGCTGGTGACATATGCTTCGCAGCTACAAAAGGCGGGACACGACGTCTCGGTGCTACTGATGTACCTCCATGCCGAGGAAGATCAGTATTATCAGCGTCTGCTCGAGGCGGGCGTTCCGGTTTCGTGGATCGCTTCAAATTTGGCACACACTTCGATGGGTGCCGGCCGTAAGCTGGCATACAAAATATTCGATACTTTTCCAGGCTCGCGGCAGTTCATTCGCAGAAGAACGCTGCGGTTAGTAACGGGGATTGCCACCCGCTACTACGGCCAGTGTCGGACCTTCATGGAGAAACACAAGGCAGATCTCATTCATGTCATGACGCCTGATCCCAGCGCCATGGTCATGATTAAGGCTGCTCATGACGCCGGCATCCCCGTCATTTATCAAGAGCTCGGAATTCCTTATCATCCACCGGACTTTGAAGTTTATTACGAGCAGTTTACTTCGGTGCTTCCTCTCTGTTCGGAAGTCGTCGCTCTGTCTCCTAAACTGATCGAGCACTGCCGCGAGAAACTTCCAGCGCCCGGAGCTCTTTCAATTCTTCCCATAATGTCCGACGAGTTCGTTAATGGCCGTAAGCCGCACCAGCCGGCCCCGGACAGAATTACCTTTGGTTTTGCCGCGCGCATGGAAGAACTTAAAGGCCCGATGGTTTTGATGGAGGCCTTCGCCGTCGCTCACCTGCAATGCGATAACATCTGTCTGAACATTGCGGGCGACGGGTCGCAGCGCCAGAAGATCGCCGCGCGCGCCAAAGCTTTGGATGTGGCCAGCCGATATCGCTATCACGGTGTGTACACCCACCCGGAAGAATGTCGCGCGTTCATGGAGAGCCTGGACGTTTTCGTGATGCCGTCCTTCACTGAAGGTACGCCGAACAGCATTGTCGAGGCCATGGCTTGCGGCAAACCGATCATTGCGTCGGAAGTCGGCGGTATTCCCGATATGCTCGGTGATGAATCGGGCATCCTCGTGCCGCCGGGCGATATGAAAGCGCTGGCGGAGGCAATGCTGTGTCTGGCCCAGAACCCTGAATTGCGACGGACCATGGGCGCGGCGGCCAAGGAAAGGTATCAAAAACTGTTTTCCCCAAAGGTAGTGGTTCCGTTAATGGTCGCGACTTATCGAAGAGTTACGCGCAACGGGCATGGGGTAGCCGAAATCGCCGCCAGCAACGGACACGTTCATCCCTGGGCCGATGGATCGTACTAACCGCAGCGTCCACCCAAAACCTGGAAACACGCACAAATGAAGTCAGATGAGACGTCCGCTCCGGTCGCTCTCTCACAGCGCAGGTTGTGGACCGGCCTCGGCGTGAGTTCATTTCTATTCTTCGCCGAAGCACTGGTAGTTGTCTGGCAAAACTCGCGCCTCGCAGTTCTTTGGGACCTGAGTTACACCCTCGAAAATTCGTATCGCATTTCTTTGGGTGACATTCCTTATCGTGACTTTCCTTTGGCGCATGCCCCCCTGACATTCCTTATCCAGGCCGCGATTATCAAGATGACTGGGCGCGCGTTCTGGCATCACGTTGCCTACTGTGCGATCGTCAGCGGACTGTCGACGGTTTTAACATGGCGCATCATCCAAACAGTTTTGCGCGGAATAGTAGCTCACGCTCGCTTGCTGGCGTTTCTGCTGAGCGTGCCGCTGATCCCTCTGGGAACCTACAGCATCTTTCCGCATCCGTTTTATGATCCCGATTGCACCGTGGCGATTCTGATCAGCTTGTTGCTGCTGCAACGCCTCGATCTAAAACCGTCGTCGGTCGCGCGCGCAATGCTGGCAGGCATGGCACTCGTAATCCCATTGTTCGTTAAGCAAAATACCGGACTGCCATATCTCGCTGCCGCAGGTCTGTTGCTGGCAGTAGCGATCGCAATCGAAGGTTTGCGACGGCGTCTTGTGCGCGGGTACGTCTTAGCGATAGCCGGTGCGGTGCTGGCACTGGGAGTTGCCATTCTATTGGTTCACTTCACGGGGGGATTAAGAAACTACTGGCATTGGACGATTCAATTCGCCGCCCAGCGCCGCACGCCGGCGCGCGCTGAAATGCTCGGCGTCTATGCCGACAAGATTGTTCTGCTCTGGCTGGCATTCATTGCAGCGGGAATCATCTGCCTCGGGCTCATGAGCCGGTCCGGTCGCGCGCGAGGTCGCGCGTCGCTACTTGTCTCAGCTTTCCTGATTTCGACCCCCTTCATCTGGCCAACAATTTACCTGCTGCGCGAGCACGACTCATCAGAAAGAGCGGATCGACTATTGAGTGTCTGGCCGGTGCTGCTGATCTTTTCCTTCCTCGTGGCTATCGCAACGATCGGGAAACGACGCGGAGCTTCGATGGTTATGCCATTCATCATTATCGCCGCCATCCACGGAGCTTTCATGTCGCAACAGCTCTGGGGATCAACTTATGCCATCTGGCCGCTGTTCATGATTCTGTTGGCGATGACGCTCGCGAGCCTTTCCGGCTTATTGAATGCGGGACCTCCGCCACCAATTGCTCCGGGTTTAGACGCGGGACTTGCGCCTCATCCGATTGGGCGGACAAGTTCGGCGTCTAAACCAGGGAAGGCTTTCTGGTCATGGTTTACGATCCCTCTGACTGTTACCGTCGCCTCGTCGCTGGTGATCTCAGGCGGAGTTTACGTTCGATCACACGAGCGATTGGATTACGCCAATCTTGACGAAGGCGAACTCAGGAGATCGTCGCTCCCTCAGTTGAAAGGCCTTTCAATCCGCGGCGATTGGATTCCCAATTTTGAAGAGTTAGTTCGTTACAGCGACCGCGAGATTCCACGCGACGAAGGCATTCTGCTCCTCCCCGGTGAAGATCCTTTCTATTATGCCACCGGCCGCCGGCCGCAGTTTCCCGCGCTTCTGTTCGATCATACTGTCAATCCATATTCGCCCGAGGAACTCCTTCAGATAGCTCGCGAGCGTAATATCCGCTGGCTGATCGTCAAACAGGATCTACAGGATGAAGACGAACAGATTGAGCAAGAGCGAGATCGAATAAGCGCAGTGCTGGAACAGGATTTCGAACAGGTCGAGAACCTGGGCAACTATGATATCTATCATCGAAAAGACCCGAACAAGAAGAGCGACGACGACGTTGATAACGATCCCAATTCGAACCACTGAGTAAGAGAGTAATGCAGCGGGACTTTTGCGGACAACAGAAAGATGATCCACGAACTCACACGAAATAACGCGAACTAAAGACCTCTGTTTCGTGCCGTTTAGTGTGGTTTAGTGGATCGAATTATTTTCGCCTCAAAAACCTGTATACGTCATAGGATCAGGCTACCAGCGGCCGCCATTTAGAAGTGAGTTTCGGTCGCGCCAAATCCATCGATCGCTCGCCGCAACGCGCTAATCGAATCCCGCCGAAATCGCTCCTGAAAGTACCGTGCAACCGGATAGCCGAACTGCGCCATAGCAGCGCGGGGTTTCGAGACCGCCTGGATGCGATAGATAACCTCTTCCGATTCGGGCTCCATCCTTACCTCAAAAATCTCTTCGCCCATTTCCGCGTGATTGGTGAGCGTGCCGTAAGCAAAACCAAACTTGGTTTCGCTCCCCAAATCGTCGATGCCATAGACGACCCGGCAACCATTCAGCGACCAGAATCCAAGGTGACGCACTAACACTGCGACATTGGTTCCCGGCTCGATCGCCGCATGGCGCGGAAATAATTCCACCCAACCCATTTCGTAGTGACGCCACCAGCCCAGCGCTTCTTTGGCGCGCTCAAATGTTTCCCGGCCGCGTCCGATTACCTGACTTGCCAAATCAGCATTAAAGCCCTTTGGAGTTTGTCGCGCGATGCCAATTGGATCGTATGACAGTGGCAGGTTGCGAGATCGGCCCAAAAACTCTGCGATCTGGCTCTCAGAAGGACGGCGGATTAGAAACATCAGGTGTGATTGTAACCTTCGCCATCGATTGATAACTCAAAGCGATGAGCGACAACAGTCGGCGAGCCGATGATATATCTACAGCCCACTGGCAAGCTGTGGGTTAGGAAGCAAGAATGACGAGCCCCGTAGGGGCGGCATAACAAAAAAAGCGCCCGGCCAATCTAGGGGATTATTTCCGTGGCGATTATGTCGCCCGCATTCACGGGCCCAACTCTTGTCGTGACCAGCTAACCCACAGCTCGCGCTGTGGGCTACTGGTATGCCGCCCGCACTTGCGGGCTCGAATCTTCTGCGTCCCACTCCATGAGAGCAAATCAGTGCGTAGGAAATGGATAGTTACTCTCTGTCGCTTCTGGCTCGGCTGCAATTGCGATGCGCAAGCCCCGCATTAGCCTCTATGATCTTGCCAGCCTAAAAATGTCTGAGGTTCGCGACTACCCGATCAGAAACTTCAAAAGTCCGCTCGCCGCGGAAAGGCCCCCGATGCGATCTTCATCAGTGTGCCGCAGTCCGAGCAAGTCCAGGCGCGGTCCGGCGAGCATTTGATCTGCGCGTAATTGCTCGCGCTGGAATTCAATTTCGTTCTTCTCTTTCTGCCGTGAAACTTCCAGGCCACCGCTGCGAATAAACTGCACAATGACGCTTAACTCATCGCGATCGAACCAGGTGCCGTGACCCTTGCAGATATCAACGATCACCCCAGAGCAGCGCGCAAAATTGATCCGGTTCATAAACTGGCCGCACTGCGGGCAGGGAACGTAGCGAATCTTTTCGATGTCCGCCGAGGGAGCTTGATGGGCGGGAACCGGCGAGGCCGTGCCCAGAACGGCAGATTGCTCTTCGCGTTCTGCGCAAATTTTTTCAAACGCCGCCACCTCTATCCAAAGACCTGCACACTGCTCGCAATCGCGCATAGCAGTCGTACCAAGGGTGATCGACGACATATCGATGCGGCAATGCGGGCACTTTAATACGGACAGTTCGGCGGCCGTCGCTTGCGCCGCCGCCGCGCCACAATGCGGACAATGCTTGCTGCCGATGAACATCATGGCAAAGCATGCGGGGCACGAGATCGTCGCCAGCTTTGACTCGCAATACTGACACCGCGGCGCGTCAGACGAGATCGCGGCGCCACAGTTTGGACAGTTGAGTGTTTGCGCTTGCACGATGGAGCGCACGCATCCTGCGTGCTTTCGCCGGCATTCCTGCCCGCGAGTACGGAAGCTTAGCATTGCGCCCCACCACTCCGCCACGAGAAAATTCTATCGGCAATCCGTTCAGCGTTGCGGTAATACTGGACTAACCAACTCCTGCTGTGCGATGCTGGCGCTTCAAGACCCACTCGCAAATCAATTACTTTGTTTGTCCTTCTCGCGCTAATCGCATGAGCACAGTGCTGGACGAAGCAATTCTCGAAGACCGGCCGGACGTCGATCTTTCAGTGTTCGCTGCATCGCTGCGCGCTGAGCCCGAACAATCGACGGTGCTTGCTTTAGACATAGGATCCTCGGGCGTGCGCGCGGGCCTGTTCAACCAGCGCGGAGATGAGATTCCCGGCTCGCAAGTATCGCTCTCACACGAATTCTCTGCTTTGGCCGGTGGCTTTGATGCCGACGCCGACGAACTAATTGAATTTGTTAAGAGCGCTCTTGATCTCGCGGCCGCGACCGCCGAGAGCTTCGTCTCACGCATTGATTACGTAGCCACTTCGTGTTTTTGGCACAGCCTGTTGGGTATTAACGATCAGGGTCGCACGGTAACTCCCCTGCTCGGCTGGGCCGACACAAGGGCCGCTCATATCGTCAGAGAACTTCAATCAAAATTCAACGAGCAGGAGACTCACCCGCGGACCGGGGCCCGCTTTCATCCGAGCTACTGGCCCGCAAAGCTTTTGTGGCTGAAGCGCGAACACCGCGCTAAGTTCGATCAGGCGACACAATGGCTCTCAATCTCGGATTATCTTTTTCTGCGGCTGTTCGGTTATGAAAGCACCAGCGTCTCAATGGCTTCGGCGACGGGACTCTTCAACCAGCACACTTGCGACTGGGACGTCGATCTTCTTGCGGGACTAGGTATTTCAATCGAGCAACTGCCGACGATCGCGGAACCCGGAAGAACATTTCAAGGGCTGCTCATGGACTATGCGTCGCGCTGGCCGCTGCTTGACGGTGCTGTCTGGCTTCCGGCAATTGGCGACGGCGCGGCGAACAACATCGGCGCCGGTTGTGTCGATTCCGGGCGTGTGGCCGTGATGATTGGAACCTCGGGGGCGATGCGGGTACTGTTCGCCGCGAATCCCCCTGCGACTTTGCCTTCTGAGCTGTTCTGCTATCGCGCCGATCGGGATCGCATCGTGATCGGAGGAGCGTTGTCTGACGGCGGCGGCCTTTACCGCTGGATGAAAGAAAGCCTTGCTTTGAACTACGATGATGCCGAGTTAGAAGCGATGCTCCAATCGATGGAACCCGATGCCCACGGCCTAACCGTTTTACCTTTCTGGTCGGGCGAGCGTGCGACTGGCTGGTCAGGTTCGGCTCAGGGTTCGATTGTCGGACTGACGGCACAGACCAGACCGATCGAGATCTTACGTGCCAGTATGGAGGCTATTTGCTATCGTTTCGCTCTGCTGGCCAGGGCGCTGGACAAAGTCGCACCTAACGCCAGGATTGTAGCGACTGGTAATGCACTGCTGTCGTCTCCGGCGTGGGCCCAAATGCTTGCCGATGTAATGGGACGTCGAATCGAACTTTCCGCAAACAAAGAGGCGTCAAGCCGCGGCGCAGCCTTGCTCGCGCTCGAAGCTGCGGGCAAGATAGACCCTATCGAGACAGTCGATCTTGAGTTTGCCGATGCGCCGGTCGCTTATGACCCCAACATGACGCGGCACAGAGGTTATGCGGAGGCAATCGAACGGCAGCAGAAGCTTTATGAAAGACTGATCCAGCGCTGAGGTTTTCAACTGGATCCTCTGAGTAAAGTCTCGGGTGAGTTCGTGGATTGAGTTCCTACTCAGCGGAAGAGCAATCCACGAAATCACACGAAGAATCACGAAGTACAAACGGTCAACTTCTGTGAACGAGAACGACCGCTAAGTCCGCCGACGAGACTTGAAACTTGAAACCTTAAACCTGAAACTAAGAATCATGAGCGCCAGAATGCAGGAAGAAACTAACGCCACTTCGGAACTCGACCAACTTTGCATCAACACCATCCGTGCGCTGACGATTGACGCGGTGCAGAAAGCCAAGTCGGGACATCCCGGTTTGCCTCTGGGCGCAGCGCCGATGGCTTACGTGCTGTGGACCCGCTTTATGCGCTATAACCCACGGAACCCGAAGTGGGAAAACCGCGATCGTTTCCTGCTCTCGGCCGGCCACGGCTGCATGCTGCTCTACTGTCTGCTCTATCTCACTGGTTACGAGCTTTCACTGGACGACATCAAGAGCTTTCGCCAATGGGGTTCGAAGACTCCGGGCCATCCTGAATACGGTCTGGCGCCAGGGATCGAGATTACCACTGGACCGCTCGGCCAGGGCTTTGCCAACGGTGTCGGCATGGCCATGGGGGCCGCACACCTTGCCGCGAAATTTAATCAGAAGGACTTTTCGCTCATCGATCATTACGTCTATGCAATCGTTTCCGACGGCGATTTGATGGAAGGCGTATCGGCAGAGGCAGCGTCGCTCGCCGGGCACTTAAAACTCGGCAAGCTCATTTATCTTTACGACGACAATCACGTAACCATCGAAGGCTTCACTGATCTCGCTTTCAGTGAAGATGTGCCCAGGCGATTCGAAGCTTATGGCTGGCACACTTCGACAGTCGCCGATGGAAACGATCTCGCGGCGATCGAGGCCGCCATTCGCGACGCGCAATCGGTTGCCGACCGTCCTTCATTGATTTCAGTCAAGACGACAATTGGTTACGGCATGCCCACTGCTGGCACGCGCAAGGCGCACAGCGATCCGCCCGGCGAGGAAGCCGTACGCGAAACCAAGAGACATCTGGGGTGGCCCGAAGATAAACAATTCTATGTGCCTGACGAGGCGATGGCCCATTTTCGCAAGGCAATTGATCGCGGCGCCGAAGAGGAAAACGAATGGCAGGAACTGGTCCAGCGCTACGCCGCGGAGGATGAGGAGCTTGGCACGCTCTGGCAGCAAACTATTAGCGGCGAGTTACCGGAGAATTGGGAAGAACATCTGCCGAGTTTCGAAAACGCCGAAGCCATAGCGACCCGTGTGGCAAGCGGCGAGGTGATCAATGCTCTGGCGCCGCACCTGCCAATGCTGATTGGCGGCTCGGCCGATTTAGGGGTTTCCAACAACACCGACATCAAAGACGGCGGCAGTTTTGAAGCCGGAAGTTACGACGGCCGCATCGTTCACTTTGGTGTGCGCGAGCACGCAATGGGCGCGACATTGACTGGCATGTCGCTCAATGGCGGGCTGATTCCGTACGGCGGCACGTTCATGTGCTTTTCGGATTACATGCGGCCATCGATTCGGCTCGCCTGCCTGTCTGAAGTGCAGGTCATATATGTTTTCACGCATGACTCCATCGGACTTGGCGAAGACGGGCCCACACATCAACCGGTCGAGCATCTCGCGGCGCTCCGCGCCATTCCGCATCTATTTGTAATTCGACCTGCCGATGTTCATGAAACGCGCGAGGCCTGGCGACTGGCAATCATGCGCCGACACGCGCCGACCGCGCTGGCTTTGACGCGACAAAAAGTCCCGCTGATCGATCGGCAGGTCTATGCTTCCGCAGAAGGCCTGCGTCGCGGTGGTTACGTTCTTGCGGAAGCGGTCGGTACCGGGAGCGTTAGCGACCGGGTTACGATCCCAGGCGCGACTGGCCGTAGTGAACGGGGCAGTAGCCCGACCGGCAGGGAGGGCTCCGCAGCGCAAGGCTTGGCGAAGTTGATTCTGATCGCCACCGGCTCTGAAGTCTCACTCGCTCTCGAGGCCCGCGGGCAATTGCAGCAGGACGGCATACCTACTCGCGTGGTTTCAATGCCCTGCACGGAATTATTTGAAGAGCAGACGCAGGACTATCGCGACGAAGTCCTCCCGCCGCAAGTCACCGCCCGCCTTTCGATCGAAGCAGCCGTGCGGCAAGGCTGGGATCGCTACGTAGGTCCTCAAGGCGACGTAATCTGCCTCGATCGTTTCGGTGCGTCTGCTCCAGGTGATGTCGCGATGAAGAACCTTGGATTCAATGTTGAGAATGTGCTGACCCACGCGCGAGCGTTGTTGTAGAGATGTCCAGCCCCATGAAATCAGTACCGGGAGCGTTAGCGATCGGGTCTCAACGCTCCACATGACTCGAGGTCGTCAGGACTAACCCGGTCGCTACTGCTCCCGGTACTGACCTCATCGCTGGCCGATGCCATGATACCGATCCCAAAAATATGAAAGCAATTACGATCGCTTCATTCGGCGGCGTTGAAGGCCTCGAGGTTCGCGAAGTCTCTGATGCCCCGCCAGCAACTCTCGATCGTGTCCGCGTACGCGTGCGTGCCGCGGGCTTGAATCGCGCCGACATCCTGCAACGCCTCGGCCGTTATCCGGCGCCGCCCGGTTATCCGCAGGACATTCCTGGAATTGAATTCGCCGGCGAGGTTTCTGAAGTCGGCAAAGAAGTAAGACTGTGGAAGATCGGAGATCGCGTCTTCGGCATTATCGGCGGAGGCGGACAAGCACAATACGTAACGGTCCCGGAAAATCATTTGGCCGCCGTCCCGTCGAATCTTGATTGGGCCGAAGCCGCGGGTGTGCCCGAAGTTTTTATGACGGCGCACGATGCTCTCTTCACCCAGTGTGGTCTGACGATCGGCGAGCGGGTGTTGATTCACGCCGCAGGATCGGGTGTGGGCACCGCCGCAATTCAGCTGGTGCGCGCCGCCGGCGCGTTCGCTTACGGCACGTCTCGCACGGCGGACAAACTTCAAAAGGCAAAAGAGTTTGGTCTGACAGAGTCGGTTGTTGCTGGCCCCGATCCAATGGAGTTTGTCGCGGCAGCGAATAGCTGGACAAAGGAGAGGGGCGTGGATGTGGTGCTCGATCTGGTGGGCGCTGCCTATTTAGAAGCGAACCTCGCGGCGTTAGCAATGAAGGGCCGTTTGATTTTTGTTGGTACCACCAGCGGCTCGAAATCTGAGATCGATTTCTCGGTGGCGATGCACAAGCGTCTGCGCATCATGGGAACTTCGTTACGTACTCGCTCGTTGGAAGAAAAAGCCACGGCCACCCGACTGTTCGCAGAGCAGGTCGTGCCGTTACTCCAGAGTACTGCGGTGCGGCCGGTAATCGACAGAGTTTTCCCGATGGAAGAAGTGCGCGCGGCCCACCAGAGAATCGAATCGAACGACAGTTTTGGCAAAGTTGTTTTGCTGATCGACTAGCGCCTTGCGAGTAAGAGTTTCACGCAAAGACGCGAAGCCGCAAAGTAAAAGACTTCAGATGTTTTTAGGGAGTTTGGGTGCTTCAGAAGAGATTTGAGCGATCATCCGACTCGCTGATTCGTCACTCACAATACAAAGCCCATGACGGCCTTCGCCGGCCAGCCGGTGCACCAACCGCCGCGCGTCTTCGTGAGTAAGACCGGTCGCTTCACATCCGCGGTCGCTGATCACGGCCCATTTTTCCGCTCCGAGTTCACTCGTCATATTAGATCGTATCTTACCGGGCTGTAGCCCTTGCTGACGCGCGGGCTTCTGACATGGAGTCGGAGGAAAAAGCCTTTCACTTACCTCTAAAATCCGGTTTGCGTTTTTCCAAAAACGCTCTTACGCCTTCGTCCTTGTCCTCACTAGAGAAGCAAAGCGCAAACAGATCAACTTCACGGCGCAGACCCTCGTCCATATTTGAACGCGCGGCAAGTCTGATGGCTTCTTTCGCCAGGCGCAGAGCAATCGGACTCTTTTCCGCAATGCGGTTGGCGATTTCCATCGTCTTTGTTTCCAGCTGATCCGTCGGCACCACGTGATTTACCAGACCAATAGCCAGGGCGTTCTGGGCATCGATAATTTCGCCAGTCAAGATCAATTCCATCGATTTGCCTTCCCCTACCAGACGCGTCAAACGCTGCGTGCCGCCGCCGCCCGGCATGATGCCGAGATTGATTTCCGGTTGCCCGAAAGATGCTTTCTCACTGGCGACGCGAATATCGCAAGCCAATGCAACTTCACATCCGCCTCCGAGGCAATACCCGTTGACCATCGCGATAATCGGTTTGGGAAAAGTATCGATAGCATTGAATAAAGACCGATCCAGCATCACTTCGCGTTGCGAGATCGCGTTGCGATCGGCAAATTCGGCGATGTCTGCGCCGGCGATAAAAGCCTTATCACCAGCGCCCGTGAGTATGACTACGCGAACGAACTCATCGGCGCGTAGTTCATCAAGCACCGCCGCGCCTTCCGCCCTGGTTTGTATGTTCAGCGCGTTCCGCTTTTCGGGACGGTTGATGGTAACGATCGCGACGCGTCCGCGGCGTTCAAGCAGAATCGTCTCGTAACTTTGGCTCACTTTGATTGCTCCAGTTTCCACAGGTCGAATTCAGAAAAGTTAACCACAAAGACAGTAAGGACACAAAGCGGCCCAGGAAAATGGTACTGTCCTAATAGGACACTACCAGGGAAAATGCATTGTTCTTATTTGGTGACTTAGAGGTTCGCGTTTAGGTCGAAGGCGGTGAATCGCCCGGCGCCGCGGCCTGCTCATCCGCAACCCAGGCCACAAACAAGCGGGTCCAGTTTTCGCCCGGCTCGACAATCTGCACGCCCACGCGCGCGGTGCCATAAATCGCCGGCGACAACCTGACCACCGTGGCGGTGGCTTCAGTAGCGGAACCGTCGGGCCGGTGAGCGCGGATGTACAGATTCTCGCCAACGCTCACTTTCTGGTTAAGGTGAAACAGGGCGCCCGAAGTAGAAATGTCATCGGTTTCAGTTGGTTCACTCCAGGCCGCGCCATCTTCTGCTCTTCCCGACACGACAATGGGAAGCCGCAGCGCCATGCGCAGGGCAAAGCGTCTCTCTTCATTTTGATACGGCGTGCTCATAACAGTCGCCACAGTTGCCTTCAGTATCCGTCCAATCGAATCAGTTTATGTAGTATATGCCCTTTGGCCCACTTCAGGCTCATTCCATTTATAGAAACCTTCGCCGCTTTTCTTTCCCAGCTTTCCTTCGCTGACCAGCCGACGCAGGATTTCAGGCGGCCGGAACGTTTCCGAACCCAGTTTGCCATGCAAATATTCAGCGATATGCAGACGCACATCGAGTCCGACCAGATCGGTCAGACGCAAGGGGCCCATCGGGTGGTTATAGCCGAGTTCCATGGCCGTGTCGATGTCGCGCGCGCTGGCCACGCCCTGCTCGACCATCCGCATCGCCTCGAGTCCCAGGGTTACGCCCAGCCGGCTTGACGCAAATCCCGGTACATCGCGCACGATAATCGCCTCTTTTTTCATTCGGGTCGCGGCTTCGCGAACGGTTGCGGTCGCCTCGGGACTGGTCTGTTTCCCAACGACGATTTCAATCAGTCGCATAATGTGAACTGGATTGAAAAAGTGCATGCCGACAACGTTCTCTGGTCTGGAAGACGCTGCGGCAACTTCGCTGATGGAAAGTGATGAAGTATTCGTCGCGAAAATACAATCGCTCGTGAGCAGCGGTTCAGCCTCGCGTAAAAGACTTTGCTTTAACTCGAGACTCTCAGGTGCAGCCTCGATCACGAGATCCGCGCGACTTATCTCTTCCAGTCGTGTTACGCGAGCAATGCGCCGTAAAGTCTCGTCTCGATGCTGCTCAGTAATCTTTTTTAGTTGAATTGCTTTAGCGAGGTTTCGTTCGATCGATTCGCCGCCGCGAGTCAGCGCCTCCGTACTAACGTCTCGCATAATCACAGCATACCCAGCGGCAGCAGCCACCTGCGCAATGCCGTGACCCATGGTGCCCGCGCCGAGCACGGCTATAGTATGAATTGGGCGAGCCGCCGGCATGTTATTGCTTTCGTCCGAGCTTGAAATCAAAGTGCTCTCGACAAACGTGGCCGAACCTGGAAATGTGGATCCTGAGTGGCCACGGGTCTGGCTGGGGCCTGCCTGGTTCGACTAACTCGTACAGTCCTAGTTATACTATACGCGCAACCGAAAACGCCAATACATTTCCTGTGAATTGAGACTTCCCGAAACCGGGTCGGAAAGGAGACCAACCCAGCTTGGCCAAAGAAGAACTTCGCCGTCAGGTAGTGATCATAGGCTCTGGACCAGCCGGACTTACGGCCGGAATCTACACCGGACGCGCAAATCTCAACCCTTTGCTGATCGACGCGCCGGCTGACATGGAAAAACAGACCACGCCCGGCGGACAACTAATGATTACCACCGATGTGGAAAACTATCCCGGCTTTTCCGAGGGCATTCAGGGGCCGGACTTGATGGTTGAGTTCCGCAAACAAGCGGAGCGATTCGGGACTGAATTCCTGGAAGACTGGATTACCGAGGTCGATCTGCAGCAGCGACCCTTCACTTTGCACACCCACCATAAGAATATCAAAGCCGACACTCTGATCATCGCTTCAGGCGCATCGGCGAAGTGGCTGGGGATTCCCGGTGAGGCAAAAACGCCGCACGGTTTTGGTGGCAATGGAGTATCTGCCTGCGCCACCTGTGACGGTCCGCTGCCGGCCTTTCGTAACAAGCATCTGATCGTAGTCGGTGGCGGAGACACCGCGATGGAAGAGGCGACCTTCCTGACCCGTTATGCGAAACGAGTCTTCGTAGTTCACCGGCGGGACAAGTTGCGCGCTTCAAAAATCATGCAGGATAAAGCGCTTCGCAATGACAAGATTGAGTTCATTTGGAATACAGATGTTTCCGCGATAATCGGCACCCACGAGCAGGGAGTGACCGGCGTGGATTTACGGAATGTAGAGAGTGGCGCGGAATCCGTATTGAATTGCGAGGGAGTCTTTGTGGCCATTGGACACAAGCCCAATACTGATCTATTCAAGGGTCAGCTCGACATGGATGCGGTTGGTTACATCATTACAAATGGCCACTCGACCGGCACGAACATCCCCGGTGTTTTTGCCTGCGGTGATGTCCAGGATTCGGTTTACCGCCAGGCAGTGACTGCAGCGGGCACCGGCTGCATGGCGGCCATCGACGCCGAACGCTTTCTCGATCATTTACCAGTCGAAATGCCACACGGCGAGGAAGTCACCATCGAAGGCGAATACATTACACCCGATCACAAACTGATCATTACTCCGGAAGGTGAAGTAATTTCGAACGAACCGTAAGGGCGATCGTGAAGGTGAATGGAGAATTGACGTGATCGGTTTTCCCATTAGCTACGCCGTTGACGCTTCACAACAAGACTATTGAATCATCCTTCTGACGACGAATCGGTTGAGGCTCAGGCTGTCGTTCGATGACCGGAGGCGGGATTTCCACAAAAGGCTCCTGGCGCCGCAGCGGACAGAAGTCACAGTAGTAGCCAGTGCTCTCTCTACGATCGGCACACTGGTTGCAATCCAGTGCCTGGCCGGTTTTCATCAAGGCATCCAATAACGGAATCAGACGGCGGCCGCGTTCGGTTAGTTCATATTCGACCCGGCGGGGCAGGCCTCCATAGTTGTTCCTTAAGATCAACTCGTCCTGTTCCATTTCTCGCAGCCGGCCCATCAAAGTGCGGCTGCTGATCGGATGCAGATCCTCAAGCAGTTCCGTGGTGCGCTTCGGACCGGCGAACAGATCACGAACCACGAGCATGGTCCATTTGTCGCCAATCAGTTGCAGCGCTCCGGCTATCGGACAGCCATCGATCTTACGTCGTCGCAATCTCGCTTCCTTTCATCTGCCGAACTCGCCAGCCTAATCTGTGGGCGGCGATTACTTCCAACCATCATTCTCACCGCTCCCTGCTCTGGCGACCGAGCAGGCCGCGCAACTCCCCCCAAGCACGCGGACCAAATCTCACCATCATCATAGACTTCGCCATCCAGATCCTTTGGATGAGAGTACTCGTTTCCAATCTGAAGTGGCAAGAATCTCGGCCGCCCTGGTTACGGATTGAGAGGTTGATCGACTTGAGTTAAGGGAAAAGTGAGTACGAAGTGTTTCGCTATTTCCAAAGGGCTGACACGGAAAACGGGTGGCCCTAAAAAACCAACCCGAAGCGGTGGGAGCTTCGGGTTGCTGATGCAGCTCGCAGTGAATTCCGTAACTTCTTTCCCCTGCCTGCTGTCACCGTCGCCGTGGGGTAAAACGAATCCAATCTAAAATATTATTGCGGCTACCTTGCCCCACTTTGATCTTTGCCAGTCAATTCCAGTGCGATTAACGTGCCAGGGCCCGGACCGCTAAGTCGCAATCCCGCTAACAAACTGATCCCCGATGACTTGACGGAAGATCAGACTTAGAACCGTCACTTGGCGACCGGGCTTAGTGATATCAGAACTGATAGTTGGCTATCAGCTCCGATATGCTAAACTCCGCTCCAAATAAAGTTCTATTCACTCAAAGGAATCTGGCGCGGACTCCTCAGGTCGTATGAATCCCAGACTGATTGCCATCAATGGAGCATTAAAAGGCAGCACATTCCCTCTGGACGCGGATCAGGTCTCGATCGGACGCGAATCTGCCAGCACGATCCCCTTGAGTCACAGTTCTGTTTCGCGGCGTCATTGTCTAATCCAGCGAAATGGCAGCCAGTTTTTGATTCGCGACCTGGCCAGCTTCAACGGCACGTTTGTTAACGGCGTCCCGGTTAACGAGCAGACGCTGGTGCACGCCGATCAGATCAAGGTCGGCAGCCTTTCTCTGCTTTTTCTCACAGATGAAAGTGAAGACCTGCCGTCGGGCAGCCTGGTGCATCTTGATGATTGGAAAATAATCACCCAGTCGACCAGACAAGTGCACGCCGAAACTTTCCTGCAGCATGCCGAGCAATCGATGCAAAGCGCTGAACACGACCGCGTGGCTCGAGACCTGGGCGCTCTGTGCCGAATCGGCTCACGCATAAATCTCATACGCCATACTAAGGAACTGCAGCACGAAATACTCACCTCGATATTTGAAATGATTCCGGTCGACCGGGGAGCAATTCTGCTTGGTCCTGAAGAAAACGAGTTCTCTTCGCTTTACGGCCTCGATCGGGAAAACGAAAACCGGCCCGTTCACATCAGCCGTACTGTGGTGCACAAGGTGTTGACCGAGGGCGTGGCAATTCTCAGCAATGATATTCGCGCAAGCGAAACGTTGAGTACGGCGCGAAGCCTGATCGTCGCCCAGATCACCTCGCTAATGTGCGCGCCGCTTATTCTCTTCGAAAAGATCATCGGCGCGATCTATCTCGACACCAGTGATCCTGCCGTTAAGTTTGACGAAGGCCACTTGCAACTACTGGCCAGCATTGCGGGCATTGCCGCCGTGTCCTTGGAGAATGCTAGGGAAACGGAATGGCTCGAAGGAGAAAACAGCCGGCTGAGATCAACTCTGGCAATTGAACACAATATGGTGGGCGAGAGCCCGGCCATGAACGTAATATATCGCTTCATTGAGCGCGTGGCATCCTCGGACTTCGCGGTTTTGATTTGTGGCGAGAGCGGCACCGGCAAGGAGTTGGCCGCCCACGCCATTCACACCAACAGCCCACGGGCGGTGAAGCCCTTCGTGGTGATCAATTGCGCCGCCCTGGCGGAAACCCTCCTTGAGAGCGAGTTGTTTGGACATGAAAAAGGGGCGTTCACGGGCGCCATAGCTCAGAAAAAAGGCAAGCTCGAAGTGGCGGATGACGGCACGGTGTTCCTTGACGAAATTGGTGAAATGCCGACGCCGATGCAATCAAGGCTGCTCAGGTTCTTGCAGGATCATAAGATTGAGCGACTGGGCGGCACTCGCTCCATTGAGCTCAATGTGCGCATAGTGGCGGCTACGAATCGGAACCTTGATGAAGCAATCGCCAGGGGAATCTTTCGCGCTGACCTCTATCATCGCTTGAACGTGGTCAAAGTCACCATGCCCGCACTCCGCGATCGGCGCGAGGACATCCCATTGCTGGCAAGCTACTTCGCAGCCAAGTATTCGAAGGCCTGCAAACGAACAGTGAATGGTATCTCGCCGGCGGCGCGGACCTTGTTGCAGGGCTATGAATGGCCCGGCAACGTACGCGAGTTGGAGAATGCAATCGAGCGAGCCGTGGTGCTGGGCTCCAGTGAGGTCATTGAGACTGACGATTTGCCGGAGCGGATTCTCGAGTCTGCTAACGTCGCTAAAATGCCAATGGCTAAATATTACGAGGCGGTCAAACAGGCAAAGCAAGAGCTAATTCTCAAAGCATTAGAGCAGGCTAAGGGCAACTATACTGAAGCCGCAAATGCGTTAGGGGTGCACCCTAACAACCTCCACCGGTTAATTCGCACTTTGGATTTGAAGACCGTAATCGGGAAGTAGACGGGCTAAAAGAAGCGAGGGCGCATCTCACGATGCGCCCCCTGGGGACGGACGCTCTGTCCGCAGGCGCGTGGGCGAGGAACTTTGAAAAAATCGTCTCTGACCTTGTATGTCGCGTGGCGCCGAAACGTTTCGCTGCTTCGGAAAAGGCACGCTCTGACGAATTGCCATCGTTGGTCGTCATCGCTGGTGGGACCAGCGAGCACCGGCTTTCTTGCCAGCCAAATTCGCCATTGACATCGTTTGACGACGCGTTTACTCTGCGCATGACTTCGAGCAAGTTGGTTGCTAGTTCGCGTAAGCGTTAACATTGGTATTACTTGGCAGTGCAACGGTCGCGCACCTTGTAGGATGTCGCTGTCCAAACTACCTCAGCAATTTAATCAGCGTCACGATCTGGGTAAGTCCCTTTGAATTTGCAGGCCTTTGGCGTCCTAGTGTGCGCGGCAACACCGTTGCATGTCCTTGGGTCAATAACTGTCAATGAAAAAAGAATGGGTGATCGATCAGGATGCCTTCGACAGGATGCTCGATTGGCTTGATGCTGATCGTGAGCGCGCCGGTTGTAAATACGAAGCAATTCGGCTGCGGTTGATTAAGATCTTCACCTGCCGGGGCTGTCAAGATGCTGAGGAACTCGCCGATGAGTCGATTAATCGGGTGATCGCCAGGATTGTGGAGATTGCTGATGACTATCAGGGCGATCCTGCCCTTTACTTCTATGGAGTTTCGCAAAAGGTCTTCCTGGAATATTCGAGGAAGACGCGTGGGCCGTTAGCGCACGTACCGATAGACTCAATAACTGTCAATCTAAGTACCCCGGCGAAGGTGCCGGCAGAAGAGGTTGAAACTGAGTATTACTGCCTCGAGCACTGCCTGGACCGACTGTCGCCGAAAAGCCGTAACCTGGTCGTGCGGTATTACCAACAGGATAGACAAGCAAAAATCGATCACCGCAAAAAGTTGGCTGGCGAACTTGGCATTGCGGTCAACGCGCTGCGACTGCGGGCACACCGAATTCGCATCACACTGCAACAATGTCTCTTGGACTGTTTGGAACAACAACCGGTCCACTGAAATGTTTCGGGCTTTCGCGCATATCAATTAGGGGCCCCCCCGACCCGAAATAATTTACTCGTATGAGTCAGAACCAAGACCAGAATAGGATTAGGCGTTATTTGCTGGGGGAACTCTCCGACGGCGAGAGGGAAACGCTAGAGCGGGAGATCCTCAGAAATGAGGATCTGTTTGAGGAGATTCTCATTGTTGAGGAAGAACTAGCTGACGAATACGTCGCCGGGACGCTTAATCAAGAAGAGCGCGCAGACTTTGAAAGCCACTTTCTCGCTACGCCAGAACGTCGGCAAGAAGTTCGTTTTGCCCGAACTCTAAACCGGTATGTTACGGGTGAAGGTGCTCGTGAGCTCGCGGGAGTTGTTTCGCAGCCGTTCTGGATAACTCACACGTGGGTACGTCGGGCTGCAGGTCTAGTGGCAATAATAGCCGTGGCAGTCGCGGTTCTATGGTTTCTGCTCCCTCACTCACAAACACCAAAGACTTTTGCCGCAGTCACCTTGACCAACAGTCCAAGCAACCGCGAGGCAGGAGCCCAATCGACCCGAGTACCGTTTCCTCTCAAGGCTGACGCTCTGAAAATTTCCTTGCGGCTGCCGAATCCATTGCCGCCAGCGGTTCGATATCGGACGCAGTTGTTGAGTGATAACGGCTGGAGCAAATCTCTGGAGCCAGTCGCGCAACAAGGTCAGTCGATCATATTGGAAATTCCGAGCGAGGAGCTCAGTCGCGGGCGATATGCGATAAACCTTTTCGCGATCCAGGCCGACGGGACTGCTCAGCGCATTAGCGGAAGCTATTACTTTACCGTCGAATGAATCTTCTCGCTTGGCCGATTCGCATTTTGCTTAGACGGCGGTAGTGCCAAGCCAACCCAACCACCGACAGCAACACAGCAATGGCGGCCATCAGCACGTAGGGTGGGCGAGCTTTTGAAGGAACTGGCTTGATAATCTGGCGATACTCGCCCTGCATGGTAAAGGCCGCCCAATAGTATGGTGCTCGCCACTGTGGTTCCTGCCTGATGCTGTTTTGTGCCGCACCTAAAGCGGCGGCCGGAGTCATACCGCGTTGCAGCATATTAATGTAAAAACGCTTCATCAACTCGGCCGTTGCTTCATCGTCCACCTTCCATAAGCTGGCCATTATGCTGGACGCTCCCGCGTACATAAACCCCCGCGTGAGACCGATCAAACCTTCGCCGCGCACCTCCTTACCGAGACCCGTGCGGCAGGCACTCAAGACGACTAAATTAACCGGCGCCCGGAGGCCGTAAATATCCTGCAGTCCGATGAAGCCGTTCTGCGGTTGTCCGTCGCGGTTAACCATCGAAAGAAAAATGCCGGAATTCTCAGGGCGCTTGGGATCGAGAATCCCGTGCGTGGCAAAGTGCAGGATCGCGTACTTCGTTAAATCGGCGCTTTCCAGCTTTTCGCGCGAAGCCTCAAAACCTGTTGCCACGAACGTTTCGGCTCCCCCCACTTCGCGCAGGTTGGCTAATTCGCGTTGGGTGTAAAAGAGTGGCTCAAGATCAGCAGGATTGAAAGAATCTCCGTCGGTTTCTATCTCACGCACGGCGCTTCGCCGCTGCGCGTCCTCACTTATTTGCGCGAAAACAACCTGTTTGCCTTCATCGGTTTTTTTTCGTTGGGCATAATTCGAAGCAAAAACCGGATCTCCGAAAACTGCTAACAGGTTTGGCGGAGTTTGACGTTGTTGCGCCTCTTGCCGTAACTGGCCCAGGATTGAGGCCGAAGGTGCATTCACAACTTCGTAGCCGGCAACGAGCGGAGTGTTATCAGCGGTGGGCGACGGCAAGATCTGAAACGGAATGTAATTGAGAGCACCGTCGGCAACGAAAACAATGCGGCGCTTGTTCAAGTGAGCTGCGACTGGCGACAAAACCATTCGGCTTAAGTCCTGAGTGGCTGAGTCAAATTCGTGGGCATTGTTGGCTCCGGGCGGATTCTTCAGCAATTCGTAAACTCGTTTCACCGCTGCGACGATCTGTTCCTGAGGGGCGAGCACGTGGCTTGAAACCTCGGTTCGTGTAACTGCCCACACATAGCTCCGTTCGTCAGCAAGCATATACTCCAGTAACAGAGTATCGTCATCCAAGACCTGTTGCTGAATCTGCGACAAACTCAGTGGTTGAGGCTGCGTCAAGGCGGCATGCCGGGGACTTTTCGACTTGAGCTGCGATCTTATACTTTCATATTCGTTCTTGAGCTGATCGATTTCCTTATCGACGGCCTGCGCCTCCGTATTCTGCTTGGCGGCGAGCAATTGGGAACGGCGTAACGTCTTGAGGTCGAGCGATTGCTGCAACGCTTGCTGGCGCGACATGAGGGTAGGATCTACGCTTTCACGAATATCCGCCCGCCCCTCACTTAATAACTCAAGCAGCGAGCGGGCGCGGGCACGCTCACTAATATCAAATGCCTGGGCATCGAAGCCTGCAGTTCGGTCATTATTGTGTAGCTGCATGAGCACATCGATATAAAGCTCATAGTGCTGACGGACGGACGCGAAATATGAGGTGCGGAGATCTTCGCTAATGACATTCGAGCGTAAAGATTCAACCAGTTCCAGGGCACGCTGCGTTTTCTCACGAGCAGCTGTGAAGTTGCCGCGGTTCCGTTCAAGGTTAGCGATCTGGTAGAGCGTGGCTACCTCGCCAACCCGGTATTCGGCCTTTCGACTAAGCAATAGAGCCTGGCTGTAGTAGTTGAGGGCCGCTTGAAGTAGTCCACGTTCCTCATAAATATTGCCGATCAAGTTCAATGTCTCGGCTTCGCCGCGAAAAGTTTTTTCGGCGCGCAAGAATCGAAGCGCTTTGAAGTAACTATCGAGCGCGTGGCCTTTGTCACCCCGAACATCATCGACTCTACCGATCTCTCTGATTTCAAAAGCTTGTAAATGTCGATCCCCGGCAGCCCTGGACATCGATAGCGCTTGCTGATAATACTCACGCGCTTTTTGATAATCGCCCAACGAAAAGAAGACCTTGGCGGCATCATAGATCGCCATAGCCTCACCGTAATCGCCAGTCGAGTGAAACAGCGGAAGAGCCTGATCGTAACACTCGATTGCTCTTTGTCTGTCCCCTAATTGATCATAGACATACGCTAGTCCAGTAAGAATGCGGCCCTGTTCGGCACGGGCGCCGAGCGGTTTGATCAGTTGCATTGCTTTCTCAAAATAATCGAGCGCCATTTGACTCTCGCCCATCCGTGAGTAAAGGCGCCCAAGGGCCGTGAGTGTCATAGCTTGCCCGCGTTTGTCAGGCGAACTCATCCAAAGAGAGAGCGCTTGATTGTAACTACTGAGCGCTTCTCGCATTTGTCCCAAGTCAGAATACGTATAGCCAACGTTCAACAGGGTCAGAGCTGATCCTCGACGATCTCCGGCTTCGCTCCAGGCCGGTAATGCCTTCTGAAAGTAATCCAGACTCCGTTGGTTCTGTCCTGAGCCGTAGGCGATCTCGCCAAGATTGTTGAGGGACTCGGCAATTCCGCGACGGTTGTCGGTGGCGCGATTTATGCGCAACGCCCGGTCACAAAGCTTTCGGGTCCTTTCGTTCTGACCGCTGTTGAGAGAGGCGTAACAGATCTCATTCAGTGTTTCTCCTTCACTCTTTGGATCCCGTCTCTTTCTGATGAGTGTCAGGGCCTCAGCGTAATAAATCAGAGCTTGTTTATAATCGCCCAAAGGCTGATAAACATCGCCGATAAGGCGAAGAGCGTAAACCTCTCCGCGGCGATCGCCCGCGGTTCTCCAGAGTGGTAATGAATCTTTGAATTTCCTAATTGCGGCGAGGCTCGACTCTTCCTTCCATTCCCCCAACAGTTGTTGCCCCTCTGCGAGGGCAGTCTGCGCTGCCATCCTTCGATCGTCCTCGGCGTTGGCTGGGCGAATCTCTTCTACGTGCAGCTCGTAGCGGCCGCGAACCTGTTCTTTTTCAACGGTGCGCACTTGGAGACGATAAACTCCGGGAGTCTGAGCGATAAGCGACACGGGAGTCAGACCCAGCTGGCGGCAGTCAACTTGAAGCAGCACGGTCCCGGCAGGGTCATAGAGCGCCAAACTGACATCCAAATCGCGTCGTTCGACGACCAGACCTACATATTGACCTTTAGTAAGCGCGATGACGTAAGTATTGGTCTCTCCCGCCGCCAGTTCCCGCACGATGGACTCGCTCGGCGCCGGCAAAGGAATGCCGTCGGTGCTCATTTCAGGTCTGCCAGATTCCGCAAGGGCAATGAGTGACGGCTGGGCGCCCTCGAGCATCGGCTCAAATAACGCGAACGCGATCACTAAAAGACCAAGCGAGTGTCTGAAGCGCATGTCGAGCGGCATAACTCCTTTTCTGTTCAAAAGCAGCGATGGGATTAGTAACCTGAACGCGACACTAAGGATCCTTCGTGAATCGCAAATGGAAGCACCCGGCGCACTCAAGATGCGCCGGGTAGTGAAAAGCATGCGAGTCGTTTCAACCTATTTCAATATTTCGTCGAGGTTTTCTTTCCTGCTTTTCTCAATCTTCTCGAACTATACGAGCTGGTAGCTACCCTTTTCTTGACCTGGCCAGATGCGGCCCTTCGGCCGGTAGGTTTGTCAGGCGCAGGACCACCATTACAAGCCTCGCACTGACGGAATTTCGTGGGTGGGTTTTTCATGCTGCTAATAGCGTTCGCCAGGTTCTTGTTCTCGGAGCCGCTCTTGTTCTCGGAACCACTCTTGTTTTCTGAACCGCTCTTAATGGTCAGCGGGCTCAACCCACTGTCGGAAATGACTCTGAAGGATCCGAGCGTAAACTCTGGAGCAAAGCGCTCTGCGGGACCGTGACCGCGTGGCTCACGCTTGGTCGCGTCCAGGTATGCTTTCAGGAAACCGGCCCAACCGGATTTGCCAGCGAAGGAGAGCTCCTTATATTTATTGAGACCTGTGGTTTCTTCCGACCAGGGAAAGTACAGCGAAGCGCCGAAAGAATACTGAACGGTCAAGCCGCTGTAACAGGATTTCAATATGAACCCCTCCTGGTCCTTTGTGCCCTGAATCGTCTCGATCACATTTTTACATGCGGTTTTCACATCAGCCACGACACAGTTGCGCGCCAATAGTTGGCAAAAATCATAGAGATCGGTGTACTGCTCTCTCATGTAAGATTGCGCCTCCCAGTGCGATAGGATCAGCGCGTTCCTGATCTTGGGCAAATATTTCTGAAGAGTGGTGGCAAGCCCTTTAACTGCGCTCGTCAGCGAACGGCTCTTTGCCAGATCGCAGGCGGCCAAGTCCACTGAAACCCCCGCCGCAAGATAGTCTGTGTAATAACCGATGTACTCACAAACGATTTGTTTGGCCAGCTCCTTTACGTTCTGGTCATCTTGCCCATCCGGCCTGCTGGCGAACTCGTTGACCGTAGTAAGTACTCTTTCATAGGGCCAGCCGCTAAGCGGTTCGAACCCCTCAGCACCGATCATTACCTTCGCGAAGTCTTGCAAGCTGTCAGCTACCTCCGCCATGCTCATTAAGCAACTGTCCAGACCGAGAATGTCGAGCTTCCTCCCCCCCAGCGCGTCCCTTTTTATTTTCTTTATGAGTTGGGTCAGAGTAACCATATTGAGGCTGTCCGACGGTTCCTGGCTCAGAAAATCAGCAAGCACGCCATTACCGTGGCCGGAAAGGATGAGCAGGTAGTGATCGACCTCCGTTGTCTGGCTCACACAATTATTTACGAAATCAAAAATAACTTCAGCGAAGGGTGGCAAGTCGGCGGCCGCCGCAGCGTCCGGTTCGTCCTGCGCGTAGCGACCGCCGGCCGCCTTAGCTTTGCGTTGCGCCTCTTTTAAGATGGCCACTTGTCGCTTTTGTGCAGCCTTCAGTTCGCTGTTGAGCTCACCCAGAGTGTTACCTTGTTTGATTAGCAGCGGCGTGTGCCGGTGAACGCTCGTATCGAGCTGCGCCATCACGGTGACGTCATCGCTCAAAGCAGCCTTCTTCATCTCAGTGAGCGCGAAGACGCACTCCTCGCTGAGATTATTGTTCCCTGCGAGATAAATCATCACGAGCCAATGTGCCATGGGGGCCTCCTTCTGAAGGGTTAGAGGAATCTACCGCCAAGCTTCAACGCGCCGGCAAGCCGCGGGCGGGCGTAATAGAGCTGCTTTGCGGCACCAACCTGTAAAAAGGCCGACTCACCGAGGAGATTAAAAATTACGCAGGTCAGTCAAGAATGAGAAGAAGAATCCTGGAGTCAGCTACTGCTTGGTTGCCGGATCCCAGGATTCTTGTACGCCCGCTAATATATGACTGCCGAACCGAAACGTTTCACCCTGACGGTTCGGTGATAACTTTTCTGGCAACGAGTATCTGAACCTCACCCAACAGTCAAAACGAATCGGAGTGCGTCCGAGGTTGACGACATTTTCTTTTCATGAAATGCTTTCGACGCGCCTTTGCCTCCAGCTCCATTCTTATCCACAGGCTCGCCATTAGAAGTCGGTTAACAGAAGTCATCGACTTGTCTGCAAGGTTCCCTTCGACTGTCCGCGCCTCAAGGCTGCTTGCCAAACTCATCGAAACGAAACTCGCGGACCATGAAAGGGTGGATAGCCTATTATCAAGCAACCCTTGTGTCAACGGAGAGTATAGGCCAAAGCGACCGGTTATGGCCGCAGGTTGATATTGTAGGTCTTAATCTTTGAGTTGAGGGTCGTGGGATTCATACCCAGCAATCGCGCGGCGCGCGATTGGTGTCCGCCCGTCTGATCCAGGGCGCGTCGAATCAAATCGATTTCAAAGCGGCGCACTTCGTCATAAAAGTTGACGCCGCGTCCCACGTCTATGCTCGCCGAAGCACCGGCGCCTTCGCGCACGACGGCGCGCGCCGCCTGGGGGTCGGCAATTTCGGGCCGCAGGCATTCACGTGAGATCTCGTCGGCGGGAGCAATCACGACGGCCCGTTCGACGGCGTTTTCCAACTCGCGGACGTTACCCGGCCAGGAATAATTTTCCAGCAGCGAGAGGACTTCGGGTGCAATGTGCTCGGACACATGGCGTCCGTTTTCTTCGTTATACTTGCGAATGAAGTGCTGCGCCAGTGGCAGCACGTCCTGTCTACGATCGCGCAAAGGCGGCAACTCGATCGGCACCACGGCCAGCCGGTAGTACAAGTCTTCGCGGAACATCCCCTGACGGACCGCCTCTTTCAAATCGATATTCGTAGCCGCAATGATGCGCACGTCTACTCGCCGCGGGCTGGTGTCTCCGAGCGGAGTGAACTCGCGCTCCTGGATCACGCGCAACAAACGCACTTGGGTTTCGGGCGGGATATCACCAATCTCGTCGAGGAAAATCGAACCGCCATCGGCAACTTCGAAATAACCCTTCTTGGCCGCTATGGCGCCGGTAAAGGCCCCGCGGGTGTGGCCGAAGAGCTCAGACTCAAGCAACTCCGAAGGGATATTCGAGCTGTTGACCGTTACGAACGGGCGATTGGCGCGTAGGCTGGACTCGTGAATCGCTTTCGCGATCAGTTCTTTGCCGGTGCCGCTTTCGCCGGTGATCAGAATCGTCGAGCGGGCGGGTGCAACCTGTTCCACGAGGCGAAAAACTTCCTGCATGATGTCCGACCGGCCCACCATAGCGCCACGATCGACCTCGCGGCTCATCGCCTGTCTTAATGAGCGCCGTTCCTCTTCCTTGCGGCGGCGCTTCACTCCCGCAGCTACAGTGGCGCTGATATGTTCGTTCTGAAAGGGCTTGCGAATGCAGTTGAATGCGCCTTTTTCCCACGCAGTGATCGCGGTGTCGAACGTCGCGTAGGCGGTAATCATCACCACCACCGCTTCGGCGTCCAGCTTCAAAAACTCTTCCAGCGCACGCAAACCGCCAATACCCGGCATCGACACGTCTAGCAAGACCGCGTCGTACGAACGCTTGGTGTACGCGTCCAACCCTTCTTCGCCGGTCTTCGCGAGATCAACACGGTAACCCTCGGACGAAAGCAGCGTCTCGAGGACATCACGCATGATTTCCTCGTCGTCAACGACCAGTACTGAACCTTTTCTAGCCATTTTTGGAGTGCGGCGACTTGTCACCGCTTTGTACCAAACCTAGCGGACGCCTTGGGCGGTCCCGTTGAGCTAAGGCGAGATTATTACCGAAACGAACGGCAAAAGCTAATGACGAATAGTCGAAAAGTCTGGCCTAATTATAAGCGGCAGTTTGAAATCGCGCGCGTGGATCACTGAAGGGTAGGGTGATGAGAAACGTTGTTCCGAGTCCAGGCGTGCTTGAGACACTTATGTGTCCGGAATGCTCCTGAACGATACCGTATGTGACCGCCAGGCCGAGGCCCGTACCGCGGCCGACGCCTTTGGTGGTGAAGAAGGGATCGTAAATCTTCGCAACGTCATCGGGTGCTATTCCCACGCCAGTGTCGGCGACTTCGATCAGCAACGAGCCTTCATCGTCTCCTTTGCGAGTGGCCAGGGTAATGCGACCGTTGCCGTTGGCGATTGAATCGCGCGCGTTGAGGATCAGGTTAGTAAACACCTGTTGCAGTTTAACCGAGTTGCCGTGTACTTGCGGCAGGTGCTCTGCATAGTCGCGCACGATCTCGATATGGCTGCGTCGTAATTGTGGCTCGAGCAGTTGCAGCGTGTCATCGAGTACCCGGTGAATATCGAGCCCGGCAAACTCGGCCGCGCTACCAGTGCGCGAGAAGTTCAAAAGATTGTTGACGATTTCGGTAGCCCTGTCCGCCTGACGCCTGACCTTTAGCAGCAAGGCATGCTTGGGGTCGTTTTCCGGCAGCATATTGAGGAGCATTTGCGTGTACGACGAAACGCCAGTCAGCGGCGTATTCACTTCGTGCGCCACACCCGCAGCCAGTAAACCGATGGATGAAAGTTTCTCGCGCTGCTGCAGTTGCTCTTCCAGAAGCAGTCGCTGGGTGACGTCTTCAAACACGACCAGAGCGCCGGTTTGTTCATCTGAATCAGCACAGAGCGGAGCAAGCGCAATGTTGAGCACCAAAGAGCGGCCCGCGCGCGTAGCCGTGTGCATCTTGTAAATCTGCCGAGTTTGTCGCAAGTGCCAGCCGTCCGGGCCTAACACTTGATGCAGCGTGTCACCGAATTCTTCCGCAAAGAGATCCTCGACGTTCCTTCCGACCGCCTCGTCCCGCGTTAGTGAGAAGATTTCTTCGAGCGCAGAGTTCAGCCGAGTGATCGACCCATTGAGATCGACCGCCATCAGGCCCACGTTGATCGATTCTACGATCGACTCGTTAAATTCTTTGAGAATTTCCAGTTCCGCGGCGCGGTGTTCCTGCTCCTGATAAAGCAGACTGTTCTCAATTGCAACTGAAATATAGCCGGAAACGGTTCGCAAGATCTCAACGTCTTCGGACGAAAGCAGGGCGCCATCGGCGGAGCGGCCCAAGCCAATCACGGCCACCATCCGGCCGCGCACTACGCAGGGCACGTAGTAGTGCAGCACGCGGCGCACATAGCCATCGCCTTCGGGTGTCGATTCGAGATCGTCGGCCCGAACCACGCCGGTTTCAGCCGAACGCACGCGGATCATTTCGCGGAAATCCGACGGCACGGTGATCGGGGCTGACAGTCCGGCCGTCCGCGCAACGCGATAGCCCGATGGAGCGTGCGCGTCCTCCAGGAAGATCGCCAATCGCTCGACATTCATGACCTGCCGTAACCGCGTAATCAGTGAATCCAGCAAGGGATCGAGTGCGGTCGTGGCCGAGATTGTGCGACCAAAATCCAAAAGGCTGCGGCGCAGGTCGTAACGCTGACCGTAGAAGATCCGATCCACCTGCTCCTGCATAAAATTCTTAACCGGCGCAGCGATCATTACAATGCAGGCCATGGCGCTCACGGAAAGAATCAATCGCAGCGTAATCTCGCCTGAAGACGCGTTACCACTGGCATAAAGCCCGGCGAAGTAAACAATCACTCCGATGGCCACCGCGATTGCGAGAGTCGTGAAGGCATATACCGCCGCGCGGCGTACCACAAGTTCGACGTCCATTAAGCGATAGCGAACCACCGAATAGCCCAGGGCGAGCGGTATCAAAATGAGCGGCGCGACCGCCGCGTCGCTCAAAGGATTCGCGGTTTCGGTGAGAATAAATCCAATCGCATATAGCACCGTGAATGGCGCTATCGCCAACCCCGATCCCCACACCACCCATTTCAGTTGTTGGCGGGCGACCGTATTCTTGCTGATCACGAACCGGCGCACCAGCATCCCCGCACTGGCCACTAGAGCCATGGCGAACTGAATGAACACTGCCTTGTAGAATCCAGCGACAAAGTTTGCCGAGTAGTCGAGCAACCGCGCCGGCACGACTTTGGCTAATTCGTCGTGAAAGAAGACGAAAGTCGCGACACAAAGCAGCAGAATTGCCGGCAGGTAGAGCAGAACGCTCCGCCAACGCCGCTCTTCGAACAAGTGATATCGCACCGGGTAGATCGTGCTGAAGTGCAAAAACAGCGGGGCAAACATTATCAGACCGGCGCAGCGCAGAAATGCGATCGCCAGATCCAGGTCTCTATAAGTTCCAATCGGTGTGTAGAAATGAAAGACAAATGCCGTCAGGCAAAGCGAGGCAAAATGCAAAACGAATGGTGATCTGCCGCCCTGTTTGAAGATTACGAAGAGGCCGACGAATAAATAGACTAAGCCAATCAGATTAACGTAGAGATCGCGCGCGCTCCAATTTGGGATGGTCCCCAAATGATCGAGATCTGCGTAATAAATTCGCGTCTCTATAGGATAAGAGGGCCGCTCGATCAGGTAGTGAATTTCGCCGCCAACATGCGCACTCTCCAAATAAATCGGAACATACCTCGCGGCGCCAATCGGTTCGCACTTCGGACCGTTAGTGACTGCTTCGCATCGTTTTCCGGTCAGGCTGATCGCGATTAGATGATCGCCTGGGATTACTTGAGCTCTGGCGGCCGCAGAGCTGGGCTCTACTGTTTTGGCGACCACACCCTGAGAGGTATCCACCCAGCTTACACCATCCCAGGGTGGTGGCTGATGACTAAGTCGCTGGGAGAAGTTCAGTGCCCCGGCAGCAATCAACAGAGCCGCTACGATTAGCAGCAGCCATGTCTTGCCCGTGAGTACTGAACCCTTCATCTCTGTTCTTTCGGCTTGCGAAACCGCTTATGGCAGCTCCTTCTTGAGCTTCGTTTCTGATCTCGGATTCTCTGAACACACACCGACGCGCGAATTAAGGCAACCAATGTTCCAGCTGAAGACGGCCACCCGACTTTTATTGCTTCGGAGCACAGGCCAATGTATTCGGCCCTGGGCATAACTTCCCGGCTGCCCAGAACTTCAAGAAGTGACGATGAGCTCGAAGGTGTGTCCAAGTTTTCGTACGCGTCCGAGATTTTGGAGAAGCATTGGGAGCCTGAAGCTAAGACGGCGGGAACGACTAGGCGAAGGATCGTCCCGCCTTCCGACTTAGAATCTAACCGAAATTCCACCGCGTACGGACCGGCCAGTGGGGCAAACTTCCAGGATCGTTTCGTTGTTGCTGGTCCTCGATTGGAAGTCCAGCAGATTGCGTGCGTCGATGACAGCCTGAGCCCGAACTGGCAATCCGAACGTGGGCAAATCCTGGGTCACTTGAATGCTGAGCGACGGATCGTAAACTGCTAACCGGCCAGCGAAAGGATCGATGGCAAACACGGTCGCTTGAGGCGAGAAGCGAAACACGGTTTGTACGTGAGTACCGGTGGACCAGTCTCCGGCAAACTGCAGGGCGCCGGTTTGGAAAAAGCCGCTATTGAAGAGGTCAGCCGGATTGGTGATTCCCTCCGGCGAAAGTTTCTGACCGCGGCCAAATGAATAGCCGGCGGAGGCGTTCCAAACGCGATTCAGACGGCGCGAATAAACGACCCGCACACCTCGCGCTGATCCTTCCTGATTGGCAACGCCCAGCATCGCGGCTGCGTTCTCACCTGAGAAAGCCGACAACGGCGTGGCCATCAGACCAACGCCACGACCACTAGTCATATCCATGAATGCTGTGGCTTCGACATTGGAACGATTGTCGAGAACCCGCTCAACTCCGAATTCCAGGCGGCGACTTTGCCCCATGACTGCGCGGCCGCCGACAAACGCGATTGGCTGCGTAAGCGCTTGCCTGAAGATCACGTCGCCTGATTCAAAACTCGCGGCGCTTTGCTGACCGGTTTCGGCTCCGCCGGGAGCAAAACTTGCTTTCACCCGCGTCCGCGCGTTGGCGTCAAACTGAATCCCGAGACGCGGACTAATCGCAGCGCCGTTGCCGGCGCCCATGAACCGGGAGTAATCCAACCCCAGAACAACTACCACGCCATCGCGGACAATCCACTCATCAATGGCGCGCACTGACGCTTGTCCAAGGGCGTGTCTGTTATCTACTCCACCCGCGGGCGCCCATACTGCGAAACTCGCTGCGGTACTAGTCAGATTAACCCGATGACGAGTGTTGACCCTGATCCGTGCAGTCGTCTCAAATCGTTGCGGGGCGCTCGAACCGACACCTGTCTGGCCGGCAAAGATGAGGTCGATTCGCTCAGACGCGGGGAGGGCCATGGCGAAATTCACACCCTCGTAACTAGAGCTAAAGGGATTGGCAGCTGTCGCGAAGTACGTCTCGACGACTCCCTGTGTGCGGGTCTTGCCTCCATCCTTTGGGTGCTGTGCGTCGGCAACTTCAGTGTTCCCATTCCCCCCTGGTTCCGAGTTCTCCGCGGCAGCAATCGTTGCGTCGTCGCCCTCGTTTGCCTGAAAGATCGAACGGCGGCCCTGTATTGCGCGCAGGGTCCATTTCACGCTGTCGCGGTCCCTGCGTTGATCGACCAGGGTCCTGCCAGAACCAGCAGGTTCCAGATTGAAGCGATAAGCGATTTCAGCTGAGGGATTGACCTGAACTGATGAGAAGAGAACCTCGCCGAAGCCGTCTGCAATTGCTTTCAGCGAATAACGGCCAGCCGGAATGCGGGCCGAAAAACTTCCGTCAGCCGCCGTGCGTGTCTGCTTGATGAGCTGATTAGCGCCTTCGCGAATCAGCTGAATCAAGGCGCCGGCCAAAGGCATACCCTTGTTATCGCGAACTGTGCCGGTAATGGTCGCCAGGCCGCGGGCGCCCTTGCCCTGGGTTGAAGCAGTCATCGATAAGACTACGGCCAGAACCACCAACGGCGTGCTAAATCTGAAAATTGTTTTCATCGTGGCCGGACCTCCGGATCGGCCTCGCGCGGATTTTGCGAGGCTGGGTGCTGGAACGAAAACCGGATAGCCAATATCACTTTCGTTCGATTCTCAATTTGCTTCGTTCAGATGCCTGAGCGGTTCGCGGAATCTTTGTCCCGTTTCCCATCCGCCCGGGCAAGGGAGACAATCACCCGTTTGAATGTTGTAATTCTTAGCCATCGGCCTGACTTGTGTCAAGCTTTGGCCCTGATCCTGACCGCTGTTTTGCCCGCTCTTTTCCACGTGTTACGATGGACTCTCCAAGAGGAAAGCCAACCGTAGTCGAAATACAATGATGATGGATCAGGTTCAAACCACCCGCCTCGCGAATGGACTCACAATTCTGACTGAACACATGCCGGGCCTTCGTTCCGCCAGTCTGGGCATCTGGGTCAGGCGCGGATCGCGTCACGAGACGCCCGCGCTGAATGGAATTTGCCATTTCATTGAGCACGCCTTATTCAAAGGCACCAAGAGTCGCTCAGCGCGACAGATTGCCATGGAATCCGATCGTCTGGGAGGACATCTTGACGCTTATACCTCTCATGAAATCACCGGGTTTGCGCTCAAGGTAGTTGATACGGCACTGCCCCAGGCCTTCGATCTGCTCGCCGACATGCTGGCCAATCCGCGCTTCGATCCGGACGATCTAATGCTCGAGCAGGGAGTGATCATCGAAGAGATGAAGATGATCGGAGATACTCCTGACGAACTTCTCAACGAGCTTTTCCACGCGGCTTACTTTCCTGATCATTCCCTTGGCCGGCCGATAGAAGGAACTGAGCAGACAGTTTCGTCGTTTGATCGGGCCACCACCGCTGCCTTTCATTCCGTGGCCTACTCGCCACGCAATCTGGTAGTCGCCGCGGCGGGCAACGTTGTCCATGAGCAACTGGTCGAGTTGGCCAGGCAAACCTTCGGCGATGACCGCAACGAATCGGAAGCAGCTTCGGCGGTTGTGCTTTCAACTGAAACCGCGTCGCCCATTTTGATTGAGCGCAAGAACGAATTGGAGCAGGCGCACTTAATCATCGCGTCGCCCTGGCCTTCGGCCAGAAGCGAAGATCGTTACATAGCGAGCATGCTGGGCACAGTTATCGGCGGCGGTACATCCAGCCGGCTATGGCAGTCAATTCGTGAAGAGCGAGGCCTCGCCTATTCGATCGGCGCGGGCGGAAACACTTACACGGACATTGGCATGTTCACAATCTATGCGGGCACGTCGCCGGACCATCTTGATCAGGTCCTTGATTTGTCTCTGGAGGAACTACGCCGCGCCGTTAATGAGCCAATTTCTGCAGACGAGTTACAACTGGCAAAGGACCAGGCGATTGCCTCAGTATTGTTGAGTCTCGAGTCTTCCGGTTCGCGAGTCGGCGCGCTGGCGCGCCAGGAGATTATTCACGGCCGGCGCATTACGCCGGACGAAATCATCAGGGCCATCGAAGGCGTGACGCCGCAAGACGCGCAACGAGTGGCGCAGACTTGCTTTACCACGCCGACACTGGCGCTGGGAGCACTGGGCAAGTTGAATGGGTTCTCGGTTGATCGCGAGCGTTTGGAAATTTGAAGGTGTTAACCACCAAGACACGAAGACACCAGGCGCCAATGGTGACTTTGTGTCTTTGTAGTGGTCGTTTCTCGAAATGAAAATCTCCGTACTTGGAAGCGGCTCCACTGGCAACTCGGTCCTGCTGGTCGCAAACGGGACGCGTGTGCTGGTCGACGCCGGAATTAGCGCCCGGGAAACCGCGCGGCGGATGTCCGCACTCGGAGAGGATCCGAACTCACTCGACGGCATTCTGATTACGCACGAACACGGCGATCATGCCGGCGGATTGCGGGTACTGATGAGGGAGCTGGACTGTCCGGTCTTCATGTCAGCCAAGACCCGCGACGCTTATGTCTGTGAACGGCGAAATGTCGCGGATGAAGAGCCGCGCCGCCGCTCAGACGCCTTGCGCGATCGGATGATCGAGATCGATTCCGGCCAGGACTTTCGCATTGGGGCCATCGACTTTCATCCCTTCACAGTGCCGCATGATGCGGCGGACAACTTTGGTTTCACGGCTACGCACGACGGAGTCAAGGTTGCGACCTTGATGGACTTCGGTCACATCACGACCTTGATCACTGAGCGTCTGCGTGGCTGCGCGGCGATCGTTATCGAATCGAATCACAGTCGCGACATGCTCAAAACTGTCGAGCATTATCCCTGGGAGCTGAAGCAGCGCATCCTCTCGCGACTCGGCCATCTGTCTAATGAAAACATCGCCGAGTGGCTGCTTGACGGCTTTGACGGGCAGGCACGGCACATCGTTTTGGCGCATCTTTCGCAGCGCGCGAACAATCCATATCTAGCCAAGATAACTGCTGAGAGTGCTTTGCAGGAGCGATCACCACTATTCGCGGGCGACACAGAGATCACGCTTTCGTTTCCCAGAGAGCCGACTGCGTGGATTGAAGTTTGAAAATGCTTTTCCTTCCGCCCGGGAGAGCGGTCGCGTTGTGTGACGGTTGATAATGATTCGATTCAAAACTCAGGTTCCTGGTGTCTTGGCTTGGTTTCGGTTCTTTTCGCTGCCGGGACAGGAACGATCCACGAAATCACACGAAACCACACAAACAAAACCGGTTCCTCTTCGTGTAATTTCGTGGATGGTTTTACCTGGAGAGCAAGCTATCGAAGCAGGACAGCCTCGGATCCTCTCCCGGATTCTTTACCGAAGTGAGAGCCTATCAGTGCGGCGGCAAAGCCGCTTTCCTCTTCTCACGGTCCTGGCAAGCGTCGTGTTGCCCTTAACGCTCGCGTGCAGCAGTCAAAACGCGCGTCGCAGCGGAATGCCGGCCGGTGCTCAGACTGTACTGGACACATCGATTGAGGACATTGACGCCAGACGCTATGAAAAGCTTTACCATGAAGCCGCGGATGAATGGCGGAACGATACGACGCTGGATGAATCCAAAGCCACTTTTCAAAGGCTGCACGATAAGCTGGGCAAGGTGCGCTCGCGCGATCTGCAAAATGTCCGTGAGGAGCAAACTTCAACTGCGCCCATCGCGGGACACTCGGTCGTCGCGCTGTACCAGACATCATTCGAACAAGGCAGCGGCATGGAAACCTTCACGCTCGTGGAACGCAGCGGTCGCTGGTATCTGGCGAGATATTTCGTAACTTCGAATGCTTTGAAATGATAATCCACAGATTACGCAGATTTCACAGATTAGGAAAAGCGAATTTGGTAAGCAGTGCGCGATCTTCGCTGCTTGCTGTCAGTGCGCTAAAGAGCGGACTTTCAGACACTTTCCTGTATGTTTGAATCTGCGGAATCTGCGGATAAAAGTTTGAAAGATGATTGATCGATACACCCTACCCGAAATGGGCGCGCTCTGGTCGGAAGAGACCAAGTTCCAGAAGTGGCTGGACGTGGAAATCGCGGTCTGCGAAGTCCATGCTGAGATGGGCACAATTCCGCGTGACGCTCTGGAACAGATCAAGAGTCGCGCGAAGTTTTCTGTCGCACGCATCAACGAAATTGAGAAGACGACCGACCACGACGTTATCGCTTTCACCACCAACCTGGCCGAATCAATCGGAGAGGCATCGCGTTTCGTTCATTACGGTCTGACTTCTTCCGATGTGGTAGATACGGCGAACGCACTGTTGTTGCGCGATGCCTGCGACATTCTGCTAAAGAAGATCGACGTTCTGCTCGACGTGCTTAAACGCCGGGCGCTGGAGTTCAAAGACACGCCACAGGTGGGCCGCACACACGGCATTCACGCCGAACCCACTTCGTTCGGTTTGACCTTTGCGCTTTGGTTTGACGAAATGCGCCGCAACCAGGACCGTCTGAAAAATGCTCGGGAGTCAGTAGCCGTCGGCAAAATCAGCGGGGCCGTCGGCGCCTTTGCGCACCTCGATCCACAGGTCGAAGAAAAAGTGTGCGCCAGGCTGGGAATCAAAGCGGCGCCGGTTTCAACCCAAATTATTCAACGCGATAACTACGCTGAGTATCTTTGCACGCTGGCGATGATCGCGTCGTCTCTGGATAAGTTCGCTTTGCAGATTCGTCACTGGCAGCGCACCGAAGTGCGTGAGGCGCAGGAGAAATTCAAACCGGGCCAGAAAGGATCGAGCGCTATGCCGCACAAGCGTAACCCGATTCTTTCCGAACGCATTTGCGGTATGGCCCGGCTCGTGCGGGCAAACAGCATTGTGGGACTTGAGAATGTAGCGCTCTGGCATGAACGCGATATCTCCCACTCGTCGGCCGAGCGCGTCGTGCTGCCCGACTCGAGCATTGCCACGGACTACATGCTGCAAAAGATGGCGTCGCTGATTGACGGACTGGTCGTTTATCCCGAAAGGATGTTGGAAAACCTCGCCGCCACAAGGGGATCGATATTCAGTGGACAATTATTGCTGGAGTTGACCAAAGCCGGGGTCTCGCGCGAGCAGGCGTACGAATGGGTGCAGCGGAACGCGATGAAGGCCTGGGACGAAAGCGGCGAGTTGCAGGCACTCGCTTCCTCAGACAAGGACATTTCTGCTCATTTGTCTAAGGAGCAAATCGATCGTGCTTTCGCAGTCGATACTTATTTGCGAAATGTAGATGCGATCTTCGCGAGAGTCTTTGGGTGAGGAAAAATGGCCTGTTGCGTTCGCCGTCGATCTTACATTGGTGAAGCCGTCAGGGGCGTAACCTGCTTCTGCCGACGATCCAAGTTTTGGCCTCGTTAGTTTCAAACACTAGGGAAGGCCATCGATCAGTTCCTTACTTCCGATTTGTCTTTTTCCCCGCTCCAAAAAGAACGATCCACGAAATCACACTAAACGAACAAAACTATTTCCGCTTCGTGTGACTTCGTGGATCGTTCTACCGGTAAGCAGGAAAGCGTCAACCTCTCGACACAGCTTACGATCTACTTATTAGCGAACTTCTCAGCCATATTTCCGACCACCGGCAACTTGAACCACTTGTTGCCATAGGCCTGCACCGCTGCGTAGATCAATCCCGCCAAGTAGGCAAGAATAAAGACAAACCACACGAGGGATACCAGCGAGCCGAATATTCCGCCAATGGCGCCGCCCGCGCTACTGCCGGCAGCTGCGCTCGCTATGCCGATAATCCCGAGAAAGATGACTACGATCACGAGCAGGATGACGGCCACGATCATAGCAGCGTGATACAACAGCGACTGAATCGCGTGAAAGCGAACAAACTTGCTTTCCTTTTCAATAATCACCGAAACCAGTGCTACGGGCCAGACAATGTAACCGATCAGGGACGCGATGTTCCCATCCAAACCAAGAGCCGATTTTCCAGTGGTCTCCATTACGCTGTTCTCCATTCGAATTCAATACATTAATGACCGTCAGCCGTTAGGCGAAAGTGTTTGGGCGCTACTTATTGGCCAGGCTAAAGGCGACATCGCCGATGCCGGGCAGCTTGTACCACTGTCCGCTGTAAGCCTTGATACCGGCCAATAACCAAACTACCAGAAAGATGAGCACTAGAATAAACCAGAGTCCAGTAGCCAAAATGCCGAGATGCACGACCCCCAAAATCACGCCAAGTATCTCCACGACAATCAGGAGAACGACAAAAACTCCGCACAGGAACAGCGACTGAAATGCATGAAACTTAACGAAGCGATTTTCTTTCTCCGTGACCAGAAAGACTATGCTGAGAATGACGCCCACACAGCATATGATATTGCCTATATAGCAGAGCATGGCTCCGAGATTCGAGTCGAGACCCAGACTCGTCTTACCGCCCGGAGCACCTGACGGTGGTCCACCTTCTGGATATGGTGTTGCCATTTTGAGCTTCCTTTTGCAGGGATAGTAACGAGCGACCGGCGGAGATACTATGATATTGACTGCGACAAACGCAATCTTTTGGCGTAATATTCCGCGTTCCGATTCCCGTGGTAAAGGCAGGCCGGCCGGCCAGGGCCGCCGATCACTGATTGAATGAAAGCCAAAGTTTACGTGACACTGAAACCGAGCGTGCTCGATCCACAGGGCAAGGCCATCAAACATTCGATTGAACTGCTCGGTTATAACGGCATCAGCGATATCCGCCAGGGCAAATACTTCGAAATTGCCATCGAAGGCCAGCAGACCGCGGCCCAGGCGCGCGAGGCAACGATGCGCATGGCGCACGACGTGCTCTCGAATCCGATCATTGAAGACTTTCGCGTGGAGATTGAAGAATGACTTGGAGTGCGGTGGCAAGCGCAGCGCGACACCGCTTTGGATTGTTCGACAACCCGACGCTATCTCGAGAGCATGAGGTCAGTACCACCCGCGTGAGCGGGTGGGTCAAACACTCAATTGGTGGGTTGGATGTTTGTCCCACCCGCTCACGCAGGTGGTACTGACTTCATTACTGAGTAGATCGACAAACTTAGAGTTTGTGACAGGAGATTGAAGAGTGAAATTTGGAGTCATTGTCTTTCCCGGCTCGAACTGCGACCACGACGCGTATCACGTGCTTTCAAAACAAGTGGGACAGCCGGTCGATTTTATCTGGCACCGCGATACGGACCTGAGCAGTTACGATGCCTTGATCATTCCCGGCGGCTTTTCTTACGGCGACTATTTGCGCGCTGGAGCGCTGGCCCGTTTTTCCCCCGTCATGAATTCGGTGAAAGCGTTTGCCGCAAAAGGCAATCTGGTGTTGGGCATTTGCAATGGTTTTCAAATCCTGTGTGAGGCCGGCTTGCTTCCAGGAGCGCTGATTCGAAATCGAGATTTGCACTTTATCTGCCACCACATAAACGTAAGAGTAGAGAGCACCAGCACACCCTTCACGCATGAGCTGAAGCCTGGCAGCGTGCTGCGCATGCCGATCGCCCATGCCGATGGAAACTTTGTCTGTGACGATGCGACGCTCGACGAATTGCGCCGAGAGGACAGAATCGTATTTCGCTATTGCGATCCAGAGGGAAAACCGACGGAGGCCGCGAACCCAAATGGTTCGCGCGAGAACATTGCCGGCATCTGCAATCGCGAACGGAATGTCATGGGACTGATGCCGCACCCGGAACGCGCCTGTGAAGACTTGCTTGGATCGAGCGATGGCCGTGATGTCTTCCGATCGCTGGCCGGCACGTTGGCGACCGCGGCGTGAGGCCTCGGGTAAACTGAGGGTAACCGAGAAAGGAAAGACACGATGAAACGTCATTCAGGATGGCTGGCCGCCGGACTGCTTTTGTTTGTAGTAGTCGCGTGCAATCTCAGTAAGAACGGCAACAACAACAACTCAAACAACTCGAATTCGAACTCTACCAGCAACCAGAATTCGAATACGACTAAGACCCGGCCGGCAAATGCCGAGATCTATATTGAGAAGATCCGCATGGCGAAAGACAATAGTGGTAAACCGGAAGAAACCGCTACCTCGACGTTTGCGCCGGAGGATGCCACGATTCACTGCGTCATCAATCTGAACAAGGCCAGGAAGGGCACCACTGTTAAGTTTTCCTGGAAAGCGGTTGATGTCCCGGGCGTTCCGAACGGAGAGTTTAAGTCGATCGACTACACTACGAATTCTTTCGAGAACATAGTTCACGCTCATCTTACTCGGACAACTGACTGGCCCAAGGGCACGTACGAGGTCGCCGTTGAGATCAACGGCGCATTCGACAAGAGCGTCCAGTTCACGGTCGAGTAGTGGTGGACTGCCGGGCTTGCGGCGACGAGTCCGGCAACTTCAGTTGCCGATTAACAGATTGAGGGAAATATTCCACTGAACTCTTAAGCTTTTGTTTCGGATGAATCTAATGAAACGTCTGCTGCCTTTCCTGATTATTATCGTTGTGCTGGTAGCCGCCGTGGGCGGCGCCTGGCTGTTCCAGCGCTCGTCGCGTCAAGCCACCAACGCAAATGCGATTGCGATTGCGATTGCGAATGAATCTAATCCGGGTTCAGAACCACCCGGTGCGCAGCCTCCATGGGTGCGCGGCAATGACAAGGCGCCCGTGACCGTGGAAGAGTTTGCCGATTTTCAATGTCCTTCGTGCGGCTACTACTACCCTGAACTCAAAAAAATTGAAAGCGAATTTGGTGACAACCTGCGAGTTATTTTCCGCGAACGGCCATTGGTGCCACCCCACGAGCACGCCCTGATGGCTGCGCAGGCCGCTGAGGCCGCCGGACTGCAAAATCGTTTCTGGGAGATGCATGACAAGCTCTACGAAAACCAGAAGACATGGAGCGAAGTCAGCGATCTTGTGCCCATCTTCGTCGATTACGCCAAACAGATAGGACTGGACACCGACCGGTTCATGAAAGATCTAAACGGAGAAGCGGTAGCCACACGAATCTTCCAGGACGGTAAACGCGTGCATGCCCTCAACGTCGTTGCGACGCCGACTTTCTACGTCAATGGTAAGGAAGCCAAAGACGAAAATTGGAAGCCGGACGGTCTCCGCGCAATGATCAAGCAGGCTCTGAGCGACTCCGGCAAGTAGTTAGCCTGGCGCGAACCTGGGGATCAGCGAGATGGCCATGGAATAACGGCGCATAGAGTACCAACTTCAGTCGGGCTTTATTCCGGACCGAAAAATGCCCGACTGAAGTCGGTACTCTGAACGTCGTTAGCGAAACTATGTCGTCCGCTTCTCAGAAACCGATCGCCTGGCCGTACCTCGTGACGGCAGTGTTGTCGCTCGTCGGTCTGAGCGACGCGCTTTATCTCACCGTCCAGGATCTGACAGGTCAAAGTCTTCGCTGCACGATCGTCGCCGGCTGTTCGGAAGTCCTCAGCAGCCCCTACGCCCATATCGGCCGGATGCCGCTGGCAGTGTTGGGCGCATTTGCCTATTTCACCGTTTTCAGTCTTGCGGTGCTGGCGGCGTTTGGTTATGCCTTCGCCCGGCCGCTGCTAACCGCTCTGGTAGGCGTGATGTTTCTAATGACTCTTTGGCTTCTCTATCTACAGGCCTTCGTCATTCATCACTTCTGTCAATACTGCCTGCTGTCGGCGGCGGTGACGATCACTCTTACGATCCTGATTTTTCTCTCCTCGCGCATCACCCGACGCCTGGCAGTGCCCTAATTTCCATCGGGTGAAGAGGTCAGTACGGAGAGCGACCGGGTCTACGTTATGAGCAAAATCGGGAGCGCGAAGTATTGTTACCTGGTTGCCATCGTTCTCGGTACCGACCTCATCACCAAATAAGGGGCACTACTGAACTATTCCGCGCTTGCCACGTCTAACTTTCGGCTGCTAATCTTGGCAGTCAAACGCCAGCTATCCCTGAAAGGAGTTTCGTGTATGAAGAAGTATTCGCTACTACTGTTCCTCGCTTCCATTGTTGTCATTGCCTTCGCGGCCGTTGCCGGAAGCGGCAGCACGAATGATCTGCCGGCGGCGCCGGCCATCGGCACGGTCATCGAAGACTTCAAACTGCATGACACCGACGGCGCCGAGCGTTCGCTTAAATCGCTGACGGGCAAGAACGGCGCAATATTGATTTTCATCTCAGTGCAGTGCCCGGTCTCAAACGGCTATAACGAGCGCATGCAGAAACTGGCCGAGGATTACAAAGCCAGGGGCATTAACGTCATCGGCATCAACTCGAATGTTACCGAGCCGGTTTCCGCGGTCAGGGCGCACGCTGCCGATAAGCATTTCACCTTTGCGGTGCTCAAGGACGATGGCAACAAGATCGCCGATCGTCTCGGCGCCACGCGCACGCCGGAAGCATATTTGATCGATGCCGGCGGCAAGCTCGTCTATCACGGCCGCATCGATAATTCGCAGAACACGGCGAACATTACTGCGAATGATCTGCGCGACGCAGTTGATGAATTGCTCTCGGGCAAGCCGATCAGCAAGACCGGCGGCGCCGCTTTTGGTTGCAGCATCAAGCGGGCCTCGTAGAAATTGTGGCGCAAGTTGTTAACTTGCGCTGCCGCGTTGAAGATTGAAAGAAAGGCGCAAGTTAGCAACTTGCGCTACAAAAATGCGTTTGCGCTTTATTACATCGTTGATCGTCATAGCTGCCATCTGGGTTCTGGTCGTTTTAGCCGCGCCTGCCCAGACACAACGGTCAGGGGCTGCGGCGACAGTCACCCGGCCCGGACGCGATATGCTGGACGGCGTCGATAGAACCGATATCCGCGAGATCGATCTAGAGGGTCTCAAGAAGATCCTGCAGCGCGATCCCAAAGACACGCGGCCACTCTTGATTAACTTCTGGGCGACGTGGTGCGATGGATGTCGCGAAGAGTTTCCCGATCTGGTGAAGATCGATAACGATTATCGCGGCAAACTGAACTTTGTCTCGGTCACGCTCGACGAGATTACTGAAATCAACACCGCGGTGCCGGAGTTTCTCAAAAAAATGAAGGCGCAGATGCCGGTCGTTTTGCTGAACATAAAAGATCCCGAACCGGCGATTCACGCCGTCGACGCAACCTGGGACGGCGCCCTACCGGCGACTTATCTTTATGATAAAGACGGCAAAGTGGTATTCAAGTACTTTGGAGCGATCAAGCCAGTCGAATTGCGCAAGGCGATTGACACTCAACTAGGCAGCAAGCCGTGAGCAGCAGGCCGCGAAGAAGTATCGCGAAGGCCTTGATCAAGATCGCGCGTCGATTTCTTAGCTCCGCCAGGCGTAATCTTCATAGAACCAAGGCTAAGAATGAACGATTCAACACGGCGCGGCATCAATGCGATGCCGCGCCGTATTGCTTAAACCGGTTGGGCGGTCATCTGAATATCACGTTCCTCCGAAGCTAAGCGCGAACTACTTTTAGACAGTCTGAACAAGAGAGTCATGGAACCAATCACTCCGCAGGTAATCGCGGCCCACAACCTTACTCCGGAAGAATTCGCCCACATCAAAGAGCTGCTCGGTCGTGAACCCAACTTGGTCGAGCTGGGTGTCTTTTCCGTGATGTGGTCGGAACATTGTTCTTACAAATCTTCTCGCGTTCATTTAAAAAGATTACCGACCACGGGAGAACGCGTGATCGTCCCACCCGGCGAAAACGCCGGCATCGTGGATCTCGGCGACGGCTGGTGCGCCTGCTTCAAGATCGAGTCGCACAATCATCCGTCATTCATCGAACCATTCCAGGGAGCAGCCACCGGAGTCGGCGGAATACTGCGCGACATTTTTACCATGGGCGCGCGCCCGATTGCAGCGTTGAATAGTTTGCGATTTGGATCTTTGGACGATCCTGCGAATGGACGACGCAACCGCTCGTTGCTCGCCGGCGTCGTCGCCGGCATCGCGCATTATGGAAACGCTTTCGGCGTGCCGACTGTTGGCGGCGAGGTTTCGTTCGACGATGCTTACGCATTTAACCCTTTGGTGAATGCTTTCGCCCTTGGTCTGGTACGCAAGGATCAAATCTTCTTTGGCAAAGCCACCGGCGTCGGTAATCCGGTTTTGTATGTCGGCGCCAAGACCGGCCGCGACGGCATTCACGGTGCGACCATGGCTTCGGCTGAGTTTGATGAAGAAGCTTTGGAGAAAAGGCCAACGGTGCAGGTCGGCGATCCCTTCCTGGAAAAGCTCTTGTTGGAAGCTTGCCTCGAAGCCATGCGCAGCGGTGCGGTGGCCGGCATTCAGGACATGGGCGCAGCGGGCCTGACCTGCTCGACCTGCGAGATGGCCGCCCGCGCCGGCACCGGCATCGAGATCGATCTGTCTTTGGTCCCGCAGCGCGAAACCGGAATGACCGCATATGAGATGCTGCTCTCGGAATCACAGGAGCGCATGCTCATCGTCGCGCACAAAGGGCGCGAGCGCGAGGTGGGCGATATCTTTCGCAAGTGGGATCTGGATGCCGTCGTCATCGGCGAAGTGCGCGACGATGGCCGGATGCGTGTTTCGCATAGAGGCGAGGTTGTCTGCGACGTGCCTGTGAACGCTTTGACCGATGAAGCTCCAGTCTACGAACGGCCGATGACTGCTCGGAGCGCGGACATCCTGTCCGCCAGCGCGAGTCCAGCTTGCGCTCAATCTTCAATCAAAGGTGAATTGTCGGAGGACATTCGCGCTGACGCGCTCAGTGCGGACAGGATGTCCGCGCTCCTTCCGCCCCCCAACTACAACGGAGCCCTGCTAAACCTTTTGTCTTCGCCAAACCTCGCCTCGAAGGAATGGGTTTATCGTCAATACGATCACATGGTGCGCACGAACACCGCGGTTCTGCCGGGCGCTGACGCCGCGGTGCTACGGATCAAAGAGACGCGTAAAGCACTGGCCATCTCGCTTGATGGTAATGGCCGCTATTGCGCCGCTAATCCACGCGCAGGCGCCAGGCTGATGGTTGCTGAAGCGGCGCGTAACGTAGTCTGCGTGGGCGCGCAACCGATCGCGATCACCAACTGTCTGAACTTTGCTTCTCCCGAACGGTCCGAAGTGATGTGGGCGTTCTCAGAAGTCATCGACGGTATCGCTGAAGCGTGCAAGGTTTTCAACACCCCGGTCGTGTCGGGCAACGTCTCGTTCTATAACGAAACGGAAGGGCGCGGCGTCCTGCCGACGCCGGTCATCGGCATGCTCGGCCTGATCGAGGATGTGAAGCGCGTGCTCCAAACAGGCTTCAAGAACGCGGGTGATTTTATTGCTTTGCTTGGCGCCACCCATGACGATCTTTCGATCGGCGAATATGCCGCCGTAATCGAAGGAAAGAGTTCCACACAAATTCTCAACGAAGGCCGCGTACCTGTGCTTAATCTCGAGGCCGAGCTGGCGGTGCAAAGGGCTTGTCTGCGCGCGGCTGAGGCCGGTCTGTTGCGCTCGGCCCATGATTGCGCCGATGGCGGTCTGGCGATCGCGCTGGCGGAATGTTGTTTCTCATCGCTGAATCGTGAAGTGTTCGGCGCGGACATCGACATCACCGGCGATTATGATTTAGTCACACGGCTGTTCAGCGAATCTCCTTCGCGCATCATCATCAGTTTCGATGAATCGGCGTTGGGCGATATCGAAGAAATCGTCGCCGCCGCCGGCTGCCCAATGACGCTGATGGGAAATGTCGGAGCCGATCGCCTGCGAATCGAAAGCGACGGAGACGAAGTAATTCAACTGGATGTAAGCGAGATGGAAGACGCCTGGCGCTCGTCTTTGAAAGAAAAGCTTCAGTCAGAAGTTCTGGCCGCCGGCGCTGAATAGCTATCGATCTTACTTCCGCCATTCAATGGGAAAGAAGCTGCCAGCTTTCTCAGGAGTAATTGTTACGCCGAGCAATGAAGCAGCATAAGCGAGCACCGGATCGCGTTGAGCGGCCAGATCGGCCGCAGTCGGTAGTTTGATTTCATCAGGCCTCACGCCCGTGCGCTCGAGGCTCTTGCCGTCCGCCATGATCATGTCAGCCTCCGTAATGCTAACTCCGTAGGGCACGATTACATCAAGTCCAGTTTCATGAGAGAAGTGTCTGGCTACCATGACAGCTCCGGCTGAGACGTCGCCAATTACCGTCCCGCGTTTTTCCAATTGCACCACCCGAGCAAGAAGTTCCGCGGCCGAACCTGAGCCGCTATCGATCAGCACAACTAACTTTCCGGCGAAGGCATTGCTGCCTCTCGTCTTGGCTACCGCCGGCTTTTGATCTCTACGGCCTTTGAAATCACCAACTTTGATGTCGTGATCGAATAGATTGCCCAACAGCCGCAGGAGTGTTTCCAGCGCACCGCCGCCGTTACCGCGCAAGTCGAGTATAAGTCCCTTCCGCTTGTGGAATTTATCTGCCAGGCCATCGACTCTGTCATTATTAAGATTGAACGCCGGCATCTTCCAGACAAAGTAATCCTCGCCCAGTTCGACATAGCGATGACTATGTAAACGGCTCTCGTTCTCTCCTTCCCGAATGAGATCAAAGATGTCGCCTCCGTCATCGCCCGAGACATCCATCACCCGCTTGCCGTTCTGGATTTTAGCCAGCACATCGAGCTGTTCGTGTTTTCCGTCCTTAATAACCTCGAGACGCATTCCCGGGCGGGGCCGAAGAGCATGATACAAATAATTAAAGAGCCACATGTTCTGCCGATTGAGGCCGCCCCCATCTACGGAAACGATCTCGTCGCCCGCCTTGAGTCCTTTCTTTTCCGCGTCGCTCCCGGGTTTTACCGAAACCACGTAGCACTTATCGCCGATGGCCTGGGCCTGCCAACCATACTCGGTCCTATCGGCGCGATCGGGCGGGATGAAGAAGGTGTGCGAGTCGTCAAAGTCCAGAAGGACACGCGCAACGATACCCATCAGCTGGCCCACCGAAGTCGCAGTTTTGAGTTTCTCGTCTGCGGTCTTGAAACGTGCCTCCAGATCCATGCCGTGATAAGCAGGATCGTAGTAGTTCTTCTTCAAATCTTCCTTGATAGCCCTGAGCATAACGCGCGTTCGATCAACTTCTAATGCGGATGGGGATTTTTGCGCGCGGGCGGTCGAGGCTCCGGCAAATAACACTATTGCCAGTAAACCAGTCGGCCCGGTTGTGCGCAGTAAGATACTAATCACGCCAGGTGTTCCCATCGTTGCTTCTCCCTCTTGCTTCTTGGACTAAGTCGAACTTACTTCCTTATCAATACCACGGGCGCTTGTTCGGCCGCGCGAATTCTCTCGAAAAACCCACGGACAGAATTGTATTGATCGACCGGGATGATGGCCGCGTTCTGGACCAGCTTGCGCGTGAAAATCAGCTGCCCGTCCTTAACTTCATAAGTCGTGGCGTAAGATCCAAAATAAGTATTGAGCTTGACTGGGTCAGGCATTTCATCAACCCCGAAACCCGAGGGAAGCTTTACGCTTACGGTTTCCGAGTAGGCGATTGACTTGAGCACGACCGGGTGTTTGCGTTTTGCTTCGGTCAGGGATAGTGAATCGCGGCGCGAGACGATGGTCGGTTTGAACACCAGTAATCGATTCTGCATTAATTGCGCATAAGCCGGCGCCGTAAAATCAATATCGAGATCGAAACGACCTGCGCTGCTGTCGTCGCGCGGCTCGATCTTGTTGACCTTAGCCGCAGAGGCTCCGGAGGTTATCCATCCTTCGATAGTCTTCTGATATTCCGGACGAGCAAGATGCCGAAATTCGCTGCGATACCCAACCGCCCATCTGCCCAGCGCCTTTTCCTGAATCGCCGCGGTTAATGAACCGTCCGCCGACAGACTGGCCTGTACCCGACGCTCCAAAAGGTTGGTTTCGGGCGGCGTGATGGGCATGCGCACTAAGGATCCGGCATCACCCGCCACAATCAGCGCCAGACTGCCTTGCTCCTGTTCGGGGAGATCGCCGACCGGCGTATCATCGTCAGTAGCGTCGAAGATCAAAAGACGTCCCAATTTGGCATGAGTGATAATTGTGGCGGCCTGCGTCTCATCGCTGACCCTGATGGCCACGATACAGTGATTGAACTGTTGCGGCGACGCCCACTCCTCACGCACATAGTCAGAATCTCCAGAATAGATCACCACCGGATAGGCCGTTATTCCCAGGACCTTGAGCATCGCCCGCATCAAATTCGCCTTGTCTTTACAGTCACCGTATGACTTGGCAAAAACTTCCATGGCCGCGTGCGGACGCATCCCCCCGCCGCGACTGACGCCGATATCGATCGAGATGTAGCGGATGTTCTGAACAAACGTGCCGACGGCGCGGATTTTTTCCAGTTCGGTTTTTGCATTGGCCGTCAGCAGTTTTACTTTTTCTGAGAGTGCCTCGTTGGGAACGGCCTGCGGATCGTGTAGCTGAGTCAGCCAATCGGAAACTTCGGCCCAGTTAGAGAAAGTTTTGAAGTTGTTTGATTGGATATCGCCCGGCGGAAAGTAGCTAATCGCAATCCGCGGCGCCAGGCTGGTAATGCCGGGACTGCTCGGCTCGATTTCTATGGGCGCCAGATTAGTAAGCTCCCAGGTGTAAGTGGAACCGTTGACGGTCGGCTCGATTTTCTCATGATTGAACGTTACGGTCTTTGCGGCCCAACCCGAGGGTAACGTGAGTATGTATCGCGATGAAAGCGCCGGCAAACGATTCTGAAACACCCAGACATTCTGGGAAAAAATCGATTTCTCTTCGGTGATTGCCTGATAGCCGAAGACTGCGCCCGCGTCGGCATCCTTCGACGCATCGATCAATTTAAACCGGGATTCGTTGTAAACGTCGTTTGGGTCCTCGACTGCATCGATAGTGTCATCCTTGCCATACTTCCTGACCTGGCCAGAAGATTTGATCAGCCAGGCGTGCAGGTCGCGCACTTTGCCCGCATCGCTTTCGTAAAACTCTCTGGCCTCTGCATATCCTCGTCCTTCACGAATCATAATTCGTACGGCAAATAAGGTCGTGGTAATGGTGCGCCCATCCTGGCTCACGATTAGGTGTTGCTCGCTCTGCAACACGACGGCCGGCAAATCTTTTTCATACCCCGGGACCGGCGCCCTGGCTGCTTGTTGCAACCAGGCTGGCGCTTCATCGCCTGCGGCGCGGACACAGATACCGGCGCAGAGCATTAACAAAACTATTACGAGTATTCTTAAGCGCATTCCTGGAACTCCTTTTTCGGCCGACCTGGGACGATCTCTAATTAGAAGCGGTAGCTGCGCTTTGTTTGAGCGTGATGGTATGATCGTTGGCCTGACTGATCATATCGAAGAGCGTTTTGAGCGCTGCGTAGCTCTGTGCCGGAAACAGAATGTTACCCCCACCACCAAAGAAGAAGGTCCTGTCATAAATCAGGGTGCGGCCATCAGTTGTCACCCCCATCTTGATGTTTTGACCACAGATGCCCTGGGTCATCTCGGGCTTTATCGGAGGCGGCGCGTCAGCATTATCCAGTGAAAACCCGGGCGGCAAGTCAATGGTCAGGTGATCTTTCTCCGACCAGGGATAATGAAAATAGATGTCGTATTTCCGAGTTGCGCTGGAAAACATGGAAGGTTCTCCATGCTCAAAAAGACCGGGTTGGAGGAAGAGGCGTTTGCCGGTTTTTTGCGCGTAGCCGGGAACGCGAATCTTAAAAGCATAAACCACCGGTTTATTCGGATCGGAAATATTTTCAATTACCAGATCTGAAATCTCCGCGGTACTCAGACGCTTTTTGAGTTCTGCCTTAAAATCTTCTTCTCTCTTATTGACTGACTTGTCATAATTTTCCAGCCTATGACCCAAACCAAGTTGATCGGCATATTCGATCCGGACGTCGCCTTCGAGAGTGCCATCGTCCAGCAGCTTAAGCGTGCCCGTGCGCTTCGCCACCGCCTCCTCAGCTCTCGAAGCCGGCGTTTTCAGCCAGGAGAAGTTTTTTTCTCCAACCAGCAACGCCCAGACACCTGATTCATACCAGACCAGGGCGCCGTAAGGTAGAAAGCTCAAGCCCGGATTGAAGAACTTCCAGGAGTTGTCAATGTTAACGGCAATGGCCGCTGGATGGATAAATGCTTCATTGGTCATTTCGGGTTTGAAGAACACTTCGCTGCGGTCGCCGCAAAAAGCTATTCGGGTTTCATAGCCGAGCGAGTTCGCCATTGCGCCGAATAACATGTCAACATACTGAGCACTGGCGGCTTTGCGTTTCAGAACGTCGCTCACCGATTTGATTTCCGGCAATTTCCTGCGTTGGTCATCAGTCAAAGCCGTATTGAAAGTTGTATTGCTTATTTCAGTTTGGCAGTAGCGATAAAGCTTTTTCAGTTTCTCTTCCGGTGTCACAGCGGCGGCAGTGATCTCTTCGGCAACTTTTTTGATCTCCTTATCGGGTTTGTTCATGAATTTGGCCAGGAAAGCCTTCTCGGTACCGACTGACCCCCAATAAATTACCGGGTTGCTTGGATCCTTGATCGAGATTGCAAATGAATCGAACGAAACATTCGTAATATTGATCCTCACAGACTGAAGCAGCATCCAGGGAACGACCTGGTCTTCCGGCGGCATCCGCGGCTCTGCTTTTAGGGCCGGTACATTCTTTCTCGTCGCGACCCAAAACCCTTTTTGGTCTTCGATGAACTTGGTATCGTCAAAATTAAAGCTTTGATAGTTCGGGGTCTTTTTACTGTAAGGTTTGTAATAATAAGAAAGATTTTGCACAGGAATATCACGCTGGAATTTCAAGCGCATTCCGGACGCTCCCGCATCGCTGATGACCTCTCGATAACGATATTCAACGATTACGCCGGGCTCGACGTTTGGAATAGCAAACGATTTGGCCTTTACCTTAAGTCCGTTCGCTTTGATAATCTCACGCTCGAAAATGTCGTCCTTTTGGATCTCAACGCTCGCACCGTCCGGTTTCGTCACGCGCGCGGCAACATCCTTAATTTTCATTCCTTTGGTAAAGGGGATATCGAACTTGCCGTACTTTTCGCGTGCCCGTTCGGTGAAAATCTTGACGCGCACATAATGCTGGAGAGACAAATCTTCAGATGAGCTGTCATCGATTCTGACTTCCCAAAAAATGGCTTCGGCGTCGGCATCCGGGTCGACCTTCGGCGTTTTCATCGCCAGCTCTTCGGGAGTGATCGCGCGCCAGTCTTCGCCAACTGCAAACGCCGGCAGGAATGCATAAAGTACAAAGCACAGGACTATGATGAAAAGCAGAAAGATGCGGGGAGGAAACTTCATAAGCGTGAAGACCTTTCGATAACTGATTTCGCAAGGGCCGGGTTTCGAAACCAATTGAGACTAGGAAATCGAGTAATTGGCCTGGGTGCAACGTCACCACGGAAGCGAAACCGGATTGTAACCCAGCCTTTTAAGAGTGGCAATCTTGATAGATACAAAATTCTTGCTTGGTTCGACTATGAAGTGGAGACGAAAGTGCGCTTCCGAGATTAGTGCGGCGTCTCAGCCCCGCCCTCAGGCCCCCTGCATCCCATATGTTATAATTCACCCTCGCAAAAACTTTAATTTTCAGCTTCTATAATAAATATATCGAGGGCAATCCCTCGGGAGGAAACCATGGCAACTGAGATGACCCGGTCCCCGGCAATAATCGATCGGCTGGAAGAACTCCTGGGATCTGCGACCAGAGAACTGTTGGATCATAAGGCCCGAACAATACCCAAGGACCAGCTTCATCTCCCCGGGCCCGACTATATTGATCGAGTAGTGTCAAATTCAGATCGGTCGCCGTCGGTACTTCGTTCCTTGCAGTCACTGCTTGATCATGGGCGATTGGCGGGTACGGGATACGTTTCGATTCTCCCTGTGGATCAGGGAATCGAGCATTCGGCCGGGGCTTCATTCGCTCCCAATCCGCAGTATTTTGATCCCGGCAACATCGTGAAGCTGGCCATTGAAGGCGGCTGCAACGGCGTGGCTTCGACGTTTGGGGTTCTGGGCAGCGTCGCGCGGAAGTATGCCCATAAAATTCCGTTTATCGTGAAGATCAACCATAACGAGTTGTTAACGCTGCCGAACAAATTCGATCAGGTGCTGTTTGGCACGGTGAAGGAAGCGCACAACCTGGGAGCGATCGCCGTCGGCGCCACAATCTATTTCGGCTCTGATGAATCGACTCGCCAGATAACCGAAGTTGCCGAAGCCTTTGCCCAGGCTCATGAACTCGGTATGGCTTGTATTCTCTGGTGCTATCTGCGTAACTCGAAATTCAAGACCCCGGAAGGCGACATGCACGCGGCCGCGGACTTAACTGGTCAGGCTAATCATCTCGGCGTCACGATTCAGGCTGATATCATCAAGCAGAAACTGCCGGAGCGCAACGGTGGTTACCTGGCGGTTGAAAAGGAGTTGGGCAAGTCTTACGGCAAGACCAGCAAGCTGGTTTACGACAAGCTCACCACCGACAATCCGATCGATCTGGTCCGATATCAAGTCGCCAATTGCTACATGGGACGCATCGGCCTGATTAATTCAGGTGGCGAATCGAAAGGCGCCAGTGACATGGCTGAAGCCGTGCGCACCGCCGTAATCAACAAGCGCGGCGGCGGCATGGGCTTAATCTCCGGACGTAAAGCGTTCCAGCGGCCCATGAACGAAGGGGTTGAATTGCTCAAGGCAATTCAGGACGTTTACCTGTCGGACGATATTACCGTAGCGTGAAGGAGCGCAGGCTTTCGGAGCGCAGGCATCTTGCCTGCGGTTCGCCGCATCCTGCCGGCTTTTGGAAGCTGACGAGAGATCCGAGCAAGATGCTCGCGAGCCGCCGACAGGATGTCGGCGCTCCACGTTGCGCTCACAACCAGCGAGCAATATAATGCCCCGGCTTTAGCAACTTTCCCCCCAAATATTATGTCGACTCCGATTCGCTGGAGACATGACCGCCCGGCGCCCCGACGGCCGCGACCTGAAGCAAGACCGCTGTCGGTAATCAAGTCCGCGCTTGGTGAGATGGCGCGGGTGGCGTTTGCTGAGCCTTTCATGTTGGCCATCGAACGGCAACAGATTTATCTTCGCCGTTTGCCAAAGCCTCTGGATGGCCTGCGCATAGTCCAGCTGTCAGATCTGCACTTTGGTCCAATCGTAAACCCGAGACATCTTGAGCGCGCCATCGAAGCGGCAAATGATCTCCGTCCCGACTTGATTGCGTTGACCGGTGACTATATTTCGCACGATCGCAGTTATGCAGCGCCCTGTGCTGAGTTGGTCGGCCGCTTGCGCGCCCGTCACGGCGTTTTCGCCGTTCTGGGAAACCATGATCACTGGACGGACGCCGCTCTGATCGCAGACTTGTTCCGGGCCGAAGGCATAACGAAACGAGATGAAGTTGTTGCTGGCGCATAATCCAATTATCCTCCGCCGCGCAGCCCGGGCTGGGGTCGACCTGGTGCTCAGCGGTCATACGCATGGCGGCCAGGTAACTTTGCGGCCCGAAAAGAACCGCTCAGGTCGTCCGCGTCGCAGATTACTGCGCGGCCTGGGTCGCCGGGGAAATACGCAGATTTACGTTACGCGTGGATTGGGAACCGTCGTGTTGCCAATTCGTTATGGCTGCCCACCAGAAGTTTCGATGCTTGAACTGCGCTCAATATCCTGAGTTTCCAGCTCCGCGTGAGGTAGGATTGGTCCCTTATAACTAGAATGTCTCACCAGAATACCAATCTAAAGCAAACCTGAAATCGAAAATCCCTGAATGTCCTCTCGCATTGTCACCCTGCCAAATCTGCTAACCATCGTGAGGATGGCCTTGATTCCGGTTTTCGTCTCTTTGCTTTTTTATCAGAAGTTTCTGCTGGCGCTGGGAGTGTTTGTCTTCGCGGGAGTGACTGACGGCCTCGATGGTCTCTTGGCGCGCCGCTTTCACCAGCAATCTCCCCTCGGCCGCATTCTGGATCCGATTGCGGACAAGATGATGTTGGTGACTTCTTTTGTGGTGCTTTCAATGCGCGGTGTCTACCCGACACCGTTGCCCAAGCACCTGCCTATTCCCTTCTGGGTCACCATAACGGTCATTAGCCGCGATGTCTTCATTCTGGTGGGAGCGGCAGCGATTAACATGGTCAGCGGCTTTCGCGCTTTTCGCCCTTCGTTCCTGGGGAAACTCAGTACGGTAGTTCAGATTGGGGCAATCGCGATTGTGATCCTGGCCGCGCAGACTCGCGTGGGCACTGGTTACTATCTCCCCAGCGTTTACACTTTGGTGTTCGCTTTCACTCTCTTGTCTGGGATCCACTACGTCTTCTTCGTCTCCGGCCTGCTAAACGACGACCGCAAATAGAGGCACCGTCACAACCGCCTGCGGTAGCGGGCGGTTGAATCGGAGAATCAAAGGTGAAGTGTCTCGGTTGTCCGGTTAAGTCTCACAACGCCAGCCATCAACCACCCGCAACCGCAAGTGGCTCTGACACTCTAGCAAAGTTGACAACGCTACACTCAGGTATTATTCTAAGCAGGCATTCAACCCGTTACCAAGCTTTCGGATGACGGAAAATAAACAGCGGAGTATTCAAGAAAATGAGCAAAATCATTGGAATTGACCTGGGCACGACTAACTCTGTCGTTGCGGTTATGGAAGGCGGCGAGCCCGTCGTCATTAACAATTCAGAGGGAGGCCGGACGACGCCTTCAGTGGTGGCATTTGCCAAAGATGGTAGCCGCCTGGTCGGACAGGTTGCCAAACGACAGGCCGTAACCAATCCGGAGAACACCATTTATTCAATCAAGCGATTCATGGGTCGACGCTTCAACGAAGTAACCGAGGAAATAAAACAGGTTCCATACAAAGTGCAGGGCAGCGGCGCCGGGGGCGACGTTCGCATTGTGGCCGGCGGCAAGGAGTGGAGCCCGCCGGAAATCTCGGCCATGATTCTTCAGAAGATGAAGCAGTCGGCCGAGGACTACCTCGGTCAAAAAGTCGAGAAGGCCGTAATTACCGTTCCGGCTTATTTTAACGATTCGCAGCGCCAGGCGACAAAAGACGCCGGCAAGATCGCGGGCCTCGAAGTAATGCGCATCGTCAACGAACCCACTGCCGCCGCGCTCGCCTACGGTCTCGATAAAAAGAAGGACGAGACGATTGCGGTATTCGACTTTGGGGGCGGCACGTTCGACATTTCCATCCTTGAAGTCGGCGAAGGCGTCGTCGAAGTAAAATCGACCAACGGCGACACGCACCTTGGCGGTGACGATATCGACGAAGCCCTGGTTGAATGGATCATCGAAGAATTCAAGAAGGATCAGGGCATCGATTTGTCCAAGGATAAGATGGCCCTGCAAAGGCTCAAAGAAACCGGCGAGAAAGCAAAGATTGAACTTTCATCCACCATGGAAACTGAAATCAATCTGCCCTTCATCACCGCCGACGCGTCGGGACCAAAGCATTTGGTGATGAAGCTCACGCGCGCGCGATTCGAACAGTTGGCCGAGCCCCTCTTCAAGCGTCTTACTCCGCCACTCGAACAAGCGTTAAAGGATGCCCAGTTGGATTCCTCCAAGATTGACGAAGTAGTGCTGGTCGGCGGTTCTACACGCATTCCCAAAGTTCAGGAAATCGTGAAGAGCTTCTTTAAGAAAGAGCCGAACAAGAGCGTCAACCCGGACGAGGTTGTGGCCATCGGCGCAGCCGTGCAGGCCGGCGTGCTATCCGGAGAGAAGACGGACATTCTGCTGCTCGACGTTACGCCGTTGAGTCTCGGTATTGAAACTCTGGGCGGCGTATTCACAAAGTTGATTGACCGCAACACCACCATCCCGACGCGCAAGTCGGAGATCTTTTCGACGGCGTCGGACAACCAGACGTCGGTCGAGGTCCACGTGCTTCAGGGTGAGCGGCCCATGGCCGCCGACAATCGCACGCTCGGCAAGTTCCACCTGGTGGGCATTCCCCCCGCACCGCGCGGCATGCCGCAGGTCGAAGTCGCTTTTGACATCGATGCCAATGGCATTGTGAACGTCTCTGCCAAAGACATGGGCACGGGTCGCGAACAGAAGATTACGATTACTTCGTCATCCGGTCTCAGCAAGGATGAGATCGATAAGATGATGCGCGATGCTGATTCCCATTCTGCTGATGACGCACGCAAACGCGAAGAGATCGAATCGCGGAACAAACTCGACAGTCTCGTCTATCAAATGGAGAAGACACTGAGCGAAAACCGTGAGAAGGTCAGCGCTGTGGCCAGCGAAGTCGACACGGCGATCGCCGACGCGAAGAAGGCGCTCGAGGAAGGCGGAGTCGAACGCATGAACGAAGCATTTAATGCGCTGCAAGCCGTCTCGCACAAAATGGCCGAAGCCTTGTACCAGCAAACAGCTTCGACTCCCGGTGGCGAGCCGGCTGACCAATCGTCCGCTGCCGGCGCCTCTTCGTCCGGCCAGGCGGGTGGCGAGGACAATGTCATTGACGCCGAGTATGTCGACGTTGACGAAGAAAAGAAGTAAGCGGCGAGGGAAGAGTATGTTTGGTCAACCAGTGCAGCCACAAGTCACTCCGTTTCGAGAGTTTCCTGATGGAATCTTCTTAGTTAGAAAGAGGAGCACGAAGATTCCAGTTGCGGATCACTACGGTGTTTTGGTAAACGGGGAACCCCTAGTCGCTTTTGGAGTTCCACCTTACAACCCCGTAATAATTCATCGCACTCCCGACATCAGAGCTGAATGGGCAGACAACACTGGAATTTGGGAGGCTGTGGATGAAGTTCCTTCTGACCAAACTCAATCGGTTGTGAACCGAGCGTCAGAGGCATTTAATGATCCGAACTACTATGTCTTGACGAATAATTGTGAACATACTGCGCGTTACATTACATCTGGCGAGAAAAAGAGCACTCAGGTGGAGTGGCTTATCGTGGGAGGACTAGCTGCCCTAGTTTGGTTAGTCAGCCAAGGCGACAGTTGACCGAAACTTAGATCCCACTGTCCTTAGGTTAGGTGACAAGTGATAGGTCGTCTTTTAGACTTGTTACTTGTAACATTTAATATTGACGTGTCCTAAATGGCTAAAGAGGACTTCTACAAGATCCTTGGGATAAAACGAGATGCCAAGCCGGAAGAGATCAAGAAAGCCTACCGGCGGCTGGCGCGCAAGTATCATCCTGACGTAAATCCCGGCGATAAGGGGGCGGAAGATCGCTTCAAGCAGATGAGCGAAGCGTTCGATATCCTGTCCGACCCCAAGAAGCGCAAAGTTTACGATCGCTTTGGCGAGTACTCAGATAATCTGGCGAACGCCGCCGCGGCCGGTGGTACCCCCGGCGCGGCTTACACCCGCGGAACACCATTCGATTTTTCCGGCTTTGACTGGGGCGCGACCTCTGGTTCTGCCGGCAGTGGTAGCGCCGGCAGCAGCAGTTTCCGGGACATCTTTGCCGATCTTTTCAGCGGCGGCAAAGTGGAACGTGAACCGCCGCGGCCCCAGCCACAAAAGGGTGCGGACATTGAAATGCCGCTCTCTCTCAGCTTTGAAGAAGCGATCAACGGGCTCACCACCAGCATAACTGTAAACAGATCCGATCAATGTTCGCGCTGTCACGGCGCGGGCGACACCGGCGGTTCGGTGATCACATGTCCGACGTGCAAAGGCGCCGGTCAGGTACAGAAAGCCGGTGGGCGTCTGCGCTTCACACAGGAATGCCCCGACTGTGGCGGCACCGGTAAACGACGTCCCCCCTGTTCGCTGTGTAAAGGCAAAGGCACTTTGCCTAAGACTGAGAAAGTTAAGGTCCGAATTCCCGCGGGTGTCGATACTGGCTCGCGCGTACGTATCCCCGGCAAAGGCGAAGGCGGACGCTTGGGCGCGCCGCCGGGCGATCTTTTCATCATCGCAAATGTCGGCCGGCACCAGTATTTCACCCGCAAGGGCGACAACATCTATGTCACGGTCCCGATCACGGTTCCGGAAGCAGCCCTCGGAGCAAAGATCGAAGTTCCGACCGTGACCGGCAAAGCTCAATTGCGCATTGCGCCCGGAACTCAGTCAGGTCAGAAGTTTCGCCTCCGCCAGCGCGGCGCGCCGTCGCTGCGCGATCCAAACACGCACGGCGATCAATTTGTAGAAGTTCAGGTGGTCTTGCCGAAAGTAATTTCGGAAGAGACAAAAGAATTGCTGCGAAAGTATGGGCAAATGAATACCGAGAATCCGCGGGTGGTTATGGGACTGGAATAAGGATTTTTCTCCCTCTCCCTTTGGGAGAGGGTCGGGGGAGAGGGTGTAATGGTCAGATGTCCTACTCCTCTTCCCAGCCCTCTCCCAAAGGGAGAGGGAGTCTTCAGCAGACCGGCAATGAAAAAGCGAGCCAAAACATTTACGATCAGCGCGGTGGCCGAAGAGTTCGAACTCCACCCTCAGACGCTTCGTCTTTACGAGCGCGAGGGTCTGCTCAAACCTTCGCGGTCCGAAGGCAACACCCGTCTTTACACTAATACTGATCTTGAACGGCTTGAAATCATTCTTTCCTTAACACGTGACCTGGGCGTGAATCTTGCGGGCGTCGAAATTATTTTGAACATGCGCGAAAAGATGGATTCGATGCAACGCGAGTTCGAACGCTTCTTTGATTACCTGCAAACACATGCTGAAGAATTCTCTCACTTCACCGAGCCGCCACCGGAGGCCGGCGCCCTGGTTCCCATCAGCCGCATGAACCGTCCGGTTCCAGTGAAACGTCGCGGATCCCCGGCCCGCCAGCGCTAGATCTTGAGCAACCGTTACGGAGCGCGGACATCCTGTCCGCCAGCGTGCGCGGCACGCTCATCCCAACCCTATCAAATTCAAAACAGGTTCGCGCTTCGCGCTCAGGCGGACAGGGATGTCCGCGCTCCATCTCGTCGCGCCGCTGGTGGCAAGTCCCGCTAAGTCATTCCCTAACACTTCGATCTTCTCACTCTGAAAGTCTGGTTGACAGACAGACTACGATCTTACGAGTGTACGGCCTAAGAATCGGCTAAGAGTCTTCGCGTAATCTTACTTGCTCCCAATGCGGACCGCTGCAAAATGTACTCTCCTCTTCGTTCTGCCGGCCGCCCTCTTGTGTCTTGCCCCGAGCTGCTTGACCGCGCAGGATCTCGACAATGTCACGATTACCGGCATCGTAACTGATCAGAACGGCGCGGTGATTCCGGGTGCGACTGTTAAGGCAACGCTCGTCACCACCAAACTTGAACGCACAGTCGTCGCCGATGACAATGGTCAATACAAAATAATTCAACTCTCGCCGGGCGGTTATATTGTCAAGGCGGTGTTTACAAACTTTGCCGCTGAAGAAAAGACCGATCTCAACACCATCGCCGGACAGAACGTCAAACTTGATTTCATTCTAAAGCCCGCCGCGATCACTGCCGGCTCCGTAGTCGTAAGCGTCGCAGAGGTTTCACAGGTCGACACCACGCGGACCATTGTGGGCGGTACGGTGATCGCACGCGAGGTTGAATCGCTGCCGGTCAACACCCGTTCGCCGCTCGATTTGATTTTTACTCTCGGCGGCGTGGCTGAAGAGCCGCTCTCGACTCGCGACCTGGCCGAAGACCGCGCCAGCTCGCGCTCGACTCCCGAGGAAGCGGGAAACTTTTCGCTTTCCGGCGGCACCGCCTATTCCAACAACCTCACGATCGACGGTCTCGACAACAATGACGACCGCGGAGCGCGCGAGCGCTTCACCCCTTCGATCGAGGCGGTGGAAGAGGTGCAGCTTATTCGCAACCAGTTTGCAGCCGAGTATGGGCGGGCTTCAGGCGGCCGCGTCAACCTGCTTACTCGGAGCGGTGCGAACAAGTATCACGGCCGGGCCTTTTACTTTTTCCGGGATGAATCTTTGAACGCCAACACCTGGAAAAACAATTCGCTCGGCCTGTCGCGTCTGCCGCTGCAGGAACATAACCCGGGCTTTACTTTCAGCGGGCCGGTGGTCATTCCGAAAATCTACAATGGCCGCGCCCGCACTTTCTTTTTCAGCGCTCATGAATACGACGAAGTGTTGGATTCGACTCTCATCGATACACTGGTACCTGTGTCGCAGAATCCCCTGTTTCCATTGCCTGCGCCAACCGACCCGTCAAAGCAGAGAACCGAGAACGCTTCAACACCAGCGCTAAACGGAGTGGTCGCACCTTTCATTAGTCTGGTAAGTACACCGGGACGCAATCAGGTCTTCACCACGCGCATTGATCACAAGTTCACCGAAACCCACAACGGGCAGCTGCTTTACCAGTTGGGCCGTTCGCGCAACCTGCGTCAGTTTGGCGGCGGCGACCGTCTGGCCCAGGCCCTGCAGGGGAAGACAAGGAACACTGACGCGATCGCATGGCTCGACAACTACGTTCTTTCGGCAAAGGCCGTGGCCCAGACACGTTTTCAATTTTCGCGCCTGACCCCCGCGGTCATTGCCATGGGAGGCACGCGATCACCGGTCGTCTTAATTGGAATCAACGATCCGTTGAAATTGGCCAGCGGCACTCTCGTCGCCGGCACTTCCACCAGCGGAGCTACCGATCGACGCGAGACTCGCTTTCAAGTCCAGGAGATTCTTGCTTACCTTAGCGGCAACCATTCGATGAAATTTGGCGGGGACGTGCAAAGAATCACTTCAACCTTCATCGATCTGAGCGACGCCTCCGGCACCTGGGATTTCGACAGTGCGGGAGATTTTCTGGCGAACCGGCCCAGCCGTTTCCGGCAAAATTTTCTGACGACTTCCACCCAACACAATACCTACGCCGGCCTCTTCGTTCAGGATGAATGGCGGCTGAAGCCGAACCTGGTATTGAGTTACGGCGTGCGCTATGAAAACGAGACCATCGTGGCTGACAAGAATAACTTTGCGCCGCGCGTGGCCTTCTCTTTCGATCCTTTTAAGACGGGCAAGACGGTAATTCGCGTTGGGGCGGGAATTTTTTATAACCGCGCCTTGTTGCGCACGATTGACGATTTCACGCTGGGCGCGCAGAAACTTTTCTTTGACACCGACACACTGGTTGATGAGGTAACGGGTAAGTTAATGACAAACGCGCAACGTCGCGCCTTCGTCACCGCAAATCTTCACTTTCCCCAGGCCTTGACCGTCGATTCACCTCTGGTCAAACAGTTGGGAGTACTCAATTCGGGATTCTCGCGGCGTTTGGATCCCACGCTACGCATTCCCGAAAGTTATCAAGCCAACCTTGGTCTGGAGCGCGCGATGGCCGGCTTTGTCTTTGAAGCTAATTACACGTGGAATCGCGGTCTGCACCTGTGGCGAGAGTTCAATACCAACGCGCCGGTGCTGCCCCGAGAGTTCAAAAACTTTACCACCTATCTGGCTTCGCGCGACTTTACCAACTTTCTTAACGCGCCCGGAGGCGTCCGGCCGATTCTGAATACTTCGACCGCCGGCGATTTGGTCCGCTTCGTTCTCACGCCGTCTGATTTGGCGAATCCAAACTCGGTGGTGCGCATCACCGAGTTCGGCGTCCCGATCTCGCTGGTTAATCTCAATTCGTTTACCTCGACAACTTCGGTTAATACGGCGCTGGCGGCTTTGAATGGATTGCGGCCGGACCCTGCCAAAGGTGAAGTCGAGCAACTGATTCCTGTTGGCAACAGTTTCTACCAGGGCTTAACTCTCGAATTGCGAAATCGCTTTACGCGGGGTCGAACCGGCCTTTCCTTCCGCGCGGCCTATACGCTCTCGTTCCTCAGGGACGATGGCATCGTCAACACTTCCGACGCGCTGACTGCGGGAGATTTCCGGAGCGAGCGGGCGCGAAGTCTGCAGGATCGCCGCCACCGCTTTACTCTCTCTGGAACGATCGCTACGCCGAAGCTTTTGGGCAGACTGCGCTTCTCGCCAGTGTTACGTTTGGCCTCGGGCGCGCCCTTCAATCTCGGACTGGGCGGCGAAGATCGCAACCTGGATGATGTGGGCAACGACCGGCCTGTCTTTACCGGCGACGTCAACGCGCTGAAATGGCGCCGCCCGGGCCAACCGTTTGATACATCGATTCTCAATCAGTTCATCTTGCCGACGATTGGCCAGACGGGAAACCTGCCGCGCAACGCCGGTACCGGTCCCGGATATTTTATTTTCGATCTTAGCGTTACGCGCGACTTCAAAATCACCGACAAGATCAGGTTTCGTCCAGTGGCCGAGTTCGACAACGTGCTGAACAAGACCGTCTTCAGCTTTGGCAGCGAGTTCATCGACTTCAGTGCCTTCGGTCCCAACTCCTCAGCGGCAACGAAACAGGCCTTCCTTGATTCGTTCCTGGTCGCCACCCGCACTATGCGTCCACGTCAAATCCGTCTGGGTGTGCGTCTCGATTTCTGAATGCGAAGCAGAGCGCGGACATCCTGTCCGCCAGCGGGCAAAGCCCGCTCAGACTTTTGTCGCCGGAATCGCTTTTGGAAAGGGGGTTCGCGCCGTGCGCTCAGGCGGACAGGGATGTCCGCGCTCCAACAAAAAGCCCCTGCGCAACGGCAGAGGCCTTTTCCGATTCAACTCAATTTCTTACTAGTTGAACTCAATCACGAGGTTCTTCTCGCAGAAATTGAATTCCACGGCCTCGGATTCTTCGTTGTCTGAGAACACTGCTTTGAACTGCCATTCGCAGGCCCCATTATCGGTGGACTTGTCCCAAACCAGCTCTTCAGTGGCACCGGCGGCGATACCGTCACCGATGTCGAAGTAGCCCCACTTCTTGCCATCATCCGACACTTTGATCTTCTTGATGGCCTGCTTGGTGTTGTTATGGACCTTGAATTTGTAGTCGACGTGCGGCTTAGCAAAGCTAAGCGTAAAGCTCAACACCAGCAGTGCTGTGGCAAGCATAACTACTTTCCCAAAATTGGTGTAAACGCGCATTGATTCTTCTTTCTCCTGTTTCTGAATTGAATTGATTTATTTGGACGTCGATAGGAAGGTCGGGAGTGACCGTTCGACTGATCGATAATACGGGTTGACCGCGATTTGTGCAATCGAAAGATTGAAGCAAAAAATGTAGCAATGAACTATTGCAATTGGCCCCAGCCGCGTCACGATCGAGCAGCCAGCCCTCGCAGGTCTCGATCAAAGTAATCGCACAAAGTATTCTGTCCAATCTCTAACTGTCCCTTAACAATTCACCCCTGACTGACATTCTCTGGTTTACGGTTCATCGTTCACGGTTTACGATGAACGGACTTACGGGAAAAGGAAGCAATCATGAGATACAAACTATTGGGACGGACGGGTGTGAAGGTTTCTGAACTGTGCCTCGGGACGATGACCTTCGGTGATAACTTTCTGAACATCGCCGTCGTCGATCAAACAGGCGCGAATCAAATGGTGGCGCAATCACTCGAGGCGGGCATTAACTTCTTTGATACGGCTGACGTCTATGCTTACGGACAGTCGGAAACGATTTTGGGCCAGGCTTTGAAAGACTGCGGCACCGCGCGTGACAAGGTCGTGATCGCAACCAAGGTCCGCGGCGCCATGAGTGAAGGCGCGATGCAGGGCACCGGCGATCTAAACAACGTCGGCCTTTCACGCCAACACATCTTCTCTTCGATTGAAAAGAGTTTGCAGCGTCTGGACACTGACTACGTCGATCTATATCAAGTGCATGGCTGGGACGCTTTGACACCGGTGGAAGAAACTCTGCGCGCCCTCGATGATGTCGTGCGCCAGGGCAAAGTGCGTTACATCGGTTGCTCAAACTGGTCAGCGCGCCACTTGATGAAAGCTATCGTGTTGTCGCAGCAAAAAGACTGGGCCGGGTTTGTTTCGCTTCAGGCTTACTATTCTTTAGTCGGACGTGACCTCGAACACGAACTACTGCCGCTGTGTCGTGAAGAAGAAGTCGGCGTTCTGCCCTGGTCGCCTTTGTCGGGCGGATTTCTTTCGGGCAAGTACCGGCGCGACAATCCCAACCCGCAAGGCGCGCGGCGCACCAACTTTCAGTTTCCCGCGATCGACGAAGCCCGCGGCTTTGACGCAGTCGAAGCGCTGGATGAAATCGCCAAACAGAAAGGCGCGACGGTGGCCCAGGTAGCATTGGCCTGGTTGCTGGCCCAGCCCGGTATTACATCGATCATCATCGGTGCAAACAAGCTGTCGCAGCTGGAAGACAATCTGAAAGCGGCCGACCTGGAGTTGAGCGCGGATGAAGTCGAGCGGCTCTCTGGCACTACCTTGCCGGCCCAGATGTATCCGCAATGGATGATTGAGAGGCAGAACGCGGGGAGAGTCCGGCGGTAAGCAGTAAGCAGTAAGCAGTAAGCAGTAAGCAGTAAGCAGTTGAACGTTTTCAACCGCGTAGCGGTTGCAGAGAGTAGCCGGCGGTAAGCGCGTAGCGCGCCACCCCCGGGACCACGGATCTATATTCTCTCAAAGCCCGCGCCGCGGGCGACAGACCGCACACGAAATGCTGCCGCTGGGGTACTCGAGAGTTGTCATAATGAAATTAACGGCTCGTGCGTCTTCTAAGAAAGGATTATCGCGAACCTTCCCAATGGCAGCTGACCATTCCGCTGGCTTCGCATGCTTCCTCGCATCGCGCTTTGGTCAGCGTCTGGCCCAGGTGAACCTGCTTTTGCTGATTATTCAAACCAGAACAATCACGCGGGGGATGGCTTGGTGAAGCTGCACAGATGACGCCTTTGTCGGTGTTAAGTGTCTTCTTGTGCAACGTCCATCGTTGGTTAGTGCCATTGACACAAGCGTGCACGCTGATCTGAGCATAGTTCTGCTTATTCCTGCTCACAACATCCATGCACTGATTGTTTTGTACTGCTCTTATTTCCAGATTGTCGCCGTACTGGGACATAGCCCACTTCTGGCCGGCCTTTCCGGTGCTGCAGGGATTTTGTAGGATCCTGGTGACACGTGAATCCTGATCAGTCACTACCTCCAAACACAGATCACTGTGCACCGGGCTGATCGTGTAATTACCAGCCCCATCAGAGACGATATTAAACTTCTGGTTGTTACTGGAATCAGTAGGATCGCAGTCGAGGGTCTGCAATGGTATTTCAGCCCCGCAGGAGTTGTTGGGGATTTCCAAACAACGATGGCTGCTTTCACCCACGATCGAATACATTCCATCAGGAATATTCCCTGCGAAGGCTCCAGTGACTGGACCGGAGTGTGTCTTGCCGTTGGCCCAAAGCACCAGCAGGAAACCGAGCGTAAACAGAGTGGTAGTCCGCTTCTTCATGCAGAGCCTCCGAGAGATGACTTGAAAGGCTTATATCACCTATGCCAACGGCGAACAATGAGGCGTGACAGTACCGGGAGCGGCAGTGACCGGGTCTCGCCGTTACGACCTGAACTGCTGGGGGTGTTGAGACCGGGTCGCTACCGCTCTCTATATTTCAGACTGACGGGCTAGTCAGATCTTCAGGCCGCGCGAGATCTTGAGTTCACCCGCAAACTCTTTCATCGCCTCGAGCGTAGACTCCGGCTGATCCAGGTGTGGACTGTGTCCACAATTTGCCAGTAGGACCATGCGCACCGGAGACCGGCATCCAGCTTCTATTCTCCTTATCTGTTCCCCGGTGCCGTACTGATCATCCGCTCCCTGGATCAGCAGCACCGGCACGCGGATCGCCGGCAGATACTCTTCAATGTTCCACCATTCAAACTCCGGGCTGAGCCACACATCATTCCAGCCCCAGAAAGTCTGATCGACCTGTGCCCCGTGATAACGCACCAGACGCTGTCTCAAACACATAGCGCCCACCGGAGCGCCCGCATTCTGCGGGCGGTTCGCAGGCATCCTGCCTGCGGCCTCCTCCCGATAATTTGCCGCAATCGACCTGATACTCTCCAGGCCTAACTCCTCAACAAACACGTGCGGAGCTTCCAGGATCAAACCGCGCACTCGCTCGTCCCTCGTTCCCCCTGCGTGAATGATCGCGATCGATCCGCCGTCGCTATGCCCCACCAAAATCGCCTCGCGAATCGAAAACGCATCGAGCACCTGGGGCAGTGTCGTCAAAGCCTCGTCGTGCATGAACCTGACCGGCCGCGGCAATTCAATTGGATCTGACTTGCCATAGCCGGCGCGGCTATAAACCAGGGCGCCACATCCCGTCTGCTCGGCGAGTCGCGCGGCAAAGTCTCGCCACATCGCCACGCAACCAAGTCCTTCATGCAAGAAGACGAGCGTCGGAACCGCCTCGGGACTCGGCCCGTGCCAGGCGTACTCGAGGTTTCGGCCAGCGATTTTGATCAGCGGCATTCTTTGGAGGGCGGTGATAAGCGCAGAGCGACACCGCTTCGGATTCGTAGCATCTCTTGCGCCGCCAGAGTCGAAAGTGTAGTCGCCGCTACGACCACCCCAGCGCGGCTGCCGCGCCGGGGACCCCGGTTGCCCTGCCGGCAGAAACTTCAATCGCGCCGGCCGCCGGTAAACCTTAGCAGAAAGAAGAAGAGGTTAATGAAATCCAGATACAACGACAGCGCCCCTACCACGGCGTACGATCCCGAGCGTCCATCCGGCAGTGCCAGCGCCATCTGCTTCAGCCGTTGCGCGTCCCACGCCGTTAGTCCGGTAAAGACCAGCACGCCTATTATGGAAATGACGAATTGCAGCGCATCGTTGTGCCAGAAGATACCCACTACCGAAGCCAGCACCAGTCCGATCAATCCCATAAACATGAAATGACCCAGACCCGCGAGACTTCTCTTAGTCACCGTGCCGAACAGAGCCGTGGCGCCAAACATCCCGGCCGTGATCACGAAGGTCTGAACAATTGAGGTGCCGGTGAACACCAGCAGCACTACCGATGAAGTCACGCCGACCAGCGCCGAATACAAAATGAAGAGACCGGCCGCCGTCGCTGGTTCAATTTTGTCCACCCGTGCTGCCAGATAAAAGACGAGACCAAGTTGAGCGATTAAGATCAGCCAGAATCCCAGACGATTAACTATCAAGGCCCCAACCAGCGAGGGTGATGCAGCCACCGCAAACGCGGTCGCCGAAGTGATCAGCAGGCCGACAAACATCCAGAGATAGACTTTCGACAGAAACGCTCCCACAAAAGCGGCGTCTTTTTCAGACGAAATAATTGCGGGCCCGTCTGTCCGAGATCGGTTCCACGAAGGTTGTCGGTTCCAACTCATAATTGCCTCTCTGTGATTAATATCATCGCTGTCCGAGTCATTATAAGCCCTGCCCGACCCGTGAGCGAGTAGTGGAGCGCGGACATCCTGTCCGCACTGAGCAACTCGCGATGTCGCCACGCGACGCTTACACCGCGTTACCAACTCCAGCCGACGCTCCCTCGAGGTGTCTCCGATTATGGAGGCCGTACCGGCAGCGGTAGCGACTGGGTCTCAACCCACGCAACGGTCGAGATCGACAAGAGCTAACCCGGTCGCTATCGCTCCGGGTAGTGACCTCATCACTAAGTCAAGACACTTCTCATCTCGCTCCCTGCTTTACCATTCGCGATTTACCATTTACGATTTACCAATCATGGCTAAATGGACTTTCGAACCTGGACATACCGCTGCCGGCTTTACCGCCCGGCACATGATGGTCACAAACGTCCGTGGACACTTCAAGGATGTACACGGCTCACTCGTGTTTGATCCGGAAGACCCCACGAAATCTTCCACCGAGATCACCATCGACGCCCGAAAGATCTGGACCGGAGAGCCCATGCGCGACGATCACTTGCGCAGTGCAGACTTTCTCGACGCGGAAAATTTTCCCGAGATCACTTTTCGCGGCGACCAGGTCGTGCTGATTGGGGAAGTTGATTACCGCGTGGTCGGCAACCTCACGATTCGCGGCGTCACTAAGCCGGTTACGCTCGACGTCCACTACCTAGGGCAATGGCAAACGCCGTGGTGGGAAGATGGCGTCGATAAGGGCCCAAAGACCCGCGCCGGCTTCGTCGCCAAAACCTCAATCAACCGCCAGGACTTTGGCGTCAGTTGGAACGACACCATGGACAAAGGCGGCATCGTCGTCAGCAACACGGTGGAGATCACGATCGATGCCGAAGCGATATTGGAAGATGAGTGATGAAACTTCTTGGAAACGAATTAATCGGACTGGTGCAGCTTGAATTTGTCCGTCCATTAGCACCGTGGCTTTAGCCCGGTGATTTGTGGTGTCTTCCGAGTGGAAACTGTTTCAAACGGCTTCCGGTCGTGTCGGGGACTAAGTTCACCGCAGTAAAGCGCGGTGCTAATGCACTACAGATTTGTGTGTGTTGTTGTTATCGGCCATCGACCGAGTGGACCAATTATCTGACATAGCTCGTGCCATCCTCCCGACTAAGTAAGCCCTGTGATACGATTTGCCTCGATATGCTTCCTCTTCAAAGACTGCTCATCACTATCACTTGGACCTTTTTTCTGGCTCTTTCGATCTCGGCCCAAACACCTCAGCCTCAGACTGCGGACGATTACGATAAGGCCGGCTTTGCCGCACAACAAGGAGGCAAGTTTGAGGAGGCTCTGCAACTCTATGCCGCGGCTCTCAAGCTCAACCCAAAGGATTGGATTGCACACGCAAACTCCGGAGTCTGTGACTTAGCTCTGCAGAAGTTTGATCACGCTGTCGCTGCTTTCAAAGCTGCGATTGCTCTCGTTCCCACCGAGCCACATCTTCAGCTCGGTTTGGGCGCGGCTTATGCGGCCAACGGTCAAAGCCTGGAAGCTATCGATGCCTTCAAAGAAGCCATCAGGCTCGATCCAAAAATGGTCGAGGCATATGCACAACTCGCTCGTTACTATGGCCACCTCGGAAAAAATGACGACGCGCTGCGTCTGGCGTTGCAGGCAATTCAAATCCGTGAGAACGATCCGCAATTACTCCTTTTGCTGGGCCAGCTTCACATAGAGCTGGGATCGTTGCCGGCCGCACTGGACGTCCTCAATCGCGCAGTTGCGATAAGACCTGATTTAGCTGAAGCGCATTTGAGTTTGGGAATCGCATATGAACATTTGGGGCAAATGTCAGAAGCGGCGGCGGCTTTCAAAGAAGCGGCTCGGCTTAATCCGGATGGCGCGGCGGCGAGTTACAGCCTCGGCGTCACCTTACAAAAATTGGGCAGGCATGAAGAAGCAGCCGCGGCCTTAAAGCGCGCAACCGAGTTACAGAAGGACTGGGCCGAAGCGTATTATTTTCTCGGTCTCGCCTATCTGGATCTCGGCCAGCAGGAAAAGGCGGTGTCCGCCGCGAAGGAAGCCACACGCCTCAAACCGAACGAGTTTTTGATCCTCAACGGCCTGGCCCGCGTACTGCGAGAGTCTCAAAAATACGACGAGGCGATCGAAACTGTTCAGCATATCGTACAGCTGAGGCCAGACGACGTGGACTCCATATATCTTCTCGGCAACACATACTTGATGGCGCAGAAATATGACGAGGCGATCAAGACCTTAACCAGAGTCGTGGAGCTGAATCCCGATCATGAGGACGCGCGCGACCGGCTGCGAGCAGCCACTGTACGCAAGCGTGACCGGCCGATGTTGGATGAATACAAGAAGTATGTCGCCGAGCGTCCCAATAATGCTTTGGCTCACACACAGTTGGGTCAGTCATATAACGGATTTGGAATGTTTGCCGAAGCGGAGGTTGAGTATCTCCGGGCGTTGGAATTGGATCCGAAAAATGTGGATTTCAACAATCGCCTGGCAATCAATTACGACGAGTGGGGCAAGACGGAAAAATCTATCGAGTATTACCAGAAGGCGATTGACCTGAAGCCCAATCACGTTTTCTATTTGAGCCTGGGAACAGCTTATGAAAAGTTGGGCAAACTTGAAGAAGCGGCCAGGGCATTTCGGGAATCGATCAAAATCAAACCGACCTTTATCCAGGGCCTCTATGGTCTCGCCGTGATCGATGCAAAACAGGACCAGCCACAGGAAGCGATCGAGCTGCTGCGCAAAGTTGTGCAGCTCGAACCCCGGAATGTCTTCGCGCAACATGCACTGGGGGTCCTCTATGTCCGGACCGGCGAAAAGAACGGCGCGATGCAGCAGTACTACATCCTGCAAAATCTGAATCCAAAACTGGCGACAGATTTGCTGAAAACGATTCCGAAATGACTCACCACGCCGACCCATGAAGAGTTCAAACGTTTGATGGTGCAAATTGCAACATCAAAGAGAGGACGCGTTGGCGCGCGGAAACTTCCGCTCGTCTTCACTGAGCACGTCGCCATCGTGGCGGCCAAGGCGCTGGAAGAGCGGGCGGATAAACGTCTTTGTCGTTAGCGCCTTTCACAAGCTACGCGAGATCGCCTTGCCTTGTTCCGGATCCGTTGCAACTTTCCTTACTTTCCTGCTTCGCGGTCTTCATCTATCATCCGCCTTTCCCATGGAGGATTCCTGGTGACACAGTCAAGCCTCATTCCGATCGAGCGAATTGAAAAGGCAATCTATTTTATTCGCGGCGAGAAGGTCATGATGGATCGAGACCTTGCGGCAATGTACACCGTACCAACGAAGGTGTTCAATCAGGCAGTCAAACGTCACCAGGAACGCTTTCCAGTCGACTTTATGTTTCAATTGACGAAAGAAGAGGCGGTCTTAATTCCGTTCAAGGTCACAATCTGTGACCTTGAAACGCGGAAGCAACGTCAAATATCTCCCATATGCCTTCACCGAACACGGAATCCTCATGTTGTCGAGTGTCCTCAACAGTCACCGCGCGGTGCAAGTAAACATCCAGATTCTGCGCGACTTTGTAAAGCTCCGCCAAATGCTTGCTTCGAATGCCGAACTCTCGCGTCGGCTCGATGAGCTGGAAAGTAAGTATGATCGTCAATTCAGGGTGGTCGTCGACGCAATTCGACATCTGATGTCTTCGCCCGCGCGCGAGCACAAGCACCGTTCGCTTCACGGACTTCTTATCTTGATGCGGCTCTGATCCCAGCAGTGAACTGCTGGGCTATTTTCATTCGTCCGCCGCGCGGACCTACATGGTTCACAAACAACTCCGCGTCCCGAAACGCACGCTCCGAAAGTCCTGTTTTCTCCGCAGCTCCGCCTCATCATATTGTGGGGAGCCTCCGATTTTCTGGTCTTTTTTCTTCTTTGAATCAGAAGCTACTCCTCCACCGCAAGTGCGAAACCTCGCCATCTGTTAAGGAATTCCTTTCCTACAAAGGCGTCCGGTTTGATAAAGATCTTTACTTGATCCACTTGATAGAATTGAATGCTTTTGCCAATCAAAAAAATCACGGGATAGTGATCGTTTAGCAGTGAGTAATACTTTCGGTAATGCTAAACTGCAAATCGGAGGATGAATGAATAGGATTCGCACGCGTGCCCGAACACTTTTCCCTGAGTTAACCACACTCGAGTTATGTGCTGGCGCGGGAGGCCAGGCGTTAGGATTCGAGCAAGCCGGAGTAGAGCATGTCGGACTCCTTGAAAAGGACAAGACCGCTTGTTCTACACTAAGCTTGAATCGGCCCCATTGGAATGTCATTGAAGAAGATCTTGAGGACTTCGATGGGACCGCCTTCAGGGGAGTAGACATGATTTCGGCCGGCCTTCCATGTCCGCCTTTCTCGGTAGCGGGAAAGCAACTCGGAAAAAGTGATGAGCGAAATTTGTTTCCTCCAACGATTCGACTAGTGGATCAGATACGACCGAGGGCGGTGATGATTGAAAATGTTAGAGGCATACTGGATGCTGTCTTTGCGGACTACCGTAAGTATATAAAGATGGAGTTGAGAAAGCTCGGCTACGAGTCCGATTGGCGACTTTTGAATGCATCGGATTTCGGGGTCCCGCAGCTGAGGCCTAGGGCGGTGCTAGTTGCGGTGCGTACAGAGTATTCAGATCGCTTTTCATGGCCAGAACCATCGTCCACTCCGCCACTAACCGTCGGACAAGTTTTGTATGATCTCATTTGTGCGAACGGTTGGAGAGGTGCCACGGCGTGGCGCGAACGCGCAAACGAAATAGCGCCCACTATAGTGGGTGGCTCCCTAAAGCATGGCGGACCCGACCTCGGGCCGACAAGGGCTAGGCAAGCATGGTCCGCTCTTGGCGTGGATGGAAAGGGAATCGCCGCAGAACCGCCAAGCCCAGATTTTGTGGGAATGCCCCGATTAACAGTACGCATGGTCGCCCGCCTGCAAGGTTTTCCAGATGAGTGGAGTTTCGTAGGAGGGAAAACACAAACATACCGGCAGGTGGGCAATGCATTTCCGCCGCCGTTTGCAAGAGCATTTGCGGAGCAGTTTAAGTCATGCCTCAGCGCATCACGACGACTGGTGCGCGCTGCTGGCTAGGTCTTTGAGCGTGGCGGACACTATTAACCCAGATCGGCGGAGCGAGAACATGCGCCGCATCAAGAGCAAGGGGATGAAGCCAGAGTTGAAGATTCGCCGCTTAGTTCACGCGATGGGCTACCGTTTCCGCTTACATGTTCCCGACCTTCCCGGCAAACCGGATCTAGTCTTTCCTAGACTGAGAAAAGTAATTGACGTTCGCGGTTGCTTTTGGCATCAGCATGGAAAGTGCCTCGATTCGCATATACCAAAGTCACGAATCGAATACTGGCGTCCTAAGCTTCAAAGAAATCGCCGACGCGATAAGAAGAATGCCCAAAAGCTCGAATCACTAGGATGGAAAGTTCTTGTTGTTTGGGAATGTGAAATTCCTAATCTTAAACGAATAAACCCGAGACTATCGAAGTTTCTCGCCAGTTAGTCTTTCTCGCGGATTTTGTTCAGACGCTCCCGATCCTTTTCAAATCGCCGGATCGTTCCCGATGGATCCTTAGGCCAAGGTTTGTGGCTTCTAAGAATGTAGTCTGCTTGCTTCTTACCGGAAGGACCCTTATAGAGACGTGTTTCGATCTCCCATCCTATTACAGGATATCGCAGTTCTCGGAGCCGTTTCTGCCAGTCGTCTTGATCGGCCACGATTTCAAGAACTACGGATGGCGTGGGATTTCCTACGCCTACCGCTTTAAGTAGCTCTCCGATGCGAACATGAATGCTTTCATAAGATGTCACCTGCTTCATGACTTCGGGATTAATATCGAGTGATGCAAAATATGCCTTTTTTCCTCCATTGCAATCCTCGCAAATTGCCCATAGGTTTGGAGAGTCATTGCCGCCACCCCAATCTCGCGGAGTTTTGTGATCGACAACGAGCGTAATTCCATGTTTCTCGATCGTCCTTCCACACATTCCACACTTGCCATGAGCATCTCGAAGGATTTCGGCCCTAGTTTTCAGATTTATCGATCCTTCATCCGTGACGCCAGGCCTCTCGCCTTTGTATTTGTAAAGAACAATGTTCCGTTTTTTGCCTTCGACTATGACCACAGAGTTTTCTTTTTCAATTACGAACCATTTCTTGAGATCCCGCTTGCGTCGGTCGAGATGGGTTTGATCCTCGGGTCGCAATCCCTCCCTCTCAAGTTCTTGTCTAATCTGCCCACCGGTAATCCCGTTTGGGAACCGGGTCATTACTTCGACGATTCGAAGATGGATCTTTCCGGGGTTACTTCTCCTTGTGGTCATTCTTTGCAGAACGCTCATTGAAAGCGCGGTTATATGAAATGCACTTCGCTAGCCACGGAGGCAGTGTAACCAAGTCCGGCAGCGATGCAAAATATCGTACTTGCCGAACTCGAACATACCTGGGTAGTATCGACGGCCCCCGAGGGCCTATCTGATGATCCCAATACTCACCAACACCTACTTCTCTGGCGCTGGCTTAATGGACATCGGACTCCAGTCTGGTGGTCTGACGTTGCAGCAAAGCTTTGAGATTGAGGCTCTGTGTTGTGACACGATGCGGCGGAACTTCTCTCATGAAGTCGTGCAGTGCGACATCACTAAGAAGCTCGTTAGTTCGGAAATGGAATGCCATGTGATGGTGGCGACCTATCCATGCACAAGGTATTCACCGATTGGTGACATTCACGGGGTGCGCACTGGGGATGATTTGTTCCTGCATTTCTTTCGGCACGTGGCTATTCGCAGACCGGAATTGTACGTAGTGGAAAATGTTCCGGGGATGAAGAAATTTCCGGTTGTCATGGAAGCAATGACGAAGCTTCCGGACTACTACGTACATGTTGCCTGTCCGGTGAAGTCTTCGATCTGGCTGCCGCAAAAAAGAGACCGGCTAATCATCATTGGCAGCCGGCGGAACTTTGCGTGGCGCGAACCTGCTGCTGAAAAGCCAGTCACGTTGGCAGAGATACTCGAGACGGATCCGGCGCCGCACATTCCTGACTATGTAGGTAAACGTCTGGACGGCGCATATCGCGATCGCCCGATTATCAGCGACCCCGAGTGCGGTGACATTGCGGCCACCTGCGTGGCGCACTACGCGAAAGATTTGAGCACGAGACTCGTTCGGGACAAGAGATTTCCGCGCGGCGCACGGCCGTACACGGTTCGCGAATACGCGCGGCTGCAGGGAGTCCCTGACACATTCACCTTCGCGGGAGCAGTAACGATGCGTACCGAATGATTGGGAATGGCGTGTCGGTGCCGGTGGGAAAATGGATTGGGTCTGAGGTTGTAAGGTATTTCCGGTAACCGATTAGGAAGGCAGAAGCGAGCAATCATGAAGCTCCGCAGGAGCGAAATATTTATGGAGCAAACCGTTAGTTTTGAAACCGAGCTACGCAGGAGCGAAAGGGGCGCTGGGATATTTCGCTCCTCTGGAGCTCTTCGGAGTATTAATGGACTCGGGTTCTATAACTTTTTCGCTCCTCTGGAGCTGGAATCAGATCTCGTGATAAGAACCAGAGCGATGACAAACTCAGCGCACTCCCCATTGACGACCTATTGCGCGGCTTCAGGCTTCCACGTGAGCGCCCACAGAATTTTGGTAAAACTCGCATAGTCGCTCAGCGCGTGTTGATTGCACCTCGAGATTGAAGCTCGGCGGGCGCGGCGCAGCAGCGGAATGTCTTCCGGCTGTAGCGTCGCCACCGCATCCACTTCGCCATCGGGCGATTTCATCACCATTTCGCGAAAGGCCGAGTAGTTTCCATCAATGATTCCCTGAAATGCGATCAGTTGCTCTGCGCGGGTTAGTCTCGGTTGAGCGCGCGGCTTCAGTAGCTCAGGATGCTCGAGTAACTCGCGGATTGATTGACCGGTGTCGGCAGGAAAGCCCTTGAGATTGACCTGCTTTAACGCCTGCATCGACGCCGAAGTGGCCTGGCTCATCAGAATTGCCAAAGCGTCGTCACGGTGCGGATGGGTAAGATCATTCACGATCCTCAGCAGCGTCGGCGTAGCCAGCTCCTCGTCCATACTGCCAAAGATAAACACCGCGCCGATGAAAGAGTCCACTGGAAAACCACCGTGCATTGACAGTTCATAGTGCGCCTTAGGATACGACAACCATTTCGCGCCGGCCGCTGAAGTATCGAAACCTTCGACTCCTCGACGTGCCATGGTGCCCACCCACTATTCCAGACTCGACCCGTCCAGGTCGGCATCGATAAACTTTCGTACCTGCAAAGCCTTTGAAGCTGTCGACGGATCGATTTCCACGAGCAACATGCTGCCGTCAATAGCGAAGAAAGAACCTGTGGCATCTTGCTTAAGAGTTTGGCGCAGGCACGGTAGCAACGTTACTCGCCGCTCGCGAACTTGATTCCAAAAGACGTCCAGCCTGGCGGACTGATCCTTTATTTGGGCATCGTTCATATGTGCTGGATTGAAGTTGTAAGTTCTCTTAATCGTCTGCTGAAACGCGTCGCACTGTCCCGGTGCGATCGTCTCAGTCGGCCCGGCCGGGAAAATATTCTTCGCCTCGGCAGCGCTGGAACTATCGCTCGACGGCCGCACGCCCGGCTTTGCGTTTAATAATCCAGGCGGCGCCGTGACATGAATCGGAAAGCGTCTCGCCGGAAATGACATCGCCTTCTGGAACCGGTAAGCCTTTGCAGATTGCTCCAGGTCGATCCTGAGCAAACGTTATGGCGGAGAAAAAACAGAGAAGTAGCGAAGCTTTAAGTGAGTGCATGTTTAGTCCATTCGGAAAAAAGGTCCGTGAGGGCTGGGAACCGCGGGATTGCGGTAAGAAAACTATAGGGACGGGCGCCGGGGAGGTCAACAGGTTTTTATAAGCCTGGGTAAACCGTTGAGTTAAGGGGCAAGTAGGGAAGGTTGCAAGATGAATATCGAAATCCTCCTTAGGAAGGTTTCCTTGCCAGATAAGATGCTCCACAAATCACACTAAACGCACGAACAATATTTTTCGCTCGTAGGCGTTCCTCATGGCAGAGCGGTCAATCACCCACGGACTGTGAGCGCACCGCAAGCAGAATTGGATTGACAGAAAGGCTGAAGCGGATTACGTTTTTGGGAGCTACAGATCTTCACCTGACCGATCGGAGTTCCTGATGAAAACTATTTTCCCCCGGTTCTCGCGCTGTCTGCGAGTACTCTTTGCCCTTGCCACCACTTCGTTGTTTGTCGCGCCCGTAATTTCAGCGCAGGACAAACCTTCGTCCGGCGGCAAAGATCTATATACGCAGATCAGGGCCTTCACCTTGGGAGGCGGTTCGGCTTCAGTGAAGGAATTGATGCTCACGAGAGATCGCGTGCGTATGACTTTTGACGGCACATTTTATTTCACTGCTCCGATCGACGGCCATGTGACAGGCGCGGTCTTTGTTGGCAACGGCCAATTCACCGCCGACGTTCCGCCCAGCAGTTTCGAAAAGGACAATGTGAGACGTTTGCTGGGCGCCGATGTCGTGGCCTCAGACTTTAAGACCGCGGTCTTTCGATTCAGCGACGACACCTTCGAACGACTCGCGGTCCATCCTTCCGTTGGGCAGGCAGATGAGCACGCGCAAAAGCTGGCGACTGAACTCGAACCACGAATATTGAAAGAAACGGGCGCGAATGTTTCAGCACGGCTGGCACTGTCAATAATCAACCAGGAGAAGCCGGGCTTTTTCTTTGCGACGTTCGATGGTGGAAAACGCGGGCGCTTCAATTTAATGCTCGATTATCAGAACCGCATTCCGGTGGCCAATTTTGATATCAACGGCGGCGAAAAGGGTTTGATCTTTGCTTACGACACGTACGGCAACAACCCCGAAGTCTGGATGGCCTTTTATGGACAGGAGGATTACGAGCGGCGTACCGTCGAATATTCGGATGTCAACGATCTGATCGATGTCGCGCACTATGACCTGAAACTTGATCTGCGCGAACACAAGAAATACCTGCGATTGCAGGCGCGAGTCGAGTCCGTAACCAGGGCCGCGAACCTCCTGGCTATTCCTTTCAACATTGGCGAAGATCTGGGCGAGGCTGACAACTGGAGGCTGAAAAAACAATTACGACTGCAACAGGCGCGGCTGGGCGACGTGGAAGTGCCCTTTGCTCAGGAGGATTGGGAAGGAGGCTTTACTATCTTTCTTCCCGCCACGGTCGCCGCGGGACAGAAGCTTGATCTCGACTTGATCCTGCAGGGCGACTTTATGTACGACGCTGAAAGCGTCGAGAACTGCCACTATCCCAGATCAAATTCAAGCTGGTACCCACGTCATGGCTATCTTGATCGCGCGACCTTTGATCTCACCTTCCGGCATCCGAAAAAACTACGTATCGCCAGCGGCGGTTTGAGACTCAGCGAAACTCCGGATGCGGAAGATAAAGATTCAATGGTAACCAAATACACCATGACCGAGGCGGTGCCTCTGATGACCTTTGCCTTGGCGCCATTTGAACGCCATACGCAGATCGTCAGATTCGATAAAGGCGGCGTGGGCGATCCGATACCGATCGAATTCAACTCTCTGCCCGGAGGATTGAAGGCGATCAAAGAAGACTTCATCCTCGCGGAGTTGGATAATTCGCTCAGGTACTTCACCACGCTCTTCGGCAAATATCCATATCCGACTTTTGGAGCCGCATTCCATCCTTTCAACTTCGGTCAGGGGTTTCCGACGCTCTTAATGATTCCCGCGACGGACCAGGCCAGCAAATACACCTATGTATTCATCGCGCACGAGACGGCACATCAATGGTGGGGCGACATTGTCAGCTGGCGATCCTATCGCGATCAGTGGTTAAGCGAGGGCTTTGCTGAATATTCGGGAATTCTTTATACGGGCCAGAGAGCCGGAGCCGGCTCGAGCGCGGCCTTGATTTCAACGCTGCGCGAGTCCCTGAGATTGCCCCCGATGACGCGCACCGGCCCCGGCAAAGGTCGACTAGTCGACGTAGGGCCCATTATTCTCGGTCACCGGCTGAGTAGCCGCAAGACTCGCGGGGCGTATCAGACTCTGATTTATAACAAGGGAGCGCTGGTGCTAAGGATGCTTCACTTTCTCTTAACTGATCCCGCTACCGGAGAAGGCAAAGGATTCTTCGAAATGATGACCGATTTTGTGAATCGTTATCATGACCATTTCGCCTCGACCGACGACTTTCGCCTGGTGGCAAACGAACATTTTGCCAAGTCGCCAATTGCTCGAATATACCACCTCAATAATCTCGACTGGTTCTTCAAACAGTGGGTGTACCAGACAGAACTTCCGTCCTATCAAATGGAGTATCAGCTGCAGGATCAGCCTGACGGCAAAGTCCTGCTCACTGGCACCGTAACTCAGGAGAATGCTCCCAAGGACTGGTTCATGGTTCTACCGATCTTAATCTCGTTCGGCGGCAAACAAGAGGCCAACGCGACGGTCCATGCGTTCGGGCCAACGGCGCAGTTTCAGCTCAAATTGCCTGCGCGGCCGGCCAAAGTGGAACTCGATCCGCATCACTGGGTCCTTTCAGAAAAGACTTCGACAAAAGGAAATTAGGGCGCCGGAGATCGTCAACGGGAGCGTGAAAGCTTTGTGATAGACTCTGCGCATCTGGAGGTGGCTGGTCAGCTCCTCCAGTTTGCGCGATGAGCAAGGATCATAAAGAGCCTGTTGGCGAAGTCGAGACAGCATTGCTTGATGCCGAGCTGTTCATCAAATACGGCTCGACGGATCGGGCCCTGAAGCGTCTGAAGACGGCGCTCGAGCACAACCCGCGATCGATCCCGTTGCGCGAGCGCATGCGCGAAGTCGCGTCGACCCACAAACATCCTGAAGAAGCGGCGCGCCACTGTCTGGCGCTGGCGAGTCTCTACATTGAGCGCGATGATTTTGATGCCGCGCACGATCGTCTGCTGGAAGCAAAGCAGCTTGACCCGCGCATCTCGATCGGGACGGGCCTGGAAGCGATTCGGCGCGCGCGTCATCCGGAACTCCAAAGAAAACCGGAGAAGAAAACTCCACCGCAACGCATGAAGCCCGGCATAAGCTTCGCCGGCGACCTCTCCGCCATCAGCGTGTTCGATGCTATCCAGGCAATCGAAAATTCGCGACTGACGGGTGCACTGATGCTCGCAAATAATGCGCAGGCGGGACGAGTGCTTTTTAACGACGGCCAAATCGTCGGTGCTGAAAGCGGCCAACTCACCGCCCATGAAGCTTTTCGGCAAATCGTCGAAATCACCGGCGGCACCTTTGATTTTCAGAAGTCTCAGCAGACGCATCCGATAACGATCGAGGCGGCGAGTAACACGAACCTGATTCTGGATAGCCTCAGGCAGGTGGATGAGGAAGCGGTTGGGAAGTGAGCAGTGACGCGGTTCCGCGGTTGTGGTTCTGCTGTCTGACGCTGAAGGCGTCAAAGAGAATAGCCGGGGGCGAAGCGCGTCGCCCCCGGATCACATTTCCAAAATGAACCCGACCCTGAAGGGGTCGCATCGTCGCACATCCGGTGCGACCCTTTCAGGGTTGGAATTGATCTTTGCGCCACCGGGGGCGTTGCCCCCGGCTATTACATGTCACGCTTTCAGCGTGAAGTGTCGGCATCACGCGGAACAATGAAGTCCGTGAGCGTGTCAGGCGCCAGAGTTGACCAAAGGATCCACCCGCTCACGCAGGTGGTACTGACCTCATCTTCGTGCATTCGAGAAAGACGCGGGCAGGATGCCCGCGAACCGCCGACAGGATGTCGGCGCTCCATTAATCAACCAGCACGCGCACGTTCAATGCCTCCGCCCGTTCCAAAGCTGACAGCAGTCGCAGGAATTGCGCGTAGTTGCGACTGCGCGCGTGCAGCCGCGACGTTTCTGACTCACTTAGATCGTTACGCAGCATCAGGTCGAGGAAATCGTAATAGTCAGCAATGGCTGACAGCGGAAACTCGCGCGTGTAGCTGGTGGTTTCCGCATCCTCCGAGCGAAACCCGGCCAGCAAATCAAACACGTGATCGGTCGTCAGATGTGACCCTTCCCGGGTCAACTTGATCGGCAGACGTAAGGCGAAAAACCTGAGACCTTCCGCGGTCGTCACCCGACGCAGTTCTTTCGTCGCTTCACCATCAAAAGGAGATTCCGGATCGACCAGAATACGGAGCAGCCGCGGCTGATCTTCCTTGTCGAGAGTGTCCAACGCCAACTGAACCCGGTCGGCCAGAAACTTTTCAAACTGCGCATCGATTGCATAGTTGATCCGGCCCAGACAACCGACCGCTTCGCCTTCTCCGGCGGTGTCGGGCGGCAGACAGGCAGGGCAATTGGCGCAGACGGCGGTCTCATTTTGCAGCCGATCGATCTCAGCGCCGGCATTTTCGATCCACTGAATCTTGTCATGGCCGGGCGCGCTTTGATCTCCAGTCGTCAGAATTGTGTGCAGGTTGCTGAGGCGCCCCCACTCGCGCAGATGCTTTTCCGAATAGCGCGCGCGCAAGACGCAGGGGTATTGGACGATGAATTCCAGAGACATCTTAATCAAGTCGGCAGTAAGCAGTAGAACGGCGGGAACTGTCAAGAAGACTAGCTAGCCGTAGGGCAGTTTGAACCATGGCGGCTTTCTCATTAGCACCGCGCTTTAGCCCGGTGATACGTGGTTGCATTCGGAATGGAAACCATTTAACGGTCTCCGATTTGTATCGGTCATTAGTATCACGGCGCTAAAGGTGCTGAGTTGACCGGCATTATTCTGGATCCGGCTTTCCGAAATCAAACTGACCTCGACGCGACTTGCGCTCGCGTAAGCGGACGAGACGTCCGCGCTCCCAGCAAATCACGTGAGCAACTCAGATAATGTTGGACTCCGGCGAACCGCAGTGCACAATCAAACTCGTGGATTGTGATTAATGATTTCGACGATCGAAGAAAACGGCACTTTCACAATCTCGCCATCGGCGCGCTCGACCTTCACACTCGGGGTGGTCAGGGCCTGGGTGGTCTTCATGCTGCGAACCACGCCACGCACACGATGCCCGTCGCGAGTTACAATTTCGATATTGCTCTTGCCGTAGAGCGGCCGTAGCGCAGCCAGGGCTCTGGTTATTTCCATGCAAAATGCCTTCGTCGAATGTTTCGGGGTTCGTCTGACTATACTTGTTCGGGTGGGGTTCGTAAACCGGCGGGGCTATCGGTGTCAGAAGTAGTGCCAGAAGCCCGACCGTCAGGGAGGGCTGGATACGCTAAACAATCCCCGGCGAGATGCCCTCCCTGACAGTCGGGCTTCTGACACATTGGGAGTGTCGCCAAAAAGACGCAACCAATCCTCCTGAATCGGCGTATAATTCGCCGTTAGCCCTTCGACCGTCGGTAACAGTTTTCGAGTACAATTCGTCATGCAGCCTCAGAAAAAGTTCAGCGGGAGCGGTTCCGGCTCGGCAGATCAGAGCGGCGCAATTGTTTGCAGCCAATGCGGCGCGCCGATGCCGCCCGGAATGCGTTTTTGCCGTACGTGCGGGAACCGGCTTGGCGAAGGGCCGGCTGAGTACACTGAAACTGTGCGGCTGCCCAATGGTACGACGCCGAACGCGCAATTTAGCACTCAGTACACAGCCGGCATGGGCGGGCCAATGGCGCGCCAAAACGCCGGCGGTTACCCCAGGCGGCAGCGTCGTTTTGGCTTTAGCGGAATGACCGTGCTGTGGATTGTGCTCGCGGTATTTTTCGCTAGCGGCGGCGGCCTGAGCATGCTCAAGCTGAGACGCAGTGCGCGCTCAGGCGCGGGACCGGGCGCGATTTTCTCGTCGCCCCGTTCTTATGTGGGTGTCGATCAACTCAAAACCACCGACGGAGGAGTGACGTTCGATTCGGTTTCACCTCCAGACTCGCCGGCAGACAAGGCCGGACTAGTTGGGGGAGATATCATTACCAGCTTCGACGGTCACACAGTCACGAGCGACAATCAGATGATGGACCTGTTAAAGCAGACACCGATAGGTAAGACAGTTGAAGTCGTCTACCTGCGTGATGGCGTCGCGAAAAAGACTTTACTGACAACCATCTCCGAAGCCGGCTTTAATCAACTAAAACAATTGTTCGACAGCCGTCCCGAGGGCAGAGGGAAATTCGGGTTCGACAGTGGCCAAACCAGGAGCGTCAGCAACCCGGAGACTAAAACCTTCGGCGTGCGAATTAATTGGCTGGAAACGAATGGGCCGGCTGACCTTTTCGGAATCAAGACCGGCGACATCATAACTGACTTTGACAAGACGCCGATCCGAACCAGTGAAGAGCTACTCTCCAGAGTCCGTCGGGCTAAGCCAAAGGACGTCGTTGAAGTAGGTGTGTTGCGTGACGGTCAGCCTTTGAAAATTCCCGTAACAATGGGTCGCGACTAGTCCGAAACCGCTTGCGGTAGCGGGCGGTTGAAGGCTCGCTGTCCCTGGGGAGTTAGCCTTAACAAGTCGATATCCAGATCAACCGCCCGCTACCGCAGGCGGTTCTGACCTCTGCACCTGGTCTCGCATCTGGTGCTCCATTTCAAGCCGCGCTTCTTCACGTTCTGCTTCACTCTCGTCAGATTCGAAAGCCGCAAATAATGCGTAAGGGTGCTCGGCCCACAGACGTAGCTCCCAGACTTCCCGGTTCTCATGTGAAGGACGCGCAAACCACAGCGCATCGAATTCGGCTTCACTCAAGCTCGCTTCGTTGAATACTCCCGGGTCTTGTTCCGACAGATCATTTCGCGTCTCTGGTTTGACTAAAACACGCTTCAGCTCCCAGCCATGACGCTGATAGGTTGCGATGATTTCTTTGCAGAGTTCAACGGACGGCACACTGAAACGATAGAAAAGATAACTTGTGTATTTAATGACGTTTCTTGTGCTTTCGCGGATAGTCCGCCTTCTGGCCAGACTAGATCCAAGAAACTACACGAAACGGCGCGAAAAGAAATGCGGCAAACAATCGGGGAACATGCCCAAGCTCAATCAATAATAATTGCCGGAGCGCGAGAACTTAGTCGCAACTAAGAAGAAGCGCCGACGGGTTGCGCGGAGTTAGCCGGTGCGTAGTAAAGAATTCGATTGCAGTTATCGCAAGTGATCACGTCCGCACCGCGGCGCACATCAGCCATGATCTGCGGTCTTAGAGACATGTGGCACGCCGTGCAAGCGCCGTTGCGAGCTTCAGCCATCGCCACTCCGTCGCGTATGCGCGCGGCAATCCTTTTGTAAAGCGCGCTGATGGCTTTGGGAAGTTCGTTTGTCAAGCGTTCGCGTTCGGCGATGGCGATGGCGACTTGATGCTCCTGTGTCTGTACCTGTTCGTCGAAGGCTTTGAAACGCGCTTTCATATCCGCGCCCAGCTTTTCGACTTCCGGCGCGCGCTCAGTCAGATCCTTTTCCGCTTGGTCAGCAATCTCCATTTGTTCGAGGACCTGGGTCTCAAAGGCCGAAATCTGTTTCCGCGCGGCATCGGCTTCGCGTATTGCGGCTGTATACTCATCCGGCTTCTTGGCGGCCATAAGATTTCGATCGGCTCGTTCGGCTCGTTGTTTTTGATCGAAGATTTCGGCTTCCAGACGGACGCGTTCGTTACGGGCGTTATCGCGTAATTCTTCCAACGCGCGAATTTCAAAAGCGCGCTGATCGAACTCTTTTCCGATCTCAGCGCGCCTCTCAGGAATGCTTTCTATCTCGGCCTGTAGTCTTCTTATATTAGTATCAGCGTTCTGCAAAGCGATTAACTGCGCTAACTCCGCTTTCACTCTTTATCGACTCCTCGCAAGAATATGGTGGTTGTGAATCGTGGCATTCATGAAGCAATAATCACATAGGGAGAGGGGTACTGGCAAGTTACCAGTCATGAGGGGGGTGTCTTAATTTGCGGGAGACAGTCTGCGGACGGCGTGGAGTCAGTACCGGGAGCGGTAGCGACAGGGTCGCAACTTACTCATGATCCATAATCGCGATCACGAGACCCGGTCGCTACCGCTCCCGGTACTGACCTCATCCTCAAATTAAGACACTATCGTCAAGAGGGGAAACAAATCCAGGACGCCGGTTTAGGAAGATGCCCAGCCTTCTCATTCCAGGTTCGCTGCGCTAATCTCCTCGCCATGAAACCTGGATTCGTCCGATTGCTCTCTGTATGCGTTGCAGTTGCTGCGTTCTCTACGATAGTTTTCTCTCAGACTCCTACGCCTTCGCCAACGCCCGCGCCGCCGGCGACGGACATATTTTTGATCGACGTCATGGCAGCGCGCGCCGGAAATTTTAAGGTCGGTGAGCCGGTCAAAGTTACCGACTGGGCCGGCTATAACAATCAACCTTCGTTCCTGCCGGACGGCAAGAGCATCCTCTATACCTCGATTCGGGAAAAGCAAGCGGACATCTATCGCTATGACATTAGCGGCGCGATAACGATGCAAGTTACCAACACACCCGAGAGCGAGTACTCGCCCACATTAATGCCGGATGGAAAATCCATTTCCGTGGTGCGGGTTGAAGGTGACGGAACGCAAAGGCTTTGGAAGTTTCCGCTCGCGGGCGGCGCGCCTTCACTGGTTTTGGAAAAGATTAAGCCAGTTGGTTATCACCTTTGGATCGATAGCGATACGCTGGCGCTCTTTGTTTTAGGCAAACCGAATACTTTGCAACTGGTCGATTTGCGATCCGGAAAGGCAGAGGTGATCGCCGAAAATCCTGGGAGGATTTTGCGTCGCGTGCCGCATGAGAACAAATTCAGCTTCGTGCACAAGGTCTCAGATCAGGAGTGGCTGGTCAAAATCTTCGATCTGAAAACCCGGAATATCGTAACCTTTATCAAGACCTTTCCCGGTGCTGAGGATTATGCCTGGACGCCTTCAGGCGTGCTCCTGATGGCGAATGGATCAAAGCTGTTCGCGCGCCAGAAATCGGATTTCGCGTGGATAGAACTGGCAGATTTTTCCAATGCCGGATTGAAAAACATCACGCGCATCGCGGTGAGTCCGAAGGGAGATCGAATTGCGCTGGTAGCGCGTCGCTGATTCACCGATTAGCAAATAGCTGATCCAATGGGTGAGAGTGATGAGAGCAGTTGAATACAACTGCGCGATACGATCACTCAGGGCTTTTTATCAGTCTCAACCGGAATCAGAACCTGCGCTCGCGCCTCTTCGAGATGGAAGTTGACCTTCTGCTTCTCGCCGGACTTGACCTTGAGCGATGAGCTTTCAAACTTGCGAAAACCGGGAGCATACACATAGACGCGATATTCACCGAACGGAACCTCAACGGTAAACTCTCCGTTCGCGCCGGTTTCACCCAGCCACTTGAATCCCTGACCAGCCACCTTGATTCGCACGTGAACGATCCTCGCATCATTTACATCCAGGACCACACCCGTAATCTGGCCGGCTTTTTTCTTTGCAGATGGATTGGCCGATTGAAGCGTGCCCGAGACACCGAGCAGATGGAAAGCTGCGATAAAGGTGATGAGACTGACCAGTCTTACTCGATTCATTTGGATTCGGACCTTTCCTTAGTGCCTGGCGACTCAAACAAGATCTCCAAAGCGGTGCTGCAAAAGTGTCACGACTGTGATGCCCGCGGTTTCCGCACGCAGTATCCGGCCGCCCAGCGTGACGATCCCCCACGCACCGTCATGCGCGGACTCAAGCTCATCGTCGCTCCAGCCGCCTTCGGGACCAACCAGGGCGATTATCTCTTTCATTTGCCCAAAGCTATTCGTTGCTTCAGACAATGATCTGCCGGCGCGCTCGGAAAACATCAGACGAGTAGCGTCCGTTGAAATTCCCTCGATCTCGGCGGCCGACCGTAGCATTAGATCGAGAGTCAGCGGCGCGTCAATCCGCGGGACGTAGGCGCGGCCTGTCTGCTTGGCTGCCTCAAGTGCGATCCGCCGCCAACGGGTTACGCGCTTTTGAGCGTTGTCGCTATCTCGCAGCCGCACGTCTCCGCGTTCGGTTGCCAGCGGCATGATGCGTTTGACGCCCAACTCGGTGGTCTTCTGGATTACCAGATCGAACTTCTCACCTTTGAGCAAAGCGATGCCGAGGGTGAGATCGAGCGTCGATTCAGGTCGAGCCGGCTCGACCTCGGCTAACACACTAACGTCGGTCGCATCTCTGGCGATTTTTTGAACTGAGCACTGGAACTCGCGACCAAGGCCATCAAAGACAAAGATTTCATCGCCACTTTGCAGACGCAAGACATCGCGCGTGTGGCGGGCCTCTTCCGCACTCAACGTTATTAATTCTTCATCCCCGGAAAAAGCTTCCGGCGGTGCATAGAATCTTCGACGGGTCATGAGCTCTCGTTCTCCTTCTCCCTTTTGGAGAAGGTTGGGGAGAAGGCTTGAGCCAGGGTCCTACCGTTAACTGCGGGTTGTCGTGGACGGACACGACTGACAATCAAAAATATCTTTTGCGGTAAGCTCCGCACTCTCACGCCGGCCCTCTCGAAAGGGAGAGGGATTTAATCCCAATTGACGTTTCAAACCACCAGCGCGATCCACTCTCCATCCTGATCACTTTCAAAACCATCTGCACCCAACTCCAACAGTCGTGACTGCACTAACTCGCTCTGTTCGGCCAGAATTCCGGAAAGAATTAGTTGTCCGCAAGTTGCACCACGCAGCGCCGGCAGCAGCTCCACGATTACGGGCGCGGTGAGATTTGCGCAGACCAGATCAGCCGAAGATGTCTGTTCTGTCACGCTGCCAACGCGGAATTCGATCTGTTCGCCAACACCATTCAGCCGCGCATTCTCGCGAGCAATTTCGATCGCTTCAGCGTCGATATCACACGCTTCGACGCGCGCGTCAGGAGACATTTTTGCGGCCGCAATCGCCAGGATTCCCGTGCCGGTGCCCACGTCAAGAAAACTCCCACCGCGAAAGTATTTTTCGATCGCTTTCAGACACAGACGGGTCGTTTCGTGCGTACCAGTGCCAAAGGCCATGCCGGGCTCAATGCGGATCACGATCCGGGTTCTGGAAGGCCCGATCGCTACCGCTCCCGGTACTGACTCGATCCAGGGTGGTGCGATGACGAAGCGGCCCGCTTCGACGGGCGGCCAGTCTTTCTTCCATTCCGCCAGCCAATCGCGATCGGGGACTTCACGAGTTGTCAGATCCACCAAAGACTTCGATTCAAGATTGTAGATTCGCAGTGCATCGAACAGGACAGATCGCACGCTCTCTATTTCAGGTATGGCGGCGAAATAGCCGCTGACCATTACGTTCGCACTGTCGCTGTCGTTCGTTTCAGTTCCCTGCGCGCCGGCTTCCATCAAGCCATACTCGACCGCTTCGCACGCCTCCCGGACGGTTCTTGCATCAACGGCATACCAGCTCTTGAGGGAATCGCTCACTGTTTGATTCCCATTTCATCGAGCAGATGTGTGCGCTCGCGCCAGTCCTTTTCGACCTTCACGAACAGTTCCAGATGACAGGGATGGCCGAGCAGGTTTTCAATATCGTGACGCGCGCGAATGCCGATTTCTTTCAGCCGCTGCGCGCCATGGCCGATTATTATCTTTTTCTGCGAGTCTCGCTCAACGAAAATCGTGCAGTAGATGCGCGCATAGTCTTCGCGGATTTCTTCAAAGCGTTCGGTCACCACCGCGGTCACGTAAGGAATTTCTTCCCCGGTGGTCTCGAGTATCTTTTCGCGCACAATTTCTGAAGCCAGCGCCCGCATCGGCTGATCGGTAAGTTCGTCTGCGGAAAAGAGCGGCGGACCCTCAGGCAGATGCTTTGTCATCTCAGCCAGCAAGTCCTCAATTTGATCGCCCTTCAAAGCCGAGATCGGCACTACGGATTGCCATTCATGCTCGCTTTGGTACCACTCGATCAGCGGGAGCAGTTGTGATTTATCTTTTACCTTGTCGGTCTTGTTGAGCAGCAGCAGCGCGGGCTTTGCGGACTGCTTGACCAGATCGAGCACGAAGCGATCGCCATTGCCGGTAGCCGCCGAAGCGTCACGCATGAGACAAACCAGATCGACGTCCATCAAAGCATCATGAACGGCGGTCATCATGCGCCGATTGAGTTCATACCCAGGCTTATGCACACCGGGAGTATCAACCAGAACTATCTGTCCTTCTGGCCGCGTGACTATGCCGAGAATTTTGTAGCGGGTTGTTTGGGGCTTGTTTGAGACAGCCGCGATCTTTTCGCCCACCAGCCGGTTGAGCAGGGTTGATTTGCCGGCATTCGGCCGGCCGATGAAGGCCACGTGGCCGGCGCGATGGCTGGTGAGACTATTCGTTTGGTTCGTTGACATCCGTTGGAATTACGATTTCTTCGGGCGGGACGATGACGACTTTACCATCTTTCCAGGTGGCGATGGGATTGCCGAGGCGTTTGTGCATCAGGAGGGCATGATTGACTGCGAGTTGCAGGATCTCTCCAATCTCGATTGCTCGCTCAGCAAAATAATTATTGGTGAGAACTACTTTCTGCGAGTTACTCATGGTCTTGTCGTTAAGAAGTCAACCCAGAAATCTTGATCTCGAGCTAAGAATGGTTCTTCTTTGCCTCCTGAAGCAATCGGCAGTGATTTCGCCGATTCAGAATTATCGTACACAGACCACGCGTCGGCCAATGGCTGATAGAGTGTCCAAAAGTTTCTTAGCCCTGCATCGTATCTTCTCCGAATGACTTCTTCGGCTACGTCGTGCCCTCCGGTACGTACACGCTCTCGAACCCGCTCTACCGCGAGGTCGGCGCTTCTCAGCCACAGAAACATCAACTGAAAGCTGTATCCGTTGTTACGCAAGCCGTCAATCCAGGAGACATAAGATCGCGCAGCGAGGGTGCTCTCAAACGCGAACGTTAGTCTTTCGGATTACAACGCAAATTTTTTCGTCGGATTTTCGCGCTGCGCGCTCAGTGCGGACGAGGACGTCCGCACTCCCAGTAAATAGTCGGCTCTTGTCATGACAGACCTTTCAGCGGCTGACCGTAAGTGAACTCGACAATATGCCCGTCCGGATCACGCACCATCGCAAAGTATCCCACGACCCCGCCTATGTCGATAGGAGACTCAACTAAAATATCCTGTTGACGTGCCAGCTCGGCAATTCGATCGACTTCTTCGCGGCTGTCGCATTGAAAACCAAAGTGATCGAGACGGGCTTTCACTTCATCCTGGACGATGACGAGAACGAATATTGGATCTTCTCCTGGCGGAGTTGCCGGACCGAGCCAGACATTGTGACGGCCTTCGAGCCTTCGATCACGGACGATCGAAAGACAACAGAACGATGTATAGAAATCGACCGAGGCGTCGAGATCGCTGGCGTTGATCGTAATATGTGTCCAGCGAGTGGCCATATGATTCTTCCGCTTCCTAAAAACAAGTTGCGCCGCCAATCTACGGCAGCGCTTCTCTTTTCGATCCTCCGCTTACTGAATTCTGCTGTCAGATCGAGGTCTATCTGTCAGTCAGCCGCGCGCTCGTAATATTGTCATAGAGTTTCTTCGCAAGCTCAGCGTCGAGAGTGGTTAAGATTCGATGTTGTTCCAATGCCGAAGCTTTGTCACCAACACTGTGGTAAGCGAGCCCTAGACGAAAATGCGCCAGAGCGTAAGACGGCTTCAACTCGATCGCTCGCTTAAGCGGCTCGATGGATTCTTTGTGATGTCCAGCCTTGGAGTAGGCCCACCCGAGAAGATATTGATACTCGGGATTAACTGGATTCAGTAGCGTGGCGCGTTTGACAGCGTTCAGCGACTCTTCCTGGCCGCCCGTTCGGTCATAAGCCACACTCAATTTAATGTAGGCTTCAGCCCAGTCTGATCTCAGTTCAGTGACGCGTTTCAGTGCTTCAATCGCCTTCTTATTCTCGCCCGCCAGGATGTAATTACATCCGAGCAGGTAGTGAGCTTCAGCCCACTCGGGCTTAATTAGCGTGACCTCTATGAAGTCAGCGATAGCCTTCTTATATTGTCCGGAACTGGCATAGGCATTACCCAGGAACCAGTGAGGGAACTCCGATTCAGGCCGTACCTTTGACGCCGCTTTGTATGAATCAATGGCGTCGTCAATATGACCCGAATGCTGGTACGCCGCGCCCAGATTCATTAGCGCATCGAAATATTCAGGCCGGATCTTCAGGGCCCGTTTGAAGGCAGCAATCGCTTCGTCATAATTTCCTGACTTACTGGACTCCTCGCCTTTCCGGTTCCATGCGCCGGCATTGTTCTCGTCCTGATGGGCCAGCGGGACAGCGGAAAAGCAACTGGCAACACATGCAAGCACTACCAAAAAAACTAGAAAAAACCTTTTCATTTTTAGTCACACTACTTCGACGCCAACTCGCCGTTCAGCTTCATGATCTCGAGCGTCATATCGGCTGCCGCATACATATCTTTCACATCGAGCCATTCCTTAACGGTGTGAATCGCGCGCATGCCGGTGCCGAGGTTGGCGCACTCGATGCCTTTGCGGTTGAAGACGTTCGCGTCACATCCTCCGCCCGAAGCCATCGTCTTGACGTCGAGGCCCATGCGCGCGGCCGCCTTGATTACCAACTGCACCACATGCGAGCTGTCAGGTACATCCATCGATGAATAGTCGCGCTCGATGTGCGCTTCGACCGAAGCTTTTGTGGTCTTGCCTTCAACGGTCACTTCATACCTGGCCGCGGCGTCTTCCAGACACTTAGTCATGTGCTGGGTCTGAGCTTCCAGTTTCTCTTCACTGTGTGAACGCGCTTCGCCTTTCAGTACCACCAGATTCGGAATGATGTTCGTCGCCATACCGCCCTGAATCTCGCCGATATTGGCCGTCGTCTCAGAATCGATGCGGCCGAGCTTCATCGCCGCTATTCCTTCAGCCGCAATCTTGATCGCTGAGATTCCTTCTTCGGGCGCCACGCCGGCGTGCGATTCGAGCCCGTGGATCCGATATTCCATGTGATTCGAAGAAGGACCTTTGGTAAAGAGAAAACCCGGATCGTCGGAGTCGAAGACTATTCCGTACTTCGCTTTGATCTTTGAGACGTCGACGTTCTTGGCCCCCAGCAGGCCGACTTCTTCGCAGATGGAAAAGATAGCTTCGATAGGCGCGTGAGGAATGCTCTGCTCTTGCAGGCAGCGAATCACTTCGACGATCACGGCGCAGCCCGACTTATCATCTCCACCCAGGACCGTTGTGCCGTCGGTGCGGATGATGTCGCCTTCAATAACCGGCTTGACGCCTTCGCCGGGAACGACGGTGTCCATATGCGCGCTCATCATGATCGATTCAGCGCCAGCGATGGTGCCTGGAAAACGCGCGATGACGTTGCCGCTATTGCCGCCGACCTTCTCGCCGGCGTCGTCGATCTCAACGTGCGCGCCCATTTCTTCGCAGTAATTCTTGATGCGCTCTGCGACGTCACGTTCTTTGCGTGAGTGGCTGTCGATCTGGACCAATTCGAGCAGCAGATTTTTGATACGTTCCTGGTTAATCATCGGACCTCCGTGAACGGTAAACCGCGAATCTTAGATCTTGATCAGAGTGCTTTTGGGGTTTTTGACAAGGAGATAGTAGATCGTATTGGGTGAAAACGTAAATTGGGGCTTCTGCTGGGTGATTCCGTTTTCCGACCCCGGCCTTATTAACACCGTTGCTTCAGCCGGGTGACAAAGAGTTTGTGTCTGAAGTCCGACCGTAAGGGAGGGCCACATTCGCCGGCACAATCGATCTCATAACTGTCGTATTCGGTTCACGATTTATCTTAGCGAGCTTGGCCTCGCCAAACTTCGCCACACCGATTAAGGTCGTCGAGCGTGCGCTGAAGTTCGTCGCGTTTGGCTTTAAGTTCCGCTCCATCAGCATCGGGGCGAACAAAGATGGGCGCCGCAATAGTCACCCGCGCGCGGGTGAAGGGCCTGGGCACCTGAAAGCCGTCCCAACTTCTTTTTGCTTCCCAAAATCTATCGGCGGTAATCGTGAACGGCAGGATAGGGTTGCCGGTTTTCTTGGCCAGCAGCACCGCGCCCATTTTGGCGACATATCGTGGTCCTTTGGGACCGTCGATGGTAAATGCACACGGACAGCCGGCGCTCATCAGCCGGATCATTTCCACAACCGCGCCGGTGGCGCCGCGCGTGGACGAGCCGCGAGCCGCACCATAGCCGAACCTTTGAATAAAGCGAGCGATATACTCACCATCGAAACTCTTTGAGGTCATCACTACAATGCGGCGCCGGCGCCAGAAATAGGTCGCGAGAAAAACACGATTGTGCCAGAACGTATAAATGGGCTGCTTGCCATCGTTCGATGCAGCTTCCCAGTGCTCCCAACCGTCCACAGTAAATTTGACAGTGCAGCCAATTGTCTGGATCAGCAGGAAGAAGGCGAGATCGGCTGCGCGAATCAGAAGACGATCGGTGAATGAATAGTTTGAAAGGCGTGCAAAGGAATAGGCGCGCGCGATGTTGGCGGAGCGTCCGGGGGAAGCGGCAGCGGATGTTGGGACTGATACGCTCATCGGTACGAAACTGCTTGCGGTAGCAAGCGGGTGATCTATCCACAAGAATCTACTCAACGCCAAACCCGGTAGCTACCGCTCCCGGCTCCGTACTCTATTAGTCATAGATCCCCGGCTCGCCTGGCGGCCGGGTCTTCCAACGGCGATGAATCCAAAGCCACTGATCGGGATAGCGCCGCACAAATTTCTCGACTACGCTGGTAAACAGTTGGGTTAGCTGCCGCACGTCAGCTTCATTATCGTCCGATCGTTCCACCGAAAGAGGCTCGCCTATCTTTAGAAGAAAGCGCCGGCTCTCCGGATCCCAGGGCGCAAACACGGGCAACACCACAGCGTCGGTATGCAAGGCGAGTTTTGCCAGCATGAAAGTGGTAGATGCCGGTACTCCAAAAAAGTCGACGAAGATTCCCTCGCGATCCAGCGTATTCAAGTCGACCAGGATCCCCAGAATCCCGCCCCGCTTCATAATCTGGAGCATCTCGCGAGCGGCCGAACGCTTGTCGATCGTCCGATTGCCGAGTCGTTCGCGCCGCGCATCAACGAGACCTTCGATTTTCGGATTATCGATTCGGCGCACCAGAAAGCTCAAAGGGTATCCGAATAGAGATAGCGCAAAACTGGTAAGCTCCCAGGCCCCGACATGCCCGGTGAAAAGAATGACTCCTCGTCCGCTGGCACTGGCTGCGTCGAGGTGCTCCAGTCCTTCACATTTAATTATGCTTTGCAGTGAATGCGGGTCGGCGGTGGCAAACTGGCTGAAGATTCCGAGCAGCCGGCCCAGATTCTCAAAACAACCGCGGAGCAGGCCCCGCCGCTCTTTCGAATCTAATTCCGGAAAGGCTAACTCCAAATTGCGGAGACCGGTACGCCGCAGCCGGCCCGAGAGATAGTACCCGCCGCGGCCCAACTTGGATCCGACGAAGAGGGCCGTCCACAACGGTAACCAGCTGAAAACCGCCAGTAGCGAAATCGCTATCAGATACTCGAGATTGATTTGCAGTTTGGATGTGCTCATTGGCGGCAGCGGTTGAGAGGCGAGTGTAGCGCAGGACTGGTGAAAATTTGGAATGCATCGTGCGTGGCGGTGCGGGATGCTTTGAGTTTCGCTTTAGGCGGAATCCTCGCGCGGTCTGGAAATCTTCGGCCTGAAGGCGGAACTCCGCACCGGCTTTGCTCGTAACACCTCCTCTCCTCTGATATATTCTGCAACGCGATCGGCGAACTCTTCGTATTCCAAATTGAGGAAAGGCCCTTCGGCTAGACTCTCCGCGCCGAAATTTTCGACCAGATGATCCAGAGCGGTCACGACAAGTGCCGGGTTCTTATCGTTGAGCACAATGAGGACATTCGTGCGGGTTTGGCCCGGGAGCTGAACCAGCTTGGTCATGAAGTGACATTGGAAGGCGAGCGCGACAAAGCTCTGGCTCGCAACGACCTGACCCATTTCGATTTGCTGATCAGCGATCTGATCGATCACGATACCGCAACTGAAGCTGAGGGGGTGCGGTCGTTTAAGATGGGCGTTACCGGTCTGCATCCGCGTTGCACAACTACCGAACTGCACGACATCATTGAGAAGACTCTCCTGTTCAAGCTGCAGCGGATCGATCCCGATCAGAAAGCTGTGCGGGAAAAGATCGACCTCGAGCTGCCCAGCGACCTCACGCTGATGAATGCCGTACTCGAATACCTGTTGGATCGGGTAGCCAAACTGGGTTTAATAAAGGTCGAGCAATCAAACTTGTTCGTGGCGCTGGACGAAGCTTTTGTGAACGCCGTGAAGCACGGTAATCGAAACGATCCGACAAAGCTGTTGCGGGTCACTGCTGAGTTGTCAGCTCATGAAGCTATCTTCACGGTCGAAGACGAAGGCGAGGGTTTCGACGTGAACGACATTCCGGATCCGCGGGATCCGGCCAATCTTTTCAAGTCCAACGGTCGCGGAGTGCTGCTGATTTATAACATCATGGACGAAGTCGAATACAGCGAACGCGGCACTCGCCTGAAAATGGTGAAGCGTCCGGAAGGTTTGCCCCAGACGGGTCCGGTCTGACCCGGACTGAATACTCAGGGCCAGTTAATGGTTCACGCTCCAGCCTGCCAGGAATCAGCAAACCAAGAGTAGCTCTCAAAACCAGGCTGACCTGACGCCGCGAATCCATTTTGATGACAGAGCAAAGCAGAGTTTCCCGGAGGCGCTGGCTCGGCAGTCTGGTCTTGATTGCCCTGGCAGCCGGAGTCCCGCGAATTGTTGGCGCACTCTTCCTGGACAAGGAACCTTTCGGCGACGCCTACTGCTATGTCGAGCAAGTGTCCGGGATGAGATGGAAGCTGGTTGCCGGCACTTTCTCAATCAGAGATCTCTTTGGGTTTTGGCTTCCGCTTTACCAATTATTCTGTTCGCTTATTTCTCTGGTAATTAATCAGCCCGTCTATATCAGCAAGTTAGTCGCCGCGGTAGCCGGGACGGGCGTCTGCATTTTCGTATACTTGTGCACCAACATTTTGACTTCGAGCCAGAAGTTGTCGCTGCTGGCGGCATTGGCGATAGCGCTCAATCCATTCCATATTGAGTATTCCGCGTCGGCGATGACGGACATGCCGCATGCGCTCCTGGTTCTCGCATGTTTGTATTTCATTCTTAACGAAAAGTGGACGCTCGCGGCGTGCGTCGGAGCCGCGGCCTGCTTGATTCGAATGGAAAGCTGGACGCTGATGGCGGTCTTCCCGACTCTTTACTTTTTGCGGCGGCGCAGAGTGCCCGTGCTGAGCATGTTGATTCTGGCGAGCGGCCCAGCGTTCTGGTTGTTTATTTGTTGGCAGGCAAAGGGGACTCCGTTTGCATCGTTCCGCGCCCAACATCAATACATGCTCGAGCGGCTCGTGGCGCATCCCGAGTTGGGCCACCTAACTTTCGAACGCATATGGATCGATGCGAACCGCCTCACTTATGCTTTGAATGTTGCGGTGCTGGTCGGATGTGTGGCAGGACTTTGGTTTCTCGTTCGTGACTGGCGTAAGGGGCGAGATTGGCTGAAGGCCACTGACCTGATGATTTGCTTGTCTTTCTTTTTTGCATACCTGGGCTTCATCGCGCTGGCCTATTTTACGAAAAATCAGACTGACATCTGGCCACGGTACGGTCTAATTCTATTCGCTCTGGGTTTGCCCGTACTGGCCTACTCGGCTCAGCAGCTCGTACGGCGCCCCGCGATTTGGGCGCAGGTTGCGCTGGGCTTAATACTGGTGATCTTCGCGCTTCAATTCAAAGCTCAGGCTGAACACCTGACGCGATTCGTAACCCAGACGACGCGGCCAGAGACTATCGCGAATTATCTAAAGAAGGAGTATGCGGCTGATCCGTCGATCAGAATTTTCTGTGACAGTCCCGAGGTCCGGATTCTTTCTGCAATCCCGGGGGAACACTACTATCACTCTTTTTCCGAGGGCGTTCCCAAAGACCGAGACGGCTTCCTCGGATTCATGCGAAAGAACGACATAAAGTTTCTGGTCATACCTGAAGAATCCGAAACTTCAACTCCGAGCCAGTTGTATCCAGGCCTGGTCAAAGAAACAGGTAGCCTATTCGAAGATGTCATACCTCCTCCTGATGATCGGCGCGCCGATAGTCTCTATCGCATACGCGCCTTTCCGTCTCCTGCTGAGTAATGTCGGACAAAGTTCAGTTCGCTGCCGATCGAGTACGACAAGCTGAAGCTGGTCCACTGCTTTCGGCGTGGCGCTGGTGGTTACCACCCGCGGCTCTCGCTCTTGTTTTCATTGTGATCTTTGTCGATCCTTTTATCGGCGATTGGGACGCGCTGGAATACACGCTCAACTCTCTTCATGGGACACCTTCAACGATGGCGCTGGGACGAAGCCTGTTCATCTTTTTCAATCATGCGCTTTATCTGACTGCCCAAGCGATTTTTCATCTTCAACCCCGACAGGGTTATCTGCTCTTCAAGTATGCTGTCGTCGCGCAAGGACCACTGGCAGTGATTGCCTGCTGGATTCTGACTCGCGATCTTTCCGGATCAAAACATGCCGCCACCATCGCCGCCTTGCTGGTGACGTTTTCTCCGGTGTTTGTGATCTACAGCGGACAGGTAATGACCGATGTGCCTGCCCTTTTGCTGACGACCGTGGCTCTGATCGTGCACTTGCGCGGTCTGCAACAACGAAGAATATGGTTGGTTATCGTGGGAGCGGCGCTGTTGGGAGCGGGAGTAAATCTGCGCGAGACAGTCGGCTTCTATAGTCCATGGCTTGTGTTCGCGCCGTTTGTCTGCGGATGGCGGCCAAACCGCCGCGGCGCACTGCTCGTCGTTTTGTCAGGCACGGTTTTTGTGATCTTCGCAGGCTCTGGCTTTGCCTACTGGTTTCTCTCCGATCCGAGTTACCGCGTAGCCTGGCATGGTTGGCGAGAGTCAATGCGAGTCGAATCCGCGCTGCATCCAATCAGCATCCGCAACGTCTGGCCCTGGTTGCTTTTCTTTCTGGCCTCTTCGCCGCTTGTTTTGCTTACCTTGCCAATGGCCTTCGTTTCGGAATGGCGCCGACGCAAGCTCTCTCCGATTCTGTCACTCGCCGCCGTCGGAGTGTTTGCCAACGTTCTGTTGCTGCTGAACTACAGCACGACAATCGGATGGCGTTACCTTTCGACCGGATTGCCGGCGCTCGTACCACTGTGTTCACACTATCTTTTTCAGTCACTGTCGAGGAGGTTGGGAACTGAGCGGCGCGCATTAATCGTCGCGGTAACGGCAATCGCGTTGATTGGCATTTCTTTCGGGGTGTACTTGTGGCCTTTGCGCGAAGCGACTATGGCGGTGCGAGTAGCCGCGAAAGAATATGACCGAGACCTGATGAAAGTTCCGCGCGATGCAGTGATGATTTCGGGCGCGCAAAGCGTGGCGGTCATTTATTGGCGTGGCATGGGCTCAGGTGAGTGGGAGGTCATTGGACCCGGAGCCGGCTGGCCGCAGGGAAGATTGGAAAAGACGATCGCGGACTACTTGAAGTCAGGCCGACGGGTTTTCCTCGACGCCGATCCACGTTGGTGGCCGCCGTGCGGTTGGCATCTAAGTGAAGTCAACGAGCTCGTGGGTATCGAAACGCGGTTTCATTTTCGCCGCGTGTCGTCGACTAATTTTGAGATTCGGCCGAATGATGATCCGTCGGCCACAGATAAGTCCCATCTGGAAACGCTGCTGCCTGTGAACAGACCTGATGAACTGAAGAGGTGCGTCAGTTCGGGATGAGCTATGCCAGTCGCAATTGGGCCACGGCCGGAACTGCCGCGGGCTGCGCCGGAACAAAGTAGTCAACGGCGCCCTGAAACAGGCTTTCTTGCCAGTCCGGCTTCCTGGTAATCCACGCTGACACTGAGTCGGCATCCACCGGCCTTGAGAAGAGATAACCTTGTCCGTACTGGCACTTCAGCTTGCGCAGTTGGGTCAGCTGGCTCAGGGTCTCTACGCCTTCCGCCACGACTTCCATGCCCATGTTTTCAGCCAGCGAAATCACCGTGCGCACAATCTCAATATTCTCAGCCGCTTCGCCGATACGGCCCACAAACGATCGATCGATTTTCAGTGTATTGACCGGGAACCGGTGCAGATAGCTTAGCGAAGAATAGCCGGTGCCGAAATCATCGATGCTCAATTGCACGCCCAGCCCTTTCAGACGCTTTAGCAGGCGCGCGGCCATCTCGGCATTTTCCATCACGGCGCTTTCGGTGATCTCGAGCTTCAAGTGTTTAGCATCGACCCGCGTTTCTTCCAGGATGTCGCGGATATTTTCGACAAGGTCCGGTTGTGCGACTTGTTTGCCGGAGAGATTGACACTCATAAACAGCGACCGATTCGCCGGGGACTGCCACTGCCACTGACCCAGTTGCTGACATGCGCGCTTTAGAATCCAAAGGCCCAGCGGTACGATCAGACCCGTATCTTCAGCCAGGGGAATAAAGTCCGCCGGATTAATGAACCCGCGCTCCGGATGCTGCCAACGGATCAGCGCTTCAAAGCCCGCTAACTGACCGTTGTCGAGCGCAACTATGGGCTGGTAGTAAACGCGCAGCTCTTCGCGTTCGATTGCGCGGCGCAGGTCGTTCTCCATCTGCAGGACATAAACGGCGTGCGTGTGCATTCCCTTATCAAATACTTCGTAACAGGCCTTACCCTGAGCCTTGGCGCGATACATTGCCGTATCCGCGTCGCGCAGCATGTTCTCAGGATGATCGTAACCAGTTGAACTCAGCGCGATGCCGATGCTGGTCGTCGTAAAGACCTCGTGCCCGCTGATGTTGAAAGGCGATTGCAGCTTCTCCTGAATGCGGCGGGCCATGTTGGTCGCCTCGGCCTGGTTGGGAATTCCGTCCAGCAAGATCGCAAATTCATCGCCGCCTAAACGAGCCACCATGTCCACTTCGCGGATACAGCTTTCCAGTCGACGGGCCATTGTGATCAGGAGTTGGTCGCCGATTGAGTGACCCAGACTATCGTTCACGTTCTTGAACCGATCCAGATCCAGAAACAGCACCGCGAACTGATAATCCTCGTGCTGGCGCGCCCGCTCAATCACAAATTTCAAATTTTCAGCCAGCAATGCGCGATTCGGCAGGTTCGTCAACGTGTCATGAAAAGCGGCGTGACGAAAGTGGTCCTTGCTCTCCTGCAACTGGATGCTGATTCTCTCCTGCTCAGCAATGTGCCGGCTCAGTTCCTCCACATGACGTTCCGCTTGCTCGGCGCGTTCGCGCTCGGCCTCTGCGCGGGCTCTTTCTGCTTCCGCCCGATCGTGTTCGGCCCGCTCTGCCAGCGCTGACGTCGCCTTAATTTCATTCAGATACTTGTGATAGGTGAAATAGACAATAAAGATAACGGGCGTCCCAATCATCAGAATCGTCAGGCCGGCTTTTTCGAAGGAGTTGGCACTAACTGCTGCCACTGCGGCGCCCGCCAAATAGGTGATCGAGGTTCCCAGATAGTGTGTCTGCCAGGTGCGCCAGATTGGTTCGCCCGTTTTGCATGCCAGGCCAATCGCGCTGATGCCGGTGTTCGAAACATACTGAACCAGGGCCATCGTGGCAACGGCCGCGATGAAACGCGAAAGGTCTTGAAATCTGAGGTCAGCAATTGGTCCGAAGAGTAGGTGTACGGTCAGAACGGTGAGGCTAGCCGCACAAATCATCATTGCTGAGTTGAAAGAAACAATTAGGAACTTTTTTCCGGTACGCAAACCCTTGCTGAGATTCATACCTGAAAAGAGCCCTTCAACTCCTGCCAGCATGATTCCGGCCAGGCCGCCATACAGCAGCAGAACTAAGAAGATGAAGGCATCTGAAACGGTGACGCTGGTATTGACTCGAGGAATTTGAACTGAGAAGCGGGAACTAACCAGCACCATCACCGCAGCCAGCAGCATGAAGCGAAGATCGAATCGCGGCAGCGGCAGCGAGAGCGCGGCGTAACTGATCGCAATAGCGCCCAGGGCCACGATCAGCCATTTGTACGGATCCTTAAATCTCTGCCGTCCTCTTAATTGAAGAGTGGTTTCCACGATGTTTGCAACAAGATTGCCTAGCGCATATAGATGGTTGCGTAATGGCTATGAAATTCGTAACCGGCCTTCTCATAAAACTTCACGGCCGTTTTATTCGTCTCGTTGACCGTCAAACAGATCGATTCAGTTCGTTCGAGCAGCATTGCCGACAGGTTGGCCATACAACGAAGACCGTAGCCCTTCCGTCGCTCTTCGGCATGGATGTGCACGCCTTCCAGATAAGTAACCTGGGGTGTCTCGGCCACGACATCGGCTTTGAAAATCAGCCTGTCGTCCTGGTTCCAAACCCAGACGCGGCCTTGTTCGATACGCCTCGCGGTCCGCGAACGAAAGCCTCCCGGATCATTTTGGAGCGGGTTGGTCCCGGCTTCGTGCAAAGCCATTGAAGCGTTAACCGCCATAACCTTGTCGAGATCGTTGAGTGTTGCCGGCCGCAAGTCGCTTTCGCCTTCAGATGTCGCCGCCGTTCTCTGCTCGAACAGCAACTCGCGACAGGTCAGACGGGGTTTCTGTCCGCTGTTCGCGTAGTGTTTCCAGAAGCTGTGGATGATTTCCTGCTCGCCTCTGATCAAATGGGCGTTCAGGCAATTGCGAGCGAGGCGCGCAAACGAGGCCAATGAGTTTTCAGAGCGGGCTTCGACCACCGTCGAATGGCCCAGAAGGGCCACGCCCTCCAGACGACCGTAACGATCGCGACAGGAGTAAAACGATCCCCGGTTATGTGGGCTCACCAGGCCGTTATCACGAATCAGGCTGGCCATGAACACCGTGTGAATCGTTCGCGCCGAGAGGAAGTCGAAGACCTCAGGTTCGTCGGCCGGGCCCAGTTCACCGATAGTGCAAGGTTCGTTGGATGCGAATGCATCACGCGATCTCGCTTCAGTTTCATGCCTCATGAGTGTTACTGCCATTAATTGCTCCTATCAGCACGTTTCGCGTTCAAGTTCGGACTAGTCTTAGCGAGTCGCCGGCATCGTCGGACCGGGGTCGCCGTAAATCATCGCGCGCAGCGCCATCGCTTGTACGTCACCAAGGACGACGCCATCACCGAAAATGATACTGTCGCCTAACACAACACCGTCACCCAGCACCACGCCGTCACCGAGGACAACGCCATCGCCCAGCACGACACCGCTGCAGAAAATCGTGCCGTCGCCAAGTACGACTCCAGCGCTGGTAAAAATACTATCGCCCAGCACTACACCGTCGCCGAGCACGACCCCATCGCCAAGTACGACCCCGTCACCAAGGACGACCCCATTGCGCATGACGACGCCATCGCCGAGGACGACGCCCTGCGCATAGTAGGTTTGGTACTTCGTGATCAGGCTTGTTCCCTTGGCGTACTGATGCCGAAAGAAGATCCCCTGCGACCATGTAAACGTTTGTCCGGCGATGGTGGTATGCGGATCGGGCGCCGATTTGATAAGCATTGCGCTGTCCTGTGGTGTGCTTGACGACAGATCGGTGCGAACGAGTTTGGCGAGTCGCATAGCGCCTTCGACGTTAACTTCGCCCGTGCCCTGCTCCAGCATGTTAAAGCCTTTGATTGGTCCGGCCGTGTACATCAGGATCATCTTGACCATGTTAGGCGTGAGCTTAGGATTGGCCTGGAGCAAGAGCGCCGCGGAGCCGGCCACAACAGGCGTCGCCATCGATGTGCCACTCAGATACATCAAGCGCTTGTTGTTGTCAGTAGTAACTCCCGAATCGAGTTGCGGATACTGCGAAATCAGCAGGTTGCTGGCGGCGCTCACCGCACCGATGCCAAGCAGACCGTCGCTTCCGCCTGAATCCGACTCTGCAAAGATGAGTTTGTTGCCTGGCGCTACCAGATCAGGTTTGATCAAGTTGTCGTAGTGCTTGATGCCTTTGGTATCCGTTGAATAGCTGCGCGTTGGTCCGCGCGAACTGTAAGTAGCGACTGCGTCGTCATTGCGTGCGTCTGTCCCGAAGGTGTTGGCCGCACCGACTGTGATCACGGAAGGCTCGTTGCCGGGCGCATGAATCTGGCCGTAGATTTTATTTCCGTTACTATCCTTGCCGTTGTTACCGGCCGCGACCACGACAACTATTCCCGCATCAACCAGGGCGCGCGCGGCGCGACAAATCGGATCGTTTTTGTAAGAACTAATCGCGGCCGCTCCCAAACTCATGTTGGCAACGCGAATGTTATATTTGTCCTTATTCAACGGATTGGTTGAACTGACAGCTTTGGTTGGATCAACGGGACTAAGCATCCAGTTCATCGCGCTCAACAGCGCTGCCGTAGTGCCGGTGCCCTGGGTGTTCAATACGCGCAGGCTAATGATGTTGGTGTTGTACGCGATGCCTTGATAGGAGTTGCCGCTTGCAGTGCTGACGCCGCCCGCCGACGAAGCGACGTGCGTGCCGTGACCGTATGGGTCAGTAGTGTTGTTGCCTTCGGTCGTGAAGTCCTTGCTAAACGTTACCCGAGCGCCGGCCAGCAGACCCGTGCCGCCAAACGCGGCATGTGCGGTATCGACTCCCGAATCAAGCACGGCGATGCCAACGCTCGAGCCGTCGTAAGTGTTGGTGCACAGCAAGCCGCATGACTGGCTGCGGATCTGGTCCGTGCCCGTAGTCGCGGTAACGTGACCGAAAGATTCCAGCTTGACGTTAGGCGAAATGTAGTTGGCAGCGCGGCTCTTCGCCAGCGCTTCGATCGCATTGACCGGCAGTTCGACTTTCATCGCGCCCAACTTGGCCATGCGCGAATCCACGTTGACGCCGTAGCGCTTCAGCAACGAGCTGACCTCGGCGCTATGAACGTTATCTACCTGCAGAATTGCAGACACGCGACCGTTCGGACCGGCGCTCTCCATTAGTTCGCGCATGTCTGAAGAGATCTTGTCGCCTTCAAACTCTTCATTAATCGGGCTCTTGCGCTTGTCCCTGGCCACCGTCAAGTCAGCAACCGTATTACTGGCGCCTTCGATCGAGATCGAATCGAAGAGTTTAGCTACGCTGTCGTCAATCACAATATAATTGGCGTAAGCTTCGGGAGTAGCGCCACCAAGAATCTTGAAGTGGTGCCTTCCGAGGGCATCCTTCACCGTCGATGAGGCGACGTTCGTCGCGCGGGCGCCGGCATACTGATGCATCTGATCCACGAAGAGAATCACCTGTCCCCCCGATTGGTCGGCTTCAGCGAATACAGCCTGGACACGATTCTCAAAATCAGCGCTCGTCTGCGCGCCCCTCGCAAGTGCCTCCAAGCTTAGTCTGAAGACCCGCTTGTTCCGCAGGGTCTCCGGCACATTGCCCAGAGCTATTAGCGTGGCGACGCCGCGAGCGATGGCATCGCGATCAAGATCCGATTCGCACAGCACAAGCGGCGCTTTGGTTGAGGCGGAGAGACTGGCAATAACGCGATCTATGCTTACCTGGTAACCGCGGATGGGTTCCGCTTTGTCAGAAAGCGCCAGAAGCGATAGGTCGGTCGCATATTTGGACAGGATGGGGTATTTGGTGTTAGCAGCGACCAGCTCTTGACTCTCGCGGGCAGTTCTCTCTTTGCCAGACTGGGCAGTGACCCGCTGGCTGAGATTCAGACCGGCAAACATCGATACCAGCACGACGGCAACTATGATCCAAATAACAAAGGGGGTTCTTTTCGTTTTCATTTTCAATCGTTCCTGCAAGTTTGACCGGTTGCTCATTAAGCCGGTTTGTTTTGGGGGCAGCTACTTACAGCACTCGCTCTGCCGGGATAGAACAAAATGTGATAGGTCCTTGCTGACCGAATCGTCCGCAAGCAACCGCTTAGCTTTCATGCTGCGAAGAGCCTTAAAAGATCATGCTCGTAGAGACACTCCACGGGCGCGGCCTCTAGAGCGAGACCTGTGCCAACTAGACAACTTGCATAGAACTGTTTGACGTTAAGGGGATTACTGCGCTTAGCGTGAGTTTACTCTGACGGCGGGCGTCATCAGGTTGACGGCTGTTCTCAGTCAGATTAACGGGTCGCAATCGTTGTGACGGATCGGGGCTGCGTTGAGCGGATGAAGCGAGGTCAGCTTAACGTTCGAATAATAAATCCCGAGGCCAAGTTAGTGTGAACCGCACCTATTCGGCTGGTCTTTGTCAGTGACCTGCACGAAGTTGATTGCGCAGGGCCTTTGACCGAAAGTTGGGAATGAGTCGTTCGGTTCTGCTCCTCGGACTCGGAATCACACGATGTCTGGCGCTGCCCATAATCAAACGATTGTCGCTCGTTCAGGATTTCCCAATGGATGTCGGCCTGGTCCCAAGTAGGCGGTCGGGTTAACGTATAGTGGGGCACTTATCAAACTTAAGCTTCGTGCCTTTTGTGCATTGCGCTATAATGCCCGGGCGTTGATGGGATCGGTTAGAAGCGGTCGGCAATTATAGACAGACTGGAAAGCGAATGTTCGAACGCTATACTGAAAAAGCGCGACGGGTGATTTTCTTTGCACGTTACGAGGCGTCGCAATTCGGAGCGCCTGCAATTGAACCTGAACATCTTCTGTTGGGACTGATGCGCGAAGACAAGACCTTGACGGGCCGCTTCTTCCCGCGAGCTCAGATCACAATTGAATCCATCAGAAGAGAGATCGAAGGCCGTACCTTGCTGCGCGAACGGATTCCGACTTCCGTCGAGCTGCCGTTGGCTCCGGAAACCAAGCGCGTCCTTCATTACTCTCATGAAGAATCCGACCGCCTGCAACATCGGCACATTGGGACTGAACATCTGTTGCTGGGTCTTTTGCGCGAAGAGCGCTCAATGGCTGCACAAATCTTGTTCGAGCGCGGTCTGCGTCTGGCGGCGGTGCGGGACGAGATCGCTCGCCAGACCGGAGCCGACGCTCGCCATCGCAAAGACATTCCCCATCTGCTCGAGTTTTCCCGCGACCTGACCGAAGATGCGTCAAACGATCGGCTCGACCCTTTGATCGGACGCGACGGTGAGATCGAGCGAGTGGTGCAGATTCTTTGCCGCCGCACTAAAAACAATCCTGTGCTAATCGGCGAACCGGGCGTCGGCAAGACCGCCATTGTCGAAGGTCTGGCCCAGCGTATCGTGCGCGACGAAGTGCCGTCGTTTTTGGCAAACAAGCGGATCTTGTCGCTGGATATCAGCTTGATTGTCGCCGGCACCAAGTATCGCGGTCAGTTCGAAGAACGCTTGAAACAAATCATGCGCGAGCTGATCGAAAATCCCCAGTACATCGTATTCATCGACGAGCTGCATACGCTGGTGGGAGCAGGCTCGGCAGAAGGCTCGCTCGATGCAGCCAACATCCTGAAGCCCGCGCTGTCGCGCGGCGAGATTCAGTGTATCGGCGCCACCACGCCGGCCGAATTCCGTAAGTCAATCGAAAAGGACCGTTCGCTGGAACGTCGCTTCCAGTCCGTCAAAGTGCCGCCTCCGTCGGAGGCGGAAGCGGTCAAGATCCTCGAGGGAGTGCGCGAGCGCTACGAGAGTTTTCATCAGGTGCGTTACACCCAGGAGGCCCTGGAAGCTGCCGTGATCCAATCCACTCGCTACATCCCGGATCGGTTTCTCCCGGACAAGGCAATCGACGTAATTGATGAGGCGGGCGCGCGCGTCAAGCTGCGTGTCAGAGCCGAGCAGGGCAGCCTCGATGCGCTCACCGCATCGTTGACCGAATGGGAGCGCGCCACCTACGGCCGCGCCCAAGCCCCGATCGAAGTTGATGAGGATGCGATCGTCATGGCTGAGGTCAGCCGCGCCGACGTCGAAGAGGTCATCGCCCGCTGGACCGGAATTCCGATTACCTCGCTAAAAGAAGGCGAATCTCTAAAGCTTCTGCGGATCGAAGCTGAATTACACAAGCGCGTGATCTCTCAGCGGCCGGCTATCTCGGCCATGGCCCGCGCCATTCGACGCTCACGAGCTGGCTTAAAAAATCCGCACCGGCCGGTTGGTTCGTTTCTGTTCCTTGGACCAACCGGCGTCGGTAAGACTGAGGTTGCGCGGTGTCTGGCACACTTTCTCTTTGGGACTGAGCGATCGATGATTCGCTTTGATATGTCCGAGTTCATGGAAAAGCATTCGGTTTCGAAGTTGATTGGATCACCGCCGGGTTACGTGGGACATGAAGAGGGCGGGCAGTTGACTGAACGGGTGAAGCGCTCTCCGTATGCGGTACTGCTATTCGATGAAATCGAAAAAGCGCATCCCGACATCTTCAATGTCCTGCTTCAGGTTTTCGAAGATGGAATTCTTACCGACGCGCTCGGAAACACGATCGACTTCAAGAACGCAATCATCATCATGACGTCGAATATCGGCGCTCGCTTCATCATGAAAAAGGGCGCCATGGGATTCCAGGGTTCCGCGGAAATTTCGCGGACAAAGTTGGAAGAAATGGTAATGACCGCTGTGCGCCAGACCTTCAATCCGGAATTCATTAACCGGCTGGACGAGATCATCATCTTTGATGAACTAGGCGATGAAGAATTGCTGGACGTTCTCCAGTTGCAGATGGATCAAATCAACGGAACAATGTCCAATCACGGCTTTATTGTGCGCCTGGCTGAGGACGCTAAACGCTGGATCCTTCACAAGACCTGCGCGGATCGTTCCTATGGCGCGCGTCCTTTGCGGCGGGCTCTGCAAAAATACGTGGAGGATCCTCTCTCAGAAGCACTGATCCAGGGTCATTTGGGCGAGGCCTCCCTGGTCGAGATGTTCGTCGATGGTGAAGAGTTGAACTTCCGCTCAATCACCATCGACGAAACAGGACTAGAGCAGTCGAGTGATTTACTCCTTACTCACTAAGCATCTCTCCAACCAAATCTGAATAATTCGAGCGGGTTGTACAGCGTTTTGGACTTTCGCTTTATTTTCCCGGTATAATGCGCCACTTTGCTAAATAGGGAACTGGCAACGGGTGAGGGCTGAGGCGAATCAAAGTGCCGCCCAGACAGCGCAACCGCGGCGAGTTTGTGTTACGGTTTTCCTGAAGTAAGCGCTTAACTTTTCATACGCTGAGTATATTCCCCGGAGAAACCTCTAAGGGAACCGTCACTTATGCACTCTTATCGCGTCGTTTGGCTCGTCATTCTGAGCATCGCCATTAGCACTGCCTCTCTTTTAGTCGCTATCCGTGCGCGGGCCCAGCAACCGCAGCAGCGGCTGGTCGAGGAAGTCGATATCCAGGGCAACCGTCGTCTGCGCAAAGACGACATCATTTACTACATTCAAACTCGTCCCGGTGACCCATACAATCCGGATCAGGTTGCGCGCGACTTACAGACTATCAACGCGCTCGGCTTTTTTGAAAAAACCGAAACGAAAGTAACCATCGACTATGCGCCTCGTGGGGGCATCAGGGTAACATTCTACGTCAAGGAACTTCCGATCATCCGCGACATTCAGTTTGAAGGATTGAAAAGCGTCTCGGAATCAGACGTTCTAAAAACGTTTCGCGAGCGGCGCGTCGGAGTCTCCAAAGAGGCTATCTATGATCCGGTCAAGGTTCGTAATGCAGTGCGCGTGCTGAAGGAATTGCTGTCGGCCAAAGGTCATCCCAACGCCACCATCGCTGAAGGCAGAGAGAACGTGTCGGCCACTTCCGTGGCTATCACTTTCCAGATAACTGAAGGCGCTCGCGTGCGGGTGGCGGAAATTCAGTTTGAAGGCAGCAAGGTCTTTAAGAGCAGCAAGCTGCGCGATCAGATGAAGTATGTCAAAGAGGCCGGGCTCATCTCGCGCTTCAAGGATCTGGACATCCTCGATCGTCAAAAGCTGGATTACGATCTTCACAAGGTTGATAACTACATGCGCTCAAAGGGCTATCTGCAAGCCCGCCATGGAGAGCCCCGCATTGAAGGACTGGGTCTGCGACGTACAGGGTTTCCGATCTTGCCACTGCCTTTCATATCGTCTGTCGACGACACGTTGAAAATCACGGTGCCGATCATAGATGGAAAGCTTTATCGCCTTGGGGATATGAAAATCGAAGGCAATTCGATCTTCTCGGAGCAGGCGATTAAGGCAATCATCGGGTTGCAAAAAGGCGAAGTTGCAAACGGCGAGGCACTCAGCAAGGCGCTGTATGAAAACCTCAAGAAATACTACGGCCAGCAGGGGTTTATCCAGTACACCGCAGAGGTCACTCCAACATTCAAGGACAATCCGCAGAATCCCAACGAAGGCGTCGCTGACTTCCTCGTTACCATTGACGAAGGAAAGCAGTTCACGCTGCGCAGGCTGGAGTTTACCGGCAATACCTTCACTCGAGATAACGTGCTTCGCCGCGAAGTGCTCATCAACGAAGGCGACATCTATAACCAGGGCTTGTTTGAGTTTTCCGTGACGAGATTAAACCAACTCGGCTATTTCAATCCGATCGATAAGGAGAAGGACGCCGATTATCGCACCAACGAAGAAGAGGGATTGGTGGATGTTACGGTAAAGGTCTCAGAGAAAGGTCGCCAGCAAATTTCCTTTAACGGTGGTATTTCCGGTATTGGGGGATCCTTCTTCGGTCTTGAATATTCAACCAACAACCTGTTTGGACGCGGTGAGGTTCTTTCGCTCAACCTGGCCGCGGGTAACCGTCAGCGATCGTTCCAGTTTTCATTCACCGAACCATATATTAAAAATCGGCCGATCACAGGAGGTTTTACCGTATTTGCTTATTCGCAGAAGTTTTTCGGTGAAGGAACTTTCCTTTCACAGAATACTGCGGCGCAGCAGGGTTTTTTAGACTCGACGCTGGGAGTCACAACCGCCAACGAAGCAAATCTCTTCACTAGAAATTCCATCGGGGCCTCGATTTTTGCCAGCGCGCCGTTGTCAGAGTTCTATCGCAAGCGACCCTTCACACAGTTTTCGCGCGTCGGTCTCTCGTATCAACTCGCACGGTCGAGCGTCAAGGATCCGGCAGTCAACACGACCGGCACCAGCGATCAGTTCATCCCGGTAATCTATCGTCAGCCGAACATTCTTACCAGTCGCGTGACCGGTACCTTTACTTACGACACTCGCAACGCGAGTATCGATCCCACCGCCGGACGCTCACTGTCGGTGGCGGCAAATCTTGCCGGACTCGGTGGTGATGTGCGCACGTACGAACCAACGCTCGAGTTTACTCAATTCTATAAAGTCAGAAACAAGCGGTCCGATAACCCACATGTGTTTGGCTTCCGCATCCTGGCGGGAACCACCGGCAGTTTTGCCACTTCGGCCAAGGTCAGAAACGCAAACTCGTTGGCTTTCGTCGATGGAGTGCCGATTTACGAGCGCTTTTTCCTCGGCGACGAGTTCACCATCCGCGGGTACAATGTCCGATCGATCAGCCCGGTGACGCCGCTCGATACCTACATCACTACTCGGAATGTAGTGGTGGCGACGAATCCTTCGGGAACACCCACCCCTGTTCCGGGTCTGTCCCAGGCATTCGCCGCGATCGGCACCTTCACTGGCTCAACCGGCAGCAACATCGCGCAACTTCCCCGGGCTTACACCGCAACTGGCGCCGACACTCAGGTGCTGGGTAACTTCGAATACCGGTTTCCCATTCTGGGGAGGGCCGTTGGCGGCGCATTTTTCGTCGACGTCGGCTCAGCTTTTAACCTGCGTTCAAAACGTGAACAGAGTTATTCGAGCGAGTTCCTCGCTGATCAACCCTTCCTGAGCACGATTGGTACGATCCGCTGTCCTCGGCTTGATGCGAGTTTCGGCGGAACGGGTCTTGGAGTGGCGGGGGTAACCCTGAATTCGCTGGCAGCGTGCGGAAGCTTCTCGAACCTGGGGTTCATCGGTGGGGGCCTTAATGCGCTGGTGGCGCGCGATAACCGCATTGTCACAGAAGCGGAGCTTGATGAAGCGCTGCGTGCCGGACCGATCAATAGTGTGGGCTTGCCGTTCGGATTCTTCCCGGTGTTCTTGCGTGGCGATGCGCAAACAAATACCGTGGTGCGTCTTAATCAAAGCCTGTTCGCGAAGTTCACCGACATCCGCAGCAGTATGGGCGCCGAAGTTCGCTTCCAGATACCTATTCTCAACGTGCCTTTTCGTCTTATTTATGCTTATAATCCCAACGCTCGGAAAGACCAGGTCATCGATGGTTTTCCCTTCTTCTTTAGCCAGAGCGAGAAAAAGAGCGTCTTTCGTTTCAGCGTGGGCCGCACTTTTTAGACAATTGACTGACCCTTTGACCGGGTCGCTAACCAAGCAAACCAAACGGGCGGCATGAACAACTAACAGGTTGAGTCAAAAATCGCCCTTCAAATTTAAGGAGTACTACGAATAAAGTTATGAAGATATTTCGTGCGATAGCCGCAGTCGCTTTTTTAGCGGTGATCAGCGCCGGGTCAGTTTTGGCTCAGCCGCGTACCAGCACACCTGCTTCCCCCGCTCCTACCCAGACCGGCAGCATACCAGAAACCAAGATCGCGTTGGTCAACACCGACGAGTTCGCAGACGAAAAAACCGGCATAACACGCCTGGTTAGCGCGATGAAACGCGTGGACGGCGAGTTTCAGCCGCGCCGGACTGAGTTGGGAACATTACAGCAGCAGATTGAGAAGGCGACGGCCGATCTCACCAAGGCTGCACCGCTTCAGGACGCGAAGGTTACCCAGCAACAGTCGGATAAGATTGAAGGAATGAAGACCGAGTTCAAGAGGAAAGGCGAGGACGCGCAGGCGGCTTATCAGAAAAGGTTGCAAGAGGTCCTGGGACCCGTCTATGACGAGATCGGAAAAGCCCTCGACGTTTATGCCAAGGCCCACGGCATCACCCTGATTCTGGATGTAACCAAGATCCAGGGAATTCTGAGCGCCTCAGAGTCGCTGGACATTACCCGGCCCTTCATTAGCGAGTTCAATAGCAAAAATCCTGCGACTGCGTCGTTGGCGCCAAAGGAATAATCGCTGGTTTTTTGACGAGACATTTACGATGCGGAGATGCGAGCAGAGCGCATCTCCGCATCTTTCGACTTGAGAGCCAGTGGAGTATTGGAAATGAATAGAAGGATTCTAACGATTGCGTTCGCGCTCGTCGCCTGCGTCTCCGTCACTCGGGTGTTCGCACAGGGGCCGGCTGCGGCGGCAACCGTCAACGTCCCGGTAAGTAAGTTGGCGGTGATCTACTCTGAACAGTTCCAGGATCCAAAGACCGGCATCGCGCGCTTCATTGTTACCTTGAATAAGTTGAACGGTGAGTTTCAGAAGGTCCAGGATGATATCAATCAGACGACACAGCAGCTGACGGCTCTGCAGAACGAAATCACCAGACTACAGCAGGCGGGCGGCGCAACTCCAGCGCAAATCCAAGCCAAGATCGACACCTTGGATCAGCAAAAAAGGGATTTCCAGCGCAGAGGCGAAGATGCCAAAGCCCAATATCAAAAGCGCTATCAGGATCTGTTCGGGCCACTGCAGGAGGATATCAGCAAGGCCCTGGATGCTTACGCTAAAACTCGCGGCATCACCCTGATCATTGATGGCAGCCAGGTTCCGGTTCTTTATGCCGCCGAGAGCATGGATGTTACTCGGGCGTTTATTAGTGATTATAACCTGAAAAATCCGGCCACGGCCCAGGCGATGCCGACCAAGTAACGGCACGCGGCGACTGCTCATAACTGGACGTGACGGTCAATCCCAGTCAACCAATTCCGAGAAGCTCATGGAAACGGTCCTCGATTCCGAAGGCATCAAGAAACTTCTGCCGCATCGTTATCCATTCCTGCTGGTTGATCGAATCATCGAATTAGTTCCGCTCCAGCGCATCGTCGGCATTAAGCAAGTCAGTATTAACGAGTCCTTTTTTCAGGGCCATTTTCCCGGAGCGCCGGTGATGCCTGGAGTATTGGTGATTGAGGCGCTGGCGCAATGCGGCGCCATTCTGGCGCTGCGCGAAATTGCCGATCGCGATCAGAAGCTGGTCCTTTTCACCGGGATCAGAGAAGCGCGTTTTCGCCGCCCCGTCACTCCCGGCGATACTCTGATGCTCGAGGTTACGGCCCTGCGATTCGGCCCCCGCATTCAACGTATGCGTGGCGAAGCAAAAGTTGACGGGCAACTCTGTGCCGACGCCGAACTCATGAGCGTGATCGCGGATCGTCCTAATTCCTAAGCTATGAGTGCTCCGTCATTTCACAGCCACCCGCTCCAGGAATCCTCAATGCAAATCCATTCAACCGCAGTCGTTAGTCCAACTGCCCGCATAGGATCGAACTGCCGCATCGGTCCGTATGCTGTAGTTGGCGATGAAGTCGTGCTGGGCGAGAGCGTGCACATCCACGGCCATTCGGTTATCGACGGACGCACCAGCATTGGCGACGAAACCGAAATTTTCCCATTCGTCTCGATTGGTTTGCCGCCGCAGGATCTGAAGTTTGCCGGTGAGCCTTCGGACACTGAAATTGGCCGGCGTAATCGGATCCGCGAGTTCGTGACGATACATCGCGGCACTTCGGGCGGCGGCGGGATCACGAAGACCGGCGATGAATGCTTCATCATGGCGCAAGCGCACATCGCGCACGATTGCCTGCTTGGCAATCGGGTGATTATGGCCAACGCGGCAACTCTCGCCGGCCATGTGACAGTCGCCGATGGGGCGAACATCGGCGCCTACTCGGGCGTGCATCAGTTCTGTCGGGTTGGCCGCGAGGCCTACATTGGCGGCTATTCGGTCGTCGTGAAAGACGCGCTGCCGTTTGCGCTCACCGTGGGCAATCATGCGAAATGTTATGGACTGAACAAAGTCGGGGTGCGCCGGCGCGGCTATTCGCGCGAGACGATTGCGGCGCTGCATCATGCCTTTCATCTGTTGTTGTCCGCCAAGCTCAATACTACTCAGGCGCTTGATCGGATTCGCGACGAGATCAAAGATTCGGAGCAGGTGAAAGAGTTAGTTGAGTTTGTTGAGAGTTCGAAGCGCGGCGTCGTCAAATAAACTTCTAACCTCAAAGGACCGCGAGAAAAGGCAAGGCGCTCTTACTGTGCGACCTTCGCTAAACCTTCTGCGTACTCTGCGGTATATCGTCGTCGATCCCCCCAAGAGTGAATTGAAAGCTATGAAGCTCGGCCTAATAGCAGGCAACGGCAAATTTCCTTTTCTGGTGTTGGAAGGGGCGACACGCGCCGGTGTGTCCGTAGCTGTGGCCGCCATTCGCGAAGAAGCCGATCCCGATATTGAACACCTGGCTGAGCATTTGACCTGGGTTGGCATCGGCCAGCTTGGCAAGATGCTTCGTTTCTTCAAAGCCGCAGGCGTAGACAAGGTAATCATGGCCGGCCAGGTGAAGCACGTACAGATTTTCAGCCGTGCGATCCCCGACGTGCGCATGTTGAAAATGCTTTTGCGACTCCCGCGTCGCAATACCGTCGCGCTGATCGGGGCGGTAGCACACGAGCTGGCCAGTGAAGGAATCGAATTGATCGATTCAACTTACTTCCTCAAGGATCAGTTGCCTCAGCCAGGCAATCTCAGTAAGCGCAAACCAGACGAACGCGAGCGCGGCGATATCGAATATGGTCTCGAGATCGCAAATGAAATCGCTCGGCTCGATCTCGGCCAGACCATCGTAGTCCGTGATCGCGCCTGCGTTGCCATGGAAGCCATGGAAGGAACCGATGCAGTAATTCGCCGGGCGGGCCAGCTCGTTTCTGGCCGGTTCACTGTCGTCAAGATCGCCAAGCCCTATCAGGACATGCGGTTTGATGTGCCTGTAGTTGGCCTGCCAACTATTGAAGCCATGAGCGAAGCCGGGGCGACTTGCCTCTGCCTGACCGCGGGCAAGACCCTGATCTTCGACCGCGAGCAGATGCTGGCCCTGGCGAACAAAAACAAAATCTCCATCGTGGCGTCCAGTCCGGGTCTTGACTTGCCCGCAGTTTAGATATAATAGTCGGTCAGTCAACACGAACAATCTAACTGGCAGTGACCTCTCGGGGTCTAACTGACTTCAAAGAAAGAAGGAGTATCAATCATGGCATTACGTTTGGGCGATGTGGCGCCAGACTTTACCGCTGAAACCACCGAAGGGCCGATCAACTTTCACGAATGGATCGGCGACAGCTGGGCGGTTTTGTTTTCTCATCCAAAAGATTTCACTCCGGTCTGCACGACTGAGTTGGGGGAAGCTTCCAGGCTAAAACCGGAATTTGATAAACGCAACGTCAAAGTAGTTGGTCTCAGCGTGGACCAGGCCGATTCGCACAAGCGTTGGGCCGAGGACATTCGCGAGACACAGGGAACGGCGTTGAACTTCCCCGTAATAGCCGATCCGGATCATAAAGTCGCCGAACTTTACGACATGATCCATCCGGAAATTAGCGATGTGTTTACCGTGCGATCCGTGTTCGTCATTGGGCCGGACAAAAAGGTCAAGCTGATGATTACATATCCGGCCAGCACCGGCCGCAACTTTGACGAGATCCTGCGCGTCATCGATTCATTACAGTTGACTGCGGGTTATAGTGTGGCTACGCCCGTGAACTGGAAAGACGGCGACGATGTGATCATCGTGCCTTCGCTTAGCGATGAGGCGGCCAAAGAGAAGTTTCCCGGCGGTTGGAAAACGCTGAAACCATATCTGCGCGTCGTGCCCCAACCGAACAAAGCGCAGACGAAAACGGCCGAGCAGAGCTAGTAAGGCAGCAGAGCGCCTTGTGTGTGGCTGAGCGAAAGCCATACTCCGAATGAGAGTCCACTGGTATCAGCAGGCGCAGGTACGCAAGCAACCTGCGCCTTAAATTTGTTCTGGAATCATGCGTGCAATTGTCACTGCTGGCAACGGCTATGTCGATGTGTTGCAGGTAGAGACGCGTCCCGACCCGGTGCCAGGTCAAGGCGAGGTCTTGATTCGCGTGAAGGCTGCCGGCTTGAACTTCGCGGACATTCTCGCGCGTCAGGGGCTTTATCCTGATGCTCCCCCGAAGCCCTGTGTAATGGGATACGAAGTTGCGGGCCTGGTCGAAGCTGTGGGAGATCTCATCTCTCCGTCGATCGTTGGCAAGCCTGTGATCGCTTTGACGCGTTTCGGCGGACAAGCTGAGCTCGTCACTGTTCCAGCCAGCCAGCTATTTGAAAAACCCGAAGAGCTGACCTTTGAAGAAGGCGCGGCGATACCCGTCAACTACCTGACCGCCTGGGCGCTGCTGGTTACGATGGGCGGATTGAAGAAGGACGAGGCGGTTTTGATTCATAACGCCGGCGGTGGTGTCGGTCTGGCGGCCCTGGACATCGCGAGACATATTGGCGCTAGAACTTACGGGACGGCAAGCACTGGAAAGCACCCGTTCCTGAAACAGCGTGGCCTGGACCACGCAATCGATTATCGCGAACAAGATTGGTTGCCAGTCCTCCTCGAACTGACCGACAACCGAGGCGTCGAACTGATCATCGATCCGCTCGGCGGTTCAAGCTGGAAACAGAGCTATCGCGCGCTCCGCGCGACCGGCCGCATGGGAGTCTTTGGCATGTCCACCGCTTCCGCTTCCGGAATCCGGGGAAAGCTGCGCGCCCTTAAGGCCGTACTGCAAACCCCTCGATTCAATCCGCTTGGGCTGATGAACCGTAACAAAGGAGTGTTCGGACTGAACCTCGGACACCTCTGGAGCGAAGGTGATAAAGTCGCCCAGTGGATGAGCGAGATCCTGCGTGGAATCGATGAAGGTTGGATCAAACCTCACGTCGATCGTGCTTTCCCATTCGATCAGGTTGGTGAAGCACACCGCTACATCGAGGCGCGCCGGAACGTCGGTAAAGTCGTTTTGGCTCCTTAGTGATATTGTTGCCACGAATTCATAATCATGGAGATGAAGAGATGCCGGAGTTTGTAATAGTTGCCACGACCGATGAAATTGGTCCCGGCCAGGCCAAACTGGTCGAAGCCGGTGGCAAAGAGATCGCCCTCTTTAATGTTGCAGGTAGTTTCCATGCAATCGATAACAATTGCACGCATGTCGGCGGGCCTTTGTGCGAAGGCGAAATTGAGGGCAGCGAAGTGACGTGCCCCTGGCATGGCGCCGCGTTTGATGTAACCACTGGGGCGGTGCTCGGTCCTCCAGCAGGCGCGCCCGTCGACCGCTACAATGTCCGCATTGAAGGCACAGACATAGCCGTCGAAATTTGAGCCACTTCCTTTAGCTGCTCGTCTTCGACGCTTGTCCTGTGTTTACTGGCGTGCTAACGCCCGTCCTCCCTCCACTTGGGATTCCAAGCCTGCCTTTGTCTCACAAAGTACTTGACAGCACAGAACGTCCGGGTATAACTTACCGGCTGGATGATTCGTCTGGCTAAAACATCACCGCAACCACCGGCTCTCCACGACCGGGCCATGGACAATCTGCGCTACATCAGGGAAACGATGGAACGCGCGTCGGCGTTTACGGCGGTGCCGGGCTGGGGACAGGTAGCAATTGGCGTGACTGCGCTGGCGACAACGTATCTCGCATCGCTTCAGCCCACACCCCGCGCATGGCTGGGCGCTTGGGTGGCCGAAGCGATCATTTCATTGTTGATTGCGGGTTGGTTGATGGATCGAAAGGCCCGCGCTTTGGGCTCCCCGTTGCTTTCTGGCCCCGGACGTAAAGTCGCTTTCAGTCTTTCACCGCCGATGGTCGTGGGCGCACTTTTGACAGTGGTTCTGTTTCGATCTGGATTGACTAAAGCCATTCCCGGAATGTGGCTGCTGCTTTATGGGACGGGTGTGGTTACTGGTGGAATGTTTTCTGTCGGCGTAGTGCCCGTGATGGGTATTTGCTTCATGGTCCTGGGGGCAGTTGGACTATTCACCCCGGCGGCCTGGGGAGACTGGCTTATGGCTGCGGGCTTTGGTGGTCTGCACATTGTTTTCGGAACGATTATCGCGAGGAAGTACGGTGGCTAAGCAACAAGCATTAAAGCGCGAATCAAAAACGGGACAAACCGAGAAAGAACGGCTTCGTGGCGTTCAAGGCGGTATACCCCGTAGTACGCACGAGATCGACCGCATGATTCACGAGAGACTTCGTCTGGGAATCATCAGCGCTCTGGCCGTCAACGATTCGCTCACCTTTAACGAACTTAAGCATACCGTCAAGACCACTGACGGAAATCTGAGCGTGCACGCGCGCAAACTCGAAGACGCCGGTTACGTTAATTGCTCAAAGACTTTCGCAGGCCGCACGCCCAAAACGGAATACAGTTTGACGCCGGCCGGCCGGCGCGCTTTGGAGCGCTACCTCGATCATATGGAAGCGCTGATTGGAAGGATGCGAAAGTCTTAGCCGGACAGGCGCAGAGTTTTTTTGAGCTCTGGCTTTGCCGTACAAAGGGCTTTGCTCGACCAAAATGGAGAGAGAATTTTCGATGAAGTTGCGTAGCCAAATGGAGGAGGGGGTGCTGACGTGAAGTCGTCAATCAGACGCGTGAAGCTGATTCTTCCGGCGTTGACGGAAGCTACGAGTCCTTATTGGCGGCCGATCAAGTACTCATTATTTCCGCCACTTGGGTTGGCAACTCTCGCGTCGTATCTGGATCCTGACCTTGAGATCTCTCTGCAGGACGAGCATGTCGAGAAGCTCGATCTCAATGACGAACCTGACCTGGTGATCATCCAGGTCTATATCACCAACGCCTATCGGGCATACCAGATCGCGGACCACTATCGTGCGCGTGGGTCCTACGTCGCGCTCGGCGGATTGCACGTCACATCGCTGCCGGATGAAGCAGCACCTCACGCGGACACAATTTTCATTGGACCCGGCGAGCACACATTCCCTCAGTTCCTGCGAGACCTTACGTCGGGAACACCGCAGCGCCGCTACGAATCTTCGGTCCGTACGTTGGAGGAGCTGCCGCCCATACGGCGGGATCTCATTCAGCGACACCGATACCTGGTGCCAAACTCAATTGTCGTTTCACGAGGCTGCCCCCACCATTGTACATTCTGCTACAAAGACGGGTTCTTCGCGGGAGGACGCTCGTATTATACGCAGCTCGTGGACCACGCGCTGGCCGAAATTGCCCGGCTTCCCGGCCGACATCTCTACTTCCTTGACGATCATCTTTTCGGAAATCAACGCTTCGCGCGCGATCTTTTCCGCGGTATGAGGGGAATGGGTCGCGTCTTTCAGGGGGCGGCAACCGTCGACTCGATTCTGCGGGACGATCTGATTGAAGAAGCCTCCGCGGCCGGCCTCCGAAGTCTGTTTGTGGGCTTCGAAACGCTTTCCAATCGTGGCCTCGCAGGTGCCGGTAAGCGCCAAAATCTTGGCCGGGATTACAGCGAAGTAGTCCGCAAACTCGACAGCCTGGGCATCATGATCAATGGTAGCTTCGTCTTCGGTCTGGACGGAGACGATCGCGACGTCTTCCCCCGCACGGTAGGTTGGGCCGTCCAAGCCGGAATCACGACAGCCACTTTTCACATTCTGACGCCATATCCTGGAACGGCGCTCTTCGCGGATATGGCCGCGAGCAACCGGATCGAAACGCGCAATTGGGATCTTTACGACACGCGGCACGTGGTCTATCGCCCCATGGGCCTTAGCTCAGCCGAACTGAAGCGCGGCTATGACTGGGCGTACGAATCTTTTTACCACTGGAGCTCGATCCTGAAGGCAGCGTCGGCGCACACATCGATAAGACATTCTTTGAAACACTTCTTCTACAGCGCGGGTTGGAAGAAATTCGAACGGGCCTGGGACCTCGTGATCCGAATCAAGCAGTTGTCCCAGTTGCGGCCGCTGCTCGAAGCGGTGCTCGCGCCGGTGGATCAGCGCGTATGCAGTTCAGGCGTTCGCAAAGCTACTCAGTATGATCACAAAGCCAAAGTGTGGGAGACCACATTGCCGTGATCACTTGGTAAGTGAATAATCGCATTACTAATCGTCAGACGTGTTCGAGCCATTTAAATTTCAACCAATTAACGACGCATCCACGTCGGGGAGTACTTCCATGATCAAACGCATCGCTGCGATCGCCTTCATCTTCCTATGCACGACCTTTGCCTGGGCCGTCCTGGGCACGACAATCTTCCAGCGCACCTACTCATCCGACAGTTCATCGGAAGTGCGCGTTGCTTCGACCTGGGGCGCGCCACAGAATCAGTTGCCGCCGGTAGCTACCTACGATGAGATGGTTCCAAAGAAAGAAGTCACTACTGAGAACGGCAAGAAGACGGAGGTTGTAACCCAGGAGAGAGTGACCAACGTGTTGCCGCTTGAAAGCAGTCACCTCAATGTCGATCTCAATCTGGAGCATAGGCAGAAGGGACTGCTCTGGTACAGCACCTACAAGGTCGGCTTTGACGGCTCATATTTGTTTCGCAACTCGAGTGACAAAGATCAGACGGTCTCTTTCACTTTGAATTTTCCTACGGCTCAGGCGATTTACGACGATCTGGTATTCACCGTCGATGACGTACCGATCAACCTGAAGAACGAAAAGAACAGCGCCAGCGGCACGGCGCGCGTGGCGGCTGGGAAAACTGCGAGTCTGAAAGTTGGATACAAATCGCAGGGCCTGAACGATTGGCATTACAGTCTTGGTAATTCAGCAGTGAACAGCTCAGGCGATGACCCGTCACGAACCATGGGAGCAAACGTCGCTCAGGTCCGCGACTTTTCCTTGAAGATGGCCACCAACTTTAAGGATATCGACTTTCCCGAGAATACGCTTTCACCTACTGACAAAACCGAAACGCCGAACGGTTGGGCCTTGAACTGGAACTATAAGAATCTGGTCTCCGGCTATCAGATTGCGATGACCATGCCCGAGAAACTACAGCCTGGACCGCTGGCGGGACGCATCAGTTTCTTCGCCCCTGTCTCTTTGTTCTTCTTTTTCTTTCTGATGCTAATCATCACCACCCTGCGCGGCATCGAACTGCATCCCATGAATTACTTCTTTCTCGCCGCGGCCTTCTTCTCTTTCCATCTGCTTTTGGCCTATCTGGTGGATCACATTTCGATTCACATGGCGTTTGCGATCTGTTCGGCGGTATCGGTCTTCCTCGTAGTGTCTTACTTGCGTCTGGTCGTGGGCGCGCGCTTCGCCAGTCGTGAGGCAGCGTTGGCTCAGTTCATTTACTTGGTGGCGTTTTCTTACGCATTCTTCCTGAAAGGATTCACAGGGCTGGCCATTACGATCGGCTCAATCCTCACCCTATTCGTGGTGATGCAGGCGACTGGGAAGATTCGCTGGAAAGATAAGTTTACCGCGCCGGATCCGTCGCCTGCGGAAAACCCTGCGTAATGTCGATCCAGGAGAGCGCCGATGGGAACCGCGATTTTGATCGAGAGGGATTCCGTTCTCAAGCCGCTGACGCGACCAGGGTTCTGGCGCCGTCAGTTTGCCGCGAGGGTTACCCGACTACAGATAGCTTTCGACGCTGTATTCGGAATCGTCGGACCAATTCTCTGCTTCGCGTTCGACCCCCTGGTGTTTCGCGGCGACATTGTCGCCGGCCCTCTTTTTCCACAATACAGAGACACTGTTTATCTCTTCACTGGCCTGGAAATCCTGATGCTGAGCTTCTGGCTTTTGGCAACGCGCGCGCGCGCGCGACCGGCGCTTCAATTGTGGCGCGACTTATGGGGGACAGCGTTATTAGCCGGCGGGATCTTCTGCTTCGCCGCAGGCCTTGTCCTCCTGCCATTCAGCTTGATGGGCCTGATAATTGGAATTGGTATCTTCGGTTTTACGCCCTTTCTGACTGGAATAGTTTATCTGCGGAACGGTTCGAGAGCACTGCAAAACCCGCGAACCGATTCAACCATTCCCACCCGCGCACTGACTTTCGGGCTCAGCGCTGTGATCGTCATAGGCGCGCCAATTCTGTTGGGTTTTGCGATTCATCAGGCAATCGAAAATTCCGTCAACGAGATTGTTCACGGCGATGCTACGCATGCGGCCGCCGCAGCTCACCGCATAGCGCCGTTGAAGTATTTTGTGGGCGTTGAGTCGGATCAGATTGTGACGGCGTACCTGCAAACGGCCGAACCAATGCGCAAACAGATCCTGAAGGAATGCTATCAGGAGATCACCGGCGAAGATATTGAAGCCCGCATCAAGATTAGGCGAGACTGATGTGAAGTTCTCAAGTCCGATGGCCGACGATGTCAAATTCAAACTTCACTTTGTCTTTCACGCGCACGAGCCCATGAAAAGCTGAAGTAGCTTTCACCTTAAAGTCGCGGCGGTCGATGCTGAATTCTCCCTGGGCTCGCAGCTCAGCGCCTGTTACCGTTACTTTGACCGGAATTGTGATGGGCCGCGTCACACCATGGAGCGTTAGATTTCCCGCGATCTTCAAGTCGTATTGATTGGCGCCCACGGACTGTCCGGTAACGTTGTTGCTCTTGAAAACGATGTCGGGATACTTAGCCGGCTCGAGCACAATGTCGCGCAACTCTTTATCAATGATCTGCTTTTGCGGTTCGGTAAAAACACTGCTGGTTTCGACCATCGATTCTGATTTCGCAGTAATCTCGAGCGACGATGCATTGAGCGAGTCCGGATCCAATCTCGCTTCGCCGGTGAATTCACGAACGGCGACCAGATGATCGTGACCTTTGAACCAGAACAATCCTCCGGCCATCGCATGAGCAATAAACTTGCTCTGCGAGGCATCGAGACGGTAGCTGTTGGCCGCAATGGCCGCCGCAGGAATCCTGTCCGCAACTTTTATTTCGCCCGCCGCTGAAGCCGGCGTCGTCGCGCCCGCTAGTATCGAAGCACGGCTGCTATGATTGATTTGATTACTGAAGACAACGGCGACGATTGTCAACGCTACGGTCGCCCCGAGAAACTTCATAATAGGCATAATTTCCTCCTTACCCTCATGCGGTGAATCCAACTGGAGTTCGCCGCCCAAGCAAAGCATCCAGCGAATAACGGTTGAGATCGACAAGCCAAAGGAGCACAAAATTAACCAGCGCATACTGAAGGTTATGCGCAACCGTAGGCGCATCACCCAGCATGACGGTGCCGAAGGTCAGTCCGATCAATAAGAGTCCCGAGATCGTCAACCCAATTCTGGTTAGCAGTCCGAATAAGATCATTGCACCAGCGATAACCTCACAAAACGGAATCGCATACGCAAAGGGCATCACCATTGCGGCCGGCAGCTTGCCTGAGAAATGTTGATTCATTCTACTGACAAAGTTGCCAACGCCGCCCATGAACTTCCCGATGCCGTAGAACAAAAAGATTACCCCCAAAGTAATTCTTAAAAACGCGTGCGCCCATTCACGATGCTTCAGGTTTAAATGACCTCCAGGCTCGATCTCCGCTGTGGGTTCGCAAGACCGGGCGCGTATGCGATTGTCAGGGGGTTGGCTTCATCAATATCACGAAACCGCCAAAGACAATCGTGAACTGATTAGCGGATAAATAATCGAAGGGGCTCTTGTCTCTGGATGAGCGACAGCGCCGACGCCGTTCATTGGAAATCGGGCGCAATCCAGGCGTTGTCCTGCTGATTGTTTTGTGACGGAAACGCTATGAATTAGCCGCAATTGGAATTGTTCCGCGGCCCGCCTTCTGATTAGCCGGGATTCTTTTCAAAACCGGGCGCTCAACCCTACTCGCACTCCGAGAGGAGAGCCAGGCGAGATGTTATTGTTGCCGTCCGCGTTAAGATAGAACTTTGCATTCAAGAGATTTTCAAAGTGCGCCTGCAGTCTCAACTTCTCAGTGAGCAGAAGGTAAACCGCGGCGTCCGCCTTGGTGTACCCGGGAAGCGTCACCGTGTCATCAATGGCCGCGAACATTGCGGATCGATGAATAATTCCCAAGCCAACTCCGAGTCTTCGCCTGATCTGATATTTGTTCCACAGCGAAAGGGTTTGATGGGGCACCTGCGCCACCTGGGCGCCAGCGCGCGCCGCGGTCGTATCACTGGTAATGAAAGCATTCTGATAAGCATAGCCACCCGCGATAATCCATGACCGCGTGAGGCTGCCATTTATTCCGAGTTCGTAACCATTCGTACGCTGGCCGCCGGTTTGTAGGATTCTGGTTGGGTCAGTGGGATCAGTCGCTCGCGTGTTGGTTCGATCCTGCCGATAAACCGCATTTGTGAGCGAAAGGTTGGGCCGCATGTCCCACTTTACTCCCAACTCATAGTTGCGAAACTTCTCCGGTTTGATTTGCTGGGTGATTGCGGTAAGCGAGGAAAACTGATCCCCTGAGCTCGGCAGATAGGAAACGCCGAAATTCCCGTAAATCGAAAGCGCCGTCAGCGGTTTGACAACAATGCCCACGCGGGGCGAAACCAAATGGTCGATGCGCCGCAGATCGCCGCCGTTGCGTTTGTTGTGAAACTGTAAATCGAAATAGTCAAAGCGCAGGCCCGCGACGATCTGCACGTACCGCGAGAACTCGATTTGATCCTGAGCATAAGTCGCGGCCAGGTTCGTCTTCAGATGATTGTTCGCGTCGGTTGCGCTTTGCCGAAACGAAACCGGCAAACTAATAGTCGGATTGTCATAGGGAACCGTGATTGAAGTGGCTGTGTTACTGAAAAACCCGGTGTTGCGAAAATTGTCTGTGAGCTGGCGCCCCACTTCACTTCCTGCCAGGAGCGTGTGCTTGACCCGTCCCGTTGACCAGAGATAAGTAAGGTCCGTCTGATTGAAAAAGTTCCGTCGTTTAGTCGCGTTGTTGTAGGCTGAGAGCGCAACATTTGCCTTGTGTCCGTTTACCGCGCCCGGCACAAAGTTTTGATACCCTCGATCATAGTCACCAAACATCGTGCGATTGCGAATATTCAGCCGGCCCGACTGATGTTCAATAACCGACGTCAAGAGATCTACCCCAGCCCTCACATAACTTTGGTGCGGATCCCCGAAGTAGGTTGAAATCGGAGTATCTGCTGGTTCGCCCTGAAACGACGGAATGCCGCGATCGGCCGTCCGCCGGTCATGGAAGTGTTCATAGCCGAGCGTAACCCTCGTTTGCAAATCGGGCGTGATCGTTACGGTGGGGTTGATTCCATAGCGCTCAAGATAAACGAACTTGCGAAAACTGTCCGAGCGCTCATAGACCCCGCTGGCGCGAACCGCTGCCTTACTAGTCAGGGGTTGATCGAAGTCCATTGTGAATCTTTTATTGTGGAATGACCCGGCCTGAAGACTTATCTCGCGCACTCTTGCAAAGCCCGCCTGTTTGGTGACGCGATTGACTACACCGCCACCGCCGCCGCGGCCAAAGATCATTGCATTAGGTCCCTTCAAAGCTTCCACGCGATCTACGTTATAGAGATCGCGGTAATACTGAACGTCATCGCGAACACCGTTGAGGAAAAAATCCGCGCTGGTACTGTTCCCGCGGATCACCAACTGATCGCGATTGTTTTCGCCCTGGTGCGACGTAATGCCCGGAACATAGTTCACCACGTCAGCGATGCTCTCCATTGATTGATCGCTAATCTGTTCTCTGGTGACTACCGTAACCGACTGTGGCACATCGCGAAGAGGCGTAAAGGTTTTGGTAGCGCTGCTCAACTCTTGCGCGCGATAGCCCAGGGTGTCCGCTCCCATGATCGTAACGGTCGCCGTAGCACTGGCTGGCTGCAAGACGATTTCCAGCGATTCGGGAGCAGCCGATTTGACTTTGACAGGGACTGAAGCGGCAGCGAAACCCTCTGCTGTCACCCTCAACGTATAATCGCCTGGAGGGAGAACCAGAGAGAAGTCACCACTCGAATCCGTTACCGCCGAGAAAACTGAGTGCGATCCCTGTGCATCGATCCGGGAACCTGCAATTGCTGCAAGATTCGAGTCCACCACCCTTCCGCGGGTTAGCAATATTTTGGCCGGTACCTGTGACTGACAAACCAGGGCCCCCAGAGCCAGGACGAATACAGCCAGACTGAGCCCTCGCTTCAAGAATCCGCTTTTTAACATAAAAGATTTCCCTCTCATTAGACTTAGCGGGGGAAGAGCATTATGAAAGTGACAATCAATTTCATAATGCCGACTATAGCACGCCGGAGACTGCCGTAGTCAAGGCAGTTTTTCGACAGGCGGGCTTTATCTCTTACGTTCATGCTGAGGCGTTGCTTGCGCGCTGCCTTCTTCACCTCAGTGAAGGGCGGTGATATTGTTGGTTCATGGCAAGCGTCAAGAAGAAATCCACTACTCGACTGCAAAGCGTCAAGAGCACGCGCCCACACGAAGCCACGAGCGTCACCCCCGAAGAATTCCTTTCCCTGAAAAAGCCGAAGGGAGATCTGGTTCTTCAGATTGACTCTGAACGCGTTTCGCTCACCAGTCTCGACCGCGTTTATTGGCCGGATCAGGGATACACAAAATTTGATTTGCTCAGCTACTACCTCAAGATCAGTTCGCACATCATGCCGTTTCTGAAAGACCGTCCGGCGATTCTGCAGCGTTACCCGCGCGGCGTTAAAGCGCCAATGTTCTTTCAGCAGGATCTGGAGAGTGCGCCCGCCTTTATCAAGACGGTGCGCCTGACAAACCAGGAAGGGCGCGAGCTGAACTATGCCGTTTACACGACGGTGGGATCGCTGTTGCATTTTGTAAATCTGGGGACCATCGAACAGCACCCATGGCATTCGACGCTCAAGAATTTGGACAAACCAGCCTACCTGATGCTGGATCTCGATCCGAAGGAGGCGCCCTGGCAGAATGTCTTGGAGGTGGCGCTAATCTGCAAGGAGGTGTTCGACGAGCTGGAGTTGCCGGCTTTTCCCAAGACTTCCGGATCGTCGGGCATTCACGTGTATTTGCCGCTAAAGCCAAAATACGATTTTGCGAAAATCGCTGCAGTCGCCACAGCACTGGCGAGTGAAGTCGCGCAGCGCGCACCACAGATCGCTACAGTGCAACGCTCGCTCGCCAAGCGTCAGAAGCAACAGGTGTACGTGGACGCGATGCAAAATGCTCGCGGCAAAACGATCGCGGCGGTTTACAGCGCCCGCGCCAAACCCGGGGCAACGGTGTCGATGCCGCTGGCCTGGAAACAAATTGAGAAGGGCGTGAAGATTTCAGACTTCACGATTAAGAACGCGCCGGCATTGCTGAAGAAGAACAATGACACGTGGTCGAAATTCTTCAACAGCCGGCACGACCTGAAATTGAACTAGCTTAAACGAAACATCGCAGCCCATCCGAAACGCCGTGGCTAAAAAGGAACTTCTATCACCGTAAAGCGTGATTGCCACTGTTCCGGAACCCCCATGCAAAGGAGTCCAAAAGCACATGCGAGTAATATCTTTTGCGATTGTGATTCTGATCCTGACACTCGTCGGCCCGCACTCGTTTGCGCAAAGCGTCGAACGTCAGTCAAAGGCGACCGCGCCGGGTCAAGAACAGTCGGCAAGCCTGCCGGCGAATGGCAATTCCATCGAAGCGGTGGCAAATGAAATCGATCTCCTACGAAAATCGCTGCAGACTTTGAACGCCCGCTTGCGTGAGGTTAGCGACAAGCTCCCCGCAGCCGACGCCAGAAAAAGCGGCGGTTCAGACGACAAGCAAAGTCATATTGTCCTTAGCCTGGATCTGTTGGGGCGCGCGGAAGATCGCGCCGGAGTCTTGCGCAAACAACTTCTCGAATTAATCGAAAAGGACACTTCGTACAAGAGTCGTCTGGCGCAGATTGATGAAGACATGCGTCCCGAAAATATCGAGCGCGCTTTGAGCGGGGTGGGAACGACGCGTACTACCGAACTTCGCGAAGTGCGGCGCCGGTCTTTGGAAATCGAGCGAAGAGGACTTGAAAGCCTGGTGAACCTGACTACTCAAGGCCGCTTCCGGCTCGAAGAAGATGTCAGACAAGCTGATTCGCTGGTGTCGAGACTCCGCCAGCGCCTGCTTCCCTTAATCGATAAAGAGATTGAAGCGATCAGTCCTGTTTTCTAATATGACTGAGGTCTTAGAGTTTCTTTTTGAGAAATCTCTCAAGCTCGTCCATCCCTAAACCCTGGTTCTGGAACCCGAAATGATTCACGGCAAATTGCATGATCTCTTCTGCCTGTGCGGCACCGTTTGGTAGCTCGTTACGGTGCTGTACAGCCTCATAGAGATATTTAGAGCCTGCCTTCTCATTCATGAAAACTAATTGCTCCGCCGACTGGAGCCGGACAAAGGGAGAGGATGACTGAGTCAGGGCTTTCAGGAGATATGGCACCGCAGCAGTCCCGTACATATTCCTAAATTGATAGGCCAGACTTGACGCGCCATCAAGCATAAAGGGCAGTAAGTCATCCATGTCCCGTTTGTCTTTATGCCAGGTTAAACAAATCAACGCCTGTTCGCGAACCTCAGGATTCTTAGCGAGCTCCAGAAGCGCCTTTCTCGAAACCTCGGAAGGAGCGGAGGAACCGAGATACTCGGCAAGGTTTCTGAGAAGAACATTGTCTCGAACTGTCAATAAGTGGTCGAGACTCTGGTACACGAGAGTGTCTGCTTCTGAGAAGAAGTCGCCATTCTCTTTCTGCCACGCCTCTTCGCTAAATCCGAGACCAGCCATCGGATGATAGCTTCGCAAGCGATAGAGAATCTCCATTGCGGCGGCGGCCTTCGAGGAATCCAGTGAATTAATGTATGGAGATGTGACTTTGAGCAGTTCGCGGCGTTTAGGCCACAGCAGATCCATTGAACGCGTTACAAAGCTTGCAATCTCAGAACTCGGCCCTTTCTCCGTGATTTCGGAGACTGTAAGTTCGACGACTTTAGTTGTAAAGTCCCGGTCCTGTTGCAGTGTTGAGGCATCAGTACAAGAAGCAAATTCGATTAGAAGAAGCAGAACAATTAGTGGATATGCCTGTTTGATAGACATTTGTCGGTCACCTTATCTACCTCTAAATCTATAGCCGTTTCGTACCTCATGCCGTGGCAGGTTGCCGAGATGAATTGCTCCCATTTCAACCACTGCCACTCTAAGTTTTCATCGCGAGCACCACGAACTTCAGCGGAGTGTTTTGTCGTAGCCCTAAGGCTGAGCCAGTTTCCGCTTGCCTTCAATTGCGTCTCGATAGGCGCCACCCGGCACTTCCCCAATTTTGATTGCCGCCTCGAATTCTTTCATGGCTTCGTCTTTGTTATCGAGGAACGCGAGGATGCGGCCCATCGCTTCATGCGCGCGTGAGAGCAGGACTTTATCCGTGCCGGGTGCAGCTGCCGCTACCGCCAGTCGATAATTGCCGAGAGCCCGATTCAGTCGCTGTGTTTGCAACTCGTCATCGGTCGTGTCGCGCGCCCACAAACTCGCCGTCTGGGCGATGGTAAAGAAGAGTCGCGGCTCGCCCGGATACTCCTGTACCAGTGCCTTCAGACGTGTTTCCGCCGCTTCATAGTTCCGTGTTTGCAGGAGCTTTTCCACTTCCGTCAGACTCTTGACCAACGCCGAGTTGGGTGAAGCGTCTACGGATTCACGCGCCTCGGATTCGGGATCGATTAACCACAGAGAGTAACGCGGATGCGCTTTACGCGCGGCCAGAGCGCGATCGCGCGGGGTGATGACTTCTGCGAGCCGCTTGCTCTCGCGCGCGGCGTCGATCCCGGCGATCATTTCGGCCACGAAATTGCCGATATCAAAACCCGAGGCTTGAAAATCGCGCAGGCGATCGGCAAAAAAGAAATCCAGCACCGCGCCGTTTTCATATTCCTCGGCCAGCCGGACAATTGTTTCGTCGGTAATCGCGGCGCGGCGGGCTTCAGCTTCCCTGGCAATTGCCTGGCGCGTGGCTTCGTCTTTCGCCAGTTGCAGACGGCGACGTTGAATATTTGTGACGGCAGTCAATCTGTTTGATTCTTCATAGCGCGCATCGGCGGCCGCCACTAGCGATCGAGCGATCACCAAGAAAACATCGGGTGATACGACCGCATTTTCTTTGGTTCGCGCATCGATCAGGGGCTTTACCTGATCCCTTTGCGCCGAAATCTCTTTGTTGAATTTCAACACCAGCGGATCGAATACGAACTGAAAATAGGCGCGACGAATTTCGGACAAAGTCGGATCGGTGCCTTCCGGAACGATCGCATAATAATCGTCGGCAATTACCCGAAGGTTAATTGTTCCCGGCGCGGCCATTAAGTCCGGGACAATATAGAACTTCCGCTCATGTGATCGCGTCGAGTAGACCATAGTCGAGCTTTTCCTCTTTTCCGGACTCTTGACGCGCACGCGCTCATTCGTGACCAAAATCGGTCGCGTGTGCAGGTAGGAAAGGACTGACCGCACCATCTCGGCCGCGGGCGGTCGCAATCGATCGCCTTCCAGCTCATAAGCGCGCAGGTATGCAGGCAAACGCTCTTCAATGCCCGACCTCTTATAGAACTCACGGACCAGCGGTGCGAAATCGAGCACATCAAGAATGCCGGCGGGCAAATCGTCGGAACGATCGGGCGCGTCAAGCATCGGAGGAGGACCCAATGCGTAAGCCAGCGAAACGTAACGTGCCGCCTGATCGGCGGGTGTCGCCGGCGTTGGCAATTTATTATGAAGATCGAAGAAAGATTTGAGCCGCGCTCGCAAACCGGGATCGAGGCCCGCCTGATCCTTCCGCACCAGCAGCCGAAAAGCCGCCGGTTCTTTGCCCGGAGGCGTGGGATCGAAACCAGCTGCTTCCAACGCGGCCATCATAATGATTAGACGAGCGTCAGGTTGCAGAGTGACACCGTATTCGGACAGCTCGAATGGAGCTGCGGTTTGGGTCTGGGTCAAAGCCCTTTGCGGCCTCGATGAAACAGGAGTAGGTGAAGGCGACGCAGCGGGCTGCGCCAAAGCCGTTCCGGCAAATATGAGAACAAGAATTAAGAAGCAAACTGGTTTAATCATGGATTACTAATTCTCGGATACCAAAGCGGCAACGAGTTGCTTCATGGTAACGGATGAGCGCGGACCGGACAAATGGCGGACAAACTTCTGGGTTCCAGGTCTTGAGATCTCATTATCGCCGCACCTTAGGGTAGGATCCGTCAACACGATTTCGCCAACTATTCTCTACAACAAATCACAATGCAGGTCTCGGATGTTGCGAGGCTAACTCCAGATGCCAGATGCCGATATTTCTTCTTCACACCACATCCGGAATCCAGAACCTTTGCCCGTCGACCTCGGCCTGCTTCAATCCGCGACCGGGTAATTCTTCCTCTGCCAATCCCAGGAAAGTGAAATGAGGCAAGTCGCTAAGCACCGTCTGGAACCAACCGTATTGCGCCAGGACTTCGCGCACTCTGTGGTCAAGGAACTCATTAGCGTCGAAGGCCAGCATCGCGATGTGCTGTGAAGTGCCGGGCGCGGCAATCGAATAGAGCACGGACTTTGAAAAGTCTTTGCTGAAGAAGATCCCTCCCTGCTCGAGCTCAAGAACCGCGGGCACTTGTTTCTGGACGGGCAGACTACGCAACCTTTCCGCCTGTACTTGACCCAACCTGCCGGCACGGGTCCAGTGATCCAGCGCCGGTGAGAACCGTGAGTTCCACAAGCGCACGGTGTCGGCGTAACTTCTGCGCGCAGCTTCGGCCCCGTCGCGGGGAGAGATCTCCAGACCCTCGGCGTGAGCAACAGCACGGGCTTGTGAGAGGGCCGACATCGCGGCCGGTTGTAATTCGACCACAGCATCGCCGAACATCGCGGCCGCGAACCCGGCTTCTTTCTGAAAACTCGCCACTTGATCTTCGCTGGTGAACACGCAGTAAGGTGGAGGCGAGACAATATCGGCGCCGACAAACATTGCCCCGTAGTCGTGCAGCACGCGGCGCGCGACCGGATCATCCGGTGGACAGATGTCTTCAATGTTGGTTCCGCGCAGCCGGAGTTCGCGTTCGAGCGTTCGATAGAATCGTGAAGAGTTCATTTTTCGTGACGGTCGCGAGACTCGAATGATAATCGGCATGAGGCCAACCATCAATGCGGAATGTTGGGAATGTTCTGACGGACTCCCTGGCCAGGCAAAGCGATCCACGAAATCATGCGAAGCGGACCGTTTGATGGTGGTTTTTGCGATTCGAGTGATTTCGTGGATCGTTCTTGCCCAACGGGGGAAGCATAGAATCGAAAAAAATCCGCGAGCGGCGAGAACAAAGTCGTATCGCTACTCGCGGAAAACTTTCCTGATTAGGTACGAACCTAAGAACGTTCTGCTCTTTTTGGGAGCACTCGTGCCTATGCTTGCAAGGCGCGTTCTTATTTTTTCTTTAACGTCACGTGCACGGGGTCGCCCAGGCTGTCCGCCGGCACGTCCAGTTCCTGCTGACGATAACCCTTAGCTTTGACCTTGAGCTTTAGACTGCCCATATGAATTGGCGGCAGAGCGATGACGCCGTTAGCGTCAGTGTCGCCCCAGCTCTCGCAGAAAAAGCCGTCCGTGCGCGTAGATTCTAGTTTGACGTATGCGTTTCTGATAGGATTCCCCTTCTCGTCAAATACGCGAACATCGGCGCGACCGACACCGTTGGGCGCCTTTGGTGCTACGCCTAAACTGGGTGAGGTGTCGCTGTTTCGCGAGGGTTCCTGAGACAGGGTGATCGAAAACGAGGCGACAATAATAAAAAGAACTGAGAGAACTTTCGACATGATTCTTGACTCCTAAATTGAAATAGTGATGCCGCCGCAAGTTTGCGACGTCGAGGACGACTGATTCAGATTTTCAATCGATGGGCTCTTGACTAAAGGGGCGTTTGACTTAAGTGACGCAGGAGAGAGTTCCCACGGCCAACGAGCGGCGTTGATTATACGCTATTGGGTAGAAGACTTGGAAGGTGTTTGTAACGCAAGTTGTTAACTTGCGCCCGGTGGAGACCAGCAATCAGATCCGCAAGTTACGAACTTGCGTTAAATTTCTAAAGGGAGATCTCATGCTCATTCAAATTCTCGTGTTGCTCTTGATCGCAGGTGTTTGCGGCGCGTTGGGGCAAGCTATCGGCGGATATTCGCATGGCGGTTGTCTGGTTTCGATAGCGTTGGGATTTATCGGCGCACTCCTGGGCTCATGGATTGCCGGCTACTTCCATCTTCCGGAACTTTTCGTCATTCCCGTGGGTGGCATGCACTTTCCGGTAATTTGGTCGATTATTGGAGCGGCCCTATTTGTGGCTCTGATAAATTTGATCAGCTGGCGGCGAGTCTGACTTCCCAGCTTCGCCGGACTAAGTCGGAATGTCGCGCGCTTCCCTGTGTTTGTCGAACCACCATGCCCAGGGAATTAAGAGAGCAGTGCAAAGCATGACGACGGCGAGTTTCTTGACACTCGCTGGTGGAGGTGGACCGAAGGCCGCTCCGCCGTACGCCACCACCAGAAAGACAACGAAGCCCCAGAAGGCGTAGAGGCCGATCTTATTTTTGGCTTTCGTTTGTCTTAGATATATCCAGATTCCGGCGGCGAACAGCACCACCTCAACTGCAATCGTCGCCCAACGATGATTCCACAGTCCCAGTCCAACCAGGCGCGTACCACCGGCGTATAGAGGCAGATCCGGACGATGCACAATATAGTCCATCACCCAATGGCTAATCACGCCCATCCAGATCACCAATGTACCAGCCTTGTAACGCGTGAGGCCAAAGTAAATCGCGGCAAACAGCGTCGCCCAGCCAATCACGGCCAACAGACCGTGTGAAATCGGGTAAGCATCGAACGCAAGGCGCAGGAATGGATTTGGATTGGGCTCGACAGAGACGTGTTCCCAGCCCAACAGCAGAAAAATCGGCCAGAGAAGATCAAGCAGAATCGGCGCGGCAATCAATACCCCCAAAGATGCGCGCGGCGCCAGTTTCTTCGACGCTAGACCTACCGCATAGTGACCAATGAACATTCGTTGAGCCGTCATGCTAACACTTAATTCCTATTCGTCATCACTTTTTCGCTGTTTGGTTTGAAAAATTCGCCTCATGTCGCTAAAGTAACCTCACCAGCTTAATAACTGAGAATAGTTTTTCCGAAAGCGTTTAGAGACGGGACTTGTTCCGTCTGTTGGCAGCGATGAGCGGCGAACTACGTCCGCCAAGGAAGACTTTCAACCACGGCGAATGCCACAGATTTTCCGTCACAGCACGAACTATCTAGCGCGGGCCACGATTTACGGCGCCGTCTTTATTCTGTTTGCAGCCCTTTGGGTCACGGCAGAGATTACCCGGTCGGGATGGAACACCGGCCAGTGGATCGAGCGCCAGCAACCAATCCAATTCAGTCATAAGCATCATGTGGGTGACGACGGCATCGATTGCCGCTATTGCCACACCTCGGTTGAGACCGCGGCCTCGGCCGGCATACCGTCGACGGCCGTATGCATGAATTGCCACAAACAGATTTGGGCAGACAGTCCTTATCTGGAACCGGTGCGTGCAAGTTTCAAGACAGGTAAGCCTTTGGAGTGGGTCCGGGTGCACGATCTTCCGGACTTTGCGTATTTCAATCATGCGATTCACGTCGATAAAGGCGTGGGCTGTTCAACCTGTCATGGCCGCATCGATCAGATGCCGGTAGTGTCGCAGGCTAATTCGCTGCAGATGGAATGGTGCCTTGAGTGTCATCGGGCTCCGGAGAATTTCGTGCGACCGAAAGAAAAGATCTTCGATATGGAGTGGCGACCGCGAAACAGCACAAAAGCCGAAATCGCCGAAGGCATGAATTGGAAGAAGCAGTATCACATTCAGGAACCGAACGTTTTGACCAGCTGCTCGACCTGTCATCGTTAGGAGCACAAGGAGCGCCCGCACGAGGCGCAGACTCGCTGGTACAGAACCGGAGCAGTAGCGACCAGGTCATAGACTCAAAAGTTGTACTACCCGCTTGCTACTGCAAGCGGTCCCATAACGAGTTACTTAATGGACAACGATCGTCACATAAATTTCAAGCTGCTCCGCGACCGCATCATGAAGTCAGAACCGCCTGCGGTAGCCGGCGGTTTAACTCCGAGCGATCAAACGCCTGCGGTAGCGGGCGGTTTGACCTCAAGCGATCAACCGTCTGCGGTAGCCGGCGGTTTGACCTCGAGCGATCAACACTCTGCGGTAGCGGGCGGTTTGACTCCAGGCGATCAACCGCCCGCTACCGCAGGCGGTTCTGACAAGACTTACTGGCGCAGCCTGGAAGAACTCGCCGGCTCGCCGATCTTCGAAGAGTTCGTCCAGCGTGAGTTCCCGCAACAAGCCGAAGAATGGAACGATCCCGTCGAGCGCCGCACGTTTTTGAAATTGATGGGCGCGTCGCTCGCGCTGGCGGGTTTGAGCGGCTGCGTGATTCAACCGCCTGAGAAGATCGTTCCTTACGTCAAGCAGCCCGAAGAAGAAGTACCAGGCAAGGGTCTCTATTTCGCTACGGCGTTTTCGTTAGGTGGCATCGCGACGCCGCTTTTGGCGCGCAGCAATGAAGGACGGCCAACCAAGCTCGAAGGCAATCCCGATCATCCGAACAACCGCAACAGCGATCCGAACGACAAAGGATCGAGCGCCACAGACATTTTCTCGCAGGCGTCGATCCTGACCCTCTATGATCCCGATCGTTCGCAGACTCCGATGTATCGCGGCGAGACTCGCCCCTGGACTCAGTTCATGGCCGAAATCCGCGGCCTGATCGAAAAGGAGGGCGATGGGCTGAAAGCTAAGAAGGGCGCAGGTCTCCGCTTCTTAACTGAAACGATCACGTCGCCGAGTCTGGCGGCGCAAATGAAATCCGTCCTCACGGATTTTCCTGAAGCGAAGTGGCATCAATACGAACCCGCGAACCGCGATAACGCCCGCGCCGGCGCGATGATGGCATTCGGTCAACCGGCTAATACGATTTACGACTTTAGCAAAGCGGATCGAATCCTTTCACTAGGGTCGGATTTCCTTGCCTGTCAGCCGGGTTCTTTGCGTTACGCGCGCGACTATGCGGCGAAGCGTCGCATTAGTGGTGACAAGGCGGAGATGAATCGGCTGTACGTTATCGAGAGCACGCCGACAACGACCGGTGCGAATGCTGATCATCGGTTTTCAGTTAAGCCAAGCGAGATGCCAAGCTTCGTATGGAGTTTTATGTCGCGGCATGCTCTGGGCACAAACCAATTTACGAGCAATGCACTAAAGTTGATGGAGCCTGTATGGGATGACCTGTCGAGCGGCACCTCGATTGTCATCGCTGGCGACGATCAGCCGCCGGCAATCCATTTCTTTGCTCACTTCATGAATGGCAATCTCGGCAATGTCGGCAAGACGGTCTTCTACACCGATCCAGTCGAAGCTGACTCAGTCGATCAAGCTCAGTCGCTGCGTGAGCTCGTCAATGACATCGATGCCGGCAGAGTCGAGACGCTGATCATTCTTGGTGGCAATCCGGCTTACAACACTCCCGTCGATCTCAAACTGGATTTGAACCGACTGAACAAGGTTAAGCTGCGCGCGCACCTCAATCTTTACAACAACGAAACGTCTGACATTTGTCATTGGCACATTCCGGCGACGCACTACCTGGAATCGTGGGGCGACGCGCGTTCGTATGACGGCACAGTCACGATCGTGCAGCCCTTGATTGCTCCGCTTTACGAAGGACGGACGGCTCACGAAGTGCTCGCGCTGTTTTCGGAGAATTACGATCAGAAGCCTTATGACATTGTGCGTGGGTACTGGCAGGAGAACGCAGGCAGGATGCCTGCGAACCGCCCGCAGGATGCGGGCGCTCCGGCTGCTCCGCCAGCAGTCAGTACCGGGAGCGGTAGTGACCGGGTCGGTCCGGCCAGCGCACTCCCAGCAGATTTTGAATCGTGGTGGCGCAAGTGTCTGCATGATGGGTTTATTCCAAACTCGGCGCTGCCAACCAAAACAGTTTCATTGAAATCCGACTGGGGGAATCAACTCTCGCAAAAGGCGGACGGGACGTCCGCGCTCCCAGGCTTCGAACTTATCTTTCGCACGGACCCAACGATCTACGACGGTCGCTTCGCGAACAATGGCTGGTTGCAGGAGTTGCCGAAGCCTCTGACCAAACTCACCTGGGACAACGTCGCTTTGGTCAGTGCGGCCACTGCCCAGAAGTTGGGTGTGTCACGGCAGAACTACGAACGCAGCAAGAAGGGCCGCGAAGCTTTTGTCGATACGATCAAGCTGACGCTGCGCGATCGGACGATCAGCAAGAACCTGCCGGTGTGGATCATGCCGGGCCAGCCCGACGATGTGATCACAATTCATCTCGGTTACGGCCGCACACGCGCGGGCCGAGTCGGCAGCGACACAATTGTGGAGCCCGATTCACAGTTACCCCGGGGTGGCTTCAACGCTTACGAGATTCGTTACTCGGACGCGCCCTGGACCGCCACCGGCGCCTCGGCCAGCAAAACAGGAGAACAGTACGAGCTGGCAGCGACGCAAGCACACTTCCTGATGCGAGATCCCGATTTTACCAGCGAGGACCGGGACTTACTCCGCGAGAGCACCCTTGAGGAATATTTGAAAGACAAGGAGCACCTGCGCGAAGAGCGGGAAAAACAGCAGACGGAGTTACACGATCTCTCGCTCTACAAAGATTTCGATTACAAAAACCAGGGCAATGGCTACGCGTGGGGCATGTCGATCGATTTGAACAGTTGCGTCGGCTGCAACGCCTGCATGATCGCCTGCCAGTCGGAAAACAACATCCCCATAGTCGGCAAGGAACAGGTCGTCCGCAGCCGCGAGATGCACTGGATTCGGGTCGACACATACTTCAAGGGCGATGCCAACAAACCCGGCGGCCCATACTTTCAACCGGTTCCGTGCATGCATTGCGAGAACGCGCCGTGCGAACCAGTCTGCCCGGTGCACGCGACCGTGCATAGCTCGGAAGGCCTGAACGACATGGTCTATAACCGCTGTGTCGGGACCAAGTATTGTTCGAATAACTGCCCTTACAAGGTCCGCCGCTTTAACTTCTTTCTCTATCAGGATTGGGAAACGCCGACTTATCAGTTAATGCGCAATCCGGATGTGTCAGTGCGCAGCCGCGGCGTAATGGAGAAGTGCACCTACTGCGTCCAGCGCATCCAGTCCGCGAAGATTCAGTCCGAGATCGAAGGGCGACAGGTGCACGACGGCGAAATCGTTACGGCCTGCCAGTCAGTCTGTCCGACGGAAGCGATTGTCTTTGGCAACATCAACGATCCCAACAGCAAGGTGGCAAAGTTGAAAGCGATGGATCGGGATTATTCATTGCTGGGCGAACTAAACACGAGGCCGCGCACGACGTACCTGTCGGCGCTGAGGAATCCGAATCCGGAAATAAAGTCGTGAAGAGCAAACCACAAAGGCACAAAGACACTAAGAAGCTAATCAGCAGTTCAGAATTGCTGATCGGTCTTTGTGTCTTTGTGGTTGAAAAATTGTAATTGAATCCGAAGATCAAATCTTAGATTTGAGATTTGAAACTTAAGCAGATGGACGAACCACGCGACGATCGCCACATCTCAATCCACGCGACGCATCCGGTCGTGGGATCTGAGCTGACCTTTGGCTCGGTCACCGACAAGATCAGCGCGATCGTGCTGAAGCGCAAGACGCCGATCTGGTGGTTTGTCGGCTTCGCCATCTCGTTTGCGCTCTTCCAACTGATGTTGCTCACGATCACGAACATGCTCTTCAAGGGCATCGGGTTGTGGGGTGTGAATATTCCCGTCGGCTGGGGCCTGGATATTCTGAACTTTGTCTGGTGGATCGGCATCGGCCACGCCGGGACTTTAATTTCTGCGATCCTGCTTTTGCTAAGACAGAAATGGCGCACTTCGATCAACCGGTTTGCGGAAGCGATGACCTTGTTCGCGGTGGCGCAGGCGGGAGTCTTTCCGCTGATGCACCTCGGGCGACCGTGGCTGGGATACTGGCTGTTTCCTTATCCGAACACGATGGGTATTTGGCCGCAGTTTCGCAGCCCCTTGATGTGGGACGTGTTTGCCGTCTCGACCTATGCGACGGTGTCCGCCCTGTTTTGGTTCGTCGGTTTGATTCCTGATTTTGCGACACTGCGCGATCGTACAAACAGCAAACCGTTCCGGCTCGTCTACGGCATGCTGGCCATGGGTTGGCGTGGTTCCGCGCGGCACTGGCATCGTTATGAGACGGCATATCTGCTGTTGGCTGGACTGGCGACGCCGCTGGTTTTGTCGGTCCACACGATTGTCAGTTTTGATTTTGCGGTTGGCATCATTCCGGGCTGGCACGCAACGATCTTCCCTCCGTACTTTGTGGCCGGCGCGATCTATGCAGGCTTTGCCATGGTCCTGCTGCTGACGATTCCGCTGCGCAAAGTATTCGGGCTCGAAAGCTTCATCACCATGCGCCACATGCACAACATGGCCAAGGTCATGCTGGCTACGGGCCTGATCGTTGTCTATGGCTACATGATAGAAGCATTCTTTGGCTGGTACAGCGGCAATCAATACGAGCGGTTCATGATTTGGAACCGCATGCACGGACCATATGCGCCGTACTACTGGGCTTTGATTTTGTGCAATGGTCTGACGCCGCAGCTGCTCTGGATTAAGAAGCTCCGTTCGAAGCTGCTGGTGCTTTGGCTAATTTCGTTGGTCGTCAGCATCGGTATGTGGCTGGAGCGCTTCGTCATCGTGGTTACCAGTCTGCATAGAGATTTTCTACCGTCTTCATGGGGTTTTTACTCGCCGACACAGTGGGATTGGGCGATGTTTATCGGTACCATCGGTTTCTTTTTTGCGCTGCTGTTTTTGTTTATTCGCTTCCTGCCGATGATTTCGATCTTCGAAATGAGAACGATTTTACCTGAGGCTGAGGTAGAAGAAACATAGGTTAGATAGGCCCTATCGGACCATATGGTTAAAACAAAGCCACCCAGACTCTACGGCGTAATGGCCCAGTTCGATAACCCCAGCGCACTGGTCGCGGCGGCACGCGAAACCTACGCAGCGGGCTATCGTCAGATCAACGGCTATTCACCGTTTCCGATCGAGGAACTTTCGGATGCGATTGGATTCAAGCGCACCACGCTGCCTTTGATTGTGCTGGCGGGAGGGATCATCGGCGCCGTGGGCGGATTTTTCATGCAGTACTGGATGGAAGTGATCGATTATCCGATCAACGTTGGTGGCAAACCTTTCAATAGTTGGCCGGCCTTCATTCCGATCACGTTTGAATGCACCGTTTTGTGCGCGGCCTTCGCGGCCGTGTTCGGCATGCTGGCGCTCAACAAGTTGCCGCAACCTTATCATCCGGTTTTCAACGCGCCGAATTTTGCGCTGGCCACTCGCGACAGTTTTTTTCTGGTGATTGAATCAAAGGATCCGAAATTCGATCACGACGAAGCAATGCGGTTCTTGAAGAGTTTGGAAGCACGGGAAGTCAATGATGTTGAGCTCTGAAAACAAGGCAAAAGTAAAAAGTAAAAAGGTGGAAGTGCGGACGCTTCGCGCCCCGAGAGTATCCGCGCACGTTCGCCCTCTGTTTCTCTTTTTCCTTTTTCCTTTTGCCTTTTTCCTTTCTGCCTGCCGCCGCGATATGCAGGACCAGCCCAGGGCGAAAGCCTATCGCGAGAGCTCTTTCTTTCGCGATGGATTGTCGTCGCGGCCCCTGGTGCCGGGCACGGTGCCGCGCGGTTACCTGCGCGCCGATCGCGAATTTTATCTGGGCAAGAAAGCGAACTCGAGCATGGCCTCAGATCAGCCGGCGCCAAACGGCAGTCCGGCTAACTCAAACACGCCGGCGAATCCAGCCGCGTTGTATCCGGATGATGTCGAGACTTTTCCGATCCCGATCGACAAGGCTTCGTTGGATCGCGGCCAGCAGCGCTACGACATTTACTGCTCAGTCTGTCATGGCATGACGGGGAATGGCGACGGCATGATCGCGCGGCGTGGTTTTAACAAGCCTTTGCCGGCTTCCTATCATCAGGATCGCCTGCGGCAGGCGCCAGTGGGTCACTTTTTTGACGCGATGACCAACGGTTGGGGTGCGATGCCTTCTTATGCGACACAGATTTCGATTGAAGATCGCTGGAAGATCATCGCCTACATTCGCGCTTTGCAGTTGAGCCAGATGCCTGCCCAGACGCAGGTGACTCCATCGCCGACGGCTACGCCGAAACATTAGGGAAGATGAGCGCGCTATGGCGCGCTGGCGGACAGGATGTCCGCGCTCCATTTAGATGACGCAGGCTGGATACACACCACCCCCAGAACTGAAGCGAGTGAGCACCATGGCGCTTGCCGTTGGCGCTCTATTCTTTGCTCTCTTCGCGTTCGGCTTATTGGTCGATCGCAAGCAGTTCTTTCATGCTTATCTGGTGGGCTTCATTTTTTGGATTGGCATCACGATCGGCAGTCTGGCGCTTTTGATGTTGCAGCACCTGACGGGCGGGGCCTGGGGCCTGATAATTCGCCGCGTGCTGGAAGCCGCGACGCGCACTTTGCCGCTGATGTTGATTCTGTTTCTGCCCATCCTGCTCGGATTGACTCAGATCTACAGCTGGACGAATAAAGCGGAGATGGATTCTGTGCCGGCGTTGCGGGAAAAAACCGCACACTATTTGAACCCGGCGTTTTTCACTGTACGCGCGCTGATTTATTTTGCGATCTGGCTCTTGATGATGTGGCTGCTGAACAGCTGGTCACGGCAACACGATCACACTGCGAATCGGGGTTTGCTGAAACGTCTGCAGATGATGAGCGGGCCGGGATTGGGCCTTCTGATACTAACCATCACATTTGCGGCGATCGATTGGGTAATGTCACTGGATCCCGCCTGGTCTTCAACAATATTTGGACTGATCTTCGTCGCCTCGTGGAGTTTGAGCGCGCTGGCGTTCGGGATTCTGGTGATGTCCTGGCTGGCCAAACGCGAGCCCATGAACACGGTTGTGCGCACCTCGCATTTTCACGATTGGGGCAATCTGATGATGGCCCTGGTGATGCTTTGGATGTACTTTGCCTTCTCGCAGTATTTGATCATCTGGTCCGGCAATCTCCCGGAAGAAACGACCTGGTATGTCGCGCGCAAGAATGATGGCTGGGGCATAATCGCGCTGGCGATTGTGATCCTGCAATTTGCGTTTCCCTTCCTGACGCTGCTGTCTCGGGCCGCCAAACAGAGTGCCCAGAGACTGGGAACGCTGGCGCTCTTGATTCTCATTATGCGAGTGGTGGATGTGATCTGGCTGATCGAGCCAACCTTTAATCGTGAACGCTTTCATTTGAGTTGGATGGATATAGTCGCGCCGATCGCCATGGGCGGCGTCTGGATCGCGACCTTCGCGTGGCAGTTGGAAAAACGTTCGCTGGTTGCGATTAACGATCCGCAACTTGAGCAGGCATTGGCCGCGCATGCCGGGCATTGATTCATGAATGATTATGAGTGGGAATTTAACCGCAAAGGGCGCAAAGGATTTCGCAGTGGAACCGCAAAGGGTTTTCTCTGCGAACTCTGCGTATGCCTCGGTGTCCTCAGAGGTTAATCCAGGTCCACCGAGAAAGTCGGCGACCTCAACGTTGATGCGATTTTGAAATGAGCGATACGAATCAAACACATCACGTGACCAAAACACCTGACGTCTCTTACATCAAGAACGTCGATGTCACGCATGAGATCAGCGACGTCTACGTTCCCGGTATCGTGAAGTTTCTCATCGCCCTCTCGGTGCTCACTATCGCCACATTCATTTTAGTCTGGGGGTTGTTTTACTCTTTCGAGAAACAAACAACGGACGCGCCGCCTTCGCCGATGGCGTTGACCGAAACTGATCGGCTGCCACCTGAGCCGCGTCTTCAAGGGGCGCCTGGATTCGCTGCCGATATTGAGAAGAAGACCGCCACCAGGAACGAAGAACCCGCCAGCGCCATCAGGGCAGGCGCCGCGCGACCGAAAGACGCTCTCTACGAGATCGAGATACTTCGCCGGCATTGGAATGATGTGCTCGCGAACGGTCCTGTCGACCAGGGCGGACAGCGTTACGGCATGCCCATCGAGACAGCGAAGGAAGAGATTCTCAAGCAGCAGGGACTGGCGACCCGGGCGCAGGCGGCAGACAGCAGGAAGCAGTAGGCGGGAAAGAGAGAAGGCAGTATGCAGAAGGCAGAAGGCAGAAAACAGCAGCTCTCAGAAAGCTTAAGCGCAGCCCCGCATTTCCTGCCATCTGCCTCCTGCCCACTGCTTCGTGCTGTCCGCCTACTGCCTTCTGCCTTCTGCCTTCTGCTTTTTGCCTTCTGCCTGCCAGCCTTCGGCCAACCTGGCGCGCCGCAGCCCAACTCGCCGCTTTATGGCGCGGCGCCGGCTCTTGGGCAGGCGTCGAACGGCTTGCCAAAAGTTTTGAAGAATGTCGGTATCGATCAGAGATTGAACGAGCAGATTCCGCTCGATGCGGTTTTCAAAGACGAGCAGGGCCGCGAAGTTCGACTCGGGCAATTCTTCCAAGGCAAGCCCGTGGTGCTTTCGCTCGTCTATTACCAGTGTCCGATGCTCTGCAATCAAGTCTTAAATGGAATGATGGGCGCGTTCCGGCAGGTGTCTTTCAATATCGGCGAACAGTTCGAGGTGATCACAGTGAGCTTTGATCCACACGAGACACCGGACCTGGCCGCGGCCAAGAAGAGTACGTACATCAAGGCTTACAACCGCCCCGGCGCTGAGGCGAGCTGGCATTTTTTGACGGGCGATGAGGCAAATATCAAGCGGCTGACGGAAGCGGTCGGCTTTCGCTATATCTGGGACGAACAAACAAAACAGTTCGCGCATGCCAGCGGCATAATGGTGCTGACTCCGGAAGGAAAACTCGCGCGTTACTTTTACGGGATCGAATACCCGCCGCGAGATTTGCGCCTCGGTCTGGTGGAAGCGTCGCAAAACAAGATCGGCACTCCCGTCGATGCGTTGATGCTCTACTGTTATCACTATGATCCGGCGACCGGAAAATATGGCGCAATTGTGATGAACATCGTGCGGTTGGCTGGGGGTATAACTTTGTTCTTAATTGTTGGGCTGTTGCTGGTTTTGCGAAAGCGGAGTAGTCGCGCTGAGTTGGTGACGAGAGGATCGGAGACGTAATTCTCTGTGCGACTCTGCGATTCTCTGTGTCTCTGTGGCGAGGTCTAACGCACGCATAATATTCACCACAGAGGACACAGAGGAGTCACAGAGAAATCAATTTGAGATCTCAGATTTGAAATTTAAGATTTGCTAATTATGCAATCCTGGTTTCCATTCGTTCCGGAAAGCGCATCGACCTATTCAGGTGATGTGGACGCGCTGTACTTCTACATCTCCGGGGTGACGGTCTTTTTCACTCTGCTGATTTCATTCATCATCATTTTCTTTGTCATCAAGTATCGCCGGAGAAATCCCTTCGAAATTCCGCGCCCCATCGAAGGCTCGATGAAACTGGAAACACTCTGGTCGGTAATTCCCCTGCTAATTGCCATGAGTATCTTTTTCTGGGGCGCAAAGATTTACTTTAAGCAGTACCGGCCGCCCAAAAACGCCATTGAGGTTTATGTCGTCGGCAAGCAATGGATGTGGAAATTTCAGCATGCGACCGGCCAGCGGGAGATCAATGAGCTGCATATACCGGTCGGCCGCAAGATTAAATTGATCATGGCCACCGAAGACGTGATTCACGATGTCTTTGTGCCGGCCTTTCGGATCAAAGCTGACGTAGTGCCCGGCCGATATACGACCGAGTGGTTCGAAGCCACGAAGCCCGGACGCTATCACTTTTTTTGTGCCGAGTATTGCGGCATGAATCATTCGGGTATGGGCGGTTACGTGGTGGTAATGGAGCCGACCGAGTTTGAAAACTGGCTCAGCGGCAATGCAAATCAAATGTCAGCCGCGGCCGCCGGCCAGCAGATGTTTGAATCTTTGGGTTGCGCGTCATGCCATGGAGCGAATGCCGAAGGCGGCCGCGGACCGGCGTTGCTGGGCGTATACGGCAACAATGTGGTGCTCAATAATGGGCAGTCGGTGAAGGCTGATGAGGCCTATGTTCGAGAATCAGTTCTGAATCCACAGGCCAAGGTCGTAACTGGCTTTGGACCAATCATGCCGTCGTTCCAGGGCCAGCTGAGCGAAGAGCAGCTGTTGCAATTGGTGGCTTATGTTAAGTCTTTATCGACACAAAAGACTGAGACACAGACAGCGAAACCGCCGCCGCCAGCGGCGAAGCCGGCGAGTTCGTCACCGGTTCGGAAATGAAGACGATGGAAGGAGAAGGTCGCGATAGTTGCTTGAGCCGCGTAGCGGTGTGATGTGTATAGCTTCAGGGGATGGGTATCGCGCAGCTCCGTAGGAGCGAAACATTTCTTTCCCATAAATGGGCTTACGAGTTTTTAGAGAGTTCCAACTATAAATATTTCGTGCCTACGGCACTGAAGATCATGGAAGAATTCACGATACCAAAGCCGCCACGGACCAACTATCTCAACGCCGAATACGGCTTGAAATCGTGGTTGTTGACTAAAGATCACAAGCGCATCGCGTTGCTTTACCTCGGTGCGATCAGCTTCTTCTTTTTCATCGGCAGCCTTTATGCAATGGCCATTCGCCTGGAGTTGCTTTCTCCGCAGGCCGATCTCGTGCAGTCGAGCACTTACAATAAGATGTTTACCCAGCACGGGATCATTATGGTGTTCTTCTTTTTGATCCCGTCGATTCCGGCGACCCTGGGAAACTTTCTCATCCCGATGATGATTGGCGCCAAGGACCTCGCCTTTCCACGCATCAATCTCCTGAGTTGGTACATATACATCATCGGCGGCATCGTCACTATCTATGCGTTGCTTGCGGGTGGCGTCGATACCGGTTGGACTTTTTATGTTCCTTATAGCACCACGTTTTCGAACTCTTATGTGATTGCGACCGGCCTGGGAATTTTCATCAATGGATTTTCGTCAATTCTAACGGGCTTGAATTTTATCGTCACGATTCACACGATGCGCGCACCGGGTATGACCTGGTTCCGTCTACCGCTGTTTGTCTGGGCGCACTACGCCACCAGCTTAATCATGATTCTGGGGACTCCGGTAATCGCGATCACGATCTTGCTGGTAGCGCTAGAGCGGCTCGCGCATATCGGCATCTTTGATCCGGCGGCCGGCGGTGATCCGATCTTGTTTCAGCATTTGTTCTGGTTCTACTCGCACCCGGCGGTCTACATCATGGTACTGCCGGGCATGGGTGTAGTCAGCGAGTTGATCGCCAACTTCTCGCGCAAGAATATTTTTGGGTACAAATTTGTGGCCTTCTCGAGCCTGGCCATCGCCGTGTTCGGGTTCCTGGTTTGGGGCCATCACTTGTTTGTCGCCAGCCAGTCGGTTTATGCGGGAATGATCTTTTCGTTTCTGAGTTTCGCGGTCGCCATCCCCTCGGCCATCAAAGTCTTTAACTGGACAGCGACGTTGTATAAGGGATCGATCTCTTACGACACGCCGATGCTTTACGCACTCGGCTTTATCGGCTTGTTCACGATCGGCGGCATGACGGGTCTGTTTCTCGCGTCACTGGCGACTGACGTGCACTTGAGTGACACCTACTTCGTGGTCGCGCATTTTCACTACATCATGGTAGGTGGGACTCTGCTGGCTTATCTGGGCGGCTTGCATTACTGGTGGCCCAAGATCAGCGGGCGGATGTACCCGGAAGGTTGGGGACGATTCTCGGCCCTGGTCATTTTTATCGGATTCAACCTGACTTTTTCGCCGCAGTTCATTCTCGGTTACCTGGGGATGCCGCGCCGCTATCACACTTACCCAACCGACATGGTTTCGTGGCAGGTGCTGCACGTTTTATCGACGGCGGGCGCATCGATTCTGGGAGTCGGATTATTGATTCCACTGTTCTATCTGGTCTGGTCCATGCGCTATGGGCCGATAGCCGCAGCCAATCCGTGGAATCTGCCGGGCCTGGAATGGCAGACCGCTTCGCCGCCACCGACTGAGAATTTTCTGACCACGCCCGTGGTGACTCATGAAGCTTATGAGTTTGCCGCGCCGGAGCATAAAGCGGTGGTTGGTAAGTTTGAGCGGCAGCAAACGACGGAGATTTAGCTCGGTACCAGGACGCGATCGCCAGGGAAGTACGAATGAATAACCACGAAGACACAAAGGCCACAAAGACAATTTATCAGCAGCTGCGCTTTGTGTCTTTGTGACTTTGTGGTTGGATTTTTAAGAACACATGCCGGAAGGACTAGCTACAACACACGAAGCATCGCACAGCGCGCTGCAACACCATTTCGCGAACATGGAGCAGCAGCGTGAAGCAGGCACGCTGGGCATGTGGGTTTTTCTGGTCACTGAAATCATGTTTTTTGGCGCGTTGTTCCTGGCCTACACGATTTACCGTTATCAGTATCCTGCCGCGTTCGCCTCGGCCAGCAATCATCTGGACCTGCGCCTGGGCGCCATCAACACCGTGGTCCTGATCGTCAGCAGTTTTACGATGGCGATGGCGGTCTACAGCACGCAGGTCGGTAAGCAACGTAACACGATCGTCTGCCTGATCCTGACGATGATTCTGGGTGCGACGTTTCTGGGAATCAAAGCCGTTGAGTACCACGACAAATACAATGACCACCTGATTCCCGGCCATCTGATTCCCGGACGCCCCTTTCATCCCGAAGTCGCCAAACCGGGCGATACGGATGAACACAAGCTCCATTTGGTTGAAGGAGCTACGGTCCAAAACGTCGAGTTGTTCTACTGGATCTATTTCGCGATGACCGGGCTGCACGCGCTGCATATGATCATTGGCATCGGAATCATGCTGGTATTGACCGTGATGGCCTGGCGGGCACGATTCGGACCAGAGTATCACGCACCCGTAGAGATCTCGGGACTCTACTGGCACTTTGTAGACATCATCTGGATTTTTCTGTTTCCTTTACTTTACTTGCTGGGGCGGCATCTGGAAGGACACATCGGATAGGAAAGTTGAATTGCGGATTGCGGCTTTGAAACTGATCTCTGACTTCTGATCTCTGACCTCTGCCTTATGAGCGAGCATATAGTACAACCGCGAGTCTACATCACCATTTTTTTAGCCCTGATGGTAGGCACAGGTCTCACCGTGCTGGCAGCCAAGGCCGATTTTCCCGGGCCCTTGAATGTGATCGTCGCCCTGACGATCGCCGTCATCAAAGCTACCCTCGTGGTCCTCTATTTCATGCACGTGCGGTACAGTCCCCGTCTGATTTGGCTGGTGATCGGGTCGGCACTCTTCTGGCTGGCGATCATGTTTGCGTTAACGATCAGCGACTATTGGACGCGCACCTGGCTCCCGCCGCTGTAAGATTAGACGTCACAATTGTTGTGCAGTCTGCCGCCTGATGTGCGAAAAGCCTCTGGTTTTTCGGCCGACTGAGAATGAGTTGAGGCTATGACTCCGTTCGCGGGACAGCTTGAAGAAAAATCTTAAGAAGGCTACTCGGAAAGGCGAAGCCCTTCCGCACATCAAGCGGCAAAGCCACAAGCGATTGCAGTAGAGTGATTCAGTTAAGAGATGAACGCCAGGCTTACCCAAACGTTACCGCGGCGCCAGGAACAATTTCTCATCGCGGACGTCAATTACCTTTTGGCATCCGGGACATCTGAGCTGCAACGTGGCATCTGAGGTTTTGATTGTATATCCACAGTTCGGGCAGGGCGCCTGGATCTCGCTGGTTTTGAAAAGATCGCGCATCATGACGAGCGGCAGGATCAGACCGGCTGTGAGCAAGGGAATTCCAAAGATCAAGCCTATGCCGCCTGCGCCACCCACAGTGAGGCTGATGATCAGACCGGCAATAAACAGCACCAAGCCAACCGCAATGCTGAAAGAAAAGCCATAAGCACTATCAAAGGTCCGTCGGCTTTTTACTGTCTCAGTTTTCCTGTCCGACACGGCATTTCTCCTCAACCTAAGACGACTTTTACTCGACTCGATCGCTGCTTGTCAAACATGATGTGTCAGAAGCCCGAACGTGACGGAGGGCCGCTATTCAAACGAGACCCTCCCCTCACGGTCGGGCTTCTGATACAGCATCGAAGCTGCTACACTAAGCGTTTTCGATAACCACCGGATGCCGATCTAACACACTATGAATACCGAAATACCTTTTGAAAAGTTCCTGAATCAACACGACGAAGAGGCCTGGTCGGCCACGCTCGCCACGCTCTTGCGCTCGATCCACGAAGTTGATCGCAACGCTATCCAGATTTGGTTTGCCTTTTACCCACTGTCTTTGTTCCGCGCGCTCGAACAGTCAGACGATCGTGACAAGCTGGCGCAGCAGTTGCTCCTCCAGGGCGACTATGACTTGAAGGATCAGGTTGATCGGTCGCACAGGTTCCTTTACGGCCATCGCTTCTGGCCACAGGTGAAGGCTGCGGTTGAGCAGCACGCGGACTCGTTCAATCAAACCTCGCGCACCTCTTTGGCCGATCAAATTCTCGCCGTCGCGCGCGACGCCGCGCAAGCAACCCGGAAAGACGATGCGCTCCTCATCGGCATCACCGCCGTGGCGTTCATGACAGTCCAGCAGGCCGGCCTGACGGCCTTCAAGAGCGCACCCGGCACGATTGGCATCGACGACAAGCATGCGAAAAAGTCTCCAGAGCAAATTCTGCGCGAGCGCGCCAAAGTCGACAGTCAGGGCTTGCTTGGCTTTCTCAAGACGGTTAACAAGCAGTTCACCGTCACGCATGACGAAAACGACGAGAAGGCGAAATACAAATTGAACGATGGGCAGGACCTGGCCTGGGGCGCGGCCGATGATCGGGCGCGTGATTGGGTCGCGATCGATTCGCGGCGGATGGAAGGACCGATTCCGGTGGAGTGCCGCTCGGCTTCCTGCGGCACGTGCTGGGTCGGCGTCCTCGGCGGCGCCGATCGGTTGAACGACGTGGCCGTGCGCGAAGGAAAGAAGATTAAAGAGTTTGGTTATATCGATACTGCCGAACCAAAGCCGCTGATTCGTCTGGCTTGCCAGGCCCAGGCCCAGGGCGCCGTTTCAGTGGTGATTCCACCATGGAACGGACAGTTCGGAAAACATCTCCGCGCGCTAAAGAAAGAGGCGCAAGCTCTACTCGCCGATCAGCCGCAAACTGATCGCGCGGCCAACGAAGCTGTAAATTAGTGTCCGACCACGCCGACGCCCATCAAGATGCACTGAGCAGGAAGCCGGTTGTGTCTCCGCTGCTACTTGTGCTTGGCGCGGCGATTCTCTGGAGCACCGGCGGTCTATTCATCAAAGCAACTTCGCTGTCTGCTTTCGAACTCTCGTTCGGCCGCTCTCTGCTGGCGGTAATCACAATAGCCGTCGTCACGCGGCACGAAGGCTTTGGCCTTAACCGCGTCAGCGCAATTGCGGCAGTGCTTTACGCCGCGCTGCTGATTCTATTCGTCCTGGCTACCAAGTTAACGACCGCCGCCAACGCGATCTTCCTGCAATACACCGCGCCAGTATACGTCCTGATCCTCGAGCCGATCTTTTATAAGGAAAAGTTTCGCCGACGCGATCTGCTGACGGTGGCGATTTGTGTGGCCGGCATGTCTTTGTTTTTTGTCGGCAGACTGCGTCCACAGGATGTGACTGGCAATCTGGCAGCGTTGGCTTCAGGAGTTTGTTTCGCGCTCTATTTCCTGCTGCTGCGTCATTCAAAAGCCCGCGATGTTAACCGCGCGTCGTCGGCCATCTATGGGAACCTGATCGCCGTCATCGTTTGCGCTCCGGCGTTTTGGGGAGCAATGCGTCGCGGCATCAGCGCGACGGACTTTGCCTGCATCGCTTATCTGGGCATTATTCAGATCGGCGTCGCGTATATCCTGTTCACCAGTGCAATGGCGCGCGGTCTGCGTTCGCTGGACGCCAGCATCGTCGGCTATGTCGAGCCGGTGTTGAATCCAGTCTGGGTGTTTTTGTTTCTCGGTGAGCGACCCTCGGGTTGGGCCATCATAGGCGGTGGGATCATTATCGCTTCGGTGCTCTGGCACCTGCTGCGATCGGCGAAATTGAAGAGAAAACCTGCACTGCCTTCCTGAGTTGCGTTTAACTTCCGGCAACAAGGCGGCCCACGAAATCACACGAAGTTTTTTTCGAGTGGATTCGGGGATCGTTCTTGTTCTCTGTTTATTCAGAGCATCCACGCAGCGCGATTGCCATAGTAAACCGGAGAGCGAAAGGGATAGCGTTTCTTGAATTTCAGATAGCGCTCGTGCCAAAACTCGTATCGTCGATCTGACGAGCGAAGACTACGGTGTGGAATCGCGCGCAGGTGATCTTCGATCTTGTGCATGTTCCTTGGCGAGAAGCGCCAGTCGTAGTTGCCCAGGTCGTAGAGACTCGTTAATCCGTATCCTTTAATGCGACCAGTTCGATCGATATAGGCGTCAAAGTAACTCCAGACCAATTGCCTTAGATTGCGAAACACCGGCTTACGCCCGTGCAAACCGGTATCGCGCGAACGCGCGATCGATCCCCATAACCCGTTTTGCTGAAAGACGAAGATGACGTGATCAAGCAAATCTACGGATTCGATATCCAGCAGCAACGGTGGGTAGCCATGCTGTTCTAAAATCACCGCCGCCGCGACCGCCGCTTCCAGACAATGGACTTCGTTCCTCTTAACAACTTCGCGGAAAGAACGCATCGTGCCGCCCTGGCGTTCCCAGTTGTAAGGCATCAGCGTCAGCCAGTGTTGCACCTGTGCAGGCGTGCGCACCCTCTGAATCAGCTTCCATTCTTTCGCAGTGAAAGCCTGACGCGGCAGCGGTCGGTCCATGTGAAAAGCAATAACAGATGCCGGCGGTAAAGTGCAAAAGGAAGGCAGTCCGTAGGTAGTGTCGTAAGGCACTAATAGGACACTACCGATCCGTGGCTCAGCCTTTAGAAGTATCTGATCAAGTTAGTTGAAAACGGCTTGATTTCTTCCCATCCCTTTGGCGGGTTAGCGGAGGGTGTGCAGCATGACGCACGCAGGCCCTCTCCCCGACCCTCTCCCAAACGGCGCGGGAAAAAAAGACTCTAGTCGGCATGAAAGATCGGCTGAAGCGTGTGCCGCTCTGCGACTTGATTCTGGCATCCTGTCTGAGGTAAGAATTAGATTCAAATAGCATCGAACACGTCAGAAAATGTCATCCGATGGGAGATACATGAGCTCTACTCTTACGCAGCAAACAATTGAGCGTCGCGACGTCTCTACGCCGCTGAGCCGGAACACGCACCTGCTCAACTGGGTCGAAAAGATGGCCGCCTTAACCAAGCCTGATGCTATCCACTGGGTAGATGGCTCGCCGGAAGAGGACGAAGCGCTCAAGGCCCAGATGGTCGCCGGCGGCACGTTTACTAAACTCAACGAAGAGCTCTGGCCCGGCTGTTACTACGCCCGCTCAGACTCGAGTGATGTTGCGCGCGTCGAAGACCGTACTTTTATTTGTTCGCTTTCCAAAGACGCCGCCGGCCCCACCAACAACTGGGAAGAGCCCTACCAGATGCGCCGAAAATTGAAAGAGCTTTTCGATGGCTCAATGCGCGGCCGCACAATGTACGTCCTGCCCTTCAGTATGGGACCAATCGGCTCACCCATGTCGCAGATTGGGGTTCAACTTACCGACTCGCCCTACGTCGTGGTTAACATGCGCATTATGGCCCGCATCGGCCTGCCGGTTTATGGAGAGATCGACAAAGATTATAAGCGGGTCGTGCCATGCATGCATTCTGTTGGCGCTCCGCTCGAGCAGGGACAGCAGGATGTGCCTTGGCCCTGCAACAAAGAAAAATACATCGTTCATTTTCCCGAGACGCGCGAAATCTGGTCCTACGGCTCCGGCTATGGCGGCAACGCTTTGCTGGGGAAGAAATGCTTCGCGCTTCGCATTGCGTCCAACATTGCGCGCGATGAGGGCTGGATGGCAGAGCACATGCTGATCGTCGGCGTAGAGAATCCGCAGGGTGAGAAGACCTATGTCACCGCCGCGTTTCCCAGCGCCTGTGGCAAAACGAATTTTGCCATGTTGATTCCACCGGCCGGATTCGAAGGCTGGAAAGTCTGGACGGTCGGAGACGACATCGCCTGGATCAAACCAGACGCCCAGGGACGCTTGCATGCCATCAATCCCGAAGCCGGATTTTTTGGTGTGGCGCCCGGCACTTCGGTCAAGACGAACCCTAACGCCATGGCCACGCTGGCGACGAACTCGATCTTTACCAACGTCGCGCTCACTCCTGAAGGTGGTGTCTGGTGGGAAGGAATGACCGACGAGCCGCCAGCGGAATGTTTGGACTGGAAGGGAAATAAGTGGACACCGGAGATCGCAAAAGAGACCGGAGCGAAAGCCGCGCATCCGAATGCTCGCTTTACGGCGCCCGCATCGCAATGTCCGACGATCGATCCCGATTGGGAAAATCCGAACGGAGTACCGATCAGCGCAATTATTTTTGGTGGACGTCGCGCCACTACGATGCCGCTGGTTTATCAATCATTCAACTGGAGCTCGGGTGTTTACATCGGCGCCACGATGGGCTCTGAGATGACAGCCGCGGCGGCGGGAACGATCGGCAAAGTGCGTCGCGACCCGATGGCTATGTTGCCCTTCTGCGGCTATCACATGGGCGATTACTTCAGGCACTGGATCCGCATGCAGCGCTCGTTAACCGAGACGCCACGGATTTTTCATGTGAATTGGTTCCGCAAGGACGGCGAAGGAAAGTTCCTCTGGCCGGGTTTCAGCGAAAATATGCGCGTGTTGAAATGGGTTGTCGACCGCGCGCACGGCCGGGCACTGGCCAAAGAGACTCCGATAGGCTGGGTGCCGCACTATGAAGATATCAACTGGAAGGGCCTCGATTTTCCAAAGGAGAAATTTGAAGCGTTGCAGGCATTTGATCACGCGGCATGGCGCGATGAAGTCCTGGGACATGAAGAACTGTTTTTGGATCTGCACGATCGCCTGCCGCCAGAGATGATCTACGAGCGGGAACTGCTGATTTGTCGGCTTTGATAGGATTGTGGGAAGGACTAAGGTGTAGGCGGGTCAGTTGGTCGACCTCAGGGTGAGTTCGTTGTTCCGAGAAACAGGGCGTTATACTCTCAAGCAATAGAGTTTGGGTCTGACATTATGCAAGACAAAGAGCTGATCGAAAAGATAAATGAGCTCCCGCCGGATAAGATCGCGGAGGTAGTCGACTTCGTCAACTTTCTTTCTCATCGCGACGATCGGCTTTTAGTAGAGGCCGCGGCCAGAATCTCTGAACCGGCGTTTGCAGCGGTTTGGAACAATCCAGACGATGCCGAATACGACAACCTATAGCTTCGGTGAAGTGATCCTCGTTCCCTTTCCTTTCACCGACCAGACCGCAACCAAGAAGCGTCCCGCAGTCGTTATTAGCTCTGCTGTATATAACAACGCGCGACCCGATGTCATCTTAATGGCCGTGACCGGTCACCTGTCGGGCTATCCAAGGATCGGCGAAGTTGTTGTTGGCGATTGGAAGGCGTCGGGCTTGCTGAAAGCTTCAACGATCAAGCCAATTCTCACTACCGTTGAAAAGAACCTGATCATTCGTACGTTGGGACAACTTAGCCCGCACGATCTCATCGCACTAAGGGAAGCGCTGAAAATCATCGTTGGTTAAGGAGCAAACATCATGACTCCGTGGCCCGAAAAGATCGAGGCAGAATATCAGTCGTGGATCAAGTGCAGAGAGTTGTTTCATCCGATCGACTTCAAATACTTCGCTAGATTTCTTTGGGCTTGTATTGAAGATCCAAGTCGAGCGCCAGATGAAGTCGAATTCAGAACCCGGCTAGCTCAAGATCGCAAGTTAGAACCTGATGAACAAGGGTACCCTCATCCGTTGGTGGCAGAGGCGCAAAGCCTCTTTACATACTTCCCTGATTTTCTTATCCACGCGCCCAACAGGTTTAGGAAGCATCTAACGCGCACCTTCTTCAAACGTCATGGTTATAGTTAAGCCTTGTGAACCGATGATATCCTAACCAACCTGCGCAACGTTCGCCGCTCCCAACATACGCTCCAGCGCTGGCTCCATAACCTTCGTGCCGTATTCACCAGCGGCAAAACTCTTCAACTTGTGTTGTGCGTCAAACAGGTAATACGCGGGGACATATCCGTGTTCGTTCTGAAATGCATCGCGCAACTTGTGTTCGTTATCGATTGCGCCGGGCTCGATGATCTTGTATTGAGCAACTGCTTCGCGCACCGCATTGACGTCCGTGTCGGCCGGATAGCGCGGCATATGAATCGCAATTAGCCGCAAGCCCGCAGGCGCGTATTTCTCTTGCCATTCGGCCACGCGCGGCAGATTCTCTTTGCACATACCACAACTAAGCGACCAAAAATGCAGCAGGACCGGGTGCCCTTCCGTTTCTTTCAGGGCCTTATCAGCCGAGCCGCTAATCCATTCAGTCGCGCCGTCAAGCGACGGCATGGGGGTTCCAATTCTCATTGGCATATTTGCATCTCCAGTTCGGCTGTGCTCCTCCGTGTCCTCTGTGGTTATCGATCTCTAAAACCACAGAGGTCACAGAGAAGGCAGAGTTTACGACTTGATCGTTTCCTGACCTGGCCGCCATTCCGCCTGGCATAGACCGCCGGTCTGCAACGCCTGGATGACGCGCAAGGTTTCTTCGGCCGACCGTCCGATGTTCAGATCGTGAACGACCTTGTATCGGAGCGTGCCTTCGGGATCGATCACAAACAGACCGCGCAACGCGATCCCTCTGTCTTCGATAAGCACGCCATAGTCGCGAGACATCTTCTTCGTGATATCCGCGCCGAGTGGGAATCGCAAGCCTTCGACGCCGCCCTTATCACGCGGTGTCTGCAACCAGGCGCGATGCGAAAACGCCGAGTCAGTCGAGACGCCGATTACTTCGGCGCCCACGCCTTCGAAATCCGCGTAGCGATCGCTGAACGTGGTTAATTCGGTCGGACAAACAAAAGTAAAGTCCAACGGATAAAAAAGCAGGACCACCCACTTGCCTTTATAGTCTGAAAGCTTAACCGGCTCGTTCAGCTTTTCAATGTTCTTGGTAGATGGAATATCAAAATCGGGAGCTGGTTGGCCGACTTGTGCACTTTCGTACGCTGTTGCTATTGCTGCTGACATTTTTCCTCCTCAAAAGTTAACTGTTCGCCGCGAACATACGTCTCGCGACCCTAAACAAATCCAAACAAGACCCCTAGTCGCGCTCGCGACAACCGGGACAAAGCCCGATCAGAGTTAGATGGACTGACTCCGCCTTAAACCGCGAAACTCGCGCCGCCGACCGGATCAACCCGACAGTGCCGGGTAAATCAAAATCGACCAGCGTTCCGCACTCCGAGCAGATTGCATGATCGTGCCGCTCGGTTTCGCGATCATAGCGGCTGGCCCCGCTGCCAAAAGCCACTTCATGCACTAAACCCGCTTGTTTCAAGTAACGCAGCGAATTGTAGACAGTAGCAAAACTGATTCCCGGCATCGCCTGGCGGGCCGCCTCAAAGACCGCCGCCGCAGTCGGGTGGCTATCATCGGAGCGGACGACGTCGAGCACGACCTTTCGCTGACGAGTCAAAACGGGCTCGGCATCCTGTTTCCCTTTGACCTCTGGCTTTTTGCTGCTCACCTTCACGACTTAGAATTATAATTATTCTAATTATAAAGTCAAGGGAGGGGGAGGGGAGGAGCTAAAACCAGCGATTGAGAAATCGAGAATCAGTGAGAATGGAATCGGTACAGAACCGCGAGCGGGACAAGAATTCAATTTTCTCGAAGTGATCTTAAAAGTTAATTTTTTGAGCTTGAGTCTTTATCCCGCTCGCTACAGCTCGCGGTTCTGTAACATTCAGCCGTCCGCTACTTTCACCTCGTCCCTCTGTCGACGATATCCATACCTATCTTTTGGGCGGGTCTTCCGCCGATGTGTGTTATAGCGTCGTCTCAGTCAGGTTCGACCTGTATTTAGTATTAGTCTGACGATCAGTCAACTCGATGTACACATAACTTGGCGGCACAACACCTTGTTCCAGCCCAAACCATATTTGGCCTAGATCGCTGGGTTTGCCAAGGGCGCAAAATCCATAGAGACGCGTTCCACGCTGATCGTAGATGTCGATCCAGGTTCGCGACGACTTGGTATTAGCGCCGCAGGGCGGCAGCGCCGGCGCCGAGGCGAACATCGCCGCCGGATAGTCGTCTTTGTTGAGCACATCCAAATGGTAGCGGTTGAATTGCTTTCCGCCCGTTTGGTAGGGTTCGATGCCGGTCAAGTAAAGCACGGGATTTGGTAAGGGCGGCGCCGAAGCGACTTTCTGGCTCGCCAGCATAAACGTAAACAAAACCGGGAAAAGTAGCAGCGCTTGTTTGCGGAATTTGAAGGTCAAGGGGGAATTCCTTTCGAGAGTTTCCAAGACAGAAAGCGGAATATCAATGCGGCATTGTATGCCTGATCGATGGAATTTGCTACATTCTTGACTGTGCACCGGCGGGAAGCCGGGGCCTGCGTTCAAAAAGCATTGTCATCGGATCACATCGCTCGATCATTTCTTGACGGCAAAGGAAAGATTGATGAGAACATTCGCCAGGCCTCTTCTACCTATCATCGCTGTCGGTCTGTGCCTGGCTTCCTCCACCTCGGGCGCACAGTCCGACGACAACGCGGCAATCGATAAATTCATAGCAAGACAGGCCGAGAAGGAAGCCGGCTCTGAGCCGGACGACGTCAGGAAGACAATGACAGGCGATCTCAACGACGATGGCGCTCCGGACGCGGCGGTGCTATTCACAATTGAGGGTCAGAACGGAACCAACAACTATATCCAATACCTGGCGGTATTCCTGCGCAGGAATGGGCGTCTTGTGTACACGGCAATTCAGCCGGTCGGTGGTAAGAATCGGCGATCGATTGAGCTGACGTCGATCAAGGACAACATCATCTTCCTTGATACGACTGGCTATGCGAAACGCGATCCCTCATGCTGTCCCACAATCAAGGGCCAAACCAGATATGCGCTGGTTCGGAACAAGCTTACCGAGCTGCGACGCAGGTGAATTTCAATGTCTGGGACGCACGCCCCACGTCGGCGGCGATGGCTCCTTGATTGCCCGGTCAACCGGACGCTCCTTTAACAGGCGCATCGCTTCCGAAACTGCCCGCTCGAGTTGTGGATCGCGACCGGCTACGACGTCTTTGGGCCAGTTCTCGACATCGACGTCGGGCGCGACACCTTCGTTCTCTACCGCCCAGTGGCCGTCGCGAGAGAAGAACCCGCCGCGCGGTGCGATCATCGATCCACCGTCGACAAAAGTCGGCGTGTCGGCTGTGTGGACCAATCCACCCCAGGTTCGCTTGCCGACCAACAAACCAATCTTGCGATACCGGAACATGTAAGGCATCAGGTCACCGCCGGAGCCAGCCATCTCGTTAATGATCATTATCTTTGGTCCCCAGATCCCGGCGGCGGGGCTGGTGAATGGGTAACGATCTCCGGCAACGTTGTTGAAGTAGCCGTCAAAGTCGCGCTGGAGCACGTCAATGATATAGTCCGCCGCCGATCCGCCGCCGTTGAAACGCTCGTCGATGATCGCGCCTTTCTTGTCCTGCTGCGAAAAGTAATAACGATTAAAGCTCGTATATCCCGGCTGACCGGTGTTTGGCAGATAGACGTAAGCGAGTTGACCTTCGGAAAGTTTTTCGACCTGCCGTCGATTTGATTCGACCCACGCGCGCGTGCGCAGGGCCTGTTCACTCGCAACAGGCACGACGGTCACATGGCGCGCGCCGTCCATCGTCGGCTTGTCGTTAACGGTGAGAGAAGTCTGCCGATTTGCCGTGCCGTCCAGCAAGCGATGGATGTTGTCAGGCGCTTTCAATTCGATGCCGTTGATTGCCAGTATGTAATCGCCAATTTTGACAGTAGCACCGGGCGATGACAGCGGCGATCTGAGATCCGGGTTCCAATTTTCGTTGTCGTAAATCCGGGCGACTTTATAGCGGCCATTTTCAATCGCGAAGTCAGCACCCAGGAGCCCTCCGGGCGATTGCGGCACGTCCGGCATATCGCCGCCGCGCACGTACGAGTGTCCGATGGAAATCTCAGAACCCATCATGTCCAGCACGTAATTGAGATCCGCGCGATGCATTACGTAGGGCAGCATCGCTCCGTACATCTCTTTGTCCTTCGCCCAGTCCGTACCGTGCAGATTGGGCACGTAGAGATAATCGCGCTGATTGCGCCAGCCCTCATTAAAGATCTGTCTGAACTCTTCTTTGGGATCGAGATACATGCGCAGGTTCACATTGAGCCGGCCCACGCCCGGCTGTGGTGGAATTCGGTCCGCTTCCACGATGAAGAGAGATGGAGCCGGTGGTGCGGCACCTGCAGCGCCCGGTCCGCGTCCGCCGCCGCCCCCGCCGGCGGCACGATAGACGAGCTTGTGACCGTCGGCGCTGACTTCGTAAGCCAAAACGCTATTCGCGAAAGTAGCCGCCCTCTGATTACAAAGCCGATAGCGGATCAATTCGTTGCCCGCACCAGCCGCTCCGACGCCGCCGCCTTGTCCGCGCGCCGGCGGCTCAAGGTAATAGACAATCCCGTCCACGCCGGACTGCAAGTCGGAATACTGACGTTCGGGAACGCCTGGAACCGAGATAATTCGTTGCCGCAAACCATCGAAGTCGATTTGCACGGTTACGGGCTGGCGCGGGCCACGCGGCGCTTGCGGTTGTTGCTCGCCGGCCGTCGCATCGGCTGCTCCCGGCGTGCCGCCGGTCGTATCGCCGACGCAAGCGCCTGGAATCGTGCGGCGTCCCGTCCCGACGCCGCGATCTTCATCACTTTCCGGAAGCAGCGGACTGGAATCAGTCTTCTTCAGCACCGCCAGGTATAGTCCAAAATTCTCATCATGATCATATGAAGTCATGTCGAGCCATTGCGAACGCAAACCAAAATCAGTCGAAGCCAGAAACCAAAGATACTTGCCGTTCGCATCCCACACGGGCCAGACCGCATCGGCAAGACCATCAGTCACCTGTTTTGTCTCCCCGGTTTCGGCATTGCTCACAAAGATCGCGTGATACATCGAGCGCAGGCGGCTCGAATACGCCACCCATTTCGAGTCAGGACTCCAGGTCGGATTGAGGGTGCGTTGCGGAACCATCCAGGGATCGTTGCCGACAATTTTTGCTTTACCGGTCGCCACGTCCAGCACCCAAACGTGAAGGTTCGTATCGGTGAATAAAATTTTCTTCGAGTCAGGAGACCACGACGGAGTGTAGTAATGCGTCGGGTGATCGAGTGTGATCTCGCGAGGCGGAATCAGACCGTCCTGCGCCTCGATATACAGACGATATTCGCCCGACCGGTCACTGAAGTATGAAATGAATTTGCCATCCGGGGACCAGGCAGGATCACGCTCGGCAGATGCGCTCGAGTTGGTCAGGTTGCGCACGTCGCCTTTCTCAGCGGGGATGGTAAAAATCTCGCCGCGCGCCTCGACGACCACACGTTTTCCGGTGGGCGAGATCCCAAGATTCGTCATGCGGCTGGTTACGTCTTCCCAGCGCGGCATCATCCAGGGAAAATCTCCCGTGGCGGTGATATTGACGACATGTTCTTTGCCGCTTTTTGGATCCAGCTCGTGGATGTAACCAGCTTGTTCAAAGACTACGGCGCCCGCGCCCGAGTCCATCGTCTTCACATCAAAGTCAGTGAACCTGGTTACCTGTGTAAGTTTCTTTATGCGGGTGTCAAAGGACCAAACATTGGCTACCCCGTCGCGATCAGAAATGAAGTCGACCGTATCACCCGACCAAACGGGATCCATATCTTTCGAATCAGTCCATGGCGGTGAAATCAGATCGTAGCTTTTCAGATCGACAATCCAGATGGGACGATTTTGACCACCACGATAGTTGCGACGCTCTTCGTCCCATGAATTGTTCATGCGATAAGCGATGCGAGATCCGTCGGCTGAGATTTTTCCCTGGTAACCTCGCGGCAGCGGCAGCGGTTCTTCGACACCTCCTTCCGCGGGTACCGTCCAGAAGCGGGGCGCGCCACTGGGCGACCACGTTGCCCTCGTTGACGAGAACATGATTGCTTTCCCATCGGCCGTCCATCCCTGGACCAAATCCGCGCCCGGGTGCCACGTCAAACGCTTTGGCTCGCCTCCGTCGGCAGCTACTACATACACGTCGAGGTTGCCGGCGTACTCGCCGCTGAAAGCGATCCATCTTCCGTCAGGCGAAAAATGTGGATTGGAAGTCTGTCCCTGGAAGCTGGTGACACGACGAGCCATGCCGCCGGTGCGCGGCACCACCCAAATGTTCTGCGCGTAAGCAAAAGCGATCTGCGTGGCGCTCACTGTCGGAGCACGCAACAAGCGCGTGGCGCCGTTAGAAGTTTGGGTTTGTGCTGCGACAAAGATGTGTCTGCCTGCGAACCTCTCCGTTAGAAAGCCAACCGCAAGCAGTGAAACGGACAGAGCCAGGGCCCGGCGGCGGAACCCCGCCTTCAGGGTGCGATGCATCATGAATTTTCCTCCAGATAATGCCGGATGGGTTTGCGTGCTTCTTTTAGCACGAAGCAAAGCGGAGCGCAAAGCTTGGCAGCCAGGCTCTTAGAGCAAGGACACGACGAGCCACGGATGAACACAGATCCATGCCGATTAAGAAAAGGAAAAATCAGATCGGTGTCTATCGGGTTTCATCTGTGGCTAGTATTAGCACCGAATAATGCCCTCTCCATCTGGGAGAGGGTTGGGAGAGTGTTTTAGCGACGAAGCACGGTTCCTCTATTGTGTTTCGCCCAGGCCCTCTCTCCTGACCCCTCTCACAATGGGAGAGGGGAAGAAGTCTACTCAGCCAACTGCACCATCGCTGCCAACGATTCCGTCTCGCCAATGACACGCGACGAATGTCCTTTGACGGCTGTATCTTCCGCCAACAGTACGCTGCCTGGACCAAATCGTCGCGATTCGCCATCGCTGGCGATAACTTCCCATTCACCGGTCATGACGAAGAAGAGATTTCGCGCGGCGGTTGGATGCCAGTCGCTAGACCAGCCGGCCGGGGCATTCATGAAACCAAATTGAGTCGACGGTCTAAACGAAGACAGACTTAGCGGCGGCGCCGGCGGCGCGTATTCAGTCAACGTCAGATCGATCTCGGTGATCTCGAAGTGCGATTCACCGTCGTCGCTTGAGTAGAGTCGTGTGCAGGTGATCATAGTCTCACTTCAGTCTCGGAGCATCGACGCGCAACACCTCGCGCGGTTTTGGTTTCTCAGTTGCAGACCATGGCAAATTGACGGCGCGCGTCAGGAATTCTAAGAGAGGTGCGGCGGCACGAAGAGTCTTTGTTACTTGATCCAGAAAGTCCGAAGCGCAAACCTGAGCATCCGTGAAATAGGTCGCGGAGATGAAGTCTTTGCGCATCAGATCACGCGCGTACGGATGACTCGGATCGTAACCGGACGGCAGGCGCTTCATCGAATCGCCCGCGAGTTCGCACATTCCTTTGAATGCGCGGCCGCTGGTTGCGGTCTTCCATTTTGCCGGTTCGCGCACGATCGCATCGCGCAATAACGCCCGTGTGTCAGGATCCGGATGCCAGAGACCCGCGCCCAGAAAAGAGTGCTTGGGAGCCAAATGAAGATAAAGTCCGGGCGCTTGAAACTCTTTCCACGCCCGATGCGGAAATCGCGCCGCAGCCATCGTCTGATATGGCGCCTGGTCCTTGCGAAAGCGCATGTCGCGGTAGATGCGCAGCAGCGATCCCCCAGACGGTTTCGGATCGGCAATGAAATGTGGACCAATCGCCCACAGACGGGGACCGAAGTTTTCAATGAAACGGAGGAAGGGATCACGCACGAATTCCTGGTGACGCCACTTGTTCTTCTGAAACCACTCGCGGTCGTTGTGACGTTTCAATTCGCGGAAAAACTTGAATAGCTCGGGTGAGAAGTAATTCATCTCGGCTCCCCGCATGCGGCTTCCTCCGGCATTTGTGCCAGTCAAAGGTCGCTGTATAATTCAAACCACTTTCGAATTCAAGCTTAATCATATTAGCGGAGTCCACCATGCCAAATCCAAATCAAATCAACGTCAACTCAGGCGACAACCTGCTCCTGGTCGGCACCATGAAAGGCGCCTTCGTATTTCGCTCTGATTCGGCGCGCGAGAAATGGGAAGAAGCCGGGCCATACTTTCCCGGACGCAGCGTCTATTCGATGGCTTACGACGGGCGCAACGGACGGTCGCGTCTGTGGGCCGCGGTGAACAGTTCGTTTTGGGGCTCGTTTCTGAGTTCGTCGGATGACTTTGGCAAGACATGGAGCAACCCGGAGCAATACAACATCAAGTTTCCTGAAGGCAGCGAGGTTTCGCTCAAACAGATTTGGCAGATCGCTCAGGGTCATCCGAGCGAGCCCGACACGCTCTATTGCGGAGTGGAGCCGGCCGCGCTTTTTAAGTCAACGGACGGAGGAGACACCTGGGCGCTCGTGCGCGGCTTGTTCGATCACCCCCACCGGACACAGTGGCAGCCGGGCGGCGGCGGCTTGTGTCTGCACACGATTCTTCCTGATCCTTCGAATGACCAGCGCTTGTTCATTGCGATCTCGACCGGCGGCGTTTATCGCACCGACGACGGCGGCCAGAACTGGCAGCCGAGAAACAAAGGCGTCCGTGCGCAATTTCTGCCGCCCGATCAGCAATACCCGGAGTGGGGCCAGTGCGTTCACAAGATCGTCAGTCACCCAACTAATCCGCAGCGCCTGTTTTTGCAAAACCACTGGGGTCTCTATCGCAGCGACGATGGCGCTGACAGTTGGCAGGATATTGCCAACGGCGTGCCTTCTGATTTTGGCTTCGCGCTGGAGATCGATCCGCATGACACGAATACCGCTTACATCATTCCCATCGAGTCGGATGAGTTTCGCTGTACTCCGGAGGCGAAGTTGCGCGTTTATCGCACCCGCGACGCGGGTGAATCCTGGGAACCTTTGACAGAAGGTCTGCCACAGGAGGACGCGTTCGAAACCATCCTGCGCGACAACATGAAAGCTGATGCTAATGATCCGACCGGTCTCTATTTCGGCACCCGCAACGGAAAATTGTTCGCCTCGAAGAACGGCGGCGATTCCTGGGGAGCTATCACGGAAGGCTTGCCGGCGATCACTTGCGTGAAGACGGCTACTATTAATTAGAGCTTGCGCGCGACGGTCTGCCAGCCTGTCGCGTACTCGCAAAGAATGCTGAAAATCCGGACTGCGATCCACGAAACCACACTAAACAACACTAACCGCAGCGCTATTCCGGGTCGTTTAGTGTGATTTCGTGGATCGCTTTTTTTGCTCTTATCCAAAGTTGAGCGACTCATCCGCTATTGAAACTGAAGAGCGTTGAAAGTCAAAAATGACAAGACAACTACTTCTGTTATGTGCAATTGCTTCTCTCTTAATCGCTGCGCCGCTAATCGGCGCGCAACAAAAGGAAGAACCCAAATTCAAGATAGTGCAGTTTCATATGGCCTTGCTCAAGAAGGGACCGAAGTGGGAGCGCACTGCCAAGCAACAGCGGAACCAGATCCTGCAACAGCATTTCGCGAATGTGATGTCGATGCTAGACACCGGCAGCCGTGATTGCCGGACCTCTGGGTGATGACACGGACCTGGCCGGCATCTTTATTTTGCGAGCGGCCTCTGCCGACGAAGCGAAGACCTGGGTCGAGACCGATCCTGCAGTTAAAGCCGGTCTGTTCGCCGCGGAGATGCACCCCTGGTTTTCGCAAGATATTTTCAGGAAAGCGAACTCGCCGCTGAAATTCAGTGAGGTCTATCTGGGTTTCTTGAAGAAAGGGCCGAACCGAAAAGAAGGCAACGACGAGACTGCTCAAGTTCAGGAGCTGCAAAAAGCGCATCTCGCGAATATCAATCGCCTGGCTGCTTTGAAAAAGCTCATTGTCGCCGGGCCGTTTGGAGACGACGGGAGCCTGCGCGGGATTTTTGTCTTTCGCGTTGCCTCACTGCAGGAAGCGCAGGAATTGTCCGCCACGGATCCTATGATTAAGATCGGCCGGCTGGTGCTTGAATTACATCCTTGGCAAGTGCCGGAAGGCGTGCTGCCTTAGATGGCAGCGCGTGGGAGCGCCGACATCCTGTCGGCGGTTCGCGCGCATCCTGCGCGCCTGTATCCGATGTAAGACGCCGGCAAAGATGCCGGCGAACCGCAGGCAGGATGCCTGCGCTCCTTTGGCCTGCGCTCCTTTGATGGGCGCTCCCTTACCGTCGATATGTTCCCATCAACTGGCCTTGTAGCACGATGTGACCTTCCGTCGCTTTCATCAATTCCGCCTTGGTTGCTCCGGCTTTCAGAGGCAGCTCGCTGTCCAGCGCATAGATCCTGAAAAAGTAGCGATGCGTTCCGGACGGTGGGCAAGGGCCGCCATAGCCAATCTTGCCGAAGTCATTCTTGCCCTGAAAACCGCCGGCCTTGAGATTCTCATTCATCGGTAGGTTCTCGACCAGCCCAATGGTTTCTGCCGGAAGATTGTAAAGGATCCAATGCACCCAGGCGCCGGAGGGGGCGTCAGGATCGTCGACGACGATCGCCACGGTCTTAGCTGTTTTCGGCACGCCGCTCCATTCCAGCGGCGGTGAGATGTTGACGCCATCACAGGTGTACGGCGGGGGCAGCGACTGGCCTTCCTTGAAGGCCACGCTCGTCAATGTGATCTCCGCTTTGTCTTTCGGAGTGCTGGTCGGCTGGACAGTCTTGGGCTGCGGCCGGGCGCAACTCAGAAATAGGAGCAAGCCAAGTCCCAGCCAGATCGTGATAGAAACTCTTCTCACACTATCTACTTTCATAGGCGGAACTCTCTACTTGGTTTCCACGCTATATTTCGAAAGCAAAGTACCCATCTCTGAGCGCGGCATCGAAAACTTCACGCTGACCTCCTTGTCCTGCGAACTGACCTGGGTGTGGTTGTAATAGACTTCTTCGTCCTTTTTTTTCAAATGAGCTGAGATCCGGCCCAGCACAATCATACCGCTGAAGGTCCTTTCCAGTTCCTTAGCCCGATCCGCCGATCCGACTTCGCTGGAAGCGGTGACTTCGACCGTCTTATCGTCAATCTTGACAGTCAATCGCAAGTGCTTTGTATCATCCCGGTGTTTTGCATCCTCCAGAAAGTCGAGCACTCCGCTATCACTAAGCGCCGAGATAAAACCGAGAGCGACCGCCTCGAGGTTTTTGTCACCACGTTTGTCAACAACCTTCGCATTCTTAAGCTTGCCGTCAGGATCGCGATCAGCGTCAACCGTCAATTCGATTTGTCCGTCGAGCTTTAGCTCACCCCTGTCTTTTTTCTTTTTGGCATCCGCCAGTAGATCTTTGAATGGCCGAGTATTTATTTCTTTAGGGCGCTTGACACCGTTTTCAGCCGCTAGCTTGTCCAACTCCTCTTCAACTTTTTGGGTTGCCTTCTCGTCCTCTGCGCTCGGCGTCGAAGTGGGCGTCAGTTTTGCGGTAATCGCCGGAGAAGGACTTGCGACCGGAGCCGGCGTTGGAGACGGATTGACAAGTTGCGATGGCGAAAAGACCTGCGGCGTGAACGGAGGTGGGGACGGCGACGGCTCGAGGACCGGCATCCCCTGCTGATCCATTGCAAAGTAACCTTCGGGGTAATGAAACTTTTCTAGAGTGATCTCAGTGATGTCGCCTTCGTTCTCAATATGGGTTTTGTTATAGGCCTTATCCACGAAACCCGTGCCCTGAAACAACGCCGCCAGACTGAGCGCGTCGCGCACCGGCGGAATCAGAATGATGCACGCCACCAGGACCAGATGCCACGCCCCGGAACCCGCGATCAGCCACGAAATTCGCGGCCAGAATGGTTCGCGATTAACTTCGTAGTTTCCAAACAGTCCGTCTTTTTCAGTAAAATCCAGCATTCCTTGTAATGAAATTGCGACCCTTTGGACGCATCGAACCCGCTTTGAGTTGCGAAATTCACCTTTCTAAATTTGTCATCGATTATTGATGATACTAAGGCACCCAAAGGCTAGTCGCAACCGCGCTCAAGGGAAAGTCAAACTTTTCCTAATGTTAAGACGCGACGGGAGACGCGGAAGGTTTGGTAGAGGGTCCAACCTTGAAGTTGCTGATCGCAGGCACAAGCTAAAGCTCGAACTCTAAACCAAACTAATCTCGGATATGTCCCGAGCAAAGGTTGCCCTACAATAAAGATATGAGACGCTCAGACGGTCAGCGGAAACGCAGAAGGGGCGCACGCACCCGCCCGGCGTCCGACCGCAGAGCCGGTCCCGACGAACTCGGACCGCGGGAAGCAACCTCGCCTTATCGAGAGAAGAGTTCCGGTGCCAGACCCGAACCCCTTCCGCCCTCGACTGGAAACTACGGCCGTGAACTGCGCGATCTGCTCGCGGGCATTGGAGCTCCTAGACCGGCCCCACTCAAACCCGATCCGTTTCAACTGCAGGCTCTGGCGGCCCTGGAGTTCGAAGACGTGCTGGTCACCGCTCCAACTGGCAGCGGCAAGACCTGGATCGCCCGCGAAGAAATTCGCCGGCTGCTGGAGATTGGCCGGAGAGCCTGGTATACGACGCCGCTCAAGGCTTTGACGAATTCAAAGTATGCCGAATTCAGCGAAGAGTTTGGATCAGAGCGCGTCGGCATACTTACCGGCGATCGTAAAGAGAATTCCAGCGCGCCTTTGATCGTAGGCACGACCGAAATCTTCCGTAACCAATTGTTCGATTCATTGCGCGGCGGTGAAGAAGTAAGCGCGGACCTGGTCGTGTTCGATGAAGCACACTATCTCGCGGACGAAGAACGTGGACATGTCTGGGAAGAGGCGATCATTTTGACGCCGCCGCGAATTCGCATGCTACTGCTCTCAGCCACGATTGGAAACGCGGGAGAGTTTGCCGGCTGGATCGCTGAAGTACGTGGCGTACACTGCGGCGTAGTAACGCGTCCCGGCGCGCGGCCGGTCCCGCTCCGGGCAGCGTTCCTGATGCCCGACAAGCGTCTGCTGCCTCTATTAAATCAGAACGGAAGATTGAATTCCGAAATCGCGAGACTGAGTGAGCAGGATCAGAACAACCGTCACCAAGGTGGGAGTGGCAGAGGAAGAAGGCGGCGATGGTAATGCCGAGCGCAGGAGCTCCGGCATCTTGCCGGCGGTTCGCGCGCATCCTGCGCGCTTCTGAACCTATGGCGCCGGCAGAGATGCCGGGCGAACCGCAGGCAGGATGCCTGCGCTCCAGTCACGCTCCGGCGTTATGAAGCTGCGCATGCCTGAAATGCCGCCCGCGACCTTGCTCGCGGCGCTGGCTTCCTACAATTTGCTGCCGGCGATCATTTTCCTGCCCACTCGCCGGCGCTGCGACGAGTCTGCTTCCGAAGCCGCACTCGGCCGCCGTACCGCACCCGACGAGCGGCGGGCGGCGCGACGCGAGTTCATGCTTAGCTTTGTCGAGCTGCACCCCGAGATTCGCAAGCATCGTCACTGGGACGCGATCGTTGGCGCAGGTGTCGCGTCGCACCACGCCGGTCACCTCCCCGACTGGAAGCTGGTAATCGAAAAGATGATGAGCGCTGGTTTGCTCGACGCGATCTTCGCGACCGCGACAGTCGCAGCCGGAGTAGACTTTCCAGCACGCACGGTTGTAGTGACGGTCGCCGACCGGCGTAGCGCTACCGGCTGGCAGTCCTTGACCGCGTCTGAGCTACAACAAATGACAGGGCGCGCTGGACGACGCGGGAAAGATCGCGTGGGGTTTATCGTCGCCGCTCCCGGACCCCATCAGAACCCAAAACGCATCGCTGAGTTGCTCCAGGCGCCGCCCGAAGATCTCGAAAGCCAGTTTCGCGCCACCTACACATCGTTACTGAATCTGCTCGATGCCTTTGGCAGTTTTGCGCGGGTGCGCCGGATTGCGGAAAAGAGTTTTGCCCATCGCAACCTGCTGCCACGGATTCGCCAACTCGAGACCACTAGCGACACCAACGAAGCTCGCATTCGCGAAACGCTCGGACTAACGGTCGGGCCGGCGCCGGTGGAAACGGTTCGCGGGCTCGAGCGACTCGCCGCGACGCGAACGCGGCTGCTTGAATCGGCTCCGCAAACACGCCGCGAGGCGCGGCTGCGCTGGCTGGACCAGGCGGTTCAGCCCGGCCGGGTGGTGGCTACCGGACGAAGTGGCAAACGCCTCACGCTGGTTACTGCGCGAGGCCGGGATGGCGTGACCGGAGTCCGTGAAGACGGCCGGACAGCGTCGTTTTCCCTCGAACGCGTGGGCCGGGTTTTCGCTCCACTTTTTCCGACGCAGCCGGATAGAATTGAAGAAGCGTTTGACGAGATACATCAGCGCGGCGCCCTACTCGCTCTGCCTGAACCTCGACTGCGCGATGCGCGTGGTGAGGAAGAATCTGCGGTCAACTTAATTAACGATCTGATTGACTCGCTGTCGGGTTCGCAAAGCGAGATCCTGTGGTCGCTGCAGGCGGAAGCCGCAGGCATCGAACAAGCCGACCGCCAGATCGAGCGCTTGCGCCGGGAAGTCTGGGAACCCTTTGAGCGTTGCGCGCGCGTGCTGGATCACTTTGGCTATCTTGATTTCGAACTCGAAAAGGTAACTGATCGTGGGCGCTGGTTGGCAGACCTGCGCGTCGATCGCCCTCTCCTGGTCGGAGAAGCGCTGCAACGCGGTTTGTTCGCGACGCTGGATCCGATCCGCGCGGCGGCCTTGATTGCCGCGATCGCAGCCGACGAAGACCGCGACTACGGCGAGTTGGAACTCGACGACGCGATCGTCAGCCTGCTGGCGCGGTTCGAAGAGATTGCGTTTGATGTATCGACCGAAGAATGGAAGCAGGGCATTGAGGCCGCGCCGGAAATAAATTTTTCGGCCGCTGCGGCTGCCGCGCATTGGGCCAGCGCAGCCGAATGGACCTCGCTGGTTCGCGAGACCAGAGCCGAAGAAGGTGATCTGGTGCGCCTGCTGTCGCGCACCGGGGAAGCTCTGTTGCAGGTTGCTGGTTTGCGAGAAACCTACCCGTCGGCTGCGACGACAGCGCGCGCGGCCGCGGATATCGTGTTGCGCGAGCCGGTGCGCTAGTGCTTCATTTCCCTGCGAACGCGGACGGCCCGTCCCGCCTGCGCCATAGGCGCGCGGAGTGAGGTCAGTCTCAACTCGAACGGAAACGGTTCGGTGAAAAAGACTCGAAGCTTGCCGGCATAACTCCATCAACGATCGCGTCCGCAAGAAGTTTACCGGTGATCGGCGCCAGCAGGATACCGTTTCGATAATGACCCGCGGCAAAGAACAAGCCGGCAACCTCCCTGAATGATCCAAGCACCGGCAGACCGTCTTTAGCACGCGGCCGGAAGCCGGCCCATGAATCGATTATTGGTAAGGCTGCCATTCCGGGAGCGATCTCGAGAGCCATCGATCTGATCGCGTCGCGGCCCTGATGGGTAACGCTCTGGTCAAAGCCCACATGCTCTACAGTTGATCCAGCCAGTACGCGTCCATCGTGACGCGGGACCAGGTAACCACGCGCACTATAGATTACATGCCGCGCGATTTGCGGACGCGTTTCAAAGCAGAGCATCTGTCCACGGACTGGCTCGATCTCAAATGGCGGCCAGCCTGGTGCAATACCCGGGGCCTTAATTAGCGAACTCCAGGCGCCGGCAGCAACTACCACAACCGGAGCGTCGACAGAGCCGTTAAGCGTTTCGACTCCATAGACCCTTTCATTCTTGATCCGGAGCGCTTTCACCGATGAGCCCGTGACCAGTTGAACCCCCAGCTCTTCGTTCGCCCTCACCAAAGCATCAACTAAACGACGATTCTCAATTTGAAAGTCTCTGGGAAAGCGGAGAGCGCACTGGACTTTGTCAGAGATGCACGGCTCGAGTTGCCGGGCTTGATCGCCGGTCAACCATTCAACGTCCAGACCCTCACCAGTCTGCCATTCATAACGATGCCGCAGCTCCGCTTGATCTTCTGGCGTGAAGCCAAGACAGAGAGTGCCCGTGGTGTCCAGCTCAATGTCCACTCCGGTTTCTTCTTTCAGCGTGGCGGCGAATTCCGGATACAGATCTCGACTGGCGCAGGCGAGTTGAAAGAAGTCGTCATGGTGATCGACTTCTACCTGTGGGGCCAAAATGCCGCCTGCGGCCCATGAAGCTTCCGCGCCCGGGCGGCCGCGTTCAATCAACATCACTTCGCGCACGCCGCGTTGCGCCAACGCGCGGGCAATGGTCAATCCAATCACGCCGGCCCCAATTATGATGACGTCGGCAGTCGTGTTCGGTGTGACTGTTTTGTTAACAAGCATGTCTGATTGAGGTCAGTCTTCAGTTGTCAGTTGTCAGTTGAAGTCTTATGCTGAAAACGCGCGGGACGGAATACGGGGCAGTAGCCCGACCGTGAGGGAGGGCTAGGCAGCGCCACGTGGAGCCCTTCCTCACGGTCGGGCTACTGCCCCGCTCGCGGACTAAATAACGAGTTCTGATTACCGCCTACTGCTCACTGCTTAGTGCCTGCTGATTTTATGCATCGTATCACACTGATTCCTGGCGATGGCATTGGCCCTGAAGTCGCTTCCGCGGTCGTCCGCATCATCGAAGCTTCCGGCGTCGAGATTGTATGGGAGACGCATGTAGCCGGCCAGCAGGCGCTGGACCAATGCGGCACTACGTTGCCCGAAGAACTGCTTGAGTCGATCAAGCGGAACAAGGTCGGGCTTAAGGGTCCGATTACGACGCCGGTCGGCAAAGGCTTTACTTCAGTTAACGTCGGCTTGCGCAAGGCCCTTGATCTCTACGCCAACCTGCGGCCTATTCGGGCGCTGCCGAACATTCCCTGCCGCAATCCGGATCTCAATATTGTTATCGTGCGCGAGAATACCGAAAGTCTCTATTCAGGCATTGAGCATGAAGTGGTTCCTGGCGTTATCGAAAGCTTGAAGATTATTACCGAGAAAGCTTCGACGATGATCGCCCGGTTTGCGTTCGAGTTCGCGAAAGACGAGCAGCGGAAAAAGATCACTTGCACGCACAAAGCGAACATCATGAAGATGTCTGACGGGCTGTTCCTCTCTTGCTTTCATAAGGTGGCGAAAGAGTATCCGGATATTCAAGCAGAGGATAAGATCATCGACAATGCCTGCATGCAGCTGGTAATGCGCCCCGAACAGTTCGATATGCTGCTGTGCGAGAATCTCTATGGCGATATCGTTTCGGATCTGTGCGCCGGATTGATTGGCGGCCTGGGCCTGGTGCCGGGCGCAAACATCGGTGAAAAAGGCGCCGTCTTCGAAGCCGTGCACGGTTCAGCCCCCGACATCGCAGGCAAAGGCATCGCGAATCCCACCGCGCTCCTGCAATCCGCGATCTTAATGCTGCGTCACATCGAGGAACGCGCCGCTGCCGATAAGATCGAAGGCGCGATGCTGAAAGTTTTCGAAGAAGGCAAAGTCCGCACCCGCGATATCGGCGGCGCTTCGAGTACTGATGAGTTTGCGGATGCGATTATTGAGAAGATGGGCTAGATGGATAGGCGGTGTCAGCGTCGTTTTACATCGGGCAAAGTTGTACGCCAGACCGCACGAAATATGATAGAGTACGCGCGTCTGATCAGTAATCGGAGGAGATAAACCAACGTGGAAGATCTCAACACACTGAAGTCAGCTGAGGCGCCCCAGCAGACTGCTGTCGATCTCCGTGAAATAGACGTCAGCAAACTATCTAGCCCTGCGCTCGCCCGACTGATAGATGAAGTCCGCAACGAAGAACCTTCAGGGATCGATGCCTATAGTCGATTCCACAATCGGCACAACCGCTCGCGTTAACCAACAGCCAAATGGGAACGGCAAAGTGATCGAAATAGATACCGTTCTGGTCAAAGTTGCCAGCCGCTGCAACATCAACTGCACTTACTGTTATGTCTATAACATGGGAGATAGTGGCTGGACCGATATGCCCAACCAAATTTCTCGCGAAACGACGCTCGGGGTGGCAAAAGCACTCATTGAGTTAGCCCGAATTCAGAACCGACCCTTCGCCGTTGTCCTCCATGGTGGTGAACCTCTCCTTCTTGGGCCAAAAAAACTCGATCAGGTTCTGTCAGAGATGAGACGCGCTGTGCCTGCGGCGTGTTCTTTCGGACTTCAAACGAACGGGATTCTAATCTCAGAAGAGATACTTGACGTATGTTTTAAAAACATGACGACGGTTTCTGTTAGCATTGATGGTCCGAAGCATGTCCACGACCGAGGACGAGTAGGGCACGACGCTCTGGGAACTTTCGATAAGGTCCTTGAAGGAATTAACAGATTAAGAAGACACCCGCACTCGGCATTTCTTTTCTCAGGCCTCCTTGCGGTTATCGATCCTACTTCTGATCCCGGAGAAGTATACGAATTCTTTAAGACGCTCGATCCTCCAGGGATTGATTTTCTTTACCGTGATGGCAACCACTCGCGGCTGCCGGAAGGAAAGTGCTCGCTCCGCTCCACAGAATATGGGCAGTGGCTCGCTCGTTTGGTTGATATCTATCTATCCGATCAGCATCCCCTACCGATACGCTTTATTGATGATCTGATCAAGCTTACCCTTGGCGGAAAAGGAACCAAGGACGGAGCAGGCCTGACTGACTTTGGGATACTGGTAATTGATACCGATGGATCAATTACGAAGAACGATACACTGAAGAGTTCTTTCAATGGTGCCGATCAGTTTGCTCAGGGATGGTCGGTTTTCAGCGATAGCTTGAAAGACATACTAAGCTCTGATGACTTTGCAGAAAGCCACGCCCTGCAACGCCCGAGCTCCAAGATATGCCTTGCTTGTCCGGAGCTAGAGGTTTGCGGTGGCGGCATGACGCTGCACCGCTGGCGTGACAGTAACGAATACGACAACACCTCGGTCTATTGTGCGGATCAGCTTTTGGTAATCGGAGAGATTCGTCAACAAGTGGCCGCTATTCAAGCCGAATGTGCGTAGACCCCCACAGTGTTTTCAACCTTTCTTTTGCAGAACGCTTCTCGAAACCGTTCGATTATTTTCTGTCGCCGCGAGTACTGAGCGACCAGATAAGCACGACTTTGCTTAATTGGTTCGAAACAGATGCTCCCTGGAAATTAGTTGAGACCGATTTCTATGAGCAATACGAATTCAGCTTGTGGGATGTAGAAGTGCCGCCTCAATTGCTGGTCCTGCGAGAGCGTGACTTCCTTAACGAGCTGAAGATGAGGATTGAGAATCTGTTCAAGGTAGAGTTATGTAACGATATCGACGTTGCGGCTCACAAACTTGTTCCAGGGCAGCGTATTCGTCTTCATAATGACTTCATTTCGGGGGCGCAGAGTTATCGCTTGCTAATACAGTTGAATCGGGGCTGCAAAGACGAAGACGGCGGACTGCTACTTCTTTTCAATAGCGCCGATCCCGCTGACATACACAGAGCCTTCCGGCCAATTCACAACGACGCCATTGGTTTCGTTGTTTCAACAACGTCGAATCACGCCGTTTCACTCTTACATGGCGGCGAGCGGTTCACACTCGTTTATTCCTTCTACGGCAAGAATGGCAATGGATGACCTGGCGGAAAAAATCAAAGCTTCGATCGAGAATCCCAACGGCGAACTCTGGTTCCCGGAACTAACCGCCAATCTCGTCGCCCGCGCATGGGAAAGTTTGCAACGTGATCTCGGCCTCAAGCCCGACATTTACGGCACAGAAAGAGTATTGTCTCGCAACCCGTCCGCCCCGCGAGAGATCATTACATATCTAAAGACATGCCCGTCCACTTGTCCCACAGCCCGAACCATCTCGATCGAAGCGCTCACGCCCGCATGTGCGACTCAATATCAGAAACAGGGCGTTACCTTCTACTCACCTGACGAGATTCTGCGAACAACGATTCTATCTTGCATTGAAGAAGCGCTCGCCATCATCAATCAAGTACCGAGTCTAATGAGAACGGTTGCCACCTTGGTTCGGTCCTTACACGTTATAAAACCAGCCGACGAAGATCACGATGTGAGCTTCAGCCAACCGCACGTCCCGTTCTCAATATTTGTTTCGGTTCCGGAGAAACGAATTGAGAATGATGCGCTGCGGGTCGCGGAGGCGATTGTGCATGAGGCGATGCATTTACAGCTTACGCTTGTTGAGCAAGTCGTTCCGCTGACCACGTCGATATCGAAGAAATACTACTCTCCGTGGAGGAGAGAGAACCGCAACGCAAAAGGAATGATCCATGCCTTGTACGTCTTCACCGTTATTGACAGGTTTCTAGCCCAAACCTCTTGGAGCATCCCACAAGTAGAACTAGCGGAACACCTGCGAAAGAGACGCGGTGAAATTGATATCCAAATCACAAGTACAGAGTCATTCCAGGGAAGTTCGGAGCTAACAATGCAGGGTGCCCATTTTGTACGGACCTTAATTCACTCCTCAGGTTGATTTTTGCGTTCTTCAATGAGCCTTCGCACCTTGCCTAATTCTTCTTCGATGATCTGAACGAAATCCTTGTCACCCGATTCTTGATAGATCGCTAAAGCTAGTTCATATGCCCTCGCCGCCCTTTCCAGGAATGAAATATTAGCATTCAGCTTATAGGCTGCTTGGAGTGCCTCGGCTAAATTGAATTGAGTCGATGCCCATTTCGCTCCTGGTGGCACTATAAGAGCGTCTTCGTACGCCTCAACAGCATCTTCAAGGATCGTGATATCAGAGTTGAGTTCGCCTTGCGTCTGCAATACCCAAGCTAGGTTGTCTTGCAACTCGGCCCATTCCAGTGGGGACCTCTTGGGAGACTTGATCTTTTGGGCTTCGCGATATGCGGCGACTGCCGCCTTTAAATACTCGACATTCTTCTCGCTCTCACCAAGCATTCGCAAAACCTCACCTAAATGCGCTTGCGTCTCCGCCCACTTATCCGGCGCTTTATCTCGGGTATAAACACTGAGCGCCGCACGGTGGGCCACGGATGCTTTCCTAACATATTCTTTATTGTCTTCCAGTTCGCCGAGCTTTAAGTAGGCGCTGCCAAGCTTATCTTGCATATCCGCCCATTCCAATTGGTCGTTCCAATCCTCGGGGGGCTGTGTTCGGATTCCTAAAGCTGCTCGTAGTGCGGTGACTGCTTTTTTTAGGTGTTGCTTGTCAGTCTCATTCGATTCTGAAAGCGTCAATAATGCGCTGCCCAATCCCTTTTGAGCGTCGTACCAACCGTCAGGATCCTCATCGCGTTTCATTACCTTTAGTACACGCTGCCATGCTGATATACTTTCCTCTAATAATTTAGCGTTAACGGGAAGCTGGCCTAATTCATAGGCACTTTCCGCTCGCATTCGCCAAACTTCTGGGTTTTGAGTCTCCTTCATTTTTCGTAGCTCATCCAATGCCTCTTCATGTTTACCTTCCAACCTTAACGTTGCGATCCTATCGAGAGGGTCGCTAGGCTGAACCTGTGTTGCCGTCCACTGCCTGCTCAATTCCTGTATCTTCTCTTGATAATTCTCGATCTTGATCTGAATATCCTCATTCTCCGAAGAAGCAAACTTCTTCGATTGATCGATCAAATTGGTTGTGGGATCATCCATCCAAGCTGGAATGCCAATACTCAACTCTTCCATTATTTGAGCAAACAAAAAGTCTGCATCGCTATGTGGAATGTAAAATTTGTTGTGTCCCAAGCCCAATAGTTTTTGGGCTTTCTCTGATAGAGAGTCAGGTGCTCCTTCATACATTATCCAGTAGATGACTAGACTTGGCAGAGACCGCGCTACTTCCAAGAGAACCTCCATTACACCTTCTTCGCCGCCACCATATCCAATCACAACCAACATGTCGCAATCTCTCAAGAGCTTGTGAAGCATCGAGTCCAGGGCGAGTTGCTGTGTCTCAAGCACATCGGCCGTACTGTTGCGCATGTTGTATGTGTGCATGGATCCATGGAGGTGCACTACCTGCGGCGTTTTTGGTATGCTGTCTATCCTGTTTAAGGATTCGATCCCATCCGCTATCACTGGCAAGATTCCGGTTCTGATTATTCCTTCCAACACTAACTGGTCAAAATTAGTAGTTAGTACTGTATGAATGTAGCCTCGTTTGACCAACTCGCCCAAACAGAGATGGGTCCAGTTAATTTTGCCCTCTCCTTGAGCGATAGATCCAAGTACTATTTCACGTTGCGCGTTAATAGACTTAAATTCTTCCTCGAATATATGACCATATAACTGCCCCCATTTTGGCTTCCCGTCTGAATACCAGCTCGCGTTGACCTTTTCGTTTTCGTGTAACCATTTCAAGGCCTCTAAGGCGTCTTCGGTTTTCATTTTTCCTGATGAATATGACTCTGCCAACCTTCTCACACATTGCTGAGCGATTTCTCCGGCGAGCGGAATCCCTGCAGAACGCGAACAGCCGGCGCCGATCCAAAACACAGCACGTCCCCAACTCTGTTGTTCTGGTTTGCCAACAGACTTGAGCAGATCTTTGATTAAGTCCTTGACGTCCTTTGGTGCAGGTTCAGACATTGGTTCTCTTGGACGGGTCTAGAGAGCTGAAGTGATGATACAGGTAATATTCTAATTCTGTAATTCCCGCCAACTTCCATCCGCAACTGACGCGAACCCTTGACTAGATCGAGAAGCGAGACGTCGGTACCTCCCTTTCAAAGTACACCCCTACGCGCAAACCTCGGCGGTCATGCCACAAGAATCCGACGTGCAAACGCTTTTCGCGGGGTTTTAGTTGAGACAAGTTCTGTGTAAGGCGATTATTTGTAGGGAGGGGTGAAATTGGCGGCCAATTATGATCTTTCCGCTTGCCAGCGATTCAAAACTTCATCAATGCGCCCGGCAACCGCGCTCCGGGCGTCAGATCTCTCCCAACCGCTGCCGAGCAGGTCGTCGTAGTTGGTTTCGCGATGTCGAATGTGGGCGATTACGGCGAGTAGTATGGCGTTCTCGTCCAGGCTCTTGGCGGCGGCCGAACGGCCAACGCGGCCGGTGTATTTTCGGCAAGCATGCTCGGCGATGATCTGATCTCTGCCAGTCTCGATGCGGGGAAAGAGTTCGCGGATCTTTTGGGCGAATTGCTGTACGTACTTTTGATCGAGCCCGACTCGCCGTTCGGCCTCGCGTTCTTTTCGCAATTCCCTGACTTCAAAGTCTGCGAGGCACTCTTCCTCGGCCAGATCGAGCGCACTTTCTTCGACCATGAGTCCCTGCCGCTCGTATCGCCGTCGCGCCATGCTCCATTTCAAGATCACGGCTGACAGGCGAGAATACTTTCGCGCTCGGCGGGTGAGGGCGGCATCGCCGGAAGGCAGAAAGACAAGATGATCCAGGTCAGCGCACGAGAGACAGAGCGCGCCTGTGTCTCTGACGAGTGTAATCCAGGCTTTCCTACCGAGATCTTCACGACGCTCATCGCACGTTGAATCGCGATTCGAGATGAAGACTTTGATCTCGTCGTCCTTGGGTTTCGGTGTTGGAGGCATCCAGTCAATCCTCGATACATGCGGATGCGATTATCCTAAGTCATCCCGCCTCGCAACCATTCACCCAGAGATTCTGCAGCTTGGTCGATGCTGGGTAATTCGTCCGAGTATTGCAAAACGATATTCAGATTTTGCGCCAGAGGCTTCAGCAAACTTCGCAACCTCTCCGAACGTACAATCAGCCGGCGCGGCACGATTTGGTTTTGCCAGAGTATCTTCGCAACGGCGTTTGGAATTCGTGCGTGCATCGCGGATGGCGAATCTTCCAAGCTCATTACATCGAAACCAAAAATGAAGCCACTATCATGGTCGGCAATCATCAATGTGTAAACGGCGAGTGGTCTTTGGCCACGCTTGCCGATGCTTGCCGGTGACAGAAGGAAGTCCACTTCCAAATCAAGCCTGCCCGAAGAAATTTGCTTCAAAGATTCCAACACATGGCCATCGATAGCGGTGCGAATTGGTCCGGATGGTTTCGGAATCCGCCAGACCTGATCTTCCCAGACTAATTGCGATCCTTCTTTTCGCGAAACGCGCATCAGGTATCCGTCCTTCTCAACTCGTCCCGTAGGACGAAACGGCCTAACATCGTCACGAACGCGCCGGGCTACATCGAGAATTTGTGAGAGGGCGTGAATTAGAAACCGGGCTTCGGAGATCGTGACAAACCATGGAAAGTAGCCCGGCCTATAGCTGCGAAACATCGGCCAGACCTTGGCGCCGCTGGATTTCAATTCCCAGAACTTGATCAAATCGCGATCTTGCTTCTGCAGGTATTTCCGTTCCGAGAAGGCCGCTTGCAGATGAGGAAGCGCAACCAGCCGATCGGCAGTGGCCGTATCGTCTTCGACAAAATCGATGAAGCCATAGAAGCCTTCGGCCCCAAGGTAAACAGCTATGGCTTCGTACTCTTCCACGCTGCCCATGACGCTGATGAATCCAATCTCGCCCGTCTCAGGATTCTCAATGCCGATGAGGTCGGTCTCTTCCATCCACCGCCAGGGCGCCAGCTCTTCCACGCGAATGGCAAGATTAAAGAGTTCGCCGGCTTCCGCATCGGAATGACTAAGGCTCTTCTCTGCGTCGGGCGGCAGCTTGCTACTTGTCTTTGGTTCTCTTTTTGCCTTTCTCACCATGAGGCGAATGATAGAAACGGTGTGAGAGAAAGGCAACCGAAGAAGACTCTTGACTCAAGCGAAAAGCAAGCATAGCATACACAACATCCCTCGAAATAAGAGCGCAGCGGCATAGGCCTCTGGACCTGTGATTCATGCCCAAGATGCGCATGCCACTCAACTCAAAAGGAGTGTCCGCGTGATTACTCTGAAGGTTAACGGCAAGACGATGAACGTTGACGTTGATCCGGGGACGCCTCTGCTGTGGGTTCTGCGGGAAACTCTCTCGCTTACGGGGACCAAGTATGGCTGCGGCATGGCGCAGTGCGGCGCGTGCACAGTCCATCTGAATGGCGAAGCAATCCGTTCGTGCGTCAAGCGCGTCGCGGATGCCGCCGATAAGGAAATCACGACCATCGAAGGCCTTTCGACCGATCTCAGTCATCCTTTGCAGAAAGCCTGGATCGAGATCGACGTGCCGCAATGCGGCTATTGCCAGTCAGGACAGATCATGAGCGCAGCCGTTTTGTTGGCCGAGAATTCTCAACCTACGGACACCGACATTGATGAAGCGATGACCGGGAATATCTGTCGCTGTGGCACATATCCGCGAATTCGCAAGGCCATTCATCGCGCGGCGGAAATGAAGCGTGGTGGACGATGAACTTAGTTTGGTTATGGAAATGAGAACCTTTTGATCCGAACCGTCACGCGCTGTTTACCGATCTGAGTGCCGTAGGCACGAGATGTTTATAGCCATCAGCCGACTTTAATTCCCTCAGCCCATTTATGGGCCACACACATTGCGCTCCTACACGGAGCTTGTGTGTGTTTGTTGCCGGGCTATAAACATTTCGCCGCTAAGCGGCGAAGAAACTGGTGGGAACATTCTTAGCCGATAGTTCAAGCATGACAATTCAAATGAAACGTCGGTCCTTTCTGAAGTTCAGTTCCGCAGCCGGCGGCGGGATGCTGATCAGTTTGTATCTGCCAGAGGTGGCAGGAGCCGGCAGGGATGCCGACGAACCGCAGCCAGGGATGGCTGCGCTTCCATTGGAGGCGCTCCCGGTGGAGGCGCTTCCATTCGCACCGAATGCGTTTGTTCGGATTGGTACTGACGATACGGTCACTGTCATTGTCAACAAATCAGAGATGGGCCAGGGTGTATACACTTCGCTGCCAATGCTACTAGCCGAGGAACTCGAGGCTGACTGGAGCAAGATCAAAGTCGAGTCAGCGCCGGTAGATGCCGCCTACAACCACACCGCGTTTGGAATTCAAATGACCGGCGGCAGCACCAGCACTGCGTCTGAGTGGGAACGTTTTCGCAAAGCAGGCGCTACGGCCCGAGTCATGTTGATTGCCGCAGCGGCCCAGAAGTGGAACGTAGACAGCACAGGCTTGCGCGCCGAAAAAGGCTTTGTCATTGGTCCTGGAAAAGGTCAACGCGCTTCCTTTGGATCACTCGCTGATGCGGCGGCCAAGATCGCGCCGCCAAAGGACGTCCCGCTAAAAGACCCAAAGGATTTCAAACTCATCGGAAAGGCCACGCGTCGTCTCGACGCTCCCACGAAAGTTAATGGCAGTGCTCAGTTTGGTCTTGACGTGAAGATTCCTGGGATGCTTACCGCAGTGATCGCCCGGTCACCTGTGTTCGGAGGCAAGGTCGCAACCTTTAACGCCGACGCCGCGCGGGCTGTGCCGGGCGTAAGGAACGTCTTGCAAGTGCCGAGCGGCGTGGCGGTGATTGCCGATGGATTCTGGCCGGCCAAGCTTGGCCGTGACAAGCTCGAGATCAAATGGGACGAAGGGCCTCACGCTAATCTGTCCACCGTAGGTATGCGCCAGCAATATGCAGCTCTGGCGCAGAAACCGGGAAAGGTGGCGCGCAAGGTCGGCGATCCGGCGCACGCCCTCGCTGGTGCGGCCAGGACCATCAGCGCCGAATACGAGGTTCCCTATCTGGCGCACGCGATGATGGAGCCTTTGAACTGTGTAGTCGACCTCAGGTCCGATCATTGCGAGATTTGGACCGGCACTCAATTTCAAACTGTCGACCGCATGGCCGCCGCGGCCGTAGCAGGTCTAAAGCCCGAACAGGTGCAAATTCACACGACGCTACTCGGTGGCGGCTTTGGCCGCCGCGCGAATCCGGCTTCCGACTTTATAGTCGAAGCGGTGGCTGTGGCGAAAGCTTTACGGGCGCCGGTGAAAGTTATCTGGACACGCGAAGACGATATTCGTGGCGGCTGGTATCGCCCGATGTGGTACGACCGCATGCAAGCCGGTTTCGACGCTTCGGGTAATCCGATTGCCTGGACGCACACGATTGTGGGCCAGTCGATCATCGCCGGGACGGCCTTCGAACCGTTCATTATCAAGGACGGAATCGATGGAACGTCGGTCGAAGGCGCCGCGGACTTGCTCTACGGAATTCCGAACCTGCAAGTCGACCTGCACACGCCAAAGATTGGCGTGCCCGTGCAGTGGTGGCGATCAGTGGGTCATTCGCACAACGGTTTCGCGGTTGAGGCTTTCTTTGATGAAGTCGCTCACGCCGGCGGCAAGGATCCTTTCGAACTGCGCCGAACCCTGCTGTCAGCACAACCGAGAATGCGCGCTCTGCTCGAACTGGTCGCGGAGAAAGCAAACTGGGGCCAGCCGCTTCCGGCCGGTCGTGGTCGAGGGATCGCCACGCATTTCTCGTTTGACAGCTATGTGGCGCAGGTGGCGGAAGTCTCTGTCGACAAGAAGGGAGCGGTGCGAGTGCATCGCGTGGTTGCTGCGGTTGATTGCGGACGGGTCGTCAACCCGGACACGGTCAGAGCTCAGATCGAAGGCGGGATTATATTTGGCCTGACCGCAGCTCTAAAAGATGAAATCACCCTGGAGCACGGCCGTGTGCAGCAGCGAAACTTTCACGACTATCCGATGTTGCGGATGAATGAATCGCCTGAGATCGAGGTTTACATAATGCCAAGCGCGGAGAAGCCTACCGGCGTAGGTGAGCCCGGCGTGCCGCCGGTTGCACCGGCGGTCGCAAATGCGATCTTCGCGGCGACGGGTAAGCGAGTGAGAAAGCTGCCGATTGGAATGGTAATGTGAGTGCTGAGGTGTTTTTAACGCAAGGGTCGCAAAGTTCTCCGCAAAGGGCGCAGAGAGTTTTCCTTTGCGATACTTTGCGATTAACCTTTGCGGCCTTTGCGTTTCAAATTCTTCGTAAATAGAGCAATGGACAGAGATCAATCACAACTCAAACTTCTGATGGTCATACTCTTCATGATCGCGCTCGGCCTGATTGCTCAACCAATTTCTTCCTGGGCCGGCTTTGAACGAGACGATGCCAAGGCCCGCGAACTCTTCGCTTCTATCATTCCCGTGCTCAAACATCCGCGTTGTCTGAATTGCCATGCCACAGGAGACTATCCCAGACAAGGCGACGACAATCACATTCACACGCAGAACGTGAAACGCGGCATCGCCGGCCAGGGCAAGTTCAGCCAGAAGTGCAGCGCCTGTCATCAGGAACAGAATGTCGCCGGACTGAACATGCCGCCGGGCGCGCCCGGATGGCATCTGCCGCCGGCCAGGATGCCGATGATCTGGGAAGGAAAAAGTCCAGGTGACATCTGCCGCCAGATAAAAGATCCCAAACAGAATAACGGCAACACCATTGCTCAGATCGTCGAGCACGTTACCTCTGACAAACTTGTCTTGTGGGGTTGGAGTCCGGGCGAAGGTCGCACGCCAGTGGCGATGCCTCACGACGAATTCGCCAGACGGTTCCAGGACTGGGCGCGGCTTGGCGCGGCTTGTCCAGAATGATCGGTCATCCCAAATTTCACAGAGAGTTGTCAAGACTGCATCCGCTCACCGGTTTCGAGTCTCCGCCCTAGCTGTGTAATCTGCGGATTCATATCATCTAAAAGCGAAAACCTACCCCGGCCACGACCTGAACCGTGCGACGGTAGTACGACGCAGCGGTAAAAGAACTCAGGCTGCTTGCGCCGGTTGTCGGGTCTACGACCAGAAAACTGAAGGTACGTTGCGGATACCGAATGATGGTGTCGCCGAGATCGACGCGCAGGATAATCTTTTTGGAAGGATAAAACTCGAGGACTCCGCCCAGGTCAAGAACGAGATTTGTCCGATGGTGGAAATCGATCCTGAAGGCATTCAGGCCGGTGCCGGATGTTGCCGCGATTACAAAGTTCCCTCGGCTGAAGTTCATCAATCCGGGCCGGGCTTTTCCGAATACTCCCCATTTCCCAAAGCGCTTTCCGACTTTTATACCGAACAACCCCTCGGCAATTTGCCCCTCCTCGACCCTGCCGCAAAAGTGACATTGACGAGGAAAAAAGTACCCCGCAGCCTCAAGCGCAACATGCTTGTTAAGGTTGTAGGTAAATCTTCCGCCCAGCCCTGGCTCACTCAACCCTGGATCGAAGGTAATCGAAGTGAAGTCTGCAGCCACCTCGAACCTGGGAATATCTTTGGATTGGCCGCGAGCCTGGAGAGGGCCAGTTAAGAAACAACTGGCGATGATGGCGATGGTGAACGAGGATTTTCTTTTCATATTATTCTCCCTGATGATAGTTTCGGTTCATGTCTTTGCTCGATCTGCATTGCGATAGGTGAACGTTACAGAACCGCATCAAGCGGTAGCGAGCGGGATAAAGACTCCAGCTCAAAAAGTTAGTTATCTTTAGTAGCACTTCGCGCAGCTTGAATCCTTGTCCCGCTCGCTACCGCTCGCGGTTCTGCACCAATCCTCAGTCGTCCTCTTCACGGACTCATTTGTAAATCCCGATGGATCGCCTTTTGGGCAAGCTGCAGCACGCACACTAACCCGGCTCCCCGGTGTCGGTTACTGGAGAAAGTCGCTGCAATTAATTGTCGGAAACTCTTAACTCCGTCCGCGGACGTGACGGGGTGAAAGTCTCATGGGCCTTTGGGCCATAAGTTTTCAATCCGATCGGCGCCGCCCACCATTACTCGAGGGCGTTTTATCAGGGGAGTAGTCGAGGTCGTCTGGGTAGAGGTGGCGCCCTGAAGAGTGGTTTTGTTGCGGACGCCGCCCCCGCTGGGTTGGTTTACATTCACCGCCTCGTCAACCTTTTGCCAGACACTCTTCTTCTGTTGCAAAGCCGGATCAGATCCAAAGATCGGCGCGTAGTTGGGATCACGCAGCACCCATAGATTCCAGGTACCACCGCCCGGCAGAATCGGTGAACTCGAGAGCCACTCGTAACGGTTGCCATCTATTGTGAATTCGATCCGGTTGTCGTCGATGATGCCGACCTTCTGAAACTCGTAGCCGGCACGCGGCACGAGCGAAAAAATAAATCGCCCGCGATCCTGAACATAGAACCACAGCAGCGCGCCCGCGAAGCCATTCGCTGACTTGCCGGCGGCGATTGCACTCCCATCGATCAGCAGTCGGTAGTCTTTCATTGCCAGTTCGACCGCGTCGAGCGTGAAATCGCGCGGCGTCATTCGCAGACCTGGATCCCGCAGATTCGAACGATCGAAGGTCACTCTCACTACGTCGACGATCTTGATGCCGGTGTTCTGGTTAACCAGCAAGTCCAGCGAAAACGCGTCGCCATCATCCAGCATTTGTGGCGTTGCGGACTTCGGAAATGTCGCGGCAATATCAGCCCGGGGCAGCTCTGGCGCATTCGCCTTTTCAGCTCTGAGCTTGATTTCAAATTGTCGATCGAGCGGCCGCACTTCAATCTTGAATTGTTTCGCCGTCGGGTTGGCCTCAACCAGCAGGTCGTATCCGAAGATGAATTCTCCGGCATTGTCTTCCAGCACCCGGTGAATTATGTGTCTGTCGTCTATCACGGCCCGTGAGCTGAGCACGGCCGGCCCGCGCTGCAACTCAGTCGATGCTCTGTTCGCGTCGGTCCAGGACGTTTCGCTCTTGAACGCCACGAACCCTCCTTCGCTCAAAGGCACGATCAATTGACGCTTGGCGGTCTCTTGCGCAGATGCCAGGCCCGTCCAGTTCAGGAAGCAAAGCGCTAAGATTAAGGCTCCCTTTCTCATTGCGGATAGCTCCCTTTAATGATCGTCAGCTTGACCTGGTTCTCAGGTTTGAAACCGACGAGACTAATCGGCGTCTCGGCGGCTGATTCTTTCTGCCGGCTCGCAATTGCACTGGCGCTCCCCGGTTGGCGGCGATCTCTTTCGCGATAGACAACTCTCGTCACGATCTTCTCCTGGATCTTTTCCTGAAACACCGGTACTTCGACTGTCCGGTTCACAACGACGGGCGGCGGTGCGTTTGCTGGGCGCCGAGAATTCAACGCGAAGACAAAAGATCCGCCGAGAAATACCAACAGTGCCGCGGCCAAAGGAAGGGGCACGCGCACGGAACTTGTAAACAGATTTTCCAGCAGTGTTCTCAGACTGATATGCGCTGCCGCGGCGGGCGACGCGACTCTGGCGGGCGATTCCTTTTCCAGACGATTCCGCAGGCGGGTGTGGTAACCGGACCAAAATTTTTCCGCCGGCAATGCCGTTTGCTTTGTCTGATCGACAGCGCGCAGCAAGGTTCGCAGCGCAGCATATTCTTCCCGGCAGGTAGCGCATCGATCCAGTTCCGCTGGGAACGACTGAGTTTGATCGGGTGGATTCAGCGCCAGCGCGATCAAGATATCCCGGTTTTCTTCGCAGTTGTGCATTTCTCTCAAACTCCTATCTGCAGCGCGCGGAGCGTAGTTGTTGATTGGACGTCAACATTCAGACGTTCACGCAGTTTAATGACAGCACGTGACATAGATTTCTTGGCCGTCCCGGTCGAACAACCCACCGCTTTAGCTATCTCTTCGTAAGTCATTCCTTCATGATGCTTGAGCAGGAAGATTAATCTCTGTTGCGAACTAAGTTCGGATAGCGCCTGCATTACCTTCTCTATCATGATTCGGTTGAGTAAGGCGTTTTCCGAATCCGCCACCGGCGTCAGGCGCTCGTTGCTCTCGATTGCAGCTTCATCGCACAACCGGATGCCGGTAGTTTGTCCGCGCCAGCGAAACGAACGGGCTCGCTGGTGATTCAGGAAGCAGTTGATCGTGATCTTACGAAGCCAGGTGTAGAAGGTGGATTCACCTCTGAAGGTCTTCAGCGCCTGATAACTCTTCAGCCACACCTCTTGAGAGAGGTCCTCTGCATCCTGATGGTTGTGGCAATAATGCAGCGCGAGCGAATAGATCCGCCGCTCGAAGCGTTGGGCAAGCAGGCAGAAAGCATCCATGTCAGCGGCCTGGGCTCGCCTAATCAATTCATCTTCGCCGGGACTCTGCGATGCTAGCTGTAAGACCTTCATGGCGGACATTCATCGCAATAGACACGCCGGTCAGGATTTTGGTTGGCCTTTAGGAACCGACGACTGCACTTGTGTCTTCATAGGCGCTCTTTCCAGAAGAAGGAGACTCCGATAAAGTGGCGCTCGATGATAGGAAACCAAACAGTTCCAGCGATTAGTTTCGTTTGCGGCAGTCATTCTACTCCTCTGTGCCGGCTGTAGTCGTCCGTCTGCGGGAGCCAATCAGACCAGTCAAAGAAGAGTCTCTCAGCAATGATCTTTGGAAAGGACGTTACGGTTGTCTATTAGAAGACTGATCAGTACGGGCGTCTGGTGGGAATCGCACTCGATGGAAAGGTCGCTAACTTCGAACAGGTAAAGGCCGGCATGGCCTTGGCACTACAAGGAATATGAGCGAGAGCAGATGGTGTCAGACTACATGCGGGAATGAAAGACAGAAGCCGTGAACTTGTTCGATGTCCATAATCCTTTATCCGCAGATTACGCAGAGAAATTTTTCAGGCAGACTCATTGGCAGCTCTAATACTCTGCAGAGTAATGAGTCTTATGCTTTTTCGGCGTAATCTGCGAAATCTGGGGATTGGTTGCCGCTCTCCTCACAACAACGGCCCGTCGCGGCCCATCAACTCTCGTCGCACGATCTTGACTGGTGGACTGCCGGCTTTGATAAAGCGATCGTGAAAGTCCTGTAGCGAGAAATTGCTGCCCATCTTGCGCTGATAATCAGCGCGCAACTTCAGAATTTCCAGCTTGCCCAGGGTATACATTAAATAAGTAGGATCGCCGGTACCCCGTTTCGTTTCCATCTCACCCACGACTGGCTGTTGACGTCCCTCTCTAACAAAGAATTCCTTCGCCTGCTCCATCGTCATTCCCTGCGTGTGCATTTTGATGCCGACGATGTAACGGCAGTCGCGTAACAACGCGTCAACCAATTGCGCCAGACGATATTTCGGGTCGCTGTTCATGAAACCTTCATCGAGCACCATCTCTTCGCTGTAATGCGCCCAGCCTTCGGCGTTCGATCCAGCAGCCGTCAGCTTGCGCACTTTCGAAAGATTGGGATTTTTCCTGACCCAGAGAAACTGTGTATAGTGCCCCGGCCACACTTCGTGCACCGAAACATTGCTCAGCAGGGGGTAATTGTAGCCCTGCAGATATTCTTCCTGCTTCTCTTTCGGCCACGAGGGATCCGGCAAAGTGATGTTATAGAAAGCTTCGGTTGCGTTCGCTTCGTACGGACCTGGTGTATCCATCGACGCGAATGTAGTGGCTCGCTGAAATGGCGGCGTCTCGACCACCTTCGCCTGGGTGCCACCCGGGACGGTGATAATCTTGTGATCGATTAAAAACTGGCGGATACCATCAAGCTGCTTCTGAGCTGCGGGAATTAGTTCCTGCGCGTTCGGATGATAGTTTTCAAGCTCCTTCAAAACCTCTTCGGGCGATTTGTTTGGATCGATGCGGCGAGCGGTCTCGATAAACGAACGCTGATCTTTGCGCAGCTGCGCGTAACCGATTTTCAAAAGTTGCGGCAACGGCACATCCACCATCTCGTCATACAAAAGCTTTAGACGGTAATTCTCGGCGCCTATCGCGAACGTTCCATTAGAGCGCGGTAGTAGGTCCTTTTGCAGCCATGATAGATAGCTCCTGAGAGCTGCGATGGCAGCATCGTTACTGTTCTTGAACTCACCCAGCAAGGCCTTATTCTTTACGTCGTTGAAAGCCTCAGGCACAGTCGTCTGAAAGAAGTCGATGTTGCCGGGTAGTTGTTCGATCGCGATGTCGGTATAAATCTTCGGCGGGTCACGCAGGACTTCGCGCGCTTGCGACAAAGCGCGCGGAATCTGTTTCTCGCGCTCGATAACTGAGCGCAGGCGCTCTTCCGCCGGAGCGAAATTGCGTTTGACGATCGAAAAGATCGTGCCGGTGGCGGCTGCTGAATAGTTGTCCGGGTTCTTGCGCCACAGCTGCACCCGGTCTTCCTCCAACAGGAGGCTCTGAATCGACGCGATCATTATCTCACGATCGTCGCGATCAGTCTGCGTCAGCGTCCCCGGATTGATGGCTTCAAATTCTTTCAGGTAGGCCAGCAGTTTGATTCGGTTGCGCCGATGTCCGGCCAGCGAAAAGTCCTCAAATTGATGATCGTATTGATGAAAGCCGACACTAGTGGCCTGGGTGGGATTCGCTTTGAAATAATCTTCGAAGTACGCATCGACGAGTTCACGAAGTGTGCGTGGCTTGGCGTTGATTGATGTAGCCATGATTAAAGAGACCATTATGGTAAGAAAAACGAAAAACCCTGAACGTCTCATAAGTTTCAGTTGCTCCGCACTGGAATGATTATGACTTCGCGCCTCAAGCATTTTCTTTATGCCTTTGCGTGAAACGGGTTCGGGCCGCGTTATGGTTTCACGCAAAGGTGCAAAGAAAAGCAAAGCCGTAAAGTCGGCTTTAGGGAGACGCTGATACCGGGAGAGGTTCGAGCGCGAGATTCGCGCCGAATTCTAGTTGACGGTTGTCTGGGACTCGGCGTTAAGCCGGTTGCCAATTCCGCGCAGCCGCTTGACCACTTGATCGATTAACCAATTGGGCGTGGACGCGCCGGCGGTAACCCCGACACGATTGACGCCGACTAACTCGGAGGGGTCGATCTCACTATCAGTTTCGATCAAGAAGCTGCGCTCGCATTGCTCCTTACAGACGGCCAACAGCTTAATGCTGTTTGAAGAGTGCTTCCCACCAATGATGTAGAAAACGTCGACCAGGCCGGCCAGCCCGCGTGCGGCGTCCTGGCGATCGCGCGTAGCTGAACAGATCGTATTTACGACTTGTGGCTCCGCGTCGGCCTTCGCGCGCACAGCTTCGGCAACTTCCAAAAACGTTTGCAACTTGAGCGTGGTTTGCGAAACGACCAGCGGCGCGTGCAGCGGCGGCAGTTTCGCGACTCCGGCAGCGTCGCTCACGACAAATGTGTTATCCGGCGCATAACCAACTACGCCGATCATTTCCGGATGATCGGGACTGCCCGCCACCACTACGTGACGGCCTTCCTTGGCGGCGCGCTCGGCCAGTCTTTGGACTCGAGTCACGAACGGACAGGTCGCGTCAACGACCAGAGCCGCTCGTTGCTCCAGTTGAATTTGCACCAGCGGGGTGACGCCATGCGCGCGAATTACTGCGATCTCGTCGCCGCCCACTTCGGCCGGTGCTTCGATCGTGGCCACACCTTCGCCTTCCAGGCGTTTCATTTCCTGGGTGTTATGAATCAGGGGACCCAGCGTGCGCACCGGCGCGCCAACCTCCAGCGCGTCCTCAACCATCTCCACGGCGCGCTCGACACCAAAACAAAATCCGAATTCGTCTGCTAACAGGACTTCCATAATCCAATTTCCCGGGCTGGGCTAACGTGAACGCAATGTTAGCACACGGTCATAGAAAATAGCATCGGGGCATCGCGGGCCAATGGTCTTCATGCTATGACAGTTCCCAGCTTTAGAGGCTGATTCGTTTGGCCAAAAGGCTGAGCGCGAGGAGGTCCCATGCCGGCGAAGGGGGGCGATTTCTTCAGGCTTCAGCTGCTCCGGAACACTCACCCTCTGCTGGTGCCCGGTCGTTACCTCTCTCAGTACTGACCTCAGCACCAAATTCGGGCACTACCGCAAAGGACCCTCGCTGGACAGCCGCGCGACCGAAGTGTTAACTTCTCGGAGGTAATTTCAAGTTTTTGCGGTTTGCCATTGTCTTGATAAGGCTTACTGCGGTCTGGGAGGGCCATCTCTAGCATTGTTAGCACGAGAAGCAAAAGAAAAAATTGTGACCGACTATCGGGCACATGAGACGGATACGGGTTCTGCCCCGGTCCAAATCGCGCTCTTAAGCCAGCGCATCAACGAACTCACCGAGCATTTCAAGATTCACAAGAAAGATAATCATTCTCGTCGGGGCCTGTTAAAGATGGTCTCGCAGCGACGGAGCTTGCTCGATTATTTGAAGCAGACGGACATACAGCGCTACCACGAGGTCGTGGGCCGCCTGGGCTTGCGCCGTTAGTTTTTCATCAGTGTTGGACGGAAGAATAGAACAAACAGCAACGAGAGAATCTTCGAGTCTCTGATTTAGAAAAAAGTACGCGTCAATCGAAGAGCCTGAGCCCGAGCCGAACGTGACGGCGATTTAGGGAGCCAGGTGACGCGTACGGCCTTACAAAACTGAAGGCGGCGAGAGCTTCACGGCCAGGCTCTGCCGCCTTCTGTGTTTTCAGCATGAATTTCACGCCGCAAGCGATCGCAGACAGCGAAGGCCCGGCAATTAACTAACCCAAACCGCAGCGGACGAGACGCTGCGTGCCTGCCCCAAGCGGTGGGCGTCGTCAAAAGGAGACGAACTAAAATGACAGTAAAGAAGTATTTGAAAGAATCGATTCGAGTTGGCGAGCGGGAGCTCAGCGTAGAAGTTGGCCGTGTGGCCAAGCAGGCCGACGGATCCTGTGTGATCCGATACGGCGATACGATGCTTTTGTGCGCCGCGGTCGGCGCATCGACAACCCGGGAAGGCATCGACTTTTTTCCGCTCACCGTTGAATATCGCGAGGCTAACTATGCCGCCGGCCGCATTCCCGGAAACTATTTTCGCCGTGAAGGCCGCCCGACTGAAAAGGAAGTACTGACCAGCCGGATGATCGATCGGCCCTGCCGCCCATTGTTCACTGAAGGTTATCGAAATGAAACACAGGTTATCGCCTCAGTAATCTCGGCCGATCCCGACAATAACCCGGACGTAGTGGCGATTACCGGCGCTTCGTGCGCCCTCTATCTTTCTGATATTCCCTTTACCACTCCGATCGCCGGGGCGCGCATTGGGCTTATCGATGGACGTTACATCGTCAATCCCACCTACGACGAGATTCGCGAATCAAAGCTGAATCTGGTTGTGGCCGGGACCGAAGAAGCCATCGTCATGGTCGAAGCCGGCGCCGAGGAAGTATCTGAAGCAATCATGGTTGAGGCATTGATGCTCGCTCATAAAGAGATCAACCGGCTCTGTCGTTGGCAGAAAGAACTCTATAAGGCTTTGGACATTCAGAAGCGGCCAGTCGAGGCCCCGGTGCTAAATGAAGAAATGATCGGCGAGATCGAGCGCAATTATGCCGAGCGTTTGCGGGCTGCACTGGACACGTCAGGGCAGGAAAAACGGGCGAGTTATGCCGCTATCGATGCTTTGAAGAAAGAAGTGGTCGAAAGCTACCCCGCCGATCAGCCAGAGTCGCGCACGATGGCCAAGAAGGCTTTCGATCATCTGAAAGAAAAGATTTTCCGCGACGATATTCTCAACCACCGCCGCCGTCCTGACGGCCGGCGCTTCTCGGAAATTCGACCCATCACCTGTGAAGTTGGTTGGTTGCCGCGTACACACGGTTCAGCCCTCTTTACGCGCGGCGAAACGCAGGCGCTGGTCACGACCACGCTGGGCACTAAAGAAGACGAGCAGTTCATGGATGATATCGAGAAAGGCGAGGTCAAGCGTCGCTTCCTGCTGCATTACAACTTTCCGCACTACTCGGTCGGAGAAGTAGGACGCTTTGGTTCATCTTCGCGTCGAGAGATCGGCCATGGCGCATTGGCGCGTCGCGCGCTGGAGGCTGCTCTGCCCGACGATACGATCTTTCCCTACACCATTCGCATTGTCTCAGATATCACTGAATCGAATGGTTCATCTTCGATGGCCAGCGTCTGCGGTGGAACGATGTCCATGATGGATGCCGGGGTGCCCTTAAAGGCGCCGGTCGGTGGCGTGGCTATGGGCCTGGTGATGGAGGGGAACAAGTACGCAATTCTGACCGACATCGCCGGCGCGGAAGATCATTATGGTGACATGGATTTTAAAGTCGCCGGTACAGCCGAGGGAATTACCGCGCTGCAAATGGACATCAAGATCGCCGGTGTCAATTCTCAGATAATGGCAGAAGCTCTCGAGCAGGCCAGAAAGGGACGCCTTTACATTCTGAACGCGATGCAGCAGGCGCTGGCCGAACCGCGTGCGGAGATTTCATTGCTGGCGCCGAGAATTATCAAGATCAAGATTAATCCTGATAAGATTCGCGACGTCATCGGACCAGGCGGCAAGATCATTCGCGCTCTGGTTGAAGAGACGGGCGCTAAGATCGATGTCGAAGACGACGGCACAGTATCAATTGCAACTGCCGATAGTGCCGCGGCGGAAGCGGCGGTCGCCCGCATCCGTGGCATCACCGCCGAAGCCGAAGTGGGCCAAACTTATGTCGGCACGGTGAATCGCATTGTAGATTTCGGCGCCTTCGTCGAAATCTTCCCTGGCACTGATGGCCTGCTTCACATCTCGGAAATCGCAGATCGACGGATTCGCGACGTCAGAGACGAGCTGCGTGAAGGCCAGCAGATCATGGTCAAGTGCATAGGCAAAGACGGCAACAAGATTAAGTTATCGCGTAAGGCCGTGCTCAAGGATGAGAACCACCAGGGCGGCGAAGCCCCACAGCTTGAAGAAGAAGACCAGGAAGCCTAGCATGAGATGAAATGGGCGGGGTGCAGAGCACCTCGCCCGCTTCATAACACCCACGCCAATATTGGGTTAAATCCTTTTCTGAAACTGGAATACCCTCCGCATTGACTCTGTTTCCCTAACAGGTAAAACAAGCCCTTGAGGGTGTGCAGGCTTGTACCCACGGCAGGCTATCGACGCTGTGTCTCTAAATTCAAGATATTTCAGGTTGGGGACGCATGAATGACGAATCAGAATTGCCGTTTGAAAAGTCTTTGAGGAGGGAGTTCCTAACCAAATGAGGACTCGAGTTTTTCGACTTATCGCGACGTTTATTAGCTTGCTGCTGTTGGCGGCAGTCCCCGCGGAAGCTAGTCCAATTAAATTTGCAGACGTCGTGAATGTGATGGGCGACCTGCAAAACGGTGGCCAACTCCAGCGGATTCGGCTCCGGGCAGTCGCCCAGGATCCGAGCGTTTCGGGGAATACGACCAACACGTCAAAATCTTCAACTGCTCCGATCGCTCCAGCTTCAGAGGGTGACACTCAGTTAGCGTCATTGTCCCAGCCTTCCAGCAAGGGGGCGCTTGCGCCTACCCTGGTGGCGGGTATTGAAGTCGCCCCTCAACAGCCCCAGGGTGATGTTCAGGTGTTCGAGCAGGACAACGTCGACGGTACGATTTGCGATTGCGGCGAAATTCCCGCTGTAGGCGGCGGTTTCCCCAAGTGGCCATTCCTGGCACTGATTCCGCTAATCTGCCTCACGGGCGTTTGCTTCCATCATGAAAAGCCTCCACCGGAGGAGACACCGCCCGTACCTGAGCCAGCATCACTATTGCTCTTCGGTTCTGGAATTGTGGCCCTGAGTGCAGGTGCGCGACGTCGCTATGCGAAGATGCGCGCGAGCAAGCAAGCAGCAGCCATGACGGAGGTCTAACAATGAACACGAAAACTTTCATGGTTGCCATTCGCCCCAACTCAGCCGTCATCAAAGCAGCGGTCACGATTATGATCGCACTGACTTTCGGTTTGGCCTGCACTTCAACGACTGCTCATGCCAAGAAGAAACGCGTCAAGTACGGCACGATCGAGATCACGACCAACCCCGGCGGATTTCCGCTTCGTATCGATGGTAAGCCGGAAGGCGACACCTCGACCACGATAAGAGTGATCGAGCTTCAGCCCGGCCGTCATAATCTCGAGATCCTGCTACCTAACGGCGGACGCTGGGTGCGAGATTTTGATGTCGAGCAGGGTCGCAAGCTTTGCGTCAACGTTAACTATCATCCGAAGAAGTACACCATCACCAAGTCTCCATGCCCCTATCCAGTCAACATCTCGGCGCCGGTCAGCGTTAATGACGGCGACTTGATTACATTCACGTCTGATGTCGCGTATAGCGGTTCAGCAGCTCTTAATTACACGTGGACGGTCTCTCCCTCCGAAGCCAGGATTGTTAGCGGCGCCGGCACGGCAACGATCACGGTGGACTCCACCGGTCTCGGCAGCCAGCGCGTGTCCGCTACATTGGTGGTTGACGACGGTTCAGGTGATGCTCTGTGCCGACAACAGGCCCAGGCTTCGACCGAGATCATTCTGAAGAAACCACCAGTGCCTGAATGCAAGCCTTTCGACCAGTTCCAATCGGTGGCTTTTGACGACGACAAGGCTCGTTTAGACAATCTGGCAATCGAACTACAGGGTGCACCTGACACGCAGGCCTACATCATCGTCTACGCCGGGCGGACCAGCCGCACTGGCCAGGCAGATAAGTTGGGCCAACGGACGATTGACTACCTCGTCAATCAGCGTGGAGTCGACGCGCGACGGATCGTCGTTATCAACGGTGGCTATCGTGACACCGATTTCATTGAAATTTGGATCTGCCCGCCGGGAGCGAAGACTCCACAGCCGACGCCGACCGTACAACCGGGAGACGCGAAGCCTGCGCAGGAACGAACTCGGCCCAGACGTCCACGCCGTCGCGGCGAGGAGTAATGACCAGTCTTAACATTCGCCCTTGAACGTGGGCCTTCAAAAGCAGGTGACAACGCCCCTTGTTGTCACCTGCTTTTTTCATTTGCGCTCAACCCAATTACTTACGCGGGCGCTTGCTACTACTGTTAGCCCTAATATTGCTAGCACTAATCTCGAAGAAGAGCCTTGACAACGTGCAGGAAGAAGTATAGAAGGATGCAATCCCAACGGCTCAAACTTACCCCATGAAAGGAGAGAGCCGTGATTAAGAAACTTGAAGTTCTCGCCAACATCACCGTCATAATCACATCGATTGTGCTGTGCATGGTTTTGGCTAAGAGATATTTATTCTCGCCAACCAAACAGACAACTACTCAGATGGTTGAGCAGCCTAGGAAGCCGTCACCAAATACACAGCAGCGACCATCAATTCAAGCCGGAACAAAGATTTCATTGCCGGGAATTGATTGGAGCAATAGTACCCGCACTTTGGTGCTTGCGCTTTCCACCACGTGTCACTTTTGTTCTGAGAGCGCGCCCTTCTATCAAAAGCTTCAACAGCAAAGACAGAATGGTGTAAACCTTGTGGCTGTGTTTCCCCAGTCAGTAGAGGACAGCAGGAATTATCTGAACAAGTTTGGCGTAAGCGTAAGCGCTGTTGTGCAGAGTCCGCTCGCATCGTTTGGCGTGTCAGGCACTCCGACGTTGCTGTTGATTGACAACCAGGGCTCAGTAACCGATTCGTGGGTGGGAAAGCTCTCAGACAGCGAAGCGGCAAGAGTAATTTCTCGGATTAGCGAATAAGTCTCGCGGAAGAAAGATAACCTCAAATGGAAACAAAATCGTCGTTAGCTAGGATTTTGTGGTCGGTGGGTTACGTGATTGTCGCGGTAGTTGGACTACGAATTGCAAGCGCCGAAACTTTTCGCGGCCAGGATTCTCCGCAACGCGGTCGGACTGTGGTGAGAAAGCCTTGGAGTGTAGAGCCAGTGAAAGTAGTTGCCGCTAAGAACAAGAAAAAAGAAAAGATAGAGGTGGATAAATCATTTGACGATGATGATGAATGGCTCGACGGCTTCACCGTCACGGTGTTCAACAACTACAACAAGACCATCACGGCGATGAGCATTGATATGGTTTTTCGGAGAGATCCAGGTGACAGCAGACGGCCCGCCTCATGGACTCTACCCTTCGGACCTGACCCTTTCAGACCAGAATATCACCAACGGGATCCAACTAGGGTTATTAGAGCAGGCGAAACCGCCGACATTCAAATCAGCCCCGAGAACTACAAACTCTTGACCGGTTTTCTCAAACAACTTGAATTCCCATTGAATATCAGGCAAGTGGAATTAGTAATTGCTGCGGTCGGATTCGAAGATGGAACTGCTTTTTACAGGGGGACGTTCTATGCGCAAGACCCAAACAATCCCAACGATCCGACAAAGAAGATCCCTGTCAACCAGCGTACTCGCCCACGAAGCGGCAAGATTAGTGATCCACCCACGGGCGGACGCAGATTGTTTCAGCACTTTGGGGCGAAAACGTTGTCCGGGTCACTTCGTGTTCAGGATGACCAGTGCTACACGCAATCGGAGCACAGTTGGCGACAGTGCGGCGCTCATGCTTCTTGCGGTGTGTTCAAGGATTTCCTAACTTGGGACCCGGGTTATTTCAACATAGAGTTTCAAGACAAACAGTGTGGGTTTACTCAGTCACAACCATGTACAGTTGCTTGCGGCCCAAACGGATCAGAAACTTGCATAGTGATCGATGACGTCCCGGTCTTTATCGAATGTTGTCATTGGCTGTACTGTGAAGATGAAGATCCCAACGCCGTCGCTATTAACTCTTGCAGTGGCTGCCCTGAGGACTACGACCAGATAGGGAACTGTTGCTACCCGTCCGGTGTCGGATGCGGGAAGGGTAATTGCGTATGCGACTACGCGGACGTTTATAACTGTCAACAATACGGAGGCTCTTATAATACTGACTTGTGCTTATGCGATCCTGACTCGCCGATTATCATAGATGTGGCTGGCAATGGCTTCGAGCTTACAAATGCCGCCGGTGGAGTGACCTTTGACTTGAATAATGACGGCACGAAGGAAAGGATCTCCTGGACCGCCGCCAACTCGGATGATGCCTTACTCGTCTTGGATCGTAACACTAATGGCACAATAGACAACGGTAAGGAAGTCTTCGGTAATACAACTCCACAGTCTGCACCTCCGGCAGGAGCTATGCGCAACGGGTTCCTGGCACTCGCAATGTACGACAAACCGCAGAACGGCGGTAACGGTGACGGCATAATCGACAAGCACGATGCCATCTTCTTTTCATTGCGGCTCTGGCAAGACACAAATCACAACGGCCTATCTGAGCCGTCAGAGTTGCATACGCTGGCTGAGCTTGGAATTGATTCTATCGCCCTGAATTATAAGTTATCGAAGCGCACAGATAAGTATGGAAACCAGTTCCGCTACCGTGCGAAGGTTGACGACGCGAAACATTTACACGTAGGTCGTTGGGCTTGGGACGCATACCTAGTCTCGCGGTAAATCACAATCCGGGCTGTCTCAGACGCGGCCAAAGTTAGGACACGGGTGCTAACAAGACCTTTTGTTGTCACCTGCTTTTCATTTCTTAGGTGTTTGACCTTGTCTCGCGCGCTGTGTTAAGAAAGTTAGTGTCGTAGCCTTTCCTTTTTTACCCCCTTCGATTTGATCCATAGCCCCTGAAACTATTTTCAAGTAGAGGTATCTTTCGTTTAAGGAGGGTTGTGATGGGTGACAATGGAGATGGAGGCGGCAGCAGCGCCGGAGTTGTGGCCGTGCTGGTCATATTCATAATCGTGATAGTGGCGGCGTTCTTTGCTTATCGAGGCGGATTGTTTGGGGGGAAGAGAACCCAGGTCGATATTAATGTTACGACGCCACAGAAGTAGGTCCTATTGAAGGGTGGCTAGGAATCAGAATTGGTTTGCTTACCTGGTTCCAGAAGACAGTGCGCACTCTTCGTAACCGTCATTTCGTCGAGGTTCAGGCGAGTTCCGCCGCCGGCGTCTGAATAGAGGGCGGCCTGCTGAGCGCGCCGGTGGCGGAATAACAAAGCGCCGAAAAAAGTTCCTGCGCCCAGGCAAATAAGCAGGGACAGGCCGGAGCTTTTCAGCACCGCGATCAGAACTCCAGCAGTAGTCTGGGCCAGATATCTCTCGACACGCGCTTCCAAATATGGATCGTCACCCAGCCACTGGATCACCTGCTCGTACTTGACAGAATCGATCAATGCGTTAGCGCTCTTTTCATCCGGCGCGTTAAAAACAAAAACCGAATAGTTGCCGACGCGACGATATGCTGTGGGGATCGGCTGTCCCTGAGTTCTCAATTCCTGAACCTTTGCCAGGATGCGCTGATCGTTGTCGATTGAGAATTGTGGGGTGGTGAATTCGACGATCAACAGTTGCGATTGGCCGTAGTTCGCGGTGACCGCTTCAGTGCCGCCTTCGAAAGTTAGTACGCCAAGGATGGGTTGGTTAACAATTGAACTCAGCAGCGGGCCTCGACTGACAGCGAAGACAGCACTGTGCTGGGCCGTTTCAAAGTTTGGTAAGTGCTTAACCAGGACGGGAACCTCACCTTCACCCCCGTCGAGAGTCTCTGCGAACTCACGTGTCAATGCCTTTACTCGATCTGAGTTCTTCCCGTTTTCAGACGCCACCGTCACAAAGGCGCTTCCTTTGAAACAGGCCAGGCTCTGAGATGAGCTCATTGCGCTCGCAGTGCAAACACCGTCGACTGGTGAGATTCCTATTTGTGCTACTTCGCGCCAGCGCTTGAGCTGGCCGGTGAACCAGGCATAGGCTGCCGAATCACTTTCAAACTCAACGATCTCCACATGCAGCTTCTCGCCATCTGGTGACAGGTATTCAGTGTCCGCGCCAAACGTGGGCAAGGAAAGCCTTGGATAGTCGTCTCCGATAACAACCGTGGAATCCTTGTGAACCGGTATTGTCAGTTGTGCACTCCGCATTCGGTGGAAACCACTTAGATCGGCAGGAAATATCCTAGTAATGTCCGGAGGCGGAAGCTCAGCCCGAACTACGGCGAAGACCGATATAAACAGAATCGCCCCGACCAGAATCCGGCCGAGAAACTTGAAGCATGCTGGAATCGTGCACCCAGACAAACTCATACCGTGCTTAGAACCCGGAATCGAAACAAATGTTTCCTAACGGAACATCAAAGAGTTTACTGCCAGCGCCTGAGCGCGCGCAAAATCAGGTCGGCATACTGGCGCGGATTGTTGATATTGTGAAGAACCGTCGTTCCGCCGACCTCGCTGGCATTGTCGACCACCACATCACCAAAACTGAGCATTCGTTGAAAGATTGACGCCGATACGGTGACGTCCTGAATCTTGGAGAGCGGAATATTGCGAGTGGTACGCGCAATCAGACCATGGTCGATCTCGATCTTCGAATCCGTAAGCGTATAGCGAACCGTGTTGCGCTTCAGATGGTAATAGGCTGGGATAAGCAGCAGCGCCAGCGCGATAGGTAACGAAACATAAATAGGAATGTCTACGAAGCGGACCATTGCCAGCAGCACCGTAATTAGAATCGCACCCGCGATCGCCGCGGCATAGCCAATCTTTATAAAAAGCATTGTTGGCCGGACCGTGAAAATTACGCTTTCAATATCATCATCGTCGTGATGCATCGGTACGGAAGCCTGTGGCCGCGCAATCCTGGTCTCCTCAGCATCCGGCGCGGCGGCGCCGCATTGATCGCAAAAGCGACTGTCGGACTTCAAAGTGGATCCGCAGTTAGTACAGCGCATAGGGAGCGCCCTCCAATCCATTTAACGGACAAAGCACACGTTTAGGTTCCATGATACATAAAGAAAGCTCGTCCCGAAATGAAAAGCGAGGCGACTCGCCATTCCGGGCGCGTCGCCTCGCTGCCAAATGAATGCCCGCGTTTGTTATTGGTTAGTCAACTGGAGTTTTCCGTCGGGCAGTCGCACTGTCAAAACGCTCCGCTCGTAAATTGTCAAAGGCACTGGCTGCTTCCCCTGAAGGTTCGCCAGTTGCGCCGTCGACACGCGCGGGGCGGAAAGCGCTGCGTTGGGATCGCGCAGCAGCGAGTACCGCCGCGAAATTCTTCGTACATATTCCTGCGTTTCAGCATAAGGAGGTATCCGCCAACCATATTTCTCCACGGCTCCCTCACCGGCATTGTATCCGGCGAGCGCGAGGTTCACATCTCCGTCAAAACGATCGAGCAGAAAACTAACATAACGAGCGCCACCTTCAATGTTCTGTCTGGGATCGAAGACATTAGTAACCCCGAAACGCACGGCGGTACCCGGCATTAATTGCATCAGACCCCGTGCCCCTTTTGGCGAGATCGCGTGCGACTTGAAACTCGATTCCTGATGCATGATGGAATAAAGCAAAAGCGGATCGATTCCGTTCCTCGTTCCTGCTTCGATCAGATAGCCATCGACTTGCGCACTGCCCGTCGTATAGCCGCGCAGAGCTGAGTCGCTGTTAGTTGTCGATATCGCCGCGGGCGCGTAGGACATCACGGTAGGCTTAAGCGTGACCGCCGGCTCTGCCCGTTCGGTCGGCGTGTTCGGCCTGGTAGCTGCATTGTAGGACGCGTCGGTCTTTCTTCCCCGTCGCATCCGAGGATTTGGCGCGGGAAGTTTGGCCGGCTCGACATAAACCTGCACCCCATTCTTCGTATCAAAGTTATCGAACGAATAGGAGGTACTCTGGGCGAAGGCCGGCACCCCAATGAGTATTACCGTAAGGGCGGCCAGGGGGAATCTTGTCATGATCAGCTTTTAAAAGTCCTCTCTCTGATTCTCGGCGGTGGGCTTCAGGATGTGGCAATTGGCGGCTCCGAACGAAGCCAACACATGATAGCAGATACCGTTTAAAAATTGCCAACCATTTTGAGCGTCACCATCAACCCACTTATTTGCCATAATTACAGCAAAAGCCCTTTACCCTCGAGGGCTCTTCCACCTGACCAAAACTGCCGTCTTTGTGATTGACAGCGACGATATGATGGCCACGCAGATCACCTGATCCCAAATCACGGCTTTATCATTTTCGCGCGTTAAGCGCCCCTGAATACCAAGGAGAATCAGATGAAAAAACTTCTGTTGGTTGTGCTCTCACTGCTATTGGCCTTCACGCTTACAGCGGCGACTCAGAACAAGAACGCGAATAAAGGGACAAGCGGATCGACGAGTAGTAGCAAGTCTTCGAACGCGAAGCGAAAGCCGATCTTTCGTGCCACCGCCGACCAAGTCAAACAGGCTCAGGCAATTCTCAAGCAGCGCAGCTTTTACAATGGCGAGCAAACGGGCAAGCTCGGCGCCGACACACGTGACGGGCTTAAGAAGTATCAGCAGGCGGAAAGTCTCAAGGTAACGGGCACTTTGAACAAATTAACGCTCGAGAAGATGGGAATCGCCCTTACCGATAAGCAAAAAGTGATGTAAGACGGAACTGGGAGGATTGTGCGCGGCGCAAGTTATGAGGCTTTTTCGTGCTGGGTCTGTGCTCCCGAGAATCAGGCTGCAGAGACACTACAAATGCAGCCTGATTCAATTCGCTAATGTAGAATTCCGGCGCTGTCGGAGTGGTCACGTTAGGAGTTTCTGTCATTCAGTCCGGACATACTCAGCGCCGATGTCTTCCAGCAGGGTTTCCAACTTCTCAACCTCGTCGCTGGTTTTTGCTTCGACGCCCAGCAAGATTCCGCCGCCGCGTACGCCTGTGTCATAGACCTTAGCGTGATGTTCGGGAATGCCGGTACCGATGAGCAGACCGATCAAGCCACCTGTGGCGCCGCCGGCTCCTGCTCCAGCCAGGGCTGCCGCAATCGGACCAGCAACAAAGAGGCCCAAGCCCGGAATCGCTATTGCCGTTCCGACGGCCGCGATCGCTGCCAGTACCGCACCGACGGTTCCGCCAATCGCGCCGCCAATACCGAGCCCGTCGGCAGCGTGCGATTTGGTCTGCACCGCGAACTCCTTATTCTTGGTGGAATCCGACATCAGGACGCTGATATCATCACGCGTGTAACCGCGTTTGATAATGGCGTCAACTGCCGCTTCGGCGGCGGCTCTCGTTTTGAAAAGTCCGCTTACAAAAATCTTCGACATAGGTAATCCCTCCTCGGATGAAAATCATTCCTTAAGCAATTTTGTTGAAGCGGGGAAGGGGAACGACAAAGACGCTTCCGAACTACATCGTCAGCGACTCTTGCTTCAGTTTTAGGGGGTAAACGTATCTTGCGACAGTGGCGCGCCGGTGTCAAACGCGGCTATTTTATTTCATTAAGCGCCGCCTGCAGTTCGGGCGGTAGCGGTGCGGTAAACCGCAGCTCTTCTTTCTTTTTTGGATGACGAAAACCGAGTTGCTCCGCATGAAGGAACTGACGGCCCAGGGTTGCGATAGCCGCTCGGAGCTGATGATCGGGAATCGTTTTATCGCGGCCGCTACCGTAGGCGTCGTCACCGACCACCGGATGTTTTAGCCAGGCCAGATGCACGCGGATTTGATGGGTACGGCCGGTCTTCAATTCAACATTCAGCAGCGTAAATCGTTCGAAGCGTTTACGGACCCGGTAAATTGAAAGCGACGGGCGCCCGCCGCGCACCACGGCCATTCGAGTGCGATTGCCCCGGTCACGTGCGATTGGCTGATCGATTTGCCCCGTCCTCTTTTCGACCTGACCATGCACCAGCGCGATATAAGACTTAAAGATCTCCCGGTCCCGAAATTGATCGGCGAGATTCTCATGCGCCAATTCGGTCTTAGCCACGACCATCAGCCCTGAAGTGCCTTTGTCCAGTCGGTGCACAATCCCCGGTCGCGCCAATCCGCCAGAGGTCGAGAGTTGCTGGAAGTGGAAAGCGAGTGCATTGGCGAGTGTCCCCGATGCGACGCCTGCCGCCGGATGGACCACGATACCCGCGGGTTTGTTTACGACGATCAACTCCTCGTCTTCATAGACGATGTTGAGAGGAATGTCTTCAGGCGCAAAAGCCGTCGCCGGAGGAGGAGTCAACTCGACTTCGATTTCGTCGTTGAGACGTATTTTGTAGGAAGGTTTGACGGCATGGCCGTTCACCAGAACGTCGGACTCCTCAATCAAGCGCCGAAGCCGCGCCCGGCTCCAACCCTCTACGTGCGACGCCAGAAACGCGTCGAGACGTTCACCTTCATTGCTTGCCGGGACCGAAAGGTGCAAGGAGAGATTTTCGCTTGCCGGTATGACGTCTGAGGCTGTCACTGCTTACACGGGGTAATCACGGCGTTCGCAGCGAGGCGATCGTGAATGAATTTGTCGACGTCAGCCTCGATCAACTCGCCGTTGACGACCCACGCCTTTTCCATGAGCACCTCCCCGTTTGAGTTGCACTTCGAAGGCTCAAGGAAAATATTCCAGGGTGAGCCCCACTTGCGTGTGTCGCCGGTAAGCTGGCGGTAGGCATAGTGTGGGGTCTTGTCGCGGTCCTCACGCGACTCTGACTCGCTGACAACCGGATAAGGTGAGCCGGTCGGACCAAAATAGGCTTTCACGTCGTCGCGAGTTCCGTATTCACTGACGCCGACGATTTCGAAGCCTTGCGATTTGTACTTCTGATAAAGGCTCGCGGCCACCGGCGCTTCGTTTTTCCAATTTGGGCACCAGGGGGCGAAATAGAGCACCATCACCAGCTTCTTGCCCTGCATCAGCGATCGCAGTTGAACCGGCTTATTGCTGGCGAGATCGTTGAGCTGCCAATTCTTATAATTAACCGTCTTTTCCTGCAGGGGAGAATACTCATGGTTCCCCTGCGCGTGCAGAGCCACCGGAGCCAGGATCATAGCAAATAGCATCAGGATTAACTTTTTCATTGCGTTACTCCACTCTGGAATTTGACGTTCAGCCTTTAATCATTTCTTTTGCGCGGTCACGGGTGCTTCTTCAAGCACGCGTTTGACGGCGGCTTCGAAATTCTCCCGTGTTTGCGGGCCAATAAACTTCTGGCGAATGCGGCCTTCGCGGTCAATTATGTAAGTCACCGGCAGGCCAGGACCATTGCCAAACTTGGATCCAATCTCTTCCGCGCCACGCAAAACTGTGTAGTCCTGTTTTATGTCTTTTTGAAAACTGCGAATGGACTCGGACGTATCGACGGGCGAAACCGAAACGCCGACAACCGACAGACCCTTCGATTCGAGGTCGTGTTGCAGGGCATTGAATTCCGGAATCTCCGCGCGGCAAGGCAGGCACCAGGTTGCCCAGAAATTGAGCAATACCACGCGGCCTCGAAGTGATGAAAGCCGAACCGATTTTCCATCGAGGGCCTCGAATTCGACGTCGGGTGCAGGTGCAAACGTCGAGTTACCTGGTGGCGGCGTTGCGGGCGTCACCGGTGCGACTTTCCCGACCCACCCTTCTAAATTTGGTAACATACCGGCAAGTCTTGAACTTGCGAGCAAGCTCGAATAACCAGTCGCGATCAAGATGCCGATCAAGATCAGAATGACGCCGGATACAACTTCGACTTTGTGCAGATGTTTTCGAAACTTCGAGTAGAAGCCCAGGAACTTATTAATTCCCACACCAGTAATCAGAAAAGGAACAGCCAAGCCGGCCGAATAAAACGTGGCCAGAACGAATCCGCCTTTCCAACCACCGCTGGTGGCGGCCAGCGCCATGATGCCTCCCAGAATCGGGCCAATGCATGGCGTCCAACCCGCGGCGAAGGCAATACCCAGCGTCAGCGAACCCAGAATGCCGCGAGGCTTCTCGCTCGAAAACTGCCGAGTGTCCCGGTACAGATATTTAATTTTGAGGAGGCCGATGAGGTGCAGGCCAAAAACTATGATTACCAGTCCGCCAACGATTCTTATCCACGGATTACTGAGAACCGATGAACCAACCAGACCAGCCGTAGCGCCCAGGGCGATGAAAATCACCGATAAGCCTATGTTGAAGGCGATCGAGTTGGCTACGACTGCTCTTAGAGCCGCCCCGCGCGAACCACCTTCGCCTTTCAGATGATCGATGCTAACCCCTGACATCAGTGAGAGATAACCCGGAACCAGCGGCAGCACGCAGGGCGAAAGGAACGACAGCAGCCCGCCGGCGAAGGCAATCAACATATTGACCAGAGATACTTGCATTACTTATCTACGACCGAACAGTTTCGCAAACCACATCGACAGATTCAAATATAGACCCGAGGCGGCCGAGATGCACGCAAGCGCCGATAATGCGATCAGCAGCAGTACCTGCCATGACCCGGCAAAGAAATAAAAGTGCGCCTGGCGAAAATACCTTGTCAGCACGCCGGGTGGCGGCGTTCTCAGCACCGCTCCTGTCTCAGCATCGATGAGCAACGAATCCGCCCCCATGCCGCCAACAGCCTGGTATACGGGTCGACCATCGCGCATCAAGAGCGTCAGGGCCGTGGTGGGCAGCTTGCGCCCGGCAAACTCGCTGGCCTTTGTCAAAGCCTCCGACGGTAAGACGCGGACTCGCGTTGCATCAATGCGCTCGATCTTTCCGCCTTCAACCGCGCTGGGCCAGGCATACAGAAGCCCGCTCGATGCCCAAGCCAGAACAGGAATGGCGACGATCAGTCCCAGCCAGAGGTGGAGTTTGTAAATTAGAGTTCGCACCAGATCAATCGCCGCAATTAATTGGTTTGGGCTCGATCCATTTTCCAAACTGCAAAGCTTCTAGTGGGCCGGCAAAATCCATCACGATCCACGCAACCACACTAAGCGACACTAAGAAGACCACTATTTTGAATCTGCTTCCCGTGATTTCGTGGATGGCTTTTGCTGTTCATGGCCACTTCGACTGTCGATTAACTTCCTAAGTTCCAAAAGACAGAGTCAGGCGCCGGAGTCGCGATCACAACCCTCACTTCTTGGTCGCATCCGCCGTTGCCGCCAGAGGCGCCGGCTCATCAATCAGTTTCTTGATTATCTTGCTAAGCGCCACGTTCTCCTGATCCCCGGAGCCAGTACTGATGAATCGCACCACGCCGCGACGATCTATCAGAAACGTTGTAGGGATGTTGGCGACCGCATAGGCTCGATCGTTGTCTTCCGAATCGGCGACGGCAAAGCCATACGGCAGTCGAAAGGTCTTCTTGAAACTTCGCAAGTAAGCTAACTCCTGCAGGCGTGTTAGCTCTTTACCTTCGGCGTGGCCATAAAAATTAGTCACGCCCAAAATGACCAGCCCCTTGTCTTTATAATTCTCGTGCCATTTTTGCAGACGGGGAAATGTCGCGCGGCAGGGTCCGCACCACGGCGCCCAGAAATCCAGCAGCACGACTTGACCGCGCAAATCTGACAGCTTCGTCGGCTTTTGGTCGATCCATTCGTCTACCCGAATCTCCGGCGGTCCGGCGACTGAGGACGCAACATCGGAGAGCTTGAACGGATCGGTCGTAGGATCGAGCTGGAGCAACCGCCGCATCGCCAATTTGTAAAGGTTTCCCGAGGGCAAGCTCAGCGCCAGGGCGCGCATTGTCTGCACGGCGGCAATCGCGTCGTCCTTCTTTTGTAACTTCAGATCAGCTTCTGAGAGAAGAGTGACCGCGTCGTTCAGCATCGAATCACGGGCGAACGAAGCCTTTTTCTTAGCTGCTAGCCTGGCCGCGTTCCAAAGCTCCTGCGCATGCGGCAGCGCATGTTCGTAATCCTTGTTCTTGAAGTACCCTGACACCAGCCAATTCTCAAGGACGTAACGATCGTCAGCCACTTGCGGCTGGTTCTGCGCATATTCGGCCAGACGCGCTTCGGCCTCCGGCAGCAAACCTTTTTTCGCCGCTTGAATGACTATAATCGCGCGCGCGTTCTGCGCGGGCTCGCCCGTCGCGGTCTTGTCCTCAGACAGAAAACGGCGCATTGCTTCCAGCGCAGCATCGTAATTCTTTGCCAGGTTATAGAGCAGACCCAGATAGTAGACCTCCGGGCCTCCGAATTTGCGGGCCGCTAGGATCGTCGCGTTTCGCCCTGCCAGATCACGTTGCTCCTGCTTAATCTTTTCCTCGAGTCGCTGGTCATATGGCATTTTCCGCTTTTCGAACTCAGCGAACTTCTTTTGAGTGTATGTATTCGCATCTTCGAAAAGTTGCGCGGCCGTCCGCGACTCATTGAGATCAGGCTTTCCTTCTTTGGGTTTGTCAGCGGTTGTCGGGGCCGTTCCGTCATCGTCCTTCACTCGTCCGGACTGGGCCGGCACGGAATAGCCCATGACAAGAATGGCGAGCGAAACAAGCAGCCAGAGTTCAAATCGTTTCATTAGCGGTTCAGGAAAACGGTGATGTTGACGAGCATTCACGGAAGAGACGCGAGCATGTTAGGACACGTTGACGGTACTGTCAAAAGCGTTGTCCAGCGCCGCAATGCGGTCTGCGCGCCGGCGTGCGCAGCCGTGCACCGGTAAACTTTGTCTGATAAGATTTACCGCTCAAATAAAGAATCATTTCGACAGCTTATGACAGCAAAAAACGCGAAAGTTCTGATCATTGGCGGCGGTTTTGGTGGACTCTTTACTGCGCTCGATCTTACCGGCGCCGCAGAAATTACCCTAATCAATGATGAAGACCATTTTCTATTCAAGCCGATGCTCTATGAGTACCTGAGCGGCGAGGTAGAAGCCTGGCACATCGCGCCTGACTGTAAAGAACTCCTCGACGAAAAGGTGCGCTTTATTCGTGGCGAGGTTACTCAGATTGATTTCGAAGCGCGGGCGGTCACTGTCGCCGGCCGGCCCGAGACCATCTCGTATGATGTTCTCGTGCTTGCCCCGGGGGCCGTAACCAACTATGCGGGTGTTGAAGGGGCGGAACAGTTTGCCATGCCATTCCGCGCTCTAAACGATGCTAATCGGCTGCGACGGCGGATGACCGAAGCCCTCGATCATGTGCAGCCCGATGCTGCTCCGCAGGACACTCGCAGCGCTTTGACCTTCGCGGTAGTGGGCGGAGGCGCGAGCGGTGTCGAACTCTCGACCAAGATGGCCGACCTTTTGCGCGACGCGGTGAAGCGCCGCGCGCTGAAGGGCGAACCGCGCGTGCTGATTATCGAAATGGCCGATCGCCTCGTACCCGGAATGGGTGAAGAACTGCGCCGCTTCGTCGAAGGCGCTTTGCACGAAGCAAGGATCGAAGTTCATACCCAGACGCGCGTGGTTCGAGTCACCGAAAACACAATCACTCTCGAACACAACCAAACGCGAAATGAAATTCAAACTGCCGGAGTGGTGTGGGTGGCTGGAGTGCGGGTGAATCCGTTGGCTGAGAGTCTGAAAGTTGAGAAGGATCGGCGCGGACTCATGGTGGTTGAACGCACGCTGCAAGTACGCGGTTATCCGAATGTCTTCGCGCTTGGCGACGGGGCGTTTTATCCGGAGATCGTGCCGACTCTTGCGGGAACAGCCCAGCTCGCGCTGCAGGAATCGGGATTGTGCGCGCGCAACGTGCGCGCATTCATCGCCGGCGATCCACTGAAGACCAAACGCTTCGTTGAACTTGGGGAGGCTGTCAGCCTCGGGACGGAACATGCAGCGGTGCTTTCTGCGGGGAAAGTAATTAGCGGTCCGCTCGCTCGTCAGGCGCGTTTCGCGATGTACACCGCGCGACTGCCGACTTGGCATCACCGGCTGCGAGTGGGAGCAAGCTGGTTCTTCGAAGGCACGCAGCCCCGGCCTCTGCAACCTCTGGGTTTTTAGCTTTTCCTTTGCGCCTTACGTTTTTCTTGGCGCCTTTGCGAGAAACTTTTCAGGTGCTCCCATGACCGAAAATGAAATCGCTACGATTATTGTAGATGCTGCTTATAAGATTCACACGCGTTTGGGGCCGGGACTTTTTGAATCGGTTTATGAAGCGACGCTTGCTTACGAACTCTCAAAGCGTGGGTTACGACTGCGCAGACAACAGTCAATGCCCGTAGTCTACGAAGCTGTTCGAATGGATGTTGGCTTTCGAGCCGATATGATCGTAGAGGGGAAGGTCATTATTGAAATCAAGTCGATTGATGCAATTCCTCCAGCGCACAGAAAACAGCGTTTGACTTACTTGCGGTCGACCGACAAACGGCTTGGCTTGCTCATTAATTTCAATGTCGAGTTCATTAAAGATGGCATTACTCGGGTGGAGAACAATCTTTGAGTTTCTAGTTTCAAAGGCGCTAAGTAATTGCGTAAGCCGCAAAGAGGTTGATGCAGAATGCCCGATAGTGACTCATCAAAGAGAACTCCGCCAACCGGCGACATGTCCGCTGCAGAATTTCGCCGCTTCGGTCACGAGATTGTCGATTGGATCGCCAACTACTTTGAACGCATCGAAGACCTCCCGGTGCTGGCCCAAATAGAACCCGGCGATCTCAAAGCCCAATTGCCCGCTGCCCCTCCAGATCAAGGTGAGTCAATGGAAGCGATTCTTGCCGATGTCGATCGGTTAATTGTTCCCGCCCTCACGCACTGGAGCCATCCTTCATTCTTTGCCTACTTCGCCACTTCGACCTCGGCGCCCGGAATCTTTGGCGAGCTATTGAGCGCAGCCTTCGACGTGAAGTCAATGCTGTGGCGCACTTCTCCGGCATCGACTGAATTGGAAGAAGTGGTGCTCGATTGGCTGCGACAGATGATCGGCCTGGACCCCGGTATGAGCGGCATCATCTATGACACGGCTTCGGTTTCGAGCATGCATGCGATCGCCGCAGCGCGCGAAGGAGTGGAAATGCGCATCCGCGCAGAAGGCATGAGCGGCCGTAAAGATCTGCCGCTGCTCCGCGTTTATGCTTCCGACCAATCGCACTCTTCGATCGACAAAGGAGTTATTACGCTTGGGTTGGGACAGCGCGCTTTGCGCAAGATTCCGTCTGATAGCGAATTTCGCATGTCGGTGAATGCCCTACGAGAAGCGGTTGATGAAGACAAACGCGACGGCATTCTTCCTTTCTGCGTCGTCGCTACCGTGGGCACGACTTCCACTTCCAGCATTGATGCTGTGCCTCAGATTGCCGAAGTCTGCGAGCAACACGCGCTGTGGCTCCATGTCGATGCGGCGTATGGAGGTTCGGCTGCGATAGTTCCGGAGATGCGCCAAATTCTAGACGGTTGTCATCGCGCAGATTCACTCGTGCTCAATCCTCATAAATGGTTGTTCACGCCCTTTGATCTTTCAGTGCTCTATTGCCGTCGCATGGACCTTTTGGGCCGGGCCTTTTCGTTGGTGCCGGAATATCTGCGCACGCCTGAGCAGGCAAAGGTTCGCAGTGGATCCGATTATGGAGTTCAGTTGGGTCGCCGTTTTCGCGCCTTGAAGCTGTGGATGATCATTCGATACTTCGGTCATGAAGGATTGGCGGCCCGGATTCGCGAACATTGCCGTCTGGCGAAACTGTTCGCGTCGTGGATCGAAGAATCTACGGATTGGGAAATAATGGCGCCGACTCCGTTTGCTCTGGTTTGTTTTCGCGCCTGCCCCGGCGGGAACGCGCAAACAGATTCAGCTGCAGCTAAAGGCCTCGACGCGCTTAATGAAGCAATCATGCACGGCGTCAACGCATCCGGCAAAGCATTCCTTTCTCATACTAAGCTAAACGACAAGCTCACACTGCGGCTTTCGATCGGAAACATTCGCACGACCGAGCGACACGTACGGCAGGTGTGGGAGTTATTGAATGATCAATTGAAAGCCCTGAGCGGTTCTGGTTAAGTGGGCTGAATGAATTCAATGAATTTGAAAGACGGAATTCAAATTGCTTCGTGGCTGGGCGGCACGGCCCTCTCCCTTGTTTCAATAGTTTCGGTAATTCTAGCTATCCGGCAATACCGCAGAAACACCAGACAACGCGTGGCCCAGAGCCTCATGGAGTTGGAGGAACGACTGGAAGCCCACTGGGAGATTATGCCGCTAATCGATCCGGCTTCGAAACGATATGATTCTGAGTTGCGACGCGCTGTTCAGAACAGTCTGGAGGACATGCCGCAACTGAATCGGCAACCTGAAGACCGAAGGCTCATAGTCCAGCTAGATCAGTTTTTGCGTTTCCTTTTATTGTTAAGCAGCCTGGAGAAGTATGAGTTGCTCAGCGGCGAAGCGCTTGACTATATGTACTCGTACTGGTTTGCCGCAGTGTACTTGAAAAACGATCATCTGCGCGTTTACATCGCGAAGTATTTCCCTACTTTGAACAGTTTGTTGTCAGACAGGTTCGCGTCAACCAGAGACGAAGCGACCGGAAAAGATCCTAGCTAGCAAGTCCCTTCATCGTGAAGGGACCTGATGAAATTATTTCTGAGAATAAGGTCCGATGAGAGACTAAAGACTCTGGACGCCGAACGGCCTCTTCCTGGATTTACCGAGTAAGGTCATGAACTCAAATCGAAACCGGGTCACCGCAGCGCTGCTCGTCTCACTCTTAGCAATTACAGTTTGGCCTCAGGCGCGCCGTCCCATGGCGCCGGCTGATATTCTCCGCCTAACCAACGTCAGCGATGCGCAGATATCGCCCAACGGCGACTGGGTCGTCTACACGGTTTCCACTATCGAAGGAGATCAAACGGTTAGCGTTCTGTGGCTGGTTCGCGCGAGCGAAAGAATTTCAAACATCCCGCCGACCAGCCGCCAACCCGAACAACGCCGCAACTGGGAAGCGCCAAGAATTTCTTCCAGACCTTTGCTCCCGCCTGGCTGGAGCGGCGCGAATCCGCGTTGGTCGCCAGACGGGAAGAGCATCGCTTTTTTTTCAAGTCATGAAGGACAGCACGGGATCTGGGTTTCGGGCCTCGACCGGCGCATCCCGCGATTGGTCGCGACTGTTCGAGACACAAACTTCTTTATCACTTATGCGGGCGAGTCCTTCGTCTGGTCGCCTGACTCGCGCATGATTGCTTACGTCTCGGCCACTGAAGAGTCGGACCGCGACGGCCCTGACGGATCAGACAGGAATGACGATCCACGCGTGATCGATCGCATTCAATATAAATCCCGCACCGCATTTTCTGATCGTTTGCGCACGCACGTTTGGTTGACGGAGGTCGACTCTCCGCAACCGCGTCAACTCACTTCGGGCCTGTTCTATGATCACGCGCTCAGCTTCAGCCCCAAAGGTGACGAGATCGCTTTCCTCTCTAACCGCGAACCTGATCCCGACGCGAAAAATAACTCAGACATCTTCGCTGTGAATCTGCAGGCCCAGGTGCGTCAGATCACCGATACCGCTGGCTGCGAATACGAGCCGGCGTGGTCGCCTGATGGAAAAATGATCGCGTACACAGCGACGCAGCGAGACATCACCACTATCGACAGTGTTGCGGAAGACACTCATGTTTGGGTCGTCGATGCGGCTGGGTCAAACCGTCGTGAGCTGACTGCTGAACAAGATCGTCGCGCGCGCAGCCCGCGCTGGTCGCGCGACAGCAAGACTGTGTTTTTTCTCGCTGGCAGTCGCGGCCTGATAACTATCCACAGCATCGCCTTGTCCTGTTCCGGAACTGATTGTCTCGGAACTTTTCCCGCCACTCACGATCCATTGACGAAGGACGACCGCGGAAACTATGTAACACCGGGATTTCCCAACGCGTTTCAAATTAGCAACTTCAGCGTCAATTCAACGACCACACCGATTTTTGCCTTCACGCTTACCGATGCTGCGCATCCCGGTGAAGTATGGGTGGGTCTGCCAGGACGTAACGAGACTGTTCTAAGGTTAAGCGGACACAATGATGCGGTCGGATCCTTTCAGTTGGCTGAACCTGAGAGCATAGTCTTCAAGAGCCTCGACGGCACATCAATCCAGGGCTGGCTGATGAAGCCGCTGGGCTGGCGCGAAGATCGCAAGTACCCGATGATCCTCAGCATCCACGGCGGGCCGCACGGAATGTTCGGCTATGCTTTTAATCCCACGTTTCAGGTTTACGCGGCGCGCGGTTACGCCGTGCTCTATCTGAATCCGCGCGGATCGACCGGCTATGGCCAGAATTTTTCCGACGGCACGCTCAATGAATGGGGCGGCGGCGATTACCGGGACCTAATGGCGGGAGTCGATGAAGCATTGCGCCGTTACCCCTGGATCGATGCAAGTCGAATGGGCGTGACGGGCGGCAGCTATGGCGGTTTTATGACCAACTGGATCATTACGCAGACACCACGCTTCAAAGCCGCGGTTTCCGCCGCCAGCGTCAGCAATCTGATCAGCTTCTACTCGACTTCGCTTTACCAGGATTTGATCCACGCAGAGTTTGGCGGCTTTCCCTGGGACAATTACGATCAGCTTTGGCAATGGTCGCCTCTGCGTTATGTCAAACAGGCGCAGACGCCGACGTTGTTCATTCACGGGGAGCAGGACAATGATGTGCACATCACGCAAGCGGAAGAGATGTATATGGCGCTCCGTCGCCGCGGCGTGGAAACCGTGCTGGTGCGATATCCGAGAGAAGGCCACGGTCTGCGCGAGCCGAGACACCGCGTCGACGCGTTAGAGCGGACGCTGGCGTGGTTCGATCGGTTCTTGAGGTGACACTCTCCCGAGAGCTGACGGACCAGTAGATGCCTTTCTTTGCGTCTGGCGCCTTGGCGTGAAACATTCTCACGCCAGCGCGCAAAGGCCTGGAATTAAAGCGCCGACTGAAATTTGTGGTAGCCAATAATAAATTTGAGAGATAAAAACATGCTGACCCATATCGTAATGTGGAAATATCTTAGCGACACCCCGCAAGCAGTTCGTGATGATCATGTAGCCCAGTTGCGTTCGCTCAGTTCCGTGGTCCCGGGAATTCACAGTTTCGCTGTTGGCGCGGATGTATTACGTTCGCCGCGCTCATACGACACTGGTCTGTCAGCGATTTTTCGCGATCGCGGGGTTCTGGATGCCTACTCTGTCCATCCCGATCACGTTAAGGTCGTCGAGTTCGGCCGCGCCATCTGCGAAGCAATGGCCAAAGTCGATTTTGAGGACTGATGGGAGCGCAGGCATTCTGCCTGCGGTTCACCGGCATCTTGCCAGTCTTAATTGATCGCAGCAAACTCGCAAGCAGGATGCTTGCGAACCGCCGACAAGATGTCGGCGCTCAATTTATGAAGCGCAAGCTCCTAATCGTCATTCTGGGACTCATCATCGTGAGCCAGATTCCATTCGCTTATCGTCGTTACCGGCTCAGACGCCTCCGCGATACGATTCAACAACTGGCTTCGCAGCGAGTTGCGTCACCGAGCGAAAGCGAGTTTGCGGATTACCAGGGCGCGATTCATGTTCATTCTTCTCTGGGCGGACACAGCACCGGAAACTTTGCTGAGCTGATAGCCGCCGCTAAAGCCAACCAACTTGATTTCGTGATCATTACAGAGCATCCCCAACAAGACTTTGATACCTCGGCAATGACTCTCAGCGGAATACACGCGGGTATACTCTTCGTGAACGGCAACGAAGCTGCTACTTCCAATGGTGATCGGTTGCTGCTGATTCCGGGTTCACCAGAAGCGGCATCTGACAATACGAAAACGACGCAGGAAGTCATCGATAAGCAAAGGTCTACCGGTGGTCTTTCGCTGGCGGCGTATCCAGCTGACTCGCAGACCTGGCAAACAACTTCCGTCGACGGAGTCGAGGTTTACAATCTCTTCACCAACACGCGAGCAATCAATCCCGCCGTAATGTGCTTTGATGGGCTTTGGTCTTATGGCAGCTATCCGGAACTGATGTTCGCCAACTTCTTCGCTCGGCCCACCGAGAATCTGAAGCGCTGGGATGACGCCATCTCTGTGAATAATCGCAAACTGGTGGCCACCTCAGGAAATGATGCGCATTCAAACGTCGGTCTGAGCCTGAACGACGCTTCAGGCAAACAATGGCTGGGCGTTAAGCTTGATCCTTATGAGAGAAGTTTTCGCACGGTGCGCACGCATGTTTTGATTAAGAAGGAAAAAGGACTCACTCGCGAATCATTGCTCGAAGCGATCGCGCTGGGTCATTGTTACGTTTCATTCGATTTGTTCGGGGACGCGAGAGGATTCCAGTTTACGGCCGGCGCTGCTGAAACGAAGATCATGGGTGATGACGTCGCTAATGTGATCGGACTCGGATTGAAAGCCAGCGCGCCGCTAAATAGTCGCTTCATGCTTTTGAAAGATGGCAACGCAGTCGAGCAAGAGTCCGGCACGACCGTGAATTTTCCGATCACCTTACCTGGCGTTTATCGGGTCGAGGTCTACCTGGACTCGCTTCCCACACCCGTGAAGGGGCAGCCATGGATCATCTCGAACCCAATCTACGTGAGACCAGCGCTGCAGTTAGATCGAGCCAGAGTCCAAGAAAACTCAATAAAATAAGCCCCTTGAACGCCTCGACATGCTGTGTTAATCTGTGTTGGCCCGTTTTGGCCACTCGCCTGTGGTGCTCCTCCTTCACCTTCAATGAAACCGAAACTGATGGCAACGAGAGTCAGCCATTTCGAGATCGACTGGTGGATCGTTCAAAAGCGCGCAATGCACATTGCGGTGCTGATTCTGGTGCTGTGTGTAATAGCCGGGGGCGTGGCGCTGTATGTCTGGAAATATGGCAACCCACTCAAGAGAGTGGCCCTGCATTCCGCCCCTCTGGCAGGTGCGCGCTTTATGTCCTTCGAAGGTGACGTCCGGGTGGTACGCGCCGCCACGCGACAAATCGTAGTCGCTAATAATGATGTTCAGCTCTATCCCGGCGACACCGTGCAGACGCAAGCCGACGGGCGCGCACGTATCAGCATGGCGGACGGCTCGACTGTGGTCGTCAGACCAAACAGCACGATCATTATCCGCGACAACGCGAGCGCCGAGGACGGCAAGCGTTCCAATGTTCACGTAGTGGTTGACAGCGGTCAGATGCTGGTGCGCACCCAGCAGCAAAGCGAAGACAATAAGAACATTGTTGAAACGCCGAAAACTCAGAGTCAAATAGGCGGGCAGACTGCGGCGAGCTTTGGTGTCAATCCGGAAGGTAACGAAGAGATTCGCGTCAACAGCGGCAACATCGAAAGCACCAATCGCGCCGGCGAGCGCCTGTCACTAAAAGGTGGCGATTATGTTTCCGTCAATCAATCGGGAACCATTTCCAAGCCCGAACATCTTTTGGATGTACCGCAGCCGTTGCAACCTCGTGACCTGGAAAAGATTCTCGCAGGCGGCAGTGGTTCGGCAACCGTAGCTTTGCGCTGGCAAAAGCCACAATCGGGCGTGCCCTCCTACTATCGACTGGAACTTGCGACTTCACCTTTCTTTGTTCCGGGGGGAAAGGTCATGGAGCGCGATCAATTGGTCGTAACCCAGTTCAATGCCAGCGACCTTCGCCCTGGCTCGTACTTCTGGCGCATTCGCGCGACGGCATCATCCGGGCAGATCAGTGACTGGAGTGAGCCCCTGAAGTTCATCGTTACCACTCAAGGCGTTAACATGATCGCGGTGCCAGTCTCGAACGTGTCTGCCGCTTACCTAGGAGGCAATGTTTATATTGTGCGCGGCACGACGTCACCGGGAGCGACCGTACGCATATCAGGTCGGGAAACAACGGCCGCTGGCGATGGTCTCTTCCAGGTTCAAATCAATGCTCCACCCGGACTACGCGAAGTATCAATTGAAGCAACGGACTTACAGGGCAACAAGAGTCAATACCGGTTTCCGCTAGCCGGATAAAGCTGGTAGCAGCATCGATCTCAGAAAAAACGTCAGAGCCCCGGCACGAAGATAATCCTCAGACCGATAGTCACCCCAAAGTTGGAGGACCGGCCGCCGGATGAACAAGCAGGTCATATTGCTCACGGACGCTGAAACCGCGCCCGCGACCGAACTAATTGCAAGCCTGAATTCAGCGGGCATTTTGGTTTTGGCTCACGACCTTGCCGAAACGCGCGCCTTGACCGACCTATGTCCTGAGCGTTCGCCTCGTCCGTTGGCGGTCCTTTACGACATTTCACCGGCGGCGAATCCGGAACGGCTTTCTCTGGCGGTGAGTCGAGCGAGAAATCTATGGCCTGGGACTTCCATAGTTGCTTGTCGCCGTGAGCTGTCGACGGCGTTTGCGAGTAACCGGCCGGACAATCAAGCCTTGAAACGTCTGGGCTTTCGGGCCATTGCTGATAGTCCTTCTCAGTTGCCCACACTGCTGAGGCAGATCGAAGACATCGTAGGCACCGGCGAACTGAAACTGCCCAAAGGTTTCAAGCCCATCCCGGACAGTCGGGCCTTTACGCTGCCTAGTTCAGCTCGCTCGCAACATCTCCGTGGCGCCTTCACGCTGCTGACATCGCTTCATCTCGCATCGGATCAGAAGGAAGCTGGTGTGGCCGCGCTTGCCGGGGTTGCCCGATTGGTACCTGCTGATCGCTGGTCGATCTTTCTGGTTACGCAAAGCAGTGGTCCTGATGCCGTAAAGTTGGAACCTTTGGCCAGTCGTAATTTTGCTGAGGCCGGGCCTTTGCTTTTCGATCGAGCGTGGCAACGCGAATTGCTCGTGGGAGACATCGAATCATCTGCCGAGCCGGAATCAAAGACCACGCACGAAGCCATTAACAGAATTGAAGCGATGCGGAAAGTGGAAAGCGGACGGCGAGTAATTGCGCTGCCGCTTGTCAGCGGCGAAAGGGTTGTGGGCGCGCTCGAAGGCATACGAACCAGATCGGACGCGCGATCGTTCTCGCGCTCAGAAGCGGCCCTTCTCACGCCGCTCACATTTCCAATCGCCGCCGCGCTCCTGAATTCGGTGCGGGTAGCCGAAGCTGAACGCCTGTCGCTGACTGACGATCTGACCCGGCTGCGCAATGCGCGTTATCTGCGACAGTTCTTAGTGAACGAGATCAAACGCGCACGGCGCTACCGCTCGAACGTCGCAGCACTGTTTCTCGATCTGGATGACTTCAAGCAAATCAATGACTTCCACGGACACCTGGCTGGTTCGCATGCGCTGATGGAACTGGCCGCGGTCGTCCTGCCATCAGTGCGTGATACCGACTGCGTGGTGCGCTATGGTGGCGACGAATTTGTGCTCATCCTGACCGAAACCGGAATTGAGGAAGCTGTCCGGGTTGCCGAGCGCCTTCGAGCAAAGATCGAGGCCTACCGGTTTACGGGTGGGCGAAAATTGAATTTCACTTTGACGGCGAGTTTCGGTGTCGCTGTATTTCCCCTCCACGCACTCTCTCCACAACAACTAATTGCCTGTGCCGACCGGGCAATGTATCAGGCCAAAGCGGCCGATAAGAACTGTGTTCGCGTCATAGTAGACTCTGAAAAGGTCAACCGGGACGACAGACCAGGGTCTTCGTTGATTGGACAAACACAATTTCAGAGAATTCCTGACGAGAAACTAATTTCGTGATAGCGTTAGCGCGCAGATCGTTGTATCTTGTTAACTGGTTCTGCTTCGACAGGTTGTTTGCGGATTTGCCAACCGACTTCGCGAAATCTCGCGGCATTACCCAAAGCCGAGATTGACCGTTCAGATCTTCAGGCGAATTCATTTTACAGTCAGGAAAAACCCTTCCAGATGGCTTTTAAATCTATTTTTAGTCTTTTCTCCAGCGACCTCGCGATTGACCTAGGCACTGCCAACACTCTGGTTTACGCCAAAGGCCGTGGCATCGTCGTCTCTGAGCCTTCAATCGTGGCAATAAACAAGGTAACAAATGCCGTCGAGGCCGTGGGGCGTGACGCGAAGGAGATGCTGGGCCGCACGCCAGGAAACATCGTCGCCATTCGTCCCATGAAGGACGGCGTGATTGCCAATTTTGAAGTGACAGAAAAGATGTTGCAGCACTTCATCCGCAAGGCCCACAACGGCAAGACGTGGGTCAGCCCACGCGTGGTGATCGGCATCCCATCGGAGATTACCCAGGTCGAGCGTCGCGCGGTGGAAGATTCGGCCTATCGAGCGAAGGCCTCTGAAGTTTACCTGGTGGAAGAAGCGATGGCTGCGGCGATTGGCGCGGGGTTACCGATCACTGAACCGCACGGCAACATGGTCGTGGATATCGGTGGGGGAACTACTGACATCGCGGTCATCAGTCTGAGCGGAATTGTCTATTCACGTTCGGTGCGGGTCGCGGGCAACGAGATGGACGAAGCGATCACGCAGTACATCAAACGAAAATACAACCTGCTGATAGGCGAGCGCACTGCGGAAGCGATCAAGATCGAACTTGGCTCTGCCTTTCCCCTCGATGAAGAACTCTCGTTTGAGGTGCGCGGCCGGAATCTAATCGAAGGAATTCCCAAAACGATTACGATCACGGATGAGGAAATTCGTGAAGCGCTCGCTGATTCAGTGTCCACGATTATCAACGCAGTTCGTGTGGCTCTTGAGCGGACTCCTCCCGAACTCTCGGCCGACATTGTTGAGCGCGGCATTGTGCTCACCGGCGGCGGAGCGCTCTTAAAGAACCTCGACAAGCGGCTCTCGATCGAAACTGGCCTGCCGGTTTCGGTGGCCGAAGATCCGCTGGCCTCAGTTGTACTTGGCACTGGCAAGATGCTCTCAGACTTCGACTTGCTCAAGCGGGTGAAGTGGGACAATAGTTTGACGAGCGGAACCTAAAACTACGTTGCTGATTTCCGATTGCCGATTTGGGATTGGAACAAATCGGCGTTCGGCAGTTGGCAATTGGAACCGAACCAATGGCCGCCATTCGCACTCAAAGAGAGATTCGGCAACGCGCCCCCTGGTGGTTGTTCGGGCTGCTGTTGCTAAATTTTGCTTTGATGACGTATGACGCGCGCGACGACGCTACCAAACAACGCAAGATTCGCTCGATCGCCGGCGCCATCACGTATCCCATACAGCAGGGCGCCTCAAGCGCCGGCAATTGGATTGGCGGACTGTTTGGAAATGTCGGCGAACTGCGTCGTGCGTCGACTGAGAACCAGCGACTGCACCGGCAAATCGATGAGATGCAAGCTGAACTGCGCGACACACGCGAGCGCGCGGCTGAAGCCCAACGGCTGGAGAAGCTATTTAACCTGAATGAAAAGAGCACCTATCAGACGGTGGTGACGCGCGTGATTGCCAGGGATCCTTCAATGTGGTTTGACAGCGTTACAGTCGACAAAGGCCGTTTGGCGGGCGTCGAAGTGAACATGCCGGTAGTCACCGCAGGAGGAATCGTCGGACGCGTCGTATCGACCAGTCCATGGAGCGCGCAAGTGATGCTGGTTACCGATGAGAAATCAGGCGCCGGGGCCATTGTCGGTCAACTCGGACAATCGTCCGCCATGGGATCCGTCAAGGGCATGGGCGAAAATGGTTTGCTCGAAATGCGCTACGTGTCCGGGATGGAAAAGGTGCAGCTGGGGGACACGGTTACTACCACCGGCCAGGACGCGATCTACCCCCAGGGCTATATCGTCGGGGAAGTAGTCGAGGTAAAGCCGGGCTCTGCGACACAGGCACAAATCATTCACATTCGACCCGGCGCGGGACTGGAACGGTTGAAAGAAGTCGCCGTGCTAATGTACCACCCGCCCCAGCGCGCTGAATCCGATCAGGCTCTCCCCAACGTAGAAAAGAAACCCGTTAAGCAGTGAGTACATTTAATTAATTAGCAGTGAGCAGCAAGATAAGAACCGGACAAGCCTTTGAGCACCAATCGTCAGGACTCGTCTCTGCATACCGAGCATTGCTTACTACTTTCAGCCCACTACCTGCAATCAACTGCTCACTACAGACGACATGCGCCAACTGACAATCGCTTCTTTATTACTTGTGGCCGTCGCCCTGCAGTCGGCGATGCGATCGGTTTGGCAACCTCTGGGGTACGTTGATCTAACCTTAATTCTGGTGGTGTATTTCGCGCTCCAGCGCCAGCCACTACAAGCGCTAATAATAGGCGCAGCGGCGGGGCTGGCAACAGACTTTATCAGTAGTCGTCCGGCTTTGCTGGGCGCCGGCGGATTCTCGAAAACGCTGACGGCTTACGTAGTCTATTTCGTGGCATCGCGGGTCATGCTGGACACGGCGATCCTGCGCATTCCAGTTCTGGCGGGTGCCAGCCTGATCGATAATTCAGTGTACGTGGGAATGCATCGACTGTTGGGTCAGACCCCCCCGATGCCCTTTATTCAGTCTTTATCATACAAGCTGATTGCGACTACGATTGCCGGGACGCTCTTGCTATACGCATATGACTCTTACTTTAGTACTAAAGCCCGGCAGCGGCATCAATTCACGGTTCGGCGCCGGGTGGCTCGGGGCGGCATGGGCAACTTGCGAAGAAGAAGCAGATGAAATTCGTTGACGATTCACAAAACCTGCGTGTGCGGCTGCGTCTGATTCAGGCGCTGATTCTGGTGCTGCTGGGCGTGCTCGGCGTGCGGCTTTATCTGCTGCAGATTATCAATGGAACGCGCTATGCTGAGATCGCCGAGAACCAACGGATCCGTCTGCTGCCAATCCCGGCGCCCCGCGGCATGCTTTTCGATCGCAACGGAAATGTGCTGGTCGATTCAAGACCCATCTACAGCATCATTCTCTCCCGCGAGGACACTAAAGGCATTGATCGATATTCGCTGATTAAGCCTCTTTCCGAAGGACTGATGCTCGACGGCGAGATCTTGCGCGAGCGTTTTGATCAGGTGAAGTCACAACCTGCCTTTGAATCGATACTTATTAAGGAAGGCGCTTCACCGGCTGATATCGCCTGGGTCGACGCGCATCAATTGGAACTACCCGCGCTGCGGGTCGAGCAAACGCCCCAGCGGCGCTATCCGGCAAACGGCATGCTGGCCCATGTGCTCGGTTATGTCGGCGAGATCAGTCCTGAACAATTGAACAAACCGGAGTTGCGCGAAAAAGGATACCGGCCGGGCGACATCATTGGACAGGAAGGATTGGAAGCCGTCTATGACGAGTACCTGCGCGGCCGGGATGGCTACCGCAAAGTTATCGTCGATAGTCGAGGCCATATTCAAAACGAAGTCGAGAGAGTCGAGCCCCAATCTGGCCAGGACATCGTAACGACTATCGATCTCGATCTGCAGCAAGCGGCCGAGGACCAATTGCGCAAATCGCCACAGGGACGGGGTGTGATCATCGCGATGGATCCGAACAACGGTGAGATTTTCGCGCTGGCTTCGGCGCCGACGTTCGATCCAAATCTCTTTTCACAGCGCATCACTACAAAAGCAGGCCGCGCCGAATACCAGAAACTGTTGAACGATCCGGACAAGCCTTTAATCGATCGCGCAATCCAGGGTAAATATCCTCCGGGATCAACCTGGAAGCCCTTGATGGCTACGGCGGGACTACAGCAGGGAGCAATCTCGATTGATAGTTCGAACCTGGTCTGCGGTGGCGGGATCACTATCGGCAACAAGTTCACCCGCTGCATGGGCGGTAATCATGGATCACCCAACGTGCATTTTGCTATAGAGCATTCGTGCGACGGCTACTTCTATCGTCTGGGTTTGAAGATGAAGCTTGAAGGCATTCAGGCCATGGTCGATGAATTCGATCTCAACAAGCGCACCGGGATAGACCTGCCGCACGAAGTTATTAGCACTACTCCCTCCCGTGAATTCAAGGCGCGCAATTATCCTACCGATTCCGAATGGAAGGACATCGATACCGTTTATTCTTCGTTCGGCCAGGGCGAGGATGTGCTCACGCCAATCGCTTTGTTGCGCGCGCATTCGACCATTGGGATGAAAGGGAAGATGTACGTTCCGCACCTCTTGAAAGAGGTGCGCGCGATTGCCGCCGTGGGTAACGATCCGACGCGTCCTGACTATCGGCCGGCACGGCCCGCTCGGACTTTCGATCGCCCACAACCTAAAACCCTTCCTATTCCAACCGATCAAAGCGATCTGGTCGTTCACGCTATGTGGTCGGTGGTTAACGGCGCGGGCACCGCGACCGGAATAAAAATAGCTGGGTTCGACATTGCCGGCAAGACCGGCACGGCCCAGGTGGTCAGCCTCGGCAAGGAAGGAGCCGAGCATAAAGATCATTCGTGGTTCGTTTCATACGCGCCGGCCTTTAAGCCGGAAATTTCCTGTGTGGCTATGATTGAAAACGCTGGATTGGGCTCGCGCTTCGGAGCACCGTCCGTGCGGGCGATTTACGATGTCTACTATGCGAAGACGCGACCGGCAAAAGAGAATCCAACCAACAACGTCGCAATTAGAATCCGATAACTGCTCACTGCTTACTGATCTATGGTTGCCATCCTGCAAAGACGCAAACTGCGCGATTTCGACTGGCTCATCGCTGTGCTGGCTATAGCCATCGTGGGCTTTGGTGCGTGGGAGATTCATAACGCGCAACCTACCGAGCCTTATTGGCAGAAGCAACTGATTGGTCTGGGCATTGCGCTGGTGGCGATGCTGGCGATTTCTTTCAGCGACTACCGCCGGTTAGTTGAACTCGCGCCGATCCTTTACGCTTTGGGACTGGTGTTGCTGGTTATCGTGTTGATACCCGGCATCGGGATGAGGATTAACGGCCAGCGTTGTTGGATCAGGTTGCCGGGCCCTCTGGGACAGTTTCAACCGTCCGAGTTTGTGAAGATCCCCGTCGTCCTGATGCTGGCGAAATATTTCGGGAAGCACCGCAGCGGTTTGCTGACCTGGAAAGAATTGTTAACTGGCTGCGTGATTCTTGGCTTGCCCATGGCCTTGATTCTGCTGGAACCTGACGTAGGACAGGCAATTACCTATCTGCCATTGCTGGCCATTGTTTTATTCCTGTCCTCAATGCGAATGTGGGTTGTCGGGGCAGTACTCTTTGCCTGTATAGCCGGGGCTCCGCTGGCCTACACAGTGGGCGTAAAGACTGGCTTGCTCCACGGTTACAAGCTCGAGCGCATCAATGTGATTCTTGATCCTGAAAACGCCGACAAGCGAGGCTTCGGTTATCACACCTGGCAATCGATGGTTACCGTGGGTGAAGGTGGACTGGTGGGGGCTCGTGGTTCGGAATACTCGCAGAGCAGTCTGAAGTTTTTGCCTGAGCCACATACAGACTTTATCTTCGCCGTAGCGGCGGAAACGACTGGTTTCGTCGGTTGCCTGCTCCTGCTGGCATCGTACGCGTTGTTGTTGACTCGCTTGATTACCGACGCCCGCCGCTCGCGCGACCGCACCGGCATGTTGGTGATCATGGCGATCGTGGGCGGACTGATTTTTCAGATTTTCATTAACGTGGGCATGGCTCTCGGTCTATTGCCCGTGATCGGCGTGCCTTTGCCGCTAATGAGTGCGGGTCTTTCCTCAGTGCTAACGACGTTCATCGCAATCGGTTTCGCGCTCAGCGTGCAACTGCGCAGATTTGTAAACTGACAGTCGGATTTTCCAATGCGGATCTCGATGCGTCTGGAAGTGGTCAAGAAGCGCGCGCTCTGGAACTAAAAGACCTTTTGGATCTGGTCCGGGAAGGTGAAGCGTAAACCTTAGCAGCTTTGCGCTGAACGTAATTAAGCACACAACAAAAGGCGCAAGAGCGAAACGGGGCCCGTTTATGCTGCTTGCGCCTTTTTGTGGCTAGAGTATGATGCGCGTCTTACTTCCTATGCCGGCGCGCGCCCGCCTGCAATTTCTGAACTTGTCCTTTGAGTTCGGCGATCTCCTTCTGTTGCTCCTTAATGGCGTTGAGCATGGTTAACAGAATCGGATCGTTGTTTACCATCAGATAGCCGTTCGCGTTTTGACTAACCGCTTCCGGAATGACCTTTTGTAGAGCCTGGGCGCCAAAGCCAACTTGTTCTCGTCCTGACACCAGGCCAAGTACATTGTCACGCTTGTATTCGTAACGGATTGGCTGTAACTGCATCACGGCTTTCAATCCGCTGTTGAAGCGGCCCTTGATGTTTTTCAAGCGCTCATCCGAAAAGAACTGCCAGGATCCTCCCCCGAGAGATTTGCTGGCGTCTCCGCTGACCGATAAAGCCTGATCGGGTGCGTTGGTCCCAATGCCGACTTTGCCGTCATTCTTGAGTACCAGAACATTGTCCTGCGTGATGGCGCCGCTGGCCTCATTAGCAAACCGCCATTTGGCCAGGTTATTGGCTCCGTCGTACAAAGATTCAAATATTCTCTTGGTAGCAGTCGCAGTCGCGTTCTCCATCTTGATATCGGGCACGCCCGCACCTGCGCTGAGTACGAATTGTGCGTTGTCACCGCCGTTCCGCACTTGAAGTATCGTGCCCGTCACTGACAAGCCTCCTATCAGGGTGCCCGGACTCGCCGTACCGACGCCCACGTTGCCAGTCGCTGAGATGTCGATCGAGCTGGTGGGTGCGCCGGGCCGGATACGGAAGGGCAGGCGGGAACCGCCGGTGACATCGCGGACAAAGAAATTAGCTTCGTTACCAGCGACGTCCCAGGTTTGGGCCGTGAAGCCGCCCGCGTTGGTCTGTTCGTACCGATGGCCTGGCGTGTTACTGGTAGCCGTATGCAGGTCCAACACTGGCGTACTGGTGCGAAGTCCCACGCGGCCTGTGCTGTCAACAAAGATCGCATTGCTGGGTGCGCTGCCGGTAATGGTAAACGGGACGGTCGCCGCGGTAATGTCTTCAATCGAAAACTTATTTGCGCCGCCGCTCGCTGAATCGTTAGCGGTTAGTTGCCAGTCATGGTTGGGAAAGCCTGTCGACGTCGAAGTATCATCGAACTTAATTCGGGTGTTGTTCTCTTTCAGCCGAATTGTATCAAATCCAAAACTTTCGTTGTTGACACAGTCAAGTCCTATACAGGCACTCCCCTGCACGATCAGATCGTCGGGAATCACCTGATCGGGCATGGCCAACAGCGAAAATCGATGGTTGCGAAGTCTAGTCGTTGTGTTTCCGGAAAGAACGCCCGGTGACCGCTGCTGCGGACTGGTTTCCAGGCTTCTCGTTGACGAAGTTCGGCGGGAAGTTGGTTCTGTTTCGTTGCCGACATAGAGGATGCCGTTTTGCACGGCGAATGATCCGGATTGAACCACGGATTGCACTCGCGATCGTTTACGACTGGTGCGGCCCTGTTCATCCTCAACCCCGTCATCTGACGCCGCCAGGCGCTCTTTAGGATCCCGCGCTTGCGGAACATTGAATCGAAGCTCATAAGCGTACTGACCGTTACCCAGAGCGGAGCCCGCCTTATCGAGAAGGGCGAACGAGGGAACAGTACCCGGTCCGAATTCCCGGCGATATACGCTGCCGTCCGGAGCCGAAATTGTCAGGCTTGCACTCGTGTATGGTATTGAAGAGTCAAATCTGACTCCCATTCCGTCAGACTTGATATTGGCCGCTTTGCCGTCCGTCGACTGGCTGGCCCCCTGGCCCAGTGCCGCTGTCTGTAAACACGCCAAGGCGAGACCGATGAATACTACTAACACAAAGGACTTTTGGTTCTTCATTCTCAGATACCTCCTGTTTGGGAAAAGAACCATAGCACCAGAAAAGGGAGTGGAAGGTAGGCTTGGACGTTGGGAACCTTCGGCCACTATCTAATGAACTATGGTAGGTTTATTGTTGCTAGCAAACTCTTTTAACAAAGAAGGCGGTCACAGTCAAGGAATTTCATTGATTCACTTGCACCCCCGCTTTTGAGATACTCGCCCGACAAGGTACCGCATGAATTACAGACCTGTCTTAAATCTGTTTTGTTGGGTCATCATGGCAGCGCCTTGCGCTTTCCCGATTTCGGTTTACGACCAAAGAATGGGGCCGGAAAAGGGAAAGAGCGCGCCCTCGCCGATCTTTAAAGAGCTTGCGGACACCACGGGCCTGAAGTTCCGTCATTTCAATGGCATGACGGGTAAGCTTTTCTTGCCCGAGATAATGGGTGCGGGCGTGGCGCTCTTTGATTTTGACAACGATGGTGATCTTGATGTCTTTCTTGTGCAGGACTCCGTGCTGGAACCAGGAGTCCAGCCGGCGGGCACGCTCTTCCCATGGCGAGAGACGGAAAAGCCGCGCGGGCGACTCTTTCGGAACGATCTCGTCGTGACGAAAGAAGGGCGCCGCACGCTCCGGTTCACCGACGTGACCGAGAAGAGTGGCATCGTGGCCCTTGGCTACGGAATGGGCGTGGCCGTTGGCGACATAAACAATGATGGTTGGCCCGATCTTTACATTACAAACCTGGGTTCGAATCAGATGTATCTCAATAAAGGCGACGGGACGTTTGTCGACGTAACCAAGAAAAGCGGGACCGACGATCCGCGCTGGAGCACCAGCGCTGCCTTCTTCGATTATGATCGCGATGGCTGGCTTGATTTGATGGTAGTGGACTACGCAGATTTTTCTGTTACTAGCAGTCCTACGTGTTACGCGGCCACAACCGCAAGAGACTATTGCACGCCGCGTGTTTTTCGCGCTCCCGGCAATCGTCTTTTCCATAATAAGGGCGACGGTACTTTTGAAGACGTTACCGCGAGCGCAGGCTTGGAAAAAGAATTCGGCCACGGGTTAGGTATCGTCACCGCGGATTTTGACGGTGACGGCTGGATTGATGTTTATGTAGCCAACGATGGCGATCCGAACCAACTCTGGATCAACCAAAAGAACGGCACATTTAAGAACGAAGCGCTTTTGGCAGGCGCCGCCATTAACCGAGACGGACTGGCGGAAGCCGGCATGGGTGTCGATGCGGGAGACTTTGACGGCAATGGCACCGAAGACATTTTCGTAACTCACTTAATGGACGAGACCAACACGCTCTACACGAATCTGGGCAAAGGACTGTTTGAGGATCGCACCCGCGAGGCCGGCCTGGGAATTCCCGGACATCGTTTCACTGGATTCGGTACGCTCTTCTTTGATTATGACAACGATGGGTGGCTCGATCTGCTGGTCGCAAATGGAGCCGTTCAATTGTTGCCGGAGTTGATGCGCCATGGTGACCCTTATCCGCTGGGCCAGCCAAATCAGCTCTTTCACAATGACGGCCGAAGGAGGTTCGTCGACGTCTCAGGTTCAGCCGGCGACGCGTTCGACCTTCTTGAAGTCAGTCGGGGCGCCGCCTTTGGTGATATCGACAACGACGGCGACACCGATGTCCTTATCACCAACAATAACGGCCCCGCAAGACTGCTCCTGAATCAAGTGGGCAATCGAAACCATTGGCTAGGGCTTCGATTAGTCGGTCAGGACAATGATCGAGACATGTTGGGTGCACAGGTAGAGATTGTGATCTCTAAGGGCCAGACTCTGTGGCGGCGAGCCAGAACTGACGGCAGCTATCTTTCGGCGAATGACCCACGGGTGCTTGTCGGGCTGGACAGTTCGGCACGCGTAGAGACCGTGCGCGTTCACTGGCCGAATGGCAGCATCTCTGAACGGAACGACCTGCCCGTGGATCAATACACTACGTGGAGGCAAGGCGCAGCACCGCCAAAGAAATGATCTCAGTGCTTCAAAAAAGTGGCGCCCGCGTCTTACGGCACATGGGACTTTGCGCGGCGATTCTCATTATCTTTGCGGCGGCCGCTGAAGCTCATCCGCAACGGACGACACAGCATGACAGTGTCTTGCCACCACCAAAGTCGAACCTCGTGCCATTGCATTGGCCGGACCTCACAACGTTGGAAGCAGACGTGCGCGAGCAACTGGTGTCGGCCCAGAATGCGCTGACGGCCACTGCCTCACTCAGAGATCCGGGGCCGGAGGATGCAGCGCTCAGCGAGGCTTACGGTGACCTGGGACAAATCTATCAGACGTATTCGCTCACGGCGCCGGCCCGGGAATGCTATGTGAACGCCAGCCGTCTGGCACCGAAAGATTTTCGCTGGGTCTATTTGCTCGGAAAACTTGATCAGCAGGAGGGTCAAGTCGACGATGCCATTCAACACTTCCAAATCGCGCGTGTCTTGCGACCTGAATACGTGGCCGTACCGGTGAATTTGGGAACTATCTACCTGCAACTCAACCGGCTGGAAGAAGCGAAAGACAATTTCAGGGCAGCGCTGATCATCGATGAAAGAAGTGCGGTGGCAACCTACGGTCTGGGCCAGGTCGCTCTGTCGCAGCGGAGTTACGCTGAAGCGGTCAAGTATTTTGAAGAAGCATTGGTACTGACACCTGCGGCGAACCGGATCCATTATTCGCTGGCCATGGCCTATCGGGGTCTGGGGGACGCTGAAAAAACCAGAGCCCACCTGTCTCAACAAGGTCCGGTCGGTGTGCGAGTTGCCGATCCCCTCTTTGACGGGCTGCAGGATTTGATTGCCGGCGAGCGAGTGCACCTGATCCGCGGAAAGCTGGCCCTCGAGGCCAGGAGATACGCGGAAGCTGCTGATGAATTTCGCAAGGCCATCGTTGCCAAGCCGGATAGCCTCAGCGCACACCTCAATCTGGGTACGGTTCTAATTCAGACTGGAGATTTACAAGGAGCAACATCGCAGTTCGAAGAGAGTCTCCGCATCGATCCGAACAACATTATCGCACGCTACAATCTCGCTGTTTTGCTTGCAAACAACAGCCAGCACGACCAGGCGATCGCTCGCCTTCAATCCGTCTTGAGCATTTCCTCCGACGATTTGGATGCGCGATTTCTATTGGCCCAGGAGCTAAGAAAATCCGGACGCGTCGAAGAAGCGCTGACAGAATTTTCGCGCATAGTGGACGTCGATCTCAACAATGAAGCAGCACTTATGGAAGAAGTGAAACTGCTGCTCCAAAAAAAGCAGTACCAGCAGGCGCAGAACCACTTGGAAAAAGGCCATGCACAGTATCCGCAAAAAGGGCAAACGGCAGTAATGCTGGCTTATCTTCTCGCGGCTTCACCACAATACGACTTACGCAATGGCGCGCGGGCGCTTGAGCTCGCGCAACTTGTCTATAAGGCAACGGGCTTCGTTAACCATGGCATCGTGGTGGCCCTCGCACTCGCCGAACTCGGCCGCTGCGAAGAAGCCTCTTCCTGGTTAAGACTCATGACCGCCAGAGCTTCGGAAGCAGGCAAATCGGAAATAGTCGAGAAGTTGAAAGCTCAGTTAAATAGAACCGAAAACGTCCGTCCCTGTCGCCCGACAGCCGACATAACCTTTTCAGCCCAGTCGCAATAGCGAGACGCGCACCGGAAATATTTCGTAATCGAAGCTAGGCAGCACGGCGACCGCTCCACATTCATCCTCATCGGTATCGGCCCTGTCTTGCGCTTTAGCGGTTTACCCAGTCGCCGCTTATCGCGCACTGGCATCTCTGCGCACTGCGTCGATTCCGGTTGCAGTGGCAACCTTGTTAGGAGTTAAATACGCGCACGAATGATCGGACAGACCCTGGGCAACTACAAAATCACTCAAAAGATCGGCGCCGGCGGTCAGGGCACGGTTTACAAAGCCGTCGATCAAAAGCTGGGCCGCACTGTAGTCGTCAAGGTTCTGCCGCCCGAACTCACGGTTAAGGAAGCCAACCTGAAACGGTTTGAACGCGAAGCGCGGCTCGCTTCGTCGCTCGATCATCCGAACATCTGCACCATCTTTGACATGGACGAGGCGAGCGGCCTGCACTTTATCACCATGCAGTACGTCGAGGGCCGTAACGTGCGGCAGTTGGTCAACGGCCGGCCACTGGAACTTGAAAGTGCTTTGCGGATCGCAATCCAGGTGACCGACGCGCTCTCGGTAGCCCACGCGCGCGGCATCATTCATCGCGACATCAAGTCGGGTAACATCATGGTTACCAACGCCGGTCAGGCAAAGATTCTGGACTTCGGCCTGGCTAAACTACTGGATGAAAGCGAAGCAGCAATCAGCGGGATTCATCAAACCGAATTAACCGAAATTGGGGTTCCGTACGGCACGGCTACCTATGCCGCCCCCGAACAAGCGCGCGGCGACAGAGTCGATGCGCGCGCGGATATTTTCTCGACGGGAGTGCTGCTCTATGAAATGCTTACGGGCACCTGGCCGTTTCGCGGCAAGTCGACAATTGATGTGCGTCATGCGGTGATTTACGATCAGCCCAAGCCGCTCGCCACCGCTCGACCCGGCCCGACTCCCGGGCGCCTCCAACAAATTCTGGACAAGGCAATGCAGAAGGACCCGCGCAATCGCTATCAAAAGATCAGCGAACTGCGTGACGAGCTGCGTATCGTCTTGCGTGAAGTCGCGTCTGGCGCTCAGTTTGAAGAAGCCACCGCGCCGCGCCACATCGGCCACTTCGGCGGATCCAGTCCCGTCGGGCGAGCGATGCGCTGGCTGCGCAAACTGGGAGGCGGCAGTGATACTCAGACCAGCGCGCCACAACTGTCATCCAGACAGCTGACCGATCCGCAGGAAGGATCGATGACCACGATTACCGACCGTGACAAAAAGGTTGTCGCGGTGCTGCCTTTCAAAAATCTCAACAACAATCCTGAATCGAGTTTTTACGAATTCTCTTTAGCCGATGCGGTAATTACCGAACTGGCGCGTATCCGCTCGTTGGTGGTGCGCCCGTCTTCGGTGATGTCAAAGTACCAGGGCCAGGCCGCGGATCCAGCCGACGTCGGCAGAGAGTTGAATGTCGACGCAGTCCTGTCCGCGGGTTTTATCGCGGTCGGGGAGCGCTTCCGCGTCAATGCGCAACTGCTGGACGTAAAGAGCGGCGAGATCATCTGGAGCGACCGCGTCGACGCCTCAGCCAACGACATCATCGCCGTGCAGGACGAGATTACGAAAAGCATCGTCGATGGGTTGCGGCTGGAGTTGAGTCCGGACGAGCAAGCCGGACTCGCGCAGCCCGCCACCGTCAACGCCGAAGCCTACGAAGCATATCTGCGCGGCCGCGATCGTTTCGCCCGTTTTATTTTCCGCAGTGTAGCCGCTGATGACTGCAATGCAGCGATAGAACACTTTAGTCGCGCGATTGAGCTCGACCCCGAATTTGGTCTGGCCTATGACGGTCTCGGAGCTTGCTATGTGAATCGCGTTTTCAAGGGACTGGGTGGGGCCGAAGATTTTGAACGAGCGGAATCGGCTTTCAACAAAGCCCTGACGATCGATGGCAACATCATCGAAGCACGGATGTTGATGGTGTTTGTTTATTTGTGGCGCGGGCAAAAGCAGAAAGCGCGTGAAGAGGTTGGGCGCATGCGGCGCGAGGCTGGTAACGAGCCGGTGGTCTATTTCGTAAAAGCGACGCTGCATCGGCTGGATGGCGAATATGATCGGGCGCTGCGTAGTTACGATCGTCTGGTTCATCTGGATCCGGCGTCGTTCGTGGTTGTCAGCTACAACCGCGCGCTGATTTTTCTTTACCAGGGAAAGACCGAAGACGCGATGCGCGAATTGGATCGGGCGGCTTCGGTCGAGCCGAATAATCCTTTGTTACGGATGTTTCGCGCGATCACGATGTATTACAGCGGAAAGGTCGACGCGGCGTGCGACCTGTTACGCGAGGTGCTGGTGCAGAACCCAAATCTTCACGGCGTGCGGCCGTTCCTGGCCATGTGCCTGAGTGCGCGGGGTGAGCATGACGCTGCGCGCGCGGAACTCAACGAAGATGTAAAGCGAAACGCTGCGGTCGATCCGGATTTGGCGTATGCGGTGGCGTCGGTTTATGCGCTGGAAGGCGAGCGCGACCAGGCGTTTGAGTGGTTGCAGCGTTCCGTGGGATTGGGGAACGAAAACAAACCGCTGTTTGAGCACGATCCGAATCTGGCCGGAATACGCGATGATCCGCGGTTTGGAGAGTTAGTGAAGAGGATCACGCGCGGGTAGAGTCGGAGGGGCCATAGCAGGTCAGGCCAACGAACTTAGGTCGCGTAGGAGTTACCTATACGTGGCAATGATAGCGCCTAACGCCGGAGTGGCGTTGGTTCCTGTTTAATCTCTTCTTGACCTTGTCTCGCCTTTCGTAGTTGAGAGGCGCATCAGCATCCCTTGGCAATCGGAACACATCTGAACTTGTGAGCAAGGAAGTCACCTTTATGAGAACCGCCAAATCAATCTTGATAGAGGAAATGGATCGTCAAGATCGCCAACGAGAGTCCGAGGAGCGATCTACGCCAAATGTCGTAATAAACCGTAACGGCAGTCGATATGTTTCTCCTGTGGAGATTGTGCGAAGTGCCGCAGGCAGAAGGGAAATCCTTCGTCAGCGAACCCTCAAAAGGGGTATTAAAAGAACCTCCAGGAGTGCGATAGGCTAAACACCAATTTCCGAAATACCGTTCAATCTATTCCTGCTTCCTCTCCTAGGCGGGTTCATTTTCGTAAGGTATTGGAACAGGACAAAGTACCACGCGAGCCGCGCGGACAAGGAGCGCATAGTAATATTCGCTTCTCTTGCGGGCCTGATCGCCGTGACGCTCGCGTTTGTTCTTAGATCGCTTAGTGCTTCACTTCTTCCTTGTACGTCATTTCGACGCCTTCCCTGTGTTGCTACTTGGTGGGATTACTACGTTCCCTTTCCCTACTCCGACGTTTCCGTAATTGCGTTTACATTAGGTGCGCTGCTTTGGATACCACTCAACAAGGGAGTGTTCACTTGGATTGGAACTCTGTGGAAAGTGGACTCTTGGAGACCGCTGGGATCATCGCTAACGCAGATTCTTGTTACAGGATGGGCCCCATAGAGCAGAGGGTGACAGGGTGATTGCGGAAGATGGCGATCCTCTGAATATGCTGCTTAGGCGAGCGGATGCAAACCAAAAGACACTCTTGGTAACCTTAAAAGGGGGTAAGGTGTATGTGGGCTTTTTATCCAGTACAAGTCCACCGGGGACGCCAACGCGTTCCGTTGGGCTATTGCCGACCAAAAGTGGCTATCGGCATCCAGTAACAAAGGAAGTCCAATACACAATCAATTATGCGGATGCACTCAGCACAATCAACCTTGAAATCGACCTTCACGAAAAGCGACTGGACAACATCAATAGCAAGATCGCAGAAGTGGAAATTGCGCTAGCAGAAGAGAAAATATCGAGGCGGATAAGCGAACTTAGCTCAAGAATCATGAGACTTAAAGAAGCGAAAAGCAGCAACCGAGAGGCGGATTGAGCGCCGCAAGACGATTGTATTGGATTTTCGGATTGTCATACCTGTTGAGGAAATCGCTTCTATCGCCATTTATCGGGAAGATGTCTGGGAAAGATATTTCAATAACACTTAGAGGCGGCCTTTTCCAATTAGGGACACCACCGCCATCATAGGTTGCTTCTGCTTTCCCGCTTCCTCTGCTATACTCCCCCCTGCTCGCCTCGTCCAGGCATCCGGCCCGGTCGCAACGCATCGCTAACCTAGTTTCCAATGCATTGAAGTCGAGCAAGGATTTTTGAAGCCGTCAATCGAGACGGCCATTGACAATCGCGAACCAGGTTTCAGAGCGCGTCCTTAGATGGCTACGCTAGGCTCCCTGGCGGTCGTTGCCCGAGTGAGCAGCGCCGAGCGGTTTTTACGGAGTTCTCGTTTGAATCAAACGCGTATCCACCCGCCAACGCAGGTGGTACTGAAAAATCACACGAGGGATCTCGATCTATTTGACCGAGCCCTCATCAAACTGCCGGTTAATCCTGCCGGCTACCTCCAACCATCAACGAGCTTAGAATTCGCACCGCTCGACGGTCTGCGAACGCATGCTTCACTGCGTGCGCTCCAGCTCAGTTACAGTCTGCTGCAGCGTGGATCCCGTCTACAAAATGGGGGGATCTTCCCCAGGGTAGGTCCACTGCCACGCCTGCGCGGCGACAGAAAGAATATCAATGTCAAGAGAGTTAATTGTTAGTGTCAACGGAAAAGAAAAGAAAATCGCGATCGTCGAAAACGATCGGGTTACCGAGTTCTACATCGAACGCGGTGAACAGAACCAGGGCATCGTCGGCAACATTTATAAAGGCCGCGTAATGCGCGTCCTGCCCGGCATGCAATCCGCCTTCGTCGATATCGGACTGGAGCGCGACGCGTTTCTTTACGTCACCGATTTCTTTGACGAGGAAGCGGAGTTCGAGCGTATCGTCGTCGACAAATCAAAGAAGGTCGATCCCGAAACCGCCACTCGCGCGGCCGCCGAACACATCGAGCAAAGTCGCGTCGAACGCGAACACCACATCGAAGGTGCTCAAGAGCGGGCTGAGCCGCTGCGCGATGCTCCACTTGTGGAAGGCGAGGCCGGAACCGACATCGTCGCCGAAAAGGCCGAGGAACCCGAAGAGGGCGGACCGCGTCGTCGCGGACGTCGCGGAGGACGTGGTCGCAGCCGCTCCACCCGGTCCGAAGGGCCGGAAGAGCGTCGGGTAGTACCGACTCCCGCCGAACCGATCGACACTCCCTTCGTCAATGCGGGATCTTCCTTCGAGCGCATCAGCGACGATGAGGAACGCGCGATGAATGGCGAAATGTTCAAGGACGCGCGGCTACAGGAACGCCTGATGGATGAAGTGCACGCCGCTGAGTTCGATATGGAAGATTTGCCCAGTGCGCCGGTCGGCTCGCTCCTGACGAATTCCAGCCTGAGTGATACCGGATCATTTCTGCGCATCGCTGACGACGATGATTCCAACGTCGCGCCAACTACTCGGGCTCGGGAACTGGAAGCGGCCAGCGTGCGCAATTTTGTCGACGAAGTCGCGGACGAAAGTTCGCGCCGCCTTTCGTTTGAGCGCGTCAGCGATGACGAGGCGGATTCGGAAGCGCCGGCGGTCGACCATACCTCGGATGGTCCAGCGGTTATCGAGTCAGTTCAAGTCGAGCCCGTCGTGGCCGAGAAACGTCCTGCTCGCCGGAGCCCTGCCGCTAAGGAACCAACGGCGCGCAAGAAGAAGACCAGTGTGATCGGGCGCTTGTTCAAATCCAAGAAGGCCGAAGACGACCTAACCGAAAATGAAAGTCCGGCGGAAACTTCCGCGGAAGTTGTCCTTCCGGATTCAGAAGCCGGCATTACGACGGGTCGGGTGCATGAAGAGTTTGCTACCCGCCGGGGCGGACGGCGCCGGCGCCGGCCTTCATCGAAACGTCCACCGGGCGCTGAAGGGGAAGGCGCCAGCGAGGCGGACGGAGCCAACGGCCTCGCTGAAGAGGTCGAGCCCGGGGACATGCCGATCGACGCCCAGCCGGATAACATGATTGAAGAGCGTCCAGAGCCGGTTGAAGTAACTGCGCCGGCAGTCGAGTCGAACGAAACTCCGGAAGCTGCCCCCCGGAGTGAACGGCGTCCACCAGCCCCGCGCGGTGGCCGTGGTGGTCGGCGGCCGGCGCGTCACGAGCGCGCGCCACAACCCGCCATAACCGATCTGCTGAAGGAAGGCCAGGAGATACTGGTGCAGATCGCGAAAGAACCAATCGCCAAGAAAGGCGCGCGCATAACGTCGCACATCGCGCTGCCTGGCCGCTTTCTGGTGTATATGCCCACCGTCGAGCATCTGGGCGTGTCGCGCAAAATCGAGTCTGACAGCGAACGAACCCGCTTGCGCAAGTTGATTCAAAAGATCCACGTCGAAGAGGGACAGCCGGCCGGCGGTTTTATCGTACGCACTGCCGGAGTGGGCGCCAGCGAAGTTGATTTGCACGCCGACGCGAAATATTTATTGCGTACCTGGCAGGATCTGCGCGCCGATGCTGAGAAAGCGAAAGCCCCTGCGCTTGTGCATAAGGATTTGGATCTGGTGCAAAGGATTCTCCGCGATCAGTTGTCGGAGGACTTTACCGCGATCCGGATCGATACCGAAGATGAGTATCAGAGCGTCGTCGAGTTTGTTAACCGGATGCAGCCGCGTCTGGTAAAGCGGGTCAAACTCTACACGCGTGACGAACCGATCCTGGAGGCATACGGCGTGCAGGCTGAGATCGATAAAGCGATCAAGCCGCGCGTCTGGCTGCGATCCGGAGGTTACCTGGTAATCAACCAGACTGAAGCGCTGGTTTCGATCGACGTCAACACGGGCAAGTTCGTGGGCCGCGGAGCGACCCGCCTGGAAGACACAATCACGCGTACGAACATGGAAGCGGTCGAAGAGATCGCACGGCAAATTCGGCTGCGCGATCTGGGCGGGATTATAGTGCTCGATCTGATCGACATGGAGGAACGCCGCAATCGCCAGCGCGTGATGACCCAGCTTCAGGATGCGCTGCGACACGATAAGTCGCCGACCAAAGTTCTTTCGTTCAACGATTTTGGTTTGGTAATCATGACCCGCAAACGCGTAAAGCAATCGCTCGAGCGCACTCTGTGCACACCGTGCCTGTATTGCCAGGGCGCGGGTTTGGTGAAGTCCCCCCAAACAATTTGTTACGAGATTCTGGAACAGGCGCGGCGGCTGGGCCGCGAGGGCGAATCGGGCAAGAGACAAGCGATGTTGCGCATCAATCCGGAAGTTGCCAAGGCCTTGCGTGGGTCTGAGCGCGAAGTGTTGAACGAGATTGAGGACTATCTTGGTTCGGTGGATATCAACAGCGATCCGCGCATCCTGCAAGAACAGTTTGATTTCGCTTTTGTGTAAGGAGCGCGAAGCGCGAATAGACTGCGCGCGATTGGCTACGGCGCCGTAGCCCCACCGTCAGGAAGAACCCACCGGGTTAGACTCGCAAGCTGGCAGCTTGCGCTACATCGGGCGATGGAGTCCGCCATTAAACGCCTGCGTGCTGATGACTCCTACCAATTCTCTGGTCAGGAGTCATCGACGTGGGCAAATTATTCTTGGCGGGTATCGGTGGTTTCATTGGCTCGACTCTTCGCTATGCGGCCACGGGATATGTCCAGCAGTTGAGCCGCAGCATAGACTTTCCCTACGGCACGCTGGCCGTAAATGTCATCGGCTGCTTTGTCATCGGTTTCCTTTCACAACTGGCTGAGTCGCGCGGTATGTTTACCGCGGAATCGCGGACCTTTGTCTTTATCGGCATTCTCGGCGGATTCACGACCTTCTCTGCCTTTGGCAACGAGACCATGAACCTATGGCGAGACGGCCAGAACACCCTGGCCCTGGCAAACGTCGCGGCGCATCTTTTCCTGGGATTGGGCGCGGTATGGATCAGCCGTGCGCTGGCTTATCAGATTTGGGGGTAACATCATGATGCTTCCGTCGGAAGGTTACCTGCTGCGCATTTTCATCGGCGAGAGCGACCGCCATGACGGTAAGCTCTTGTACGAATGGATTGTCCTCCAGGCCCGTGAAGCAGGTCTGGCCGGAGCCACGGTAATGCGCGGGATGATGGGTTTTGGCGCCCACAGCCGTATGCACACTTTCAAGATCGAGCGGCTGTCTCAGGATCTGCCGATCATAGTCGAGATAGTCGACACGCGCGAAAAGCTCGAGAAGTTTCTTGCTCTGATCGATAAAGAGATCGAAGAAGGCATGGCCACTCTGGAAGAGATCCAAATTCATTTCTATCGGAGTGGGAAATCGGGGAAGTAGCCTGCGCTTAGCTGTGCAACGCGCAATATGTAATTCAACCCGCACAATGAGGTCAGTACCACCCGGCCGTTTAGCTAAAGAAATCAACTAAGTTCAGATAGGCAGAAGGTCGATGAAATTCATACAACGGACTTGTTTGCTCGCACTCTCAATCGGATGTTTGGCCATTGTCACCTTCGCGCAAAAAACATCCCCGGACGTTCTCCTTACCGTGGGCGGTGAAGTGGAACATTCCATGAAGCTGACGCGCGCGGATCTCGACAAGTTTGCGAGGCAGACGTTGCGCGCAAAGGATCATGACGGGAAGGAATACAAATACGATGGCGTGGCAGTCATCGAGATTCTGCAAAAAGCCGGACTCAAGTTTGGTGACGCGTTGCGCGGAAAAGCTCTCGCCACTTATCTGCTGGTCGAAGCTGCTGATGGTTACCAGGCGGTCTATGCGCTTCCGGAGTTTGATCCGCCATCAAACGACCGGATGATTCTACTTGCCGATCGCCAGGATGGGGCGGCTTTTCCGGCTACGGCGGGACCGCTGAAGATGATTGTTCCTGGTGATAAGACCCACGCGCGTTGGGTGCGGCAGGTTAAGTCAATGACAATCGTACGCGCTCCGAAAACGAGGCAGTAGCCCCGAGTGTTAGGAGCAGCACCCTATCGCTGGTGCTCCTCGCTCATAACTCAACTGAGTAATTCTCAGTCTTAAACCCCCGAAATCCTCGCTTTAAATAATTCGGCATGGCCGCCGGATCGTCGAGCGTGCAAGTGTGCAGCCAGACGCGATTTGCGCCGTCAGCCCAGGCCTGTTCGACAGCGCATGTCAGCAGGTGTTTGCCTAATCCGCGCCCGATGAATTTCGGGAGCAATCCAAAGTAAGCAATCTCCACCGATCCGTCTTCGCACCGCCGCAGTTCAAAGTAGCCGGCGCTCGCGTCCGCTTCCGTCATTAACCACAAAGAGATCGCCGGCTGACTCAAGTGTGCGGCGATGTCGTCATCGGTCCAGGGCAGGCGATCGATCCAGTGATAGTTCCGTCCCACCTCAACGTACAAGTATCGGAAGAATGAAGGTGAGCATTCATCCATTCGCTCAATGCGAATGAGCGGATCGCTATAGCGCGCGGCTTGCAACTCTGCCGGGTCGCGCATTTCCAGATAGGTGCGAGTGGCCTCGATGGTTGAGGTGGTATTCATCACCAACGTAATGAGGTCAGTACCAACCGCGTGAGCGGGTGGGTCAGACACTCCATGAACAATATAGATTGCATCACCCCATTGTTGATTCACTGATCCACCCGCTCACGCAGGTGGTACTGACTTCACTCCGGCTCACTTGCTTTTACCGCCCGCTCCTCGAGCCCGCGGATGAAATCGATCGTAAGCCTTGCGCATATGCAGGTCGGTGATGTGCGTGTAAATTTCGGTGGTAGAAATGTCAGCATGGCCCAGCAGCGCCTGCACTGAACGCGAATCCGCACCGTGTTGCATCAGGTGCGTGCCGAAACTGTGCCGCAAAGTATGCGGCGAGATATCCGGCACGCCAGCCTGGGCAGCATAGGTCTTGATTGTCGCCCAGACGGTTTGCCGCGTCATCTGCCGACCGCGATGCAGAAACAACTCAGCTTTGCCTTCGTTGCCCAGCCGTTTGCGGATTGCCAGATAGTGCTGAATCCATTGAACTGCGCTCTTGCCTATCGGAATCCGACGTTGTTTGCTTCCCTTTCCCTGACAGTTCAGAAGCGCCGCGTCCAGGTTGATATCACTAGTTTTCAAAGAGCACATTTCTGAAACGCGCAAGCCCGCCGCGTACAAAACTTCCAGCATCGCTCGATCGCGTATACCGATGTCGGTCTTCGTATCGGGCGCCAGCAAAAGCCCTTCCATCTCTTCCTCACTGAGAAACTGCGGCAGCCGTGAATTCTTTTGCGGCGTGTGAATATCTTCGGCGGGATGGCGCTTAATGTGTCCGTCGAGCATCAGAAAACGAAAGAACCCGCGCGCAGCACTCACCGCGCGCGTCACGGATGCCGGCGCCTGGCCCTCGCGCGACATGCTCGCGATCCATTCGCGCAGATCGGGGCGCTCGAGCTGTTCGATTTGCTTGTGATGGTTGTTAGACCACGCCTGCAGCCTGGCCAGATCGCGCGCGTAGTTTTGCAGCGTATTAACCGAGAGGCCTTTCTCGACCTGTATATAACTAAGGAATTCGCGGACGAAATCTCGTTGGTGGAGTCGTTCGGCCATCAGGAGAAGATTAGCATAGGTGAGTGGAACTCCAAGCCTTGATTCAGTAGCTCGACGTACAACGCCAGAAGGGTGAAGGCGACTGCGCACTCGGTAGGCTAGTATTGAGTGATGACTTTTTTCGCTCGCGGCAAACTACGTCCGATTCAGCCCGAAAGGCTGACAAATAATAGCCGAGGGCAGAGCGAAAGCGACGCCCCGAGATCGAAGGGAAGATGATTCCGACCCTGACGGGTCGGCCCCCTCCGTTCCATAGTGTGACCCTTTCAGCGTCACGTTCAATCTTTGCATCATTGTTCCGGGGCGTTGTCCCCGGCTATTGTATTGGACGCCTTCAGCGTCCAATCTCACAAGTCTTCCGGCACCAATGAAAACAGCACCGCATCCAGCGACTCACCGCGAATCAAAAGCCGTTTGCGCAAGACGCCTTCGCGCGTGGCGCCGGCGTTTTCAGCGACCCGCTGGCTGGCAACATTGCCGACTGCGGCGACGATCTCAATCCGATACAAACCCAGTTCCTCAAAGCCGAATCTCGCGGCCAGACGCGTGGCCACCGTTGCCACTCCATGCCCGGCGGCGCTGGTCCGCACCCAGTAACCAAGATTCGCCGTCTGATGCACGCGGTTGATGAAGTTGATCCCGACCCCGCCCAGAAATCTGCCGCCGTCCGTTTCAAAAACTCCAAAGCTGTACCATTCACCGCCCTGCGAAGCTAGTTCCCTTGAACCGATAAACTCTCGGCTCTCTTCGATCGAATAGTTCTGGTGACACCAGGGCAACCACGGAGAGACTTCGGAGAGGGATTCGCGCACAGCTTCATAGAGCGCACTCGCGTCCCCTTTACAGTATGGACGGATCAGAACAGGACCTTCGATCAGTTCAAGCTTCATCTATAAAGCTCCGATTAAAGCCGGGGCAAAGACACCTGTGAACACAGGATGCGTGCGCTCCGGTCACCGTCACGGTTTCACCGGCACTTTGTACTTGTCGATCAGTGCCTGCATGCCTTCGGTCGAATTGCTGTGGCGGTACTTGTAATAGGATTCGAGATCCTTAAGGAACTGCTGTCTTGCCGGCGCCAGACGTTCGTTACCTTCCGCCAGAGCGATCCCATGCGCATAAACATCGATGACCTGATCGAGAGCTGCGAGAACTTTTTTTAGTTCTTCGTCTCTGGCGGGACCATTGGGTATGCTCTGGTAGCGCTTCGCGGCGTCCTGATATTCCTCATTGAGGATTTCAGCGAGCAGAAAGTAGTTGAAAGGGTCGGCGGGCGCGAGTTCAGCAGCTTTTATTAGCCGGCCTCTGGCCGCCTCCCGGTCACCTTTGACTAAATTCATAAGTCCCATTGACTGGTGGATACTCGGTAGTACAGTACTCTTGTATTTCTTCCAACCCACGTCATCCATTTCGACAGGTTTCTTGTCGGCTTCGATCAATTCGATCGCGTGGATGCCATATTGCAGGCTCTGTGGAATACATTTTGGGTTCTTCTGTTTTGCCTGATCGGTTCCGATCGAGACCAGTTGCACCAGCACAAACAACGAATCCGGGTTGCGCGTAAGAAACTCTGAGCCACTCGAAAAAGCCTCATCAAATCGCTTGCCTTCGACCAATCCGTCGATCAGTATGGGGATGATCATTTGCTGTTCGGATGGGCCGGTGAAAATGACTGCGTACTGCTGTGCGAACGTTACCTTCTGGGCGGCATCCTTCAGGTCGGCAATTTGATTGGCTGCCTCGCGAGCGACTCGATCTCGTACCGGCGTCTTGGGATGCTTCTTAATTAACGCGTCGACGGCTTTGAGCTTCGCCGCCGGATCAGGAGCGGCTAGAATCGCATTCACCATCGTCTGCTCGTCTGGCGACAAATTGGCTTGACCTGGGCCCTGTGCCGGGGTTGCAGGAGTTCGACCGGCGCTTGCCAGACAGCCGGCCATGGCTACGGTCAAGACGAGAGCTGCACGCGCTAAGAACGATCTGATGTTCATCGTTTCACCCTACAAAAATTCTCATGGAATTGGTTTCGTTAGAGACAGTCAACAATATGCTTCAGTAGTACCGACGTGGGCAAGTTGGCGTAACTGGTTTTCGCGTTCATTTTTGCGCGCTGCGTCCGAGGCTTGGGGGCTGCCGGCGGTACCGATGGGTAATCGGGCGCCGCCTGCCGATACCGATTGCATTGCGGGAAATGATCAGTGTGGGCGGCAATTGGCGGCGCTTGAACTCATTGGCCGGCGATTCGACCCGATTGAGGATCTCGTAGACAAGTTCACTTTCGTGGCCGGCCGCGATGATTTCTTCCGGCGCAGCCTTCTGCTCGAAATAGAGTTTGAGGATCGGATCCAGCTTGTCGTAAGGAGGGAGAGACTGATCGTCAAACTGTTCTGGAGCGAGTTCAGCGGAAGGTCGCTTGTTTATGATCGATAGCGGAATAAGTTCGCGCTCGCGATTGTAAAGTCGGGCCAATTCGTAGACTTCGGTTTTTAAAACGTCGCCAATCACCGCGAGCCCACCGTTCGTGTCGCCGTAGAGCGTGCAATAGCCGAGCGCCAACTCCGATTTGTTTCCGGTGGAAAGCAGCAAACGGCGTTCGGCGTTGGAGATCGTCATCAGTATATTTCCGCGCAGACGCGATTGGAGATTCTCAACCGCCACTTCGATCGCGCGCGAAATATTTCCGCGCAGACGCGATTGGAGATTCTCAACCGCCACTTCGATCGCGCGCGAATCGCTGTGGGCGGCCGGTTCGGGAAGTCCCAGTTCATTTCGCAACGCATGAAACACCTCGCCAATTGGCCTTTCGATTGTCTTAATACCCAGTCGTTGGCCCAGCTCTACTGAATCGTCGACGCTGCCGCGCGAAGAATACGGCGAAGGCATCATCACCGCGAGCACGTTGTCCGCTCCGAGCGCCTCGGCCGCCAGCGCGGCCACTACTGCCGAATCGAGACCGCCTGACAAACCTAGAACGGCCTTCGAAAATTTATTTTTGTTGGCGTAATCGCGGACGCCCAGCACCAGCGCGTCGCGCACGGTTTCGATATCGTCGCCGGGCAGACAACGAGCGTCCGCAACCCCGCAATCCAGATCTACTGTCTCGACGAATTCTTTGAAGGGGGGTGCTTGTAATACTATCTCGCCGTGCCGATCGGAGATGATGCTGGCGCCATCAAAGATTACACCGTCGTTCCCCCCGACCAAATTCACAAACACCATCGGTAATCCCGCTGCTTTGGCTCGATGCGAAACCATCTCGCAGCGAATCTTCATTTTGCCCTTGTTGAACGGCGACGCATTGATCGAAACGAGCAGGTGCGCACCCATTTCAATCAATTCCTGAGCAGGATCGTTCGGGTAAAGTCGCTGCCGCCAGAACGTCTTGTCGTTCCAGAAGTCTTCGCAAACCGCTATGCCGAGCCTGGTGTCGCCGAATTCGAACAGACGACGTTCCTGGCCCGGCTCGAAATAACGCGGATCGTCGAAGACATCGTATTCGGGGAGCAGAGTTTTGTCGGCAAATCCCAGCAGCGCTCCATTGGAAATCACCGCCGCGGAGTTATAAAGCCGGCGGCCATTAGGCTGATCGTTGGGACGTACCGTGCCGACGATCGCCGTCAATCCGTCCGTCGCTTCAATAATCTGTTTTAGTGGATCCAGACACGTTCGGACCACGTCCCTGTCGAGAAACCAGTCAAGCGAGGTATAACCCTGAATGGTAACTTCCGGAAAGACTATGAGGTTCGAACCGTCCTTCTTTGCCTGATCGATGGCCCTGAGGATGCGCGCAATGTTGCCTTCATAATCGCCGTTGACGGTGTTGATCTGCCCAATGGTGACCCGCATTTGAGAATGATTTTAGCATTGATGAGCGCCAGGTCGGAGTTACGCCTCTGGACCTACTCCGGACCTCTTCTTTGCGGCTTAAGTTTTGTCTTTGCGCCTCTGCTGAACTATGCCGCCGCTAAATAGTTTCACGGAAAGTCAAAGAAAAAGCGAAAGGCGCCAGGGCATTTGTTACAAGGTCGAGTAAATGGCGGGATTGTAAAACGGCGCGAACGCGGCGATCAGCGCCGCTTCGAAACTCATCGAGCGGGTTAACAGATCTCTTGAGAGCACTCCCCAGGCGCCCTGGCGGCTGCGCACGTCGCGCGCGCCGGCAACTTCGTCAATCACCAGTCCCAGCTCGCGCTTACCTTCGATCACGTTCTTCACAATCGCTGGCGGGACAGTGATAGAGGGTGACATGCCGAAGCTTTCTCGCTGGCCATCAGTCACAAAAGCCCATCCGCGGAGGAACGTATGCCAATCGCCGTCAACTGAAATCGAATGAAAGCCACCCTCGAGTCCAACATACAGATCAGCTTCGAGGTTTTGCTCGATCAGGATTTTACGCACCGCGAGGGCGCGTTGCCGCGCGCCGCTCATCAGCTCCCAATCCGTCAAAGGCATCGCCGGCGTATCGGTCACCACCGATCTCGCCACCACATTTGCTTCGCGCCATCCCGGATCGATCTCAGCGACGCGCGCAATGCCGGCGCGCACCGCCATTATCTTCGCAGCACGATCTGAGCCCAAAGCAATTCTTTCGATACGCGTCCGCGGCGCTCGCATAGCTTCGGAACTGTGAGTTGACATTCGAGCCTCGCGGTTGTTGTAATCGAATTCAGTCGAGAGTACAAGCTTTCGGAGTTGACGCCTTCCTAACGCAAACTAGAGTTTGAACTCTAAACTTTTCGCCGAGGTGCAAGACGTGTCCATTATCGAACTCATTTACGACTGGAACAAAGCTGAGCCAACATTCAGCAAACCCGAGCGCCATATCGGCTTCGACGACGAGACGCTACGCGACGGACTTCAGTCACCTTCAGTCTGTGAACCTCCGGTTGAGAAAAAGATCGAACTACTCCATTTGATGGACGCACTTGGGATCGACACGGCCGACATTGGTCTGCCCGGGGCGGGCGGCACCCATGCGGCAAGCGTTGAATTAATGGCTCGCGAAATCGCGGAAAAAAAATTGCGGATTCGGCCCAACTGCGCCGCGCGCACGCACCGCAATGACATTATTCCTATTGTGGAAATCTCACAGCGTGCCGGAATCCCAATTGAAGCATGCACTTTTATCGGCTCATCGCCGATTCGCTTTTACGCCGAAGGGTGGACACTCGACAAGCTCCTTCAGATGACCGAAGAGGCTGTGACCTTCGCAGTAAGAGAAGGTTTGCCGGTGATGTTCGTTACCGAAGACACAACGCGCGCCAACCCCGAAACGATTCGCGCTTTATACACCACGGCGATTCGCTGCGGCGCGCAAGCCGTCTGCGTCTGCGATACGGTTGGCCATGCTACGCCCGACGGCGCGCGCGAAGTAGTGAAGTTTGTGCGCGGAATAATCGATGAGCAGGGCGAAAAGGTGCGCCTTGATTGGCACGGTCATCAGGATCGCGGCTTGGGCGTGATCAATTCAATTGCGGCGATCGAAGGCGGCGCCGATCAATTACACGGTTCTGCACTCGGCATGGGTGAACGCGTAGGTAATACGCCGATGGATCAATTGCTGGTCAATCTGAAACTTCTGGGCTGGATTGAAAACGATCTGATGCGTCTGGGCGAGTACTGCGAGAAAGCCTCCGAGGCCTGTCACTGGACCATCCCGCTTAATTATCCGGTGTTTGGCCGCGATGCGTTTCGCACGGCGACCGGGGTTCATGCAGCCGCGGTAATCAAGAGCTACCGCAAAGGCGATACGGAACTTGCCGACCTGATTTACTCGGGCGTTCCCGCCGGCCAGTTTGGTCTGAAACAAGTTATCGAGATCGGTCCGATGAGCGGTAAATCAAACGTCACCTACTGGCTGGAGAGCCGTGGGCTGGAAGTCAGTGAAGATCGGGTCACGCGCATCTATGAACATGCGAAGCAGGCGCACGAAGTTCTAAGTGAAGATGAAGTAATGAAATTGGTTTGACCGAGCTGCCCGATGTTTCGAGTCGCGTCTGTGCGGAAATCCCAATCAAACTAATTAATGGGAATTGTGATTGTCGCCGAACCAGCTTTGCCGGCGGGAAAACGCTTCTGTCGCGCGATGCGCAAGGCCGTCGCATCCCGACCCGAAGCCTGAGTCACCCGCCCATTCTCGTCATAAGTAACCTGCACGGTAGCCTTCTTCGATCCGGCCGCCGGTGCCGATTGGGTTTTGGCGACGCTCAGGCCTGGGGCTGCTGTTGGCTGTGCAGGCACCAGGGAAGTTGTAGTCTCCTGCGCCTTAGCCGCGCGCTCCTTGAGGCGCGCTTCTCGCGCGCGCTTCGCAGCCGCGTCGGTCGCTTCAGAAGACGTCGAGGATGAAACGTTGTCAATCGCTTCAGGAGTAGTGAGCGTTTCGTTCGTAGTCAACGCTTGCGTGACTGGTTGAGAATTCTGTGACGGCGCTGTCTGCGCTTCGTTTGCCAGCCTGGCTGCCTTGCTGCGGGTATACAACCCCCAGGGCACGGCGATCACGCCAATGATCAAAGCCACGGCCGCAGTCACGGTAATCAGTTTCCACGACCCAAAACGAGTGGCATTGTCGGTCTGAGATAGAAACGCTCCGAAGTCCGGCAAGTCGGTCGCCGGGACTTTGAACACAGACTTTTCAAATTTCGGAGTAACAACGGAAACGTCAATGTCTGGGACATCGGCAGCGGCAATTACGATTTGCTCCGTGGCCGTTGACTCGACTATTTTGGACTCTCCTGCTTTGGGTTCATCGACTCTGACTTCTTCGACCGCTTGGTGCCCTTCGGGGAAAGGATTGGAAGGCTGAATGCCTTCATCCATTCGACGTAGGCCTTCCAGCACTACCGACGTCCAGGGTTGATTGATGGTGTGTTCAGGAGCATCGAACGCCGGGCTGAAGGTGAACGAAGCGTTCGGCAGGGTCAGGGCATAATAGACGGCTTCGATTCCTCGAAGTATGCCAATTCTCGCGTGTACCACTGAACCTGTTTGAAGATAGAAATATCCAGGGCCGACCGAGTAAATGACTTTTAGCCTGCCGGTCTTCCGTTGGTTACAGAAAAATTCGATTAGCTCGGCAAGCGAAAGATCGCTGAGCTCTCCAGTTAGTGCCATACGCGGTTCCTCTTCCTTAAAAGTTTGGGTGAGCGATGACGGCGCGAGGGAGAGGTGCGCCGTATCAAAGACTATTGTGGCATGGTGAAGTTATAGTTGATCTTGCCAGTGATCTTCACTGGCTGACCAGAAAGTTTAGTCGGGGAGAAACGCGCCTTATTAGCTGCCTGCACAGCGACATCTCGGAGTGAAGGTGGTCCGGCAAGTGCGCGCGCGGAAATAACCTTGCCGTTCTCGTCCACTACCACTTCGACCTCCACCAAGCCGCCGGTTCGGGACCGCCGCGCAAATTCCGGATAGACAGGCGCAGGCAAACTTATCGCCTTACCATTGAGAACGCCGCCCGACACGGGTTTCATCAAAGGTCTCGGGGTGGGCGGGGGGTCGCCGCTCGCAAGGACGATCCTCCTGTTTGTTTCATCGGGTGTGGTGCGAAGATCAACTGCGGGCGGGGTGACCGCGGACAATTTGAGCTTGTCGATGGAACTCCGCGGAGGTAATGCCGCCGCGGGGTTTGAACCAACCGGCTTCGCCGGTTGGACCGCTGCGCCGGTCACGGCGCTGTTGATGGCCGAAGAATCGCTCGGCTGTAGCATCTTTGCCATTGCGGCGTCCAGATAATAAAAGATCGTTCGGTAGGTGACTTCGGTGGGCTCGAAATCAATACGGCCATTCTCCACAACCGCCACCGAGGTAGTCATCTTCACCCAATTACCGATTGAGTCATACTCATATTTGTAGACTTCCTTGCTCACCAGCGATCCATCGGCGTTGACCAAAGTCATTTCGCTGATGTTGCCCTTTTCGTCATACTTGTAAACTTCGCGTCCGGTCAGAGTAGCTCCCTCAATTGGAAAGTATTTGTTCTGAGTCTTGACTCCCTTGAGATCGTACTCCGAGGTTTCCAACACAACGTGTTTGCCGTCTTCAAGACTCTTACCGGCCACGGCCGACAGCTTGACTACTTCAGTGCGGATACGCCGCACCGGGCCCAGCAGGCCGTCGCGCGCACGATCACTCTCACCTGCGGAACCATCTATGCTCGCAGGTTGTGGCTGGGCGCTAACCTTTGCCGTTAGATTGTTTTGCCCGGATGCTGCGACAAACAGCACGGAAAGAAGAAAACAAGCGGCGAGAATTCGGATTACCTGTGACATTTTGATCTCCTGATGCGAATTGAAAAGGGCGAGGGACGCCAGCTTAGCTTGTGGGGCAAGCGTGAGCAGCCGCCAACCATATTACGCGGTTGAACCATGTTTGTCTAGAGCAAACAGCGAAGAGAATTAACGTGCAAGGGCTGCGTTTATTGGGCTATTTTGCAGTCAGGGTGGATCTGGACTCGGCAATCAAGTCGGTAATCTGGTCGATTATGCGGACCGGATTACCCTCGCCGCTCGCATCGTTACAGAAGATTGAGAAGGCTAGAACCTCTCTGTCCGGCGTTACCGCATAACCGGAGAGGGAATGGTCGTAAGTGAGTGTGCCGGTCTTAGCAAAGACTCGGCCAGCTTCACGAGGCAGGCGCCCCGAAAGGGTACCATCCCGGCCGGAGATAGGAAGGGAGTCGCGGAAAGCAGTCGCAGAGTTCGTCGTGGAAATGACGACGAGTAGACGCGCGGTTGCTTCCGGCGTTACCAGATCGAGACGCGATAGTCCCGAGCCGTCGCGAATCTGCAAGTCATCGGCGGCCACGGCGTTGTGGTCTAGCCAGGACCTTACGACTGCCACGCCAGCTTCGTCATCGCCGCGTTCGCGATTCTTCCGCGAGTCGGCATCTGGCGCGGATGCCCCTCGCTCTTTGCCGAGGGTCCGCAGAATAAGCTCGGCATAGAGGTTGTCGCTTTCCTTATTTGTGTGACGAACGATTTCGCTGAGCGCTGCGCTACTCTCCTGAGCAATCTCGAAGGCTTTCTGTGGATCGAATTTGTCGGTCTCCGCGGCGCGAGAGTCGCGAGTGCGCGCTGCAGCTTCGACTTTGATCCCTCGAGCGATCAGGATCTGTTTGAAAAGTGTAGCTGCCCAAAGTGAAGGTTTGGGTATTGATAGACCGGCTCCGAAAGCGCGACCTCCCGCAGGAAAGTCGCCCCATACTAACAATTCGTTATCTGACAATCTGCGATCGATGCCGATCGTAGTCGCTGCATCGCGCTCGACCGTGTTGGTGTGGTTAATCAGATGAACATAATTGGCTGCTCGATTCAGAGTGAGTGTTGCGCTGTCACCGACCTTCTTTGCCGGCGTGATCGTCAAGTCAAAGCTGTTTTCATCGACTGTCAGCGCGCTTGGCTCGGCGCCAAAGTACCATTGGAGATCGTTCCACTGCCAACCCAGTCCAAATAGCTCGCCGCGAAAATAGCTTTCATCACCTACTACATCCCCACGCACCTGGCGAACGCCCCGCTGGTACATTTGATCAGCCAGTGAAGTGAGGCTTTTTGTTTGCAGATCGGGGGCGCCGCGCCCGTATAGCGTTAGATTTCCGTCTATAACGCCACGCGCGTCTGGTTGTTTGTCTGCATATACAGAGGTCCGCCAGCGATAGTCCGCGCCGAGCAGATCGATTGCTGCCGCAGTGGTGTAAATCTTCATATTCGATGCTGGAGTGAACAACTTGTCACCATTGCGCGAACAAAGCACACGGCCATCTTTCATCGAAATCACGAAGACGCCCCACCGCGCTCGAGTAAGATCGCTCGTATCGATTGCCCGATCAATCTCACGGGCCAAAGCCATATCCTCGGGCTGCTTCGACAATGAAATTGGCGCGGCGGCCGCCTTAACGGCAGAAGGCGTCGGCGTAGCGGACGTTTTGGTTTCCTTCCGCGAGCCCGTCCGCCCAATCAACAGCGGAACCAGGAAGCATCCCGCGATTGCGACCGTTGATAAAAGGAATGTGCTTTTGCGCTTAGACATTTACTTCGGGAGGCATTAGCTCGCGAACAGCGTCTCTGTTCGTCCGGCGCTAAGTAACTCGCGCGTTGCGGCATACACCTGCTCGACCTCAATTGCCGCTACGCTCTCACTAAAAATCAAGCGTTGCGAAGTGGCGGTGGGCACATAAGCGTGCGGCCGTGGCAGATCGATCAGGACCACTATCGGCGTCCCGACGGCTGCGGCAATATGCACGGGCCCGGTATCGTTGGAAACAAACACTGCCAGCCTGGCCTGCGCCGCCGCAAGCTGCGGAATGGATAGTTTCTCCAAAATGACGCAGGCCGAGGGGAAGAGGGCGCGCATCCGCTGCACCAGGTGGCGCTCTTCCGGGCCGACAAAAATGACCGGCCGCACGCCATCGTTGCGTATTAGGAAGTCGGCCAGCTCAGCAAATTGTTCCAGAGGCCAGCACCGCCCCGGATGGCCCGCGCCGGGAAACAGTCCTACTAACGGAGCGCCCATTTCAGCCTTTGCTTTTCGCAGCATGCCGTCAATCGCTCGATCGTCCTCTGGTTTGGTCGGCAACCGCGGGACGCGCGGTTGGTCTTTGATTCCCAAAGGCACGAGCACGTCGAGATAACGATCGATCAAGTGTTGGTCCGGGTCATTCTTATCAACGGGCGGTTTGGGACTGTAGTTAGCGAGGAAGTCGAGCGAACGTCCGGGTCGACGAGAAAACAGACGCCGCGGGGCTCCTGAAAAGAAACCCAGCAAATTCGTCTCGGAAAAACTATGCAGGTCGATGGCGAAATCAAACTTCCGGCGGCGCACGTCTTTGACCATCTGGAAGATTCGCAGCAGTGAAAAAGGTTTGAATCCATCTCGCAGTTCAACCCGGTCGACCTCGATAGTTCCATCGGCGTAACCGGACATATCGATTATCTGCGCGCCGGGCCGACCGACAATGACAGTGATGCGAGCGTGCGCAAAGCGTGAGCGAATTGCCCGCAGCGCCGGCAGGCTCATGACCACATCGCCCAACTGGCCGAAATCGATTACGAGGATGTTGCGAGGATTGAATGTCACTTCAAATGCTGATCAAAGAATTCCGCGCCCGTTTGATATGCTTTTAGCCAATCCTGATGCCGCAGAAAATCGTGAATCTCATCAGGAAAGATTAGCTCTTCAAAGTAGACTCCGTTGGCGCGCAGGCGCCGGACGAGATTCACCGTCTGTGCAAACTCAACATTGCGATCGTCGTCACCGTGAATCAGGAGCACCGGCGATTTCCACTTGTCCACTGATGAGATCGGCGAAGATTCGCGGGCAATCCGAACCCGATCCGAGGTATCGGTCGGCACACGCAACCCGGCGACGCTCATGCTCCAATCGTGTACCCCATGAAAATCCACGCCCGCCGCAAAAATATCCGAGTTACGCGCCAGCCCCAGCGCGGTCAGATAACCACCGTACGATCCACCCCACAGTCCGATGCGCTTCTTATCCACGTCATCCCGATCGCGCAGATATTTCGCGCCGGCGACAACATCCTGATACTCCGACGCTCCGCGCGCGCCGCGGTGCTGGGCAGTGCGAAAGGCGCGGCCATAACCGATCCCGCTGCGATAGTTCACTGACAGCACGACATAACCACGACTGGCGAGATACTGATTCATCGCATACGCGTTGTGATAATAGTAGAGATAATGCCAGCCCGGGAGCATCTGTCTCGACGGACCTCCATGCATAAACACCAGCGCCGGAGATTTGCCCGGCCCGTGCGCTGGCTTGAACAGTTGGCCGTGAATTTCAGTTCCGTCAGCGGCCTTGAAGATCACCTGCTCAGGCGTGACGAGTTGCGCGGACGGAAAGTCGTGGGGCAGAGCCTGTCGCGCCAATGGCTTCAGGTTGGATCCCTCGATCGAGGACGTAAAGGGAAGATAAGGATCGCGCGCGGTCGAACGAAAGAGCGCAATCCGACGGCCATTGTCGAACAGTCGAGGAGACATTTCGATTCCGTCGCCTTTCGTGATCTGCTCAAGCTCGCCGCCGGTCACGTTAACTCGCCAAAGATGACGCCGATCGATGTCGTCTTTGTTCGCAGAAAAAATGACAAAGGACTTGTCGGCTGACAGCGTGGCGTTTTCTACTTCGTAATTACCGGGCGTCAGCGCCGTCAGTACGCCGCCGACCGCGGAAATGGAATAGAGGTGCGCCCACCCATCTTTCTCTGAAGAGAACAGAATCCGATCACCGGCGACCCACTGCCAAAAGTCGCCGCCAGCGCCTGTGTACGAATCGTTATCAGCGCTGCCTGAGCGCCAGATCTCCTTTGCATTTCCGGTCTGCGCATCGGCAACCTCAATGGCCCACGGCTGCACCCGTTCGCGGTCGTTGGAAAAAGTATCCGTCACATTGAACAGGCGGATGAAAGCGATCCGGCGGCTGTCTGACGACCACCGTGGCGACACGTCTCGATCGACGCTCGGCGATAGGAATCTAAAGCTATTTGCACGCTTGTCATAGACCACGATAAAGCTGTGATCGCCGCGTGACGATGCGAACGCTAACTGCGATCCATCGGGCGACCACTGCGGCGCGTTGTTCACCGTCCCCCGAATCTCGAACATCTTGTTTTCTTTGCTACCCAGGACCGGCGCAGTCCAGATGCTACCACCGCGAAGAAACTCGAGCTGATCCCCGGACGGAGAAAAAATCGGGGTATTGCCCTGGCCCATTCGCGTCACCCGCGCGGTGCGAACGTCGACGACCCAAACCTCCTGCTTTGCGCCCACCGGATCACTCGCGGGATTCGGAACTTCGCCGGCCTGATTCGCGTCTCCGCCGCGAACATAAGCGATGCTGTTTCCGTTCGGAGAGAAAAGCAGATCCGTCAACTCCTGCCCATCGTCGCTGTTATAGTGCGTCAATTGCCGGGCAGCGAAGGCGGGGGCTTCCGCAATCCAGATGTTACGTTTTCCTTCCACGTCGAACGCCCACGAGATCTTGTCCCCACGTTTTGAGACCGTGAGCTCTGACGGAAAGGGCGAGCTCAGTACCTGTGCGAGACTGAAGGTTTGGGCGTTTACGCTCAGTGCCCCGAAAACAGGAGCAAATATCACCAGGGCCAACCCGATAATCAGATGTCGTCTCAATTGTCTCTCCACTTCCAAAGATCACTATCTGGTTTCTCCAGCGCTTCATGGCTGACGATCGACTGAGGCAGGGAAATCAAAGCCGTGGCCACAATCAAAATATCGAGTGCACGGTTGTAAAAGCGCAACAACATAGTCAGGATATTCGTCTCGATATCTTTCGGTGTGTAATTCAGTCTTCAGCGAAAAATGTGGACGCGTAAGCACGACGATTCTAACACCGAGGCGCGAGCAACGTTAATACTGGTGGTCTGACTGGATTGCTTCAGCCGAACCCTGTTTAGGCCGGGTTCGCCGTTTGCTCGAACTATCTAATCTGCTAACCTTGCCTAAGATTTGGTTGAGCTTGATGATTCAGCCAAAGATTCGGCCCGCAGTAATGGAAATGTCTGAAGTCGAAATTCAAATCGCTTTGGCGGACAGTCGCGGCCATAGTCACCGTCACCGGCCCGCACACGGCAATCGCCGGCGTCTATCGATCGTTCTGCTTCTGACTGCAGTCTATATGGTCGCCGAGTTGCTCGGGGGCCTGTGGACGGGTTCGCTCGCGTTGCTGGCTGATGCTGGTCACATGCTGGCCGATGTGGCGGCGCTGATCCTGGCTCTGATGGCGGTGTGGTTCGGCGCGCGACCGGCCACGCCCCGCAAGACCTTCGGTTATTACCGGCTCGAGATACTCGCCGCTCTAATCAACGGTGTCGGTCTGGTCCTAATCTCGCTCTTCATTTTTTACGAAGCTTACCATCGCTGGTTCGCCCAACCTGCCATCCGCAGCGTTCCGATGACCGCCGTAGCCGCGGGTGGTCTGGTTGTAAATCTGATTTGCGCGCTACTGCTGCATCGCGATCGAGACGAGGACCTTAATGTGCGCGGCGCGTGGCTGCATGTCATCGGCGATGCTCTGGGTTCGACCGGAGCTATTGTCGCGGGCACGCTGATCATGCTGTTTGGCTGGATTGCGGCCGATTCTCTGATTAGTGTGTTCATCGGATTGCTTATAGTCTGGAGTTCGTGGCATCTAATTCGGGATGCGACAAATGTGCTGCTGGAAGGAACGCCCGCGCATATCAATCTCGCCGCCGTCGAGCAGGCAATTAGGGAAACCGACGGCGTCTCAGACGTTCACGACCTGCACGTCTGGACGATTACTTCAGGACGTGAGGCGCTGAGCGCGCACGTAATTCACGCTTATTCGATTTCACAGCCAAACCTGCTTAAGGAATTGCGGACGAAACTGCTCGATCGTTTTGGGGTCGATCACCTGACCATACAGATGGAGACGGCCGACTTTGAAGACGAAGCAATTCATTTCTGTCACGCGGGCACGGCCTGTTTTCGATCCGGGCGGGAATAGAAGCGCCGCATCTTGCAAGCGAAGCGCCCATCCCTGCGCGCACATCAAATGCCAATCATAGAACTCGGCTACGGACGCTCCCCAATAAAGTTCGAGTACAACTCCTCGCGATTTGACGTGCTCGCTCCTATTGAAGAAACTGCGCACCCACTATCTGATGTTGAGATCGGAGCAGCGCTCGACACTCCAATCGATTCCCTACCTCTCGATGACTTGATCAGGACCGGCGATAGCGTGCTGATTGTAGTGTCGGACGCGACGCGCGCGACCGGCAGCGCGCAAATTGTCAATTTGTTGGTTCGCCGTCTTATCCAGAATGGAATCGCGCCCGGCGAAATAGCGATCATTTTTGCCACCGGCATTCATCGAGCGGTGCGGCCAGATGAGAAGGCTGAACTGCTGACGCCCTTCATTGCCCAACGCATTCGCACAATCGATCACGACGCTTACGATGCGACGCAACTTATTCAGATTGGAGTGATGGAGCGCGGTACACCGATCGAGGTCAACCGATTCCTTAAGGAATTTACCAAAGTGATTATCACCGGAGCGGTTGGCTTTCATTACTTCGCGGGCTTTACCGGCGGGCGCAAATCGATTTGTCCGGGACTGGCTGCGGCGCCGGCGATCGAAGCCACGCACATGCTCGCGCTTGATTTCGAGCACGGCGGTCGTCGTCTCGGTGTCGGGACGGGCCTGCTTGACGGCAACGCCGTGAACGAGGAATGCGAACGCATCGCCGCGATGATAGATCCCGTTTTCTCGATCAATGCGATTGTGGATGATCATGGACGCGCCGCACGAATCTTTGCGGGCCATTGGCAAAACGCGCACCGGCGCGCTTGCGAGAGCTATGCGGCCGGGCACTCTCTGGAAATTCGACAGCGTCGCGAAGTCGTGGTGGTCAGTGCAGGCGGCCCACCGTATGACATCAATCTGATTCAGGCTCATAAAGCTTTGGACATGGCAGCGCATGCTTGCCTCGATGGCGGCACGATTATTTTGTTAGCCGAATGTGGAGACGGTTTAGGCCGTGCCGATTTTCTGAAGTGGTTCGAGGCCGCGGATTCCAGCGAGTTGGAAACGCGACTGCGGATCGCGTATGAAGTAAACGGCCAGACCGCCTGGGCGCTGGTTACCAAGACCGAGCGTTTTCGTATCCACATCGTCACGAGACTCGGCGAAGATGCGGTGCGACGCATGCGCATGACTCCGGCAAAATCGATCGAAGAAGCCCTGGCCACCACCTCAGAGACGGCCAGCGGCTACATCATGCCGCTCGGCGCCGCACTTTTGCCGGTTGTTAATTGAACTCTTTAGCTGTACGTCCAACTCAATATTGCGGCATTGCCAACCTAAGCAAACGAAGTTGATCACCACAGACCGAGGCTAGCGCAGCCGTCCCTCTTCTGCCCTGGCTGTTTAGTGTCACCACCATTGATTTCTGTTTTGCAACGAACTTTACATTGACGAAAAGCAAAATCTGCGTACAATGGCGTCAACTAGGGCGTTGCCGCTGTGGGGTGAGGACACATCGGCGCCGAGGCTGAACGTCTCCGCCCAATAAACACAGCCCCTAAAGCTGTGAAGAAAAGGCTAGGCTTGTGGGAGGGCCCGGCCTTTTCTATTTATCCCACGAGCTATTTCCAGGACGAAACAAGGGTTGGCTCAAATAATCCGCCCTTTGCTATAGTGTCGCGCAATGGCTATCCCACAAACCTTCGATGAAGCCTTCACCCGCGTCAAAGAACTTGTTTCCATTTTCCAGCAAAACGAAAAGCGTTACCTCTTGCCGGGATATTCCGAAGCGCAGGCCCGTCTCGATTTCATCGACAAGTTTTGGATTGCGCTCGGTTGGGACGTCAATCACGAGCAGCAAACCGATCCTTATAAACAAGAAGTAAAGGTCGAGCGCGGTGTCGCCACGAGCGAGTTTCGAAAACGTGTGGACTATGCTTTTCTGGCGCCCAACTTCCGGGATGTGCGCTTTTACGTTGAAGCAAAGAAACCACATGCCGGAAGAGACAATCCCGCCTTCTACTTTCAAACAATTCGCTACGGCTGGAACAACAAGACGCCGCTCGCGGTACTGACCGACTTTGAAGAGCTTCGCGTTCTGGATTGCCGGTATAAACCTGACATTAGAACAGCGCTCGCACACGCGAAGTTGAAATATAACTATGCCGATTATGCCGACAAAGAAAAGTTCCGCACCATCTATTTCCTGTTCTCGCGCCAGGCTGTCACTGATGGATCGATCGAGCAGTTTGCTAAAGGACTTCCGAAGGTGTCCCGTAAACGTGCTCAGAGTGGTGTTGCGGCGGACGAACATCAGAGTATCGACGACTCGTTCCTTCAGGAGCTCGATGACTTTCGCGAGGAATTGGCCCGCGGGTACAAACGAAAGAATCCTGAACTCGACAGTGCGGAACTGACGGAAGTCACACAACGCACACTCGACCGCCTCGTCTTCATGCGCTTCCTCGAAGACAAGCTGATCGAAACTGATCCGTTGATCGAAGACCTGCATAAAGGCGGCAGGTCCTGGGTGAACTTCATCAGGACTTCTCGCCGTCTGGACCGCGTCTATAACGGGATCATCTTCAAAGAGCACAGCCTGCTCGACAGCGACACCTTCCACGCGGACCAAAGGGTCTTTGACAAGATCAGTCACAGCCTCTCGCATCAGAACTCGCCCTACGACTTTAACGCCATTCCGATTCACATTCTGGGCAGCATCTATGAGCGCTTTCTCGGCAAGGTCATCGTCGCCACCGCCAAGCAGGCCCGAGTCGAAGATAAGCCGGAAGTGCGCAAAGCCGGCGGCGTCTATTACACGCCCGAATACATTGTCCGCTACATCGTCGATAACACTGTAGGCAAACTAATCGAAGGAAAGACACCGAAAGAAATTCAGGAGATGCGGTTCGCGGACATCGCTTGTGGTAGCGGATCGTTTTTGCTGGGTGTCTATGACAAGCTGCTGCGCTATCACACTGCCTACTATAACCGCACCAAGAAAAATCGCGCCGAAGGCGTTAAGGCCGGATGCATTCAACGGCCGGACGGGACGCAGCAGCTTTCGCTTCTACAAAAGCGGCAAGTCCTTCTGAACAACGTCTACGGCGTGGACATCGATACCCCAAGCCGTCGAAGTCGCACAGCTTTCGCTTTATCTTAAGCTGCTCGAAGACGAGACGATCGCCTCTGCGCATCAACAACAGTTGGCAATGAAGCAAGCACTGTTACCTTCGTTAAGCAGGAACATTGTCTGCGGCAATTCGCTGATTAGCTGGGACATTCTCGAAGGAAAGCTATTCGATTCGGGCGATGAGCGAAAAGTCAATCCGATGAATTTTGAGGACGCGTTTCCTGAAGTGATGAGACAAATAAGCCGAAAGCTGGAGAAGACTTATGGCCGACAAAGTGAAAATCTGGTTTGATCGCGAAGGCGATTACCTTGAAGTGCAGTTCAAGGAAGCTCCCGGTTACATGAAGGAAACCGCGCACGATGCCGTCATGGAACGCGTCGACGCCGAGGGAGATATTATCGGCTTTAGCATTCTGGGAGTTAGCCGGTTCACGAAAGAACAACCACTGGAAGCTGAGTTGACGGCGGCCTGACTACCCGCGCGCTTGTCTCAAACAACTCTCGTCTTCCACCTCCCACGACGAAAGAATAGCGCGCTTACAATTGCTAAAGTAGAAAACGCTATTGTGATTGCCAGAAAAACTCCGCGAGGCCCCCACCCGACAACGATTGCCAACACATAGGCCAAGGGCAGTTCCCAAAGCCAGAAGACGAACAGGTTAATGACTGTAGGAGTCCAGGTGTCGCCGGCGCCGTTGAACGACTGTGTCAACACCATGCCGTAGGCATAGAAGAGAAAGCCGCACGCCACGATGCGCAAGCAATCCACACCATAGGGCACCACCGCCGGATCGGAGGTGAACAGCCAGATGATCTGACGAGCAAAGACTACGAACATGAGGCCAACCGAACCGAGAAAGATCAGGTTATAGAAACCCGCCTTCCATACCGCGCGTTCGGCGCGTTCAGGTTTCCCGGCGCCCAGGGCCTGGCCCACCATCGTCGCGGCGGCGTTACTCATCCCGAAAGACGGCAACAGCGCGAAGAGAACCACGCGGATGCCGACGATATAGCCGGCCAGGGCATCGGTACCGAAACTCGAAATTGTGCGCACCAGGCCGATCCAACTGGCCATGCCCACAAACACCTGGAAGGTTCCCATCGCCGATAGACGAAGCAGGCGCCCCATGATGGCCGGCTCGAGCCGGAAATGATCGCGTCGGATTTCAAATCGTCCTCCTTTACGAACCAGACGGCTAAACGCGTAAATCGCTCCGGTGCCGCGGCCAATGTTAGTCGCCACCGCCGCGCCGGCGATTCCTAACCTGGGAAACGGACCGAGCCCAAATATGAAGCATGGGCCAAGGACAATGTTAAGGGCGTTTGCCAACCAGAGGACGCGCATCGCTATGGCTGCATCGCCCGCGCCACGAAAGATGGCATTGATCATAAAGAGCATCACGACGGTGACATTGCCCGCCAACATGATTCGAGTAAACCAGACTCCGCGTGCGACGACGGACGGTGATGCACCCATCAGCGACAGCAACTTTGGCGCAAGCGGAGCACCCGCGAGCGCCAGCACAATCGCGACGATCAAGCCCAACGCCACGGCCTGCACTGCCGCCCGTGCGGCTCCGTCCGGATTGTGCTCACCAATCCGTCGCGCCACCATCGCGGTGGCGCCAATGCTCAGGCCGATCGCGATCGCGTAAATCAAAGTCAGCATCGACTCGGTCAGACCGACCGTGGCCATCGCGTCGGCGCCCAAATAAGAGACCCACTTGATATCAACGACCGCGAAGACGCTTTCCATGCACATCTCGAGCACCATCGGGATCGCTAAAAGAATGATTGAGCGGCCGATGGGCCCGACCGTGTAGTCCTGTCGACTGCCGCGCAGTGATTCGCGGATAGCGGACCAAAAACTCGTTGAACCGGTTGCCGACTCTGATTTTATGTCGCTCGCGTCCGGAGCTTGGTTGGCGGGAGCGGGTTCGGAGTCTGGCATGATCTATTCCAGCTATGGTTATTTAGCTCGCCAGGTGGGGAAGCGCCAGGTTTGGAAGTATGAGACGACAATTCTTATTAGCACTGCCGTTTTAGCGCGGTGATATTGTCGCCCAACCACAGCTCCGAAACCGTTTGAAACGGTTTCCATTTTCGACCTAGGTTAGCACCGGGCTAAAGCCTCGGTGCTAATGAGAAAGGACAGACGGTACTTAGACTGCCAAACCTATCTCAGTCTGGACATTCAATCTAAGGTACCGGTCGCAGAACAATTTTTCGGCTCCGGTTGCCGAGTTTCAGCACGATTGGATTGCCGACCTGAATCGGATGCTGCTCTCCGTCGATGCTGATGATGAAGTTAACGGGAGCTGGCTTTTCCGCAGCGGGCTCGGCCGCGGCGGGTGTCGTCACAATCTCCTTCGCGGCATCAGCTGCGCGGGTCAACAAATTGGTCGCCACGACGCGCCAACTTGTCGGCGTGCAGCGCAGGCGCAGGCCCGGCGTGTCAGTTTCAGATGATTCGCCCGGAGCTAGCGCATCAATCTTGAACAGGCCTTCACCACAACGCACGGCGCCGGAGTCATAGAAAGTCGCCCATCCGGTCACATAAGTATAAAAGCTAGCGCCGGTGTTCTTCACCACCAGGCGCACGTTGGTGACCGGCGAGTCGTCTGATCCATTAAGCGCTGTTGTCGACAGACGGGCTTCGATCGCCGGCGCGCCTTTGGCATCAAAGGCCGGCGCTGCTTCATTCAGCCCAACTCGCTGTTCGGCGGGTTGCTGTGCCGCGCCGGCGCCGCCGCACACAGTCGTCAGAATCATTGCGACTAGCAGTGATGGTAACCTCACGATGGAATCTCCTTTGGATGAACCGTTCGGGCTAATGCCCCCTTGTTTTATCTCGGGTCTCTCAGATTCGTTTCAGTACTTGCTGCGCCAGAGTCCTGGACTTTCTCAGCTTGGTCTTCTCGTCGCCGGCGCCACCGACACTGATGCGGAAAAACACATCCTTCTTCAGCACGTATAAGGCGCCACCGACGCGGCTCGCGAGCCAGAACGCTTCGTCACCAAGACCGTTGACCTTTTCAGGAGGGGCGCCCTCCTCTTCCTCGCCGCCGGCTTTTGGTTTGTCCTTCTTTACCTCTTTGCGTTCCTTTTCACGCTCGCGTTCACTCTTCCGATCGCCAGTCTTTGCTTCATCGCGTCCGAAGGTGTCTTCCCAAAACTTTTTGGGACCGGCGCCCTGGCCTTCGTTAGCGGTCGTAACATTCAGCACTACTGAGTTCGAAATCGTGGGTAACGCATAATAGCATTGCGCCACAATGAAGTCTCCATCCTGGCGATCGGATCTCTGTGCTTCTTTCACGGCCTCACCCTGGACACTTTTAAGATCATCGCTGGTCAGCAGAGCGCAGGCATCAAGCTTTGCTTTCACCGTAGAGGCTGCGGGACCGGTCGGCGAAGTCATCGCCGGACTTCTTGTAACGCCTGGACTGGAAGCAGCCGCACCGGGAACATTCGCCGTTGGGCTGGTGTCCGTTGATTTACAACTGGTCGTGACTAAGAAGAGTCCGAAGATCAAAATCTCGATAGTGATCGAATAGATTCTTGGTGGCATCTCGCCGTTTCCTCCGTGCGTTAATGATGACCCCGAACATCCAGGCCGCATAGCGCGCCCTCCCTCGCGGTCGGGCTAATGCCCCGCTTTCGATCTCACAATGTCAGGTCTCAAGTCGTGGCCGTAGACGCAGGACTTCAGTAGTGCCGGCTGGCCGGTAGGCACAGACCCGATTGCGGCCACTGCGTTTCGCCCGGTAGAGCGCCGAATCGGCCAGCTCCACCAGTTGAATCGGATCACGCCCATCGTCAGGAAACGACGCTACCCCAACGCTGATTGTGATTTTATGCGTACGTGCCGCGTCTGAACTCCCGCGACGCACTGCGGAAAACTCGTGTGCTTCGATTGCCGAGCGCACGCGCTCACCGGCGACCATGCCCTGCTGGTAATCCGCATCGAGCAAGAAGGCGGCGAACTCCTCGCCGCCAAACCGGGCTCCCACGTCACCAGCGCGCAGCGTCTGTTTGATCACGGCGCCTACCTCTTCCAGGGTTTCGCTGCCCACCAAATGCCCGTAGGTGTCGTTTACTTCCTTGAAATAGTCGATGTCCATCATCAGGACGCAAAACGGCATCGATTCGGCCTCAGCACGCGCGGCTTCGCGACGCAACTCGGAAAAAAAAGATTTACTGGTCAGCAGTCCGGTCAACTCGTCGTGCACCAGCAGGCGATGTATCTGTTGCTGAAACTCGCGGTCAATTTCGTCGAGCATTTCGAAGCGGATCAATTGATCCCCAACTTCGAATTTATCACCGTCCTGCAGCAGTGCCTGGTCGATCACTTTGCCGTTGAGGATGGTTCCGTTGGTCGAGTCGAGGTCCTTCAAAAGGTAGCGAGTTTGGCCAGTCCCGGCGTCGTGCTCGGTAATAATCCGAGCGTGCAATCGCGAGGCGCGCGAGTCGTTGATGCGTATGTCCGCGTCGAGCGCGCGGCCCAACGTTACTTCAGTGCGCTCCAGAGGAATCTGCACGGCAAGCAATTCCCCGCGCAGAAAAACCAACGCGGGCCTGCGCTCACCGGTGCGCTGATATTGGCCAGAGTACGTATCGATTTCCGCGGACTCTTTGACTAACGAGATCTCTTCCGAATCGTTGGCCATCTTGTTCTCGATCTCTGCCGCTCTTGACTGAGCGACCTTGCCGATATGACTTGAATCCTGAGGGGCGTATCTTATCGCGGGCTTGCAGCCCCGGCAATAGGCCGGGTCTCGTGAGCACTCAAATCCGTCATGCGGCTGCGACTTCACCGCCGATTGCCGGCAGACGAGAGTCCGCGAATTCAAGCCTTCTCTGAGCGCCCACTTGTCGATGTGTCAGCCTGCCTCTATAATTTCTCCGGACTCTTTCTTATCGTGAAGCAATTTTCGTTCTGATATGCGGACATGTTGAGCCCGCGTTACAGAAAGCGCACCTTCTTAAGGAGCCTTAGATGGCATGCAATGTGAGCAAGGCGCCGGTTGAACCTTTCGTCTGTCCTAATTCGCCTCAGACGTTATCCGTCGAGCGGGTGGCTGAGGCTAAACTGCCCACCGAATGGGGTGAATTCCAAATCGCGGGTTATCGTTCGCTGACCAGCGCTGAAGAATTTGTGGTGCTTTACAAGGGCGAGATGCGGCCGGATGTACCGACGTTGGTACGCATCCACTCCCAGTGCCTGACGGGCGATGTCTTCGGATCGAAAAAGTGCGATTGTGGCGAACAACTTCATCGCACCATGCAGATGATTGACGAAGAGGGCCGGGGCGCCATCGTCTATCAGCAGCAGGAAGGGCGAGGCATCGGCATCATTAATAAAATCAGGGCCTACGCATTGCAGGATGAAGGCGCCGACACTGTTGAAGCGAATGAGCGTTTAGGTCTGGCGGTTGATTCGCGGGAATACCGGCAGTGTGCCGAGGTGTTATTTGATCTCGGACTGTGCCAGGTGAAAGTGATCTCAAACAATCCCGGCAAGTTGCTCGCGCTGGAAGAAGCCGGGCTCGAGATTACTGAACGAATCTCGATTGAAGTTCCTTCATCGGCACCGGCCGCAAAGTATATGCAGACCAAGAAAGAGAAGATGGGACATCTCCTGGATCTGCTTCGCTAGTGAGCTGAAATATTCGGGATCTCTATCCACTGCATTGCACTGCCAATCTTGCCACTCTTGAGATCGCGCACACCGACGCGGACCTGGTAAAGCCCGGTCGGCAACCAGGCGTAAAAGCTATAGATTGATTGATTGCGTTTTGCCAGAGATGAATTTTCAGGTCGTGGAAAGATCTTGAGGCGTCCCACAAAACTGCTTACCGGCTTACCCTTGCTGTCATAGAAGATTCCGCCGAGATCAAGATCGGCTACCTGTTCGCCGTCGTTGAGCTCAAATGTCAGCGCACCTCGATTGATCTGAATAGCGGCCGTGACTCTGGTTCCCACGGGAGGCATTTGGGACACGCTGAGGGACAGGTCGGTCGGTATTTGCCGCTGCGACACCGGCGCGTCAATCACCAGGCGCATGTCATCATCGCGCGCCCTGGTCGGATCCTTTTCCGCTTTCTTTATTGAGAAGTCTCGTCCAGCACCTTCCCGACCCATTCCGACATTGGCGCATTGGTGTTTCGAAACGCGCGGCCCCCGGTATCTCCCGCCAGAGCGTTGAGCCCGTCCTGCGAAGCGGATATCTCGCCAATGTTCGAAGCCAGGCCCTGTGAATCGATCGGCCTGTTATTCGTTACATCGAGCGACTCTCCGATAAGCCCGCGAGCGTCGAGCGTGTAGATAACCACGCCGGCGCGGCCGGCCGCGTCAGTGATGCGCTTGACTCGGTCGCGCGCTCCCGACTTCGGATCGTTAAGATAGAAACCATCCGACACGAGAAACATCAGCTTGCGTCCCGGCAGTTGGGCGGCCGTCCGCATTAACCCTTCCAGCAGGATCAACGTGTTGTTTGTGTCAGGCGCGGCCTGCATAACCATCATCTGGGCACGTTCAATCACCAGATGTCGGGCCGACTGCGTAGAGATCGTGCAGATATAGGGGCTCGGGCCAGCAGTAGCTTTGAAGCAATTCTGCTTCATCATTTCCGAAACGTAAAAACTGACCGTCGCTTCGTCGCCGTCACGAATTTTGGTCGCGATATACTCGGACATGGGCGGATTATCCATGTCCATCTTGGTGTTGGCGCGATAGTTGAGGCGGGCCACGGCAGAGCGCAAGGCGACCTTGTCGTCGGTAATCTGCTGGAGAAATCCAATCTGGCCGCTGGATGAGGTAATCGCCACCTGATCGCTTTCCACCATTCCTCGATCGATGAATTCGAGCAGGGCTTTACGAGTGCGAACCAGACTGTCGGGCGCCAAATGAAGATCATCGACGAAGAAGAACACCGTCCGGCCGCGAACAACGGTCGCAGAGTTTTCGGTCCCATGAGTTAATTGTGTTTTTCTCGGTCCCGGTGCGCTTTCGGATTTAACCTGCTCTAGAAAAGAAACCGTCTGCGGCTTGTTATCGACTTTGAGCGCGAACTGGTTCGCCTTCAAGCCGTCAATAAAATGACCCTTCTTATCAAAGACCATGACGTCTGTCTGCACGAGTTCGGTGTTGATCCGAATGACGTCTTCCTGACCCTGCTTTGGCTGTTCAGGTTGGTTTTGCGCGAGGAACGATGGCGCGCTCAGAATTAGACACGCCAGGATCAGCAGGCAGTCGGTTGATCGGCGAAGAAAGCTCATCGGGCTACGGGTCTCATGGCTTGCTGCGAAGGTCTTTGATTATTCCCTTGATGCGGTCTGCATCAGCGGCCTTTGGCTCCAATTTCAGATATTTGTCCAATTCATCGGCCGCGTCCTTGTTACGGTGCGCACTTTGATAGAGACCGCCGAGGTATCTGTGGGCCTGGGCCAGATTTTCTCCGCCATTGCCGATCGCCAGTTCCAACTCCTTTTGAGCTTCATCGTATTTGCGGAGTTTTATCAGCGACAGTCCCAGGTAGTAATGCGCGTTGGAACCCGGACTGTTGAGGCTGATCGCGGCCCGCAGCTGAGCCTCAGCCTGACCCACCTTCTGAATCGACTCGTCCATTTTCTTGTCGGTGAGTAGGGTGACGCTCTGATTGTAAAGCGCCAGTCCATAATCAAGATGCGCCAGGGCATCGTTCGGCTTCAGCTTAATCAGGGCGTCGAACGCTTCGCTTGCCTTATCCATCTGACCGAGCTTCATGTATTGAATCCCAAGCTCACTCAACGCCATCGAAAAGCTGGGATAAGCCGCCACTGCTTTGCTAAGAAAATCGGCGGCGCTTTTCGGGTTGTTCTTTTGGGCAGCCGCGGCTCCCTTCTGATAGAAGTCCAGAGCATTTTGGGGTACGCCGGCAAAGGCTGGATTCGACGCCGACACCTTGGCTCGCAGGTGGATCGTTACTGAGCTGATCGGGCCACTCGTTCCGCCGGGATCTATACTTATGGGCTCGCGCGCATTTTCGAATTCCTTCCCGCCGTCAACTACGACCGCGTAACTACCCGCTCGCACGCTATTGAATCTGAACGAGCCGTCTTGATCCGTGGTCGTCGAAGCCCCCTCACCGTTGGTAGCCTCCAGATTGACCTTTACGGACATGCCGGTCAGTGCCTGGCCCGACGGGAAGAAAACGCGACCCTGGATCGTATGAGTGCCATCGCCGCTCGAGAGTCCGCGCGAGCTGCCCGGCGCCTGGGCCTGCGCGAAAACCGCAACCGACAAGAGAAACATCGTAAGGAAAAGCAGTTTGCCATGGCGCACCCAGCTGGGAGCAAGTTTATCAAGTGAACTGAACATAGTCTTCACACCTCATCTTTGTCGATGAATTTATTCTAACGAGACAAGTTTTGGAAAACAACAGCAGACTAAGACTTGCTCCGGAGTTCTTTGATTGTTCCCCGGACACGTTCAGCGTCCTGAGCATTCGGCGTCAGGCGAAGGTACGTTTCCAGTTCATCGGCTGCATGTCCATACTCGCCTCTGCCCCAATAGATCCCGCCCAAATAGTAGTGCGCCAGTCCCAACTGTGTGCCCGCCAAATCAATCGCCCGGCGCAACTCCTTTTCGGCTTCGACATAGTTGCGTAACTTTGTCAGCACCACTCCAAGGTACATGTGAGCTGTCGGTGCTGAGTCGTTTCGCTTCAGCGCGTCGCGTAATTGCGATTCCGCTGCACCGAACTGCTTTGTCTCTAACAGCGCAATTCCCAGATTTAGTTTGGGAAGAAAAGCGTCGGGGCTGAGTCTTACCGCTAACCTGAGCGCATCGACTGCCTTGTGTGCTTGCTTGAGCTTGAGATATTGCACGCCCAATTCATTGAGAGCCAGAGGAAATTGCGGATAAAGCGAAAGGGCGGCTTTCAAGCTGTCGATGGCCTTCTCGGAATCGCCCGCATGCGCCTGTTCCAATCCTTTTTCATAGAGTGTGCGAGCGTTCTCAGGAACCTCTGCCAGGGCAGCGTTAACTACGGATGTCTTGGCGTTCGCCGCGTTGTGCTTCAGCTGCAGCGTAATCATCACCGTATAGCGGCGCGAAGTATGAATGGTAGGAACATTCATTCTGGAGAGATCCAGATCGCTATCGATAAAAACGGAGTCCCGGCCAATATCATAGTCGTCCCCGGCAATGACGACCACGGTGTAGTTACCCGGAGAGAGAGAGGTGAAAGTGAAGGCGCCGCTGCTATCGGCAATCACTGAGAGTTCACCTGCGTTGAGACTCTGCAGCTTGACCTGAATGTTCCCTTCCGCCCGCCGGCCGGAAGGAAAGAACACATATCCCGCAATGACGTTAATACCGTTGGTACCGGTTGAGGATCGGCCGCTCCCTTGTCCGAAGATGACACCAGGATAGACAAGAATAATGACGAATAATAACAGGTGCAGGCGACTGCGTGCAGGCTGACCTTCGGAATTGCGCACAGGAAGAAACGACATCAGGAAACCTCTGTTAAAGGCTGTTGAGGTTTGCCCATTGGAACTCGGGGAATGAACAAACGTCAAGTCCGAAAGATGGTACGTAAAAAAGAAAAAGGGGAGAGACGCAAACACTCGGCGCCTCTCCCCATCAGGTTAATGCACGTCGCCCATCGGGCGAAGGCTATTGATTAGAAGCTGAACTTGGCGCCAAACCTAAACGCCGAAGGAGCTTGTATCAGCAATGCCGACCCCCAGAAGGGGTTGACCACTGGCGCAACTCCCGATACCCCACTGTTAATCGAGAAGGTCTGATCCAGGGTGATCGCACGCTGGCTGTTGAAAACGTTGAACCAATCTCCCGTGAGACGCAGTTCGCGTTTTTCACCCAACTTGATCGGGTAATAGACACCCAGATCGAGGTTCATCGTCGTCGGCGTACGGCTGGTACCGATACTGTTGACGACATTTGGGAAACCCGCTTGAGTGGCCGTCACGGCCGGTACGACGGCCGTGCCGCGCTGGACCGCGAACCCTTCGTTGTTTCCATAGATGGGGTGCGGAATCAGTTGGTTGAACGGCGTGCCGGACTGCAGGTAGAAATTCCCGCTAACGAGAAGCTTCCACGGAGTCCGATAGCTGCCGTTGAACTTGAACTGGTGCGGACGATCATTCGGCAAACGTCCATAGGTGTTATCGAGCAAGCTCTGCAAATCGAACAACGAAGTGATGTTCGGGTCAGACTGCCCGTTGTCGTTGCGGAACAACCCTTCGTAGTTACCGGTCAGGCTCGAGAACACGTAAGAAGCGATGAACTGGTAGTTATTCGTAAATCGCTTTGTGGCCGTGAGCTCGATGGCGCGGTAAAAACGCTGAGCCCTTCCGAAACAACGCGGTTGGCGTCCGTTCGCCGGGTCACCCTGGCAAGCAAATCGCTCGGTCGTACCCGGTTCATTTCTTCCGGGATTGAAGATGAAGTAAGTGTCGCCGTCATCAAACGAGCCGTCCTCGATCACATTTCTCATGTGACGGTAGATGCCTCGCGCTCCAATGGCGAGATCCTTGACGACTTCGTATTCAATACCCGCAGAACCTTCACCAATGCTTTGCGGCTTCAGGCCCGGATCGGGCGGAGTGGCATCCGAACCCAGATTGGTTGCCCCGGTGCTAACTCCGGGAACAATCAGCGCACCGGCAGGCCCATTCAAAGTGCCCACATTGAAGTTCTTGTCAGTTTGAACGTCGCCGCCACCTGATCGGATATTGAGATCGAGCGGCAGTGGCACTTCGATGTAGGTGGCATAGTTCGCGAACAACTTGCCCTTGCCCTTGCCGGTGAAATCCCAGCTAATGCCCAAACGAGGCGCCAGGTTGTCCCACCAGTTGTTGAGCTTAATGTACGCGGTCCCACCATTGCTGAGGGCCTGTTGATAGTCCCAACGCGCACCGATGTTGAACTGCCAGTTCGGAAGGAACTTCCAATCATCCTGGACATAAAACGACTCGACGTTCGTGTAGGTTTTCCCCACGAGTTCGAAGTCGCGCACGCGCGTGGTATTTCTGACTATGAATGGGTTGCCAAATGCTTCGGCCGTCGTGATGGGATTGTTAACCGGATTAACGGTAAGACCCAACGCAGCTAACGTGGCCGCTGGAATAGCCGACACACGAGTCACACCCGCTGCGCTTGGGCAGTTGATGACGGTACCTCGAACAGTGCAGACCAACCAGTTGTTGGTAATGCGCTCTCCGTTAGTCACATTCGAAGCGCCGTTCGTGTTCGACAGACCCAAGCCAGGCGTAAACGCGTAGGTGACCGCCGGTCCGCTCGAAAGGGTATTGATGTCGTACTTGTTTCGGAAATACTCAAAGCCCCACTTGACCGTATGTTTGCCCATAATATTCTGCATGTGGGCATTGATCTCATAGCGATCGCGAGTTTGAGTTGAATACAAACCAAAGCCCGGCCCACGCGTGAAGTTACGCTGTAATGAGCCGCCGCGGCCATCGACGAAATCAATGAAGCCCGTACCCAAGCAGCCAGAAGCGGGACACGTGACGCCGGTCGATACTGGAGTCAGAACCGCGCCGCCTTTCAAGACCGCAAAGTTGTCGGTGATGAGTGGCCTGTCGACGGCTTGCGGGATCGTATTGGCTCTTTGGAAGTGCAGGCCGCCCGAGATCTCGGCGATGAAGTTATTCCTGATCGTTGAATTCAGCCGAATCGCGTAGTTATGCCCGCCTGTTTCCTGCGTACCAACGAACGCGTTGATGTCATCACCAAAGCCGTTGACATTGTTCAACGCGGCAGTCGCCAAGAATCCTTTGACCTTGGTGAAATCGCCAAAGGTTGAACCCGTCAGGGTGTTCTTACTATTGAGCGCCCAGGTGATCTTGCCGGCATAGAAAGGAATGGTCACTTTGTTCTGCACTGGCGCAAAGAAGGTTTGCGTCAGATAGAAGTTGGTCCGGCGTTGCGGGTTGAAGGCGCCGAAGAACCAAACCTTATCCTTGATGATCGGGCCGCCGATGTCGCCGCCGACATCTGTTTCGGAGAAGCCATTGGCCGAAGATCCCGTAAACGAGAAATTCTTCACCGCGCGAACCAGGCCTTTGGTGGTGCCATAGCCAAACAGGTCGCCGTGAAATTCATTGCCACCGCTCTTGGTGATGACGTTGAAAATACCGCCAGTGGACTTGCCGTACTCGGCGCCGTAAGCACCAGTCTTGATTTCCACTTCCTGCACAAACTCAAACGGCAGGTTAGCACCCGATCCGCCAAAGGCCGGGTCGCTCGTATTCACGCCGTCCAGAATGTAGTTGTTCTCTGGTCCCGAAGACCCGGCGACCGATGGATCGCGATCACGACCAGTCGCATCGCGCAGACCTGAACGCGTAACGGTCGGGGCGATTGTGTAAAGGCCCTGTACGGTACGCTGAGTCGGAAAGTTTGAGAACTGTTCGGTCGAAACGTTCGATCCGGTTGTGTTCTGAGCTATGTCAACCGCGGCCCCGCCAGTTACGGTTACAGTCGCCGTCGCTGTTGCAAGGGCGAGCTGTGCGTCAGCAGTGGACGTTCTTCCCAAGTTCACTCCCACGTCGTTTTTCTCATATTTACCGAAGCCTGACGCGTCAATGGCAATTTTGTAAGTGCCCGGCGGAAGAGCGGGTATCTGAAAGTGACCCTCCTCGTTCGTCGTCGCTGTCTGCGGCGTGATCAGGTTCGGACTGGTCGCCGAGACCGTGGCGCCCTTGACCGCCGCGCCGTTCGGGTCAGTGACGGTTCCTTCGATAGAACCCGTTGTGCTCGACTGGGCCATCGCACTGCTGGCAAACATCGCCAGCGTCATGGCCAGAACGAACATAAAAACTTTTTTCATCGTCTCTGTCCTTTCGTAAAGAGGCCTCCCGAAGGAAGCTCTAATTGGTCTAAATTCAGTCATCGGCCAGCAACCCAAGATTTCTTTTGCGCTCTCCTATTGCCGGCCTTCATTATTCCGATTTCGTTGGCGGTATCGGGCCTTTGTTTCCAGGCCCCTTATGGGTGTCTCCCTATTTAACCCGCCTGAGATTCGATTCCGGTCGATCTTAAGCAATGGCGGTGCCATAGGCGACTGTATCGCGACTGGCTGGAAAACATCTGATCTAGGCCGGTTTCGCGCGATTGGCAGATCCGAAAATTCGGTTTTAGTCCGAAATTCCGTAAATGCCCCTTGACCCGGGCCCAGCCCGCTTACTAGGCCAGCCCCCTGGCCCATGTCCCATGGAGCGCGCTGTGGTAGACTGCGGGCCCAATCCACTGAAACAGGTTTCGAGAGATTGTCCCAGCGAATTTATCGCGATCCGGTTCATAACATCATTCCTTTGCGCGACGACAGCGCCGAAGGCCGATTGATGATTCGTTTGATCGACACGCCTGATTTTCAAAGGCTGCGTCGCATCAAGCAATTGGGTCTTGGTCTGTACACCTACCAGGGAGCAGAACACTCGCGATTCACACACAGTCTGGGAGCGCTGCATCTGATGACGCGCATTCTGGACCAGCTAAGCGATCGCTATGAGATCGGATTGGCTGATCGCGCGGCCGCACGCGCGGCTGCCCTCCTACATGACGTGGGTCATGGTCCCTTCTCACATGCGATGGAAAAAGTTTTGGGTGTGCACCATGAGCAATTGACGATGCTGGCAGTCACTTCGACAGAGACCGGTCTGGGTAACGCTCTTCGATCGTATTCAGCCGAACTGCCGGAACGTGTTGCGGCGATCATCGACGGCACATTCAAGCCGGCAGCGCTGGCTCAACTGGTATCGTCCCAGCTTGACGTAGATCGCATGGATTATCTCTTGCGCGATTCACTGATGACGGGAGCGAAGTATGGTCTGTATGATCTCGAATGGATCATCAACGCGCTTCAGATCGACGAGCAAGGCGATCGCATTTATGTCGCCACGCGTGGAATATTTGCGGTCGAAGAGTACCTCCAGGCACGTTACTACATGTTTCGACAGGTCTACTTTCATCGGACCTTGCGATCGGCCGAAGCAGTGCTTAAGTCCGCGTTACGCCGGGCTCTCGATCTGTTTGACCAGGGCGAGCCGGTCTGGTCGGCGCCGGGCACGTCGTTTGAAAAGATTCTTCGGCGACGAGCACTGAGCATCACCGAACATCTAGAGATGGATGACTCGGACGTTATTTTTCATATGAAGCAGTGGCAACATTCAAACGATCAGGTGCTCACGGATCTAAGCCAGCGCTTTGTGGGTCGACGGCTTTTTAAGGCCATCGATCTCGACATGCCCCGGAACGAGCGGAAAGAGTTTCTGGAGGCGGCTCGCGCCGTAGTCGTCAAGGGCGGCTTCCTCCCTGAATATTATTTCATCGAAGATCGCGCGAGCGATGTTCCTTACTATGGTTACTACACGCCCGAAGGTGTCGAGCCGCGTACTCGCATCTATGTCGAGGATGGTTATGCCCATCCCCGGCTGCGCGAAATCAGCGAGATCAGTGAAGCTGTGCGCGGTTTGGGGCGGGGTTACGAATTGCATCGAATCTGTTTCCCGGCCGAGGTAAAGGAAGAGATCTACCGGCTCTATCACAGCACAACTCCCGCTCCTCAGGCTGCCGCTAACCGCGGCAAGTGAGTCCGACAAAAGCCGGAGCACGAGGTCGGTAGCATCTGCGTGAGCGGGCGGATCAAACATTCACTAGAGTCGGTTGGGGCTTTCCGCCCGCTCACGCAGGGTGGTACTGACTTCATGCGACCTTGATCGACTCATGCGATAGGATCCTTTGATTAACGAAGCTTCACATATTTGCACTCGAGCAGAGGCGCGACTTTCATGGGCGTCGTTTTGGTTGTTACTGCTTCTCTCAACGGGCGTGGGGCAATCTCGTCCGACCCGTCTGGCAGTCCTTGATTTCGGAAAAGACCAAACAGGTGTGCGCTCGGCTCGAGCAATTCGCGAAACTTTGGTCCTAACGGGACAGGGACGTGAATTCACTGTTGTCGATCGCGACCAGACCAACGCCGCGGCCCTGGGCGCAGGCTTCGACGGATCGCTGAACCTGACGACGCAACGGGCGCGAGATCTTGGATCGGCAATCGGCTGCGACTTTTACTTTATTGGTGACGCGCAGACTCTCCTCAGATCTCCGTCCACCAAACCCACTTACTACGAATCTTTCGCCACGATTTTACTGGTAAGCGCGCGCTCGGGAGGGCTCGTACTATGGGAAAGACCAGCAGTCCAACGCGCCGCGCCGGAAGAATCTGAGAAAGCACTCCTTGCGATCCTAACCTCAGCGGAAACCCGACAACACTACTTCGCTGCGACGCGTCGCGCGCAGGAAGCCGAACGCGTCGAACGGGTGACCGCAGCCGCCAACGGCGCTCAGGTAATCGATGTAATGTCTGACGGTGACAGCGATCCAGGGCCGGAGGTTCAAGCGCCGCGCCCCTATCGGCGTCTGAAACCGCCATACCCGGAAACTGCGGCACGCGCAGAAGTAGAAGCCACGGTCGATGTGCTGGTTGATATTGACGCTCGTGGCGAAGTCGAGCGCCTGGAGATAGCTCGTTGGGCCGGATACGGTTTGGATCAATCAGTCATGGACACGGTCAGACAGATGCACTTCTTTCCCGCCATGCGGAACGGCGTGCCGACGCCGATGCGGGTGTTATTGCGCTACAACTTTCGCAAGCCGCCACCGGACAAAAACCACTCGCAGTAGCAACCGATCAGACATCATGACCCGTCCCCTATCACAGGGCGGTTCTGTAAACTGCCTCGTGTTATTATCCGTTTGAATCACGCACAAAGCGTGAATCCGAGACCAATGCTTTATCTTTCGCAGGTGCTGGGTCGGCCTATCCTCGACCTTGACGGCGAGCGTGTGGCAACACTCCGCGACGTCATAGTGCGGCTGGGCGAAGACGAACATCCCCCGGTAGCTGGGTTCGTCGCGCGCTATCGCCGGCGCGACTTCTTTCTGCCCCGCTGGCGCATCACGCACTTCGGGGAGGACGGTGTCCGTTTGAAGTCCGACATTCTGGATCTGCGCCCTTTTATGCGACGCGACGGCGAGGTGTTACTGGCGCGCGACGTGCTGGACAAACAACTGGTCGACGTTGACGGCAAGCGCGTCGTCCGCGTGAACGACGTGCAAATCATCGAAGCCGCAAACGAATGGCGAGTGACCGGCGCTGATGTCAGTTTCTTCGGGTTGTGGCGGCGACTCGCGCCCGCCCTGTTGCGCAGCGGCAGAGCCGTCGAAGTGATCGATTGGGCCGACGTGGGTTATCTTGCGACCGACGCCGCTACGGTGCAGTTAAAGTCTTCAAGGGGAAAACTCGCGCGCCTTCATCCGGTGGAAATTGCGCGACTCGCTGAGGCCCTTTCCTATCAGCACGGCGCGGAGATCGTCGAATCTCTGGACGATGAGACTGCCGCCGAAACCCTGGAAGAGATGGCCGCAGAACGTCAGGCGCAGATCATTGGTGACATGGATGAAGAACGCGCGGCAGACATTCTGGAACACATGTCGCCCGACGAAGCGGCGGACGTGCTGGGCGATCTTCCGGAGGACAAAGCCGAAGATTTGCTCAACCGAATGGAGGATGACGAGCAAAACGAAGTTGCTGAACTCCTGCCTTACGCGGATGACAGCGCCGGCGGACTGATGACCACGGAGTTTGTAACTTTGCCGCGCGATTTAACGGTGGGGGAAGCCCTGGCGCGTCTGCGCGAGATGGCCGAGACGCCGAACATGATCTACTACCTGTATGTCGTGGCCGCGGAGGATACCTGGAAGCTGGTGGGGGTGATCGCCTTGCGTAGCTTGATCCTGGCAGATGCATCGGCCCCGCTCGAGCGCGTCATGCGAACAGTTCTGCAAGTAGCGCATCCGGATGATGATGCCGCCGAAGTTGCCCAGAAGATAGCTGAGTATAACCTCCTGGCACTTCCGGTGGTTGATGAGACGGGAGACATTCTCGGAATCGTAACCGTTGATGATGCTATCGAAATTCTTTTGCCCAAAGGCTGGCGGCAAAGACTGCCAAAGTTGTTGGGATAAACAGGTACGCTTGATCAAGTTGAGCAAACTGCGCGAGCAACAATCAGAAATGACTGAGGATCCTCCGAGTGCCAAAGCAACCGACAGACGAGCGCGATACGAAACGCGGCCTCTTGCAGCGCGGCGCGCAAGGAGTTTCGCGAGTGCGGCGTACCGTGAGCCGGCGTCCGCGAGTCTTTTTGTATTTAGCAGTTATCGGCCCGGGCGTGATCACCGCCTGCGCGGGAAATGATGCCGGTGGAATCGCCACGTTTGCCTCAGTCGGGGCCGACTATGGTTACAACCTGATTTGGCTCCTAATTCCTCTTACGCTTAGTCTCGGAATCGTTCAGGAGATGTGTGCCCGCATGGGCGCGGTTACCGGCAAGGGGCTCTCCGACCTGGTCCGCGAGCGCTTCGGCGTGCGCTGGACTGCGTTCATTATGCTGGCGCTGCTGGTCGCTAACGGCGGTGTTACAGTTTCAGAGTTTGTGGGCATCGCGGCGGCGATGGAATTGCTGGGAGTGGCCCGTTATGTCTCCGTGCCAATCGCGGCAGTCGCCATTTGGTGGCTCGTGGTAAAGGGAACCTACCGGAGGGTTGAGCGGGTCTTCCTCGCCATGTCTCTGGTATTTCTGGCGTATGTGGTTTCAGCTTTCCTGGCCCATCCTCCCTGGCGAACTGTAGCCGTAGAGCTGGTCCGTCCGCATCTCGATCTTACGCCGGCTTATCTCCTTAGTTTCGTGGCCATCATTGGCACGACCATTTCGCCTTACATGCAGGTCTTCATTCAGTCGTCCGTTGTCGAAAAGGGCGTGCGGCTGGAGAACTACCGAATGATCCGCGCAGACGTTTGGATCGGAACTGTATTCGCAATCTTAATTGTTTTTTTCATCGTGGTTTCAACGGCAGCAACTCTCCACGTCCACGGCGAACACGTTGATTCGGCCCAGCAAGCGGCGCACGCTCTGCGACCGCTGGCCGGTCCTTACGCGGAAATCCTGTTCGCTATCGGACTATTCGGAGCTTCGATGCTAGCCGCCGGTGTATTGCCTCTGGCCACCGCCTACTCCATTAGCGAGGCATTCGGCTTTGAGAAAGGTGTCTCGAGCAGCTTTCGCGAGGCCCCGATCTTCCTCGGTGTCTTTACCTTCCTGGTGGCCGTCAGTGCGTTTATCGCGATGATTCCGGGACTGCCGCTGATTCAAGTTTTGATTGTGACCCAGGTCATCAATGGAATGCTCTTGCCGGTCATCCTGATCGCCATTCTGCGCTTAGTGAATAACCGCGAGTTAATGGGCGCGTACGTAAATGGACGGCTGTACAATTTTGCTGCGTGGCTGACCGCTGTGGTGGTTTCGGCACTCTCGATACTGCTCATCGTCGTAACCCTGCTGCCAAACCTTTTCTCTCACCGGTGACAATCTCGGACTCCCTTTGAGATCCCGAGTCCCCACAAACTCCTTTCAGATTCGGCGCCTTTTTGGATTTCACTCTCGCCAAGCAAGAAATTTGATGGTAAAAGTACGTTCGTTAAGCGATCCCGTCTTAAGAACTGAGTCACTGCATGGCCGCTCGTAGCTCAAGCAGAACCAACAGGTTTTTCGTCTTCATCTTTGCGACAGTGGTGGTGGCGCTGGCGCTTTATTTGTTCTACCACTTCAAGCCGGCATTGACTGACGCTCTGGTTGCCCACATGGGCCCGAGGGCTGGGGAAGACAGCCTCATAAGAATTCCCGAACTAATCCTCTGGTCCATTCTTGCATTCCTTGGCGTGCGGGCCGTAAGCACTCTCATCTTTGATCTGTTATTCCGCATCCGCCGCGGTTATGAGGCGCCCACGCTTGTTCGCAATATTTTTTCTCTGCTGGCTTTTACCGGCCTGTTCGTTCTGACCTTCAACAAAATTTACGCAGAAGTGAACCTTGGCGCGCTTTTCACCACCTCCGCGATCTTTGGCGTAATCATCGGTCTTGCCTTGCAGGACACGCTGGGAAATTTCTTTTCCGGTATCTCCCTTCACGCTGACCGCCCCTTTCAGGTTGGTGACGTCATCGTGGTGGGCGCGCAGAAACACACGGGCGTAATCGAGAGTATTACCTGGCGGGCCATCAAAATCAGGACCTTTCAAAATCACATCGTCCTGGTGAGCAACAGCAACGCCGCCAAGGAAGCGATCGAAGTCGCTCCCCGCGAGAACCTGAACGCGCGCCTGGTTTTCTTCGGTACGCTCTACACCGATTCACCTGCCAAAACAATTCACGTAGTCCGCGAATCAGTTCGTGACGCCGATAACGTTTCAGAAAAGATTACGCCCATCGTGCGTATCCGGAACCTCGGCGACTCTGCAATTGAATGGGAAATCAAATATTGGCTTGATGACTATGCCAAGTACAACGACACCGACGCCCTGGTTCGGCAAAGAGTTTGGTACGCATTGCGCCGCAGTGGCCTCACATTCGCATCACCTATGCTCACCCTCCACACCGAACGCAAAGCGGTGACGCGGCCGACCACCGCCGAGGAACAGATTGCGGACCGCTTGTCGGCTGTCGATGTTTTCTCGCCTCTCTCAACCGACGAGTTAAAGCAACTCGCAACGGCCACGATGGGACATGTCTTCGCACCCGGCGAGACCTTGATCCGCGCCGGCGACGAGGGCTCGTCGATGTTTGTCGTGCATAACGGAAGGGTCGCGGTCCAGGTAGTCGAACGAGGAAAACCTCGCACAGTCGCCGTATTAACGGAAGGAAATTTCTTTGGCGAGATGGCACTCTTCACCGGCGAACCGCGAACCGCAAACGTCGTGGCGCTGGAAGAAACGGAAGTGCTCGAGATCGGTCACGCCGCCATGAAACACATCTTCGAGACAAATCCCAGCCTCGCCGAATCAATTAGTTGGACCATCGCCGAGCGCCAGGCAGACCTCGCGGCCGGCTCGCTGCAAGCCTCACAAAACAGCATCCAGGAGTCTGCCGGAGTACTAGCTTCCATCAAGCGCTTTTTCGGTTTGCGATAACCAATCCATGCGGTTCCAGCCGCACCAAGGCCGAACCCAAACGCGAACTCCTGAGAACCCCGAGTTCGTCCTTGCCCCCTAAAACTGCCTGCTCTAGAAGCGCGTCGGTGAACTTGACACAAGGAGACTCAGCCTTTATTATCGACCCGTGCTCATGGTCGGAGGGCGGTGGAGGCCGCTACCATTCGGGGATTAAGCTATCCAGGATTCAGGAGGATTGGTTATGAGTATTACTCGTTACGACCCGTTTCGCGATTTGCGAACTCTGCAAGAGGAAGTCAATCGTCTTTTCACTGGCAACGTGGCTCGCGCCTTTGACGACGAAGGCATCGCCCGTGGTTCGTGGAGTCCTAATGTGGACATCTTTGAAAACAAAGACCAGATCGTGCTCGAGGCTGAATTGCCCGGTATGAAACGCGAGGATTTCGATCTGTCAGTTGAAAACAACGTGATTACGCTCCGGGGCGAGCGACATTTCGAAAAGAAGGAAGAGACCGACAACTATCACCGGGTAGAGCGGGCCTACGGCACCTTCCTGCGCTCGTTCACTTTGCCGAATACTGTTTCGGCCGAAGGGGCGGCTGCCGATTACCGTAATGGAGTTTTACGCGTTACGCTGCCAAAGCGCGCGGAAACGAAAGCCCGCCGTATTGAGATCAAAGGCGAAGGCGGAGAGTCCGCCAGGACAATTGAAGCCAAGGCAGAGACTTCCAAAGCCGCGGCTAAGTAGTAGTTTTGCTTTTGAGCACATGAAGCGGGGCAACTGGCGTATGATCAGTGGCCCCGTTTGTTTTCAATCAGAGAGTTGTTGGGAGTTAGGTTTGTTATGCGCTTAGATAAATTCACGCTGCGAGGACAAGAAGCGATCCAGGCCGGCATCGAACTCGCGGAACGAAATCAGAATCAGCAGGTTGAGCCCGAACACCTTCTGTGCGCGATGCTTGAGCAGGCTGAAGGTATCGTGCGTCCGCTGCTCGGCAAGCTCGGGGCGAACGTTCAGGTGGTCCTGAACGATTGCCAGGCCGCCGTGGCGCGCTTTCCGCGGGTTCAAGGCGGCCAACAGTACTTTAGCCCTCGATTGACTCAAATATTCACGGCGGCGGAAAAGCAAGCGGAGAAGATGCAGGACGAGTACATCTCGACTGAGCATCTGCTGCTGGCCATCGCCGACGAGAAGGAAGGCGCCAGCGGGAAGCTTTTGCGCCAGCATGGCGTGACGCAGGATGATCTGCTGAAAGCGATCGAGCAAACGCGCGGCGGCGCGCGCATCACCGATCAAAATGCCGAATCCAATTATCAAGCGTTGGCAAAGTATGCGCGCGACCTCACCGATTTGGCGCGTAAGGGAAAGCTCGATCCGGTGATTGGCCGGGATGACGAAATTCGTCGCACGATTCAAGTTCTTTCTCGCCGCACTAAGAATAACCCGGTACTGATTGGCGAGCCGGGAGTCGGCAAGACTGCGATTGTGGAAGGACTGGCTCAACGGATCGTTTCTGGCGATGTCCCTGAGACTTTGCGCAATAAGCGCCTGGTCGGTTTGGATCTCGGTTCAATGTTGGCCGGTGCAAAGTATCGGGGCGAGTTTGAAGATCGTCTGAAGGCTGTTCTGAAAGAGATCGAGTCTGCCCAGGGCCAGATTATTCTGTTCATTGACGAATTGCACACGCTGGTCGGAGCAGGCGCGGCGGAAGGAGCGATTGACGCCTCTAACATGTTAAAGCCGGCGCTGGCGCGCGGCGAGCTGCGCTGCGTCGGCGCGACCACGCTGAACGAATACAAAAAATACATCGAAAAGGACGCCGCCCTCGAGCGTCGTTTTCAACAAATATTCGTGGGCGAACCTACGGTCGAGGATACGATCGCAATCCTGCGGGGTCTGAAAGAACGTTACGAAGTTCATCACGGCGTGCGCATCAAGGATTCAGCAATCGTCGCGGCGGCGACGCTTTCAAATCGTTACATCACTGATCGGTTTCTTCCCGATAAAGCAATCGACCTGATTGATGAAGCCGCCTCGCGTTTACGAATTGAAATCGATTCACTACCCCAGGAGATCGATATTGTTGAGCGAGAGACGATGCAGCTCGAAATCGAGCGCCAGGCTCTGCAACGCGAAGAAGACGAGCGTTCGCAGAAGCGCCTGCGAGAGATCGAACAGCGAATTGCAGACCTAAGAGAAAAGTCTTCGGGCATGAAGGCCAAGTGGCAATCCGAGAAAGAAGCCATTGAGCGTATGCGCACGGCCAAGGCTGAGCTGGAACAACTGCGGCAACAACTGGATCAAGCTCGGAACGCCGGCGATCTTGGCCGGGCGTCTGAGATTCAGTACGGCCAGATTCCAGAGTTGGAAAGAAAGTTTGAGAGCGAGCAGGCGAAGCTGGCGCAGATTCAGATCGACGGGGTTACCTTAAAGGAAGAGGTTGACGAGGAAGACGTCGCTCAGGTAGTCGCCAAATGGACGGGTGTACCGGTTTCAAAAATGCTCGAAGGCGAGATGCATAAACTTCTTTCCATGGAGGACCGTCTGCGACAACGTGTGATTGGTCAGGACGAAGCCCTTCAGGCGGTGGCTAACGCGGTGCGTCGAGCGCGCGCTGGTCTTCAGGATCCTAATCGTCCCGTTGGATCTTTTATCTTTTTAGGTCCGACCGGCGTCGGCAAGACTGAAACGGCCCGCGCACTGGCGGAATTTCTCTTTGATGACGAACGCGCTATGGTGCGCCTGGACATGTCTGAGTACATGGAAAAGCACGCAGTAGCCCGCATGATTGGCGCGCCACCAGGGTATGTCGGATACGAGGAAGGCGGTCAATTAACCGAAGCCGTGCGGCGGCGCCCCTACAGTGTCGTTCTCTTTGACGAGATCGAAAAGGCTCATCCGGACGTTTTCAACGTGCTATTGCAGATTCTCGACGATGGCCGGCTGACAGACTCGAAAGGCCGTACAGTTGATTTCAAGAATACGGTCTTGATCATGACTTCAAACCTCGGCTCGCGCGAGATCCAGGACGTCAGCGAGGATGAAAAGCAGGTGCGTGAAGCGGTGACCCAGGTGCTGCGCGAACATTTCAAGCCTGAGTTCTTAAATCGTATCGACGACATTGTCATTTTCCATCGCCTGTCCCGCGAACAAATTACTCAGATCATCGATGTGCAACTCGAGCGTTTGCGCGCGATGCTTCATGACCGCAATATCTCTTTAGAGCTACGGGATTCTGCTCGGCAACTACTGGCTCAGGAGGGTTATGACCCGAATTTTGGCGCCCGACCACTAAAGCGGGCGATTCAAACGCTAATTCAGAATCCACTCTCGATGAAGCTTTTGCGCGGAGAAATCGTACCGGGACAGGTCGTGATTGTATCGGCTCGTGACGGTGAGATGGAATTCACGACCGATGTTGCGGCTGCGTCCGCTTGAGCTCTGTCGAATTGGGGTGGTTTGTGAAACGCCCCGTGCTGGCAAGGTATTTGCTTAGAAAAGGAGGCAGAGATTCTTGTTGCACTGAAACGCAACGACGAATATGCTCTGCACATCGAAGGGATGCGCGCCTGAAGGGATTTCGGGCAACCTGCAGTTAACGGCGCTTAAAGGAAGAAAGTAAGGCAGTCAGTATGGCCGATTTGGAAGCATACAAAGATAAGTTTGGCGAGAGCGGACAACGTGTTTTGCAGAACGCTCTGAGCGAATCAAGGCGGCGGGATCAAAACTACATCGCCGTTGAACACATCATCAGTGGCCTGGCTAAGGAGGAACCCGATCTCTTTAACTCGACCATCCGCAGCCTGGCTCTCGATCCCGTCCTGGTGGCGAGAGCTATCGATAAGCGTTTGGACAACACTCGCCAACATGTCGGTAAGGGATTCCGCATAGCGCCTGATACGACGGACCTGTTCAAACGGGCGATGGAGCGCGCCCGCTCACGCGGACGCAAGACGATCGAAGCGACCGACATCTTTGACGTACTTTCGAACTACGACAGTCTGCTGGTTGAAGTCCTGCTCAATCTGGGTGCGAGTCCGGAAGCAGTGGTTGAGCGCGTTCGCACCAACGTGAATGAGCGTGAGCAACATGAAGAGCAGTATCGCAAGAAGTTCGAGCTGCCTCCTTATCTAAAGCACTTTGGTGTTTCGTTGAATCGCATGGCGCGGGCCGACAAGATTCCGCCCACCATCGGGCGCGAAAAAGAGATTCAGCAAATCATCGAGATTCTTTGTCACCGCGAGCGCGCCAACTCACCCATGCTGGTCGGCGAGCCGGGTGTGGGCAAGACGGCGGTGGTCGAAGGTCTGGCTCGTCTGATCGAACTTGAGCCGCAGAAGGTACCGGCGCGTCTACGCAACTCCCATGTGGTGCAATTGCAAATGGGTGGCATTGTAGCCGGCACCATGCTGCGCGGCATGTTTGAAGAACGCATCAAGGGCATCATCGACGAAGTTAAAGAGCGCGATAACATGATTTTGTTTATCGACGAGGCCCATACGATCATCGGCGCTGGCGCTGCTCTGGGAACCTCCTCAGACGCTGCGAATATGTTCAAGTCGGCCCTCTCCAAAGGCGAATTGCGAATTCTGGGCGCCACCACCCTCACCGAATACAAAGAATATATCGCCGAAGACGAAGCCCTCGCGCGCCGCTTCCGCCTGGTCAAAGTTGACGAACCAACAATTGGCGAGACCCGTGAGATTCTGCTGGGCGTGCGGCCCCGGCTGGAACGCAATTATTCAGTGCAAATTTCTGACGAGGCAATCAACACCGCGCTGGAGATGGCGCCGAAGTACATTCGAAACCTGCACCTACCAGATAAGGCCATCGGTTGGCTCGACACTGCTTCGGTAAAAGTTGAGATCAACGAACCGCACACGATGATCGTCAAACCTGAACATGTGATCGACGTAATCTCGCAGGAGTCGCGAATTCCTCGGGACATGATCTTTCGCGACACCAGCGATCGCTTCGCTTTGACCGAGGTGCAACTTTCCGAGCGCGTCATTGGCCAGAAGGAAGCGATTAAAGCCGTGGCCCAAAGACTCCGGTTGAACAAAGGACCGCTGAAAGAATCGCACTACAAGCCTGACGGAGTTCTGCTTTTCCTCGGTCCGACTGGCGTCGGCAAAACTGAGTTGGCCAAAGCTGTGGCTGAGTTCATGTTCGGCGACGATCACAAGATGGTTCGTCTGGACATGTCCGAGTACGGCGACGGCACGGTGGGAATCGAAAAACTGATCGGGATGCCGCGCGGCATCGTGGGTTCAGAGCGCGGGGGAATCCTAACCGAGCAGTTGCGCGAGAACCCATACACCGTCTTGTTGCTCGATGAAGTTGAAAAAGCTTCACCGTACCTCATGAACATTTTTCTGCAGGCGTTCGATGAAGGATGGCTGACTGACGGTCGCGGCCGGCGCGTCTATCTTTCCGACGCGATTGTGATCATGACGTCAAACCTGGGTTCGGAGAGCTTTAAGAAGTACGAAAAGCCTTTGGGATTTGGCACCAAAACAGCCGGCGACTTCCGGGCGATCAAGAACGAGGTAATGAAAGCCGCCGAGACGCGCTTTTCACCCGAGTTCCGCAATCGCATCGACGAGATCGTGGTTTTCGCTCCGCTGACCATGGATGAAGTTAAGCAGATAGCGCAAATCTACCTCGACAAGACTCGTCGTCAAATGAAGAGCCAGGGAAAGTCGTTTCAGACTACCGATCAAGCGCTCGCACTGATCACCGAAAAAGGCTTCAGCATGCAATACGGCGCGCGGTTCCTGAAGCGTTTCATCGACGAGAGAGTGAAGCTGCCAATCACCACAATGTGGAAAGAAGGGTCGAATTTCATCGTCGACGTCGAAGACGGAGAAGTAGTTACAAAAGTTGCCGAGGCCACTGAAGGCGCGTTGTCTTGATTCGAGATGACGAGGCCGCCTTACGCGGTTGAGTTAAGTTGTGAATAGTGTGGGATAGGGCCTCAAATTCTGATTGAGGCTCTTTTCTTCTTGCTCCGCGATGAGACAATCCCTCGTTAGCATACTCACCTCTGCAGGCTTCTTCTTGCTCCTGCCGGCACTCGTCTGCCTGGCCCAGGTTCCCAAGCCGAGCCCCGTTACCAACGACGACAAGGCAGAGAAGCTCGTACAGAAAGCAATCCAGGCAATGGGCGGAGATCGTTATCTGAGCGTCAAGACCATCATCGGTCGTGGGTTCTTCACCGATTTTAAGGACGGAGTGTCAGGGATTCCGCTTCACTTCGTCGATTACATTGCCTATCCGGACAAAGAGCGGACCGAATTCAGCGGTGGCGGTCAGCGACTCATTCAGACAAACGATCGGGATCGCGGTTGGGTATACGACGGCGCCGCACTAACACTGAAGGACCAGACGGCCGAACAACTGGAAGATTTTCGAATGTCGACACGCACGGGAATTGAGAATCTGCTCCGCGGCGGTTGGCGCGACCAGGGCGCTAAACTGACCTACGCCGGCCGGCGTGAGGCGGGCCTGGCGCGGCGCAACGAGACTGTGCGCCTCACTTACCCGGATGGCTTCTGGATCGAATACGAGTTCGCGGCCGACGATGGATTACCCGCGAAGGTTCTTTACGAACGCAAACAGAAAAAACCTGACAGCGACGAGACAGAGCAAGTGCCGGAAGAAGATCGATTGTATAAACCAATCACCATAGGTGGCATCGTGGCCCCTTACGTGATCGATCATTTTCGCAACGGCCAGCAAACCAGCCGCACCAACTACGAGTCAGTGGAATTCAACAAACCAGTGGCTGATTCACTCTTCGCCAAGCCTGCGAGTTTTAAAGCGGTAAAGTAAGAGCTCATGAGCACGATTCGGCCTGATGCGTCGCGCTCTTGGACATCTGGTCGTTGGTTCCGCGACTACACTTCAACCCAAGACATCGATTCGCGACACCCGGCGTTCTTGTGGAACACACTCTTTATCATCGCGGCGCAGCCCTTGCGCCTGATGTTGGCGGGAACGGGTCTCTGGTTGCGATTTGCTACTGCCTTGGCGGGACTGTGGAAATAATCACGCGCTCGCCGAGCGGCTCGCTGCTTTTTCCCGGGCCGATGCCGCGATAGATCGGTTCATATTATCTCGATCCGCTTCGGGCAGCGGCAGTCCCGCCATCCGGGCAAACAGACGCTCGTACTGATCGACGACATAGTCCCAATCGTAGTATTCCAAAACTCGCGCCTGGGCCCGATTACGATACGAGTGGACCAGTGACCCGTCGCGCAAAACCCTTTGCAGCTTCTCAGCCAGATCGTCTTCACCAGCATAGGCGATTCCCGCGTCGCCGATGGCTTCGATGTTCTCCGGTGCCGCGAGTGTCAGCACACAATTACCAAAACCCATCGCCTCCAACAGCGCCGGATGTGTACCGCCTACTTCGGTAGCATGAATGTAGCAATAAGCATTCTGCTGCAGCGCTCTGTAGTCGCGGCCGAAAACGAAACCGGTGAAGACGATTCGCCGATCGCGACGAGCCCGCGCCTTGAGGTCGTTGATGTATTCGCGCGCATAGGGCGCATCGCCAACAATCAAAAGCTTATGCGCGGTACGAACCCGCTTGAAGGCTTCGATCACCAGGTGCGCATTGTTTTCCGGCTCTAAACGGGACACATAGAGGACATACCGATTGGGCTCGACCCGCCAACGTCTCACCATGGGATCGGGACGGCGCTCGACCTCGGCTCCGTAGGCGATCATGGTCGACTCGGCCCGGTACCTCGCCAGGTAATATTCCTGAATCACTTTTGCGTCGGTAACAGTTTCAGTCGGCAGGATTGTCGCCAACCTCTCGGCTATCAGGTAGTACCTGCGCGCAATCGAGTTCCACTTTTTACGCTTGTGCTCCAGCCCGTCGACATTCAATGCTACAGGCGTGCCGGCCAGCCGGAGAATGGAAGCGAAAGGCGCGTTGGCTGCGTTGCAAATCAGCGCGGCATCGTAACCTCCGGGCACCGCATGCAGGGCAGAAAGAAAAGTATGTACGATGGTGTCAAAATATTTATGCCGGATGGTAGGGAGGACCTTGAGCTTGACGCCCTGAAACTCGAGCTCGCGCGGGCTGACATAGTGCGCCCGACAATACACGGTAACGTCGTGGCCGCGGGCAGCCAGTCTGGTGGAAAGATGTTCCGCGAACGTTTCGAATCCGCCATAGTTGGCCGGAATGCCCCGAGTTCCGAGAATCGCAATACGCATAGTCAAAAGGAGCAGAGGAATCTACGGCCTTTTTATTCTTAGCCTTTTCTTCCCCCAACCCTCTTCCTTTTCACAACTTGCTCGTAAACACCCAAGGTCATTTGCGCGGTAGTCAGCCAGTTGAATTGCTTTGCCCTCTCAAGACCTTTCACACGCAAGGACTCGCGATATTCCGCATCATCCAAGATCTGTCTGAGGGCTCTAACCAGGGCCTGAGTGTCGAACGGATCAAACAGCAAACTCGCATCGCCGGCAACTTCCGGGAGGCTCGTCCGATTTCCGGCAATTACCGGTACGCCACATTGCATCGCTTCGATTACCGGTAAGCCAAAGCCTTCAAAATACGAAGGGTAAACGAAACAAATAGCGCCACTATAGAGTCCGGCTAGATCGTGCTGAGGCACGTAACCGGTAAACAAAAGGTCGTGGTCGAGATTATTTCGCCGTGCCGCGCTAAACGTCTCACTATCAAGCCAACCACGTTTTCCTGCCAGGACAAGCTGAGGAAGCTTAACCTCTGGGTGAACTCCGCGCAAGGATGAATAAGCTTCAATTAAGCGCACCAAATTCTTTCGCGGATGAATGGAACAAAGCGAAAGAATGTAGGGCTTCCGAATCCCATAACTTTCGCGAATCCTCTTCAGTTCCGTTTCATCGGTAACCGGCAAGAGATTCGGCGGGGCGGCCTCTGGCGTCACAGTAATCCGCTGCGGAGCAATGCCGTAAGTGCGACTAATATCAGCCCGTGAAAACTCTGAAACCGTGATGATGTGTGCCGCCCGCCGCGCCGTCCGCCGCACAGTCAGCCGCAGCTGCAGCCAACTCCGCCGGTTAAAAGTTTCGGGCAGATGCTCAAAAGCCAGATCATGAATTGTTGTTACGACTGGGCAGGGAGCAAATGGTGGCGCAGTGTATTGGACGTGCAAGACATCGACCGGGTGGCGTCGCAACTCGCGGGAAAGTGTCAGTGGGATGCGGACGAGTGGAGTGTGCGGCAGCGTTTGCCTGACCGTGAAGTTAGGCCAACGCTTATCAAACCGCTCGATAGCGGACCGTTTGGTTACGTACAGAGTGTAGAGATTGGTCTGATCGATTTGGGCGAGGGCCTCGATCAGGTTGATGGCGTAACTTTCATTACCGCCTAGTTGAGCTCCGACGGAATGCGCATCGATTGCGATATGTAGAATCGCTGTGGCTCCAATTTAGCGAGAAAGAGCGCCGGCTGGCCGTGGCGGGGATGAACCGTGGCAAGCCGGCTCGATTCCAGGCTATTTTTCGTTAGCCGCGGATCCTCGACCTTTGGCTGCCTCGGCGACGGCTGCGATCTGGCGCGTATCCCGCTCGCGGATGCGGGCGGCTTTGCCGCGCAGACCACGCAAATAATAAAGCTTTGCGCGGCGCACGTGCCCTCTTTTCACTACGTCGATATGATCGACGATGGTAGCGTGCAGCGGAAATATTCGTTCGACCCCAACACCAAAACTGGTCTTTCGCACGGTGATGGTCTCGCGCACGCCCCCATGCTTGCGGGCGATTACCACACCTTCGAAAGCCTGCAAACGCTCTTTGGTTTCCGACTCCTTTATGCGCACGTGCACGCGTACGGTATCACCCGGTTGAAAGTCCGGGACATTAGGTTTTAGCTGCGACTTATCGACACTGTCTAAGCGGTTCATGACTAACTCCATTTCCAATTTCCGATTGTCAATTTCCGATTTGACTCGGCTCTCATAGGGCCTCGCCTTTATAATCGGCAAATGGCGGCCGCAAATCGGCAATCATTTCAAAAGATCCGGCCGGTTGCGTTTCGTCTTATCCAACGAAGCCTCGCGACGCCAGCGCGCGATCTCGGCGTGATTGCCGTTCAACAAAACTTCAGGAGGGCGCATCCCTTCAAACTCCGGCGGCCGCGTGTACTGCGGACAATCGAGCAGGCCATCCGAGAATGATTCGTTCGTCGCCGAAGTTGCGCTGCCCAAAGCTCCAGGCAGCAAACGCACAGTTGCGTCAATTACCACCAGCGCGGCCGGCTCTCCTCCAGACAGGACGTAATCACCAATCGAGATTTCGTCCGTCACCAGCGCTTCGGCAACTCGCTCGTCGACGCCTTCATAACGGCCGCAAATCAAGACCAGTTGCTCGCAGCCGGCAAACTCAGCCGCTAGTGCCTGCGTTAACGTTTTTCCCTGAGGCGAAAGCAGGACGACGCGTTTTCCGGCACCTACGCTTTCGCGGCGACCAGCGCCAACCAGCGACCCTACTGCTGCAAAGATCGGTTCCGGCTTTAACACCATTCCGTCGCCACCGCCAAAGGGCCGATCGTCGACGACGTGATGTTTGTCGGTGGTCCAGGCTCGTAAATCGTGCGCCCGAATATTGACCAGGCCCGCCGCCCGCGCTCTGCGGACAATTCCATAATCAAACGCTTCGCGAAAGTAATCCGGAAAGATCGTAATGATATCGACGCTAAGCGGTGCCATTGCCGATTGCTCAAATTCCAATTGCCGATTGTTTCAAATCAGCGAACTCGGGGCTGACCCGGGTGCGACACCTGGTCCAACCAACTCCAACCGGCAATTGGAAATCGGCAATCTACAATTCCAAAAGCCCCTCGGGAGGATCGACCCGAATCAGTCTTTGTTCGATATCAATCTCGACACAGATTTCACGCGCCATCGGGATCAAAATTTCACGTCCTTCAACCGCCGCCACGACCAGGACCTCAACCCCACCAGTTCGCATCACCTCGCTAACCTGGCCGATTAGCTTTCCGTCCACAGACTCGACGCGACAACCGGTCAGCTCCCAATCGTAGAAGTGATCCTCGGGCAGCTCAATCCGCTCGCTCGCCGGAATCGCCAGCTGGTATCCCGCGAGGTCCTTCGCCGCATCGATCGAATCGTAACCAGCGAACTTGAAAACGATGCGATTTCCGTGGAACCAATGCTCTTCAATTTGCAAAGATCGTCGGCTTCCGTCGGGCCCGATCGCGATCACGCTCTCAAGGCCTTCGAAACGTCCGGGAAAATCCGTGTAAAGATCGGCTACCACCTCTCCGCGCAGCCCCCTTGTCCTGGCCACGCGCGCGACGACAATCAGATCATCGGCCACTTCACTCAACGACGTCGAGCACGAACCGGCGATGTTTTTTCAAACCGGCGGCGTAAACCAGCGAACGTAAAGCCCGTACGGTGCGGCCCTGTTTCCCGATTACCTTACCCATGTCACTCCGGGCCACGCGCACCTCGATACGGGTAGTTCCGTCGCGCTCAATTTCGCGCACATCGACCGCGTCGATCTCATCGACGAGAGCTTTGACGATCATTTCGACCGTGTCGCGCATAAATCTACAATGACCTGTTTAAACGCGGCACTCGTGCCGCGGTCACCAGCGGCGGACAAGTCCGCCCTCTAAACGTTATGCGGGCTGCGACTCTGCCACGGCAGCGCTTTCGGCTTTGGCGGCCTGCTTGATCAACTGGCGCACCGTATCGGTTGGCTGCGCACCCTTGTCGATCCAGTAACGGACGCGTGCGGTCTTAAGCTTAATCTCCGCCGGCTGACGCGAGGGATCGTAGGTCCCGACGTTTTCCAGGAACGCGCCGTCGCGCTTCGACTGTTTTTCCTTGACCACGATCCGGTACGAAGGTCTTTTCTTGGCGCCCATGCGCATTAATCTGATTGCTAACAAAGTGTCTTTCCTCCAGTTTCGTTTAGACTGCCCACTTGTGGCCAGTGGCGGCACAAGTTCCGCCTCCAAACTAAACGATTCGATTTATTCCAAACGACATAAAAGCGAACTAGCGTCGCTTCTTCTTTTTCTTTTTCTTTCTCCGCGACGAGCCCGGCAGCCCGGACCGTAAGCCTGGCATTCCGCCCATCATCGCATCGCCCGCATCGCCGTCCAGCCCCTGCATGCCGGCTATCTGCCGCATCATCTTGCCGCGCAAACCGCCACCGCTGAACATTCCCTGCATCATGCGCCGCATTTCGGTGTACTGCTTGATGAGCCCATTTACCTGAGCCACGGTCGTACCCGATCCCCGGGCGATTCGCCGCCTTCGGTTCGCATTCAGGATCATGTGATTGGCCCGCTCTTCGCCGGTCATCGAATCAATAATCGCTTCGGTGCGCTTTAGCTCCTTCTCCATCAACTCAGACTGTTCATCCGTCAAATCCGGCATGCCCACGCCGCCCAGAAGTTGATCCGGTAACAACTTGAGGATCTTTGAGAAAGATCCGAGCTTTTTAACCTGCCTGAGCTGCGAACGAAAATCATCGAGCGAGAACTGATTCTTCTGCAGCTTCTTTAGCTGAGCTTCGGCTTCGTCCTGATCGACCTTGTCCTGAACCTGTTCGATCAGCGAAAGCACATCGCCCATGCCCAGAATTCGCTGGGCTACCCGATCGGGATAAAACGGTTCCAGCGCGTCGTACTTCTCGCCTACGCCGACAAACTTCACCGGCTGCCCAATGACCTGCTTGATCGAGAGGGCCGCGCCGCCACGGGCATCGCCGTCCATCTTGGTCAAGACCACACCAGTAATCCCGATTCGGCGGTGGAACTCTTCAGCCGATCGCACCGCATCTTGTCCGGTCATCGCGTCGGCGACAAAAAGGATCTCGACCGGATGCGTCTCGCGCTTGATGCTGACCAACTCTTCCATCAACTCATCGTCGATGTGCAAGCGGCCGGCCGTATCGATCAGCAGCGTGTCATAGCCGACGTCCCGCGCCTGTTGCAGCGCGGCACGAGTCAACTCCAGCGGATCATTCGTCTCAGGCTTTTCAAAGATCGATTGGCCAGTCGCCTTGGCGATGACCTTTAACTGTTCCCGCGCCGCGGGCCGGTAGACGTCAGTCGAAAGCAGTAGTGGCTTCCGATCCTGGTTCTGTGCGAGCCAGCGCGCGATCTTTCCCGTCGAGGTTGTCTTGCCTGAACCCTGCAGACCCACGATCATGACAACGTTCGGGATCGTTTTGGTGAAGACCAGCCGCGAAGATTGTCCGCCCAGCAATTCGACCAACTCGTCGAAAACGATCTTGACGACTTGTTCGGACGGCTTCAGTTCCAGCCAGACCTTTTGGCCCTCGGCTTTCTCCTTGACCGACGCGATAAAGTCTTTGGCGACCTTGTAATTGACATCGGCTTCCAGCAGCGCCAAACGAATCTCGCGCAAAGCCGCGTCCACGTGCTCTTTGGTCAGGACGCCTTCGCCGCGCAGATTCTTCAGCGTCCGCTTTAGTTTGTCGGAAAGAGACTCGAACATACGTTGCTAGACGAAGATTCCCGGTCTACGCGGAAACAAGCATGATAAGGGCGGGTCTGAGGGGTGTCAAGGAATGGGCTGCGGTGACCCTAACCGCCAGCATCTTGAAATAGCAAATTGTGATTTCAAGTGCAGGGAGGCTATCCAGGGCTTGCTCCGCCAGGAGCAAAATGTTTATAGAGAGGTAGGGAATTTGATTCTTCTTCCGGCGAGGTGAATGGCATGCGGGCTATAAACATTGCGCCCCAACGGAGCGCGCGCAATCACGTTCTCAGATTTAGCCTTCTGATCGGACTCCTGGCGTGCATATCTTTTGACGCCGCAATTCCGAGCGTGACTCAAACGCTAACCGCGAGCGCTCAAAAATCCGAATTCATCGCTCCCGGAATCGAGCACATTCAAATCACTCGTGGTCATAAATCCGAGAAAGATGCGACCGGGCCCTGGTTCATTAATATCCTGCGTATCGATCTCAGCCAGGCGCGGCTGCGGCTGGTTCATGCACTGGACGAGGCCGTCGGTTTGGAAACGGTGAGTTCGATGGCGGCTCGTTATGGGGCTCTGGCGGCAGTTAACAGCGGTTACTTCCGCACGACCGGAACTTATCGCGGCGATTCAGTAGGCGTTGAAGTACTCAACGGAAAGATTCTGAGCGAATCAAATAACTCTCGCGCGGCGGCCGGATTGATCGACAGACGAGCTAAGCAGGAACTAATCTTTGGCCATGTGAGTTTTGACGGAGAAGTTTTTGCCAGTCCCAGGATCAAACACGCGATCGATGGCCTTAACCGGCCTCGAGCTACGAACGAGTTGATCGTGTTCACTCCAGAGTTCCATCGCAATACGCTAACGGAGCCGAGCGGTTTGGAACTAATTGTGCGCCGCTCTCGAATTGTTGCCTTGCGCGATCTCAAGGGCAGCAGCACGATTCCTGTGAACGGCTTCGTCATCTCAACGTCCGGTTCAGCCCGTGACTGGGCCCTTAAAAATCTCCGTCGCGGGGCGCGAGTAAAGGTCGATCTCAATTGGTCCCCGGTGGAACTTGATCAAGCGGTGTCGTGGAAGCAGGCAACCAATGTAATCGGGGGCGGTCCCCAATTGATCAAGAATGGCCGCGTTGAGATAACCAATGCCGCGGAAAAGATCCTGCCGAGCTTTGTTAGTGACGGACACCCACGCACCGCCATTGCCAAATTAAAGTCAGGGCAAATCCTTCTGGTCACCGTCGATGGCCGGCAGCCCGGCGAAAGCATCGGCATGTCGCTGACTATGCTGGCCGATTTATTACTAGAGTTCGGCGCCGTCGAAGCAATCAATCTCGATGGCGGCGGATCAACGACGATGGTCATTAGGAATAAGTTGGTGAATAAGCCTTCGGACGCTACCGGCGAACGGCCCGTCAGTGACGCGATTCTCCTCTGTCCCCGTTAAAATGCAGGTCAAAGACTGCGATGAATGCGTGACGCTGCTTCCCGACTGTGGTATTTTCAGGTCGTTTGAAGTCGATCAACCGCGCTCCTCTCTGAGCCCGTCATGTCCTGCCCTCGACGTCAGAGGTGAAAAGCGCAACTCATTGATCTTTTACTAACATTTTCGGACAGCCACGGAAGTTGCAGTATTAGTCGATCAACTTTTCACGGGGACCAGCTTGAGCAAAGAGAACTCAGATAATGCAGTTGTCAATCTGGAGCATGCTCGCGTGCGGCTGCGCTCACGCGGCGGCAAGGCTTCTCCCGAAGCACTCGCCGGCGATCTGGAGGCGGTGCGCGGCTTACTGGACCAGGGTCTGACCACTGAGGCGCGTTCGCGTCTTAGCTCTTTACTTACACAGACCCGCACCCAACCCACACTGTTGGCGCAAGCGCGTTGCGCCTTGTCGATTGCGCTCGAAATGCAGGGCCAACATCGTGAGTCGCTCGAGGTCGTCGCATTGTATGAAGACCCTGAGCCGCGAGCCAAGCTTGATCTGACTCTGAGCGCCCAACTGCTGGTTCAGATCGCGCTGGCCTATAACTACAACGGCGATCATCCCAAAGCCATCGCGCTGCTAAAAGCGACGCTTCGGGATTTGCCTGAAGAAGGAGCCGAAGTAGGCGCGGCTTATGCCGCCCTGGCCCGTGTCTATCGCAGCATCAGCGAGTATCCCATCGCTCGTGACTATTCGCGTCGCGCCCTGGAAAGTTATCGCGAGAGCGGCGACTGGCGTGGATTAGCCGAAAGCTATTTCGGACTGGGTTCCGCGGATATTCAGGAAGGGCTGCACGAGCAGTCTTTGGAAAACTTTGGGCAAGCGTTAAAGCTGGTCGGCGATCACCCCGCTAGTTTCGTGCTCGGCCGCATCTACTCGAACATGGCGGGCGCCTGTTGGTTCTTAAAGCGGCCTCAAGAGGGAATCCGCTACCTGGAAAAAGCGATCGGCTATTACGAACGGACTGATCATAAGAAGAGTGCAGCCAATGCCTATAACAATCTCGGCATGAATCTGGTGCTAATCGGCCACTGGGATCGCGGACAGGAAGCATTGGAGCGGGCGCTGTCTTTAGCTACCGAAGCTGACGAGCAAGGCGCCGCGCTGCCGATGATCCTGGATTCGTTGGGCGAATTGTGTAGTCTGCGCGGCGATTTTGAAGAGGCACATGGCTATCTGCAACGCGCGATATCGCTGGCTGATGAACTTGGGAATAAGTGGTATCAGGGACAGACGCAGCGCACGCTGGGCCGTTGTTATTTGGCAATGAAGCGAGGCGTTGAGGCGCTGGCCCTGGCCAGGACGGCTCTGGAACTCGCCGAACTGATCGGCGATCGGCAGGCGATTTGCGAATCTCGGCTCTTGTTTGCCGAAGCCTCTCTGGAATGCGGAGAAACGGAAGAATCCGCCGCCAACCTTCTGCGCCTGGCCAAAATGATAACGGATTCGCCGACTGACCTGCTCTTGTCGGGCGAAGCGCAGCGGCTGCATGGCCTGCTGGAGATGGCCCGCGGCGACGCAGCGACGGCAGCGCAGCATTTCGGTCGCAGCGTATCGATTTTCAATCTCCTCGGTGATCGCTACCGGAGCGGGCGCGCGCATTACGAACTCGGACACGCCTATGCCATGGCTCAGCCCGAACTCGCCGCCGAACACTTATCGCGCGCAGTAAACGTCTTTCGAGAATTGGGTGCGCCGATGGATTTGCGTCGCGCCGAAGAAGCTTCCGCCGAGCTCGATCAGACCAGACCGCGGCAGTTGCTGCAGCGCGACACGGTCGTGCAGTTGCTAACCTTGCGGCTGGCCGAAGCCGTTGCATCGCGCGAACTGCTTTTGCGTGAACTGGCCGCGGTAATTAGGCAGGAAACGAAATGCAACAAGGTCGTGGTGATCGAGCCCGAAGAAGGTGGCCGACAACGAGTGGTCATTGCTCACGGCTGCATTAAGAACGAAGGCACGGCGCTGGCTGACGAGTTTGCGACCCTTAAGGATAATTCTCAAATCGAAACTTTCGCCAAAAAGCACAACGTGGCGATCGTCGCTTTGAAGTCAACTAACGCGCCACCAGCCACGCTTTTGATCTCTCCCCGCGAACGTGCAGAACTTCCCGGTGGACTGTCGCTGGATCCCCTGCTGCGCGTCGTTGAGTTGGGAATGGACGTCTGTGCGTTGAGGGTCAAAGGCCACGCGGGCCAGGGGCCTGAAGATGACAGCGCTCTGGCCGGTGCAAGTCTGATGCCCGGGTTTATTCACTCAAGTCCGGCGATGACCCGCCTGGTCGAAGAAGTCCATAAGATTCGTTCGTCCGATGTGACGGTCCTGGTCACCGGTGAATCAGGCACGGGAAAGGAACTGGTCGCTCGAGCTATTCATGCGCTCTCGTCACGACGAGACAAGGTCTTTGTCCCCTTCAACTGTACGGCGGTGCCAAAAGAGCTTTCCGAAGGTTATCTCTTCGGCTATCGACGCGGCGCCTTCACCGGAGCCGTAAAAGATTCGGCCGGCGTGATTCGCACAGCGGTAGGCGGTACGCTTTTTCTTGATGAGATAGGCGACTTGCCGCTCGACGTGCAGCCGAAAATTTTGCGATTCCTTCAGGAAGGCGAGATCCAACCACTGGGCGAGCAACGGCCGGTGAAGGTCGACGTGCGGATCATCGCCGCGACTAATAGCGACCTTGAAGAGATGGTGGCGCAGGGGAGGTTCCGCGAAGACCTCTATTATCGTTTGAATGTGATCCGGCTGCGGGTGCCGCCTTTGCGCGAGCGCCGTTCGGAGATTCCCACGATTGTTAATTACTACGTCAACCACTACTCGGCGAAATTTGGCCGCAGCGACATACAGATCACGCCACAGGCAATCGACCTGTTAATGGTCGCCGGATGGCCGGGCAATGTGCGTCAGCTTTGCAACGAAGTCCAAAGAGTGATCGCTCGGAGCGAAGACGGTACGATTATCACGCCGGAACAGCTTTCACCCGAGCTGCGTCATATGGGCGCGCCGGTCACGCCCCCGGGTACAGTTACATCGATCAACGCCGGCGGTACTGGATCTTCGGTTACGGTGCCGCTAGAGAACGTCACGCTGGCCGATGCTTTGGCCGAAGTCGAACGGCGCATGATTGCTGAAGCATTACGCAAACATAATGGCAATATTTCGCGCGCGGCCCGCGAACTTGGCCTTACTCGCCGGGGCTTGTACCTTAAGCTCGACCGTCATCAAATGAGCGCCAGCGCCTAGTTTTATCGCTCGCTTTTCCGAAACCAATCTCCGTTCTTAACGTGTAACTCTGTTGCTGTTGTCCCGGAGGCAGGCCTGGGTTTGCGCCACTTCGCGGCAGACGTGTATCCTTTTATGAACGTTGGCTCTTGGTGAAGGTAAGTACCAGTAATGACAGCTAAGCTCAATCTCGCGAGCAATCCTTTCCGCAATCGCGCTTTGCCGTGGACGGTCGCCATAATTGTGAGCCTGGCGTCGTTGATTGCCTTAATTCTAATCGCGAAATCTACTATCCAGACCAAGGCGAAAGTCACGGCTACACAGAGTGATGTAACCAGACTGCAGAAGGACATCGGCGCGCTTAACCAGCGCGCAGACGCAATCAAAACAGCGCTGACGCCTGAACAACAGAAGGCGCTTAAGTCCGCGCATGGGCTTGTCGATCGGAAAAGGTTTTCCTGGTCCCAGCTGTTTGCCGATCTGGAAGGAGCCTTGCCGGGTGGCGTGCGCGTCTCGCGAATTGTCGTTAAGGAAGTGCGGGTCCAGGATGATCGCACCATCGCAAATCTGGATCTGACAGTGGCCAGCAAGAACCCCACTCTCATCACCCAAATGATCCAGGACATGGAAGGTCAGGGAGTATTCCACGCGGAGTTGAGAACGCAGACTCTCCAAAGAGGACGGGGAGAGAGTGGCGCTGAATATGAAATGGATGTGCGCTATATGCCGCGCGCCAGCATGTCTATTGCACCGGCCGAGAGGAATAACCGGTCGGTGGTGGACACTGGGGGCGAGAAGAGCAAAGTCAAATGAGCCAGGAACAACCAATGCAAGGCCCAGCGCTAGCTGAGCGCCGTCAAATTTCGATTCGGATCGATCAGTTGAAGCGTGCGCCGGCTTTAAGTGTGCTTGGCCTTCCGGAGCTGATAGGTCTTGCCGGCGCCGCGCTGCTCGCCCTGTTAACTGTCTTTGCCTACTTCTATTTTTATCTTCCCGCGGATTCTCGTCTGAAATCTCTGCAACGCGAACGCGATCAGTTGCAGATCCAAGAGCGAACCACAGAAAAACTTTATGATAAGACGAAGGACACCAGCGAGGAGGTCGATCAGAGAGTCGCGAGCATAAAGGACTTTGAGGGTAGGTGGCTCGGCGTATCCGGATCTGGACGCTTGGCGCTGTACACCGAAATCAATGAAATCATCCGCAACAACGGGCTGCGCAACACAGCCGGTCCCAGCTACGTACCGCTCGAACCCGTTACCTCTAAAACTCAGGGTCAGGCTACGGATAACGCCGAGAAGCAAGGTATCGCGAAATGGCAAAGCACGTATCCGGGAATTTTGGTGAGCGTTACGGTCGAGGGACCTTACCAACGAGTCCGCCATTTCGTACACGACATCGAGGCGAGCCATCACTTTCTGATTATTAACTCCGTCGAACTCGAAGGCGTTAGAGACTCCGGTGCGGCCCTGGATCTGCCTACACCCGCACCGCCACCCCGAACTTTTGCCGGACCGCCACGTCCGGGCGCGATACGGCCGGGCGTGACTGCGAGCCCTCTCGTTACCGCGCCCGCGGGTAGTCGCGGCTCGCTGGTAAGCCTGCGCCTCGATCTATCAACATATTTTCAGCGGCCTGAAGTAAGAAGCGCGCCAGCGGCATCAAACTAGTCGAACTGTGATACCCGGAGGGCGTTTAATAAGCAGGCCGAACGAGTTTTAGATTGGACTTAAAGAAATGCAACTCTTCGATCCAAATAATCCGAACGAAAAAAAGAAGATGATTGCCGCTGCCGTGCTCGGCGTCGCCGCGATCGCTGTGCTCGGTTATGTGTTCTTTGGCGGCAGCTCAACCAAGACGCCGACTAACAACGCCGTCGCTAAGGCCACACCGACACCAGCCAGAATCATAAAGGACGCTCCCGATATTGCGGCCGACGACCCTTCCGTCTTTCAGCCGGTGGCGTATAACGGAACGGTTGCGGCAACGTCCGAAGCAGACCGAAATATTTTTGCTTACTATGAACCATCGCCGCCTCTCGTCAAGGCCCCTTACGTGCCGACGCCAACGCCGGCGCCTCCTCCGCCTCTGATCGCTTCTTCGTTGATGCCCGCAAGCGTCTACGCGCAGACGGCCGATTTCAGTCTTCAAATTATGGGAGACAAGTTCACACCGAGCCTGCACATCACGATAGATGGTCGAGACTTGCCGACTCGCTTCATCAATGCGCAACAGCTATTCACTACCGTTCCGGCAGCGCTGATTACCAGCCCTGGTTCGCGACAAGTGTCAGTGCGTAGCAACGACGGCAAACTCTATTCGAATGTGATCATGCTGACTGTCACGCCTCCGCCGGTGCCTAACTATAACTACATCGGCATTATCGGCAAGCGGCATTTCAACGACACGGCGGTCCTGCAAGACAAGAGCAGCAAAGACATTCTCAACGTGCAACGCGGCGATCTGCTCGGTGGGCGCTTTCGGATTAACAGCATCTCTGAGAAGGAAGTGGTGCTGATGGATACAACCTTGAAGATCACGCACAAAATTGGTTACACGGTGGATCCTTCCTCGACGAACCAACAGTTTCGTCCACCAGTTCGAGTCAGCGATGAAGAGCCAGAGTAATTTGCAAGTCAGAAATTCCTTGATGTTGGAATTGAATGATCCAAATGACTCAAATCATCACCTCAAATCAAACGGCACCCGGCCTTAAGAGTCAGCTTTACCTGGCGCATCATACTCAGCTAACGCTCCGAGTAAAGAAAGCTAACGGTGAAAGTGGCTATGCCCTGGTTGCGCTCCTCGTTTTAATGACCCTGTTGGCCTTGTTTGCTATGTCCGCCACGTCGAACGTAAAGCAGCAAGCCCAGCGCGAACGCGAGAAAGAGGCCATTTTCAGGGGCGAACAAGTGGCTGACGCCATTCGATCCTACTACCGAAGCCGTGGCGCTCAGGGAGTGAATTCCCTGCCTACTAACATGGATGAATTGCTGGATGGCATCCAAATTCCCGGCAGAACCAAGAAGCTGCAAATTCTCAGGACCTCGGCCACTAAAGATCCGCTGTCCAGCTCTGGCGAGTGGAAGCTGATCGCACCAACCTCGCAGGACTTTGGCTCACTGGTTAAGAACCTCACCGTTTACAGCGGCGGGGTGCCGCCAACTCCGCGTAATGACTTTCGCGCGCTGGCCGCGATGATCCCGCAAATGACGAACGTGCTCGATACCAAATCAAGAGGAACCGCGCCCGGTGGTGAAGACAATTCCGAAAGTGCCTCGGGCCCTTTCCTGGGAGTTACCAGCCACAGTCAACGCAACTCTGTGATCACTTACTACGGCATCGATCGTCACGACGAATGGATCTTCACTCCACTCTTCCGCTGACTACTCTTGATCGCAACATGATCACGGTTAGTGATTAAAACTTGCCGCGACGCGTGAATCGCTCTTGCCAAACTAAGATCCCATTCAGTCATTCACACAAGCGTCTGTGTCGATCGGAAGAGAGCAAACTAATCTCTTCGGAGCGCAGGTTGATCGCTCTCACTCGATGACTGAGCGGCAAAATTTTTATCCCCAGAGTAATAAATTGTTGACAAGCCTTGAATTTAAGTTTATATAGCAAGATGTTGTGCGCCGTTTTCTCTAGACCACAAGAGTTACAGCAACACACTATCTTGTGGTCACAACCAGAAAGCTAAAGAAGGAGAAACGACACTATGGCAACTAAGAAGAAGGCCGCCAAAAAGGCTGGCAAGAAAAAAGCGGCCAAGAAATCCGCTAAGAAGAGATAGCTCGTTCACGCAGGAAACAATAACGACCACGTTCAAGTGGCGCACATCCTCTGAGGCCTTGAAGGCCCTTTCAAAAGGAACGGCGAACGCTTTAAGCGCGCCGTTCCTATATTTTTTTGGGCGGTGAGTTCGCGCCCGTGTTGCGCTGCTCTCTACTCTCCACCTATGCTCATCTGTGATTTGCCAGTGAGAGGTCCGAATCGCGGGAGGAATGCCTGTGCGTGAATTTGACGAGAGGCCTTGGGGCAGCTATGAAGTTCTCGAAGAAAGACCCGGCTTTAAGGTCAAGGTGCTGGAAGTGAAGCCGGGCGCGCGACTTAGCTTGCAGCGACATTCGCGGCGCGGCGAACACTGGGTCGTGGTAGAGGGCGTGGCCGACGTTGTCTGTGGCGACCGGGAACTGAAACTGCAAAAAGGCGAGCACATCCACATCCCTCCCGAAACGAATCATCGCCTGGGCAACAGCGGCGATGTTCGAATGGCGATCATTGAAGTTCAGCTTGGTGATTATTTGGGAGAGGACGACATCGTGCGCCTCGCGGACGACTATCAGCGAACCGCCTAGACAATAGCGTCATGCTGTTCTCCAGCGGTTCAGTCGTCGGTTCGCCGATCTCCTTGACCCCAACACGACTGAGCCGCGCTAATATCCTCAGCGCCCAAAAGACAATGTCTCAACCCCTGATCATTGCCATTGATGGACCGTCCGGCGCCGGCAAATCCACGCTGGGGCGAATGCTCGCGCGCGAACTGGCACTGCTCTACATCGACACCGGCTCGATGTATCGCGCCGCGGTGTTGTCTCTGTACTCCTGAGGACAAGAAGTGCTACGATTCTCAGCCCTCGTTAGAGTGATGATAGATTCGTTCGGAGAGAAATTGTCACCTGGAAAAGACTTCGTCGGTATCGGCGTTGGCGGCGCGATAATTTGTCATGGCCAGATCCTGCTGCTGCTGCGAAGAAAGCCTCCAGAACGCGACCACTGGACGATGCCCGGTGGAGCCGTGGAATTCGGTGAAACGGTAACAGATGCATTGTTTCGTGAGTTAAAAGAGGAGATCGGTGTTGAGACCCAAGTAATTGCTCCCCTCGGAATGACTGATCAGATTCTTCACTTGGAAGGGACGCACTGGGTGTCCTTACGCTTTCTTGTGGACATCTTAAGCGGTGAGCCTAAGAACGTGTGCCCGGAAAGCCACGCTGAGATGCGCTGGTTTCCGCTCGATGCACTGCCGGAAAACATTACTCTGACGACCCGCGAGGCCATTGCGGCGTATACCACTTGGGCAACTCGTGGTGTCAATTCTTTTTTTCGCCGCGTCGCTTCTTAAGAACGCCAGGTTTGCAATCATGCTCTACTATTCGAAAACCGCCGTCACTAGTATCTATGATCAGATCTGCTTTCCGACGCTGTGGAAGAATCCAGCGCGTTTCTGCAATCCTCATGAAGTGGAATCTTCGATCAAATTCATGTAATGGCCGACTACGGTTTCTGGCGTCCCGCACACTGATCCTTTTGCGTCGGATTGAGACTTCCGCATTAATGAATATGGAGTAAACGCTGGTTGAGAATACTCCGACATGAGATTGCAATTCTAGTGCGTGTAACCCCTCGACCAGAATGGATTCTTTTGAAGATCGGCTACATGATCGATATCCAACACGTCTGTTCTGGGCAAAACTAAACGAAGGGACCTGAGTAGAGTCATGGTCGAGCAGTTCAATCGTGTTCCGGAGTGCAAGTGACAGATCGACCGAAGCAGGATGATCCCACTGACGTGCGCGTCCATATCGGGACGATAATGAAACACGCACCACCTTCTCATCCAGGAAATAATCATCGAGCTGCAGAACGACGACAGGCCTTAAGTTGGAAAACACTTTTGCGAATGCGGTTTTCCCCGCACCTGAGGGGCCACCGATGAGGTATACGTCCGCGTAGGGTAACACTTTTACAATACCGGCTGCCCCGCGGGTTAACGCTGAGATGGCCATGATCGACTGGACTCCTTTTAAATGAGCAGGCTGTTAGAAATGAGATTGAAGGTCTTGAGGTTCTGATGCGTCGCTCTTCATAATTGCGCCCCTTGCTCTCTTTCGAACTAACAATTCTTGCGGGAAGAGTATATGAACAATATTGTGCTGGCGATAGTTGGAGTGGCAGGGACAGGAAAATCGGCATTGACCGCGTTGATGTCTGCGGTTTATTCCTTTACGCCCGTTTACTTCGGCGGATGTGTTCTTGAAGAGGTAAAGCGCCGCGGTCTTGATCTGAGCAGCGAGAATGAAAGGAGTATTCGGGAAGAACTTCGGGCTGAGCGTGGTATGCATGTCATTGCCGAACTGAGCCATCCAAGCATTCAGGCCGCCTTGACTGACGGTTTCAATGTAGTAATTGACGGCTTATACAGCCGTTCGGAATATGAATATCTTAAAGCCAGACTCACTAATGAGTTTTTCCTGCTAGCAGTTCATTCAGCCAAGCGATTGAGGTACGAAAGATTAGCTAACAGAGACCACCGATCATTGAGTGCCCTCGAAGTCGATACGCGAGACTCCTCCGAATTGAAAAACCTCGAGAAGTGCGAACCAATTGTACTCGCCGACTATCACATCGTGAATGATGGTACTCATAATGAATTGAGTAAGAAGCTCGACGAAATAATGCGCGAGGTCATTCCGAGGGATTAATGGCCGTCAAAATCGACTGGAAATCAGAAGCAATCAAGGAAGCTGCAAAGCGGGCAGTCTTCTTGGTAATTACGGCTTTGTTGTTTGCTGCATCTGCGTTAGTTACGCAGTTCCGGACCAATTTTGCTTTATACAACGAGACTGTTCTGATCTTCGCGATTGCCACCTTGCTGATTCTCATCGTCCTGGACCTATTTGTCTTTGTTGGCTCAAGGTTGTTTTCAGTAGCGATAATAGACTACGTCGCCGTCATGTTAGCTTTCTCTAGTATGACCCTTTGGTCTGACTTAGTCATGCTCCGGAATAATATTCCCATCTACTTGACGCTATTCCTGCTATTAATGAGCAAGGTTATCCAACTCACGCATTTAGAATACCGGTTTATCGCTGAGACGAAGGAGTTGGTGAGAGTCGGATTCGCTGTGACTGGCCTCGTCATCGCCGACCCAAAAGGCCAACATCCATACTTCTTCCTGGTCCTAAACAAGAACCTTAGAGGAGGCAAGGGTCTCTGGGTTCCTCCGGGCGGACATTTCTCTCCTCAATTCGAGGACCCAATTCATAAGTTACGTGAAAAAGTTAAGAGCGAGATTGGTGTGAACTGCAAGATTTTTTCGCCTCACGCGCCAACGGAATTCGATAATGACGACTTAAGAACAGAAGGTGGCGAATGGATTACCCCACCAACATTTGTTTTGAAGGAGGACTTGGGTGGACTCTGCTCCCACTCGCATTCGATTCATATCGATTTTCTTTACCTTTGTCTGACCGACGGGGCCATTGTCGAAAAGAACCATAAATATGCCGCCGATCAGATCAAGATCCCACTGCAGCATTGTTCCACGAGCTTTGACGCGACGGAAAACACCATTGGCGGGTATATTGATCAGTGGTACCTAGCGCGTTTTGGCAGAAAGCCAACCTCCAGAGAGGATCTCACCAAGGACGTTGTTTGGAGGATTTTCTTGGCGGCCAAGATCTTCAACGAAACATACAGCAAAGAAACTGATACGGAATAGAGTTTTGAAAGAGGTCTCTATCATGAGTGAAATAAGCTCACCAACTGCGGAGGAGATAATTGAGGCTGCAAGTGATTTTGAGAATGTAGATGAAGCTTTGTTCTTAAAGGGCCTTGATAGTAGTAATCCTTTGACTGTTTGGTGGGCAATTAGAGCTTGCGGATTAAGAAGGATCGAAAACGCGATTCCAAAACTCTTGGATCTCCTTGGGAAACCATGCTTGCCGCTAGGCAAAACCGATATCAGGAGAATTGCTGCGTTGTCACTATCGCAGTTCGGATTTGATAAGTTTTCAAATCAGTTGGGTGAAGTACGCAAAAACACTAATGAGCTTCTTCGCGAAGGAATTGCTGATGCTCTTGGTCTAACCAAAGATCCGCGAGCCGCAAGTATTCTGAGTGAGCTATTGAACGATGAAGATCGCAATGTCGTTCTTTGGGCGTCTCTAGCGTTGTCAAAATTAGGAAATGTGGCTCTGCCGCATATTGAGAAACACCTAGACCAGACTAACGATCGAACGAGGGCACTCTACCTACTCGATGCGCTAAAAAAGATCGGAACCAAGGAATCCAATGGTGTCCTGGTCCGATATTTTGACACGACAGCGTTCGACGACTTTCACGATTACCAAGACGAATTCGTGCAGCCACCTGCGAAGCACACTCACGGAAATTGAGTTGAGAATCCAACCGATGCTTCCGTGACGGATTCTCTATGGACAAGATGAGCTTAGCAGACAAACATTTCGAGGATCTTATTGATGAACTAATTAAGAAGAATGGCCAAGAGGTCCTGCCACTCTCAGATAAGAACCTCATCGTGGTCCACCATCTTCTACCCACACATTTGCCTCTGTTCAAATACCTCGCGAAGGTTTTTAATAAGGTCGTTCTGATTGCTATCCCTTACTCGTTGGATTTTAATGCAAGGGAACTTTTGGCGGTCGAGAGTATTACGATCGAGTCGCCCCGGACCCTTCCAGACCTAATAAATACGTTGCGTCGCTGGCTGGTGGACTGGGGGCTTACCTCTGCTAAAAGATTTCTAGTGTTTGAAGTCGGCGGTTACAGCTGTGAGATTCTGGTTGAGCATGCAGATCTACTTCGGGACAAGATTGAGGGAGTGGTTGAAGATACTGAGCAAGGCCTACGGTTACACGAACGCTGTCTTGAGAACGGGAACATGTGGTGGCAAGTCTTCAGCGTCGCCCGCAGCCCGTTAAAAGTGGCTGAAGATGCTCTTACTGGCGATGCCGTGATTTTTTCCTTAGAGAGACAGATTCGGTTACTTCACGACACACTAAACCTCAAGAACGTCTTGGTGATGGGCTTTGGAAAAATAGGTAAACATCTGAGCTTGAGTCTCAAGCGCCGGAAGACCAAGGTGCTGGTGTACGATATCGATCCCTATAAGCTGTTAGAGGCTTATTCGTCTGGCTTTGAAATTCGTCCACGGAAGAAGATGCTCAAGTCTGCTGAAATTATCATTGGGGCCACCGGATCCACTTCCATTAAAAGCGGCGATTTCGAATTATTGAAAGACAGCGTGTTCTTGGTAAGCGCTAGCTCGAAGACAATAGAATTTGACCTGAACTATTTGGAAAATAATGCAATCGAAATCAATAAGGTGAATGAATCAGTGGACCAGTACGTACTCAGCTCCGGTAAGAGAATATACCTGATGAACGGAGGGGCTCCGATTAATTTCATCGATTTGGGAATAATTGGTTTTCCGTTGGAGCTAGTATGGATAGAATGCCTCTTTTGCCTACTGGAAGTATTCAAGCAAGAGCGTTTTGGCATATTTGAACTTCAAGAGGAGAAGAGAAGGACGATCGCTGAGCGCTGGATAGAAGTCGTTCTAACGTCTTGATGCGGTCGAAAGCTTCAATATGAGTGCTGCCTAGAAGCATAAAGGAGTGCTGCTTGAAACTGCTCAAATTCACATTCAAGAACGAAGCGATCTGGATAATGATCTTCTCAGTTGCGCCGGTCATCATTGCGCTCCTGGTTTTGTTTGTCACTCGCTTCGTTAGGAGATAGCTCCTTAACCAGCCCCTCACTGACGCGCGGGCTCCTGACACCGTCATCGGCCACGCGCGTGAGAAGTCCGACCGTTATTGAGGGCAAGCAAGAAAATGTTTACCGGAATCATCGAAGAACTCGGTCGCGTACGCGAGATTGAAACGCGCGGTGAGGACGCGCGCATCGTGATCGAAGCGCGCACCGTAACCGAAGACTCAATCGACGGCGATTCGATCTCCGTCAACGGCGTTTGCCTGACGGCATTAGACGTGCGGCCGGATTCGTTCGCCGCGGACGTTTCTAAAGAGACTCTATTCCGATCGACGCTGGGAAAATTAGAAAAAGACTCGCCGGTAAACCTCGAGCGCGCAGTCACGCCGGCAACGCGTCTGGGCGGACACATTGTGCAGGGCCATGTCGATGCGCGCGGAACATTTCTCGGCTCAGAGAGCCATGGCGAGTCATGGACGTTTCGCATCGCTTATCCGAACGAGATAGCGCGCTATCTGGTCTTTAAAGGCTCAGTCGCAGTCGAAGGTATTAGTCTGACGATCGCCAAGTTGGCCGATGATTATTTCGAGATAGCAGTGATCCCGAAGACCTGGGAGGTGACCAACTTTTCGCAGCTGAAACCGGGCGACGAAGTAAATCTTGAAGTAGATGTAATTGCCAAGTATGTCGAGCGGATCCTCGAAGTACGAAATACCAAATCCTGAGTCGCCAAAGCCCAGCCCGGCGCGGTAACATAGGTCACCCCATAAGCAATTAAAAATCTCAGATTTGAAATTTGAGATTAGATATTAGAGATTTCAACGATGCCATTTGCTTCGATTCCTGACGCCGCCGCCGATATTCGCGAAGGGCGCATGATCATTATCGTGGACGATGAAGACCGCGAGAATGAAGGCGATCTGGTATGCGCGGCGGAAAAAGTCACTCCCGAGATCATCAATTTCATGGCCCGGCACGCGCGCGGTTTGATTTGCCTGCCGCTCACCGAAGAGCGCTGCGACGAATTGAATCTGCCGCCGCAGGTCGCCGACAATACTTCTCATCTGGGAACCGCGTTCACGATTTCGATCGAAGCACGCCGCGGAGTGACCACCGGAATCTCCGCCGCCGATCGTGCGACCACGATCCAAACTGCCGTCGATCCGCGAACCAGGCCGCAGGACCTGGCGCGGCCCGGACACATCTTTCCGCTGCGCGCCAAGAAGGGCGGTGTGTTGGTGCGACCCGGACAGACAGAAGCGGCGGTAGACATGGCGCGCATCGCCGGGCTCTATCCCGCCGGAGTGATTTGCGAAATCATGAACGAAGACGGCACGATGGCGCGGCTGCCGCAACTGCGCGATTTCGCCGTGGTGCACGGATTGAAGATCATTACCGTGGCCGATCTGGTTCGTTATCGCATTACCAAAGAGGTCCTGGTGCGGCGCGCAATTGAAACAGATCTGCCGACAATCTATGGACGGTTTCGCGCGATCGCGTTCGAGAACACCGTCAATGGCGACGTACATCTGGCGATGGTGATGGGTGAGGTCAGCACTGACGAGCCCGTGCTGGTGCGCGTGCACAGCGAGAATGTCACCTGTGATATGTTCGGATCGACAATCGATGACACGGGCTATCAGTTGCGGCGAGCGCTCGAGAAGATCTCGGAAGCCGGACAAGGCGTGGTGCTCTATCTAAGGCAGAGCGAGCACGGCCTGGATCTGATTCACCAGTTGCGCACTTATGCATTGATGCAGGAGCGCGGTATAGGCAAAGCTGACGCCAGCGCCGAAACCGGCTACGGACTTAATCGCGATTACGGTGTGGGCGCGCAAATCCTGCACGAACTGGGACTGCGACGCATTCAACTTCTTACTAATCACCCCCCCAAAGTTACTGCCCTCGAAGGATTCGAGTTAGAAGTCGTAGGCAACGTGCCGCTGGGTTCTCCGGCATCTGAAGGAACTCCGGAGCGAGATGAACTGACTGCCGTGCCCAACGAGCCTTGAATTTCCCCCGCTTTCAGTTTACAAACAAAGGCAGATGCTGGATTTCAGATAGCCAGGTCGCGGCAACACCCGAAGCGTACGTGAACTACTCTGATATCTGACATCCGGCGAATGCTTTTCGGGGCTCTCCCTCAAAAATTTGGACGGTTTAGGATTTGCCGTCGATCTGAAATCTGAAGCACTGGATCTCAGACGCGCGGCTTCTGCCCAATGCCTGTGGATAACCATCACGATAGCTCGGCCCAGCCACCGGGCGATAAACAGAACTCCGCTCCAGGGGCCAGCACGCCTCGCAGAGGTCTCAGACGTTTTACTCGTCGCCATGCAGTGATTTCGGGACTCGTTATCGCGGCCGGCGTGATCGCGCTCGTCCTGATAGGACTGATCGCGTATCGACTTGGCTTCGTCGATCGTTATGTCGCCGGACAAATCAAAGATACGCTGGCGCAATATGGCATCCGCGCTGAAATCAAAACTTTTCATACCTCACTGTCGCCACAGACAGTCGAGATGCTGAACGTTGAGCTGTTCGATGCCAAAACGGGTGACAAACTGGGAAAGGTCGATCGCCTGCTCGCCACTGTGCGGATCGAAGATCTTTACGCGCTCAACCTGCGACGCAATATCAATCTGAAGGATCTGCAGATCGAGGGTCTGGATCTCTGGGTGAACTTTGACGCGCAGGGCCTCTCTAACTTTCGCAACATCCATATTCCACCGCCGCAGCCGAACCAGCGCATTCTGTTTGCTTACTCAACCGCGCATGTGGACTTAAAGAATGCTCACATTTATTACGGTGACGCGCGACACAGTTTGTCGGGTGAGGCGCGCAACTTAAGCGCGACTATCCAACCGGACGATCCCAACGCCCCGGCCGCAAGCTGGATGAATGCCGTCACGTTTCGTTCGACCAACTCTAGTTTTGTTTACGATGGCCGGCCAGTCAACAGCATCGACATCGAAGGGCGCGGGCGGGTCAATCAAACCACCGCTGAGATTTCAGATCTGACATTGCGTTCGCCACTGGCCGAAGCTCATTTGCAGGGCGTAATGGACGACTGGCGCGCGCTCAAATACCACTTCACTGTAACTTCGACGGTTGATCTCACTCAGACTTCGGACTTCCTGCAAGCCAGCACGACGATGCGCGGCGCGGGCAACTTTGCGGGCAAGATCATCGGTGACGGTAATCATTATCAGATCGAGGGCACTATCAAGTCCGACGCGCTGGCGGCCGATGGCGTGCGTTTGCAGGGGCTGAACGCTACGGCAAAAGGATCGGGGCAAAGCAAGTCTTACGAGATCAACGGCCGCGCTGTAGCTCAGCTTTTGACCGCGGGTGATTTTCAACTTAATGCGGTGCAGCTCACCGGCGGCGTGATGGGAACCGGATCGGACTTTCGTTGGGTTGGCGAGCTGCGCGCCGCGGCCGAGAAAAGTTACGGCACCACGATCACTGGTTTGATCCTGCGCGATGCCCGCGCTGAGTATCGCGACGGCGTGCTGACCGCCTCAGCGCCACAACTCTCTGGCGGCGCCGTGACTTCGTCTTCGGCCAAGATCAAACAAGGGATTTCAGCGACCGATTTGCGCGTGAAGGTTGAAAACGGAACGACGACCGCAACTGTGGCCAGCGCCAAGGCCGGTAAAATTGAAGCGGCCAACACCACCGTCAATGGCGTGACTGCGAAGACAATCAACGTAAACGGTCGCGGAAACGTAACCAATGTCACGGTCAAAGAAGTTCAAGTGGGTGAGGCGAGTGCCTTTGGCGCGCAAACCGGCAGCATCAACATCGCCGGGGTGCGTCTGACCATTCACAACGGACGCGTCGAGGGATCAACCAATGACATCAACGCCGGCAACGTCAACCTGAAAGATGGCCGCGTCGAAAGCGTCAAACTTGCCCGCCCGGTCTTTACCGTAGAACCTTCGGGACGATATCGCGCCAGTGCCGACCTCAGTCTGGGCGGCGGAGTTGTCGGTCAAATGAGACTCGGGCCGGCACACGCGGCTGTCGTGGCCACAAGCGATCAGATTCAGTTGAACAATTTCGTGGTCGAGGCCCTGGACGGACATGCGAACGGCAACGCCACAATTTCCCTGAGAAAGAATGGCGCTTCGCGAGTAAATGCCGGCTTTGAAAATTTCGATCTTGGGGGGCTGATAACTCTACTGTCGGGTCGCGTGGTGCCAATTGCGAGCAAGGCGACCGGCACAGCCGAGCTGGCTTTCACGGGAACAGATCTTAGCGCGGCTACGGGCCACGTGAATGCGCAGCTAAAGGGTGAAACTCCGGCGGGCCCCGATCTCACTCCGCTCTCCGGCGATGTGGCGGTTACGGCAGATCACGGTCAATTTCAAATTCAGAGAGCCAGCCTGCAAACGTCCGCCACCAGGCTTACGGCCACGGGACAATTTTCCATCGAACAGCCGACTTCGAATCTGCGAATTGATCTGGCTTCGTCCGATGCCGCTGAACTCCAGCGCCTGCTGATCTCTTCCGGTGCGATTCCGGAGATGGAAGAGCAATTCAGAACGTACGGCATCGACCTCGGCGGCAAGCTGGTTTTCAACGGGACGCTGAATGGCGCGCTGAAAGATCCAGTCGTCGGCGGTCATGCTGAACTTGGTTCCCTGACCATGAATGGACGCGAGCTGGGCTCTTTAGCGGCGAACATTTCCTCAACCAACACCGAAGCTCGCATTACCGATGGCCGGCTGTCCCAGGCTAACGGTGGCGGCGCGCAGTTCACTCTGGTGGTGCCGCGCATCGGCAAAGACAATATTTCGATTGACGCCACGCTGGATCGGATGAACGCCGGGAATGTAATTGCGGCATTACCGCTTAAGAACTGGCGGGAACAACTCGCCGACACGGAGGCTGACGTTTCCGGCAATCTGAAGATTAACGGCGTGCCCAATCAAATGACCGGCGTCGCCGATTTGCGTTTTGGTCCGGGACGCCTCGGCGGAGAGCCATTAAGAGATCTGACCGCGCACGCAACCTTCAGCGGCTCGACTGTAAACGTCGACAAGGTTGATGTGAACTTCGTCGCCGGACATTTGATTGGTCACGGGCAATTCGACACTCAGACAAAGGCTTTCGAGCTAGTCGCCAGCGGCGACCGGGTGCAATTGGATCGCCTCGAGGCTTTCGCCAACCGTCCGAACTTGCCCAAGCTAAGCGGAACCGCGGTGATCAAGGAGCTAAAGGCTACCGGCGTTTTCTCGGATGTTTCGAGTTACCAAATCAGTTTCGATGCTGAGAGCAGTGATGTGTCCATCGACGGCCATACGGCCGGTTCGGTGACCCTGATCGGGCGCACTGAAAACAAGAAGCTCGACATCACATTCACCACCACTGGGCTGCTCGGACCGCAGGCCCAAATCGTAAAGGCGATCGTCGACCTTTCAAACGAAAAACTTCCCGCAACGATCGAATCGACCATTACCGGAGCGGACCTGGCTCAGGTTTTCAAGATCCTGCTGCCGGCCAGCGACGTCGCGGTTACCGGCCGGACCTCCGGGACGCTTAAGTTGACCGGCACCCTGATGACCGAAAACGATCAGGGCGAAGAAGTGCTTTCGTTCAAGGGTTTGATCGGGACAGCAACGTTCACGGATCTGTCCATCCGAGTCGAAGATGTAGCGCTCTCAGCCGCGGGCCCTTTGGTCATCGACTTCGCGCCGAACGAAGTTAACTTTCATGAAACGCGCTTCACCGGCACGAATACCAACGTGACGCTCGGCGGGGCCGTGGCCACGGCCAGCGGCGGCCATAATACTCTGGCCATAAATGGTCAAATCAATCTGCGGATTCTCAGTGGCTTCTCACCCGATGTTTTTTCGTCCGGCATTGCAGTGCTGGCAATCAATGTCGGCGGCACTTACGAAAACCAGCGGGTGACCGGCAGGGCTTCGCTTAACGGCGCATCGATATCCGTCTTGCTCGGCGACCAGCGCATCCAATTGGCAAATCTCGAAGGCGTAATTCTTTTCAATTCCAGCCAGGCGCAAATTGAGTCACTGCGAGGAACCCTGGGCGGCGGACAAATAACCGCGACTGGTGGCGCGCAACTCGCAGGCTTTTCCGTCTCGCAATTTCTTTTCAATATTCATGCCGAGAAAGTGACGCTCACTTATCCATCGGACTTTCGTTCGACCGTCGATGCCGACCTGGAACTGCGTGGGAACCAACAGATCCAATTTGTGCGTGGCAACGTGCAAGTGCAGCGCACCGAATACACCCGGGACATCATTCTGTCCGAACTGATCAATCAGCGGCCGCAGACTTCGATCGAAGAGGGTGGCGAATTCAAATTCTCTCAAACCGCGCAATTCGACAAGCTGCGGGTTGAAGGGCGCAATGCCTTGATCATGAGGAACAATCTCGGTGATCTGGTCGCTTCGGTGTCCCTGGAACTAAATGGTCCGGTCAAGGATCCGATCATCGAAGGCCGCATTACCGCCACTCGCGGGACACTCAACTTTCGAAATAGTCCCTATGAGATTACGCGCGGTTTGATCTATTTCCCGCCGCGGCTGGGCGCTGATCCGGTCCTGAACATTGAAGGACAATCAGTGATCCGCGGCTATCGCGTCACGGCCCGGCTGGAAGGACCGCTCACGCATCCAACGACGACCGTGAGTTCAGAACCAAGCTTGCCTCAGGGGGATGTCGTTTCACTGGTGCTGAACGGAACGCTGTCTACCACCGACACCAGTACTTCGGTCCTGGCGCAATCGGGACTGGGGACCGCCGCCAGCCTGCTGACCGATGCCTTGATCAACGCACCCATTTCAAAGGCGACGAACAAACTGTTCGGACTTAGCCGGCTGGAGATAACGCCGGTGATTGGCGGTACCGGGTCGGCCCCAACGGCGCGTCTGACTGCCGCGAGGCGAATCAGTAAGGACTTAACCGTTACCTATTCAACAAACATCGCGTCAGATCCGAACCAGGTGCTGGCAGTCGAGTACCGCGTGTCGAACCGGCTTTCTTTTGTTGCCGAATATGAACAGGGCTCTACCAGAAATCTCAGCACGCGAAACAATAATTTCAGTTTTGAGATCAGGATGAGAAAGCGGTTTTGATATTAGCGGATTGAAACCAGTGAACAGGACTCAGCAGGCAGTAAGCAGCGGACAACAGACAGGCGGCAGAAAATGCATTCGAGTTTTCTGTCTACTGCCTGCTGCCTACTGCCTTCTATTTCTATCCCTCACGGTCATCACGGTCTGTGCTCAGGTCGGCGATTATGAAGGGCGTCCTGTTTCAACAGTCGAAGTGATTCTGGAAGGGTCACCCCCCGACGCTTCGGCTCAAGCTGAGTTTCAATCGCTTTTGAAGATTGTTGCAGGCGGAGAGTATACAGCGGTAAACGCCCACCAATCGCTGCACGACCTTTACGCTTCCGGCCGGGTGGCCGCGGCGCGAATAGAGATTGCCGAAGGTCAGTCTGGCGGCGGGAAAAACAGCCCAATTCGCGTCCGTTTTCTCGTCCAGAGGCAAATAATAATCGCGGGTGTGACAATTCGAATTGGGCCGACAACCGGAACGCCGATCGCGACAGACGAGATTCGCGCGCGTCTAAATCTGCTCGAGCCCGGGCGCCGCTTCTCAATACCGGCAATCGAACGTAATGCCGATGAGATTCAGATTTACTTGCGCGATCGTGGCTACTACAGCGCCACGGTCGAGCATACCGAGGAGCCAGACCCTTCGGACGCCACCGGCACGCGGCGCATAGTTGTCTATACGATCACGCCCGGCCCACAGGCCCGGGTGGGCCAGTTCACGATCGACCCGGCGCTGGGCGTCAGTGACGTCATGCCTTCTCTGAAGCTCCAGCCCGGCGCGCCCTTCACTCGCGATATTCTCGGCGAAGATCTCAATACTATAAAACAGGCGCTTATCGCCAAAGGGTTCCTGGCTCCTCAGCTGAAAGATCCCGTCGTGAAAATCGATTCCTCAAAGAACGAGATCAACATCACCCTGGAAGGGACGCCCGGGCCGAAGGTCGAGGTCAAGTTCAAAAATTACAATCTGAGCGAGAAGAAACAGAAAGAACTGTTGCCGATCAAGCGTGAAGGAAACATCGACTATTCCGCGCTGCAGGAAGGCGCGCGGCGCGTGAAAAATCAATTACAGGAGCAAGGCTATTTCTTTTCCGAAGTAAATCCCCTGTGCACCGTTACGCCACCCACCCCAACCACTGTTGAAAACGGCACTGAAGAGACATGCATAAACCTGAATCCTGCTGAGCTAAACGGTCACATTGTCGATATCACCTATGACGTTCAGCTCAACCGGCGTTTGAAATTGACCGACATACGAATCACGGGCACTAACAAGATTACCTTCGCGGATGTGCAGCCCGATCTAAAAACGCAGAAGGCAAGCTCGGTAGGCTTCATTCCGTTTCTGGGTGGTTATGGGCGGGGGTTCACCAGCACCGCGTTGCTCCAGGAGGATATCCGGACAATTACCGCGTACATGCAAAATCTTGGTTACCGGCGCGCACAGGTACACGCGTTACAAGGCATTTCGCCGACTCAGGACAGTCTCATCATCACCTTCGACGTCACTGAGGGACCACTGACGCGTGTGGCTGAAATCGCGGTGCGCGGCGAAAAAGCTTTCCCTGAAGATCGGCTGCTCAAGGAAATCAACACCGTCAAAGGCGCACCGTACTCGCCACAACAGGTGCGCGCCGACAACGACCAACTGCTTAATCTTTACGCGCGCGAAGGATATATCGAGGCGGAAGTACGCCCCTCGATTGACGATCTGCCAAAGAAGGACGGGGACGAACAGGTCAGGGTCGTTTTTAACGTTAACAAAGAAGGCGGCAAAGGAATCGTCAACGACATCGTTATCAACGGAGTGACTGGCAGTGCCGCTGTCCAGCGATCCAAGCGCGACGCCATCATTCGCGCGATCCCTTTGTCGCCAGGCGATGTGCTGCGCGCGGACAGGATCGCCGAAGCCGAGCGCGCTCTTTATGTCACCGATGCATTTCGTCAGGTGCTGATCAGCCAGCAACCCGCCGGCGACGCGCCGGGCGGTATTAAGAAGTACGACGTAATCATCGACGTGGAAGAAAAGCGCCCGCGAGTAATCGAGTACGGCGGCGGTTACTCAACCGATACCGGGGTTCTCGGTTTGCTCGAGCTGACCAACGTCAACTTCATGAACAAGTTGAGACAGGGCGCTATTCGCATCCGCGCCAGTCAACGCCAGGAATTGATCCGTTTTGAGTTTCTCGATCCGCGGTACTTCCATTACGGAAAGAAACAATTCTCGCCACTGGCGATTTCAGCGCAGTACCTGCGCGATTCGACTATTACGCGCTTCTTTCGTTCTACGATCGACCGGGGCACGTTTGGCGTCGTTCAGCGCCTGGACGCCAAGGGAAACCCCGTCGACGTACTGGGGAATAGAGTGGGGCAGCCCACAATTGATCGGCTGACGTTCAGCGTCGAGACCCAGAGGGTCCTGAGTCAAAAACTACACAGCATTTTCTTTCTGCGTTACAACTATGAAGACGTCCGTTTGCGGAATATTGATAGTCTGGTGATTCAACCGATTCTGCAACCCGATCAGGTCGTCCGTCTTTCGGGCTTTGGCGCCTCGTTCGTCATTGACACGCGCCAGCGTTGCGAGCGGCGACTGCCGGGCAGTATCGCGGGAGAGGACGAGACGATTCGCTCGGGCGAGGTATGCCGCTACAACCAGACTGACGCGACTCGTGGGCAATTTTTGTCGGCGGACTTTCGCGTCACAGCGCGGGCGCTGGGTGGCAATACCTCGCTGAAGAGGTTCGAAACGACGTATCATACTTATTATAAAGTTCAGCGCGCCCGCAACACGGTTTTCGCCGGCAACCTGACTGTGGGTCTGGCCAGTTTATTCAATCCCCGCGATCTAAATGGTAATCGCCGGATCGACGATTTCGATTTGCTGCTGCCCATAAGCGAGCGTTTCTTCTCTGGTGGTTCGACCACTTTGCGTGGGTTCGCATATGAAGAAGCTGGCCCGCGCCAGGTAGTAATCCCACAAGGCCAGTTTCGCGACGCGAAGGGAAAACTAATCGGCCTGAATCCCTTTACGGTGCCCATCGGAGGCAATGCAATGATCGTCATGAACCTGGAAGCTCGCGTTCCGGTGACCAGAGACTTGCAGGTTGTTCCGTTTTACGATGGCGGCAACGTGTTTCGTAGCATTGGCGACGTGCTTCATCCCAAGCCAATTACTCCCACGGGCAATTTCATCGATGATGTTAACGCGCAGAACCTGCGGGTGCGTTGGAGTCACACGGTGGGCCTTGGGTTCCGTATTAAGACACCATTGGGCGGCGCGCTGGCAATTGATTACGGATACCTGACGAACCCGTCAAAGTTTTTGATTCCGCAAAACCTGAATACGACTCCATCGACGGCGATTTATCGTCTGCACCAGGGGCAGGTTCAGTTTCGTTTCACGCAAACATTCTAAGAACAGTAGGCAGTAAGCAGAAGGCAGGAGCCGAGATACGAGATGCAGATGAGCATAAACAAACAACGCGTGAGATGGACTTTTAGCGTCAGAGGTTTTCTGCCTTCTGCTTTCTGCCTCCTGCTTTCTATCTTCTATCTTCCGTCCTCTGCCGTTCACGCCCAGACCGTTGCCGACAAAATGGTCGCGAGCGTTACCAATGGCGCGCGCGCAACTCCGGACTTGATTAGCTATTCAGATCTAGTGTGGCAGCTGGCCCTCGAGCCCGGCCGCCCGTTGGTTGAAAGACCCGCCTCGGCAGATCTCAATCATGCTTTGCGTCTGGTCGAAGATCAGCTTTTGATCTTACAAGAAGCGCGAAAGCTGCCCACGGCCAACACTGATCAAGCGCGGCAAGAGTTTGAGGCCGCGGTGGCGCAGAAACTGAAAGACTTAGTCCAGACATTTGGATCGGCGGCAATGTTGCAGGAGCGCATAGGGCGTGTTGGTTTGACCAGTGAACAACTGGACGCCATCCTACGCGACCGGGTGACGGTGGAAAAGTATCTCGATTTTCGTTTCCGCGCTTTTGTCCTCATCAGCCAGAAGGAGATCACCGATCGCTACAATCAGGAATATGCGCGGCTGCGGAACAGTGGCCGCATCGTCCCGACTCTCGAGCAGGTGCGCGGCCGGATCGAACAGGAGCTGACCGAAGAAAAGATAACGTCTGAGATCGATGCCTTTCTCGACGGTCTGCGCGAACAACCCGGCACTGAGATTGTGGTAATTAGTCCTGTCTAAGGCTAGTCAGTTGTCAGTAGCCAGTCATAGTTGTAAATCGCGGTTTCGAGTTCTGAGTGACTACTAACTACTGATTGATCCATGAGCCACGAGCCACTACACAGCCACCGTCCTCGCATCGGTCTCGCGCTTTCCGGCGGCGCGGCGAGAGGTATTGCGCATGTCGGCGTGTTGCGGGCCCTGGAAGAAAGCGCAATTCCCGTCGACGCGATTGCGGGAGCATCGGCAGGCGCGCTGATCGGCGGTCTTTATGCCTCCGGCGTTTCGATCTCGCAGCTCGAGGCGATGGCGCGAAAGTTTCGCTGGCGTCATATGGGACGTCTGTCCTTCTCGCGTCTTGGACTTCAGTCAAACGCGCCGATGGAAAAATTTCTGCGCGCCAGCATGCCGGCGACCCGCTTCGAAGACTTGCGCATTCCCTTCGCGGCACTCGCCACCGATTTGCAAAATGGCATGGCCGTCGTGATGAGCGATACCGGCGATGTTACGTTTGCCATTCGCGCCAGTAACTGTCTGCCCGCTTTTTATGTGCCCGTGCGCGACCCTGAAGGAAGATTGCTGGTCGATGGCGGCCTGGTAGCGAACCTGCCGATTAGTCACGTTCGGGATCTGGGCGCGGACATAGTCATCGCAGTTGACGTCGGCGCCGACGGCGCCAGGTTTATGACACGGCCGCGCACCGCGCTGGGCGTTCTCACGCAAGTCTTCGTCGCGCTTGAGCGCATAGTTTCTAATCAAGAAGCCGCGCATGCCGATCTAATCATTGCCCCGAAGGTAGGCCACATTCGTTGGGACGAAACTCGCCGAGCCGAAGAGTTCCTGAAGATCGGATACGCCACGGCGCTGGAATCAATCGATCAAATCAAGAATCTGATTGAGCGAAAAACTCTCCTGCTCAACAGTGCCGCATAGATCCTGACCCGACCTGTCGGAATTCGGCCCCCATTCGCCCTTTAATTCAGGTAACGGATTGAACTGAAACGGTTGCTCGGCGGACTCTGGTGTCCCATGAAAATCTCTGAGAGATCGAGATTTGATTTTTTCTTTGCGCCTTGGCGTCTTTGCGTGAGATATATTCTCGCAAAGGCGCAAAGCCGCAAAGTTCGCATTACGATCGCAGCCCTACTGCTGCTGTTTATCTCCCTCAGCGGATTCCTGATTCATTCATATCGTTCCTACGCAAAGCTTGTTGACCAGCGCCTGGCACGTGGTTATCTGACCAGCCGCGCCGGCATCTACGCGGCCCCGCGAACCCTGCGGGCGAGACAGAAATTTTCTCGGGACAGCTTGGCAGCGGTACTGCGCCGCGCCGGATATATCGAGAGCGAGGACGCCAGCGAAATCTGGAACGGCAGCTTTTCGGTGGTCGGTGGTCGAGTAGAAATCCACCCCAACAATACCGGTGGCTATCCTTCAGTTGTGCGAGTCACTTTTGATCCCACCGGCCGGATCGCCGGCATAACGGGAGATGAAGTTAATTTGGATTCATTCACCCTGGCGCCCGAATCACTCACCAATGATGCAGTCATGAAGAGCGGCGCACGCAGCCAACTGGGCTTCAAAGACATCCCGCCGGTTTTGGTCGCGGCGATTACTTCGATCGAGGATCGGCGTTTCTTTGACCATCATGGTGTCGATATCTTCGGGCTGGCACGGGCTCTGCTGCGCAATGCGGGCGACGAACGGATGGGCCAGGGTGGCTCAACCATCACTCAACAGCTAATTAAGAATACCTACCTGACACCAGAGCGTACGCTGCGGCGGAAATATGCGGAAGCAATGCTGGCATTCACTCTGGAGCGGCGCCTGTCGAAAGAAGACGTCTTTGCCCTCTACTGTAATGAAATTTATTTAGGGCAGCGCGGCATGCTCGCGGTACGCGGTGTCGATCAGGCGGCGCGCGTGTTCTTTGGAAAAGAACTAAAGGACCTTTCGCTGCCGGAAGCCGCCACCATCGCCGGCTTGATCCAGAGTCCAGCGCGCTATTCACCGGTGCGCCACGGCGACGCGACTCGGTCGCGACGCAACACAGTGCTCGGGACTATGGTGCGCGACGGCCGCATCTCTTTGGCCCAGGCCGCAGTCGCTGCGAATGCGCCATTGACCGTTGCCGACTTTGATCCGGCGCGAGAATCAGTTGCGCCCTACTTTGTCGATTACGTAACCCGGATTTCGGAAGCCCGCGCGTCAGCCAGGACCCCGTCAGACATAGAGCCTAAGACTGAAGTCGCCCGCACGGATGCCGGCGAACCGCAGGCAGGGATGCCTGCGCTCCCTGATTGCGCTGCCACCGTCACTACTCTCGATCTCGATTTGCAGAGCCTTGCTGCTCAGGCGATCCAACGCCAGCTTGAACATCTCGACAAGATTTACCAACCGCGCGGGCTCACGCCGCAGGTCGCGCTGGTCGCGCTCGACCCCCGGACCGGCAATGTGCTGGCTATGGTCGGTGGCAGAAACTACGCCGACTCACAACTTAATCGCGCGACCGATGCCGAGCGTCAGCCCGGTTCGGTCTATAAGCCTTTCGTTTATGCCGCCGCACTTGAGAGCGGCATGTCGCCACTCCGAATGTTCAAGGACGGCCCGCAGGAATTTGTCTATGACGGAAATTTGAAATATCGGCCGAACAATTACGGCGGCGGCTTTTCGATGCGCGATGTCCCGATGCGCACTGGTTTGATCAAGTCTCTTAACGTGGTGACGGTCGATGTGGCGATGCAAACAGGTCTGGCAAGAGTGGCAAATACGGCCCAGCGATTTGGCTTGCCGCGGCCGAAGCCTTATCCGGCCCTGGCTTTGGGAACGACGGAAGCGACGCCTTTGCAGATAGCCGCGGCTTATGCCGCATTTGCCAACGGCGGACGAAAAATCCAACCGAAAGTCCGGGCCGAATCAGTTCAATCGCTGCCGGGCGATCAAATCGATCAGCAGATCATTCAGCCCGCATCGGCTTATGTGATCACAGACATGTTGGAAGGCGTGATCGATCGCGGCACCGCTCGCGCGGCCCGAGGCGCAATAAAGAACACTGCCATAGCCGGTAAGACCGGGACTTCGCGCGATGGCTGGTTCGTAGGATACACGCCGAATCTGGTGTGCGCGGTTTGGATTGGCTTTGACGATAACAAGCAGTTGGGATTAACCGGGGCGGAGGCAGCGCTGCCCCTCTGGACTGACTTCGTGAAGAACGCCGTTGATTTGCGACCTGAACTGGGCGGTGAATCATTTGCTCGACCCGATGGCGTGATGATTGTCGAAATCGATCCCGAAACCGAAGAATTAGCCACGGGCCACTGTCCGCAACACGAACTAGTGGCGATCGCGGCGGAGCAAGCGCCCAGGTCAGAATGTTTCCGACATAGTATCTATTTTGCTTTGCCCGAAGATTCAAAGGAAGAAGTCCCCGCTCTCGCCCGTCCGGAGAGTCCTCAAGCAAACAAGCCTCGACAGAAATATTCATCGGGAGAGTTCGCTCTCATGCGGAACACGCGCATTGATTTGGATAAGTGCGGAAGAAGTGTGCTGGTGAATGAGATGAGAGTCACCGGGCGATGATAACAAGCTTAACCTGCCTTAGCTCCGTCAGGAGCGAGATGTTTCTAGCACCCGCGAATGGGCAAAGCGTGCGCGGCTTTGCCGCCTGATGTGCGGAAGGTCTCCGACCTTCCGAAAGGCTTCTTGGGATCTAGAAGGGCTATGCCCTTCTCCAGGCGATACGCTCAAAATCATCATAAAGAGCTTTATCGGAAGGTCAGAGACCTTCCGCACATCAGGCGGCGAAGCCGCAAGTAGGTGGTTAGGTTTGCTTTTTCATGTTCGCTACCGTACACGAGAACCTCAATGCATCCCAGTTCTTTGAGATATGCCACTAATTCAGTGTTCGCCATATGGTTTCGCTTTCGAGACCCAAAAATGTGTCTTCTGAGAAACGAGGCGAAATCGCTCTACTGACCCTCGGCAACAGAATTAAACCTTCTCCAAAATCACTTGCGCAATCGCGTGCTCGGTAGTGTGGGCGATCGAGAGATGGGCTGAGGTGGCGCCCGTTTGTTCGTAAAGCTCGCGCGCGCGGCCGTGGAAGGAAATTACCGGCGCGCCCGATTCCTTTGCCGATACTTCCACGTCCTGCCAACCGATGCCGCCGCTCCAACCGGTTTGCAAAGCCTTCAGCGCCGCTTCTTTTGCCGCGAAGCGCGCGGCATAATGTTGGGCGGCCACCGCGCCGCGCGATTCACAATAGGCGCGCTCAGCTGCGGTGAACACACGTTCAGCAAATCGCGGCGTGCGGGCGATGGTTTCGCGCACGCGGCTAACTTCGATAATGTCTATGCCGATGGAAACGATCACAGCAGAAAGCGAACTAAAGCGGCGACAAGTTGCCGCACTCCATACCTCCGGTTTTTACTGGCGCGAGCGTGATTCGGTGCATGCTTTGATTTGTGCGCCGCTGGAGCAAGACGGTTTCACAAATGCTTTTTCAACCCGGCTTGGCGGCGTCAGTCCGATGCCCGAGGCCGCGCTTAACCTGGCTGGCTTTAACGAAGACGAAGCGGAAAACATCTACGAAAACCGCCGGCGCTTTCTCAAACTGTTCGACGGCGACTGGACGCTGGCTGGATGCTGGCAGATGCACAGCGCCGACGTGCGCATTGTTCATAACCAAATGGAAGCGCAACCAAAACCCGGCGTGCTGGGCGACGATGTTTACTGCGACGCCCTGGTCAGCAACACTCGGGGTATTCTGCTGGGAATCAAAACCGCCGACTGCGTGCCCGTCCTGTTTGGCGATCCGACAACTGGTGCGTTCGCCGCAGTGCATGCAGGCTGGCGCGGGACCTCAGCGTCGATCGTCTTGAAGGCAATCGCGCAACTGCACAGCGAATACGGCTCGCACCCGGAAGACCTGCGATGTGCCATCGGCCCGGCGGCTAATACCTGCTGTTATGAAGTCGGCAGCGAAGTCATCGAACGGTTCAAAGAGCTCTTTCCGCAATCAGATCACCTGCTTACACCGACACGGCCAGGTCATGCCCGCATCGATCTGCAAACGGCTAATCGAGATCATCTCATCACGGCCGGCGTCTCACCGGAACGGATACATATTGCGCCTCTTTGCACGATGGATCGAAATGATCTTTTCTTTTCCTATAGGCGCGAGAAGGAACTGTATGGCCGAGTTGGACGCCTGATGTCAGTCATTGGACGGACGCAAGCCTGAATTCTAAACGCAAAGTACACAGTGTTCATCCGCAATGACGCAAAGGAATTTCTCGGCGTTCCTTTGCGGTCTCTGCGTTAACTGTTTCCCTACCTCTCACGCGATCATCGCTTTTTGATAAGCCGCGGCGACGACCGCGGTATCAAAGTGTTCCCTAAACCCTGTGATCTTGCCATCGCGAAGGGTAAAAATATGAACGAAGTCGCTCGCGTATTCTCGGCCGGTGTCCTTGACCAGCCATTTGTAATGGCCGAGTGAGACGACTTTGTCTGCCTGCGCCAAGGATTCCAGCGGCTCAAATTCGACGACGTCCTGAGCTCGCGCAAGGGTGGCGAAGAAGTTCTTGACGCCATCGCGACCCGTCCGTTTTCCGGCAAAGGGTACGCCTTCAATCTCCGGCAACTCCCAGGTAACGTTGTCCGACATTTGATCAAGAAGACCTAGAATATTACCGGTTTTGAAGTTGTCGTAAGCCTGTTGGACTGTGGCGGCGTTTTCTTGCTCGTTCATGGTGTGCCCTCCTTATTTATTTTGAAACGTCACATAGCGTTTAATAAGCTTCCATCTTGGTTGTGTTTCGAACGGCTCCTCGGCGAGTTGTAGCGATACCAGTTCCATGAAACCGGCGACCATCTCCACGGTGCTCAGTATTCTGCATTTCTCAAGTTCATCTTCGCATGTACTCAGGTCCTTTGTCGGCGAAATATGGGCCGCAGGGCGATCCATCGATTTGTTATTCCTGGCTGCTGGGCAGCACCGCCTGTAAATCATCGTAATCAGCTTTTGGTTTAGTACTGCAGACGAAGCTCACTTCCTTTGGTTTGCCTGGTGCGGTTACGCTGACACCTTGCGAACTGATCTTTGGTTTCTCTTCGCCGTTGTAATCGTCGAACACGGAATACTCGTAACCATCGATGGTGAAATTGATCGACGTCATATCGAACTGGGCCCGGAAGTAATGCGTGTAGTGAAACTTCGCCCGCGTGCCCTGGCGATCCTTCGGGTACTCAAGCTCGATCTTTCCCGGCAGTCCAAAGCGGTACTGCAAATAGCCACGATCGCCGGCGAGGTCCTTCGACGCGCACACAGAGACGATCTTTGCGGGACGCTTAACGGGACAACTGAAGATGACGCGTTCGTTTTTCGCGCAGAGAGTGTTTGGCTGCGGCACGCCTGGCTCAGGCGAGGCAGTGGGCGCCGCCGCAGACGGCCGACGGTTCGCGCTGGCAGCGCAAACAACAATAGCCGCCAGCACCAGGAGCAGTTCAAGTTTTCGCATGGTGGTGGGATGGTAAGACAGGACGGGTGATTCGTAAAGAGGAACCGACTCAATCTTTCTTTGCGCCTTTGCGAGAAACTTCTCTTCAACGCTCACTTGTTCACGCAAGGGCGCAAAGGCAAATCCGAAAGGCGCTAAGAAAACACCACTTACTTGATGCCGATGATGCCGCTATCCAGAAGTTTCTTAATCATGCGCAGGCTGTCCGCTTCGCGAAAGGGACAGATGGAAAGGATCGATTCGATGTCCGACGCCCCATTGATACGCGAAAGCACAAATCCTTCCTGCGGCCCGAGCCTTTCGTGTTCAAGCTGCTCTGGCGAAACCAGAATCTGAGGCAGCGCACGCTGGGACAATCCGCCCTGATAAATCTGGGCAATCAATTTTTTCTCGGCCTCTTCGCGTAGGCGTTGAGCATCCGCGTTCTTCGCTTCCTGCTCGAGCGCACTGTGAATGATCGCCAGCGCATTCTCAGCATTGTCGTCTTTGATCTCAGCCCGAGCCATCTTGAGCAACTCAGGCACCGTCTTGGGCAGTTTGAGCGCGGACAAATCAGCTGGCACTTCGACTGGCTCGGGTGCTTCGCCGGCTACCTTGATAACGCCTTCGCTGACCAGATCGAATAGCAGGGCACACGCGTGAAACAGCGAGGTGTGCATGTTGTAGCAAATCTCTGCTGCGGTCAGGTGCTTTTCGACGTGATAGAGGACCTGGCGAGTTTCCTGACTGGCGTTCAGTGATTGCGTCCAACCGGCAGTCAATTCGAAGAACGTTCGCTCGGAAGGTATGACGGTGCGGTAACGCGCCCATTCATCTATACGATAAATGCCATCCATGATTACTGAGGTAACCTGGACCTGGATGCGTATCAGATCGTCGGGCAGAAGTTCACGGTCAAAGAACTCGAAGTGGGCCTCTTCCCAGATAAAAAGATCGTAGATGATTTCCAAAGTGCGCGTGCGCAGGATTTCGATCACGTCCGGCTGGCTGACAAAGCCCCGCGACGAAAGAATCACACCCAGCTTGCCGCCCGATTGGCGCTGGATTTCCATAGCGGTCTGCAATTGCGTTTCGCTGATCTTGCCATAATGCAGCAGCACCTGGCCGAGGTATTCTTTGGGATCGTTGGAACTGGAGCCGACGATGATGCCGTCTTCCAGGTAGATGTGCTTGACGATGCTGCCGCGGCCGAGCTTGAGCGTGCCGGTCTTGCGACCTGACGCCAGAAACTGGAGCAGGTCAGAGACACTCATTGTATTCAGAGTTCCGCGAATCCCCATCGGGTGAATCCTAAGCAGCTCTTCAAACGGGAGGCTTTAAACTAGCGTGGAACCCAGGGGTAGTGAACTGAGACCAGGCATTTTCGGGCTCAAACAGATTACAGTTTCCGGCGGGCAAGATACAAGTGGAATTTGAAACTAGAGTTGCTCTGCGCCTTCTCCGCGCCCTCGGCGACTCTTGCGGGGAATGTTCTAGACGGTCTATTCACCACTGAGACGCCGATCATACAGAGACTGCGCATAGGGAAGCTAGACTACGAAACCAGTCTGAAACCAGAAAGAACCTCTGGTTATCTGCTATCTCCAAAGACTTCTCTTTCATCTCCGGGTATGCGTCGAAGTAAACGATCTGATTCCCAGCCTGGTCAATCAGCGGACCGGGAGCTCGCCAGAGTTTTGCCGGTACCAGAACGATCGCCCCTGCGGAGGCATCTGTCCCTTTTTGATAGCGAACTGGACCGCTTCCATGAAATCGTTTTCCAAATAAACCGTGACGATGAAATAGTCCGGGTGTAGGTCGAGATGCCTTCTAAGAAAGCCGGCGTAGTTTTGAAAAGCGTAGTAGCCGACGCCGCCGTTTATGACTTCGAACCTCGCTGAGCCGGAACTTGTGGTCAGTTTTTCTTCCAGCAAATTGGGAAAAGATTCGGCGTTGTTAACAACTCCATCGGTATGTGAGTCACCGGTAACCAGGATTCGCACACTGTTGTTGGGTTTCCGAAAATCAGTGTCGCGATCCTCTCTGAAGCCGAAGTTGTTGGTTTGTAATACGATTCTGCCTTTGGGGTGCTCGTTCCAGGCAAACTCGAGCTTTGCATGCGGTCGATGGAGGTGGCCTGCCAGCTCGTCCGCCATGTAGTAGTTTGCCTCTTCAACCAGAAAGTCTCGGGGAGGTTTGTGACTACGCCAATAGAGAGCAGCCACTGTCAGGACTCCCGACGTAAATATCACCGCTGATGAGGCCAGCAGGATCCGGCCCAGACTTTTCGTCATGTGATTAACTGGTTGAAATTCATAGAGGCTTCAGCGCACTGCGCGCTAGTTTCTTTTTCAGATTGGTATAGCCCTGATCGCCGGCGACCAGTTGGCCCAGGACTTTGCGGATGCCCCGATGGCCGCGGGCGAACTCGATCATGCGTTCGGTGAAAGGGGCGCCCCAGAAGTTTCCGTAAAACTTTCGCCGCATCTGCGAAGCGCGCTGCAATTCGCGGCCAAAGTCCTGCCGCCAAAGCTTTTCGTAATCCAAAGGCGAGCCGGAGAGATAAGCATCAGCAAACAATTCCGCCGAGCGCAGCGCGTAATAGATGCCTTCGCCAGTGACCGGATCGGCGAAGCCGGCCGCGTCGCCCAACAGCGCCCATTGCTCGCCGCAGGCGTGCCGGTGGTCCCAGGTGCGCGGCTCAAGTCCTGGGATGCGGGCCGCGTAACGTTCAGCAGACTTCTTGAGTTCGGCTCGGATCTGTTTAGCGCCAGACGAATCTGAAACGCCTGGTTGCTTCCAAAGCGTCATCGCAGCCTCGTGGTTGTGTGACGGGACGCGGTCGCTACCGCTGCCGGTTACTTCGTAATAACTGACCATGAAATCCCAAAGCAATTTATCCAGCGCCTCATGATCGAACGCGTCCTGCGTAGTCGCGATGCCAAACGAAATATGATCGGGCCGCGGGAACGCCCATGCGTAGCCAACCCACTTCGGCAAAAAAGCAACGACGGTCGCGGCGTCGCCGATCTCAGGCATCGGCGCGCGATAACCAAAGGCGACTTCCATCTCCGCGGGAGGTAAAGCCCCGGCGAGTCTCTTTGCAATCGCGCTGTTTGCTCCGTCGGCGCCGACCAGCCAGTTGGCAGTGAACTCCTGCCCGCTTTGCGTCCGAACGATCCAGCCGTCGCTGCTTTTTTTGAAGCCGCGACCGGCAATCTTTTCCGCAAACACGTGCGCGCCCGCTGCACGCGCGCGTTCGCGCAGAAAGGTATCGAAGGCGATCCGCGAATAGACAGCAAACGGCTCTTCGAGTTTCAAGTGCAGACGCTTGCCAGAGGGAGAATACATGTCGAGTTCGTCAATCGTGCGCCCGACTGCTTCGAGCAGATGCGGCCAGGCCTTCAAAGCTTTCGAGGTCACACCACCGCCACAAGCCTTCGGCTCGCCCGGTGGCCGGCCATCGAAAAGGGCTACGCGCACGCCGCCGCGAGCGAGACGTTCCGCGGCAAACGACCCGGCTGGGCCGGCGCCCACGATTAGAACATTGAAGTGTTCCATGCGCCGGTCATCATAAACCGTTTGGAGAACGCTTGCTAACGCGACTATTCGGGGTGTCAGAAGCCCGACCGCCAGCGAAGGCCGGCGGCTCCAGAGCTCCAGATGCACCGAGAAGACTACCGGCCTGCTCGCCCTTGCTTACGCGCGGGCTTCTGACACGCTCAACCCAGTGCTAAAATCTTGGCGTTCACTAAGCAAACCCTTTGTAAGTCCTCTGTGGCCTCCGCGGTTAATCCTATGGCCAACACGAGTTCATTGGTCTTCGCCGGAATTGCTCCGCATCCACCGATCATGGTGCCGGAAGTGGGCCGTGACGCGATTGCCGAAGTACGTGAGTCGATTGATGCGATGGCCGAACTCACCGAACGTGTGATTCGTAGCGGCGCTGAGACGGTTGTGATCATTTCGCCGCACGCTCCGCTAAAGCCAGACGCGTTTGTCGCCTATGATGGGCCACAATTATATGCCGACTTTGCCAACTTCCGCGCGCCGGCCGCCACCATTCATGCTCAGCTCGACGACGAACTGCTGAATGAGATCACGCGCATTGCCGCTGAACAAGATCTGAAGACAATCAGAATCCGTGGTGTGGATCTCGATCACGGCACGGCGGTTCCCCTCTACTTTCTGCAACGCTACGGTTGGAATGGACAAGTGGTCGCGTTGGGTTACAGCTTTCTTACCAACGAAGAACACGTGCGCTTTGGCCAGTGCATCAGGCAGGCTATCGAACGGAGCGGGCGGCCAGCCGCATTCATCGCCAGCGGCGACCTCAGCCACCGTCTGAAGCTCGAAGCACCGGCGGGCTATAATCCGCAAGCGCATTTGTTTGACGAAGAGGTGGTCGACGCGATTCGCAGTTGCGCCCCCAAACGCATCGTGGACCTCGATCCGGAATTGCGCCGGATGGCCGGCGAGTGTGGCTATCGTTCGATGCTCGTCGCCATAGGCGTCGCCCAGGAGCTTGAGCCATCCTGCGAAGTCATCAATTACGAAGCGCCCTTTGGTGTCGGCTATCTGGTAGCTCAGCTATTCGCTGGGAGCGCGGACGTCCCGTCCGCAGAGCGCGCTCCATCTCCGGCTTTACAAACCGGCGAAGAGCTACCAGCCTTGGCACGTCACGTCGTTGAAACCTTCGTCACAAACGGAAACGTCATTGAGGCGCCTGAGAACCTTTCCGAACTTCTCAGCCAGCGCGCGGGCTGTTTTGTTTCCATTAAGACCCGCCCCGGAGAATTGCGCGGCTGTATCGGCACGATCGAACCGACAAAGGAAACGCTGGCTGAAGAAATAATTCTGAATGCGATCAGCGCCGCCACTCGTGACCCGCGCTTCACACCGGTTCATGAAGATGAGCTGCAAGGATTGAAGTATTCGGTCGACGTGCTGTCCCAGGCCGAGCCCGTCAAACTCGAAGATCTGGACCCAAAGATTTATGGCGTGATCGTCGAGGACAAAGCCGGAGTTCGGCGGGGCTTGTTGCTTCCTAATCTGAAAGGGATTGAGACGGCGGCTCAGCAGGTAGAGATTGCTTCACGCAAGGCGGGGATTCGTGCAGGAGATAAGATCAAGCTCTGGCGCTTTCGCGCTGAACGCTTTATCGAAAAGTAGTGCAAGAACAATTGCGCACAGCCATCAGATATCCAGGTTTCGTACATCCAGCGCATTGTCTTCGATGAATTTGCGCCGCGGTTCGACGGCATCTCCCATTAAGATCGAAAAAATCCCATCGGTTTCTACGGCGTCGTCGATCCTCACTTGCAGCAAAGTGCGCTTCTCAGGGTTCATGGTGGTTTCCCAAAGCTGCTCGGGATTCATTTCGCCCAGACCTTTATAGCGCTGTATCGACAGATCCTTCTTCGCTGCCGCAAGCACTCTCTCGAGCAGCGCCTCGCGGCTGGCAATCTCTTCGCTCGTCCCGTTGGTCCCAGTGATAAACGGCGGCGCCAATTCGTCTTCGAGCGTCATGAAGAGTTCGACCGCCATTTGAAACTCTACGTGACTGGCGAAGTTCCAGTCGATCGGAACATTCACTCCTGAGGTGGTCGTCGTTTCTATCTCCCACAAACCGTGTTCTTCATCAGTCGAAAGCTCGGTTGTGAAACCCGCCTTAGCCAAAGCCCCTTCGACTTTCGCCATCAGATCGCCGTCCTGAAAGATGCTACGCAATGTCGCTCCTTCTTTACGCCACACGCCTTTCTTGCCGGCGAAAGCCTCCAGCAGCACGTCAAGCAAACGCGCGTCTCCAGCCAGCCGGCGAATGGTTTTCTCGCAGTAGCGTTTTAGGTCGACGAGCTTTTCCAGCGACTTGGCCAGTGCTTTACCTTCGATATCCTGATTTGCGCCGACCGATTTGACCGTCATGTCCGCGGTCGCCATGCGCATCAGGTACCTGGTCATCAAGCCTTCATCTTTGATGTACTCTTCTTTCTTCCCACGCTTTACCTTAAACAATGGTGGCTGGGCGATGTACACGTAACCGTTCTCGACGAGTTCAGCCATTTGCCGGTAGAAGAAGGTAAGCAGGAGTGTCCTGATATGCGAACCGTCTACGTCCGCGTCAGTCATCAGAATGATTTTGTGATAACGCAGCTTGCTGGCATCGAAATCTTCTTTACCTATTCCAGTACCGAGCGCGGTGATGAGCGACTTGATCTCGCTGTGACCAAGCATCTTGTCAAAGCGCGCTTTCTCAACGTTCAGGATCTTACCTTTGAGGGGCAGGATGGCCTGGTTCTTCCGATCGCGACCCTGTTTGGCTGAGCCACCCGCGGAATCGCCTTCAACAATATAGATTTCCGAAAGGGCTGGATCGCGCTCCTGGCAATCAGCGAGCTTGCCGGGCAACATCGTCGAACCCATAGCGCCTTTGCGGACAATCTCGCGGGCCTTGCGGGCCGCGTCCCGCGCGCGTGCGGCGTCCAGAGATTTTCCCACGATGCGCCGGGCCACGGCCGGATTCTGCTCCAGATACTCTGTCAGACGCTCATTAAGAAACGATTCGACGGCGCCTTTAACATCAGAGTTGAGTTTGCCCTTGGTTTGTCCTTCGAACTGTGGCTGCGGGAGCTTGACTGAGATAACAGCGACCAGGCCTTCGCGCACATCGTCACCCGTAAGCGAGGTTTTGAAGTTCTTCGCTAAACCGGATGATTGCGCATAGGCATTGATCGTTCGAGTAAACGCTGAACGAAATCCGGAAAGATGTGTGCCGCCATCGACCGTGTTGATGTTGTTGGCGAACGAATAGACTTTTTCGTCATAGCCGTCGTTGTATTGGATGGCCACTTCGATCGCCAGCACGTCGCTGACTCTCTCAAAATAAATCGGCTTGTCATGCAGCACGCTCTTGTTTTTGTTGAGGTGCTTGACGAACTCAGCGATCCCGCCGCGATAGTAAAACTCGTGTGACTTTTCCGGCTCTTCGCGCTCATCCTTGATGGTGATGCGAATTCCTTTGTTGAGGAAAGCCTTTTCGCGCAACCGCTCGGAGAGTTTGTCAAAGACAAACTCGATCGTGTCGAAGATCTGCGGATCAGGTTTGAAGGTGATCTTGGTACCGCGCTTACGTGTCTTGCCGGTCTGCTTGAGTGGGGCGACCGGGATCCCACGCGCGTACTCCTGTTCGTAGGTAAGCCCGTCGCGCCAGATCTCCAGGTGGAGGATCTCGGAAAGAAAGTTCACACAAGAAACGCCGACTCCATGCAGACCACCGGAAACTTTATAAGCATTCGAGTCAAATTTGCCACCGGCATGCAATTTGGTCATTACGACTTCAGCCGCGGACCGCTTCTCTTTCTTCATCATGTCCACCGGAATGCCACGACCGTTGTCGATAACAGTGATCGAATTATCAATGTGTATATTGACTTCCACGGTGTCGCAATATCCGGCCAGGGCTTCGTCGATCGAGTTGTCGACAACTTCATAGACCAGATGATGCAGTCCCAGTTCGCCCGTGGACCCGATATACATTGCCGGCCGCTTGCGCACGGCGTCGCGGCCCTCGAGCACTGCAATCGATGATGAATCGTACGTTTCTTTTTTATTCTTCAGATTTGATGATGGGGTTGCCAATTCGTGATTACCTTTCACTCCGGTGTCGATGATCCTTATCCTTATCCAATGGCCGCTCTCAAAGCCATATCTTCCCTCGCTTGACCGGCGCTGACCTCGTAAAAGTGTGCCCGCTGAATGAACCGCTCGAAGTGGTTTTTCTTTGACGTCGTAACGAACGTTTGAGTGCGTCCGTCCAGGTATTCAAGTAGCCGTTCAATGCGGATCCCGTCGAGTTCTGCGTCCACGTCATCAATGAGGAAAATCGGATAATCCTGATGCTCGGAATGATACACTGAAATCGCTGCTAAATCAAGCGTTATCAATGCGCTACGCTGTTGCCCCGAGCTGCCAAAACTACGCAGATTCCGGTCTCCGAAGAGGACGCTTAAATCGTCCCTATGAGGACCAATCAGGCAGGCGCCGGCAAACACTTCCGCCTGCTTTCGTATTTGTAGACGTTGCGCTATCAGGTCTTCGTAATTGTTCAGGTCCCCTTTGCCCTCAAGTGAGGAAACGTAGCGGATCGAGAGGGTGTCCCCAAACAGACTGTGCTCGAGCGCGTCGTTCAAGAGATCCACGTACGCTGTGCGTGACTTGTGGATTTGTGCGCTCAAAGTAACCAGTTGCTTATTCCACGGTTCGAGCAGTTCGACTACTTCCTCAAACTTGAAACGGCCGTCGGCAACCTGCTGCAGCAAGCTCTTCTTTTGCTTGATTACTTTGTTATAGCTCCCCAGCGTTTGGGCATATGAGGGACGCAGTGAGATGGCGCCGCGATCAATAAAGCTTCGGCGTGCCTCAGGACCGCCGCGCACGACTTCCAGTTCATCTGCGGTGAACCAGACGGCGTGCAACTGTGCCGCATAGTGCGCCAGAGGCTCACGTTTGGTGTTGATGAAGGTCTGCCTGGTGTTTCCCTTAATATCAACTTGCAGGTCTCGCTCGATATCATTTCCCTGGGCGACCCGTCCCTGTACTGACGCGGCTGATTTGCTAAATGCTATTGCTTCGTGCAGGTGTCGCGTTCGGAATGATTTAGCATGAGCGAGAAGATGGATAGATTCCAACCAATTGGTCTTCCCCTGACCGTTGTTGCCATAGATAACATTAATGCCTTTTCCCCAAAGGATTTCGCCTTCCAGGTTTCGGAAGTCGTGTGCCCGGATCGATCTAAGGAACATGACTGAAATTCTAACATAGCCGGTTGAGCAGATTGATTCAGTGAGGTCGGGCGCGAATGCAGCGAGCGCCGGAAGACTGCCGGCGCTCGTGATATTTTCGATCTTCTTCTGCTGATCGGGAATAATAAAGTCTGAAAGTTTACTGGCCGCAAGTTATTGATTCTAGGCTATGCGCTAGTCATTGGAATCGACGAAAGTTTGAAACAAATTGCGCCATGACTCAGTTTCTCCACCAATCATTGAACAATAAAGTTTGAAACAATAAGGATTGGGGAATAAAAGGCTGGGGTTGCGTTGATTTCTTCTACGGCCTACAGCCTCGAATGGCGTAAATTTTGAACTTAACCAACTCCTCTATTACTTAGTTGAGGGTGGAAGTGATTAAGAGTTGGAGAAGATTAAGACCTACGCAGTTGTTCTGGCAAGTGCCGAGATCAGGACCGCTGGCAATTTCGCTATGATGATACTTTGGCGCGCTACTACGACAGATTGGCACATCTATCTGTCGACAGAGCTGAATGGGTAGTGTCCTAATTTGAAATCGATTAGCCGGTTGGTTGGCACATGATTTGTCCCTCAACTTAGTCAAATAGGGTTTAGTTGGCACTCGCAAAAGCGCCTTGTCGAATCCGACGTTCTGTTATAGGCTTTCGCTCCCTCGCTTTCTCAGACTCTAAACTTCCAGAGTACTCCCAGTCCAAGTACTCATAACCCAAAGGAGGCTACCTATAGCTTCCCCTCAACCAAGAAAGAAGAAACCTCTATGCCAGCACCACAAATCGTAAAGATTAACGTTACAGCTATCGACAACGAAGTGTACATCCTTGTATCGACCCCCGCCGGTAGCTCTGAAATCTGTCACCTCAAGTCCGGATGGAATAAACCGGTGAGCACCGTGGTCATCCCACAGGCGATTCTGGCGACGGGCCCGTACACACTGACTGCGGTCCTAATCAACTGGGGCGGTCCCTCGGCGCTCAACGTCATCCTCACCGACTCATCTGGGAATAACACTACAATCACGGCTCCAACGAACCTGCCCACTGGTGGGACATGGAGCCAGGCGGTAGCCATCACCGTGTAAACGTCCGAGCCGCCGGCCATTTTCGGGCCGCTGGCGATGCTTTCCGTGGCGTGGGCTAAGCCTGCGCCACGGGAGGTCTACGCGCTTGCTTTGCTCGCTACTTCAGAAGCTTCAATTTATCATCAATCAAAACGTCTGTAGAGACTCCAGCTAGCCGCGCATATCTAAGTAAGACTGGCAACGGCGGTTCGCGCTTGCCTTGTTCATAGGCAGAGATATGCGCCGGGTGAATCTTCGGAAAGCCAAGCTTATCACACATCGCAGCTTGCGATAACTCCAAATCATCGCGGACTCGCCGCAACTTCTTAGCGAGATACTTAGGGACAGGGCGGGACGATCTTCCCACTAGATGCGCCCTCCCGACCGGAGGACACATCTTTGATCTTTACAGGCGCGCCTATATAGGCGTATTGTCGGCTGGTCATTTTGGTTTGCCCGGACTCGAATCATCCGGGCTACGGTCATTAGCCGATTAGCCCTCGCGCCTTAATAAACATCGGGATCGTTTTGAGGTTTCCATAGGATATGGAAGAAGGTCCAACTAGGCAAGGATTTATCTTCAGCCGTGACAGCCCGGTCTATCACCTTGCGGCGAATGGCAGCCTAAGCTTGTCCGGCCTGTGGGTTCATGGCGAACCAGAGCAGAGAAGGCGACGGAATGATCGGCAGCTTGCGACCAAACAACCAGAAGGCCAGCTTTGCAGTGCGTGTGATCGCAAGGCCAGTGGTAAGCCCGAATCTAAGAATCCTTCACCGGAACTGCTTTCCCCTTCATGCTATATCGACATCATAATCTAGCGGCGTATGATCTCCGTTAACACTTTCGGCGCGTCTTAACCCTGTCCGGCCAGATAGGGGACAAGTTGCGAAATCCTGACGCGGCAGACGCGCCGAATACTTATTCAGGATCACGGCTAACAGGTAAAGCCAAGATGCCCGCCGATCCGCCGACCAATGATCCGCCGCAAGCGGACCCGCCTTCGCCTGATTTACTTGAAGACCTCAAGGCTTACGACAATCCGGAATCTTTCTTCGATCAAACTCTTCTTCATAAGCTGCAAATTCTAAGCACCCCTTTAGAGAACCAGCCAACAATTCTAACGATTGAAGTCAACGGCGAGGATTTGAAGCGCGTTTTTGAAGAAGTATTTCTTGATTGGGCGGCTCGCTCGCCTGATTCGCAACAGGGGCTTGTCGAGGATTACGGCGCGAAGGATTGGGCCGAAGCACGTGAACAAATCAAAGACGACCCTGACTTTCGGAGAAGTGTGGCAGAGGCATATTGGTTTTTTGTTCGTCAGTTCCCAAAGCTGATGGTTCGACTATACGAGATCCTGATAGCTATGTCGGCACAATTACGTCCTGCTGCTCCGTTAGACCATGCGCACCCTTACAGATTTCGGTAACAGCGAGAATGTCTGAACTGCACCCTTGACTGACACAAAAAGTTAAGCACATATCCCTACGGGGAAGGAGGCTTAACGATGACTAGGAAAGGCGCAGTGGCCGCCAAGACGGCGGTGCTCAAGCGGCGCACATTCACGCGCGAGTTCAAAC